>Ga0326728_10000041_pt1 | contig 498046 bp, 520 predicted proteins | sample MB3enrmetagenome_FD_207602 | JGI IMG/M metagenome (GOLD analysis project Ga0326728, IMG submission 207602) | Lab enriched peat soil microbial communities from McLean, Ithaca, NY, United States - MB31MN | ecosystem: Environmental > Terrestrial > Soil > Wetlands > Peat | place: USA: New York...
AGGGCCTGGACCCTTGTCTCAGTGTCCATCTCCGGGCTCCTTCTCTCAAAGCCCGTACCGGTTACAGGTTTGGTGGGCCATTACCCCGCCAACAGCCTGATCGGCCGCAGTCCCATCCTGGAGCGGAAGACGCGAAGCATACTCGCGCCCCCTTTTGGACGACCTCTCCTTCCAGATGGGGTCATCTATCGCGGATCAGCCCCAGTTTCCCGGGTTTGTCCACGTCTCCAAGGCAGGTTGACTACGTGTTACTGAGCCGTGCGCTGCGTCCCCTGTAGCCAAGGAACGCACAACTAACATGGCTAAATCCCAATCCGATAGCAGTCGGGTCCGGCAGGATCAACCGGAGTCGATTATCGAGGAGTACGACCACGCATTTCTGCGAGGTGTAAAGCACAACCCATGTCAGATCTAACCAATGAAGTCAGATCTCCACTTTTGTACGCGCATCTGGAGGTCGTGCATTCTCATTGCGTTGGGGCTATGCCCTTTTGCTCAAGGCAGACGCCGCCAATTAATGCGCAAACTGAGACGCGGGTTCATGTTCGTATATATGCGTTCCCGTGTTGAATCCGCACAAATCGTGCAAGGGAACCACTGAAGGTCTTCAGGGATTCTCAGGCAACCAGCAATCGGGAGACGTGACCGTGCGGGGGGCAATTCGGGAGCGACTACCTTCGGACTGGATAGCGCGCGCTAACGAGCGAGCGCTGACGCGAATCGGAGGACGAGCAGGGGCGGCTATACTCGCATATCTTCGAGGAGCTTGTCGATGTTGGCCAGCGGCCTTCCGTCTGCGTGCGCGATCTCCTGGTCCGCGGGCGGATTGGTCTTGTAGGAGGGCATCCTGGCCGTGAGTCTCTCCTCGAAAGTGGGCACGAACTCGTTCTGGTAGAAGACCCCGATGGGTGTGTGGTCCCCGAACTCGAAAGACTTCAGGACGGCCTGCTGGACCTTCTTCTCCATCTCATTTTCGTCCGCGTTGTGGACGATCCCGTCGTACCCAGTCTCCTCCAACTTGTACGTCCTGGGCTGGGGCCTGCCCCCGGTGTCGAGGTTCCCCTCCCCTGCCCAGTACTCCTTGGTCTGGATGTCGTTGTACGTGGGGCAGGGCTGTAGGACGTCCAGGAACGCGAAGCCTCTGTGGCGAATTCCCTTTATGATCAGGTCCTTCAGGTGGCGCACGTCGTAGGAGTAGCCCCTTGCCACGAAGGTGTAGCCCGAGGCGACGGCCAAGATCAGAGGGTTGATCCCCTGATTGATGTTGGGCAGCGGTAGGGACTTCGTCCTCATCCCGAGCTTCATGGTCGGGGCGGCCTGGCCCTTCGTGAGGCCGTAGACCTCGTTGTCGTGGACGATGTAGAGCATGTCAAGGTTGCGCCTACCAGCGTTGACGAAGTGTCCTGCTCCGATCCCCAGACCATCGCCGTCACCCCCCTCGACCACGACCTCCAAGTTGGGGTTTGCCAGTTTGATGCCGGCGGCGAACGGTAGGGCTCTGCCGTGGAGAGTGTGGACGCCGTAGGTCTTAACGAAGTGGGGAGCCTTCGACGAGCAGCCGACGCCAGAGACGACGACTGTGCGGGACGGATCGACGTTCATCTCTGCCAGGGCCATCTGGACCGCATTGAGGATTCCGAAGTCTCCGCAGCCAGGGCACCAGTCGTTGTGCGCCGACGTCTTAAGGTCCGTGAGCTTAAGTGCCATGTTTCAACACCAGTTTCTTAGGGGCCTTTCCCTCTGATATCAGCTTGACCGCGTCGTAGATCTCCTCGGACGACATCGGTCTTCCGTTGTACTTTACGACCAGCTGTTCGACGGGGATGCACGTCCTCTCGCGCAGGATTCCTATCAGCTGTGCAGAGTAGTTCATCTCGATACCGACAATCTTCTTCGCCTTCGACAAGACCTTCTTGACATAATCGGTAGGGAACGGGTTGATTAGCCTGATCTGTAGGAAGTTGACAGCTATCCCGTCCTCTTTGAGCCACTCCATCGCGTCGAGAATTGCGCCCTTCGTCGAACCCCAGCTGACTATGGTGATGTCAGCGTCCTCGGGGCCGAAGAAGTTGACCTTCTCTTCGAGGGGAATCTCCCTGTCCGCCAGCTCGACCTTGCCCATCCTTTTCTCCATCATCATGTCTCTGTTTGTGGGGTCCTCGCTGATGTGCCCTATCGTGTCGTGCTCGTCCCCTGTGTGCCAGTAGACTCCCCCTCTCGTTCCGACTGGCGAGCGAGGAGAAATCCCACTAGGCGTCGGCTGGAATCGCCTGATTTCTCCGTTGACCGCGTCGGTGACCGGCCCCTTGACCAGAAGTCCCCTCTCTATCTTGACCCTGTTGACGTCGAACTTCGCCATGGTGGCGTCGGAGTTAGTCAGCGCCTTGTCGACGAGGTGAATGACCGGCGTCTGGTACCTCTCGGAGTAGTTGAAGGCCCTGACCGTGTCATAGAAGGACTCTTCAAGGTCGCCGCTCGCGAGGACCAGCCTCGGGAACTCGCCGTGCCCGGCGTGGAGGGCGAACCTAAGGTCTCCCTGCTCGTGGCGTGTCGGAAGGCCGGTGCTCGGGCCCCCCCTGGAGTAAAGCGTTAACACCACCGGCACCTCGTTCATCCCGGCATATCCGAGACCCTCGGCCATAAGGGAAAATCCCGGACCGGAGGTAGAGGTCGATGACCTGGCGCCCGCGAGCCCGCCGCCTATCGCCATCGTGATTGCCGCTATCTCGTCTTCCGACTGGACGACCGCAATGCAGCTTTTGTTCTTCAGAGCCGCGACTTCGCCGATCTGCGGGTTCTCCTGGGCTACCGAGCTGTCGAGCTGAATCTCTGCGTGTGATTCGAGGAACTCGCTCTCGTCGCTGGCCGGGGTGATTGGATAGTAGGTCTGGAGCCTGCATCCAGCGAGTTCCTTGGCCATGGCGACCGTGGAGGTGCCCCTGACAAAGAGCCTGGCTTCACTCGTCTTCACTGGCTCCAGCTTGTAGGTGAAGCTCCCCGCGAACTTCTGGTTCATGTATTCGTATGCGGTGGTGACTGCAGCGACGTTGATCTCGACGACCTTGGGCTTTGAGCGGAACTGTTTCCTGAGCGCCTCCTTGACGAGGTTCTCGTCATAGGAAAGGAGTGCATAGGACGCTGCCACCGCCATCACGTTGAGCATGCGCTGGAGCGTGCTGAGCGAGGTCTCGCCGAACTTTGCGCCGACGGCCTTCAGCAGCTCGGTGTAGGGCACCGGGTAGATGTGGACACCCCTCCTTCTGGCCAGCTCGAGGATCCCTTTCACGTCTGCCGAGAGACCAGCCTTGGCGAGCTCGGCGGTCAGCATCGTCCTCACATTGGCTTCGATCGTTGGCACCTGGTCCAGCCTCTTTGTGTCCTGATCCGGGTCGTAGATTATCGCTCCCTCCTTCCTCACCTCCAGTGCGTGCCTGAAGATCGTCTCCTCTTCGAACGTCGTGAGCATATCGACCGTGTAGACGTGGGATCTGACCAGGTTCTTCGAGACTCTAACCTGGAAGTAGCTGTGCTCGCCCTTGATGTTGGAGTAGTATTCCCTGTTGCCGAAGACGTAGAGGCCCCCCATGGCCGCCGCTCGGGCGAAGATGTTCGCAGAGGTGTCGACTCCGCTGCCTTGGACCCCCCCTATCATCCATGAGAAGTCGTTTCTCTTCATGCCGTGTCTTGGCCTAAGAGATTGCGTCTGCGTTTAAAATTATAGCATATATAGTGAGGAGTAGTATATAGAATACCATGGACGAACTGAGGAAAGTGCAGAAGGTCGGATACTCAACCCTGGCCGTTTCGATACCCAAGAAGTTTGCGAAAGAGATGCGTCTCTCCGAAGGGGATAGCATCCTGTTCAGGGAGGACACTGACGGCACCCTGAGGCTGATACCGGCGACAAAGGCCAACGAGGTTGTCAAGGCCACGATAAAGGCCGACCTGATCGAGGACGACGGGACACTGACGAGGTTGATCGTCGGTTCGTATGCACTGGGCTATGACACCATAGAGGTCGACAGCAAGGAGCCTCTGGACGAGGTGAGGGCGAACTTGGTGATTGAGACCATTAAGAGGCTCCGGGGACTGGAGATCGTCGAGTCGGACGCGAGGCACGTAGTCGCCCAGAGCTTCATAGACCCCACGAAGTTCCCGGTCGACTCGCTTGTCAAGAGGCTCCAGATCCTCGTCGCGAAGAGCCTCGAGGACGTCTTGGAGGCCCTGGACCTGGAGAAGACCGGGAGCCTTGACGAGGTCAGGAGGGTCCAGGGCGAGATCGACGAGCTCTACTGGTTGATTGTGCGGCAGCTGCTGGTCGCGCTGAACCGGAAGGAGTTGGCTGCAGACATTGGCATCGAATCGCCATTGCACGCATCGGGAGACAGGGTCAGCGCGAAGACGCTGGACGAGATAGGGAGCATAATATTGGACATCGCAGAGGAGCTGATCAGGCTCAAGGAGCAGCGGACTAAGATGGATCCCCGGGTGGTCGAGGACATCAGAAAGCTCGGCGCCAAGGCGGGCGAGGCATTCAACACTACGGTCGAGAGTCTACTCACCTCTGATCTAGGACTAATCGGCAGCTCCGCGGCCCTGGTCGACGAAACGCTGAAGATGGAGAGGAGAATCACTCACGAGATGCTCGAATCGGGCGAGTATGGCTATGCCAGGGTCCTCGCCTCCCAGTTCGCCCAGCTGGCGCGCTACTGCAACATTATAATCGAAATAGCCTCACACAGGCTGCTAAGGAAGAGCAGCAAAGTGGCGACTATCCACAGGTAGCAGAAAGCAGGACGCGACGCGGTCAGTCGCCGGCCGTCGTGAACTCGTACATCTCATCGACCGGAAACTGCGCCGCTCCGGCGAAAAGTGCATGCGACTTGTGAGCTGCCAGGTCGCTCTTGGGCACGGTCAACCTGCACGTCTCGCAGAACACGAACTCGGCGTTGACCAAGGACCTCTGCTCGAAGCAGGTGTCAGAGACCCTGTCCCAGAAAATTGGCCTGCCATAGTTGGGGCTCTCCGCGGTGTGGCATTCCCCCAGGTGGGGCTGCACGTCGAGGGGGTACCAGCCATTGCAGTTTCCGCAGATCCTTTCGACCTGGAAGTCCCTAACGAACGACTCGCAGGGCTCACTGGAGGCTGGCACCCCCCTGTTGTGGTATCTGCCGCCCGGATAATCGCAAGTGCCAATGCGGTTGAGCTGAGGATATGGTCGCCAGTGTAGGCAGTCGGAGCAACGTCTCGCGCTGGAGCGCTGCACATTCTCTACGGGTTTGAAGTTGCTATTGAAGGTTCGCTATGATCGAGTCAGACCAATATTTGGGGAGGTCTCGCCTGCCCCGCGATAGACGGGGAACTCGATGTCGTACCAGTCCTCGAGCTTCCGAAGAACGTTCACCACGTTCTTCTCGCTCATCAATGTGTCCATGTGATGGATTAGCTCCAACGCTTCGAGCACCTTCCTGACCACTTTCGGACCAAAGGGCGCAGACTTGATCGCGCTGTAGGAACTGGCCCGTTCCTCTTCGGTGAGTTCCTTTTGGTAGTAGCGTTTTAGGATACGCTCAAGCTCTCTGAAAGCATCGTCGAAGCACTTCTCCGCGCTCGAGTAGCCGTAAAAGCAGTTGCGGCAATCGGAACCGAGCAGCTCCCTCATCGGTCCCCTCTCGTTTACCCTGAAATGCCTGAGCGCCTGGACGTAGCCCCCGCGCTTGAGCTCTTCCGAGACCTTGTACACTGCGCCGACAGTCAATTCACGGGGGAAGGCCCGGTTGTAGATGTCGTTCACCGACGAGCCCATCCCTGAGCAGAGCGATTCCATCACGAGCTCCTCCGTCTGCGTCGGGGTCTCCTCCAGACGGCTTTCGAGCTTCGCCTTCAGGGTCGCGCCGTCCACCTTGTACTCTCTGAAAGCACCCTCCCGCGCCGGAGCGTCGTCCGCACCGCGCAGTCCGTTCATGACCTCAGAGACGAGCTTCGGACCGCAGCCGGTCGTGTTGGCGATCAATTGGACGGAGATCGGCGGGCGAGCTTTGTCCAAGTCGCCGACCGCGTGGGCGAGAGCCCACAGGATTGCGAGCTCCTTCCTGCGCCAACTCCTTCGGACGAACCAGTTGAACATCCGGAGAGCTCTGATTGTCTCCGCCCTGCTGGTCAAGTAGCAGAGCTGGCCGTTCTTCGTTATCTTCAGACCCAGTGCAGGGCTGATTAGGTCGAGGACGCGTTTGGCCTCGAGAGAATTTGGCGCAATCATCACGGTGCCATCGATGTCCTCAGTGACAAATGGAGGCGCCTTGACATAGGCGTCCTCGCTCCACTGGTCGGGAGAGAAGGACTCGAGCAGAATCAATGAGCCTCGAAGTGCCCTGTGTTGCATAGGATAGAGAGATGAGCAGTTCGTCATATAGGCATAACCCCTAATTGATTATTCGAGTCGGTCGAATAGTGGCTCAGTGCCCTGAAGCGTTGATTATCCTAACCAGCTTTGCCGCTACCTCGCTGGGCGTCCCGTTCACGGCCTCTGCTTTCCTCGTCGGCGAAGCCATCATTCTTAGTTCCTCCACAGATGTCAGCGAGCCCTGCAGGCCGACCTCTCCCGGGCTGAACCCCAGGTCTGTCAAACCCCAGACAGTGGACTTGTACTCCGTCTCGGCCCATCTCTTCCGCCGGAAATCTGGGAACCTGGGAGCATTGCACCCCAGCTCGATGCTGACCAGCGCGGGCAGTGCTGCCTCGACAATTTCGTAGCCTCCCTGAACGCTCCTTTTCGAAACTAGCTTCGAGTCTTTGACCTCGACGTCAATCGCGTAGGTCACCCGGGGGATGCCGAGCCACTCAGCGATGCTCGCAGGGACCTGCTCGGTGCTGCCGTCGGACGACGCCTCGCCGCAGAGGATTAGGTCATACTCCCGGAGTTTCTTCAGCGCTGCAGCGAGAACTCTGGAGGTTGCGTAGGTGTCGGCTCCGGCGAAGCTCCTGTCGCTCAGAAGAATTGCATCGTCCGCGCCCATGGCGACGGCGAGTTTCAGGAACGGGTCGAAGGAAGGCGGTCCCATCGTCATGGCCGTCACGGAGCCTCCATGCTTGTCCTTCAGGAGGAGCGCGGCCTCAAGCGCGTTCTTGTCAGCGTCGTTAATCTCGTTCTCGACTCCCTCCCTGGCGATCATCTTCTTCACCTCGTCGAACCTGATCTGCTCGGTCTTGGGCGTGACCTTCAGGCAGACCACGTACTTCATCTGTCGCCCCCCTTCGACGCGTTGAGAGCTGAGATCAACTCAGGCATGACCTCGAATAGGTTGCCGGTCACGCAGTAGTCCGCGTGTTTGAAGATTTGAGCCTTCGGATCAATATTGATCGCAATCACGGTCTTGGCGTCCCGTATCCCCGAGACAAAGTGGGCCGCCCCGCTGACCCCTGCCACGATTGCGAGCTCGGCGTTCACGCTGTAGCCCGTGGATCCGACGACCCTCTCCCGCGGCGCCATCTTCTTGTCGGCCAGGGGCCTTGAGACTCCGAAGCTAGCCCCGAGAGCCACCGCAAGCTTCTGAGCCAAGGCGAGATCTCCCTTCGTTCCCAGCCCTGCGACCACGATTCTTTGGGCTCGGCTGATGTCCTCTGTCTGGGTGACCGACCTCTCTAGGACCCTGCACTTGACGTCGGCCTCGGTGATGCTGACGTGGACCAGCTCCACTCTGCCGGCGCCCGAATCTTTGGGAGTGAGCGGCTTGAAGATTCCAGGCCTGACCGTGGCCATCTGCGGCCACTTCTTGCACTTGCAGACAGCGACGATGCTTCCTCCGAAGCCCGGCACGGAACCGAAGAGGGTCCCCGTTTCGTCAACTTCCAGGTCCACCACGTGGGCCATCAGGCCGGCACCGAGACGCACTGCGAGGCTCGCGGCGAGACTAGTGCCGTTGTGTGTGCCCCCGATGAGGATGATTGTTGGGTTCCTCTCTGTGACAAGCGGCAGCAGCACCTTCAGGTAGGCCTCGACAGTGCAGTCCTTGAGCAGGGGAGAATCTGCAAGAAGCACGACATCGGCACCCCTCTTGGTAGCCTCGTCAGCGATTCCTGACGCATCGTGTCCCAACAGGAGAGCCACCACGGAGACCCCGAGCTTGTCGGCAATCTCCTTCGCCTTACCCAAGACTTCCAGCGAGACCCCTTCCAGTACGCCGTCGGTCTGCTCCATGAAGACCAGGACATCCTTTCCTCTCTCGGGCATCTGCACCTGGACTGCCAACCTATCCTTGCCCTCCGTCCAGCCCCAGTGCGCGCGCAATCACTTCTGACACGTCCATCACGGCCATGCCGATGCCGGCCGTCTTGGCACTGTCCTCGAAGTTCTGTATGCAATACGGGCATGATGTCACCATCTGCGATGCGCCAGTGTCCGATGCCTGCTTTACTCGGCGCATGCTGGGCCGCTCGCCCTCCTGGTCGACCCACATCCCTCCTCCTCCGCCTCCGCAGCACAGCGCATTCGCCTTGCTGTCGCCCATTTCGGATAGCTTGATTCCTGGGACACTCTCCAACAACTTCCTAGGCTCCTCGTAGAGTCCGTGATACCGGCCGAGATAACAGGGATCATGGTAGGTGATGTTGGCACCACCGTCCAAGCGGCCAGGGCTAAGTGACCCCTTGTCGAGGAGCCCAGCCAAGAACTCGGTGTAGTGGAGAGCGGTCGGCACGGGGCCGTATTTCGGGTAGACCGACCGGAACATGTTGAAGCAGTGAGGAGAAACGGCGATGATGGTCTCTGCTCCGGACTTTGCAAAGCTCTGGATGTTCCCATGCACGAGCTCCTCGAAGAAGGCTTCCTCACCCATCTGGTAGACGACGTCCCCACAACAGTTCTCCCCGCCGAGGACCGAGAAGTCGACGCCGGCCTTGCCCAGAATCGAGGCCACGGAACGGGCTACGTGTTGGAGTCTCGGATCGAATGAGGCCGCACAGCCGACGTAGAGGAGGTACTTTGCGGACTTGTCCGTGTTGATGCTCAGGCCCTCGGCCCATTTGACTCTGTCAGCCTTCTTCCCGCCCCAGGGGTTAGCGTCTTCGTAGACGCCCCAGAGCGCGCTCTCCAGCTTCTGCGGGACCTTCTTGCCTTCATACGCGGCTACCCTGAGTGCGTGGATAGTTTCCGTGATCTTCACGCCGCGAGGGCAACCCAGCTCACAGAGCTTGCATGTGGCACAGTACCAGAGGCGCTGGTCGCCAGTGACCGATTCCCTCGAACCGAGTTGTGAACCACGGATCAGGCTCCTGACCGGAACGCCTGCTGGGCAGACTGCGGTGCAGGTCCCGCACTGATAGCAGAGCGAGAGCTTGTCGGTCGACGCGCCCTCGATTCTCTGGGTGAAGGCTGGTTCCAGATTCACGGAGACCTCACCGTCATCTTGATCTTCGTTGTTGTGGACGAGAGCTCCTCTGGTGGGAGTGTGTGGATTATGCGGTCCATCTCCTTGACCTTGTCGGCGAAGCGCTTCGGCTCTGCCGCGCTCACCCACCAGAGCTGCAGCCTTTCAGGGTCGACGCCCCGCGCCTTGAGCATGACCTTCCATCTGGCGACCCTCTTCTCCGTTTGAGTGTTCGCACTGATGTAGTGGCAGTCTCCGGGATGGCAGCCTGTCACGAGGACTGCCCCGGCACCCTTCGAGAAGGCGTAGAGAACGAGCCTCTGAGAGACCCTGCCGGAACACATGGTCCTCACGACCCGTGAATTGGACGGATACTGAATCTTCATGATTCCGGCCAGATCGGCCCCGGCGTAGGAGCACCAGTTGCAGGCAAAGATTAGGACCTTGCTCTGGGGTCCATCCTCGAGGGCGGCGTCTATCTGCGACATGATCTGACCGTCAGTGAAGTCCTCCTGCCTCAGGGCGCCCTCCACCGAGCACTCCGCCACGCAGGTCCCGCATCCCGCGCACATCGCGGTGATGAACTCGATGCTCTTGCCCTGCTCCCCCCTTATCGCATTGTAGGGGCACACTGGGATGCACCGTCCGCACTTCGTGCACCTCGCCGGGTCGACGACCGCGATGAAGGGTTCCCGCTCGATTTCTTTCTTGGAGAGGATTGTTGACGCCTTGGCTGCGGCGGCGAGGGCTTGGATTGAAGATTCCTTGACGCTCTTCGGGTACTGACACGTCCCTGCCAAGACCACGCCTTGCACGACGGATTCTGCCGGACCAAGCTTTGGGTGGCTTTCCAGGGCAAAGCCCTGCTGGTCAGTGGGGACCTTGAGCTGGTGCATCACCCCCTCTTCCTCGTTCACGGGGGCCATCCCTACGTTCAGGACGACCAAGTCGGTCGGGAACTCGGCCTCCGTGCCGGAGAGTTCGTCCTTCATTACTAGGTTCCCGCCCTCTAGCTTGATCGAGTCCTGGGGACGAAGGTCCTGTGGATACTGGATGAACGAGACGCCCTTGCGGGACGCGATCTCATACTCCTCCTCCCCGAACCTGGCGAAGGTCCTGATGTCCTTGTAGAACACGTTGACATTGTTTCCCTGGTCCTTCAGTCGTATGGCCTGATTGATCATGGTCTGGCAACAGTACCGGGAGCAACCCATCTCGCCGTTCCTGGAGCCAACGCAGGAGATGATTGAGACGTTCTTCTGGGGCCCGACGCTTTCGATGGACTTCTCGAGCTCCAGACTGGTCAACACCGAAGCGTTCCGAGAGTAGTCGAACTCGGTGGGGGTGTACGGCTGGGCGCCCGTAGCGAGCACGACGGTCCCTATGTCCAGGTCCGAACCGTCCGTCAGGTGAGCATGGTAGTTCCCCACGAAACCAGTGATGCTTTCTATGCGCGTCGAGGTGTGGACCGAAGCCCCGCTGCTGCTGAGCCTTTCCAGCCCCAGCCCGAGGAGCACGTCGGCCTTCACGCCGCTCGGCGCGATCTCTCCCAGATCTAGCAGAAGGCCTCCCAGCCTGTCGCCCTTCTCGACGAGGTGCGTCTCGAACCCCTGTTCGGCGAGGTTCGTCGCCGCGGCGATCCCTGCGACGCCTCCGCCCACCACCAGTGCTTTCTGGGTGACCGGGAACTTCATCGGTGTGAGGGGCTTCATCTTGGACGCTTTCAGAACGGCCATCTTCACCATGTCCTTGGCCTTCCTCAGCGCCCCGTCCCTGTCCTCCTTGTGGACCCAAGAATCCATGTTCCTCACGTTCGCCATCTCCAGGAGGTACTTGTTCAGGCCGGCCCGATCGAGTGATCCTTGGAAGGTCGGATAGTGAGTCTTGGGAGAGCAGGCCGCTACGACGACCCTGTTGATCCCCTTTTCCTTGATGACCCCGCTTATGTCGTTCAGTGTGTTGGCAGCGCAGGAGTAGGTCTGGTCCTGCGAATGGACGACGTTCGGCAGGGTCCTCGCATAGCTCACCAGCTCCGGCAGGTCCACTACTCCGGCTATGTTCGAGCCGCAGTGGCAAGCGAAGACTCCGATCCGTGGTTCGCCTTCTGCGCTGAGCGGAACGACGTTCAGAGGCTCGGGCCAGGACCTCATCTTCAGGTGCGTCAGCGCCTTCGCGACAGCGGCACCTCCCTCGAGGACGCTATCGGGTATGTCCTTCGGCCCTGTGCTGCAGCCCGCGAGGTAGACGCCCTCCCTCGTGCTGGTAACGTACTCTCCCGACTCCTCCCTTGACTCGAAGAAGCCATCGTCCGCCAGGTCGATGCCAAGGGCCGATGCGAGCGCTGGGGAGTTCCTCGACGGCACAGCCGCGGTGGCAAGCACCACCATGTCGTATTCTCTATCGGCGTTCAGCTCGCCCGTCTCAGTGTTCTCGAATGAGACTTTCAGCGTCTCTCCCGAGGGTCTGACCCTGGCTGGCCTTCCCCGGGTGAAGTTCACCCCGCTGTCGCGGGCCCTGTCGTAGAACTCATCGAAACCCTTGCCGAAGGCGCGGATGTCCATGTAGGCCACGTCGACGTTCTCGATGCCGTGGTCCTTCAGCTGATACGATTCCTTGATTGTGTACATGCAGCAGATTCTGGAGCAGTACTTCACGAACCTCTGGTCTCTGGAACCGGCGCAGAGCACGAAGAGCACATTCCTAGGATGCTTGCCGTCGGAGGGGCGAACTATCTCTCCTAGGCTCGGCCCCGAGGCCTGCAGGAGCCGTTCGAGCTCCATCGAGGTCAGAATGTCCGGGTGCTTACCGTAGCTGAACTCCGTCAAGAGTTCGGGGTTGAGCAGGTCGAAGCCCGTAGCCACGACCACCGAAGCCGCCTTCACTTCGTGCGTCTTCGGCATCATGCTGAAATCTATGGCGTCGGGTCCGCACGCATCCGTGCAGCGGCTGCACGGCAGGAGGTTAGGAGGCTTGTTCAGACAGTGCTCGGCGTCTATCACGTAGGCCCCGGGGACCGATTGCTCGATGGGTATGTAGATCGCCTTTCGGGCGGACATGCCGACGTCGAACTCGTTCTTGAGGCCGACCGGGCAAACCGGGACGCATTCGGCGCACCTGGTGCAGGCGTCTGTCACGTACCTCGGGTTCTCCCTCACTCTAACCGTGAAGTCTCCGGCCTCGCCGCTCAGGCCCTGGACCTCCGAGCAAGTGAAGAGCTCGATGTTGGGATGAAGTCCAACGTCGCTCATCTTCGGAGACTCGATGCAGATTGAGCAGTCCAGCGTAGGGAAGTTCTTGTCGAGGACGGACATCTTCCCTCCGATCGTCGGCTCCTTCTCGACGAGGACCACCTTCGCGCCCGCATTGGCTGCGTCGAGGGCGGCCTGTATTCCAGCAATCCCGCCTCCTATGATCACGATCGTGTCTTGCTCAGACAACCTGGGGTGCCTCCTGGGGGTGCTTGGCCAGCTCGAAGCCCGTGTCGAGAGCCCGGGCATTGAGGTCCTTGGCCTTCGGGAACCTGTCAGCGAGTGCTTTCTTCAGGGCATCCGGCGAGACCGCCGGCGAAACCGCAGAAAGACCTCCCAGCATGACTACGTTGGTGAGAATTTTCTTGCCTATCTTCTCGGCCGCCTCCATGGCCGGGATTTCGATGACCCGCCTGGCCGGTCCTGCGCTCCTGGGATTGACGAGCCTCTTCTCAGTCAGCACGACGCCGTCGGGCTTCACGAGTTTGAGGTTCAGGTCGAGGCCCTCCTGGTACATCGTAAGGAGCACGTCGAGCTTGGTGACGAACGGATAGTCGACCTCATCGTCGGAGATTATGACGTCTCCCCTCGACCAGCCGCCCGTGATGTAGGGACTGTAACCCTCCGTGACGACGGCCTCCCTCGAATCGTACATGACTGCGGCCCTGCCAATAATGTGCGCGAGGCTGATGGCTCCCTGTCCGCCGATTCCAGTGATGCGGAACTCCCACCTCACTTCCGGGCGCCTCCTGCGGCCTTGGCCTTCAGCTCGCTGAGGAGCTCCTGATAGGACGGCCTCCTCGTGTCAATGAAGTTGCCGACGACCAGACGGTCATCCGGATGCATGGAGATTCCGATCTCCTTCAGGTCGGCGTTGTGGTCGACGACCGACATGTCCCTGAAGTACTTCATCTCGTCGAGCGCCTCAGGATAGCCGTTGAACTCGCCGAAAGTCGGGGGGCATGGCGATATGACCTCCAGGAAAGCGAAACCTTCGATCTCCATCATGCGCCTGATCGCCTTGTAGACCTGGGTCACGTGCAAGGACGTCCACCGGGAGACGAATGAGGCTCCTGAAGCCGCCATGAGATACGGCACGTTGAAGGGGGCCTCGACGTTCCCGTAGGGGGAAGTGTGGGTCTTGGCGCCCGTGGGCGTGGTGGCGCCGTGCTGGCCGCCCGTCATTCCATAGTTGAAGTTGTTTACCATGATGACGTTCAGATCGACGTTTCGCCTGGCCGCGTGAATCAGGTGGTTTCCGCCGATGGTGCTGAGGTCGCCGTCGCCGGCAATTACTGTAACTTCGAGATCGGGCTTGACGACAGCGATTCCCGTGGCAAAGGCGACCGCCCTGCCGTGGGTTGTGTGATATGAATCGAGGTCAAGGTACCCCGAGAACCGGCCGGTGCAGCCTATTCCAGAGACGACGACGTGCTTGTCCTGGGGGATGCCTGACTTGGCGAGGGCGCGCGTGTAGGCGTCAAGGACGATCCCGATGCCGCACCCCGGACACCAGATGTGGGGGAGGCGTTCGGCCCGAAGAATCCCGTCTCTCGGACTGCGTTCGACCTTGATTGCCGGCCCGCCGACCGGCGCTGCTTTGGTGGCCATCAGGTCGCCAGCTCCAACGCGTCTACGATGCTTCTGGGGTCGACGAGTGTTCCCGGCGCGCAGTTGACGCCCGACACCGGACACTTTGCGCTCTCCCTTACCGGGTGCACCACCTGGCCGTAGTTGACCTCGGGGACGACGAGGGCGTTTACCTTCCTGCTGACGTTCTCGATGACCTCGTCCGGGAAGGGCCACACGGTAATCAGCCTGAGCAACCCCGCCTTGACGCCCATGGACCGTGCCTTCTTGACTGCGGAAAGGGCGGACCTGGCGGTCGACCCATAGGCAACGACCGCAACTTCGGCGTCATCGAGGAACGTCTCCTCCCACTTCCAAATCTCGTTTGCGTGATTCCTTATCTTGCCGAGCAGGTGGTCGATCATCTTCTGCGAGACGGCGTGGTCAATGCTGGGGTATCCCTTCGGGTCATGGGTGAGGCTCTCGATGTTGACTCGGCAGCCCGTGCCCGCAATCTGCATCGGTAGGAAGTCCTTGGAGTAGTCGAATGGAAGGTCGTGTGGAGCCGCGGACCGATCTGGCACGGCGACCTGCCTCTCCACAATTTCCACTTCTTCCAGCGGTGGAACCCGCAGTCGCTCGGACATCATCCCGACGACCTGGTCCGCCATGATGAAGACCGGGGTCCGGAACCGCTCGGCCGTGTTGAAGGCCTGAATCGTGAGGTCGAAGAACTCCTGAACGCTGCTCGGACAGTATGCTATCGTCTCGACGTCTCCGTGGGACCCCCACCTGGACTGCATCATGTCACCCTGTCCCACAAGCGTGGGGATGCCAGTGCTGGGGCCGCCCCTCTGGACGTTGACGAGGACGCAAGGCGTCTCGAGAATGAATGCCAAGCCGATGTTCTCCATCATCAGGCTGAACCCCGGCCCGGAGGTCGCGGTCATCACCTTCGAACCAGCGTAGGAAGCCCCTATGAGCGCGGCCATGCTTCCGAGCTCGTCCTCCATCTCGATGGCGGTCCCTCCCAGCTGCGGAAACCTCGTGCAGGCCCTCTCGAAGATTTCCGAGGATGGCGTAATCGGATATCCGGCGTAGAACCTGCAGCCAGCAATCAAGGCCGCCTCCACGCAGGCGAAGTTTCCCATCATGAAGTATGTCCCAGGGGCAAGTATTCCGGGAGCGTTGCTCATGGTCAGGCAGGCACCTCGACGGTATAGATCGCGAACTCGGGACAGATCCACATGCACATCCGGCAGTCGACGCACTCATTCTCTTTGCCGGGTTTGACCTGGGGGTGACGGTAACCGTTCGAATTAGTGTCGCTTGAAAGCTCGAGCGCCTCGTTGGGACAGAAGGTCCAGCAGAAGTTGCACTCCTTGCAGCGTTCGGGGATGACGTAGATCCGTGAAACTGGCTTGGCAGGGCCGGCTTTGATCGGCTGCCGTGAGATGAAGGTCGCCACGAGACTCCTCTGGGGCTGTGGAGCCATTGCCAACTGATACCTCAATCTCTTCAAGGGAATGCTCCCCCAAAAGTCGAAGGTAATCTTGGTTTACTGGCAAAAAGCAGGGAACCATCCTATATTCAATTGAATCGAATAAACTCCCATGGCAATGGTGCGAGACTTGCGCTATACAAGACGTGAATCCGACGGGTAACCTAGGAGGACCTAAATGGGAAGACACGACCTATGATGGATAGGTTCTTTATTTATCGTGGGATGTGGAGCCAGAGGTCGATGCGGGGGTAACGAAGCCTGGTTAAACGTGCAGGACTCAAGATCCGGCAGCGCCTCGGGTGGGACATCCTGTCCCTTAGGGGTTCGTGGGTTCGAATCCCACCCCCCGCATTTTGTTATGTGCGGAAGTTCCTCGGTTGAATCTCACCTGCGAACTCAAATCGAAGCGGGCCCGGTGGAGTCCACCCTCAAAGCGCGCGCAAATGTCGAAGGGTTAAGAGAACCTCTGAAGCCACAGTTTGACATTGGTCTTCTGCACAAGCTGCGGTAAGGAGTTGGCCATTGACGCGAAGTTCGCGCGCGCGCGAATTAGCAACGAGTTCGAGGCATCCAGCTTCGAGGTTTCGACGCAAAGTGTGACTCCAAAAGTATCCATCCCGCTGATTGTCACCGACTCGTTCGTCGGGGTGTGACCAAAGAAGCTACCGGATTCCACTGGAGGGCCCAATTCATTGGTTCCGAGAAGGCCTTGGTAGGTCACTCCCCACGGCCCCGCATAGTTCACAGAGATAGTGTATGTCTGGTTGAAGAAGTGAGGGCAACCGATGCCTCCCGTGCCGGCGCATGTGGTCGAGGTCGAACTCGTGATCGTATAGAGAGTAGTAGTGCGCACAACGGCGGTATCTGACATTAAGGTCGTTGTTGTAGTAATCGCGCTCCCTTGACCGTGTTCGATGAGCGTCAGGGAAGCGAAGAGCATGGTCAGAAGGACGAAGATTATCAGCATGACGTTCTTGACGTTCATGTCACACCCGCGCTCAGAGGAGTAAGTGTTGTTCCTAAGGCGTTGTTACTACTGATTCTCTCCTGCTTTCGTTCTGGATTATTGTTTGCCACTTGTTCTCGTGCGCTCACGTGACATTAAAGTGCAGTAACAGAAGGTCTCCCCATTCGTCCCCAATCACCAATGTATACGCCCCGATGCCCGTGGAAGGTGGGGAGATGAGACGCATGTAAGCAGAAGATATTTCCAAGAAATTCGCCATTGTGGGTGCGATGAATGTTCCTAGAGCCACGGGCCCGTACGAAAGGTTGGCCGTGCCATAGAAGACCTGCCGGTAGAACCCCGTGTAGCTTGCGCTGGAGCTTTGGGGAGAGAAGGAGTAACTTGTTACACTTAGTAGAATGTAACGTGGGAAGTTGTCAGTTCCGTTGTCTATCGGGCCCAATCCAGCGGGTCCACTATGCTGGCAGGCAGTAGGGAAATACGAGGGAATCATGGGGCTGGCCGATGTTAGGTTCTCCAGTGTGTCGTACCCTTTGAAGACGCCAAAGTTCTCCGGAAAGTATGCTGGGGGGCAATTCCAAGTGAAGTTATTCACTGGCCAATGAAAAGACGCAGGAAGGATGATGTTGGTCACATGAAGCGTGTTGTATTCATTGGCAGTCACCGTGATAACATGGTTTAGAGTGACCACGGTCGAATTAATTGAAACGGAGAGTTCGAGGCCTGTTGGGCCCAGAACTTCGCAGGTTATTGCGAATCCGCAGTCTTTCTCCGCTCCCGGCCCGGTTGTACTCGTGTTTTGGTTCAGTGGGTTCCCAAAGGAATACCCTGCAAGAATGCTGATGATGACAAGAAGGACGGTTACGAAGACGGGAGTTTCTCTCCTCATTGAGCGAAAGTAGGAATCATTCGCTGTCTTCTATGCCTTTCTTCAGCGCGCGGGCCAAGGCGCTTACCCTTTGCTCGGGATAGATTTGAACGCGAACCCATAAATTCCCACCCCCCGCATTCTTTCAGCCGTAAGAAATCTCTGTTCGTGCACTCCATTAGCGAGCGCGCAAGAAGCGAATGAGCTTCCGCCCAGCACGCTGGGTCAAACTCCCAACCCCCGCACCTAATGCTAGCGCGCGCTGACCCGTTGCGCACACTACGTCTGCGGCCGGAGGCGCAGACCTTCCCTGAAGGCCCTGACGTTCGTCTCTGCGTGCTTCGCCGCAAGACTCTCACGGATGGCCTTCTCACCCGATTCACTGGTCACGACGCCCGTTATCCCCGTGAGCGCCCCGATCATCACCATGTTGGCGTGAAACCCCTTCCCCAGCTGCTTCGCCGTCTCGCTGATGGGGAGCCTATGAATCACTGCCTTGGTTTCAGGCACGTTGGTCACGTTCGAGCTGTCCACAATCAGCGTTCCGGTCTCCTTCAAGCCCTTCACAAGTGAGTTTGCCGCCTCCTGGCTCATGGCCACGAGCAGGTCAAGTTCCCTGACGGCAGGGAATCCAATCTTACCGTCGGAGATTATCACCTCGCTCTTGGTCAGACTGCCTCTTGCCTCGGCGCCGTAGGCCTGTGTCTGCAAGACGTTCTTTCCATCGAGTACGGCCGCCTCTCCGAGTATCCGCGCGGCCAGCACTACGCCCTGACCACCGCTGCCGCCGAACCTTATCTCAATCCTGCCCGCCATCGCCCTGTGCCTCCTTCAACACTTCTCCCATGGTCTCCACAAGCGTTGGGCGCTCCCTCCTGCCTAACTCGCCCACCACAATCCTCCCTTTCAGCTCCTCTTCATTCAGTTTCCCGGCTTCCTCCGGCGAGATGGCACTCTCTCTGAAGCTCCTCAGCATCTCAGCCACGTCCTTGAAGCCGGCCCTCCTGCCGTAGGCCGTCGGGCACTGAGTCAAGACCTCGATGAACTTGAAACCTTTGAGCTGAAGCGCCGTCTTCATCGACTCCTTCAGCTCTTGGAGGTGTCCCGTCGTCCAGCGGGCGGAGTAGGCCGCGCCAGCGGCGACGGCGAGTTTGGCGGCGTCCAGCGGGTATTCGAAGCTGCCGTAAGGCGTGGTCGCAGTGGATGTCCCGAACGGCGTCGTAGGAGCGACCTGGCCGCCCGTCATTCCGTACACCATATTGTTGCCCATTATGACCAAAATGTCTGTGTTCCGCCTGGCAGCGTGCACGAAGTGGCTCAGGCCGATGCCCACTATGTCACCGTCTCCACCGAAGACCACCACGCTCAGGTTCGGACGCGCCAGCTTGATGCCCGTGGCCACCGGAATGCTCCTTCCGTGCAGGGTGTGAACCGAATCGGCCAGAAAGTACGGCGACGGAATCCAAGAAGTACAACCGATTCCGCTGGCAAAACAGAACCCGCTCAGGTCCTCGTGACCCAGTTCGTGCGTCGCACGCAAGAAGGTGTCACTCACCGAGAAGAGCCCGCAGCCCGGACAGAAGGGAAGCCTCAGGTTCCTCATGTACCTGTGTGAGGAGAACGGTTCAACCAATTCTGTTCGCCTTCTCGGAAATCGTCTCAAGAATCTCCTCCGGCGTGATGAGCTCGCCTCCGCCGATCCTGTCCAGTTTCACGACCTTCACGGCGCCAGCGACCCTCTGAACCTCTCCCGCCACCTGCCCCATGTTCATCTCTGGGACGACTATCTTTCGAGCGCTCTTGGCCAGCCGTCCGACCGCCTCTTCTGGGAAGGGCCAGATCGTCTTGAGACGAACGTGGCCGACCCTGATCCCTGCCTCCTCTGCGCGTTCGACTGCCTCGTTTGCCGCCCGCGACGTGCAGCCGAACGAGACTAGGCCGATGTCACAGCGGTCGACGTTGTGACACTCCGCCTCGACGATGTCCTCAGCATGGTCGTATATCTTCGCGACCAGCGCCTCCACCATCCTCCTGTGCACCGACGCGTCTTGGGTGAACCGCACGCCCTCCTCATCGTGCGTCGAAGCCGTCGCCGCGACGTTGAAGCCCTCTCCAACCGAGGGCATCGGCGCCACTTCCTTGAGCCCGAAGAACTTCGTCTCCCCGATCTTGGGCTTCTTGCGGTTGACAATTTCAATGCTATCCTGTGGCGGTACCGAGATCTGCTCTCTGAGATGACTTATTGTCTCATCGGCCAGCAGGACCACGGGCGTCCTGTATCTTTCCGCCATGTTGAACGCCCTTATCGTAAGCTCAAACATCTCCTGGACCGAATTCGGGGATAGAACGACGGCAGCGTAGTCGCCATGGGTTCCCCACCGCGCCTGCATCACGTCCCCCTGGGCGCCCCTGGTCGCCTGCCCGGTGCCCGGCCCGACTCTCTGGACGTCGACAACGACACAGGGCGTCTCAGTCATGAACGCCCAACCAATGGTCTCCTGCATCAGACTGAAACCAGGCCCTGAAGTCGCGGTCATCGCCTTCCTGCCCGCCCAGCTGGCCCCCATGACAGCGCCGATGCTCGCGAGTTCGTCCTCCATCTGCATGAAGACGCCTCCAACCCTTGGCAGACGTTCAGAAAACTCCTCGGGGATTTCGTTGGCTGGCGAAATCGGATAGCCCGCAAAGAACCGGCAACCGGCGACTATTGCGCCTTCGACGCACGCTTCGTTTCCGGACCAGAAGTGGGTTCCTGGCTTGCTGGTTACCATACAGTCATTCTCTCCTGTCTCGAGCACCCAGACTGGCCGTCACTTCGCTCCAGGCTTCCATCTGCGACCAGACACGAGCCGAGAACCGAGTCATTTAAGCATCCGAGACGTTTGCTAATAATGATAACAGTGTTGCAGGCCTCCTGCCGTATTGGTGTGGTCTCTCAAGAACGTGTTTTGTTAGGGACGCGGCCCTGACCCGAGAAGGGTCTCCCCTCTGAGTATCTACACCTTGATTCCGAGTATCTGCTCGATGATGTCGGAGACAGTGATTATCCCAATCATCGCGGGGCCATCGAAGACGAATGCTATCGTGGCCGCCGCGTCCTGCATCTTCTCCATCACCGCCGCAATCCCCTCGTCCTTCGAGACCCTGGCAGGCTGCATCATGTAGTCGGTGACCTCCGCATCGAGTTGGTCCCTTCTAATCGCCCTCGACAAGGTGCGGAAGGTGACCGCACCAACGTAGGCCTTCCTTTTCGGATCGTATATCGGCATCCTGGGATGGTCGACCCTGCTCATCTCTTTCAGGGCGCCAAGGATAGTTGCGTCACTTTCGATGTGGACTATGTCATCGATGGGCGTGAGGGCCTGCAGCGCCGTGCTCTTGGAAGATGCCAGCGCGGTCCTGAGAAGCCGACCCGCATCCGGTTCTATGTGGCCAGCCTTCTCCAGCATCACAATCACGTCTTCGAATTCGTCTACCAGATCGACTTCCCTGTAGCCAGGTTTCCCAATAATTCGTTCGGACAGCGATCTCGCCATTGATGTCAGGGGAACCGCGATAGGAGCCAGCACGTCCATCAGGACAACGGAGCTCGGGGCGAGGAAGATAGACATCCTGAGGGCGTTCTCAATCCCGATGGCCTTGGGAAGGAGATACAGGAAGATCATGATCGCGAAGGACCCGCCAACGATGCTGTAGACCCAGCCAATCGGCCCGAAGAGGTCTGAAAGGATGAGCCCGATGGTGCTGGCCAAGACAACATTCGAAATCGTGTCTAGGAACGTGGTGACGCTGACAAGCTTCGTCTTCTCGTTGACGATTTCGAGGGCCTTCGCAGCTCGGTTCGACCCAGCGTTGATCTCCGAACTGAGCGACAGGGGACGGAGGGTGAGATAGGTGGCTTCGATGAGGGAGGACCAGAATGACACGAAGATGGCAGCGACAAGCGCGATGAAGACTCCTATGGCGACCAGGTTCGCTAACCCCTCTGCCTCCGCTCGTTCTCAGGTGACAAGCGTTCCGATCTTCTCGCCGCGGACCGCCTTTGCAACACCATGAGGCTCGGCGCCGTTCAGGACGACCAGCCTGATTCTCGAAGTGAAAAGTTGGTCGACCGCGACTGGGTCGACTATGCTGTGAATCCCCGGTCTGTGCTCGCCGCCGAGGATCTGTTTCATCCGCTCGTAGGAGATGTTGTCCAACTTCTTCGCCTTCTTGTCGAGCTTGGGGTCGGCGGTGTAGATTCCGTCCCTGTCCGAGGCCTTGACGAGGATGTCGGCCCTCCATCTCTGTGCGACCATCGCCGCCACGGTATCGGTGGTGATGCCTGGCCTGAGGCCGCCCATGACGGCCACCCTGTTCCTAGCGAGTCTCTGGAGCATCCCGTCGATTGATGTGGGCACGGAACTAACGCCTCCGAGCTTCATGGCCACCAAGCGGGCGTTGAGTCTGGATGCGTGAATCGCGATTGTGTCCTGCTGGTACGGAGAAAGCCCCATCTGCTCGGCAGACTTGATGTAGTCTCTGGAGACCACGCCGCCCCCGACAACCACCGCAACAGAGTGCCCCTCGTGGTTCAGGTCAGATACGACCGCCGCGTAGGCATTGACCACCGTGGCCGAAGGTGGGGAACCAAGCACCGAGCCGCCGATTCTCAACACTGCCCTCATTGGTAGAGGCCTCGCATCCTCGGCTTCCATTTGTGACAGGTTTTATAAATGGGTGACCAGCAATCGTTCCGTTCCAATGAGCGCTTCTGCGGGTCCAGAATCGGGTTCTTCCGCCTGACCCAGGGGTAGCTCCGCATTGTCGACAAAGACAGACTCGGTCAAGTTATACAAGGTCAGGAAGCTCATCTCTGAGCTGGCGAGCAAAGAAGGAAGAGGCACAGAGCTCGTCACTTTGTACATCCCTCCAAAGAAGCCGATACACGAAGTCATCTCAAACCTTCGCGACGAGTGGGGGACCGCCGGGAACATCAAGTCCGATACGACGAGGAACCACGTCCAAGATGCATTGACGAGGGCGATGCAGAGGCTCAAGCTCTACAGGACTCCTCCCGAGACCGGGCTCGTTATCTTCTGCGGGGCCCTTCCGACCAACGGACCTGGCAGCGAAGTGATCAACCTCTACGAGATAGCCCCACCCAAGGCAGTGACCGCGTATCTGTATCAGTGCGACGATCACTTCCACCTCGAGTGGCTCAAGGACATGTTGCGCGAGGAGAAGGTCTTCGGCATTCTGTCGATTGACGCCAGCGAGGCCGGTCTCGGCATCCTGAGCGGAGACAGGCTAGAAATCTCCGACCTGCTGACTTCGGGGGTATCCGGCAAGACTAGGAAGGGAGGCCAGTCGGCCAGGAGATACGAGAGAGGAAGGGAGATGGAGTTGACCTACTACTACCACAGGGTGGGCGAGCATGCGACACGAGTCTTCATAGACAGCGGGAAGGTGACTGGCATGATCGTAGGAGGCCCGGGGCCCACCAAGGAAGAGTTCCTGAAGGGCGAGTATCTGCACTACGAGCTCCGTAAGAAGGTGCTAGTCGTCCTGGACACTTCGTACTCGGGAAGGGAGGGCGTAAGAGAACTCGTGGAGAAGGCGTCGGACACGCTCGCTGATGTCAGGCTGGTGGAGGAGAAGAAGCTGGTCCAGAGATTCCTTGCAGAAGTCAACAGACCCGGGGGGCTGGCAGTCTACGGCCTGCCGAGGATCCTCGAAGCGCTGCAGAAAGCCAACGTGGAAGTCATACTCGTTACCGACGACCTGGACACGGTCAAGTTGGAGGCGAAGTGCAGGAAGTGCGGAACGTCGAAATCCGAGGTGACGCTGGCCTCGGCCAAGGTCCAGAGGAAGCAGGAGCTGATATCGACTGGATGCGTTAAGTGCGGAGGCATGGACTACGATCTGATCGAGAGAGACATCGTCGACATCCTTGAAGAGATGGCGTTTCAGATCAACTCGAGGGTCGAGGTCATCTCGTCGGGCACCGAGGAAGGGAGCATGCTCAGGACTTTCGGTGGCATCGCCGCGATTCTCAGGTACAGGCCAAGCTGAATCACGGGCACTGATCGTGCCGATCATGAGCGCCTGCAGGCCCATCCATCAGGAGTGCGCTGCAGCCGGAGGTCAGCTTCGGACGAATCAGCGCAGCGAAGTTGATTCAACGCTTTTGAATGTGAAGCATGTGCGGTCAATTGCCTTGAGCGAGTCCAAACCCGCTTCAACAAACAGACCGACTCAGGGGATGGTCGACGCCGAGCTGAAGGGGAACACCCTCAGGGTCTACGTGTACGCTCTAAAGAAGAGGAAGGTCGGGGTGAGAGAGGTCCAACGAGCGCTCCTTATGTCGAACCCGTCCCTTGCCCAGTACCACCTCAACAAGCTAAAGGATCTGGGCCTCGTCTCCGAGAACAACGGAGAGTATGAAATTTCCAACGAAGTGAAAGTTGACGTGATGAGAGACTTCCTCAGAATGGGGACGCTCATAGTGCCCAGGTTCATCTTCTACGCCGTCTTCATCAGCGTTTTCGCCGCCTACCTTAGCTACATCGCATACCCTTTCTTCCAGTACGTCCCGCTCCTTGAGTGGTTCTCGGGGGCCCTTGTCCTCTCGGCCCTCGCGTTTTGGTATGAGGCGTTGAGGGCGTGGCGGTCGACGCCGGCATCCACTTAGTGGTTTTCTCAGAAAGAGCTGACTTGTTTTTCAACTATAAGTAGGGCACTTTTCCCTTCGAGGGACGACCGATGATCAGGATAGGTCTCATCGGAAAGACGAATGCCGGAAAGACGACGCTCTTCAATTCGATGACGCTCCTCTCAGGTGAGATTTCCAACTATCCCTTCACGACAAAGACACCGGAGACTGGTATCACGAGCACCGTAACGCCCTGCGTCCACAAGGAGTTCGGAGTGACCGACAACCCCGAGAACTCGAAGTGCGACGACGGATGGAGGTTCATCCCTGTCGAGATCACAGACCTGCCAGGCCTGATCAAGGGAGCCTGGATGGGGAAGGGGCTCGGCAACCAGTTCCTGAGCGTTGCCGCCCAATCAGACGCACTCCTTCACGTCATCGACGCATCTGGAAGCGTCGACAAGGATGGGAAGATCTCCGATCCAGGCACGGGAGACCCGATCGCTGACTTCGCAGACGTCGAGCTCGAGCTCGTCCTCTGGTACACGAAGTTGTTCACACAGAACCTTCCGAGAATATCCAAGCTTTCGAAGACCCCAGGCTATGGGGTTCCCGGCGCAGTCGAGGAGGTAATGCAGGGCATCGGTGTGAAGAAAGAGCACGTTGTGATGGCGCTGAACGAGGCCATGCTCGGAGAGAAACCGTTCGACTCATGGAACGAGAAGGAAATACAGAGCTTCTGCTGGTCTCTGCGAGAGTTCTCAAAGCCGACTCTCATCATTGCCAACAAGATGGACCTGCCCTTCGCTGCTGAAAACTTCAGGAGGCTGAGAGAGAAGTACAAGGGTCTGATCGTTGTCCCGACGAGCGGCGAGGCCGAGTTGACCCTGAGGAGGGCCGAGTCGAAGGGGCTGATCAAGTATGTGCCAGGGGAAGAGAGATTCGAGATCATGAAGCCCCAGGACCTGAACGACGCGCAGAGGAGTGCACTTGCTTACATCAAGAGGAAGGTCTTCGGCGAATACCTGAGGACCGGCGTCCAGTTCGCCCTGAACATAGCCGTCTTCAAGCTCCTGAAGATGAACGCGATCTACCCCGTGGCCGACGCCGAGAAGTTGACGGACAAGCACGGGCGTGTACTGCCCGACGTCTTCCTGATGCCCACAGGGTCAACTGTCGAAGAGCTGGCGAAGACCGTGCACACGGACCTCATAAAGGGTCTGGTGTATGCCTTGGACGTCAGGACCGGACTGCACCTCCCGACGAACTACGTCCTGAGGGACAGGGATGTGCTTTCGATAATCTCGACAGCCAAGCGCAGCTAGCAAGAGCCTTAAGGGCGAGAAGAGCGATTCCGAAGTGAGAGTTGCCTTACGGAGGACCGCTGCTGTCGGACCTGGAGCTCAGATACCCCTTCGCGCCGAAGTCCAGGAAGTTCTTCGAGTCCATTCCCGTTGAAGAGGGACTGGCCAGCCGCGAAGTCGTCGCACAGACCGAAAGCAGGCTGCTGAGTGTCCTGGGTCGAGCGAAGTACGAACCCCACATCTCAGAGCTCATCGAGTTCTCGAGCTTCTTCGCTGCCGCGTTTGTCTCGAGCCAGGACTCCGTACTGGCGTCGAGATTCTCCAAGAAAGAAGCGGAGAGGGCGAAACAGTTCTTCATTAGAGAGGCGCCTTCGGACAAGGTCGTCGCGGTGACTGAGTGTTTTGGGCTCCAGACACTGCGGGCAGAGTACGGCGATGGCCAGCCTCAGTACACCCTGCCCTTTGAAGGCTACCTGTCGCTGGTCTCAAAGTATGAACTCGCGAAATCCCCGAAATGGAAACTGGCGAGACAGGCGCTGGAGCATGGAATCATTCGCATGAGCGGCAACCTGCTCAACGACTTCTTCGGAGACTGCGCCCAGGCGGCCATCTCTGAGGGCGTGAAGAACCTGAGAAGGGCTCCGTTCCCGAAGCAGCTCCTGGGGACCAAGAACAAGGTCATGCAGTATGTGCCCATGCAGAAGGCAAAGACCGGAAAGGGTTACCTCTACGTCGAGGACCTCTTGAAACATCCAGTTTCGGATGGGAGGCACAGGCTCATCTGGCTGGTGCTCGCACCCTACCTCGTTAACGTGAAGAAGGTCGAAGACGAAGAAGCAATCGAGAAGATCAGAGCGTTCGTCTCAGTGGCCGGAGAGACAAGCGGCCTCAAGCGATTCGCGGAGTACAACGTTCGCAGGGCCCGGCGAAACGGGCTCCTGCCGCCCACCTTCTCAACGCTGAAAGCCGAGCACCCTGACATCTATGCGCTGCTCCCGAAGGAAGTCCTGGGGGGAGAATCCATCGCCAAGCCCAAGAACGCCCCGCGGAGTTCATGAGCTGGGCCCTGCAGTTCTCACACAATCCGCGGCTGCAGGTGCAGTGGCTGGGAGGAGCTGGCAAAAGACACGTTGGACTTCGAAGGAAGAATTCCCTCTTTCGCTTAAATCTGCAGACTTCAGAGGGCTCGCTAAGGCGGGTGAGTGACCTCTACCCGATCCGCCATAGAAATCCCGGAGTGGGGGAAGTTGAACACAAAGAGAACACAATGGAACTCTAGAAGCGTAGCGTTCGCATCGATGCTGGCGGCAATTTATGGGGCCTACGTATTCTACTTCGCAGTCACCAGCTTTGGGCCGCTGCAAGTCAGGGTCGTTGATGCCCTTCTGCCCCTGTCGATTCTCTACGGTTTTCCTGCGATTGTCGGAGTGACCCTGGGAGGGCTGGTCGGGAACCTGCTGGGAAGTCCATATGGTATAGTCGATTATGTCGGGGGGCCGGTAGCCAACTTTGTTGCGGCGACCCTCGCCTGGGCGGTCACAAGAAAGAGATACAAGGGTTCGTGGTTGATTGCAATTGTTCTCGAGATAGTGACTGTGACTGTTGTCGTTGGGAGCTACCTGATATCACTCGCATCGCCTCGCGGGGTTCCCCTCTGGGTGGGCTGGATAGAGTTCCTGGGCAGCGAGACAGTCGCCATCGGAGTTCTAGGATATCCCCTTCTGAGAGCGGTCGAAAGGACAACCAGAGGAAATTCGACTCTTCGAACTCGGAACCCCTCTTAGCTTCAGAGACTCATCGCTGATAGGGCCACGACGCTAAACCCCGAACGAGATGAATCTGTTCCTCTCAAGGCTGGCCCTGCGACAGTGGGACATGTTGCCTTTCAGGACCAAATTTGCCTCTTCCGCGCTTGTACCTTCAAATAGGCCGGGATGCGACTCCGTTGGGGGTTTGCTGCCACAGTTCTCGGCGAAGCTCGATGCCACATCTTGGGACCCCAAGTTGGAAGCCGAGCTAAGACAGGTTTGGGAAACAGAGAAAATCTTCGAATTCCGCCCCAAGAACAACAAGAACTCTAACTTCGTCATGGACACGCCCCCACCCTATTGCTCCGGGAAGCCGTGGCACCCGGGGGCGCTCACCCAGTACTCGCAGATCGACATGATAGCGAGGGCTGCCAGGATGAGGGGTCTGCAGGTCCTCTATCCGGTGGGAATCGACAGGAACGGACTGCCCGTCGAGATCTTCGCAGAACGGAAGTACAGAGTCCAGATGAGAAAGACTCCGCGAGAGGAGTTCATCAACCTCTGCAAGCACGCTCTCGACGACCTCGAGGCCTACATGGTGGGACTGATGAAGACGCTGGGAATCTCGGGAGACTTCCAGAGCAAGTTCAGGACGGACTCTGAGGAGTACAGGAAGCTCACCCAGTGGTCGTTCATCGAGCTTTGGAATAAGGGGCTCATCTACCTCGCGAACAGGCCCAACAACTACTGCGTGGACTGTAACACCACGATAGCCGACGCCGAGATCGAGTACGAAGAACTTCCCACTTACCTGGTCACAAACCGGTTCAAGGTGAAGGAGACCAAGCAGGAGCTGCTGGTAGCGACGACCAGGCCTGAATTGCTGGCGGCGTGCCAGCTGGTGATGGTCAACCCGAAGGATGTGCGGTACAAGAAGCTGATTGGGAAGACTGCCGTGGTCCCTATTTACAATAAGGAGGTGCCGATCAGGGCCCACAAGAGCGTCGACCCGAAGTTCGGCAGTGGCGTGTTGATGGTCTGCAGCTATGGGGACTACAACGACGTTCTCATGTTCAGGGAGTTCAAGCTGCCGGAGGTCGTGGCGATAGACCTCGACGGGAAGCTGACCGCAGTCACCGGAAAGTACGCGGGAGTCGCGGTGAAAGATGCCAGGTCGCAGATGATACAGGACCTTCAGGAGATGGGAATAGCTTCGAAGGTTGAACAGATCCAGCACAGGACACCCCTCTGCGAGCGGAGCCGGACCCCAATCGAGATCATACCGATGGAGGAGTATTACCTGAAGCAGCTGGACTTCAAGCCTGCCATGAAGAAGCTGGCGAAGAGCATCGAATTCCATCCAGAAATGCACCGCCAGATTCTGATGGACTGGATCGGTGTCCTGACGACCGACTATCCGATTTCGAGGCGGAGGTACTACTCGACGGAGATCCCCGTATGGTACTGCAGCAAGTGCAACACTCCCCACTTGCCCAAGCCGGGCAAGTACTACAGGCCCTGGAGGGACGAGGCGCCATTCAAGAAGTGCAAGAAGTGCGGGAACACGAAGTTCGTCGGCGAGACGAGGACCTTCGACACCTGGATGGATTCGAGCCTTTCTCCGCTCTTTATCACGAGATACCTCAACAACCGCAGATTCTTCAGTCTCACGTACCCCGCAACCGTGAGGCTGCAGGGCAAGGAGATTGTACGGACATGGCTGTACTACACCATGCTCAAGTGCTATCAGCTGACCGGCAGGGCTCCGTTCAAACAGGTCTGGATCGGAGGGTTGGGACAGGATTCCCAGGGGAGGGCGATGCGCAAGAGCCTCGGCAACTTCGTGGATCCAGAGCCTGTGCTGGCAAGGTTCGGCGCGGACGCATTCAGGTTCTGGGGAGCTTCCGAGGCCAGCCTCGGGTACGACTTCCGCTTCAGCGAGGAGCGCATTGCCGGGGCGGGGAAGTTCCTGACTAAGCTCTGGAACACGTGCAGGTTCATCAGCTCCTTCCCTCAGCCTGAAAAGGCCGAGCTGACGTGGACTGACAAGTGGATGCTCAATGAGCTCGGGAAACTGATAGAGGAGTGCACGAAAGCCTACCAGAGCTACGACGTCTTCACTGTGTCGACCAAGGTGAGGGAGTTCCTGTGGAACGTCTTCGCGTCAAACTACTTGGAGATGGCCAAGGGGAGGGCATACGGAGACAGCGCGACGAAAGACGAGCAGGAGGCGGCGTGGTACACTCTGCACGAAGTCGTGAAGAGTCTGCTGCTCCTTCTGGCTCCGATTTCCCCCTACATCACCGACTATGCCTGGCGGAAGCTGTACGGCACGCGGAGCATCCACCTCGAGAGGATGCCGAAAACGAAGAAGTTCGACATAAGTGAGAAGGTGAGCCAGAGCATCCTGGAGTTCAGCGCGGAAGTCTGGAAGACCAAGAGGGAGAAGGGGCTCGCGCTCAAGGACCCGATCTGTGTCAGAATCCCGGCGAATCTGGCGCACTTCGAGAAGGATCTGGTACGAATGCACCACCTGACCAAGTGACTCAAAAACAAACCACGAGACCCGGGCAATCGCGCGATAGGCTAGCATACCGTGCGCGGTCGTCGACCCAACCACGGCCTCTTCCTAGAAGCCGGGAGCTTACCTTCTCCCTATCGCCCGATACTCTTCCTCAGAAAACTGGCTCGAGACAGATGACGCGTTCTCCTCCACGTGCTTGACGCTAGCCGATTTTGGAATCGCGACGACGCTCTCACTCCTGGTCACCCAGTTGAGCGCGACCTGTATGGGTGTCACACCATACTTCACGCAGATGGCCCGAGGGATTGCCGATTCGGGAACCTTGCCTCTTGCGAGAGGGGTATAGGCGATCATGGTGAGTTTTTCTCTCTCGCAGTACGGCAAGATATCGGCCTCGACCGCACGGCTCTCGAGAGAATATTCCACTTGGTTGGAAACCAACTCGCTCTTCGAGAGAGCCTCCCTTGCCTCGTCTGTCTGAACTACGCTGAAGTTGCTCACGCCGATGTATCTGATCTTCCCTTCGCGGACCAGCTCCTCCATGGCTGCCATCGTCTCCCTTATCGGCACCATGGGGTTCGGCCAGTGGACCTGGTAGAGGTCGATACAGGATGACCCCAGCCTCTTCAGGCTTCGCCCGCAGGCCGCGATGACATCGTCGTGATGCAGGTTCCCCGGCGAGACTTTTGACGCTATGAAGACGTCCTTGCGAACGTCACGGACGGCCTCGGCGACTACCTCCTCTGACCGACCGTCGGCATACATCTCTGCGGTGTCTATCAGATTGCAGCCCAGCTCGATTCCTCTTCTGAGGGCCTGGACCTGCTTCGCCCTCTCGGCAAGGCTCGCATAGACTCCGATCTTCCAAGTCCCCAGGCCGATGGTCGAAACCCTCTCGCCAGTCCTGCCAAGCTGACGAAATTCCATGTCGATCAGGGTTTGAATCGGGTCCGTATTATGCTCTCAGGCGCGCAGCGATCGGTTCATTGACACCTTGGTCGCCGACAGAACGCAGATTAAGCAAGCCCAGAGAAGGGAGTGGGTCTTGAAGAGCAGGACAGTAGTCTCGTCGAAGCCCATGCTCCCCGCTGGCGTCTTCCTTGGGCTCTCCCACCTCATCATGATCAAAGCCAAGAGCGAAGGCCGGAGGCCGCAGATAGGTTGAAGTGCCATTGTGGCGAAGAAGTGGAGATTCCACTGGGAGAAGGGATGAATGTGGGCCACTGTAAGAAGTGCAATTGCACAGTCTCAGCTCTGTTTGGTTGTCGACCTGATTGGAAGACAGGTTGCCTTCTCGGGAAGGCTGGCAAGTAAGGGCCTGAATGAGATTCTTTCAATGACAGGCCTGAGGTTTTCTCTGACTGGCTGCCGGCTAGAATTGCAGACCAACCCTCAATGGCGTAGGAACTACACAGACCTAGTCCGAATGTGATGAAAAGAGCCACGGGTGGGATTCGATCCCACGACCACCTGCTTACAAGGCAGGTGCTCTACCAGGCTGAGCTACCGTGGCCTGACCTTGGCGCCCAATAGTCTGCTTATCTCCTTTGTCCATTCGCTCAGCCGCTCTTCGTGAGTATCTCGAAGACATCCTTGACGATGGCACTGAAGTACTCATCGAATTCATCGTCGCTGAACTCTACCACTGCGACCCGGCCCGTCCTGACGGCGATTCTGTAGCTCAGGAGGTGGTAGCAGAGCTCTTCTCTTCCACCCGTGACGCGGAAGAAGTAGTTGCTGCAAGAACAGTAGGGCTTCTCTGGATCGATGAACTCGTCTCCCAGCGTACCGACCACGCTGAAGATCTTCCTCCCGCTCGGGAGGAAACGGCACTCCTTGACGGCGCCCGCCAGGACCGTGTCGATCGCCTTTTCGAACTTACGACCGTGCCTCGCGAACTCCGCGACCTCGTCCCTGAGCGCCCGCCTTTCTTCTTCCAATGGCTCACCGGCTTGGTTCCAGGAACTCAGAGAGAGACCGCTGGTCCACGCTGTCGCTCAGTTCGGAGACCCGAACTCCGACCCTTCTGAGGTCCTTGTCAGTCGACCCAACCAAGTCCTTGAGCAGAGCGAAAGCGCTCTCGTTAATCAATGCAGGGTTCTTGACCGGAGTCTCGAAGGTCTTGCTCTTGGTCTTGGTCGACAGGTCGGTCAGGATGCCTATCGCTGATATCGTTCTGAACGACTTCTCGGAACCAATCAGCTTGCCCTGAATGGATGCTATCCCCTGCGTGAGCTGTCCCAGCGCTTCACTGGCGTCCCTCGTGTCGCGTTTGAGAGTCACGATGCGGCTGAACTGGGTCGGCTCCAGGTTTGCCTTGACGGGGTCGGCGTCGGACCCGCTGGCTGCGGCCAACAGGTATGAAGCAAGTTTCCTGCCGAAACGCTTCTCAAGGAGAGACGGGTCAGTTCGGGAGAGCTCTCTGACGGCTTTTACGCCCATCTCGGCAAGAATCGCTGCGGTCTTCGGTCCCACACCGTACAGTGCGGTCACGGGGAGAGGGCCGAGGAATGCTTCTGTCGACTCGGGCAACACCGTCATCAGGCCGCCTGGCTTGGCCGAATCGGAACCCAGCTTTGCAACGACCTTGCTCCTGCCGAGGCCCACCGAAGAGGTCAGCCCTTCAATCTGGAGAATCGTGTCCTTCAGCCCCTGGGCGATCTTCTTGGCCGCCGAGAAGTCTCCTCCTGACGATGCCGTGACGTCGAAGAAGGCTTCATCGATTCCCGTCTTCTCGAAGACGTCCACGCGCTCGCTGACCAAGTTCATCACTCTCTCCGAAACAGCTTCGTACTTCTCGTGCACCATCTTGATTATCACAGGGTTGTGGCCCTCGAGCTTCCTCTTGGCGGTGACGATCGGCACCCCCGATTTTACGCCCAGTGCCCTCGCCTTGTAGTTCGAGGTGCCGACCACGCCGCTGTCCTCGGTCCTGCCCGAGAAGACGCAGACCAGGACAGGTCGGTCCTTGATCGAAGGGTCCTCCACTTCTTCGACCTGGGCGTAGAAATAATCCAAGTCGATGTGGCCTATGACTCTGGCCAAGAGTGCGAAAGGCTTCCGCGGTCGATTTAAGGTGTTCTTGGATTACCACAAGAACGTGCGTGGTCCAGGAGCTAGAATGAGATAGGGGACACCACCAACAGAAGCTGGAAGAGCATGCGGGCGAATCGGCTAGGTCGCCAGGGTGGGGCGCCGCTCTTCAACCGGAGCTTTCGCTCATGGCCTTGAGCACTGAGCCGAGCACCTCCATTCTCCGACTGTTGACGACCTCTGTGTGAAAGGCTGGTTCCCACTTTTCTGAGACGACGTCAGAGACGACTTGGACGGATGCGGCTTCGATTCCCCTGTAGGCCGCGATTGCGAAGACCGCCGAGCTTTCCATGTTGACGACGCTCACGCCTTTCCTTGCGTGTCTAGCTACCTCCTTCTTCGTCTCCCTGTAGGGCGCATCCACTGTCCAAGCCTTTCCCGTGACATACTCAATCCCGCTCTCGCGAAGCGCAGCCTCCAATCGTCCCGTCAGCCTGATTGAAGGGCTAAAGCACTTCGTCCCTCTGAAGTAGTGCTTGGAGGTTCCTTCATCGCTGAAAGCTCCATTCAAGACGACGACGTCACCAGGCCTGAGTCCGGTGTCGATTGCTCCCGAGACCCCGACTTCATAGATCCTCTTGGCACCGTAGACGACTAGCTCTTCCAGGTTCATGGCAGCAGCCGAAGCCCCGATCATCGCATGGACGACTCCGATCTCTCTGGGTCCCGCTTTTCGCGTGTACATCCTGCCAGAGTAGATGTACCACTTCACCGGAGCAGCGGTCTGTTCCGAGGTCGCCGCGCCGAAGATCCTCCCGTCGTAGGTGAAAAGCACATCCGCAGGGACGCTGATCTGTGATACAGGTATCCCTAGCCGCCCCGCGAGGTATGCCCTGAAATCCTCTGGGTTGAAGCAGACGTCGTCCCTCAGCTCCATGCTCGACACGAAGGGTTGACGTGTCTCAAATGAAAACGTATGTGTCAAGGAGAGCCCCGGATCACTCTTGGGATGGAAGCTGGCGGCGTCGTGTGCGATTTTTGCTGTTAAACGAGTCTAGCATTTGGCGGCGCATGGATGCACAACTGGATTGGTGGGGTCGGCCGGATTTGAACCAGCGATCTTCAGCGCCCGAGGCTGAAAGCCTAGACCAGACTTGCCCCCGAGGCCGAGGAGCATGCCCCGGCTCCTAGGTCTAGCCGACGACCCCTCCTGCTCCGCGGCTCAACGAAGCTCATCTTATATCCTATCGCAGGAATTCGAGAAACGTTGCCCAAGGAACGAAGAGCTCGCCGCAGAAGTGAGGGCAGAGTTCGCAGGCACTATCTCGTCGCGGGCCTTCTGGCCGTGGTCGTGGTGATCGGAGCTGCAGTTTGGTGGGCTACGAGGGCACCGGAACAGAGTCTGGAGGCAGGCAAACCAGTAATCCTCTATGTGAACCAAGGGAACGGCGCAGTCAACAGGACGAACTTCCAAGCCATGGTTGCATTCGCCAAGGCGCAGGGATTCAACACCGTCTTCTTCCAAGTCTACAGAGAAGGCGTTCTTCTCTTCAGCCTGCAGGACCTTGAGGCGTTCGTCAGTGAAGCTCACGCCCAGAACCTGAGCATTTTCTTTGCCCTGTACTTCACTAACTCATCCCAGGAGATACCGACCACTGTCCTGCAGGCTGGCGAGGACGGGGTCAGCCTAGATATGTCGACGCTCAGCCTCGCCAACCAGACGTCGCTTTTGTCCACTCTAAAGTCCGAATATGGAGGCAAGACGGCAGTAACGACGTACGACATGCCTTCCTCGTTGAGACCCGACATCCTCGTGTACGAGACCTACTCAGCTGACCAACGGTCGTTCATAACCAAAGGGGTAATCGGGAGTGTGGAGGTCCACGGTCTGACCGAGTCGCAATACCAGTCGCAGTTCAGTTATGCCCTTCAGAACAGCGATGGGGTCATGGTCTTCGACTACGCAGGCCTGTTGAAGAGTGGGTACTAGGCGCGAGCGTTCACGGGCCGCTGATCATCGTGATGCTCGTAACATAGACCGGTGTCACGGGTTCATCCTGGCCGCCGACCTGCTCCACTGGCACGCTGCCCAGCGCCTGGACAACGTTGTATCCGCTGATCACCTTGCCGAAGACCGCATACTTCTCGTCAAGCGACGCACTGTTGTTCGCCAGGTTGATGTAAAACTGGGAACTCCCTCCGACCTTAGGACCAGTACTGGCCATTCCAAGGTAATACTCGTCATTATGCAAGGAGCTGACATATTCGAATGGCACATAGACTCCAGAACTGCTCTCTCCCCAAGTGGACCTATTCCCTCCTCCGAACCTCGTCGTGGGGTCGCCTGTCTGAATAACGAAGCCCGGTTGAATCCTGTGCCAGACCAAGTTATTGTAGAATCCTTGGTTGACGAGGTTCACGAAGTTGGCGACGGTCTTCGGAGTGAGGGAGTTGAACAGCTCAATCTCGAACGAGCCAAGGCTTGTGTTGATTCTAGCATAGAGCAACGAGGGTGTTGTGGCGGTCGCTGAGGTCATATTGGTGGAGGTAGAAGTTGCTTGCTTGTTAAATGGCCCGAGCCCTGCCACGTACGCATAAGACACGCCGGCTACCACCAAGACCAGAACGATGCCCAGGGTGAGATAGGCACGGCCGTGACTCCCCTGCTTCTTGCGCCTGGGCTTGTCGACCATGACCAAAGCCCCTCTGAGGGAGGCACAAAAATAGGATTCGGTTATGGATTTGGCATGATAGCGTTTATAGCAGGAGGAATGGGACAACACAGTCAATGTCTGAAGAGAGAAAGACGGTCATCGTCGGTCAGTCGAAGCCGCTCCTGAACTACGTCACTGCCTGCATCACAATGTTCAACGGCGGCGCACAAAAGGTCGTTCTCAGGGCAAGAGGCGAGGCAATCAACATGTCAGTCGAGGTCTATCAGGTGCTCAAGAAACGCTTCATGAGCAACGTCGAGATCTCGAATATCGTCATCGACGGCGAGAACGTCACCTCGAGAGACGGAAGGCAGTTGAACCTCCCCGTCCTTGAGATAGAACTCTCGATTCCCCATTAAGTATTTTAGCACCACGATTCTGGCGGGGGGCAGGTATTATTCATGAAAGCCAAGCGATTCGCGAAGGTCAGTCCCATACTCCCCGGCAAGAAGGCTACGGAGGTGGTCAGAAAGACTGCACAGTATCTGTCACCTTCGATATCGCGCTTCTATCCCTTGGTTGTAGAATCCGCCCACGGGTCCCTCGTAAAGGACGTCGACGGAAACCAGTTCATCGACCTTGCAACTGGGATCGCCGTTCTCAGCACGGGTTCGACCCACCCGAAGATTGTGGAGGCAATCAGGAGGCAATCGGAGAAATTCATCCACTTCTCCTACACCGACTTCTACTACGCCAACATAGTAGAGTTGTCGGAGAAGCTGGTCTCGATGGTGCCGGGCAACTTCTCGAAGATGGTCTACTACGGGAACAGCGGCGCCGAGGCGATAGAGGCGGCGATGAAGCTGACCCGCAACTATACTGAGAGGCCAATCTACCTGGCTCATTCAGGCTCGTTCCACGGCAGGACGATGGGCGCGCTGAGTCTTACGGCCAGCAAGCCGATTCAGAGGAAGGGCTCGCTCCCCCTGGTCCCAGACACGGTCCACTTCCCGTATCCGTATTGCTACAGGTGCCCCTGGAAACAGACCTTCCCTGAATGCGATTACTATTGCGTCGACTACTTCAAGGAACAGTATCTGGAGAAGTTCGTCCCGGTCGACGAAGTGGCCGCCTACTTCTTCGAAGCAATTCAGGGAGAGGGCGGATACGTGGTGCCCCCTCCAGACTACTTCCACAAGATGGAGTTCCTGAGGAAGGAAGGAGTGTTGTTCGTGTCGGACGAGATCCAGACCGGCATAGGGAGGACGGGCAAGTTCCTGGGCATTCAGAACTTTGGGATAATCCCAGACGTGGTCACCATCGCGAAGGGCATCGCATCGGGTCTGCCGCTGAGCGCGATGGTCGCGAAGTCGGAGGTGATGGAGAGCTGGAAGCCTGGGCAGCATGCGTCAACCTTCGGCGCCAACCCCGTCGCGGCAGAGTCCGCCCTGGCGACTTTGGAGGTCATCAATTCGGAGCATCTGATGGAGAATGCGAGAAGGCTGGGAGAGAAGGCGATGAAGAGGCTCCTCGAATGGAAGGAGAAGTATGAGATCGTCGGCGACGTCAGAGGCCTTGGGCTCTTCATCGGAGTCGAGATAGTCAAGGACAAGCGGAACAAGGTCAGGGGCGAGGCGGAAGCCAAGAAGATCATGGACTACTGTTTCAGGCACGGGGCTCTGGTCATAATGGCTGGCCGCAACACGCTCAGGGTCATACCCCCGCTGAACATCTCAGAGGCCGAGCTCACTGAAGGGCTAGACATACTCGAGGAAGGTATTGCCGAGGTCAACTCGGCTACGACCGGAGGTTAGGCCATGTATGATTTTGAAGCTCTAGCAGGTGAGTTGCTCCAGAGCCGCCCGGAGCTCAACAAGGAAGAACTGATGCGGCGGATTGAACAGAAGAAGCAGACCATAGGGGCGGGGTACCTCACTGATCAGGGAGCGCTGTTCTTGGTGGCCGGGGAGCTCGGCGTCTCTCTGAAGAAGACCGAAGCGTCTTCCGACATGGCGATCAAGGACCTCTACATAGGCGCCAACGACATCACAGTCGTTGCCAGGGTACTCGCCATCTATCCGCTCTCAACCTACAACAGGAAGGACGGTGGAATCGGCAAGTACCGGAGGCTCGTGCTCTTCGACGGTCACTATTCGGTAAGGCTGACCGTGTGGGACGAGATGGCCGAAGATATGGTGAAGTCCGGAGTCGCGGTCGATGCGCCAGTGAGGGTGGTGAGCGGATATGTCAAGCAGGGGCTCGACGGGAAGCCCAACCTGAACCTCGGGAAGAGAGGCAGAATAGAGGTGGTGGCCGACGAGAAGATCGCGGCGAAGCTCGTTCCCATGTCAGCAGTGACCGAGAAACTGACCAAGGTCTCCCAGGAGAGGCAGTTCATGGCGGCAGAATGTGTGGTCAACTCGGAGCCGAGATACAGCGAATTCGTCAGGCAAGACGGTTCGCAGGGCTCCCTCTTCCAGTTCAGCGTGACCGGCGACGGAGGCAGGACAGAGACAAGGGTTGTAATCTGGAGCCCCTCGGCCCGGCCGGAGCTGAGGAAGGGCCAGAAGGTCCTGATCACCAATGCGAAGACCAGGCGCTCCACGAACGGTGAATACGAGCTCCATGGTGACGCCGGAAGCGCGGTCATTCCTGCGCAGAGGGCCCCTCCCGTGGAGCTTAGGGTCGCTGCCACGAGCGCGAGCTCAACCGGTACGGTCTTGCTGGCGGTAGACAGGAACGGTAAGGTGTGGACCGTGGAAAAGGAAAGGGAGACAGAAGAGCCGGTGGTCGGAGAAGCCGTGGTTGTGAGCCCTGACAGCGAAAGCGGCGGCAGGCTGTTCTGCAAGTCGAAGGGTTCTGTAAGCACACTGAGCGAAAGCTCCGTCCCAGGCTTGGACATCCTGGCGACCAAGCTGCGGGACGCAAGCGACGAATCGTCTCAGATAATGGTCGAGGTCATCGCCCTATCTCACGGGAGCGCCGAAGAAATCAACCTGAAGGACGGCACGACAGTGAAGAAGGGAGAGCTCACGATCGGCGACGACACAGGCGAGATGAGGCTCGTGGGCTGGAGGGAGCTGTCAGACAAGGTGGTCGGAATCCAGCCAGGGGAGAGGCTCAGGATAGTAGGAGCCACGCCCAAGATCGACAAGCTCGGAACGCGGGTGCTTCAGATGTCGAATCTTACAGTGGTCGAGAGGTTGCGGGAACGCGGCTAGGTCTTAGAGCGCCTCAGGGCTTCATACTCGTAGACGAAGATCACAACCAGAGCCACGACGAAGAGCACTATCATGGCGGTGCCCAAGAAGTTGTAGTAGCTCTCGATGCTCAGGAATGGGAAGGGCAACTGCTTGACTGTGGGCCAGCGACTCATAATAAGCGTTGCTGGATGTGTGAACGCAGGCGAGAACGGGATCATCAAGGTGCAGAGGTCGTAGCGTCGACTGAGTGAGTTAGGTGCCGGGGGCGGGACTCTCGTCAGTGGATTCGAGCCCGCGATCTCCGGATTTCGCATCCGAGCTTGGATTATGAGTTACGCCCACTGGAGCGTGCCCGGCGCAATAGGCCAAGCTGTGCTACCCCGGCATCCACCTAGACGCCTTTCGGCGGAGATTAAAAGACTCGCGGCATAGTCGCAATCGAAGTCGGAAGCTTTGGATCCTCTTCAACGATTAAAAACGGCACCCGGCTGGTCTAGGTCGAGCCGCGGTAGCTCAGTCGGTTAGAGCGTTGCCTTGGTAAGGCAAAGGTCGTGAGTCCGAATCCCACCCGCGGCTCCACTGGACAAGCTTTTTCCTTCCCTGACCGCGACTGGTTGGTTCGGCATGGCTGCATTGACCACCCGCGAAATAAAGTTCCTCAAGGCGCACGAGCTCTGCAGGCTCGCCACAGCTTCAAGAGAAGGCAAACCCCATGTGGTGCCAGTGATCTACGCCGTCGACAAAGGGGACATCATCATCGCGGTGGATTACAAGACGAAGAAGCTGAAGAACCTGATGGCGAACCCGAAGGTGGCCCTGGTGGTGGACGAGTATCGCCCCAACCGGGGGCTGATGATCGAAGGTGACTGCGAGATCCTCGAGCGCGGCAGGGAGTACCTGCGCCTGCTGCAGATTCTCTTCGACAGTTTCGTCTTCTATAGGAAGAACCCCTGGGGAGAAGGCGAATCGCCGATACTGAAGATAAAACCGACCAAGGCCGTGATGTGGTAGGATCGGCGCCAGTCAGAGCAGCGGCACGCTCCTGCGCGCTTCGTATGCTGACAGCAGCCCTGTCGCCGAGCATCGCGGGTCGAAGGGCTCGAGGACAGACGAACAAGTTCTTGCAAGGAGCTCGATGTAGCGCTCCGAGTCGTAGGAGTCTCCTTCCTTCAGGACATCCAGCGGCGTGGCCCTCTTCGAGTCCCGACCCCCGTAGTCGGTGATGACGTAGCGTATCCCTTCACCGGCGTGCAGTTTGGCCCCCTCGGCAACGAGCCGCTGCACCGCGGCGTGCTGGACCGTCATGCTGGTGTACTCTTCGGGCCCCTTGGAGAGGTTGGTCGTGAAGGCAAGATCCGACGCTCGGATCTCATGGCGCTCGAGCGCTTCCGCGTGCCTGAGGAAGATCTCGACGCATCCGGGGAGCCTGGCCCTCACCTCCTTCACCGAGTCCGCCTTCGCCATTTCCCTCAGGATCTCCATCTGGCACTCTGCGAACGCAGGCGGTGTGTCGTGGCGCCGCGCCTCTATTCCCCTGACCTTGAGCTCGCCGCTCCGATAGGCGCCGAAGTATCTGTTAAGCACGGGTATCTTCGGGTCGACCTTGGAAGGAAGGAAGGCCACCCACTTGTAGATTCCCTCGAAAGACATGGTGAAGCCGGTCTCCGACTCGATTTCCGACCCCAGCGCGAGGTAGTCCTCACGCTCAGCCTCTTCTTTCTTTATCCAGAGCGAGTCCACGATCCCGTGAATTACCTCGAAGCCCCTCTCCTCGGCCACCCTCGCCGCGTCGAGCAGCACCTTCCTGTCCCAGGCGCACACGGCGATGTGGGCGTCTATCCGGCCGAACTTCGCGTTGTTGAAACCCAGATAGCCGAAGGTTGTGACGCCGAGCCACTTCAGTGCGGCCTGGCGCGCGTTGTACCTGTCGTAGTCGGCTCCTTTCGAGTTCTTCTTCAGCTCCTTGTAGCGCAGCCGCTTCTTCACGATGATCTCTATCGATTGGGGAACTATCCCCTTCCTCCTCTCACAGACGTTCCAGTCCAGCTCGGGCACCCTGTTCTTCGAATCGGGGCAGCACGAGCACCTCACCGTCTCCGCCGAGATGTTCTTCCTGAGCATGATGTTCGGGTACAGGGCGTGGAAGTCGAGCTCACCCACCCCCTCTTGGACTCCCATCTTGGGCTCGAAGATGAATCCGCCCCTGTCGGCCAGGAGTAGCTGGTTCCGGTCCTTGAAATGCTCGACCAGTGTCGGCTTCCAGGGCACGAGCAGGTCGTTTCTGGAGGCGTGGTAGAACTGGAGGCTCGAGAGGGCCTTCCCTATGCTCGCCCTGCTGGACGTCTGAAGAGGCATGCGGCACACCCTGCTCAGCTCGAAGAGTCCCTCGAATCCGGCCTCGGAGTAGGCGAAGGAGGTGTTGATATCGATGTGTATCCTGCCGCGGAGTTTCATCGCCGAAGGCTTGTAGTGGATCCTGCCGTAGCTGAAGTAGGAGGTCCCGCCCTTCGCAGGGAGCTTCAGGACGGTCCCGTCTCTGTCGAGCGTCAGCCTGTCAGAGACCCCGTTGGCCTCGGCGCGCCTGATCAGATATGGGAAGAGGAAGGTGTCACCGTCGGTTGAGAGTATGAAGTCGGGATCGGCCTCTCTGACAGCCCTCACCAGCTCGAGCAGCTTGTCGGCCTCGTTCCCGCCGTCGATTACGACATCTCCGGCGTCGCTCCCGAGCCTGATCGTCCGAATCCGGTCGGTGAAACGCGCGAGCCTCCCCTCTTTTGCGATGTCGACGTCTATCTTCACCCTCCGCAGGTTGGGGACGGCATAGTCGTATGCCCAGACATCGTCGTGGAGGTCCCACTGCAGCGTATTCCCGACCTTGGCCACTGCGCAGTAGGCGAGAGGGAAGATGTCGCGCTCGTACAGATAGCTCTGGCCGGGCGGGACGTCGGCGTTGTAGAGTCTGTAGGCGCCGAACGGGCCGAGCCGCTCTATCCTTCCGGCCACCTGCTGGGTCTTCCCCGCGTCCCTGACCCTGGCTTCCATCACGTCGGACCTCCCGGCGTCGGTGACCTTCTCGAACTTCCGGGCCGGCCTGATCCAGGCGAGTTCGGAGCCCACTATCTTCAGCGGAGCCCCGAGGTCTGCCATGCTGCTGGCGGCGATGAATATCGAAGGGGACCAGCGGTCTACCAGCCTTACGGCCTGGCCGTCGTCGCGCTTGAACCAGACGACCATCTCCCCGGGCTTCCCCGGATGGAGGTCAAGTATCCAGCCTCGCATCCCTCTCGGCCTTCATCCTCTCCACCTCGCCGGCCAGCCACGCGATGGTCTTGTGCTGCATTAGCAGGAGGCTCATGAAGAGCGCTTCGCTCGGGAAGGGCGACTCCCTCGCCTGCATCGCCGGGAAGTATTCGTAGCAGAGCCTCAGCATCTCCTTGAACAGCTCCCTGTCCTCGGCCCTCAGGGCGCCCGCGAAGCGCCCCCAGCTGTCCAGCTCTTCGATGATCGCGGCGTCGGAGAGAGTCATCTTTCGCCCTCCTGCAGCCCGATTTCTGAGATCGTTCCCAGAGCGCGCGCCAGCATCCTGTAGTGGTGGAAGACCATGGCCATGGCCATCCCCTCGAACCGGGAGGTCCTGACGGCAGCGGACGAGGCCGACGTGTAGAGCCTGGCCGAGCTGAGCAGATTGTCGAAGGCCACCCTGTCCCGCTTCGGGAGGGCCTTCCTGAACGCCCTCCACTCTGTTGCCTCCTGAGCTTCGGCTATCCTGAACGATGGGATCGTCCTTCCCATCAGCGGGCCACCCCGATCTTGGCAGGCCTCAGGAGCTGGCTCAGCGTGAAGTTGGAGGCCGTCGGAGGCTTGGTCCGGTGCTTGACGAGCTCCGCGTGCACTCCGCCAGCGGACGACGACAGGGAGAGAGCGGTGTCGGCCCACGCCATGACAACGTTGTCGTACTTGTTGGGAGAAGCCAGGGTCGCAAGGACGAGCGAGTTCTTCTTCACTCGCTTGATCCCGTCCTCGACGGCGCTCAGGAGCCTCCTCGCCTCCCTCTCCTCCAGCTCCGGCTCGTTGAAGGTGCCGAGCAGGTCGGAGATGACGACCAGCTTGGCCGCGTAGTCCACCGCGGCCCTGACCAGCCGCTCCGAGATGAGGTCGGCGAGCTGGTAGATCGTGAAGACACGGCAGGTGGCCACCCTTCGCAACGCGACCGCCGGCCTGAGACGATGCTGCCTCGCGAACGAGGAGAAGAGGTACGGATCCGACCGGTTCCCTCCGTCGATGAAGAGCACGGTCGAGTCGAGGCCGCCTTCCTCCAGCGGGAGCTGGGCCCTGAACGCCATGAGCTCGGCCACCGCGGATGCCGCGCCGCCACTGAGCACCATCAGGTGCTGGGGAGAGAAGGGCCTCAAGAGCGAGTCCAGGCGCGGGAAGCCCAGTGAGAAGTGCGGGAACGACGAAGCCGAACGGAACGGTGTGGGCCGCCTTTGGACAGCGACGGTGTCGGTCAGGCGGATGTTTGACAGTTCGTCGGGCACCGGGGCCAGCCTGCACTCGACGTTGCCCTCGAGGCCGCGCCCGCATCCGAGACAGCGGCCGCTCAGCGGGTCGATAATCTCGCTCGCAGGCTCGAGGTCCCGCCTGACCCGCAGGACGCAGCTGCAGCTGGAGCAGTAGTAGACGAAACGCTCCCTGCCGTTTTCTTCTTGCTCGTACAGATAGTGGAGCCTAACCATTTTGATGGAGGCAGGAAGGTTCTCTGGGATTTAACACAGGAGGCCACGCGAGTGAGTTTGGGAAGAGGGGGACGACCGAAAGTGTTGAGACGATAGACCGATTATCAAGATTATTAACCCAAAGCATATGCTCGGCGAGACGACGCGGGGGTCGCCCAGCCTGGTCAACGGCGCGAGGCTCAGGACCTCGTCCCTCAGGGGTTCGTGGGTTCGAATCCCACCCCCCGCACCTTAGGCCATGGAGACAAATCCTGGTTTTACACTGCTGGCAGTGAAGAACCACAAGGAGGAGGACGACGTCTACGACTACGGCTACGCGCTACGGAATTCCCTGAAACGCTTGGAAGCGCGCGCGCGCTGCCAACATCATAGGAGATACCCGCGCGTGGTGAGGCGTGGGTGGTGAACCAAGGGTTAGCGGTGTTGTGGAACCCAATGCTGCCCGTGGTCAACCTGCCTCCGCTGCCCAACAGAAGGTACACCATCGCTTGGTTCTCCCCTTCCATGCTCCCGTCGATGAAGTAAACATGAACCATCGGGAGAGTGAAGGTACAGGCTGTGCCTGCGTCGAGAAACACAGATCGGTGAAGTTCCATACTGCTCCTGGGCCATAATGCAGAAGGCTATCGACTACGGGCGCGCGCGGATAGCAAAGCAGTCGTAGGCGTCTTCCCTTCAATCGTAGAGGAGCGTAAAGACATGATCTCGGCTGGTGAGCTCCGCTCCAAACTTGACCCACAGAGGCACCAGTGCTTCGAGCCACCTTGCTCCTTCAATCTCACCGGCGTCGATTGCGCCCTTCCAGCCGAACTCCTTCACGATGCTGGCAACTTGCGCGCGCGGTCCCATGCAGCGTGGCGGCCCTGGAACTCTATTAGAGGCACTGGTAATGGGCGCGAGGGCGTCCGAGAGTTGAGACGTCGGAGCATGTCATGGCGAGTCGATGCTGCGGGACTGAAACGAATTAAGCGCGTCGCCGAGTTTCTGACAGACTGCCAGATATTGGAGAGTCGTGAACCAATTCTCGGCACTGTTTGCCCTTGGGAATTGAACCGCTCGTTGCCCGCTCGGGAGGACTACCACGACACGCTACAGGCGCTGTGGGTTTGGGAAAAATACGAATCACTGACCGGCGACCATTCTTTCAGCGAGAATCAAGAAGCTGGCTGGCGGTATGTTCTCCGAAACCAAGACAGGTTTCTCTCTCCGACAAGTCCCGAGGCATTGAACCCCAGCTACGACAGCTCCTACGTTCTGCTTGCAACAAACTGCGGAACCAGACTCCCATCCGAGAGGAGGCTGCTTGCCGAGAGGGCGAGCGGAGTTCTCGCTGAGAGCATCAAGTCCAACCCGGACCCTCGACTCCGGGAATACTTCAATCCCTGGTGGCACGTGGGTAATCTTGCCGACTATGGAAAGAAGAGGAATGACAGGCGGTGCTTGGAACTCGCGATAGCCTACGCCGAAGAGTGGCTGCCTCGCATGAAGTTCAGGCCTGGATTCAAAGAAGAAGATCACAGCGGCCCGGGAAAGCACGACTTCTTTTCGTCCCACGGCCTTATGATCTACGCCGCTTGCTGCACTGATACGACGTCTCTGCTGCCGACCGGCCTCACTGACCTGCTGCCTGACCGTTTCGTCGCGAGGAAGAACGACGAGAACCCTTGGAACGCATCTGTATGCTGGGGGCTCGGGAGATTGATCAGTGTGGCGCCGAACGAGTGCCTGTTGCGCTCTTTCGAATCAATCATGGAAGTGCTCTTCGAAAGAGCCAGAAGAAACAGAGGTGTCCTTGCGAGAGCGGAAGATTTCCCTGAGCGAGAGAGCTGGGCAACCTTCTTCTGGATATTCGCTAACTCGGTATCACCCTTGTGAGTCTCGATGGCCTGCGCGCGCTGGAGCCTGTCGACCGCACCGCAGAGGATAGTACTCACTAGGACTCCTTCTCTATGACGGCCACGTACAGCGGATCATCCTCACCGATGAATTCCCTCACCTTCCAGCCCGTCTCTAGCAGTACGCCCCTCATCTCCTCTTTCGAAACGAACAGATAGTCAATCCACTTCCCGACGTACTGCTTGTACCTTGTTCGTATTCTCAGTTGGCCCGCCATCCTACCTCTGTTTCTGTTCAACTCGTGGTAGGCCAGGTGAACAGGGTCTTTCGTGTTGTAGGGATCTCTGGTTCCCGCCAGTATGACCGCATCCCTTGAGGCTATGCGATGCATCTGCTTCAGCAGTGCCTTGGCTTTCTTGCTGTTGCCAAACAGGCCGAAATTGTTGCCGAACATCACAATCGTGTCGAATGAATCGCGCTTGAATCGACCTATCCTTTCAACCGGCAACTCCAAGGCCTTCTTCACTCCCCTCTTCTTGCACACCTCAATGGCCTTCGGCGAGATGTCTATTCCAGTCACATCCAGGCCCTTCTTCTGTAGGTAAAGGCACACCCTTCCAGCACCGCACCCAACGTCCAAGACTCTGCCTCTTGCGAGCCTGATTGCCTTTCGTTCTATGGGAATCCACCGGCTGTAGTCGGAGAAGTAGTACGGTAGAATCATGGAGAGATCAGTGAAACCGTCGTCCCTCTCAACAATCTCGACTCTCTCCTTGTGGAGTAGGTAGGCGAGAATTACCTGCCCGAAAGCGTCGCTCTTATCGGATTCAAGGGTCTTCACATCTTCAGCGATTGACACTCGACCATCGAATCAATAAGGACCATTTATCCTCTGCCACGGCTGTCAACCAGCGCCCTACTCGTGCGCTGCGCTCCCACCCCATACTTGACTTGGTTAAGACGAACGTATGCCAGATGGCTACCAGCTATGGCGGAGTCGCCACAGAGTACTTCTCTTCGACTCGTCGGGGATTGACTCAGAGGATTACTACCCGCCCCATGGGTCGGGATTGTGGCATGGTGGCCGGACTTGCCGTCTGGCTCTACCTGCACTCCCTCCAGCGCAGCGCACAGGGCGGCCCAGCATATACCCTGGGGGAAAAATGGCCCCAGCGGTCGCCAGCGCTCGCCAGCGAAAAGCGCCAGCGGTGGGCGCCAGCGCGCGAAATCGCGCTAGGTGTCAATCCGAGTCATCGTCACGCAGGGCTGGATCATAGTCGAAGACGCTGATTATTCTCTAGGGATTGTCGAGGACTTGATTGGAGGGTCGACCGCCCGAAGGTCCGGGGTTCGAGCGTGGTGGCAGAACTACTCCCTGTCTGTTGCCCGTCCCTCCCTCCCCTGCCCTACCTGGGCCCTATAGGGGCGAATCGGGGAGGGGTAATACCCGGATTTACCCCTCCCGAGAGGGGGGGTAATGGGGAGGGTAATGGGGAGGGTAATTTGTTCAGCGGTAGTAAATTACCGGGTATTTACCGGGTTTGGGGAGGGGTCCGGGGGCAGCAAGCCGTCTGCCTGGGGGTTCTACATGGGGCAATTTCGTCGACTCGAACGAGTCGATCGAGTCGCCAGCTGACGGTGGGGGGTTCGACTCGAACGTCGAGGGTCGAACAGTCGAAATTCGACTCGAACGACCGTCAAAGGGGTAGGCGAAATTCGAGTCGATTTCGGCTCGAACGACCATGGGTCACGGCAGCGTATTGCTCAGCAGTATTATCGAGATTCGAGTCGAACGACCGTGGCCGGTTTGGGGGCGCCGGTGTCGATAACATGATCGAAGGGGGAAGGATCCTTTGAGTCGAGTTTTCCGACTCACTTATTGAGACGAATTTTCATATACTGGACCCCTCTCTTCACCCAGTGGCAAAAATGGGACGCCTCGTCGTCGATAGGGAGGAGCCCTTCACGGCTTGGCTTTTCTTCAGGAAGGACTCCCAGAGGGCTGCCGACGCTCTGCTCGACGAGCTGCGAGCGAAAGGGCGACTGACGAAGAAGGAGATGAGCCAGTTCGCCTGGAAGCTAGAGGCGGGAGACCTCGGATTTAGGTTCTCCAAGGTCAACTTCTACAAGAAGGTCCTGAGGACGTTTCTCGATCTCGGGTTTGTGAAAATAGAAACGGTGTACGGAGGCGAAGAAGAGAAGACCTTGGAAGCCTATCTGCCGGTACTCCAGCTCATCCCCACGCGTCCGCCCAGCAACCCGAGTTTCTGGTTCGTTACATACGACGTTTGTCGATGGTGGAATGGCATCATGTTCCCGAAGGACGAGCTTGGCGTGACCGCCGGAGCAGAATAGATACCCATTTCTGTGCAATCCCTGAGGCCCCTTGGAGGGGACGCGATTGGACAGCGCTGTCGAAACATTCGGACTCACGAAGTCCTACGGCAAGGCGAAGGTGACCGTGAAGGCGCTCGACGCCTTGGACCTGAAGGTGAGGCAGGGAGAGATCCTTGTCCTCCTCGGCCCGAACGGCTCCGGCAAGACCACCCTCCTCCACCTGCTCTCAACCGTGCTGAAGCCTACGGCGGGCACTGCAAAGGTGATGGGGTACGACATCGTGAAGCAGCCGCTGAAGGTGCGAGAGACTATCGGGATCTCATTCCAGGAACCCCGGGGATTCTGGAGGCACAAGCCGTACCACATACTGTCGTTCCACGCGGCGATCTACGGGCTCAGTGGAGAGGAGAGGTCGAAGGTGGTCGACCAGACCCTCAAGGATTTCGACCTCTGGCCGTCGAGGAACAAGAAGTTCATGGAGCTGTCTGGCGGGCAGGGGAAGAGGCTCGAAGTCGCGAAGCTGTTCGTCCACCGTCCAAGCGTGGCCGTCTTCGACGAGCCGACGGCCATGGTGGACCTGGAGGGTAAGCGGATGATCTGGGACAGAATAAGGACGTTGCGAGACCAGGGCTCGACCGTCATAGTCGCCACCAACGAGGTGAGGGAAGCCGAGTATCTGGCCGACAGGATCAGCATAATGAAGGGTGGGAAGGAAGTCGTCACCGAAGGTCTCCGAACGCTCAAGGACAGCATAACCGGCGGCGACGTGGTCGAAGTCGGTCTGTCTCCGGCGATTTCCAGCGAGGCGCTGAAGACCATCTCGGACGTCCCAGGCACTGTCAGGGTCACTCAGGTCTCGGAGAACATGCTCAACGCCTTCGTCAACAGGTCAGAGGACTGGCTTCCCCGAATGATGGCATCTGTTCAGCCGCTGGACGTCAGGGTCACTTCAATCAGGGTCTCCGAACCTTCTCTGGATGATGTCTTCCTTCACTACACCGGAAAGGAAGTCGCGCCCATCCATGCGTGAATTCATCACGCTGATGAACTTCGAACTCAGGGAAACGTTCGACTCCATCCCCTGGACGGTCTACTTCTGGTTCTTCTTCGGGTTTCAGTACTTCGTCTACGGCCAGCTCGTCTCGAGGCTAGTCTCTCAGCTGCCCAACTACTACGTGTACTACGGCACAGGCCTCCTGATCATCATGACATTCAACGTGGCGTCATGGTCAGGCAGGCGGTTCGTCGAGGGCGCCCACGAGGGGAGGTTGAGATACATCCTCTCCCTGCCGATCAGGCGCGGCGAGCTCTTCCTGGAGCAGCTGATGGTGGGTTTGATCGCGAATATCGTCAGAATCGGCCCGCCCCTGGTCTTCGTCCTTTGGATCAACGGCATGCCACCAATCGTGATGCTCACCTCCGTGCTCGTCCTCCTCTCGATGAGCGTCGGAATAATGGGAATCATGATCTCGCTCTCCTTCATCGCGTTCAAGTCGTTTGACATCTACAGCGCGATAGTCGCCAGCACGAGCGCCATCCTGATCAGGTTCAGCACGATACTGTATCCGCTCTCGTTCATGCCCAGCGCCTACTCGTCGGTTGCGCGCTTCAACCCGCTCACCTACGGATCCGACCTGTTGAGGAACGTCCTGAACATCGACGTCAACCAGCTGCTCAACCCCGGGCTCTCGGTCGTCGTAGTCGCTGCTGTGGGGATCTCCATGCTCACGCTCGGTATGGCCCTCGTGCCCCGAACGCTGGAAGGAGTCAGGTCATCATGAGCAACAGGAGCCGGATGCTGCAGATAACCCGCGTGGACCTCTCCTACTTCTTCAGGACGAAGTGGCTTGTCGCCACGCTGATTGGCCTGAACATCACCGACATGCTCGTCGTCGGCATCGTCTACAAAGGTATGATAACCACTGTCAACTATTTTCAGTTCTATGTGCCCGGGGTCATAGTCACGGGGCTCTTCTTCGCCTCCTTCGACGTTGGGAGGAGGGTCCACCTCGGCCTGACCGAGGGGGTTTCCCAGTACTACCTCACCCTCCCGGTCAGCCTGAACGACGTGGTCTGGGCCCACCTCCTCTCGGCCGGCCTGGGGGGCGCCATCTATGCGGGAATCTTGACCGGGACAGCCGCGGTGCTGATTCCCCAGCTCGTCTCGGTCTCAACGCTGGCCCTGATCCCGTTCATGTTCGTCCTCTCGATGGGCCTGGCCGGCATCGCTGCGGTCCTGAACCTCTTCTCGAAGGCGGGTGACAGGTACTTCGTCTTCGCCGATGGAATCCAGACTGCGATGGTGAGCCTCAGCACGGTCGCTTACCCCATCACGGTAATCAGCTCCTACTTCCCTTCGCAGGTCGTCACACTGATTCAGCTGAACCCTCTCAGCCAGGGCGCCGAAGCCCTGAGGACGATCATCCATGTTGGGAGGTCGTGTGCGGAGTCGTCGAGCCCCGCGTTCAACCTCCCCACGCTTCTGGTCACTTCGCTTGCACTGCTGGTCGTGGGGGTCGTTTCCTATAGGCACGTCTTCACGGAGCTCAGGGAAGTAGGCAAACTGCAGTGATTCGCAGTGGGGGAGCCTAGCCTAGGCGGGCGGGCTCTGCCGGGCCGCCGGTTGGCCTGTGATCTTCCCGATCACATCTCTTCCCAGTTCTGTGAGCCGATACCGCGCGGGACCTCCGAAGAAGTCCACCCTGAACTCCACGAAGCCCAGAGATGTCAGTTGCCTCACCGTCCACAGGGTCATCCAGTTCGAGTTGTCGGCGGTCAGGTCCGTGAGCTCAGAATTGCTGAGCCCCTCTTGGCTCTTCATCAGGAGGGTCATCGCCTGAACGAGGTGGGGCGAGGAGGCGACCTCCCTGAGGGCCCTCCCTTGAGCCTTCGCGTCGGACGGCCAGAGCCAGAGGCCTGTGTTCATCGACCTCGTCTGACCTTCCTCTGTTGATAAAGGCTCTCGGGCCGAGGCAGTTGCAGCCCTTTACGAGCTTGTCAACTGTTTTTTGTCAGTCATGACAAGTAAGCCGCTGTTCGTTGTAAGCTCGGCAACCAATGGAAGTTGTAACCGAATACGCCGACCAAAGGACAGAGCTCGAGGAGAAGATCAGGTCGCTGGAAGCCGAGAAGGCTTCACTCCTTGCCGGCATAGCCTCACTGAAGGAGAGGATCGCCACGTACGAGCTGGAGAGGTCAGCCACGCAGCTGGAAAGCGAAGTGGAGGCACTCCGGACCGAAAAGGCTGTGCTTGACGAGAAGGCTGCGGCCTACGAAGCCGAGGCGGGATATAACCTTCCGCCCAGCACGGCTGAAGGAGTCTAGACCTACCGAAGCCTAGAAGCCTTCTGCTCGAGTTCGCCCTTTTCTTTTCTTAGATATCCGACGAAACTCTCCAGTTCCGAGAGTTTCTCTTTCAGGCGTCTTACCTCGGTTTCCGAGGCCGTCCGCTCCATCGCGCTTTCGAGTTCCTTCTGCTGTTCGGCCATCCCCTTCACCTTCGCGTTGAGGCCGTCGTTGTCCTTCTTCACCGTATTCAGCTCGTCCTGAATTGACTTCAACTGCTCCTCGGCCACGATTAGGTATCTCTGCCTGCTAATCACTGTAGGGAACTTCGTGTCGCACTTGGAGCACGTGTACATCCCGACCCTCCTCTCGGTCATCCCCCGCTCGCCCTTCGAGGGCTCGACAATGACTGAGAAAGTCCTGGTCGGCAGACCTTCCTTGTTTCCACACTTCGGACAGTTCGGCAAACGCCTCTGCGGCAGGCGTGAACGTGTTAAAGGTTTACTGCTCGCGGATTGACTCTAGTTCGGAGACGGCCGACCAGAGTGTGACTCTCGCGAAGGATGGCATGTTGGGATCCTGCGCGACCTCGTCGAGAAGGCTGATTGCGTTGGCCGCCCTCACAGCCATGCTCTGTTTCTGGTCCTGGAGCATCAGAATGGAATCCTTGACGATCTTCCTGATGTTGCGCGGAGTTATGTTTGAATCGGCAATCTGGTTGAGGCTTGCCGCGGCCTTCGTGAGCTTCGCGTTATTCTCCTCTTGCTTCTTCGATTTAGCACTCATGCACAGAACCCCTGTTTGCGAAAGCAATCTACCATTTGGTGGGATTAAGTGCTTTTCGTCGCGACGGTCTGGCTCTCCGGCATCATCCGTGTTCCGAAGCCGGTTTCGTGGTTTCACTCGACTAATCTGCGATGATAAGAGGATCCTGTGACGGCCCACCTGCCGTCTTTTATAGAGCCGAGTCGCCGAAGGGAGCAATGAGCAGGGCCGACAGGGACAAGATGAAACTTTCCGTCGAGTTGGTCAGGAAAGGCGCAACCATACTCGGAGAGCCCTGCGCGAAGTGCGGGGGGATCAAGGTCAGATACCACGGCCAGGTCTACTGCACTGGCCATGAAGACCTCTCATCGGTGGTCGCCGTTGAAACGGTATCGGAAGACACGGTCATCGCGGGGATGAGGGAGGTTCTCCTATCGAAGCTAGGTGAAGCCTCCACCTCGCTGGGTCAGGAGAAGGACAGTGCTAAGCAGGAGCAGTTGGTTTCTCTAATGACGAAATACTACGATCTGCTAGAAAAGCTCGCTCAGAGACAGCAGAGGCCTTAAATCGGAACCCGCCCCTTTTCGCGCTCGTGGCGCCGAGGATAGGGCAGAAGGTGCCGGAGTTCGACCTCCCCGACACCGACAACAAGACCCGTTCTTTCGATGAGTTCACCAGACAGGGGACGGTCGTGTTGGCTTTCTTCCAATTCGCCTTCTCTGGCACCTGTGACAAGGAGATGTGTGCGTTCAGGGACATCTTCGGGACGCTGCAGGCTTCAGGGTCCCAAGTCGTCGGCGTCAGCGTCGACAGCAGCTACTCGCTCAGGGTCTTCGCGCAGACGTACAATCTACAGTTCCCGCTCCTGAGTGATTTTAACCGGAAGGTCTCGAAGCTCTACGGAGTGCTCCAGGACCCCATGACAGACCTCGGCTTCAGGGGAGTCGCCCAGAGATCCGTCTTCCTGGTCGACGGGCGAGGCATTCTACGGTACAAGTGGGTCGCCGATGCCCCTTCTGTCGAGCCTCCCTACCAGGAGGTCATCAAAGCTGCAGAAAAGCTCGGCTCGCAGCCGATTTTGTAGCACGGGCCAATCATCCATTTAGACACTACTCGATTGACTAAGAGAAGTGCTGTTAGCAAAGACTCCTGTCGTAAAGTAGATTGACATGTTCGCGAGGTTGTAGGAACCATCGTCATTGAGCGGAACTTCAATCCAGAGTGCTCCGACAACGTCCTGAGTCCCGACATGAGAAGGACAGACCGCAACTGAAGGCGTGGCATATGAGTAAAGAGTGAGACCCACGTAGGGGGGACAGTAGACTGGCTTCCCGTCGGCTACTCCCGTTTCCGCGCTCGCGTTGTAGCCGTATGCGAGGACATAGCTTAGACTATGCGACTTCTGATCGAACTCCTGCGTTTGTTCAACCTGCGAGGCCAGCCGAAGAAGGTAAGCGGGTTGATCGCAGGACGTATTCGAGTTGATGCCACCTGTCGATTGCGTGTTGTTGACTGGGGAAGCAGAATGGTCGAGGATGCTCACCGATGCAATTGCCATCACAACGACCAAGAGTACAACGATAATGACTACAGATACAACCCTTGATCCGGCAACTCTTCGTTGAAACTCCAAGCTGGGTCCATGCTCGGCACGCGCACTATAAGTTAACGGAATCCTCGCAACCCAGTATTTTTATACGAGCGGGGCAGCAATAATCAGGAATTGACCCAAGAGACGGCTGTGAAGCCAATCGTCGAGCTCACAGAGAGGGCAGCGAGCGAGTTGAAGCTCTACCTCAGTAGACAGGGCAAGCCGCATGCAGCATTGAGAATCTTCGTCACGGCTGGCGGGTGTTCAGGTCTCTCATATGGGATGGTCGTGGACGAAAAGCTCACGGAGGACGATTATGTTGTTGACGTGAGTGGAGCCAAGGTGGTAGTGGACAGATCGAGTGTGCCCTTTATCGCCGGGTCGACGATAGACTACAAGGCCGAGAAGCTGATGGGTGGAGGCTTCGTCGTCAGCAACCCCAACGCCGTGTCGACGTGTGGTTGCGGCGAGTCCTTCAAGACTGCCTAAACAACGATTCGGCAGTTGCGCCCGCGCTAGCCAGACTCTCCATCTCCAAAATTTCATCAGCCGAGATAGTTAGCAACTAGGTCTGAGTCTACAGACAAACGAGTCTGACGAGAACCTGTTTAGGTGCTCTTCTCCAGATGAGGCGCCGGGGGTAGGATTCGAACCCACGAGACCCGAAGGTCACGGGCTGACTGGTCACTTGATCTCGAGTTGCGGACCCGCTTAGTTGCCCCGCGGGTTGCCCGCGCATTAACCACTCTGCCACCCCGGCCGAACCAATGCCCAGCCAAGCCTCTATTATTTCTTTGAGGGGCACCGTCCTGCAGAGGCTCCGGCTCGACGACTACGCAGCTCCAAGGCGGGGAAGTCTAATCTAGTCAACCCGCTCAGAGGTCTCCGAAAACTCTTACCGAGGGTAGGCCGATGCGCGAGCTGAAAACCAGAGTTTGCCAGTGCGTTTGCACCCTCGACCCTGTGTGCCTCGAAGAAGGATGACGGTGCCGGCACGATTCGACTACCCAAGTTTAAATCGAATCTACGCGTGGGTTCACAACGCATGTTGAGGGTTTCTCTCGTATGGTCGAGCCCGAACCCCGAGAGGACCATCGCCGTGGCCATGAGGAGGTGCTACAGCACGAAAGTGATTGAGGACATCGAAGCCGAGTTGGAACAGAAGGGCCCCGAGTACTGGAAGTTCCTCCTGACCAAGTGCCTGCAGGACAAGTCGCTGGACGTCCTCGAGCACTTCACAATGTCACTGCTCGTCGAGGGCGCCAGCGAGGTCGAGATGAGCAGGCTCGTCCGCAGGTTCCCATACATACACGCTACACGCCTCAATGAGACCGATTGGCTCTTTTCTGTGAACGCCAGGACGCTCGTCGAGCTCTGGAGAGACCAAGAAGGGAAGCCCTTTGCCGAGGTGGTAGTGGCAGAGCTCAACAGAAAGAAGGTGAGCCCCATCTTCATCGAACTGGCATTCGGTGGTGGAGTTCATGCGCGTTAAGCTCCTCTACAGCACCGACCTGGGAGCCTTGAGGAAGGTCATGGCAGAGAAGGGGGTGTCTTTCGACCCTGAGGTGCTGATGGACCACGTCATCTACATGTTCGAGATCGAGGATTGCAGCAGGGTCACCACCCATCAGCTGGTCCGCCATCGGGTCGCATCATACGACCAGGAATCGCAGAGGTTCTCGGCGGCCACGAGGGAAGGGGTCGTCACTCCGCCCAGCATCCAGACCAACGAGGCGGCCAACAGGGCCTACGACGAAGCCCTCAAGACCGTCTACTCGGCCTATGAGAAGATGGTCATGGCTGGCGTGCCCAAGGAGGACGCCAGATACATATTGCCGACGGCCATCAAGACAAAGCTCGTCATGACGATCAACGCCAGAAGTCTGATGCACATTGTCTGGCAGCGCACGGCCCTCCAGGCGCAGTGGGAGATCAGGGAACTCGCGGTGTCCCTGCACAATCTCGCTCGCGAAGCGACGCCTGAGCTCTGGACCAAGATCATAGAGAGATAGTGCTTGGTCAAAGCCTTCGGGACGGCTGGGGTCAGGGGAATATTCAACAGAACCCAGACGCCTGAGCAGGTCTACAAGATCGCAGAGACCATCGCCTTTGCTACGGGGCGGGGAAGATACGGAGTCGGCTGGGACGGCCGTAAGTCGTCAGCTCTGCTCGCCAAGACTGTGGCCTCAGCCGTCAGCACGGTCGGCAGCGATGCCTACACCTTCGGGGTCGTCCCAACTCCTGTGGTGGCCTTCGGGACCAGGTCCCATGCGTGCCTGGCGGGCTTTTCTGTAACCGCATCTCACAACCCCGCCGAGTTCTCTGGTGTCAAGGTCTTCAATGGCGAAGGGATGGAACTGCCGACATCAGACGAAGAAAGAATCGAAAGGGCCCTGGCCGTGAACGTCATGAGACCGTCCGGGGTCTTCGGTCAGGTCGTTCCCGACGAGGAGGCCGTTGACGACTATGTGCGTGCGCTCATTTCGCGTTACGAGAATGCCCGGGAACCCCTCCGGATAGCAATCGATTGCGCGAACGGCCCTGGAGGCACTGTGACCCCGCGGATTCTGAAGTCCCTGGGCCACCGCGTAGTCCCCGTCAATGCCCAAGTCTCGTGGAGGTTCCCCGCGAGGCCTCCCGAGCCGACCGCAGCCAACCTCTCTGACTTCTCAAAGATGGTCCCTGAACTAGGTGTCGACCTCGCCTTCGCACATGATGGGGACGCGGACAGGCTGGTGATGCTCGATTCCCTCGGCAGGGTCGTGCCCGATTCAATCCTAACAATCTTGGTGCTCCGAGGACTGAGCATTTCCAGCGGCGCCGCCGTCATCTCCGAAAACACCTCCACTGCCGTAGCTGAGGAAGCCGAGAGGCTCGGCTTCCGTGTCATCAGGAGCAGAGTGGGGAAGACCTTCGCCGTCTTGGCAACCGAAGGGGGTGTCTTTGCAACCGAACCAAGCAAGGTCGTGGACCCCCGGTGGGGCCTTTGGGAGGACGGCATCAACGCCGCAGCCATGATTTCGGGTCTCGTTTCAAGCGATAGAGGTCTGCTGAGTCGCGTGATGGAGGAGGTGCAGTGGAAGTACAAGCAAGTCAACTTCGAAGTGGCCGTCAGGATGAGGGTCCTGACCGAGAGAGCGAGGGAGACCTTCAGAAAGTTCAGGGTCCAAGACGAGCGGACTCTCGACGGTCTCAAGCTGCTCTTCGCCGACGGGTCCTGGGTGATGTTCAGGCCTTCCGGGACCGAGCCGAAGGCGAGGCTCTACTGCGAGTCCAAGGACCCACAAATCCTCGAGGCCTTGGTTCAGTTGGGCACCCAGTGTATCGAATCTTCTAAATAGCGAGGAAGGCCTCGAGCGACCGATGCCTGAGTCGAAGGCTATCGCAAAGGTTCTCGCGTCAGGCTACCTCTTGGATGCAAAGGCCTTCGAGATGATCAACCAGGTTCCTGTGGGGACGGATGTTGAAGGCCTTGTTGATCGGTTGCTCCAGCAAAAGTCCGCAGCGGAGGGGGAGACGAGGGTGATTACCGAGTCCGATGTTGTCAAGGTGATGCCCGAGGTTAATAGGCAAGTTGAAGAGGAAGAGGAACCTCCTTTCAGTGAGCCGGCGGAACTCGAAGTCGTCTCCGACCCAACGCCGGCCATCGCCCCCGCGGAAGCCTCCGATGGTTTCAACAGGCTCTTCCGCGACAGGTACCAACGGCTCTACTCGATCCTTCGGGGTCGCCTCGATGCGAAGGGAACCGTTACGGTCTCAGCCGCGAAGGGACTACCGCCCAACAAGAAGGTAAGGGTAGCCGGTCTCCTATCAGATCGCTCGAGCAGGAAGGGGAATGTCGAATTGAGAGTCGACGATCCGACCGGCGTCATGCGTGTTGTCTGTCAAGATCAGCTCGTCGAAGAGGTTGCACTCAAGGTGCCTTTTGACAGCATGGTGGTGGTTGAGGTCTCGCGTGGAAAGACGGGTCAGCTATACGCGAGCTCGGTGCTGCTGCCCGACGTGCCAGTGCGGAGGTCGGTTTCCTCCTCCCACCGCGTCTATGCCCTCCTGCTGTCCGACCTGCACATCGGGAGCAAGATGTTTCTCGCCGACGACTTCGGGCGCTTCCTTCAGTGGATTAACGGTAGACTGGGTGACAAGGATGTGGTAAACCGCATCAAGTACTTGGTCATAGCAGGCGACCTCGTCGATGGAGTAGGCGTCTACCCAGGCCAGGAGTTCCAGCTCGCGGAAAGGGACCCCAAGAGGCAATATGAAATGGCCGCGGAACTCCTCAAGCAGGTGCCGAGTCGGATACAGATTGTCCTCTCTCCCGGAAACCATGACGCTGTGAGACAGGCGCTGCCGCAACCGGCTGTCCCTGTCGACCTCGCTGAGTCTCTCTATGGGATGGAGAACGTTAGGTGGGTGGGTGACCCTGCATACATCAGGCTGAATTGTGTGTCGTTCTTGGTCTATCACGGGAAGAGCCTCGACGACGTTATAGCAACGACACCCGATCTGACCTATGACAACCCGACCGAGGCGATGAAATTGCTCCTGAGGTCAAGACATCTATCGCCGACCTACGGCAAACGGACGGCGTTGTCTCCGGAGTTGCGGGACTTCATGGTCATTGACCAGGTGCCTGACGTCCTTCATTCGGGGCACGTCCACACCTTCGGGGAACTCAGCTACAGGGGGACCCTGCTCGTCAACTCTGGGACTTGGCAGGCACAGACGGACTTCCAGTCAAATATGGGATTGGAGCCCACTCCTAGCATAATACCCGTCATCGATCTCTCAACCATGGAAGTTCTGCGACGGAGCTTCAGCGCTGCAGGATACCAGCCCTACGCGAGAGCCGTGGAGCCTTCAAGAACCGCTCCCTAGGCAGACTTGCCGAACGTTGTGTCTTCTGAAAGCGTCTTTTCAAGAGTCTCGTCCCCAATGAGAAGTTGAATCCGCTTGGTCCTACCACGCCTCCCCTTGCTGACAACCGACGCTTCAATCAGTCCGAGCAAGTCGAGCTCGGCGAGTATCCCGCTGACGCGTCTCTGCGTTAGCGTTTCAAGACCGGCCTTCCTGCAGAGGCTGCTGTATGCCAGGTAGAGCTCACCGGTGTTGGTCCCACCCTTGAATTTCGAGACCGCGAGCAAGATGGCCTTGTTCTGAATCGGGAGGGAGCGTATTGCTTCATCCACCCGGTCGTGTTCCATCTTGTCCGACGCTCTGCGGATGCACAAGTCGTCGATCTCCTTGAGTCCCTCCCTTTCGGCCACCTCGCCGGCTATCCTGAGCAAGTCGATCGCCCTCCTCGCGTCACCGTGTTCAGAGCCTGCCATGGCCGCGCAGAGATTAATCGCCGCCGGCGATGCCGCGTCGGGCCTGAACGCCATTCTCGCCCTTTCTGCCAAGATTTCCTGCAGTTCCTCAACCGTGTACGGTGGAAAGACCAACTCCTCTTCGCTGAGGCTGCTGAGAACTCTGGGATCGAGTTCTTCCTTGAATTTCAGGTCGTTGGAAATTCCGACCAGGGAAAGAAATCCCGGGGAGAGCTTCTCGCTCGAACGCGTGAATTCGTAGAGAACGCCGTCGCCGAAGGTCTTCACCAGGTAGTCTATCTCGTCGAGAACCAGAATGACGTGCTTCCTTCCTAGCCTCACCCTTTCGGAGATCCTCTCGACAACCTCGCCGATAGACAGGCCCGTGAACGGGATTTGCTTGTCAATCGGCAGGTCGATGAACTTGGCGAACTCCGCCAGGGTCCGATATTCCGTGTTCGAAAGCCGGGTGTTGACATAAGCTACCGTTAGACTTGGATTGTTGGCTTCGGTCTTCAATCTCCCAGTGACATAGCGGGCAACCGCGGTCTTTCCCGTCCCTGTCTTGCCGTAAAGAAGCAGGTTCGATGGTTTGGAGCCATGAAGCACGGGAGCCAGAACCTCGGCAATGGCTCTAGTCTGATCATCTCGAAAGGGGAGTGTCTCTGGAATGAATTCCGGACTCAATGCGTTGCGATCAAGAAACAGAACTTTGCCTTCACGTGCCCTCCGGAAGATTTCATCAATAGTATTTGGCAAGCAAGATATCAGTGGAAACACTGCTTAGATAAGCCCTCCGCCCCCACTCTTCGACTGTTTCCAGTCCGTAGGCCCGTCTTTTTGTGGTTATTTCACGTTAGTATAGCGGCCCGTTCTAGGTATGTAGCTCAGTTATGATATGCCTTGTTGTCTACAACAAAAAACATTGACTTGGCATTTCATCTATGAAGAAGCTAACGATGAGGGAAAGACAGTCCAGTGGAAGCATAGGGGCCGGGGTCTGATAGTGAAGCTGAGTGAACGGCCCCAACATCCAAACACGAAAGGCACCCCAATGTTTCCACTGCAGCCTGTGTAGCCTCCAAAGGCTGAAGGAACTTGATTCACACCCCATTACTTCCAATGGAACCGATATTCGACCTTCTCATCTGGCCCCAGAGTGAACAACTGTGAACCTACTCAGATCTCTCAATGCGGGGTCAAACAAACTTCGGCTCGAGTTCACAAGTTCACACCGCTTGGAGATTTAATGCCGCCAGGAGCAAGCCGGCTGACACCTTGCGCAAGCGGATCAGGATCGAAGTCGAGGATGACGAAGGGACCAAGTATACACTGGCGCTGGGCGGTAAGGTCTCCCGAGACAAACTGATGAAGGCATTTGACATGCTAGAGATCATGGATATTCCTCTGGATCATTCCTACAGGGCTCCCGATCAAGGCACCTTCTTCGGAAAGATGATGGCACTACTGGAAACTACGTTCGCAGCTGGAGACTTCTCCTCCTCAGACATGGCGAGTGAATTCGAGGAGAAATACGGGCAACCTGTCAAGCTCAGCACGGTCTCTACATACCTCGCGAGGTTGGTCGACAGACAGTACATCAAGCGCGAGCGGTTCGGAAACTCCTGGGTCTACAGAAGAATATACCTCAAAGCCAATCAGATAGCAGAAAGGTAACGACGGCCAGTTTCAGTGAGTTGGTAGACGAATGGCTTCTTTGACGTATCTCGAGTAACGAGCCCAGAATCATACAACGCTTTCATCAAACGCGCAGCGTGTTCCCTCGACTTACCGATAAGTTCCTTGATTTCAACGGAGCTCCTGGACTTAACGCTTAGGAGTTTAATCACAGATGCCTCCGTCTCATCCAATGTGACCTGTGATACCTGCTGTGCGGGAGTCACAGGCGTTTCTGTGATTGACTTTGGTCTTTCCTCAAGAGGAATCGTGTTGGGCGTAGACAAAGGCGCAACGGGCACGGGCCGCTCAGGGACCTGCTGAGGGAACCGCGACTGAATCACTTCGAACCTACCCAGCATATCCAGAATACGTTCATCCTGCTTCTTCAGGCGTTGTTCAAGAGCTTGCCATAGGTCCCGGCCCAGGTCAGTGGAGGCGTTGACTCTCTGCGAAACCTGCCTGTACTTCACGAGTAGGCCGAACGCCAGGGCCACAAAGAAGGCGGATGATGCGAGCGCGATGAGAGTTACGAGATCGTCCAAGGCGCTTACATCACGAGGTCACGCGGAACTATGTGATAAACATCACTCCTACATCACAATCTTGTCGAGCAAAGCCTGCAAAATGGTGGCGAATCGCTCCTCATCATCCTCAGTCAGCTCGGTGTTTGCCTTTCCAACGAGTTCGAAGAGTCTCCGAACGTCTTCCATCCTGATCAGACCAGCTGAAATGGCAACCAAGACCGTCACGACTGACTCTCTGATCCGATTCCTCCCCTGGTGAACGGTCCTATAGTAAGATCCAACAGTTACAGGCCTCCGGGATCTAGATCCGGCCGCATCTCTCAAACGCAATTCACCGGCCGTAACTTTGAGGTAACTCATCAGTGATTCAAGTTGCACCTCGGTCAGGTTCGATTGCTCAATCAACACGCTTGGTAGGTTCATCGGCGCGGCGTTTGATACTAAATCGTATAAAGAGTTGCTGCCACTGTTCCAAAAGAAATCTATTTTATGTCTCTAATATCCAACATTATTTCATATCCGACAAATAAATTGACAATTATTAAGCAAACTTTGGCGCCGCCGATGGCCTCTATCTTATTTAGTTCATGAACCGAACACGTGGGCGAGGCCACTTGGGGAGGAGACGGAAGAAGACTCTTCGAATCACCAGACGAACCCTTCCGAAGGTCTTCGCCTGTCCACGTTGCGGGATGATCACCATAAGGATAACATCACAAGAGGACGAGACATCACAAGACACGGTCTTCTTGGTCGCCTGCGGCAACCTAGCATGCGGAGAGAGGAGAGAGTTCAGGTATCCGACCAAGAGAGCCAACATCGACGTCTACAACACGTTCGTAGACGACTTTGCACGTGCAGGGGCTTGAATTGAAGGGTTCGGGCGCAGTTGAGAAGTATCTACTTCATACAGCAAAACGAAATCCGATTTGTGCTGCCCTTATAGACCCCGAGGACTTCACTCCCGAGCAGGCGGCTGCAACAGCGTCCAAGGCAATCAAGGCTGGCGTTGGTATGATCTTGGTCGGCGGTTCGACCCTCTCCAACCAAGGAAGACTCGATGAGGTGGTGAAGGCTGTCAAGAACGTCACCAAGAACATCACAACGTCACGAAGTATATCACAGGCTCCTCCCGTAGTTCTGTTCCCTGGCAACATTACTGGTGTTTCACGGTTTGCCGATGCGATTCTTTTCAGCAGTCTTCTTAACTCGACTAACTCGTATTTCATCATCGGCGCCCAGGCCCTAGGCGCAATGGAAGTCTACAATGCCAAGATAGAGAGCATTCCAATGGGCTACCTAGTCTTTGGAAATGAGAGTACGACCAGCTTCATCGGCCAAGTCAACAACCTACCAACTTCCAGGCCGAGCCTCGCTGTGATCTATGCCCTCGCTGCGAAGTTTCTTGGTATGAGGACACTATACCTTGAGGCCGGAAGCGGGTCCAGCGAACCAATTTCGCCGGAAACCATCCAGCTGGTGAAGAAGTACTACGACGGTATCGTGATCGTGGGCGGAGGGATTATGTCAAAGGAACCTGCTGCCAGGGCGGCAGAGGCAGGAGCCGATGTCATCGTGGTAGGCAATCTGCTCCAAACTTCCGGATATGAGAAAGTACTGAGGGAGATCGTCGGCGCCTCAAGACGTAGATAGTGCTTAAGACCCAGCAGCGAACCGAAGAACAGAATGTCTTTTTCCGCAGAGACGGCGTGGGACCGGGTTCGTAAACTCGCGCCGTTCCCTGAACGACATGACGCCTATTACAAGGAAATCCTCGAGCAGTACGAAGCCGCTCACCTGATTGCGTCAAGGGCCAGGTCCATGGGATTCGACCCCGTCGACGCCATTGAGAGCAAGACGGTCTTCGATCTCGCGGACAGGGTCAACCAGATGCTCCGCCTGGACCAGTTCGAAGGGCTCGTCGACCGCCTGAGAGAGCTCCTCCATTCCACGTCCAAGGAACGTGCGGCCCTCAGCATTTCTCAGGAGATAGCCCTCGGCAAGTTCGGTGCCCTCGACAGACACGATGCGCTCAGCTACGGCGTACGCGCAGGGCTCGCGGTGATGACCGACGGCGTTACTGTGGCTCCACTTGAAGGAATCTCTGGAGTCACAATAAAGCAGAACGACGACAACAGCGACTACGTCTCTGTCTCCTATGCCGGTCCCATGAGGTCGGCCGGAGGCACTGAGGCGGGCTTCTCTCTGGTCATTGCCGACGTCACAGGGAAGAAGCTGGGACTGTCAAACTACAGAGCAAGAAGGGACGAAGTCGACAGGTTCGCGGAGGAGCTCAGGATCTACGAAAGGGACGTCGGCAACTTCCAGTACAAAGTGACCGATGAAGACATCAGGCATACGATATACAACCTGCCCGTCGAAATAGACGGAATCGAGACCGACCCCATCGAGGTCGTAGTCCACAGGAACTTGAAACGCGTGGCCACCGACAGGCTCAGGGGAGGGGCGCTCAGGGTCCTAAACGACGGTGTTATCGGACGCGCCCACAAGCTAGAAAAGAAGCTCGCGTCGCTCAACATTTCGGGTTGGGAGTGGCTCGCCGACGTCAAGGGAGGCACTCAGCAGACTACCAACGAAACGGAGAAGAGCGGGGCCCATTTTGAAGAAGTGATTTCCGGGCGGGCAGTTCTTTCGAAGCCCAAAAGCATTGGAGGATTCAGGCTCAGGTACGGCAGGTCGATGAACACAGGGCTCTCGACGCTGGCCATTCATCCAGCGGTGGCGATACTCCTAGACTACCCGGTCGTGCCGGGAACGCAGGTCAAGGTTGACATTCCGGGCAAAGCAGCGACCGTCGCCTTCGTCGACTCGATTGAAGGACCGACAGTCCTCCTGAGGGATGGTAGCGTCAGGCGCATCTGGTCAGTGGAGGACGCCGAGCGGGAAAAGGAGAACCTACTGAAGATCATCGACCTAGGGGACATCCTCATCAGCTATGGGGATTTCCTCGAGAACAACAAGAACCTCCCGCCGTCCCCGTACGTCTCTGAGTGGTGGATACAGGACCTCCGGCAGGCCATGGGGGCCGTCCCGGGATTCTCAGACAGGTTGAATGAGGCCGGGATTTCACGAGAAAGGATCACCGAACTGAGCTTGGGGAAGCCTGACGGAGTCCCCACCGCAACTGAGGCTGTGGCAATCTCTCGACTTCTCGGAATTCCACTACACCCCAACTACACCCCACGGTTCGACCGGGTCACTGCCCAGGACTTGGCTGCTGTGCGGGCCAACAGCCGGATGAAGGGATGTGATGTCATCGTCGATATCACATCAAATCACATGAAGCAGGTCCTTCGAGGGTGTCTTGTGGAACACCGCCGCGAAGGCGGTTCAGCCATCATATCAGACGACACCGCGAAGATCTTGGCCATCCTCCTGAGACTCGAGGACAGGTCAGGCACTCCCATCTCTTCGGATCCGAACGAGTTCGTAAGGGCACTCTCAGGGCTGACCCTGGGTAGGCAGACGACCACAACTGTGGGTATCAGGGTCGGGAGGCCTGAAAAGGCAATGGTTAGGAGGCTGAAACCTCCGGTCCACGCACTGTTCCCCGTCGGCTTGGCAGGCGGAGCTCACAGGGATATCATAGCAGCCTCGAAGAAGGGACCCGTGGGCATTGAGGTGGTGAACAGACTCTGCCCAGAGTGCGGACAAAGGCGCCTCTCATCCAAATGCGACGTCTGCGGCTCGGGGACGGTCCCGTTCAAGACCTGTCCGCGCTGCGGATCCACGACATCCAATGACACATGTCCCAACTGCAGGGCGAAGACCCTTCCATACTCGAACCTGGACTACGACCTTCGCGCCAAGCTCGACGCTGTAAGGGCAAAGATGCCCTTCGACACATCGAAACCGGTAAAGGGGGTGAAGGGTCTCATGAGCGTCTCGAAGACGCCGGAGCCCTTGGAGAAGGGCATCATCAGGAGCAGGCACCAAACCTTCGTCTACAAGGACGGAACCATGAGAATTGACGTGACCAACGCCCCTCTGACCCACTTCAGACCCCGCGACATCAAGGCTGACCCAAAGGCCCTGGTGAAGCTCGGATACGGGACCGACCGCGAGGGCAGCCCCCTTGAGAGAGATGACCAGCTTCTCGAGTTGAAACCACAGGACATCATAGTCCCCCTTGACATTGCGGGCGACCTTGTGAGAATGGCCCAGTTCGTCGACGATGAGGTGCAAAGCCTCTACGACCTGCCGCCGCACTACAACGTCCGAGAACCGGCTGACCTGATGGGAAAGATTGCCATAGGCCTAGCGCCTCACACCTCCGTCGGTGTGGCTGGAAGAATCATCGGATTCTCATCCACTCAGGTCTGCTTCGCGAACCCCTATTGGCACGCTGCCAAGAGGAGGGACTGTGACGGCGACGGCGACTCACTCTTGCTCTTGCTGGACTCCCTCCTGAACTTCTCACTGGAGTACATCCCGCACCAGATAGGCGGTCTGATGGACACCCCCCTCCTGGTCCAGCCCATCCTCCTCCCTTCGGAGGTCGACGAGCAGGCACACAATTTCGACATCGCCAGCGTCTACCCGAGAGAGTTCTACGAGAAGACCCGGGACTCGCCGCCGGCCGCGTCGGTGGAGAGGTTAATCGAGCTCATCGGCTCGCGGCTGGAGAGCGAGACCCAGTTCTACGGGTACGGGTTCACCCATGCGACGAACACCCTCACGCTCAGGCGCTCGAGGACCTCCTATTCCACGATGCGCACCTTGACAGAGAAGATAGAGAAGCAGCTTGAGGTCGCCTCGAAGGTGGAGGCGGTCTCTGTCAAGGAGGTAGTCGAATCGATAATCAAGACGCACCTGATCAGAGACATAATGGGGAATGCGAAGAAGTACGCGACCCAGGCCTTCAAGTGCAGGAAGTGCGGGACGACGATGCGCAGGCCCCCGTTATCGTGGACCTGCCCCAACTGCGGAGGAACCGTCAATGGGACGCTGACCCGTGCATCAGTCGAGAAGTACCTGTCAATCGCCATGAGGCTAGCCAGGGACTACGACGTCGACCCGTACCTGAAAAGCCGACTCGACATGCTCCAGAGGGAGCTCGACCAACTCCTGCATGGTGAAAGGAAGCCCGACCAACTCGAGTTGACGGACTTCCTCAAACCAGTCCTGACGGAAGAAATAACCCAGTGACTCTGCGAGGAGGCAATTCTCTTGCTTCTGGGCAGATTACGGCTCTATCTCAGGATAGAGCGGGAACCTACCACATAACACGAGGACTTTTTCCTGGACTTCTTTGATCTTAGCATTGTCCTTAATCTGCTCCCTGAACCTCCTCAGCTCAGTCTTCCTTGCCTCCTTGTCACTTGGCATCTGATAACCCCTTATTTGCTCCACGACATCTGCAAACCAGCCCGCCACGAGCTGCATCTCTTTCTCCCTCATACCCCTCGTGGTCAATGCTGGGGTGCCGAGTCTGATTCCGCTGGGGTAGAAAGGACTCGAGGGTTCCATCGGGATTGTGTTCTTGTTAACGACTATTCCTGCAGCATCGAGCGCTTCTTGAGCAAATATCCCCATGCCTTTGCCGAGGTCCGTGAGATCGACTAGGAGCATGTGGTTCTCCGTGCCCCCGGTTACAAGCTTGAGCCCCCTGCTCTTCAGCGTCTCTCCGAACGCCTTCGCGTTCTTTACAATCTGCACGGCATACTCCTTGAATTCGGGCTTCGAGGCTTCCAGGAGTGCAACCGCGATCGCGGCGGTCGTGTTGTCGTGGGGCCCACCTTGAAGTCCAGGAAAGACCGTTTCATCAATCATGTGGGCTAGCTCTGGATTCTTCTCCAGCCCGCGCGCCGTCACCATGAGCATCGCACCCCTCGGCCCCCTGAGCGTCTTGTGGGTCGTAGTCATGACAACGTGAGCATAAGGAACCGGGCTCTTGTGCGCACCGCCGACGACTAACCCCGCCACGTGAGATATGTCGGCAACAAGATAGGCGCCACACTCGTCGGCTATCTTCGCAAACTCCTCAAAAGGAAGCTGCCTCGTGTACGCCGTCGCGCCTATCCACATGACTTTCGGCTTGTTCTGGAGTGCCAGCCTCCTGACCTCTTCCATGTCTATGTATCCATCAGACTTCACATGATAAGGTACGCTCTTGAAGAATTGTCCTGTTACGCTAGCCTTCCACCCATGAGTCAGATGACCACCATCGGTAAGGTTCATGCCCATTATGACATCACCCGGCTTGCACAACGCGGCATAGACCGCAAAATTCGCCGGCGAACCAGAGTACGGCTGCACATTCGCATGGGGGACTCCGAAAAGCTTCTTGGCCCGCTCTATCGCCAGATTCTCCACGACGTCAACGAACGTGTTGCCTCCGTAGTACCTCTTTCCCGGATAACCCTCCGAGTACTTGTTCGTGAACACGCTACCCAGCGTTCTTATCACATGGATGCTCGCGAAGTTCTCAGACGGTATCATCTCAAGGGTGTTCCTCTGCCTCATGATCTCCCCCTTTATCGCCTCGGCAACCTGTGAGTCTACCATCTCTAATGCCTCGAAATCCCCCATGTTCTCGAATCCTAAGAATCGCGAGAAGAACGAACTATTTTTGTGTTTTCGGTCGAAACCTCCCGAGCATTTATTGTGTGGTCATGAATTCTCTGCGGCTCCAAGCTCACACTCCGCCGGGTGTCCGTCAGCAATTCTGAGTTGCACTCAACACCCATTCATTCATTCATTCGTTCGTTCATGGTTCTGCCTTGCCCGGCTAGTGACGAAGAAATACTTCCGGTGATCATCGGTGGGACATTCTCCTCAGCATATTCACATTCATGCTCTTGCAACAGAGCGGACCATCGAGCTCCTCGGGGCCATCGGAGTCGGACGCTACGCTTAAGAAGCGAGGGGGAATCGACCACCTCGATGAGCGACAGGAAGAACAACGCGCCGATGCCTGCCTCCAGTGCAGGGCTCCTCACATTCTTCAACGAGGAGACGCAGGGCGTCAAGATAAGGCCTGAAATAATCCTGGTTGGCTCGATGGTCCTGATCGCCACATCAATTGTCCTCAACGCATTCTTCCGCTGAGCAAGAGTCTCCTAGACGTTCGGCGACCGAAGTCCTAGCGAGCCGCTACAGGCACCTCTTCGTCCTTCCGTCAACCTCAACGCTGCTACTCTACGCAGCGGTGGCGTCCTTCGTTCTGGCGTTCGCGTCACGAGGTATCAATGGGGCTGTTCCGTTTCTGCTAGCCTTCTTCGTCTTCATCCTTTCAGCAGTGGCAATTTCAAGCGCCCTTCTGCTGACCGACAGGAAGACAATCGCCGACTTCAGGCGGACCAGCGCTGCACTGCTGGCTGGCGAGGTCCTGTGGATCGCATTTGTAGCCTGTGGAGTTGTCTACACTTGGCTGACTGGGTCGCCCGACGCGCTCAGCAACGCGTTTCTCTTCGGCGCCTTCGCGTCCAGCGGATTCGAGTTCCTGGTGTTTGACGGGGTCTTCACCGAGCGTGCATGGCTGGCCGTGATCCTCGCGGCAATCTATCCCTCCACTGCCTTGGTCATCCTCAGGTTCGCCGAGTCCTCGCTCCGATTCGACCTTCTTCCCGTGCTCTTCGGTGCGCTCGCCTACGTCACGATAGCAGCCTTCGCGCTCCTCCTGGCGGGGAGGAGGACGAGCGGGGGCTACAGTGTCCTCAGTCTCTTCAGGGCGTTCATGAAGACATGGGTGGTGGGCGAGGCTTCTGACCTAGAAGGCATGATTGCCGACCATTCGGAACAGGCCCAGGTAGCCACCAAGGTGATTCGCTTCCACTCCCAGACTGGCGATGTATTTCTTGTCCTTCCCGGCGTCCATCCAGGCCCCTTTCATCCGGTGGGCAGCTTTGACCTGCCTGGGGTAATCTCCAGGGCATTCAAGGGACAGGGGGCCGTGATGACATTCCACAGGCCCGGAGGCCATGAAAGAAACCTGGCCACCAGAGAGGAGACGCAAAGGTACGCTGCGGAGACATGCGAATTTGCCCGGGCGATTTCCCCCTCATCCATGAAAGCCAGCATGAGGGGGCCAATTCACGTGCACATCGGCAAAGCCAACGTAGGAGCCGTGGTCTTCTCCACCGACATGATTCTCACGGTCTCATTCGCTCCCTTGGGCTCGGACGATCTGAAGGGAGAAGTCGAAGCCGAACTCTCGGGATCAGCTTCTGCAGCCGGACTCGACGCTGCGGTCATCGATGCACATAATTCGATCTTGGACCAGCAGGAATCGGTCGACTCCGCCGACCCTGGATGGAGGGGACTGTTCGAAAAGATGAAACTCGCCGAAGCCAGTTCTTTCAGGGTGGGCTATGCGCACTCGGTCGAATTCGGATTCGGGGCCCGCGAAGACCTGACGGAAGTTGGCATCGGCCTAATCATGTTCGAGACTTCCCGGGGCAAATCAGTTCTCGTTCTGGCCGATGCAAACAATGCGGTCCCTTCACTACGCGCCGAGGTCGCCGATGCCCTGAGCTCTCAGGGCTACGAACTGATTGAATTCTGCACCTCTGACAGCCACAACCTTGCTGCCAGAGGCCTGACAGTCTCACGGGGCTACAAGGCGCTGGGCGAGGCGACACCCGGGGCATCTTTGGTCAAGGTAGTGACGGATCTCGCGAAGCTCGCCGAGACCAGGCTCTCGCAGAGCGACTACGGTTCAGGTCTCTTCACGAGCACGGTCAAGGTCTTCGGGGCCAAGGCACTGGAGGAGTTCGCTACGATTACCCAGTCCGCCTCTCAGCTGGCAAAGGCCTATCTCAAGATTGCCGCGATTTCGGTCGCCGCCCTCTTTGTTCTCTCGCTCATTTTGTGAGAAAGGGATTTAGACGGACTTCGAAACGACGCGCCCATGGACCGAGCTTCCAAAGGTGTCCTCATTGGCATCGAGGGAATCGACGCAGTAGGCAAGAGAACTCAGACTTCGATTCTGGGCTCGTGGTTGCACTCTAGGGGTTATACTACTCGCGTCGTTTCCTTTCCCGACTACGAAACGGCGCTCGGAATGGAGATCAAGAAGTTCCTCGCCGGCGGTAGGGACTACCCGCCAGAAGTCAGGCACATGCTTTTCGCCGCGAACCGCTGGGAGAAGAGAGACGAACTTCTGTCAATCCTTTCCGAGACGGGTATTGTCATCGTCAACAGGTATTCCGAGTCGAATTTTGCGTACGGAGTCGCGAACGGTCTGAAGCTGGAGTGGCTGATGAACCTCGAGGCGGGCCTCCCGAAGCCTGACGCAGTGATCGTCTTGGACGCTCCTCCGATGGTGCTCCGCTCGAGGCGCGGACGAGGAAAGGACGAGTACGAGAAGAACGTCGACCTCCAGGAGAGGACCAGGGGGGCATACATCAAGCTCGCTGGCGACCTCGGCTGGAAGGTAATCGATGCGACAGGGGGGATAGAGACCACAAGCCAGGCACTAATCACGGCGGTTTCTGATTCTCTGAAGGCCGCGGGCCGAACCGTTTAAGACAGTAAGAGCTGGTTTCAACTAGGCTTGATCCTAAAGCCGGTTGCAGAGATCCGAGATCCAGTTCATGGCTACGTGAAGCTGACCGAGGTCGAGCGCGACCTCATAGACACTCCCTTCGTCCAGCGCCTCAGGAGGATCCACCAACTCGCTGGCTCCTACCTCGTCTACCCGGGGGCGGTCCATACAAGGTTCGAACACGTGATAGGAGCGATGCACCTGGCAGGCCAGATAGCAGAATCCCTGGTGCCGACATCAGGTGTGAGCCTAGACGAAGTCCAAGAGATAAGAATCGCAGCGCTCTTGCATGACGTCGGGCACGGCCCCTTTTCCCACATGTATGAAGAAGTCCTGGCAGAGAAGACGAATGTGACCCACGAGGACATCTCGCAGAGAATCGTTCTAGAGACGCCCATACGCGATGTCTTGGAGAAAAGTGGTTTCTCTGCAAATAAGATGTCAGGCTTCGCCGTGAGCAAACAAAGCAAGCGGCCTCCTTTCATGAACGAGATCATCGCGGGCGGGCTGAGCGCTGACATAATGGACTATCTGCTCCGAGACTCTTACTTCACAGGGGTCGAATACGGAAAGGTAGACGTCAGGCGGGTGATAGATTCGCTGCTGGTCGCCGATGGACACCTGGCCGTCGAGAATGCTGCCCTCTACGCCTTCGAAGCGCTCCTGCTCGCCCGGTATGAGATGTTCAAGGCCGTCTACTTCCACAGGACAGTCAGGGCAGCAGAGCTGATGCTCGTGCAGTCAATGAAATTAGCCGATGACGCCATCGGACTGACTGATCTTTCCAACCTTGATGGCTACTTGGAGTTGACAGATGAGATTGTGCTGCACAGGCTGGCTACACTGAGTCCCTCTACTTCAGAGCTGAGAGAGGCGAGGCGGCTGGCCTTGGACTTCCGGAATAGGGTCCTGGTCAAGTGCGTCTTTGAGAAGGTGGTCCAGCGGAAAGATCAGATGGTTTCGAGTCTCTTCGCGAAAGGGAGGGTCAGGGAGCAGGTCACGACGGAGCTCGCGGAGGCCGCGGGCGTGAAAAGGATACACGTCTTCCTCGATGTCCCCACGACGCCCTCGGTCCCCTATACCTCGTCGAGGGAGGCGTTCACTTCTGTTCGAATCGTACAGAACAAGGGCGGCAGGCGGGTCATGAAGTCGGTGCCCCTGAGCGAGTTGCCCCTGGTCGGGTCCATCGCCGGCTTCATGGACGTGCTGCGTGTCTACACCACGGCGGAGAACAGGCGCTCTGTTGAGAGGGCCACGGCAGGAATTTTCAAGGACAAGAGCTTCGTAACCAAGATATCAATTTGAGGGGAGTGAAATGGCAGCCGGCGGCATTCATCCTTGGCCAGGTGCGCTCATGGTCGAAGGGCCTTCGTTGTCGGAACATCGTTCCGGGAGGTCTTGAGGCAATCATTCGCGAGTTCTAGGGCTTAGGCTGATGACTTCGCCCTTCCTGAACGCAATCTTCGCTGCTGCGCCTTGATCTCCTTGAACGCCTCTCAACCGCACGCGTCTGACGGAGGTACCTGATTCATCGACCATCTCGATTACGGCGTCAGGGGCCTCGAGCTTCAGAGACTCGGCAATCTTGGTCGCCGTAGCGGGGCTACCGTTCCCCACCCTAATGACGAACCTCTTGGCGGGAACCCCTCGCACGAAGCTTCCGACCTTGAAGCTGAGCCCCGTGATCGAGCCGAAGGTGCTGTACTCTAGGTTAGTCTCTCCGTAGAAGACAGCCAACCCAATTCTCTTTCCAGGGTCGATCCCCACGAGCACCACGTCGCGTCCCCCGTCCACCTTCGACAGCAACTGGCCTTTGAAGATCCCCGGGCTCTCGCTGAGGTCTTCTAAGGCAAGCACCCTTCCATGGAACTGCCCCGCCTCATCTGCGCTGGTTACTATCAGCGTGCAGTCTCGGCAGTCCTCAGCGGACACCGCGCTGGTGAAAGGAAGGCCCACCTTTCTCATCCTCGAGACGATGGCATAGTACGTCTTCGCCTTCGAAGTCACCACACAGATTCGGTTCACTCTGAAATACCTACTCAAGGAACGGTGGTCAGTAGCACTATTGAGTCTTAGCGCACAGCTGGCGCACTCCTTCTTCTCGCCTCTCAAAGGCAAGACCGTTACCTTTCTTGTCGACGACAGACACGCCAACCTCTTGCTTGCCAGGGGAATTGGTTTGCTGAGCGCAGTGGCCACACGCAACCTAGCCATCTTCGATATCGACGCATTCTTCTCGTCGAACTCAGACGAAATTCTGTCGGCCCTCCCTCCAAGCGTGGCTAGGTCGATGCGCGTCTACATCCCCGAACCCGGTTCTAGCGTCGAGACCGAGATTGTCAGACTCTACAGTACAGATTCTGAGGTCTTCGTGATAGAGAGCCTGAACACATTCTACCATCTACTCTCATCGTCTGGGGTAGGCTCAAGGAGTCGGAAACTCGCGTTCGCCATGGCCAGCCTTTCGTATCTTGCCAGTACGACCGGAAAGTCAGTGCTCTTCGTCATGTACAGGCGAGAGAGAGTGATGAGGGCAGACAAAGGCGGATCAATTTCGAACCTTTCTGACGCCACTGTCTCCGTGGAAGCTACCGGTTCTGAGTTGCTGATGAAATGCGAACAGGGAACAGCTTGGCCTGGCGGAAGGTTCCTTCTTAGACTCCCTTGAGCTGCAACAGCTGTACTCCTGCCAATGTCGAGACGGCGAGCAACAGGAGTGCGATGCCCAGATACATATTGACCGCCCTCGCCTTTGTGGTCTGCCTTCCGCTCATGTATGTCAGGTAGATGCCTGCTCCACCAAGCAAGATCACGAACGCGTCTAGAACCCCTTCTGCGATCGTCTGCGCCCCGGCGCCGGGGTAGACGATAGCTCCTTGGTCCGGCACTGGGAAGGCCAGCGCATCGACCAAGCCACCAGCGAGTCCAACCATTATGAGCACGTAGATGACCGGAAGGAGACTCTCTCTTCTCAGAATAGGGCCAAAGATCCTCCAGACGACGCCCTTCAGGGCACCTATCGTCCTCTTGTATCCCGACGTGAGAAACTCTCTAATCACTCTAAAGACCCCCCCAGCATCTCCGCTATCTCCTTTGCCCATTGGCCTGTCTGTCCGTTGTGTTTAACCTTATCCAGTTAGTCGTTCCATTCATCACACTTCAGGCTTTAGTCCATAGGCGGTAGCCGGGCTTCGACCTTTCGCTTCGTCTATTCAGGGTACCCGGCACAGGCCTGAAGAGGCCTCCCTACTGCGCAACTTGCACTTCATACCACACTCTCTTGCGACTTCGCTGGGCACGCAGGGTTGATGCAGAGTCTCCACGGTGTCCTTCGGCCCATCACTCGTACAACAGGCCAGGAGCAGCGTGGACAGGGGTTGGGTGTCGTCTTGATTGTCCCTCTTTGGGGAAGTGGCGCTGACGCCCGGCATCCCGCTGTATAGTTCGTGCAACCCGCGAACCTCTTCTTGGTCTTACGAGATCGGATTATCCTAAGTTGTCCTGACTTGCAGACGGGACACGACCCCAGGACGAATGTCGCAGCGATGGTCGCGGCCAGAGCATTATCAATCTCTCGACCCACCAGATCCTCATTCGCACGAAGTCTCACCAGCTGTTCGGCTATCGAGCGAACTGTCATTCGGATGAGTTCCGCGTCCCCACAGGATCCGCCTTCCACCGCCTCAATCTTCTTCTCGATGTCTCGCGTCAGCCCGGTAGTCAGAATCGAAGGCGCATACCTTTCCATCGTTTCAATGACAGCAAGACCCAAGTCGGTCACCTTCATACTGCTCCCTTCTACGTAACCTCTTTCCACCAAGGTCGCGATTGTGTCAGCCCTGGTTGCCTTCGTTCCTATGCTCTCCCTCTCCATCTTCTCGAGGAGGCTGCCTTGGTTGTACCTCGCCGGTCCCTGCTCGAGCTTCTCCTCGACCTCCACTCCAACGACTCTGAATCTGTCGCCCTTGGCCACCTGCGGCACGTTGGTGTCTCTGATGTTCGCGTATCTGCCGTAATGCTCTACCCATCCCTGGTACAGCGTACTCCCTCCACTGAGCACGAAATCATGTTCTCCCACAGAGAGTCTCACGGTGACAAACTCTCTCCTTGCCGGTGGTCCGAAGGCTGCGAGGAACCTCCTGACTATCAGGTCGAAGACCGCTGCTTCGGTTGGGCTCAAGTGTCCGCGCGGCGCCTCTCCCGTCGGATAGACCGCCGGGTGCGCGGAGTCTACTTTGGAGCCTTGGGTTGGATTCAGGGAACCTCCAAGGAGGTCTCCGGCCGCTTTCGAATAGCGGCTGAGCCTTTCGAGCCTCCGGAGGATGGACCTGTAGTCAATCGACGGCGGGAGGCGTTGGCTGCTTGTCCTCGGGTAGGAAACCAGGGCCTTGAGGTAAAGCTTCTCAGCGATTTGGAGGGTCTGGCTCGGTGAAAACCCGAAGACCCTGTACGCCTCCCTCTGGAGGTCACCCGTGCTGAAGGGAGCGGGAGCTGGCACTGAAACCTCATTCCTCGAGACACCTGTCGCAACACCTTCGTTTCCCCCACATTCGTCTTTCACCTTCTCGGCAGCCGCCCTGGAGCTGACTTTTTCCTTCGCGTACGCGGCTGTGAACCGAATCCCATCCCTTTCGAATGTTCCAGAAACCTTCCAGTACGGCAAAGGCACGAACTCTTGGATTTCAGTCTCCCTCTCCGCGAGGAAGGCTAGCGTCGGCCCCTGGACCCTCCCCATGCTAATGGTCTGGTAGCGATGTCCAGAATTCAACGCCGACTGTGAGAGTGCTCTGGAGAGATTGACGCCCCAAACAAAATCGACGAGGTGCCGGGCCCTTCCTGCGCGTGCAGGTCCTTGTTCTGCTTGGGGCTTAGCCTGCATGAAAGCATCTACCACGTCGTCCTTTGTCAGCGTCGAGAACCTCGCCCGACGTGCTTCCATCTCCTTGCCTCCACATGCATATCTGAGGATGTTGAATCCTATTGTCTCTCCTTCAGCGTCAAAATCACACGCGTTGACAAACCGGGCAGCACCCTCAGCGAGCTCGCGAATCAACTTGATTCTGCGGGCCGCGTTGGTGTCTTTCTTCACTACGAGGTTAGACGGATACCATTCGACGTCGAACACGGGATAGACGGCCCGCTCTCCGAATGGGTCGGAAATCGAGTAGACGTGCCCCTGCGCCGAACAGACCACAAAGTCCTCTCCTCCGTGTCTGAACCTGTAGATCTTCACTCCATCGACCGCCGAGCTTTTCGCACCTTCTCCGGAAAGTGCCTCCGCAACCCTCTGGGCCGCGTCTGGTTTCTCGCAAATCACCAATGTGTAGCCTGAAACGTCAGACGCCAAAGCAACGACTCCAGACTCAACGGCTGCGAGAGCTTCGTTATTCTCCGCTAGGAGTAAGAACCGTCTATCTTCTTGACCTCGATGCGAAACTTGTCAGCGGAAAGCTTGGTCCCGCATTTCTTGCACCTATAACCTGCGGCCTTGAGCACATCTCCTGGAGACCTCAAGTCGAATCCAGAGTACAATGACGTCCCGCACGACATGCACGCAATCTCGTATGTCATTAACGCGTCCACGCGAGTCATCTCAGCTAAAAGCGTATTCGCTTCCAAAACGAATGGCGCCGAACTCGGCGCGCGCAATCGCTGAACCCAGAGCTCTTCACAGGGACCCTATCGCCCTGAAGGAAAACAAACAGATTCGTAGAGCGATTACCTCTTAAATGGACTAATCCGTCGCCTTGAACATGTTGAAGACGACGCAGTTTCACCGTTATCACTCACAACACGCCAAGCTGACCGAGTTCGCGGGCTACGAAATGCCGCTCTGGTACACGACGACCACAGAGGAGCATTTGGCAGTCAGAAGCGACTCGGGGATCTTTGATGTCTCCCATATGGGCCGCTTCATGATCAGGGGGGAACTCGCCGCTTCGTTTCTGGAGAGCCTTGTGCCTACTCGAGTGCAGAAGCAGTCGATCGGCAGAGCCTTCTACACTTTCCTCCTGAACGACCAAGCAGGGATAATCGACGACTTGGTGATTCTCCGGCTGAGAGAGACGGAATTCATGCTCGTTGTCAACGCAGCCAATGCCGAGACCGACATGACTCACATCAAGAATTGTGGGCCTCCTGAAGGGGTGGAAATCGAGGACCTGACAGGCACCTCTGCCATGGTGGCAGTCCAAGGGCCGAAGGCACAACGGGCTCTGCAACCGTTCACGGACTTGGACCTTAGTCAACTGAAGAAGTTCCGTTGCTCGGAAACGAAGGTCCTGCACCAGCGGTCAATCATATCCAGAACCGGGTACACGGGCGAGGATGGGTTTGAAGTGATACTCCTAGACGCTTCTAACGACCAACCGGGAAAGGCAACTGAGTTCTGGGAACGACTCGCCATGGTCTCTAGGCCCTGCGGTCTTGGGGCTAGGGACTCACTTAGGCTCGAGGCTGGCCTTCCACTCCACGGCATGGACATCAATCAGCAGACCGACCCGTTTCAGGCTGACCTTGTCTGGGTCCTCTCTCTGGACAAGACTGGATACGTAGGTGCCAAGGCAATCTCCGATTTGCGGACCAAGGCTCCGGCAGTTGTGAGGAGAGGGGTCATCGTCGAACAAGGCATACCGAGACATGGCTTTGACGTGCTCAGCGGCTCGGCCACCATCGGCAGAGTGACCAGCGGGACCTTTTCTCCAATCATCCGCAAAGGAATCGCCCTCTGCAGCCTCAGGCCAGATGGCACTGAACCCGGTTGCAAGGTCACGGTCGCGATTCGAGACTCGGCTCGAGAAGGGCAGACGGTGAAGCCTCCTTTCTACGATGAGCGGCTCTACGGCTGGAAGAGAGAGAGCAACGGTAATTAGTCTGCGGAATGGCCGCCCCCATATGAAACTCATGGACTACGACATCCCTGACGACCTCTTGTATACAAAGGAGCACGAATGGGCAAAGGAGGTAGGCCCGTTCGTGAGGGTCGGGATAACCGATTACGCTGCGAAGACGCTAAATGACGTCGTTTACGTGGCGCCATCAAAGGTCGGCAGCAAGGTCGAGCAGTTCAAGTCAATGGGAACTGTCGAATCCATCAAGGCAGTTTCGGAACTCTACTCGCCGCTATCGGGGACTGTCACCAAAGTCAACACCGAGCTCGATTCACATCCGGAGCTTGTCAACAAATCGCCCTTCAGCGAAGGATGGCTCGTCGAAGTGAAGGCTGCAGACTTTGCTTCAGATCGCAAGCGGCTTCTCGACGCCAAGCACTACGCGTCTCACCTAGCGACCCTTCTCGAGAAGCAAAGCCACGATTAAATACCCCAACAGCACTCGCCCGAAGAATTGGATTCCCCCCTAAGGGGCCTTAGGTCCGCGGTGAAGAGACCGACTGTATCGCGTCGGGCCGTGATGACCTCGATGGTCCTTTCAATCGTGTTCGTGATCGCGGTGACGATAAGGGCCTACTCAGCGAAGTATGGGTTCTACTTGGGCGAATTCGACCCATACTACGACTACTACGCCGCATCCCACATCGTGACCCTGGCGCAGCAACACGGCCTCTTCTATGCCCTCTTCAACAACCCGCCATCCTGCGGGCCGGCGGTAATGACAGCCTGCCACAACCTGCAGGGCTATTTCTACTGGCACGACATCACGACGTGGTTCCCCGAAGGGAGGAACGTCGCCGCAACCTCTCAGGGCGGTCTCCAATTCGCGGGGGCCGCGCTCTACCTCCTGGCCCACAACATTTTCGGCGTCCAGATATCGTTGTACGACTTCCTCGTCATCCTTCCGGTCTTCTTCGGCGCGATTACCTCGGTAGTCTTCTACTTCCTTGTCAGGAGGATCGGAGGCGACGCCGCGGGCCTCTTCGCAGCGCTGGTCTTTGCAGTCTCTCCACCACTAATAGAAAGAGGCAATCTCGGCTGGTTCAAGTCGGAACCACTTGCCATCCTCCTCTTTGTGTCTGCCAGCTATTTGATGCTGACAGTCTTCGACAAGGATAGGGTGATGCGCAGCAGGATCTTGAGGGGCCTCCTCGCTGGTCTGCTTTTGGGTTATGCCAATACGGCTTGGGGTGGCGGTGATTATTTCAGCGCCGCATTTGGGCTTCTGTTCATCATAATCCCATTCATGAACTTGAACCTCTCAGATCTCTCTCCGGCAATCATTTCATTCACTGCCGCGACGCTGTTTGCCAGCGCTATCTTCCCGAGGCCGGGCGTGGCAATCGTCACCAACCCAGTCGGCTTGGCCATGATAGGTGGCACAGTCTTCCTTCTCATTGCCCAGTGGGCCAAGACATGGACCAGACCTGCAGAATACAGACAGACCTTGATCAAGCTCATCTTTGCATTTGCCCTCGCTGGCCTGGCGTTCATAAGCTTCGGCGACATCGGCGGCGTATCGGGAAGGTACCTGGCCGTAATAGCTCCGTGGACCAGAAGCGGGAACGCTCTCATTCAATCGGTCGCCGAGCAGTCTCTGCCCACGGGAGCGGATTATTTCACGTCGTACGCATTACTCCTCCCTCTCGCGATGGCCGGCGTGCTGATCGCCTTCAGACGGAAGGGTGTCCCAATGGCATACGCCCTTATCTTCGGACTGACGGGCCTTTACTTCTCCGCAGCCTACTCCCGTCTGCTGGTCTACTCATCGATAGTCTTCGGAATTCTGGCAGGCGTCGGCTTCGCAGAGCTCGCCTTTGCACTTGTAAAGCCTGGTTCAACGTCGCTCGTTAAGAAGAAACAGACGGTCACGTCCCGGAACGAGGTGAAGGTCATCTTCACAATAGCCGTGATTGGGCTTGTGGCCTTCCCGGCTGGCGCCTACTGGATACCAAACCCGATTCCCTGCACAGCTACGAACACCATCTTCTGCGATCAGAGCCCGGCCGACAGCGCCGTCAGCATCGTCAACGGCGCGACCATCTATTCACAGGCAGCATACAGCGACTGGAGGCAGACCCTCTCTTGGGTAAGCCAGTCGACGCCCATCAATTCGGTGATAATTTCATGGTGGGACTACGGCTACTGGTTCACGGTGATGGGCAACCGCACAACCGTCGCCGACAACGGGACCTTGAACTCCACCAGGATTTCGGAAATCGGCCGGATGTTCATGTCTAACGAGACGCAAGCCGCAAAGATGGCCGAGGACATGGGTGGTGGTCGGCCGACCTATGTGGCGATATTCATCACTGGCAGCATAGTGCCATTACAGAGCTCGCAAGGCACCTCGACGTACTACTACATCTTGGACGTACCCAGCGGAGGCGGGTTCACGCCAGGGGGTGGGGACGAAAGCAAGAAGCAGTGGTTCATCCGCATCGGCGGCCTCAACGAATCCGAATTCCTGGAGTGCCCAGCCCTATCAGCAAGCTGCGAGAACATCGACGACTTCAACCTGACGCCCTATGCGCTCCAAGATACCCTCTTCGCCCAGCTATTCCCCTTCAAGTTCGCTGGCTACATCGTCAGTGAATCCAACAGCACACAGAGCGGTGTGTCCTTACTTCAGACGTACCAATTCGGCACCAATGGCGCCCCGCCAATAGAAGCATTCTCGTACCCGTTGCACTACACCTACCCCAGCAACAGCACCGGCCTGTTCAGTCTGGCGTACGCTTCGCCAAGCATGAGCAACCCCTATGCCTGTCCGGGAGACAGCCAACTGAGCTGTTTCTCTGCGATACTACTCTACAAGGTCGCCTAATCCGATTCCTTGTAGGCCAGGGGGCTCCGGTAGCGTGCATACTTGTCGTCAGGGGAAAACCTTGCGGGGTGCACGGTCACAGTCTTGCCACCGCAGCTGGGGCACTCCTCGCTGATTGTGTATCTGCCGCATTCGACGCACTTCAGCATCAGGCTCTTCAGGAGGCGCCACCGTGCTTCCTTGATATTTCCCGCTTAAAGCTGAACGCGTCACGTTTGCCCGCTCCGTCTTTGATCCTTTCCAAGACTCCGTCCAGAGCCTTTTCCGCCTGCTTGTAGTCGTCGGCCGTGACCCTGACCCTATACTTCGGAGCGCCTGCGTAGGTGATATGGACTTCGGCTGACGGGGAGCTGGCGGCGGCCATTAGTGTCTTCTTGACCTGTTCGATTCCATTTGGCGACCTCGACGAGATTTCAATCAAGGCCCCAATCTCATAGCTGGGCGGTACTATCTTCTCTGCTGCAGTCTCGGCAAGCGCTTTGACGGTTTTCTCGGGGAGTTCGAGTACACTGAGACCCTTCCCTCCCTTCTTTGCCGCCATCTCGAATGCCTCGTAGAGCGTTCCGAATTGGTCCTCCAACTTCTCCTTCAGCGCACTGGCCTGGGCGTCATCCAGGTCGAGTTTCTTCTTCACAACGTCCATTATTGCGATCGCCCTTTCCTCCCTCTTCCATTCGATGATCTTGGCCCGCCTTTCCTCGTTTGTCACCTGCCTGAGTGATAGGTCAATCTCTCTCCTCATCCTGTTGGCCCTAATCACCTTCAAGACGAGTTTCTGCGAGACCTTGGCCACGCGCTCGATGTTCCTCACCCACCCTGTAGATACCTCTGAGACATGGAGGAACCCGTTCATGCCTTCATACTGGTCTAGGTTGACGTAGATTCCATGCGATGTTATCTCCCTGACCGTACAGACCACCACCTCACCGCTTTCCGGCATCGGTTTCTCTATGCTCAACTGGTGTGCCTCGTTCGAGTTCAGCTAATAGAGGTTTCTGGAATCTACTGAGACGAAGCTAGCCTTGGTTGCGACTGCTCTCGGCCAAATCGCTCATCCAAGTCTCTTGACTAGGGTGGCCAGCACGACGGACTTACCGCCTTTGCTTTCCGCGAGCTTTCTCCCACAACCCCTGCACCCAACATCCTTCGCGGAGTTTGAAAACAAGACCCTTTCTTCATTACAGTCGGGGCACTTCACCAGCAGGAATTCGCTCCTCACCTTCGGTATCGGCTCTCTTTCGCGTCTCATGCAGCTATTTCCGCCTTCCTCAACCTAATTCCGTCCCTCATAACCTCTTTGCTGCACTCCTTGCATTTTAGGCGCAGGGTCGCCTTCTTGGTCGTCTTGGCCGTCCTAATCAGCTCTGGGAACTTCTGTCCCCCGTACCCTCTCTTCCTTCCTGCCTGCCTCCTGGCTCCCCATGAACCCGCCCTCTCTTTCCCTCTCTTGTAGAGGGCAACGGAATGCGCCGTGTGCTTCTTGCAATGAGGGCAAAAGGTTCTCATTTCCTTTGGGAATTTCATCTTCTCACTAGGGCGAATTGGTTGGCGCTGCCACTCCGTTTAAAAGGCTTGGGCCACATGAACGACCTTCTCTTCCATCAGCCTCAACTCAGGACGGACGGGCGGGGGAAACGCGTCTGACTGGCCAAAGCATACTTACTGACATTCAACGAAACGACCAATCTTTATTATGTCAGATGGGACAGGCCGACCAAGGCGATTTACCAGAAATTGTTTCTAGCCAAGACATCGAGCTCCCAAGAGTGGAAGGCTGTCGCAGCCGCGGTCAAGACCCTCGTCGAAGAAGCGACCTTTGACGCGACCACCGAAGGACTAACGTTCCGGGCGATGGATCCCTCCCACGTCGCATTGGTCGATCTCCTGATGCCCAATTCGAGCTTCGAAAAATACGAGGTGGATAAGCCCTTCAAGTTCAGTCTCAGAGTCGAGGACCTAGTCAAACTGATTGGGAGGAGTGACGGAAAGGACAGCGTCGAGATAGCCACGGGTGAAGAAGAAGCAATCAGGGTGACCCTTAAGAACGGTTACAAGCGGGTTTTTTCCGTTCATCTGATCGAGAGCACGGGAGGCGCCGCGCCCTTGCCGAAACTCGAGTTCGACATAAAGATTACGCTCACTAAGAGCATCTTCGAGAAGCTCCTAAGCGATATCTCGGTTGTATCCGATCAAGTGACGATTCAGGCTTCGAAAGACAAGCTTTCTTTCTCCGGCAAGTCTGATGTTGGAAAGGCAGACATTTCCTTGGACAAGAACGATGCCGACGTTCTCGACCTTCAGGTCGGCGCGGAGAGCAAAGCCACCTATTCCATCGACTACTTGATGGGAATCTCAAAGGCAATGGGAGGAGTCTCGGATACACTTCTCGCAGAGTTCTCCACCAAGAAACCGATAAGGTTGGAGTTCAAGCTCAACGATCAGGGCGCGCGCATACACTACTTCCTCGCTCCGCGTGTGAGCGACTGACCGAGAGCTCCAAGTCAGGTCAAATTGTCATTCGAAAGCGAGCAAGCATCAATGCAAGTTCGCAGTGAACTTGGTGTTCTCTTTCTGCTTTTGGGCTCGCAATAGAGCCAGACACCTTATCTGTCTGCTCCGAAAAGATAGGCCAATTGAACCCTGATACGGTCTCCTTCCTCAGACAGGCGTACAGGGAGTACTACTTCAGGCGGGCTGATTCCATTGAGTTCCCTGGGGACGTTCGCACCAGAGAGTTCGGCTACATCCCGTTTGGCGGTGGCATGGTGAGACATCTTTCCTTCAGAAGCGAAGGGGAAGCAATCGCAGAAATTCTGAAACAGTCTCCATCTTCAGTCTATTGTTCAAACGCGAGATATGAATCTCCTGAGGCACCCATCGAGGAGAAGGGGTGGCTGGGCGCCGAGCTGATCTTCGACATCGACGCGACCGACATCCCAACACCTTGCAAGAGAGGGCATGACATCTGGTACTGCGAGAAGTGTCACTCCTCGGGAAGGCTTCCTAGGCCTCCAAAGTGCCCAAAGTGTGGCGGGCCGACAACAGAATTCCATGGTATATGCGACACATGTCTGAACGCAGCGAAGAGTCACACGATGCGCGTAGTCGACTTCCTCACCGAGGACTTCGGGGTACAGCGCGAAACCGTCAGACTGTACTTCTCAGGGAACAGGGGCTATCACATTCATGTTACAGATGAGAGGTTCTACCTTCTCGACCAACAAGGTCGGGCAGAGATTGCAGACTACGTGCTGGGAGCATCACTCCCACCAAACCAGACCATTGCCTCCAGCATGAAGCGAAGGCTAGGCGCCGATGGGCGTCAGGGCGAGGGTTGGACCAAGAGAATCGCCGAGTACATCAATGACAGACGGGAGGGATACTCCGGGACGCTCCAGAAGCTTGTCGCCGAAGCCATATCATCCCACAGAGCAGTAGTCGACTCCTCCGTCACCACAGACATTCACAGAGTCTTCAGGCTCTCGGGCACGCTGCACGGCAAAACCGGAATGTGCAAGATGCGCGTCGAGACGATGGATCATTTCGACTCCCAGAGAGACCCCGTGGTGCTGAACGAGAAGCTGGTCGCGATCAAAGTCGATTTCTATCCGAGGTTCAGAATTAACGGGGAAGAGTTCGGCCCCTTCAAGTCACAGATGGCCGAACTTCCGACCTACGCTGCGATTTCGATCTTATCAATGGGCCTCGGGGAGGTCGCTTGAATGGCGGGCACAACTCTCGAGTACCTGAAGAAGGCACTCGATTCGGAGATGCAGACGGCCGCCTTACTCCAGCTCCCCAGCGACTTCTACTCTGGGATCTCGATCTACAGCCAGAAGCTCAGGAGGTCAGCGGGCTCGAGTGCCTCGGAGGCCGCCAACAGACTAATTGCCAAACAGGCGAGAATGATCAACTCGATGGTCAGGCAGCTCATAGTTGTCAGGGCAAGGAAGGCCACCCAGCAGCACGCCTTGCGGCAGCTCTTACCAGAGGAGCGCTATGTCTACTTCGCCCAGCTTAGATTCCAGAGGAGGTCCGAGACCTTTGTCGAGGCCGTATCAGCAGGTCAGCCCGCATTTGTCGAGTTCGCCCACAAGAGCGAGGCAGAACGGAACGTCGGCGTGAGGTTTACAAAACACGTTGACGAACTTGTCGGGCTAGATATGAAGCGGTATGGCCCCTTTGAAGCGGAAGACGTCGCTTCGCTGCCCGCTGCCAACGCGGAAATCCTGATAGCTGGCGGGAACGCCGTAGAAATCCACACCAGGGACGAAGCCTAGTATTAGGAGTAGCTGCGCCAGGTGTGGTTGCACTTCAAACACCTGTAGAACTGGGTCGGAGGTTCGTCTCCACTTCTAGTCTGCAGGAACCACCACATCGCCTCGTTGTTCCCACATTTCGGACACTCAATCTTTGTAGTTGGAAGGGAAGTCAGCTTGTTCTCCTTGTCACCGACGACCTTGATCGGGGCGACATTCGAAAGTTCCTCCTCCGTAGTCTGCGTCACCGTCTTACCCGCTTTGTTGGAGTATCCACAGTTGTCACAGAGATAGGTTATCGATAGCTCTCGGGGGCCCTTGACCTGTTTCAGTTTCAGACGTGTGCCGCACTTTGGACAGAACTTCAGCTGGGCCCACCGCCGAGCGCCTTCTTTACGCCTATGAGGAGCTCTTGGGTCGTCTGAATCGCTCTTTCGACGCTGTTGGAGAACGCCTTCTCGGGCTTTATACGCTGTGACCTGACCTTGAGGACGAGCTTCTTTATCAGCGGGTGGGGAGGGAGCACTCCTGCGAAGGTGACACTTTTCTCTTCGAGGAGCTCATAGTGGACGATTTCTGCGAGCGAATAGTCCTCCCCTGTAATCTCCACGGTAAGGCCTTTCTCATCTTCGACAGTAGACTGAATCTGCAATTTCCGAACGTGCCCTCCATATCTTGTTATTAAGCTCACGGTCGAATCGGAGCCATTCCGAAGTCGGCGGCCAGCTTCCTATCCTCGACGTTGCCACATTCGTCACATTTGGCCCTGTTCCTTCCCCCTCTGAGCAGAGGTCTTCCACAGTTGCCGCAGCGGGCGTGGACAACTCCCATGTCCCCCTCGTCAATCGAGAGGTGGATTATGCCATTGATGAGGCTGATGACCCTACATCTGAGGATGTCCCCCAGCTTCACGGGAGGTCCCATCTTGGACCCTCTCCCTCCCCCGAACCCGCGGAGCGAGAGCGCGCCCGAGAAGTCTTTGTCCATACGTACCCCGTTGACGTAATAGATCTTCAGACCGGCCGAGTTGGCCTGCGCGACCTCAACTTGCCCGGTCACCCAGTCATCGACCCTGACCATGGAAGTTTCCACCGCTGGCTTCACAGAAATCTCCATACTCTTCACATCCTTCTGGATTCCCCCTACCGCGAGCGCCCGAATTTGGCCAGCATCGTCATAGGTATGCTTCCCTGGTAAGAACTCCTCCGAGACGGCAATCTTATCACCTGGCAGGACCCTCTTCACTCTTGACTCCTTCATCGCGTCACCAGCCCAACGGTCAGTTCTATCCATTTCGGCCTCTGTAGGAACTCGTCCATCTTCCTTCCTTCCATCAGAGCAACCAGGGCGTCCGCCTGGGGAATTGAAAGAACTGGTCTATCGAATGTGAAGCCATCAATAGAGATTCTCGGGCACGCCGTCTGTACGAATGCCTCTATCTCGCGATGAGGCGCCAGTCGTTCCGGAGTCACCTCCCTTAGCGCAATTCTCACCACCTTCCTCCCGTTCATCTCGAGTCTAGTGGATATCCACTTGCTCCTGCCCAGCATCTTCTGGCCCTCCTTCATCCCCGTGACAACCCCGAAAATCCTCGCGTCGAGGGCCTTGTAGACGGCGAGCACCGCCCTCTTCAGCCGTTCCTCTGCCGCCGCGCGCATATCCGTCACCGCGTTCAGATGCGGGTCAAGCATGAAAGTCGGCCTAGCGGTCGCGAGCGCCAAGCCAACGGAGTGGAATTCACTCTCGCCGAGGAATACAAACGCGTCAACTTCATCGTGCAGGGGCTGCGTCGTCGAGAAGTCACATCCGAAGATCTGACCCTCCATCATCAGGTTGTTCTGCCTTCCCAGGCGGACATCGAACCCCTTCTGTTCGAGCCTCCACTTGACGGGCCAGAGTTGGTGCAGGTGCTGGCTGAATGTCGCGAGACCAATCCTCTTGTAAGGAGCCAGGACTGGGACCGCCTTCTCCACGACCTCGTCGAACTCCGCATCGTCAATCGCATCTATCAAGTAAGTATGGTCTCCCACCTCTTCGACTGTCGCATTATGGCCTATGTGCAAGGCGAGGTCGGCGTGGAGGCTTTCCACGTCGTCGTCAACGGTATCACAGATTCCAAAGCAGCTGTCGCCTGCTAGGATGCAGGTGACGCCATATTTCTCCCTGACCCGTTCCATCAGTTCCTTGGTCTGTCTGAGTAGCCCTCCCGGGGCATTTGCGACTACCACCGAAGGCCGTTTGGTTTCGATTATCTCGAAGACCTTGGCCTCGTCGATCCTAACAGTCAACTGATGATCTTCTTCTCTAGCTGGCTTATTTCTGTATGCGTCTTCATCGGCAGCTTCGCCGACGCTGCCTTCATGGCCTCCTTCCCCTTTTCCAGGTTCTCGGACTTTACTCTAAGTTCGAGGACGGTATTTCCAATCTCCACCCTTGCCGCGAGCCCAATCGGTTTCCCGAAGGCCTTCCGCATCCCTTCCTGTAGCCTGTCAGCCCCAGCCGTCGCGATCATCTTATTCTCTCGGAGGATGATGTGAGGATAGGTCTTGACCAAGAGATGGTAGCTCTCCTCGCCGATTAGGGTGAGCTTCTTGTTCGCCGCGACTCTGGCGGCTTCTAGGGCATTGTGTCTGATTTGGACCCTGCCCTCAGAGACGAGTCTGAGCATGAAGTCGTAGTCGGGACTGGCTTTTCCAGTAGTGAACCTTGCCACCTTCGGGTTAGGCGCGCCGGGAGCGAACTTCTTGCTAGTGTATGCCATCCCGCGGATTGTTCGGTAGTTCTTGCCGTGCAAATCTATTCAGTTGAGAATGCTTCGCTGACTTCCACCCCTAATTAATCTTCACGCTTAATACCGCGGTCCGACGCTGCGGATTCCATTTGCCTTTCATCCTCCCGAAACGTTTCATCGACTCCGAAGAAGTCGCTTTGGTGCTTGCATTCGGAAGGCTCTCTGTTCTGGAGGTCTGTTCGGTGCTCGAAGGATCGGTCCTCAGGGTGGAAGGTCCCTGCGAACGTGTCTCAGTTCTGAGAATCAGGCGGCCTGGTCCGGAACGACTCCCTGAACTTGCCGGGGTTCACAAGATCGCCCCTTTGATGGCCGTCTCCAACGAAACCTCGACATGGATAGGCAACGTCGTGGAGAAGGTTGCGGAACAACTCCATGACAAGGCGACTCTGTCCGTCAGCGGTTACGATGTCGACGAGGACGACTACGAAACCATCGTCAGGGAGCTGCTCGACCGAGTCAAGGGAGCCGGTTTCAACAAGGCACATCTCCTGAGGCCAGACAAAAACGAGCTGCTCGCGGAGAAGGTCCAATCGAGGTCAGCCCTGGATTTCATCGCGTTTCCCTATCACCGAGGTATAGGGTTGGGGCCCACCACATGGGTCCCAGATTCCATATCGATGCGCGAGCGCGGGACGCAAAAGCCGACACCGCACCCTGACATCTCGATGTCCCCACGGCTAGCCCGGGTGCTGCTTAACCTGTCCGGCCTCAGGAAGGGCCAGACAGTTCTGGACCCCTTCTGTGGGTCTGGAACCATTTTGGCGGAAGCCTTCAGTCGTTCGATGCGCTGCTTAGGCCTCGACACCAAGACCAATAGAGTGAGAGACGCGAGGGAGAATCTCGGATGGCTGGTGGGCAGCATCAAGGACAAAGGCTACGACATCAGAGTAGGAGACGCGCGTGAGCTCCCCCGAATGCTCCACGGCTCAAGAGTCGACGCCATGGTCACCGAGCCGCTTCTACTCCCGCGAATCATGGCCAGACCCAGGACCAGCACAGCCGCCGACCTGATCAACCAGGCAAGCGAAGTCTACAGCGACGCCCTGGCATCGATGGCCGAGGTCCTTCAACCCTGGGGCAGAATCGTTGTGGTCGTGCCCGTGATCCAGACCATGGACGGTGAAGAGGTCTCCCTTACCCTAGAAGGACGGCAGTTGGGACTCAGACTGTTCCAGCCAGGGCCGGTCGGCTTCCAGTATCCAGTGAGACTCTCGTTCGAGAGTACGCGCTGGATTAAGAGGGCCGTCTATGTGTTCGAGTCAGCGTCGTGATGGTCGAGGGTTGACAAGGCCTTCCGGAAGACCCCCGTCATGAGATTCAACTGCGAGTCTGTGAGATTCGAAGAGGATATGATTCTCCTGCTGGCCTCGTAGAGCTTCTTCACCTTGTGTGGGGAAACCCTAGATGCGACTGCGAGCTCACACAAGCTGTCTGCGAAAATCTCCCTCGCCTTCCGACTCTGGACCCCACCCTTACTCCTTTCCCCTCTGGATACGAGGTAAAGGACTATTGCCACTGCATGGCCGAGATTCAAGGCCCTGTAGACTTGGGTCGTGTCTATGGTCGTGGTCACATCGCACATCCGTATTTCCTCATTGGTCAAACCGGTCGTGTCCCTGCCGAAAACGAGAGACGATGTCCGCGAAGACGAAAGCATAGCGTGCAGTCGGTCAGGACTGACCATCCTTCGAATCAGGTTCGATTTCTTCGATGCCCTCACGGCGGTCGTCGCCACCAAGAGTTCGTTCTCTTTCCTCACTCTATCCAAGGTCGTGATGGAAGCAGTGTCGAGGATGTCCGAGGCGTGAGACGCGTAGACGGCGGCCACCGAGATGTCTACCTTTGGCTTCACTAGGTAGAGTTTCTTGACCCCGAAGTTCTTCACCAGCCTTGCGACATGCCCGACGTTGACTGGGTAGTTCGGCTCGACGAGCGTTACGGACACCCCATAGGGGATCAAACGACGTTCGGTGGACGCCCAGCTGCAGGTCGTTCTTAAGTCAGAACCGGTGGCTATTGCCGCCATCGGAGAGGCCTCATCACTCTTCTTGCCGATCGCAATAATGTCATGGACGGAATCATTTCGAAATGATTTACTGCGGACTCGTTGCCGCATCTATTCTGCCACAGATTTCCAAGACCTCTTCGGGCATTAGGGAATAAACACGTCTCCTGCCGTAGTCGTTCTTAGAAAGGACCATTCCGAGCTCGGCCATTGCAGACACGACTTCCCTCCTTCTCAGTGAGAAGAGCCGCTTGACATTGGAGATTTCAACGGTCGTCATTCTCCTTTTAGGCTTCACCCTGACCATAAGAGAGGTGACCTTGGGCTGCGGCGAAAACGATTCCCTGCCAACCCTCATCAACACTCTGAACTCAGACGAGACCTTGGCAATGGCCGAAATCGCTCGATAGTCCCTCGCGCCCGGGGCCGCCATGATCTTCTTCACGAAATCTTCTTGGAGAAGTACCACGGCTCTATTGTATTCGACTTGACTAATCCATTCTATGAAGGTCGCCGACCTCGAGTAGGGCAGGCTCGAGACTAGGACGTCGAAGCAAGGTGTTTCTTTGAAGGCGTCTCCCAGATGGATATCGGCCTTCGCGGTCCCCAACTCTTTAAGAGTGGTGACGAAGCACTTCTCATCAATCTCGTAGGCTTCGAGGCTTGCGCCCAGGCGTGCGAGTTCCTTGGTAAGAGCCCCTCTTCCCGTCCCGATTTCTAGGACCCGTTCGTTAGGCTGAATCTCAGCGCTCGCTAGAATGCTGTCTATGACAAGCCTGTCCGTAAGGTAGTTCTGGCCTAGTCTGCGCCTGTTCATTTCTTCACGAAAAGAGTGACATGCGACTCGCCTGCGAGCTCCTCCACTATCCTCTTGGCAATCATTTTCGCAGGGTCCTTGAGCCCCACCCTCTCCTGTATGTCTCTGAAGCTCACGAATGGTCTCTTCTCTCTCATCTCGATTATCTCTTTCATGAATGTCTTCCCGATGCCTGGAATCAGCTCCAGCCCGTGTAGCCTAGGCGTGAGCGGTTGCAGGTCGTTGAAGTAGGCCACATACTTCTCCTCGTTGTTCTTCACCACACTCTCTATGACAGCGGGAAGCGAGGCCTTCGCCTCTGGCGTGAGCTCCTCGTAAGCCAACTTGCCCAGGACGCTCACTATCTTCTCTCGCCCTTCCTTTCCGATCCTGACCCTTTCTCCCAGGTCGAAATTTCGGTTCTCCATTGCGAGGAGCTCGAGCAGAGTCAGCCTTTCCTCTCCAATCGCCTCGACCATCGGCCCCTCCCTGCCTTTGATTACCTCGGACCTTCCCCTTGGCAGGAAATCCAGCACCCTGGCGAATTCTTCATATTTCTTGTCGACTGACGACATGTTCCGGAACAACACCCTCTGCGAAAACCTAGTCGGAACGGAGCTCCTCAGCGTGCGCCATTGAATGTGCTTTCAAGCTATGTTCCTCAGTTAACTGGTCTCATTCGGGCTCTGCGTGTTATTTAACGCTTGGGCGCCAACGACCTACTTGAGTATCTTCAGAATCTTCTCGAGAGTCTCGGTGGGGAGCAGCTTCCTCCACCCTGAGGTGAAGGTCCGCAGCTCCTCGATTGACTTCGGCATCACATTAACGACCTCGACCGCCTCTTCCTCGCTGAGCCCACATTCGGTCTCCAGTTCCCTGCGGAGTTTCTTGGCGTTCTCAGGCGTCGCCTTTGCGAACTTAGAAGTGTAGTCCAATGTCCTCTTCTGGATTTGGTCAGCTTTCTCGATGTCGATTCTCTGCAGAATCTGGTGGGCTTCTGGGATTGTCAGGAGTTTCTTGGTGGTTTTTTCCGACATCACTCAGCCCCCAAGCGGATGATGTGTTCCTTCCTTGCAATGAGCGTCTTTGTCTTATCGCCCACTGGAACATCCAGGGTCACGGCGCGCCTCCCCACTCCCTTTACCGTCCCCACAAGGCCATTGAACCTCCTGTGAGGCATCCCCTTTACCTGTGACGGATCGATTCTCACTACGATTCTATCCTTCGGGGAGTAGTCTATGAGCAGGCTACTCAGGCCCTTCTTGGTCTTCGACGCCTTGAGAAGAGACCTAGTTCTCCTTCTGAATCCGTGCGACTTCGCCAATTTCGAATTTTCCCGTTTCCGTGACTCCGCAGATGTCGAATCTGCGGCACCTCACTTCAGTTTTTAAGACTTCCGACACCGACGGCGATACGAGTTCGCCGCTGACGAACCGCTTCACGGGCAGCCCACCGTCCAGCTCAGCGCGGATAACTAGGGTTCGCCCCTCGACCGTTGCATCAGCTCGGTAAACCATCTTCAAAGCTGGTTTGTCGTGGGGCCGTTCAAACCGGACCTCCCTCATCCTGAACGCGGAACGGAGTTCCGCGAGTGCTTCCAATGGGACTTTAGATACTGCTGTCGCCAGAATTTCGGTCCTGAATTTGAAGGTCGGAAGCCTGACAGGCTTGTCGGGCAGAACCTTACCTGAAGAGACCGACACAAGGCCACCCCTGTACCTGGCCGCGAACTTCTTAGGGAAGATCCTCCTCATCGGGTTCTTAACTTCGGCGACGAACGGCCTCCCAGGGAGAAAGACTCTACTCTCGCTATCCTCACTTCCAAGCCACGTAAATGTCATCCTGTCGCTCCCGCTGAAGCTGGCGAGTTTTCTGCGGAGGAGACCCTCCACACTCGGCTTGCGTTCAAAACCAGACCTCCCACAATCGCTGCATCCGGCGCCTCTGCAACCTGGACAGAGTTCCCTCTTCTGAGACGCGCCTCGGGGTTTCGTGTACCTGCCGTAGAAGAAGACGGACCTAGACGAGACGGTGACCTCACTCGTGTCGGGGTTGACCAAGAGCGTCAAGTCAGGCCTCAGCCTATCGATGCGCTTGCGAAGCTCAGCCGAGACATGTGCGGATACAAGCCTGGCTACCTGCGTCTTGATTGTTTCGTTCCCCTTCAGCCTGAGGTCAGACCTGAGTTCGTCCTCTCTCTCTTGGATGCCTTCCGGAAGCGAGACTCCAACCGCGAAGGTCCTGAAATGGTAGCACCTTACCCTCCTGACAGCAGCTTGAGCGATCTTGGACACCTTGTCCATCAGACCCTCGCAGACGAAGCAGCCATTTCCTTTCACGACCTCCAGAGGCCCGGCTCCGGCCTGCCTCTGGACGCAATAGCCGCAAAGTCTGTAGACGTGCGCCCCCGTCGACACGCTATTGCACACCCGCGCGTCGCATCATCTGTCGGAGCTCTCTACCCTTACTCGTCTTCACGAGGGACTTCATCTGCTTGTACCTCGAAAGTAGTTCTCTAACGTCCTTTTCGCTCCGGCCCGAACCCTTAGCGATTCGCTTCAGACGTGACGAGTTGATTCTTTCGGGATCGGCTTTTTCTGTCCCTGTCATCGACCGGATGATCGATTTGTAGACCTTGACCCTATCCTCTGCCTTCTCAAGCTCCTGGGGGTTGATCGCCCCGGAGAAACCAGGTATGTGCTCGAGCACCTTCTTCAGGGAGCCAAACTTATTCATCTGCTCGAACTGTGCGAGCAAGTCGTCCATGGTCAGCTTGCCAGACATCACTCTCTGGGCAGCCTTCTCGTCGATCTCTACCTCGGACGCGCGAACCATGTCCATCAGCGACTTTAGGTCCCCCATCCCGAGTAATCTGCCGACGAATCTTGTCGGGGCGAACTCCTCCAGATCGTCGATTCTCTCTCCCGTCCCAATGAAATAGACCTTTGCTCCAGTCGCGGCTGAGGCTGCAAGCGCCCCACCACCCTTTGCGGCTCCGTCTAGCTTCGTGACCACGATGCCTCCGACTGGCGCAGCCTGATGGAAGGCTAGGGCCTGGCTGTAGCACTGCTGTCCAATCGTCCCGTCGATCACGAGCAAGGTAGCGTCAGGCTTGACGGTCCCGACCACATTCTTCATCTCCTGGAGGAGTCCTTTTTCCTCCTTATGCCTGCCCGCCGTGTCAATTATCACAAGGTTCTTCGAGCCGCCGAACTGAATCCTTCCTGCCTTTGCGATTTTTACAGAGTCCTTCTCTGTCTCATCACTGTAGACATCGGCCCCCGAACTGGAAGCGAGGGTTTTCAACTGGACGACGGCTCCGGGCCTAAAGGTGTCCGCTGCCACGACCCCAACTTTGAAGCCCTTCTTGCTGTAGAAGCGGGCCAGCTTCCCGGTCGTCGTTGTCTTGCCGGAGCCCTGAACTCCCAACATCACGATGACGCTGGTCTTGTTCTTATCGAGGTGCAGCCCGCCTTCACCCCCAAGGAGTCTTGCCAGCTCTTCGTACAGCACTGAGACGACCTGGTCCTTCCTAGTGACGCCTGGGGCCGGCTTCTCCTCGAGGACTCTCCTCTCGACCCGCTCCGTGACCTCAAGAGCCATCTTTACGTTGACGTCAGACTGGATGAGCGTCCGCTGGAGGTCGCGCACGAACTCCTTGACAGCCTTCTCGTCGACAGTCGTGGAGCCGACCAGCTTCTTGACGGCCGCCTGTAGCCCCTCCCTAAGCGAGTCTAGCATTCGAGTTTGGCGAACCAGCCCCGCGTATTTAATCATCTTGAGTTTAGCCTGGGCCGATGGCGACATGAAGTGAGAATCGGGGCACTCTTCTCCGGCGGCAAGGACTCCACCTACGCGGCGTACTTGGCTTCCAAGAGCGATCGGCTCGCTTGCCTAATCACCGTCTTCCCGAGGTCTGACGCTTCGTACATGTTCCACTATCCCGACCTAGAGTGGACCACGCTTCAGGCCGAGGCAATGGGGGTCCCACAGCTCACGCAAGAGACACCGGGCATCAAGGAGGAGGAGTTAGAGGACCTTGCTGCGGTGATTCGGAGGGCCAAAGAGGTCTACGACCTAGAGGCGATCTGCACGGGTGCATTGGCGAGCGTCTATCAGAAAAGCCGAGTGGAGAACATTTGCAGAGATGTCGGCTTGAAATGCATTTCCCCCCTCTGGGGGGTCGACCCGGAGCAACACCTGAGAAGTTTGGTAAGGGAGGGGTTCGTCGCGATTGTTGTCAGCGTGTCTGCGCTCGGGCTCGACCAGAGGTGGCTCGGACGCATCCTTGACGGCAGAGCGATTGACGAACTGGTTGCCCTAAGCAGGAAATTCAAGTTCCACCCGGGCCTGGAAGGCGGCGAAGGTGAGACCTTCGTGCTCGACTGCCCTCTATTCATAGCAAAGGTCGAAGTGAAGAGGGCGGAGACCCGCTGGAGACGCGAATCTGGGACCTACCAAATCCTCGACGCCAGGTTGGTGCCGAAGCCTAACTCGAGGGTGGAGGAGGCCTCGTCCCGAGGACCAGGTCGACCGTCTCCATCCGCCCCGATCTTATGATTTGGACGACCAGCGTCTGACCAGGAACCGTCTTCTCTTGCAGATATGAAGAGAGGGCATCTAGGTCCACTATCTTCGTCCCGTTCAGTGCCACTATGATGTCTCCTCCTACGGTATACTGGCTCCCTTGCACCTCCATCGTCTGCGTGCCAGCCTTCAGGTCTGCGTTGTCAGCAGGTCCTCCGGCGGTTACGTTCTCGATTAGGACCCCGTAGGTGACGTTGGTCCCCTGGAGTTGGGCTAGCTGATAATTCATGTCGGCTCCCTCAATTCCCATAAGCGAATGGAATGTGTAATGACCTGTGGCCACTAGAGTCGGCATCTCCCTCACAATCACATTCGAAGGTATCGCGAATCCCAGTCCCTGCGAGCTGGAGACGATGGCTGTGGTGATGCCGAAGACCATTCCTTCGGCGTTGAGGAGGGGGCCGCCAGAGTTCCCAGGGTTGATAGGCGCGCTGAACTGGATGACATCAGCTATTGCGAAGTTTCCGGCTAGGGATTCGGAGATCGTCCTCCCGAGCTGGCTGACAATCCCGAAGGTCATGGACCCTGACAGCCCGAAGGGATTTCCGATAGCGACTACGGGCTCACCGACGACAAGTTGCGAGGAGTTCCCAATCTGAAGTGGGTGAAACTCAGCCTGTGGGGCTTGAACGGACATCACTGCTAGGTCCACGTACGGGTCAGTGCCAACGACGCTGGCCGGATACGCATCTCCATCAGAGAAAGTGACCGTGGGGCCGACTACGTCCTGAACGACGTGATAGTTGGTTATGATGTAGTACCTGCCTTGGAAGTCTGTGACGAACCCCGACCCAAGAATCGTAGCGTTCCCTGTGAGACTCGTCTGGACGCCCTCAACGGTCACCACGCTTGGGGAGGCTTGGTTGTAGATGGCCACCGGGTCCAAGCCGAGCAAACTCGCATTGATCGCCAGACTCGTCGAGGTGAAGGACGTGGTCGTCGAAGAGCTTGTATTCGCAATCGTCGCGGCCTGCTTTACAGGTGCCAGATAGAAGGTGGCCACGGAGCTTACGATTATCGCAGCCACGAGCAGCGCCCAGTAGGCGCCGGTGATTCCGCGTCGTTCGAAGATCATTTCTGTATACCTCGCAATCACAAAAGCCTATATTCATAAACAGTTCCGAAGGTCTGCTCTAGATGAAGGGATTCGGAAGAGCCGTCTGAGTTCCACGATGAAGATCAAACCAAAGATAGAGCACCGCAGCACTCGGCTTCACCGTTCAGCTCACAGGCCGTTGTTGTGCTGCATCGGAGGTCCGCCTGCGTCTGCTTTGTGCCATCCTGGAGTCAGCATCGCGCGTCCATTCTACAATCTGGTTTCTCAGCTGTCGCATGCCGTCTCCCCGAGTCGCCGAGGTGCTGACCGAGGCGAGCCCCCCGATGAGACCCTCCAATCTCGTGGTTCCGATTCCACGAGGGATGAGGTCCACTTTGTTGAGCACCAGCAGAATCTTCTTCGGCTCGACCCCGAGCTGCTCCAGGGTCTCCCTGCAGCTTCTCAACTTCACCTCGACGCTTTCCGGGTTCTCACTCGCATCGATGACCAGGAGGATGAGGTCAGCGTATGTCAGTTCTTCAAGTGTGGACTTGAATGATTCGACCAGATAAGCGGGGAGTCTCGAGATGAACCCCACCGTGTCTGACAACATCACTTTTCTCTTGGACCCGGGCAAGGATATGGCGCGGGTCGTTGTTGCGAGAGTGGTGAAGAGGTTCGGGGATTCCTCTTTGGACTCCGAAGCCAACTTGTTGAACAGCGTCGTCTTCCCGCTGCTTGTGTAACCCGCGAACGACACCAGGGGCTCGCCGAGCTTCATTCGCTCTTTCCTCTGCACTGATCTGTTCATCTCTGCCCTGGCGAGCTTCTCCCTGACAGTCACCATCCTGCGCTTCAGGGCCTTGAACTTGACATCCACAGCCAGCTCCCCCATGCCCATGAACCCGGCCCTCTCGCCCGCGGCCGAGTTGCGCACGGCGTCCTTCGTCCGGGGCAGTTCGTAGCGCAACTCTGCAAGCTGAACCTGGAGCTTAGCCTGGGTGGTCGCCGCGCGCCGAGCGAAGATGTTGAGGATGAGCCTTTCGCGGTCTATGACCTCGACTTGCGTCGCTTTGGCAAGGTTGTTGGCCTGCGACGAGGAAATGCTCTCGTCTATGATTAGGGTGTCGGATCCGTTACCGCTTACGATCTCGCCTAGCTCCTGAGCCTTGCCCACACCGACTCCGAATTCTGATTTCACGACTTGCTTGAGACCGATTACCTCCTCAACGGAATAGCCGGCGGCCTTGGCCAGCTCGAGGGCCTCGCGTTTAGCAAACTCGTCGGCGTAGGTGACTATCGTGGCCTTCATTGACATACTAACCCTTCAACTAGGAGAACCCTAAGCGCGCTGGGAACCCACCTTCCGGGACTCGGAAGTCTGTTGAAAGCCCAGCCCGGAAGAATCCATCCTCCTGACACAACTCGCGCACCTGAGCCCTCGGGGGGTCCTGTAGAGGTGTTCCGCAGCCCCGCAGTTGGGGCAAATCTTGGGTTGTACTCGCGACTGCTGGACTGACTCCGCCGTGGTGGTCACCTTCTCCGCGATCTCCGTCGGAGCATCTCTTGGTTGTCAATCTGGGCGCAGACTGGGCAGATGAGATGGTCGCTTGCCCCTTCTGCCTGAAGCCTAATCCTGTGGGTTACGCACAGCTCAGGTATTGCTTGATTCACGATGGGTATGGCTTCCCGTCCCTAATAAGGACGTTCCAGACTCGGCCAAAGGCCCCCCGGGCTCGAATTCTAGCGCGGTAGTGCGCTAACTGCCGCCCTTCAAGCGCATGATCTTGGTCTTGCCAAGCATCAACCAGTATTCGACTTCGGTCCCCGGTCCGAGCGTGCCGTTCAGCTCTGCCATTTCCTCCGGAGATGGCTTCGGCGTCTCGAAGACCTCGAAGGTCTCTAGGTCCATCACCTGTACCGCGTTGTCCATGACTGACGTTATCTGGCCAGAGCGCTTGTCAATCATTGGAACGTCGACCCTAGACTCGGCCGGCGAGACGTAGCTCTTCTTTGACCCGGTCGTGATTGATATCGCAACCAGCCTGACCTTCGCGCTTCCGTGCTTTCCTGGCTTGAAGTGCTCGCGGCTGACGATCTTGCATGGTTCTCCATCTAGGATGATGTAACTTCCCTCCTTGAGGCTCCCCAAGTCGGCCGGTCTGCTACTCAAGTCTAATCGCGCATTGCCTCGCAGTGTAAACTAAATAAACGTCTCAGTACGAGACCTCAAAGAACGGAAGAACTAATGAAGTTGCACGATTCGTTCAGATTAGCCGACCGCGTCCTCCAGAAATGATTGGTTGATGGTTCCCCCACTTGTCTGAGCCCGCATATGTCTTGGACTCGACTGCATTCTACGCGGGAATTCCTTACCAGGGAAGCGGCCGCTACTACACGACGTACCTCGTCCTCGAGGAGGTCAAGCATCACAATGTCGGCTCTTCCTTCCTTCACTCCAGGGTTCACGTGACCGAACCCACGTCCGATTCGATTAGCAGGGTCAAGACGACCGCCATCAAGACGGGCGATGCTGGGGCGCTCTCCCAGACCGATATGTCCCTACTCGCCCTCGCGCTTGATCTTTCCAGAGCTGAAGGAGGTGTCAGCCTTGTATCCGACGACTTCGCGGTGAGGAACGTTGCGAAGGTCCTCTCCATCCCACTGGCACAGACCTCAATCAAAGGCGGCGCATGGAAGAACGTCGCGTGGAAGATCTACTGCAGGGGGTGCGGGAAGGAGTACACAAACCCGAAGCTGACCGAGTGCCCCGTTTGCGGGACGCAGCTGGCACGAAAGGCCTCGAGCAGCTGAAGCACAGCAGACTCATCACAGAGCGCGCGCTTCATGGTCGGGCTCTGTTCGACTAACTAAGTCAGGAATTACTACCATATTTATTAGGGAGAGTGTGCACGCTCTTTGGGAGTGAAAAGAAGTGAATCGACCGCAAACCTCGGTTCTTCAGGTTTCAGATAGATGCCCCCAGTGCGGGAAGCGAACACTTGTCGAGGACGCTCATACTGGAGAGCTCACGTGCCACAACTGTGGCTATGTGGTCAGCGAGCACTCCGTTGACCAGGGTCCAGAATGGAGGTCGTTCAGCGACGAAAGAGGGGCAGACAGAATCAGGACCGGCTCACCGATTTCGATAACCTACAAGGACATGGGCCTTTCAACCGTGATTGGGAGGTCCGACAGGGATGCTTCGGGAAGGCCCTTCGCCTCCCCCATGCGTAGCACGATGGAGAGGCTGAGGAAGTGGGACAACAGGGCTCCTGCTTTCGGTTCCACCGAGAAGAACCTCAGCGTCGCACTACGTGAGCTAGACAAGATGGGCGACAAGCTTGGGGTCTCCGCGGCGGTCAAGGAACGAGCAGCCTACATCTACAGGAAGGCACTCGAACGGGGGCTCCTCAGGGGACGTTCTATCGTCGGAATCGCTGCCGCCTCCATGTACGCTGCCTTCCGCGACACAGAGACGCCAAGGACGCTCAAGGACATAGCAAACGTTGAGAACCTGAGCAAGAAGGCCGTCGCCAGAGACTACCGAATTCTCCTAAAGGAGATGGACCTCAGCATGCCGGTGGCAGATGCAGCGAAGAACGTCACACGGATCGCTTCTCGGGTCGGCCTCTCTGAGAGAGTGGCTCGCAAGGCAATCGAGATTGTCAGGATGACGGAGTCGAGGGAAATCTCGGCAGGCAAGGCACCCATGGGGCTAGCAGCGAGCGCGCTCTATCTGGCAGGCGTGATCGAAGGGGAAGTCAAGACCCAGAAGGAGATTGCCGAAGCTGCTGGCGTCACCGAAGTCACAGTGAGGAACAGGTATAGGGGTCTCCGGGCGGATCTCGGCAAGACCCTCGGACTCGACGTCGATTCTCCACTGCCTCAAATCATCGCCCAGTAAGGAAAAGCGGAACCTGGAATGTCGCGCGCGAACCGAGCAAAAGAACTCGTGGTTAGAAGATGGTGGACCGGGGGGGAATTGAACCCCCGACCTCGGGACCCGAAGGGTTCTCCCGCGTGCGAGGCGGGCGTTCGTACCGCTGAACTACCGGCCCTACTTTTCGGGCTCGACTCCTTTCATGTATAAGGGTTCTTGGCGCCCGCTTCGGTCCGAGCGGCAGAAACCCTTTTCCAAGACTCCGTGAGACGGCCAAACCGTAGATGCACCGGACAGATCTGGACGACAGACTCCTCTGGCTAGCAACCGAGAAGGAAATCAGGAACGCTGAGACCACAGACTCCTACTTCTTACAGACCAAGAGAGTCCTCCAGAAGAACCACATCGACACGCACGTCGTGATGGAAGTCTATGCCAGGGACGTCCCGTACGCTGACAACTGGGGGGTTCTCAGCGGCATCTACGAGGTCGCCAAACTCCTCGAAGGCGTCCCAGTCAACGTGTGGGCCTTCGACGAGGGTGAAGTGTTCGTCGCCGACAGGTCAAAGGCAATCTACGAGCCGATCATGGTCATCGAGGGGAGGTATGTCGATTTCGTCGAATACGAGAACCCAATCCTCGGATTGCTGTCGTCTTCAACGAGCGTTTCGACTAGAGCTGCGAAACTCAGGCTGGCCGCTGGCTCGAAGCTTCTGCTCAGCTTCGGGACGCGTCGAATCCATCCCGCCCTCGCCCCCATGGTCGAGAGGGCCTGTTACTTGGCCGGGTTCGACGGTGTTTCAAACATCCTCGCCTCGAAGCTGCTGAAACTCGAGCCGTCGGGGACAATGCCGCATGCGCTCATGCAGATCCTGGGTAGCCAAGAGAAGGCATGGCGCCTCTTCGATGAGACGATACCAAAGAGCATCCCACGAGTGGCCTTGGTCGACACCTTCTGGGACGAGAAGGCGGAATCGATCAGAGCCCTCGAAGTGCTGGGTCCGAAGCTCTGGGGTATCAGACTCGACACGCCAGCTTCGCGCAGGGGAGACTTCCTGAAGATAGCCGAAGAGGTCAGATGGGAACTCGACATACGCGGCGGAAAGGCAGTCAAGATCATCGTGTCGGGTAGGCTCGACGAGGAGTCGATTGGGAAGCTTAACGCGATTGTGGATGGTTACGGCGTCGGGACCGCGGTGGCGTATCCTCCTGTGGTCGACCTGAACGCGAAGATAGTTGAGGTCGCAGAAGGATCGAAGAGGGAGTTCAGAGCGAAGAGGGGAGGGCTCGGCGGACGCAAGGCGGTCTACAGGTCGGCCGGTTTCAAGGATTTCGTGGTCCTGGAGGGCTCACCGAAACCGAACCGCTCCACGCCATTGCTGAAGCCCCTGTTAAAGGAGGGCAGGATGGCGAGGGAGTTCGCCGGCATAGACGATATACGCGAAAGGGTGAAGGCGAACCTGAACGAGCTCAAATCGGCTCAGCCTTCGTTGTCGTGGAGGTGACCGGCCGCGCGGCGAGCGCTTCTGGTGATCGACGTCCAGAGAGACTTCTGTCCCGGTGGGGCTCTGGCAGTCAAGGACGGAGACAAGGTGGTACCTAAGCTCAACAGGGTCATCGAGGCCTTCAAAGGATCGTCCCTTCCGGTCTTCTTCACGAGAGACTGGCATCCGCCGAGACACATCTCCTTCAAGGACCAGGGAGGAATCTGGCCTCCTCACTGCGTGAAGGGATCTGTCGGGGCCAAGTTCCACCCGAAACTCAATGTTCCCCGAGGAGCGGTCGTCATCAGCAAAGGCACCAAGGAAGACTACGAGGCCTATTCGGGGTTCCAGGCGACAGATCTAGAGAAGCGACTGACGGAACTTGGAGTTCAGGAGATCTTCATCGGAGGCCTGGCTACAGACTATTGCGTCAAGGAAAGCGTGTTGGATGCGTTGGAGGCGGGTTTGAAGGTGTATGTCATCAAGGACGGTGTCAGGGGAGTCAACCTGCGCGCCTGTGACTCCAAGGTCGCCTTGCAAGAGGTCGTTGCGAAAGGGGCGCGACTGGTCACCTCATCACAGGCCGTGAGGCTAGTGACCCGCCCACAACGGCCTTCCTGATGGCGGCAGATTCGCGTTCTGAGAATCGGTCGGGCTGAACTGACTGCGATGTGATGCTTACGACGAACACCGCGCGTGCGAACGAATCACTGGCTCTTGAAGCAGAAATAGGGGAATCCTCCGTTCACCATGCTGACAGACAGTTCGATGACCTTCTCGGAAATTTCCTTCCACTTCGCATCCCAGTCTATGCTCTCCACTACCAGCTCCTTCTCGCCGTCCCCCTTCCGCGAGGGTACGCTGGCCCAAATCGGACGCCCGTGGAACGGTTTTACGATGCGGACCTTCCAGCGATCGCAGTTCATCCTGCGTCCCTCTTCCCTGTAGTGTCCGCAGGATCTGCAGAAGCGCGACAGCCAGATTATCTCCTTCGTCCTCCTGACCGACCTGCCTATCTCCTCGAGGAGCCTCTCGGACTCCTTGCGAATCATCTCGGCCAGCTCCTTCTGCCCCTCCTCGGTGTTTGTGTAGTAGTCCGGATCCTCGGCTAGGGCCTTCCACCAGCTCGTGAACTCGGCCTCTTCCTCGGTCAAGACCTACGGCAGAGCTTATTCCGTGGATAAAAGCCTGACTAGAGCATGAGCGCTCGGCAAACGCTAAATAGCCAAAACCGCCCAAAATTCTACGGTCTGGCACGCAGCGTGCTACGACGGGCGATCAGGACTGACCCAAAAGGTCAGGATGATGACTACATTGCTCGCGTGCCAGGCAATGAATTGACATGGACGGGGGGCACTTTCGCGCTCGTTCGCTATGTGAACAGCCTAGGACTGTGGGGTGCAAAGCCCACTAGGGTTAGAGCCTCCCTCGCCGTTGCCCTCACAGATATCGCCCGTGTAGACGTTTCCCGTCCCTGCAGTGCCTGAACCCCCGGTTTCGTCTTCGTAGCCAAACTGAGAATTGCTCTTCGCCGTGTTCCCGCTGAAGGAGCTTCCGAATGAGACGCCCACGAAGAACCCATAGGTGTTGTTGTCCGCCAAGTTCTTGCTGAAGCTGTCATTGGCCAAGACTCCAATGTCGAAGCCGCTGAAGCCGTTACTGATCGCCGTATTGTTACTAATCGTGCCTTCGTTGAAGTCTGAAAAGTAGAAGCCATCGTTGGCGTCGTTGTCCGCCCTGTTCCCGCTGAGGGCGCTGTCGTTGGAGACCGTGATGAGGAAGCCATAGGAGTCGCCATCCGCCGTGTTCCCGCTGAAGGAGAAGCCTGTAGAGTTGGTGATAGCGAAGCCCAACTGGGCGTTCCTGTTTGCTGTGTTCACGGTGAAAGTCGTGCTGTTAGAATTGAAAAGGTCGAAGCCATCTTCTGCGTTGCTGTTCGCCGTGTTCCCACTGAGGCTGTTGCCGAAGGAGACGAGAAGGTTGAAGCCATCGCCCTCCGTCGGGTGTGGGAGGGCATCCCGCGTGAGGGGGGTGTTGTTGCTCGCAGTGTTGTTGGTGACCGCGTTGTCGGAAGAGCGAATGAGGCAAAAGCCATACCCACCGTTGCTGTTCGCCGTGTTCCCGTTAAGGGTGTTGCCAGAAGAACTGTTGAGCAGGAAGCCATCCTGAAATCCCGTAACGTTGCAGTTCTCGACGGTGACCTTTGAGAGTCCAATCAGACTAATTCCCACAGTAATTATCTCCTCCAAGTTTGTGAAGTTCAAACCTGCGCCGCTAATCGTGTGCCAAGCGCAGTTGAGGGTTATGCCGTTGTGTCCGATGTAGAGACCATCACCTGAACAGGGGCCGATGTTCGCAGTCAAGATAGTGTCGGACGTGATTGTTGTGCCACATCGGAGAGGGACATACAGTGAGTCCAACACCACAAGAGTGACGACTGCCGATAAGATGAGCAAGATCATCACGATAACGGCCCGAGCCTTCATCCTTTAGAACTCCATCCGACCAGAAGGGCCCGAGCGATGATTAACTGTTGTTACCAGATGGGTTCAAACGTCCCATCAAGAGCATCTTTGAAGTGCGCGATGACTCTACTACTGCGCGTCCAACCCATGCTATTGAACAGACCAATCCAGAAGTGTAGTCCGCATCCGCTGCTAGGGAACGATCTTAAGGGACAAAGCGTCGAGCCTGTCGAGCTCACGTCAATCAATAGACAACCTGACCTGCTTATCCGAACTTTCCAGTGACGTATCGCTCCGTCAGCTCTTCTTTCGGTCTCTCAAAAATGGTCGTGGTATCGTCGTATTCGATGATCTTCCCAAGATACATGAATGCTGTATAGTCCGCGACCCTTGAGGCCTGCTGCATGTTGTGCGTCACTATCACCACAGTGTACTGGGTCTCCAATTCTGTGATGAGCTCCTCGATCTTCGCGGTGGCCGTCGGGTCGAGGGCCGAGCACGGTTCGTCCATGAGAATGACTTCCGGCTCGATCGCTATGGCACGCGCTATGCACAACCTCTGTTGCTGCCCGCCAGAGATGCCCGCCCCCGACCTCTTCAGGTCGTCTTTTACCTCGTCCCAGAGGTTGACCCGTTGGAGGCTCCTCTTCGCTGCCTCCTCCAGGGTGCTCTTGTTCTTAACCCCCTTCAACTTCAGTCCTGCGACGACGTTGTCGGTAATCGACATGTTGGGGAAGGGGTTTGGCTTCTGAAAGACCATCCCGATGCGCCGTCTTACATCCACTGGGTCAAGGGACTCGCCATAGATGTCTGACCCGTCGAGGAGAATCTGCCCAGTCACTTTCGCGTCGGGAACCAACTCGTGCATCCTGTTGATGCACCTGATCAGCGTTGACTTCCCGCATCCTGACGGCCCGATCAGCGCTGTCACTTGGTTGGGCCTTATTGCGAGGTCGACGTCGAAGAGCGCCTGCTTCTTGCCGTAGAAGGCGTTCAGTCGCCTGATGTCCACCTTAGCCTCGGCGCTCACATTTCTCCGAACCTCGTCTTGGCTATAAATCTCCTGCGACACTCAATCACCTCGCTAGACTCGGGTGCTCTTTCGCCTCGTCATGAGCCTGACAGCTACGTTGATTCCCATTACCATCACGATGAGGAAGAAGGCCGCTCCCCAGGCCAGGCTCTGATAGCTCTTCCACGCTTCGAGGGCGTAGGAATAGATGTAGTAGGTCAAAGAAGCTACGGGTTGTCGGGGGCCATCATACCAGAGGGTGCTGCTTCCCACCGTCAACAACAGAGGCGCGGTCTCTCCCATCACTCGAGCCGTCGCCAGCAGGACGCCCGTGGCGACTCCCCCCTTCGCATTGGCGATGACCAGTAGAGTGGTGCGCCACCTCCTAATCCCGAGCGCGAATGACGCCTCTCTGATTGAATTCGGGACGAGCTTGAGCGCCTCAGCAGTCGCAATAGAAACGATGGGTATCATTATGACGGCGAGAGCGAACGCGCCAGCAGTCACACTGTAGTTGTGGAGCGGCAGCACTATCAGGGTGAAGCCCAGAATCCCGACCACTATCGAAGGGTTACCGACCAGGACATCGCCCAAGAAGCGCACGGTCCGGCCGAAGAAGTTGTTGCCGTACTCGGCGATGTAGACGCCAACGAAGACGCCAATCGGGATTCCGAAGCATGCCGCCAGACCCACCAGGATTAGCGTCCCCTGAATGGCGTTTCCCAGGCCCCCGACCGCGCCGGGCAAGGCGGTCGGTTCCAGCATGGTGAAGAAGTCCAGGTTCATGGCTGGGATTCCCCGAAGTGACACGTAGTACACTATGCTGGCGAGTGGGACTATGGCGATGACGACGCAGACGAAGGTGAGGTAGATCAGGACCTTGTCCATGAGGTAGCGGCGGGACTTCAAATGTATGAGGCAGCCTCCCTGTTCTTTACGAGCCTCCCGATGAAGTATCTCGCGATGAAGTTGGTGAGGAAGACCACGGTGAGGAGCACGAGCCCGGCCTCAACTAGTGCCGAAGTGTAAATTGGCGTGGCCGCCTCGGTGTACTGGGTAGCGATGAGGCTCGCCAGCGTGGCTGCGGGAGAAAAGAGCGAGCTGGTGATGATCTGCACATTACCCACCACCATGGTGACCGCAATCGTCTCCCCGAACGCCCTGCCGAATCCGAGGAAGATGCTTGCCAGAATCCCAGACCTGGCGTAGCTCAGGACCGAAATTCGAATCATTTCGCTCTTGGTCGCTCCAAGCGCGTAGGCGGCCTCTCTCTGGGAATCAGGAACGGCGAGGAGGGCATCCCTTGAGATGGAAGAGACTATCGGAGTGATCATTATGGCCAGGACTATTCCGGCGTCGAGGATGTTGGCACCGTGAATCGATCCGCTGAAGATGGGCAGAAAACCCAGGTACCTCTGGATTGTAGGGAAGACATCATAGGTCAGAAAAGGAGCAAAGACGAAGAGGCCCCATAGGCCGTACACGACGCTCGGCACGGCGGCGAGCATCTCCACAACGAACCCGATAGGCGACTTTAGCAGCTTTGGCGAGAGCTCAGAAAGGAAGATGGCCACGCCCAGGCTCAAGGGAACCCCTAACAGCAGAGCTATGGCCGACGTGATGAAGCTGCCGTATATCACCGGAAGGGCGCCGAAGACGTTGACTCCATTCCACTTGGTGCCATAGATGAAGTAGAAACCTTCCTTGAGTGTGAGCTCAGAGTTTTTTGTCAGGAGATAGAAGAAGAGCACCGTTAGTGCGACTATGGATAGGGCGAAGACGAAGGTGAGGCTCTTGAAAAACGCGTCAGCGAAGCTTCGCCTTGCGCCCATCGATCATGACCTATCCGCCGAGGGAGGAAAAGGGAGTCGGATTCACTGGTGGTCGTGTGAGTGAAAGACATTTCGATGCAGAGGTTGTCGCCGCAATAACGCCAGTTGGAATGCTAGCGGCTGCACTTGAGCTGTTCGCAATCGTCTGAGTCAACGAGCTAGTCTTCCCATCACAATGCGTGTTGTCAGACACCGTGGTGAAGATCACGTTGATTGGCGCAGTTGCAGGAGCGGCGGTTTGTGTCGAATCCTCCGTCGAGATTCATCTTCAACCCGCGGAGTCGGGTGACGCAATATATTGTTCTCCCCATTACTCTCATGTCTGATACTGTGTCCACAATATAGTATATAGAAACCTTGGATATATAGTTGACCCCACAAAGCTGTCAAGTTATATAGTGGCATATGGTGCAGCGACGGGTATGGACTTCAGAAAAGTCCAAATCACCGGCGGGAACAGCTTCGTCGTTTCTCTTCCTAAGACCTGGGTCAAGGACGTGGGGCTGAAACCAAGAGATGCCGTGGCGATAATCACTCAGCCTGACTCCTCACTTCTGATCATCCCAAGAAGAGAGCTCAGGGAGGCGGCGAAGTCTGAGGCTGTGATCGAAGCCACCCCCGGGCTGGACAAGGACGCGCTTCTCAGACACTTCATCTCGTTCTATCTGGCAGGTTACGACATAATCAGAATCAACCTTGGGAGGTCAGACGTCTCGCTCCGGGGTTCGATCAGGGAGGGAATCCGCAGGAAACTCGTCGGCGTCGAGATCATCGAGGAATCGCAGACCGGAATCCTGACCCAGTGCCTCTCTGGATACATCGACCTCCCGCTGAAGAAGGCTCTTGAGAGAATGGCGATCATCGCGGCCGGGATGATCACAGACGCGGCGGCGTCGCTTGACGACGACACTGCAGGGATAGGCGAAGAGGTGATCCAACGCGACGACGAGGTGGACAGGTTCTACCATTTCATCCTGAGGCAACTGAACATCGCTGTGAGGGATCGTTCAGTAATCCAGGAAATCGGCCTCAGCTCCGCGAGGGACTGTCTCGGCTACAGGCTGGTGGCTAAGAGCGCGGAGAGAGTGGCGGATCACGCCGTGTCGATAGCCGCCCAGGCTGACGCGCTGAAGTCTATCCCAGAAGGCGCGGTGAAGAAGGTCCAAGACATGTCGGCCGTCTCTCGGAAGATCTTCGAGAGTTCCATAACCGCTCTGCTGAGACTCGACGCAAAGCTGGCGGAGGAAACGATCTTCAAGACGAAAGAGGTCGCAAGGCTCGAGGAGAAGCTGGGCGCAGAGATCCTCACGCCAAAGATGGGCGGAGCACAGGTCGCCTCGGTCAAGCTGATGCTCGAGAGCATCAGGAGGGTGGCCGAGTACGGCGCGGACATCTCCGAAGCGGCGTTGGACCTCGCCGTCAAAGAGCCGTAGGAACACTATGAAGGAAAGCTGAGAGACGCACGTCTTGTTTCTCCTCCTTCGCTTCTCCCTACATCTCCGTCATCTCCGATTGTGAAGGGAAAGGGGCGCATTTCTCCCTGGAAAGCGAAGAAATTGTTCTTCATCGCGAAGAATATTGCAACAATCTCCGGCGTCCATGATGTTCTTAGGAAGATTAGTGCTCTAGCTCTCCAATACTACACTGTGGACACAATACTGGAACGGAGACTAATTCGGGGAGCGATAAATTCCCGGGCCCTTCGTCCCCTACGAAGATGAATTTCAGAAAGAAAGATATCAGCACAAATAACTCAACAACCAACAAGACTACCAACCATGCTTTCGTCGCTCTGTCCATCGCGATCATCGCGATGCTCGTAGGCAGCGCCGGCGTGGCTACGGTTGGAGCATTCACGCCTACCTACGCTACGGCAACCATAGCTGCCGGCGGTTCGAGCTTCGTGGCCCCACTTCAGCAAGTTTGGGCCCAGGCATTCGCTTCAATTACAGTTCCGAAGGTCTCACTCACCTACACCTCGTCAAGCAGCGGCACAGGCCTCAACAACCTCTACGGAACCAACGTAGGGTTCGCTGGCAGTGACGCACCCGTTTCCCCCTTCAACCACCCGGTGCCAGCGTCCGACAGTGGCGTTGGTCCGCTCCTCCAGTTGCCAGAATCTCTCGGTGGAGTCGCGATCTTCTACAACCTGGGTTCCGGTTTTACGACCTCCATCAAGCTCAGCGGCCCAGTGCTTGCGGACATCTACCTTGGCAAGATAACCACCTGGAATAATGCAGCAATACAGGGACTGAACCCCGGGGTTACTCTCCCGTCTACCACGATCACGCCGGTCTTCCGGTCAGATGGCAGCGGAACCTCCTACGCACTATCCAACTACTTCACGAAGGTTAGCAGCGATTGGAACTCTACGTTCGCGACATTCCTAGGTGTAGCCAACTGCCAAGTCGCCTTCACAAACAACAATCCGTGCTTCACCACCGGACTCAGCAGCTTCTTGAGCGCACAGCTAGGAGCTAGCGGTGTCGGTGAATCGGGAAGCGGTGGAGTAGCAGGATACGTCGAGGGTCACGTCGGTACGATCGGCTACGCGGACTCCTTCTACGCCTTCTCCAACGGCTTACTGGCAGCATCCATAGAGAACACAGCGGGGAACTTCGTTCAACCAACTCAGTTCAGCATCGCCTCGGCCGCAGCCTCATACGCCTCGCGAGTACTGGCCAATCCAGTATTCACAATCACGAACGCTCCGGGAACGAACCCCGCGAGCATTGCCGCCTATCCGGGAGCATACCCGATAGCGACCTTCACCTACGTGATGGTCTGGCAGGACCAGGACAAGGCTAGCAGCATTACCGGCCTATCGAACACTGGTGTCGGCTCTGCGCAGTACAACCAGGGCCTAGACGTCGCACAGTACCTCTGGTGGATCGTGACACAGGGCCAATCATACGCCCCCACACTCGACTATGTGGCACTCCCACCAGCCCTCGTCACAGTCGATGAGGGAATCATCCAGCAAATCCAGTACGCCGGAACTCCATACATATCTGCAACCACCACCACAGCCACATCCTGCACACTTACCTCAGTGACCGCGGGCACGTCAACCACCTGCACAGCAACGGTGGCTGCAACCGCCCCTAACACAGGGACGCCCATGGGCACTGTAGCTTGGTCACAGACAGGCTCCGGTTCTGTAGCCTTCACACCGATGACATGCACTCTCTCCTCGGGCAGCTGCACAGTGACGATTGAAGGAGCCTCAGTTGGATCCGTCAGCATCACTGCGGCCTACTCTGGAGACAACTACGACGAGGCTAGCTCCGGAACGACCTCAGTTGCCGTGACTGCGCCCCCACCAGGAACGACCTCCACGACCGTATCGTGTAGCGTTTCCTCCCTGTACGTGGATGCGACAGCCGCCTGCACAGCGATCGTCGCTGGCTCCGGCTCCGCACCGACTGGCACCATCACCTGGTCGCAATCAGGCACTGGATCTGTGTCCTTCACCCCATCAACATGCACTCTCTCTGCGGGCAGCTGCACAGTGACGATTGAAGGGGTCACCCCCGGATCTGTCACCATCACAGCTTCCTACGGAGGAGACTCAAAGAACGCGGCTAGCTCAGGAACGGCTACCCCCACCGTGTCTGCAATCCCACCGGGAGCAACAGCCACGGTCGTATCGTGTAGCACTCTCCTGACCGTGTTCTCATCAACCACCTGCACAGCGGCGGTCGCTGGCTCTAGCGGCTCGCCGACTGGCACCATCACCTGGTCGCAATCAGGCACCGGCTCAGTGTCCTTCACACCATCAGTATGCACTCTCTCCTCGGGCACCTGTTCAGTAACGATGACGACCTCCAAACCAGGGTCCGTCACCATTACTGCGGGCTACTCGGGAGACACCCACAACACGCTTAGCTCAGGAACGACCTCAGTGACCATCACGAAGGTAACAACGGTTGCCACGGTGGTGTGCACCCAGTCGTCCTTGGCTGCATCCGCGTCAATCACCTGCACCGCGCACGTGGTCGGCCACTCGCCAACAGGCACAGTGACCTTCACACACACCGGTACGGGTTCAGTCACCTTCACCTCAACATGCGTTCTCTCCTCAGCGGGCAGCTGCCACGTGACGACCAAGGGAACTCTCCCTGGATCCGTCACTATCAAGGCGTCCTACCCAGGAGACACGTACAACCTGGCTAGCTCTGCAACGACCTCACTGGTCGTCACAAAGGCACCCACAACAACCACCATAACCTGCACCAAGGTGACAATCGCGACCCACCAGACGATGACCTGCACTGCGACCGTGTCCGGCATCTACCCCACGCACACCGGGAAGATCACCTGGTCGGTGCATGCGGGTCCCGGCAAGGTCACCTTCAGTCCATCCACGACTTGCTCACTGAGCGGAGGAAAGTGCTCAGTGACGGTCAAAGGGAGTCAAGCAGGCAGCATCACCATCGAAGCGACCTACAGCGGAGACACATACAACCAAGTAAGCAGCGGAACGCTCGTTCGGACGATAAGCTGAATCGCCGGACGAGAACCTTTCTTTTTTCTTAGCAAGAAAGTCAGCCTCTCTGTTTCATCACTTCAATATCTTACCAGACGAAGTCCTAGTTGAATGCACACCAAGGCACTTTAAGACGTCCTCTTCGAAGCGGGGCGTGAATCCGTATGAGACTCACGCTCTCTGAGCGTTTCCGTTCACTGGCTCAAGAGCCCTTTAGCATGGCGAGGAAGATTGGGATTTCCGAGGGGCAGACCGTAGCGGACATAGGTGCAGGCAAGGGATTCCTGACGATACCGGCGTCGAAAATCGTCGGAAGGGAAGGTCTCGTCTATTCTGTAGAGCCCAATCCTGAGAGAAGCAGACGGATCATGAATCGAGTTGCGATGGAGGGCCTGGAAAACGTGCGCGTTCTCACGGCCGGGGTCGAGCAACTCGGGAAGATACCCTCTGAGAGCGTGGACCTAGCTTTCTCTGCTTTCTCGATTCACCACTTCAAAGACAAGCTGGCCGGTATAATGGAGATAAGGAGGATTCTGCGGGCCGGTGGAGTATTCTATGTTTGGGACAGAGTACCTGGTATGATTGTGCGGCATGGTACTCGGCCAGCAGAGCTCGAGCAGCTATCCGAAGAGCTATCCGGTGTCTTCGCGAAATTCGAGTTACTGAGCACCAAGAAGACAATCAAGGCTAGGTTCACAAAATAGATTTCGGGCCAGCGCGAGCATCTGAATCCCTGGGATGCACAAGTGCCGTGGGCTCTAAGTCTTATATTCGGAAGGTTCGACGCTCAAGTTTGCGTGGCCGCGGTGGTGTAGTCGCGTGGTTGGTGCCACCGGCACAGCTTGGTCAACATAGGAGGCTGTGGAGCACAGCGCAGTCACCTTTAGATCGTGGGTTCAAATCCCACCCGCGGCCCGCCTTTGTAGGTTCAAATCGCGTGTGCTGCGCTCGCGCAAATCCTACAGCGACTTGTAGTCGCCTGTCTCCCCGGGGAGTCCAGCCTTACAACAACTGCGCGCGTGTCAGGTGGCCAGCAGATTCTACTGAAGGGCCCTCTTCACTGCTTCAAAGTCAGGAAGCGTCCCTGGCTCGGCCGCAACCCACTTGAAGGTGATCCTACCTTGGCCATCCACAACGAAGATTGCCCTATTGGCAGAGACGTATCCTTCGACTCCTCCCAGATTGTTCCAGACGACACCATACTTCCGCACCACCTCTCGCTGGAAGTCGCAAAGCAGAGGAAAGGTCAGCCCATTCTTGTCCGCAAACGCCTTCTGGGCGAACGGAGCATCGACCGATATTCCCACAACCGTGCCATTCAACCTTCCCAGTTCTCCCAACGTGTCCCTGAACGTGCACATCTCCTTGGTGCAGGGTCCAGTGAAGGCGCCTGGAAAGAAAGCGAAGATCGTCTTGCGCCCCCTCGCTAGGAACTCTGAACTGTGCCGCAGCTTCTTGTCACAGTCGTAGAGCGCAAAATCGGGAACCTCTTCTCCAATCTCTGGCAATGCAAACGATATCAACGGCGGCCGGCCTTTAAGTCCTACGGAAGGAGCTTCTCCTGAGTCCGGTGCCAGAGGGGTCGAGCCCGAGGCGGAGCGTGGAAACAGAAGTCTCATACCGAAACTGCCCGATTCACCATTATATATCGACCCGACGCCTACCATTCACCGTGCGCACAACCCGGGCGCTGGGACTGGGCTCGGCCGTAATCGGGCTCGTTTTGCTGCTCTTCACTTTCACGATGGGGTTCTCTATCTTCCAGACCTACAGGAGCGCCACGCCACCTAGCGACCTCGCGCGCGCTCTTGCTGCAATCCAGGCGCTCTACCTGGGGATAATGGGCTGCGTCGGCTCATTGCTGACGTTGCGGGGCATAGACTTCGAAAAGGTTGAGAGGGGGGTTGGCGTCGTCACCTTCAAAGTTGTCAAGGTAGTGGGAATCGTCACCCAACAGTCGGAACCAGAAACCAGGGGCTCTTGAAGCGCGAACCTTCGAGACTGGCCCATTCGCTCCGGACCGTGGCCATGATCATCACACTGGTATCGCTGGTTACATTCACCACTGTCGGATACTCAGTCTATGTTGACGCGTCCAACGCGGCCAGGGTCTTGGGCGGCAACTCACATACCTCCGCAATCACTGCGAAGATAGTCATCAGGGAATCTGTCGCAACCGTATACCTAAACGTGACCCTGGCGAACGATGGCCTATACCCGATTGTCCTTTCCCTCGCCTGCCTCCCTCAAAATATGAGCGGAATCAGTTGTTCTTCGCCGACCATCACGGTCCTCCCGGGACAAACCCAAACACTACACTTTACTATGACAGTGGAGAACTACACACAATCTGCCCCTAAAGATCTGCGCATACATGGGCGGGTGAAGGTCGTCCTCGAGCCTTTTGCCTCGATTGCTCTGACGGTTGACCTAGGAACTCTCCTGGCACGAGGAGGAATCTAGAGGTGTCAGAAGAGCGACCCATCAGGTGGAGGAGGCGAGTCTTTCGCGCCATCATGACGCTGTTCGTTAATGTAATCTCTTGGGTAATCGTACCTGTGTACGTATTCAACTACATTTCCGGGTCGATACCTTCGAGCTCTTTGACAATCACGCCCACCTTCATCTACGTTTTTGGTGCGGTAATCACTGGGCTGCAAGTCCTGGGTGCACTCACCGAAGGGATGGCTCCTTCGATCCCATTGGTGACCGGCTCGTATATCGCGGTGGCCTACTACATCTACGTAGCCGTGAATGGGGGCACGCTCACGCTGACCATGGCCGGGACGGGCGTCTCGCTCGACTTTCAGCCGTTGTTCTACCTAATGGTCCTCCCTCCGTTGTTCAGTGCAATCAGGACGCCGATGGCCTACATTGCTAAAGAGAACGAGGCAACCAGGCCTACATCAGACTCTGCTTAGCCGGAACTCCTTCAACTCGATTATGCTGACACCAAACCGATTCTCAAGGCACAGGCGATATGATACTTCGTGTGGCCCGAACTGCCAAGTTTTGAGATGAATGGGTAGTTGCTTATCGCCTTCTGGCAGACATCGCAAATCGTAGGCAGACGTGCCGAACGGCCGCTGCCATTCTTGACAAGTGCTACCGAATGGCTAGGTAGTGATATGAAACCGAAGTAGGCCGCTCTCTCGAATCTGATTCCAGAGTCTTCCATGGGGCGTCTTGGCTTTGGCAACTCCGACTTGGTTATTCCGCGAGTCCTAATTACGCTTTGCCGATTATGGCTCCACAAGAATTGCCCAATCTATCGCTCTATGATCTGGAACACGGCATAATGAATGGTGAGGAAACTCTAGCCCGCGCATCTGTTCATGAAAGGCTATTCAACAAGTGCAGCGCGAGCTCAGACCAATCGTCAAGGCTAGAGAGAAGCTGGTGCCATGTCCAATGTCATCTTGTAGAGTCTGTGGACTCTGACCCGAAAGTCTTCCCTGATGGCAGACTTGAGGATTTCAGAGCCGCCATGAAGCACCGAATCGAGCTTTTCATACGTCTCCTCCGGGCTCATTAGGCGCTCTTCTCCGATGCTCCTGATTAGAGCCTCACCAGAGCTCTCGCCGAGTATGTTCGTCACCGAATCCACAACCGAGTCGGAAAACAACGATGGAAGGCGTGCAACCATTTCGGGCGCCAGAGAGTTAACAGTGAAAATCTCCTCCTCAAGCGTCTGGCCGATGAGTTCGGATATGCGCGTCGCGGCCTTCTTCTGGAGCGAAGCGCTCATCTGGGCGGGCATGCTGGTCTGTAAGCGCGGCCATCGAGATACGCTAATCTGCCGATTCCATGAGTTCGATTGTCATATCCCTAATGGTCGGGGCACCAGAATGGCTCGATCAACCTGACTTTCCCGCGCGCGCTCTTGCGGCATTGTGGATGATGTAACGAGAGGGAAGGCGACTGGAGACGTGCCTTGGCGACTCTGTCAGAGCCCATTCGGCCGGGCGGTTGGCCCAGAATGGTCTGCAACTCTGACATGTCAGACTGGCTCGGTCTCTCTTTCCAAGGCCTGGATCTCGCGTTCGAAGCCCCACATCTCGGCGAGCATGTCCGCGTCCCGTTCCCGTTGTTTCGACGCCTCTGGTCCCACATGTTCGTTGAGCCATGCGTGTGCTAGTTCATGGGCCATCACGGCGACGACCGCGTCCTCCGAGAGCCTGTCGAGGAGGGCGCTGTAGAACGTGATCTCGTGCCTGCCTTTGGGTCTGTACTCTCCCTTCGGGCTCATCTGGTATCCCTCCACGGAGAACGTCGTAAGCCCGACCAGCCCACGCAGCGTCCCTCTTCTTCTCAGCTTAACTCTTGAGACCGATTTGATGGGCAGGCCGGAGTTTGGGATGCACGACACGGTACTCAAGAACAGATTACGATACCAAGAGTCCGCGAAATCCAGCTCAGCGGCGGGCAGGAGGTGCAAGAGGTTCTTCTCGATGGCATAATCTGTCTCAAAGGCGCAGGCTCTGCACTTCAACGAGGCTCCGGCACGCCTCTTCGAATATAACCAAAATGGATGAGTCCTCTGTATCGATGGACCATTCTGAGTGTCCCCGGCCGTAAACTTAGGTCAGAAGAGGGGCACTGCACCAATCCAGAACACTTCTCCTTCCCATGTATCTTCGCGGTCTCGCCTCAAGAGGCCCAAATGAAGATCGGAAGCCAGGAGGGGGGCCTCAGAGCACTCAGCGCGGTAGGTGTGAAGCTCACGGATAAAGGATGCTACGATGATGACCCCGACAAAATCGGGCTCGTTCTATATAGCAATCGAGGACTTGTTGCATTCATGTGTATATACTTCTTGCGCCCTTAGAATCGTTGAGATTCTGGATTGCACTACGAGAGGCTTTCGCTGGAGATAATCGCGGCGAGGTCGCAATGGCAGAAAGTGAATCCTCCAACCCTGGCTGGACATTCGGGGGTTTTGCACGAATTTGACTTCGTAGCAAAGCACGGCCAAGACATCCTCGTGTTCGACATCTGCGGACAGTCGTGTGAGTCGGATGTGTTGAGTGAGACAGATGTCATCAAGACCTACATCAAGAAGCTCGATACGGGAGTGCCTGCCTGCATCGTCTGCCTCAACGGGAAAATGACTGAGGGGGCTGTCAAGCTCGCATCGGAATACGGTTTGAAGATCCTTCGCTCCGACAATATGGAATCAGCCTTCAAGACAAGAGAAACGGACACTCAATCGCAGAACCGCAGGCTTGCTGGGGCGTAGACATCCTCGTGGAGGCATTCCTCGAGAAAGAGTGCTTCTAGACCGCGATGACTCGGACTCATCACGCACTGTGGGCGCCGGTGACTAGCGCCACAGCCAGTAGCAGCAGCGCCCCTCCGGCGACGGTGAATACTGTGAACCCTTCATTCAGAAGAAAGACCGCGCCGATGACGCTGACGATTGGGGCCAGATACAGCTGGACTGAAAGCCTGGAGACCGGTCCCCTGCTGACGAGCGTGTAAAAGAGAAGGTATCCAAAGACGGTGCTGAGGACAGATAGGTAAAAGACCGAGACCCATCCGGTTGTCGATAGGGCGCTCACCTGAGTCACGAAGCTCTCAGAGAGCAGCGGGATGAGCATTACCGTCCCCAGCAGACCCGCCCAGATCGTCGTCGGCGGCGCTCCATACTTGTGCACAAGCGGCTTCCCAAGAACAGTGAGCACCGCGTAGAACGCAGCAGCAAGGACAGCCTCTGCGGGCCCGAGGAAGGAAGAGAAATTGGATAGACTGACTTGGCCGACCGAGATGACGAGGGTCCCAAAGACGGCGAAAAATAGCGCAAGCCCTACCTTGACTCCAGCGTGTTCGTGCAGGAGCAGGACCGAAAGCAACACCACTAAGACTGGGGAGAACGAAATGAGCAGACCGGCAAGACCTGCTGAAAGCGTCGTCTCTGCGTAATACAGAGAGAGGTGGTATCCGACCACATTCGAGAAGGCGACCACGAGCAGCCGCGGGAGGTCTCTGCTCTCGAATCTGGTCTTCGGCTTTCCGATTATAGGGACGAGGATGAGAAAACACGCGCCTGCGATGAACCAGCGCAGCAGCGCGAGGTTGACTGGTGACAACTCGAAGATTGCCTGCTTTATTGCGACGAATGCCAGGCCCCATATGACGCTCAGCACGACGAGGGCTGAGTAGCTTGCGGCCGTCTTGCGGACTCTCAAACTGAGTTCTCCGGTGGCGTGATTGGAACCCAAGGTCCAGCCCGACGAGCCTCGACTTCGAATCCAGCTGATTTATGCCATTTGTCTAATTCTTGCTCTTAGGACCTCGATGGGTGCCGCCAGTTCTGGTAGATTTCAGGCTGACAATCAGGTTCTGTCAATTCTCTGGTGGTGGTCATAGGGTGTCAACCTTCGGGTGTTGGTCAACCGTGGATTTTTCCCTGAGCGATTTCGTCAGTCACGTACGTGCGCGTGCCCAGAATGACTCACAACAATTTCAGCGTCGGGCGCTTAGATTCTGGTTTGACACGCCAAAATACGTATCGCCAATGATACATGCTGATTTTCGAACCGAAATAGGCGATAGCAATGGTTACAATAGCTTCCGCGTATCCAAAATACATTGAGTTAATTGCTGCCTGAAATCCATGTGTCTGCAGAATGTTAGTTAGAGGAGTTGCGCCCATTCCGCTTTCGTGAAAAAGCTCACCAGCAAAGTTCCTCATCATCGTTACATTTTCCCCTATGTTTGGGGTGATACCTACTCCGCCGCCACCATACTCGCTGTTCATCGCCCCTATGACTGTCTGGTTTCCTTGCTGGAATTGAGTGACCATGTACTGTGCAACCCTGTCCAAGTTCTGGCCAACGGCATTGTAGCTGCCCAAGACCAGATACTTCGCGCTACCGAATACGGCCAAGACTGTACCAACCGTCCAAGCAGCCGCCTTGGCCACGGAACTCTTTTCGCGCCTGATAGCTTCAAGCAACACCCTCCTCCGTCGCTTTGCCGAGTCCTTCGGCGATTTCATTTTAGACCGCGCCCCATTCATTCTCCAAGAGCCTCTGAGAGAACCTTCCCGACGTAGCGCCGAGCATGAACAACCGCACATCCGTCCACTTGTTCGTAAGGATTTCTTGGTCTGCGTCAGTGTCGAACTCCGCTTCCTTCCGTTCGTCAGCGCCCATGACAGGATGAGAGTATTCCTGCGTATTATGAGTTCTTCTCAGCTTCCTTCTTGGACTCCATGAGCCGAAAGTTGATTGAGAAAACTCAGGGGCTCAGGAACCGAGTTCTTGACAGAACCGACAATCAATAGCGTTAAATGTCGACTTGCTCCCGTTGGAGAAGATTGCGCAAGGGTGAATACGCATAGCCGAAACGCCTTCATCGCCTGAATACGAAGTTCCCGCAATGATGGCGGAAGACGAGGTTATCTTTCCGCAGACGGAAGTTACGATAACCACCCGAGACAGGCGGAACACACGCGCCCTTCTGCAGGCCGCCAAAGAGCGCCAGCTCATCGTCTTTATGCCTGGTAGCACTTCGAAAGATGCCACGGGTTCAATAGGCACTCTTGTGCTTGTTCGAAAGACGGCCTTAGCCAAAGGCGGAGTGAACGCATCGTTGAAGGGACTGTGGAGGGTACGAGTTGAAAAGGTCCTTGAAGAGACGGAGTATTCGAGGGTCCGCTTCACGAAGGCGGAAGAAACCGACGATGCTTGCCCCGGTAGGTCGAAGACTATGCAAGCCGTCCTGGATCAGATCGACGAGTTTGTCAAGCTGATCCCCGGCATCCCTTCAGAGATAATCGAAGTCCTGAGAAGCGCCGAGACGCCTGGCAAGCTCGCTGACCTGTGCGCTTACTCCCCGGGGTTTTCACGCGACGAGAGGCTGGACCTACTGAGAACCTTGGGGGCGGAAGAGAGGCTCGCGAAGGTCAACACCCTCTTTGAGAGAAACCTGACCGCCCTGAAACAGCTGGCCAAAGTCAAACAGATCCCCGAATGCGAGACGTGCGCGGAGCTCGCCGACAGGGCCTTCGAGTCGGAGCCGACTCAGAGAGGGGAGATCGCTTTGGAGTTCCTGAATCACGTCGTCCAAAGGCATCCTGACGAATTGTTGGGGCTTCTTGCAGAGAGGTATGGTCCCGTATTCATGAGGAGGAGAGCGATGAAGTGAGATGCAGGCTCTGGATCTCGCTACGAACGGGATCCTGCGAATGACGGTCATAGTCTGGAGCTAAGGACTCGGTCGAAGCTGAAGCGACACGATCACCGGTGACTCCTATGGCAAAGACTTATGGGGGGACGCCTCAACGAGGCTTTTCGGGGGACTGGAATCATCATTCCGATCTGGTTTCTCATCGAGATAGTCACCCTCGCCATAACTCTCCCCGTCCTGGGACTCGAGTACTACTGGCTGGTCTTGCTGGGGACCTCAACGAAGTATCCCAGGGACCTTGAAAGCCGCGAAGTCAGGCTGACGAGCCATCCGACTGTCTCGATTCTCATCGCTTCATTCAACGAAAGGTACGTGATAGAGCGGTCGTTGGAGGCCATGAAGCACCTCGACTATCCCAAGGACAAGCTCCAGGTGGTCGTCGCAGACGACTCCGACGACCAGACCGTAGGCATAGTTGATGAGAAGGTTCGCGAACTCAACGAGACAGGAATCAAAAGTGTCGTTTCTAGGCGTCCGAGCCGGGAGCACTTCAAGTGCGGCGCCCTGAACAAGGCGATGGAACGAGTCGTGGGGGAGTTCGTGCTCTTGCTCGACGCTGACTCCATAGTGCCTCCAGATGTTCTGAGCAAGGGGATAGATGCCATGCAGAACCATCCGCGTGCTTCCTTCGTCTCCTTCCGGTACGGGCACTACAACAGGAACTACAATTTGATAACCCGAATGTTCGCTCTCTATCAGGACATCGGGGACACACTTTCGAAGATGGGAGCTTACCGCATCGATGCTCCCTTCTCCTTCCAGGGTGGGTTCGCCCTCGTGAGGACTAAGGATCTGAGGGGAGTGGGACAGTGGTCCAACGAGCGGATAGCCGACGACGGCGATGTTTCGATCAAGATGTACCTTGCGGGAAAGCGAGGAATATACCTCAGCAATGTCAAGATAATGAGCGAGGACCCCTCCACCCTGGAGGCCTGGAAGAAGCAGGTCGCGAGGACTTCTCAGGGGTGGTGGAGGTGCATCGCGAAGTACTGGAGGAGCATCATTTCCGCCCCTGACGTCAGCGTGAAAACGAAGGCGGGGCTTCTGCTGATGCTTCTCGGTCCATTCTCCGGGTTCAGCTGGATCATAGTCACCTTCCTGTCCGCATTCGCGGTGATATCAGGCGTCGTTCAGCCCGCAAATTCGATATTCAACAACTGGATCTACATAGGAATCGTCGCGGTTCCATTCGTAATCTCGCTGGCGTCCGGAGCGTGGGCCCTCTGGGTACAGGGCCTGATGACCGCTCGCAACGTTCTCTTGATTCCCTTCCTTGGCTATGCAACGGGAGCGATGCTCAGCCTGGGGTCCGTAGCTTTCTTCTACGGGATCTTCAACAGGAACGGGTTCTTCTCCTACAGGACCCCCCACGGCGGTTCGGGTGAAGTGACGAAGAAGAGTTACTTCAGGCACCTTACAAACGATAGGAATGCCATCGTCGAGGGAGTCTTGGCCATGGCGGCAATAGCTCTCGCACTGATTGTGCTGCGGGACGGCGTCTGGTTCCTGTCCCTCACATTGGTGGGCTTCGGAGCCTTTACGTTGAAGTCAATGAATCTTAGCAGGCACCTTCAGACGGGCGGCCCTGAACAGTCCTCGCGGACCAGGGCCAAGGAATCAGAGCCAGCGAATCCGACGAATCTCGGATTCGAGCGTAGAATCCAGTAGTATCATTTGCGGCTCGTCTGAAATGGGACTTCGACTATAGGCGGAAGGCGCCTTGCGACTTTGTCCATGAAGAGTATCATGCGCCTGACCGCAGGATCAGTCTGGGAACAGATTGTGAGTCAAACTATCTTTGCGTGAGTCCCCTGACAAATTCGTCAGCCCCACAAGATGATTGTGCAGCCATCAATTGAAATTCTTCGGGGGCTCCTTTTTCGTTGCCAAGGCGTCAAGCTTCGCACGCAAGTCTCCGAGTTCGGCAATCTGAGGCTCAGACCACTGACACAGCAATCCGACTACCTCCGACATGCTGTAGCTCTTCGATTTGACCTGTTCGAGCAAGGCCTTGACTGCCACTAGCTCTTGATACACATCGGGGCTGATCTTGATGTCGACCCTCTGATTCCTGATCCGGCTCTGCTTCGGCTGTCCCATCGCCCTATCGTAGCTTGTCTCCTTCCTTTAAAAGGCTTGTCCCCACAAAGCTACTTCTGTCTACCGTGCCCTAAGCCTGGCGGCGTGTCAGAAACTGGGCTCGCCGGTTCAGAACTGCATGTTTGGCAGGATACTCATCGTTCCGCGGTGCCTGAGGCCAGAGAGGTCTGTGGGTTCCAAAGGAGAATCGCACCACGGCGAGTCTGTGAAAAAGGCACCGACAGGACTGGCCGCTGTGGGACGCCCTCCACCAGCCTTTCGGCGACTCTAGGAAGCTGCTCGTTGTCCATCCTTTGTATCGTTTTACAGTCCAAAGCGGGAGAGTTCAGGATTCACGGCGAGCTTCAAACTTCGGAGCTTGGTGACGAAAGCGAACAGGTGGGCGCTGACGCCGCTATAGGCCTAGTTCTTCACGGTGGGATTGCACCCAGGCTTTGCCATGGTCGTGACTGTTCTTATGAAAGAGTACTGGTGCTACGGTTCCAAATCTCGCCTTTGCTCTCAGTGCAGGAAATCCTGCACTGGCCCAGGAATCTCGGGGAGTGGGGTTTTCGCTGATGGTGCAACCTTCTCTGAGGGATGAAGCGATTTCGGGCATCGTCAAGTTGTTGGTGCACACAAAGCGCGAGACCGAGGCGGCCGTGCTGTTTCTCGGTTGGTTCTGCTCCAGGCGAGGGAGGGCGACGAAGGGAGATGTGAGCAGGTTCGCTGACCAGCTCGCGTTCGGAGAGAGAGGCTTCAGGTACGGCCGCACCACGTTCTATAGGTACGTGCTGAAGACCTTCATTGACCATGGTCTGATTGGGATGGAGAGCGAGATCGACCAAGACTCGCGGAGGGTCGTGAAGGTGTACAAAAGGATCATACAGCCGGCGAAGGGCCGGAGGCCGTCGGGCCCCTCGCTGCTCTACAACGCGCACCTTCTCGCGGAGAGATGGAACGTTCTCTTCGGCGGGTAGGTTCAGCGTCGCCGGTGCAGCACGCTACCCAAGCATCTGCCCCGAGCGTACGTCCAGCGCGCGCAAGTCCGGCCACCAACACCGTCACGCGGCTTGCTAGCTCACACGCGCGCGATGGAATCGTTGCAGTCAGGGTTGGCAGTCACCTTCGAGGGTTTTGTGAACGGATGGCTATCTCAAGAGCAGGTTCCGCTGGTTAGAATCATCAACACCGACACCTGCCAGGCGCTTCGGCGCGAAACTTTCGACTCGAATTTCGACCACCCCTTTTACGCACGATCGAGTCGAATTTCGAGTATTCGACCCTCGACGTTCGAGTCGAACCCCCCACTGTCAGCTGGCGACTCGATCGAGTCGATCGAGTCGTCAAAATTGCCCCATGTAGAACCCCCAGGCAGACGGCTTGCTGCCCCTTTACCCCTCCCATTACCCGGTAATTACCGGGTAAATTACCACCGCGGGAAAAATTACCCCCCCTCGATACCCTCCCGATTACCCCCCCTCTCGGGAGGGGTAAATCCGGGTATTACCCCTCCCCGATTTGCCCCTATAGGACCCAGGTAGAGTAGGGGAGGGAGGGACGCGCAACAGACAGGGAGTAATTCCTGCCAACGCGCCTGAGCCCCGAATCTGTGGGTGGTCAACCTTCCAGTCAAGTCTCCTACAAGTGAGTGAAGTATCAGCGTCCCCTACTCTGATCCAGCCCTGCGGGGCGATGATTCGGATCGACACCAAACGCGACCTCGCGAGCTGGCGCGTCATACTGGCGCTGCGCTGGGGTCACGATTTCCCTCAGGTATATGCAGGTGCGCGCTGACCTCTCTACATCCAGAACTCGTTTCCATCAGGGTCCTTGAATATGGCATAGGTTCCGAACCACTCCGTTGTCAGCTCTTGCTTGAACTCCACGCCTCTCACCTTGAGTTCCTCGTACGTTTTCTTCTTGTCATCGGACGAGAAGCCGATTCCCGTGTTCCCGCCAGGCTTGTCAGATCCCCACTCCTCGCACTTCCCGCAAAGATGGATCACAACCCCTGAGCCTTTCGGCCTCACCGCGACCCAGTGACCCTGGGCACTCACCTCGAACCCGAGCTTGGTTTTGTACCACTTCGCCGACTCCTCGGCGTCGTTTACCAGCACAGCGACCGACGAAACACCAGTGAGCATGGTCCCGTGCTCGTCTCCAGACTCTATTAAGAGAGACTGCAAAACGTTCACTAAGTCTGAAAGCCAGGTCGGCCCGGAATGCTGCACTGACTCCTTACTCAAGAGACAGATCAAGCAATCCATCTCTTCTTCCCATGCAACCTCTCCCGGAATGGGCCGACGCGTTCTACGGCTGTATTCCGAGCCCTGCCTGCCGGGGTCGGCGAGCGCAACGAACAGAGTCTCTAGGACCCTCCTCTTGATCCAGAGATATCTGCCCAAGAAGGGTTCCAAGGTTCTTGACTTGTGTTGCGGCGCAGGTGCGTATCGCCTCCCGCTTGAAGGGGCTGGATACGAGGTCACCGGTGTGGACATTCAGGAGCGCGCGCGCGAGGGTACCTTACACTGCAGGCCATGAGCCTCTATCCTGAGCTTTGGGCGGGAGGGATGGGAGGTGTGGTAGTCGCCGACCGGGTGACGGAGTTCGAAGACGAGCCTGAAGCAATGCGGGGATACGATGTTGCCCTTCACGGTGGAACGCCCACTGAGAAGCCCGAAACATATGCTAGGGCCTCGCCCATCAACTATTTAGGAAGGCTAGATGCCCCGCTTCTAATAATACAAGGGAAGAACGACGTCCGCGACCCGCCCCGTCAGGTCGAGCTGTACGAGGCAAAGGCCAAGTCGCTGGGAAAGGACGTCAAGGTGGTCTGGTTTGATACGGGTCACGCCGGCTCTGGGGTGGATGTCGAACTTTCCATCACTCACCACGAAACAATGTTGCGTTGGATTTACGAGGTGCTTGCGAGCAAGTCACCTCGGTCCCACGAGAGACCATAGCGACGGCTACGCTGGCGAAGTCGGCCTGAATAGCGACTTGGGGCAGACTGAGCAGTACTCGCACGCCCCGCATTTCCCGACGCTAGTGCTTGACGTCGGTTCCCGCTCGCCGGTCCAGTATCCACGTTTGCCAGCGACGCCGGACTCAGCCATCTCTCTGTCGTGCTTGAGCAGGTGCACCTTCATCGCCCCGTGATGTTGCGCTTCGAGTTCCGCTACTTTACCTTCCATAAGGGCGTCCGACACTCTCAGGATCCATAGCCGTCTGTCCTCTTCCGAGAGCTCCGCAGCCCTCAGCCGGACGAGCGCGAGCCGAAGCTTCGAGCAATCGAATCCCATCGAGTCCAGCAGCAGACCGTAGACCCTCACCTGATTCTCCTGATCCTCCCAGAGCGGGGTTGGGTCCCCCCTGGTCGTCTTGAGCTCGACCAGCCAGAGCGGCCATCTCTCTGACCACACGATGTGGTCCGGCATCCCGATGAGTCGGAGGCCCTCCACCGTCCCCCACACTCTCAGCACCGCGTAGCTCGGCTTCTTCCCACTGACTAGCCTTGCAAAGTCCTTCGCAGTGACCTCGACGCCGGGGATCAGCTCGTCGTGCAGCTCTGTGCCCGTCTCCTTCGCCTCGGTCGGTATCTCTCCCAGTGCGAACTCGTTCTCGACCTTGTACTCGCAGTAGAACTGCCCTGCGAGGGTTGCGACTCCGACGAAGGCGGTTTCGTGGCGGAACTCAGGTTTGGCGGACAACAGGAACTCCTCTTCGCGTTTCCAGAGTTTCTCCCAGAAGTCGTCCAAGCACGGGATTCGGGTCCATCTGAATATCTAACCGTTCTGATTTGTGCGCGATGCAACCCGCATTGGGAGTCGGATTGAAGGCGTATGTTCTATTTGACTGAAGAGTTCTCCTCTAGCGTCCTCGTTTCAGTACGTGGGCATCAAGGGGTCCACAAGTTCGGACCAGGATTTTATTCCGCCCCTGAGGTTCCTGACCTTCCTGAAGCCACTCTTCCTTAGAAACTCGACTGCCCTGGCACTCCTCACTCCGGTGTGGCAGTAGACTACCATGTCCTGGTCCTTGTCGAGTTCGCCCAACTTGTCGGCAAGCTGTCCGAGTGGGACGAGGCTGGAACCCTCAAGGTGGCAAATCTCGAATTCAAAGGATTCTCTTACGTCGAGGAGGACTACATTCAAACCACTGTCAAGGGCCTTCTTCAGGCCGGGAGCGTCAATCTCCTCCAATTCCGATTGAGGCGTGCTCTCCGACCCGCAGAACCTCTCGTAATCGACAAGCTCGATTTCTCTTGGGTCAATACCACAGACGGGACAATCCCTGTTTTGCTTGATCTTCAACTCGACGAAGGTGGTGTCGTGACCATCGAACACGAGGAGTCTTCCCACCAGTGTGGGGTTCTTCCCTAGCATGATGAGAATCGCCTGGGCCGCTTGCAGTCCTCCCATGATCCCCGTGACGGCGCCAAGCACTCCTGCTTCCGCGCATGACTTTACTTCATTGGAAGGAGGAGGAATCGGGTAAAGGCATCTGTAGCAAGGACCGGCTGGTGGGAAGAACACCGATGCCTGTCCTTCCAGGCGGAGGACACTCGCGTAGACATCTGGCTTACCCAGCTTGACGCAGGTGTCGTTGATTAGATACCGGCTTGGAAAGTTGTCCGTCGCGTCAATCACCACGTCATATCCACGGAAGACCTGCAAGGCGTTGGACGAATCTAGTCTCATCCTATAGGGGACCACTTCGACGTTCGGATTGAGCTTCACTAGGCGATCGCATGCGATGTCCGCCTTGCTCATCCCCACATCCTGTGCCGAATACAGGAACTGTCTGTGCAGGTTTGAGAGCTCGATGGTGTCCCCGTCGACCAGCCCGATTCTTCCAACCCCTGCCGTCGCCAGATGCGCAGCCGCAGATACCCCCAGCCCGCCCACGCCTACGATGATCGCCGAGGAGGCCTTCAGCTTCCTCTGTCCGACATGTCCGATCTCGGACATCACCATCTGTCTGCTGTACCTCGCCATCTCTTCGATGGAAAGATCAGGTGATGCCGATGAGGTCAACTGGTCCATCGAAGCGCGTCGAGAATGCTGCTTGAACTTAAGGTTCTTTCACGGGTATTCGACCGTGCAAGAAGGTTGAAAGAGCTCATCTCACTAAAGGACGTCGGACGAAAGACTAAACACTGACACCTAGGACGGCGAGAGCATGAAGTTGCTTCACACCTCCATAACCGTGAAGGACATGGACGAGAGCATAGAGTTCTACACCAAGATGCTGGGCATGTCGCTCTTGAGCAGGCGCGAGATCAAGCAGAACAACGCGGAAATAGCGTTCCTGGGGATTGAGGGGACTGACCACAGGATTGAGCTGACCTGGTGGAAGGGGAAGACTGAGTACGCAGAGGGGGACCAGCTCGACCACATCGCCTTCGGCGTGGAAGAACTATCCCCGTTGGTCGAAAGCTTGAGGGACAAGAGCGTCGAGATAGCCAAGGAACCCTACTCGCTGGGGCCCGGGTCAAGCCGGATCGCCTTCATCAAGGATCCCAACGGCATCTGGATTGAGCTGATTGAGCAGAAGAAGTGAGGTCAGTCACGGGACTCGGAAGAACTCCGCATAGTTCCTCGCCGAAAGGGCCGGGTTGGACAGGGCTTCCTCCTCCAGCTTTCTGAAGGGCACATCGCCGTAATCGTGGCCAGGGTAGATCATCGTCGAGGGCGGCAGCTTGAGGATCACCTCGTGGAGGCTCCTGAACATCTCCTGCGACGAACCTCCAGGGAGGTCGGTCCTGCCGCAGTTTCCGATGAAAAGGGTGTCACCGGTGAAGAGGTTCTCGCCGTCGTAGAGACAGATACTGTCCGCAGTGTGTCCAGGTGTATAGACGACCTTAATCTCCTTCTGTCCGACTTTCAGGACGTCGCCCCCCTTCACCGTTATGTCGTGGTCTATGGGCGAACGCTCGTGCGCTACCACCTTCGCCCCGAGTTCCTCAGCCAACTCCCCCAGGGTCGAGACGTGGTCGAAATGGTTGTGGGTGCTTACGGCGAACTTGACCTTCACGCCGAGTTCTTTGGCTGCACTGACGATGGGCCCTGTCTCCCACCCCGAGTCAATCGCCAGTGCTTCGCCGCCAGGCCCGTCCGCGAGCAGATACACGAAGTTCTGCATGGTGCCCACTTCCATTTGTCTGACAATCATCGCGGGAGCGCGATGTCATGCCGCTAAGTATCTGTTTCGGAGGCTCTACCGTGTCAGCTTCGCGCGCTCTGCGAAGATGCAAGGCGTCTCGCCAAGCGAGACGCTGATAGCGTACATGCCCTTCAGAGCTCAGGCTGCGCCCTTTCCTTTCATTTGAGTGCCCCCGCGGCCCGTCCGTAGGCCTCGAGATCATCGCTGCTGAACGTCACAAAGATGACCTCTGGCGGCCAGCCCTCCTTGACGACGAACTCCTTGACGGTCACCAACGCGATTCTGCTCGCGGCTTCGATTGGGTATCCGTAGGCTCCTGTACTGATAGAGGGAAACGCAATGCTCTCAAGTTTCATTTCCTTCGCGAGGCTCAAAGAGTTGGTATAGCAATCAGCCAGCTCCTTGGCCTCTCCCCGGTCTCCTCCGCTCCAGACAGGGCCAACAGTGTGAATCACATGTCGCGCCTTGAGTTGTCCTCCGCCTGTGACAGCTGCCTTTCCAGTGGGCAGTCCGCCGGGCCAGTATTTCTTTCGCAGCATTCTGCATTCTTCGAGAATCTTCGGCCCGCCCCGCCTGTGAATCGCGCCGTCGACTCCGCCGCCTCCCATCAAGCTCGAGTTAGCCGCGTTGACTATGGCGTCGACATTCTGATCAGCTATGTCGCTCTGGATGATGCGAACTCTGGTCGTACCCCATGTCATCGACATATGTCATAGGGTCATGCGCCAGATGATTTGAACGCCTCTGGGGTTCCTCGCTGCAAACCAACTCGCATGGGACTTCAGAGAAGCTTGACCATCGAGGGATCAGTGGCTGTCTCCATCTTCCAGCATGAAAGACCGACGGCGTTTATTACTCAGGGTTCCCGAATCACCTTCCGTTGAATCAGTCAGAAGTCCTAGATTTCGTCGAGAAGGTAATCCGGATACCATCACTCGAGCTCCAAGCGCTTTCGAAGGACGGGAGATTTGCACTCTTTCTAACCGATATGTCAGGGTCCTACCAACTCTGGTCAGCAGACATTAGGACAAACAGACTTCGGCAGATTTCACACGGGGACCAGCGCATCACCTTCTCTGACATCTCCCCCGACTCGAGGACTGTCGCCTTTTCGCGGGACTTCGGTGGCGCCGAGCATCATCAGTTCTTTCTTGCACCTATTGGTGGCTCAAAGGAGGAAGTCCGTGTCTCCGATTTGGAGGACGTCCGCGCCTATGACTTCTCTTGGTCGCCCGATGGCAAAGAGATAGCATTCTGCGGTAGCACCGCCAAGGCCCAGATCCTCTGGGCGCTCGACCCGAGGACCAAGAGGCACAAGGAGCTCTATTCCCAGAAGGGGTTCATTTTCTCTCCCACCTACTCGCCTGATGGAAACCGGATTGCTGTCTCGGCGAAGACCACCGATGCCCCCAGGTCGGGGGAGATGCTTGTTGTCCACAGGAAGTCAGGAGAAGTCAGCATTTACTCACCCAAGCTCGGGAGCGAGAACAGCGGCGGCAGGTGGCACCCAAAGGATCAGAAGCTACTCTTCAAGACAAACGCGAGGGGGGGCTACGACCTTGCGGTCTACGACTACACGAGGCAGAGCCTCGCATATCTCGAGGCCTCGGCCTGCGGTCTTGACTTCGTCAGTTACGGTTGGACGCCCAAGGGGGACGCCGTCTGGTTCGTGGCGATGAAGGACGGGAGAACCAAGCTGTACTTCAAGAGTGGCGGGGGCAAGCCGAGGCTTATCCCCACCCCCATCGGCAGGATAAGCAGCGCCAAGCTCAGCAAGAATGGCTCACAATTCGTGTTTTCGTGGTCCTCGCTTTCTTCCCCGCCTGAGCTTGCGAAGCTTGACCTCCATACGCGAAGGACATCGGTAATCCACCAACCGCAATATGATCCGGACCTCCCGCTCGGTAGGGCCGAGTTTCTCACCTATCCCTCAACAGACGGGCTCAAGATTCCAGCCTTCATGCTCTTCAGCGGTCCGAAGGAGCCAAAACCTGTGGTCGTCTGGCCACACGGAGGGCCGTGGTGGGAGGTCGCTGACGAGTGGAATCCAGCGATTCAGGCCATATGCACGGCGGGCTTCCACGTCTTCTGCCCAAACTTCAGGGGCAGCACAGGGTACGGGGCGGACTTCGAGCGCATGGACATCGGCGATCCCGGGGGAATGGACCTCCAGGACATCGTGACAGGTGCGAAACTGGTCGAAGAAAGAGGGTTCGTCAAGGAGGGTCGGATTGGAATCGCGGGAGCGAGCTACGGCGGCTTCATGACGTTCCTTGCCATGACAAAGACACCCAGTCTCTGGAAAGCAGGGGCCGCGATTGTCGGCATCACAGACTGGAAAGAGATGTACGATCTATCCGACGCATCGTTCAAGGAATTCGTCATAGAACTTCTCGGGAGACCCGAGGAGAACGCAGCTCTGTACAAGGACAGGTCGGCTATCAACTTCGTCTCTCAGATCAACGCACCCATCCTGATTTGGCACAGAGCGAATGACTCTCGATGTCCCCTGCAGCCCGTCCAGAAGTTCGCTGACCAGCTAAAGGCCCTGGGAAAGCCCTACGAATTCCACGTTGTCGAAGGTGAGGGGCACGGGAGCCAGAAGACCGAAAACCTTGCTAGACAATACAAGGGAGTAGTATCGTTCCTTCTCAGGAACCTTGCTCAGAGAGTCTGAAGTGACGCAATGGAAGGAGTAAACGAGGCACACCTGGAGTTGGGAGCAAGACTGAGCCGAGCACGCGCACGAGTTTCTACGCTTTCGACATTAGCGCAACGTTCCTGGCGGCCGAGGCTTTCTTCTCGTCATCGGTCATGTCTCTGAAGTGGCAGGTCACTGTGACATGGCCGTTGAGGTCCAAGATCATTCCAATGTTTGGAAGCCTGACGCTCATTCCCTGAAGGTTGATATCGAATTGCGAATGCTTGTTTGAGAGAGTATCCAGGATTCCCTCGAAAACGGATCTTTCGACTTCCGCGGCACTCCTTGACTGTTCCATGTTAGAACCAATCGAACGTTCGATATTTAGGCCTTCGACAGCCTCGACGTTCAGTTCCGACGTGAAGCATGGCCAAGTTGGAAAACGAAGTCCAGAGCCACACTTAGTAGCCTGAGCCACCTGAATCTCGGACACCTATCTGGTCATCATTCGCCTGAATACGGGCACAGCTATCGCGGTCATTACTGCCCCAAACACTATCAGAATGGTCAACTCCGTGGTTATGTCGGGTATCCCGGCGCCCAAGACCATGACCTTCCTCAGGGCGCTCGATGCATAGGTGAGAGGGAGCACCTTCGATATGTCCTGCATGTACCAGGGCATCTGCTGGATCGGGAAGAAGATTCCACTCAGGAACATCATGGGGAACATCAGCGTCATCATCAGCATCGTCGCCGTCTGCTGGTCCTTCGCGAACGAAGTTATCACGATGCCCAGACCGACAAAGCTGAACACGCCGAGCAGAAGCAGCCCGAAGACGAGAAGGAGGCTCCCCTGTATCACCACTCCGAACAGCCCGACCGCCAGGACCAGTATTATGATACCCTGAAACAAGCCTCTCACCGTCTGGCCCAGGGTCTTGCCGAGGATGATAGACAACCTGTTGATAGGCGCCACCATCATTCCGTCCATAGTGCCGACCTCCTTCTCCTGCGATATCGCCGCGGGCAGACCTGTCATGACGCTCATCATGACAACCATGGCCATTATGCCAGGTGCAACGAAGTCAAAGTAGTTGGGGGCGCCGGGAACGACACCCTGCGTCTGGACCTTGTATGGCTGCACTATCGCCAGGGAGTCGTTCCCCGTGATCGTTGGATTGAGTACCTGAACGTTATGCTGGGCCACCATTGTGCTCATCTCGCTGAATACACTGGACAACAAGGTCTCGATGGTCGTCGACACCTGGGGGTTGGACTCGTCGGTTATGATCACTACAGTCCCCTGCTTTCCGCTCGCGAGACTCGCCGAGAAATTACTCGGGATCAGTATCCCGCCTTCGATGTCTCCCCTTTGAATCAGGTTCTTGATGTCAGCGGCGCTCGTCGCCGTCGTGAGTTTCATCATGTTGGTCTTGCTGTTGATCTGTTGCAAGACTGAGATGAACGTCTGGCTTGCGATTGTCGAGTTGTGGTACCCCGCGTCCGAGTCGACCATAGCGACAGGCAGGTTGCTGGCCGAACTGCCACCTGTCGGGTAGATGAAACCGACCATCGCCATCATGAACAGGGGCATCACGATGAGCAGGATCAGGCCGAGCTTGTTCCTGTAGAGCTCGAGTATGTCCTTCCAGGCGATTCTGAAGCTGTGCGAAAGCAGCGTTTTGGCCCCCATCCAGTCTCACCTTACCCTCCTTTGGGGGGTCCCAAATTGTCTGTGCCTCTCCAGCGGAATCTTCTGGTCCGCGCTGTCTCTGACTTCGTGTCCCGTCAGGTGCAGGAACACGTCTTCGAGCGTAGGCTGCAGGCTCTCAATCGACGCTATCTTCCCACCATGGCTTCTTACCGCGTCGATCACATTGTCGAACGCGTCGTCGCCGCGTGCGATCAGCCTGACGTGATTGGAATTCTCCTGTGAGACTGATTGAACGCAATCAAGCGTCCGGAGAGTTTCAAGGAGGACGGCAGTAAGATTGGCGACGCCCAGCGTCAGAATCGTATTGTTCCCACCGGAAACGAGCTTCTTCAGGTTGGCCGAAGTGTCCAGGGCGACCACCTTCCCGTGGTCAACGATGGCAATGCGATCGCACAGCATGTCGGCATCGACCATCGTGTGCGTCGTCACGATTATTGTGGTGCCGTCCTCTCTGTTGAGTTTCTTCACGAACTCCCGGATTTCCACGGATGACTGGGGGTCCAGGCCCAGCGTCGGTTCGTCCAAGAACAAGACTCGGGGCATGTTCAGCAGGGCCCGCACCACGTTCATCCTCTGTCTCATCCCTGTCGAGAACGTCCCCACCAAGGAGTTCTTCCACTTTGTCAGCTGGACCAGCTTCAGCAGTTCGTCAATCCTCTGGGTCAGGACATCGCTTGGAATCTCAAAGAGACTGCCGAAGAACCAGAGGTTCTCTCTCGCAGTCAGGCGGTCGTACATTATCATCTTCTCAGAGACGATGCCTATCAACTTACGAACTTCGGTGTCGTCCTTCACGATGTCATAGCCCCCGATCGCGGCGGTCCCATTGGTAGGCCTCGCCAGAGTGGAGAGGATCCGCAAGGTCGTGCTCTTGCCAGCTCCATTGGGACCGAGCAGACCGAATATCTCGCCCTTCTTGACGTCAAACGAGACATCATCGACTGCAGTAAAATCGCCGAACTTTTTCGTCAGGTTCTCGACCTTGATCATGGAACCCCCTTCGGGAACGTGGTCGGCAGGGATGAGCGTGGTCCTGCTCAATTCTTGCTTACCTTCACGGCTCTTCTCCCAGTGGCGGCGTTCTCCGAGGCGATTCGACCATCTATCTCCTTGATTGATGCAGTTGCCTTGACCAACTCCCTCTCTAGGTTGAGCCTGTACTGACGAAGGGTGAACAGCTTGTCCTGGTCGCTCAGGCCGCTTCTACCGGATTCGACGAGCATGTGGACAAGCTCGATGTGCAGCTCCAAGGAGTTGAGGACGAATCTTACAAGATCATCGGGCTCCATCAAATCGATGAATAACTGACTCATGAGTGTCAGTCGTTCCGTGGACGATTTCATCATCTTCCTCCTGTTGGCTATTTTCTCGAGTCCCGCCGGTGTTATTTCATAGAGAACCTGAGGCGGGCCGCCCTTGGTCTTTCCCTGGGTTGTAATGTAACCCTGATTCACTAGCTTTCGGAGCGCAGGGTACACCGCACCGGGTCCGGGGCGCCAGGCTCCTTCGGTCTTTGTCTCAATCTCTTTGATGAGGTCATACCCGCGCATAGGCTTACGAGCAATACTCAGAAGCGCGTAGAAGTGCAACAAACCCCTTGGGGCACCGTCAGGCTGCGGACTTCCGTCTTCCAAGGGCCCCAAGTTCCGCCGATGAGACGCCAATCCAGCAACCTTTCCCATGACAAAACGCGGAATTGATAGACTATATAATAATATCTCTGACTCTATCTAATGCGATGTACCATTGTGTCGACTCCTTCGAGGTGATAATACAGGGCGAGAATTCGGTCCCTCAGGACCGTGCCTTCAACCTCTCGGTGGTCGGGACACCTCGGACTGAGGCGGTTGTTGACGAGCTCGCCCAACGACGATGCTTCACCCCTTCGCTTTCCCTGAGACAATTCCGCATACCGCTCCGGAGAAGATGGCTTCAGCAACGGTTTCGTAGCCCCTCGTACTCAAGTGCAGCCCGTCGTTCGAGCATTCCTCCCTCAGCCTCCCCGTCAAGGAGTCGCATGTGGCTGTGAAGAGGTCAACGCAGACTTGGTGGTGCTCTGCGCTGTACTCTTTGATGAGCTGATTCAACACAATTCTCGGTGGAATACCTTCGTCGAAGCCGAGTACCGATGGAACGGTGCACGCAATGGGCACTATCTCGTTTCTGATTGCTGTGCGATACATCTCCCCGAGATTCTCGGCCACGGATTGAGGCTCGACCCCCCAACCCAAGTCGTTGGAACCTCCTAGGATTATCACTACGTCTGGTTCAACCTTTACGACATCTTGGTCGAAGCGGTCAAGCATGTCTTCGGTGAGCTCGCCCACGACCCCCATGTTGAGGAATTTGACATTGGGAGCACCAGCCGAGTCAGCGCCGGGCATCTTCCTCATTCTCACTTGGAGGAATTCCGTGTAAGGAGTGGGTCGGGGGAACTCATCTCCCAGAATTGGGGACTGAAAGCCTACTGTAAGGCTGTCTCCAAAGGCCACAAAGACAATCTCCCTCGCCATGCTCCTTTCCTTTCAGTGATCAAAGCTCCTTCTCTAGATAAGGAAAAACCCGTACAGGGGCATCTAAGGCGATTGAATTAGGTACCCAATGCTTCCGAGTTTACGGAAGGTCTCCCTTTCGGGCGTCTCTGTTCTGGTTGAGACCACACTTGGGTAGTGACCTTTCGCTCATCACCCGATATAAACACTATGGTCACCCTGATCGGGACTTCACGGAACGGATCTCCGAGTTTGCACGTCGTCCGCATGACGCAATCGCCGTCAACTCATGCGCTTCACTGGCCCGATTGGAAGACTTCAGCGGAGACTACTGATGCTACCCCATCGTCTGCATTGGGGCTTCGTCTTCCAGACCCATGAGATGCCCGCCGAAGCCGACCGCCCACAACAGGGACGGGTAGACGACCATCCTCTCCATCCCGCCTGGTCCTAGGCCCAGATATATCCCGGGGATGTAGAGGACCAGCGCGACGAGAGTCATCGCGCCAAGAATGACTGAGAAGTACGCCATCGGCTTCTTCTGGAACCTGTAGGTCGCGATTGCAGATAGCCCCGCGAAGAGGAAAACCACGAGCGAGAAGATGTCATGCCAGATTCCAGTCGTTTCAGGCGCTAGCCCCACTCCCAGCGCACCGACCCCCGCCAGGGCGACGAGAACGGTGGCGGGCATCCACTTGAAGGCCCGGTGCAGAAGGAATGCTCCTAGGATTAGCAGGAGGCCTAAGAGAGCGATAGAAGTATCGAAGAGCCAAGCTGATGGTGGAATGTAGCAGGCGCCACTGCTCGGACAGTTTGCTCCCAAGTCACTCACATAGTTTGTGGCGACGCTGTAGGCGTACCCATAGCCGTGTCCAAAGCTATTTGTGCCATTGGAATAGATTATTTCAGAGACGATCAGGAGGACTCCGAACTGAACGGCTCCAACGAAGATAGCAACGCCAGACTTCGCAGTGTTTGACAGAGCCATTAGCGTTCATCACCCCCTTGGATGCTAAAAACCTGAGCCACCCTCACACGATCTTCCCGTGCCATTCCCCATACGACCACAATCGCGTCGATGGCAGAGCCGACCAGCCAGATTCGAACCTAACTGAAATGACTCCGATTGGCGGGGCGTACAGCAAGATCGGACATTCCATCGCGTCAATGGTGAGGCGGTCTCCATGCCGCCGAATCTCCAGCGCACCTTTCGAAGACAAGCGAGGAGATGGAACCACGGACCAGCATTTGAGACACGAGCTCAGGGGCGAACAATATGACGATACCCTTAAGGAACGTCCTGCTCCTTTGTTCAATGAGGGGGCTTGCAGGGAGAGCGCCTGTGGATGAAATTCCAAGCCCAGGAGCAAGCGCGTGCACACATTGTGGAGGGTTCCCCCGAAAAGAAACCACTCTACGCAGTCGTTACAGAATCCGCGAAGAAGTATCCGCAGGCCATCAGTATCCACTATCAGGGAAGGAACTTCACATACTCGGAGCTAGACGACGTCTCCTCGAGGTTCGCATCTTCACTCGTCTCGCTCGGGGTGAAACGAGGAGACAGGGTGGCAATCTTCCTGCCCAACACGCCACAGTTCGTATTCGCGTTCTTCGGGATTCTGAAAGCGGGAGCCATCGTGGTGAACAACAACCCGCTCTACAAGGAAAGGGAACTCGAGCACCAGCTTAACGACTGCAAAGCGAAGGTCATCATCGCGCCAGACGACGTCGTCAAGGGGAAAGACCTGTACGAGAGCGTGGAACTTTGCAGGGAGAGAACTTCTCTGCGACAGGTCATCACGACCAGCCTCACTGATTACCTTCCGAGCCTGAAGCGAAGATTGTCTGGCCTGGCCGGCATAAAGAGAGTGAGTCGGGCTAGCACCTTGGACTTCGTAACGCTGCTGAGGTCAAGCGCTCCCTTGGCGACGCCCGCAGTCGTAGACCCTTTGGAGGAGGTCGCCGTGCTTCAATACACTGGCGGAACAACGGGAGTCTCCAAGGGCGCGATGCTGACTCATTACAACCTCTACTCTAATGCAGTCCGCACAGCCAACCACCTGCTGCTGACCCCCAGGGATGTATCGCTGGCGGTGCTACCTCTCTTCCACATCTATGGACTCACCACGGCTATGACTGCTCCCTTCTTTGTGTCCTCGCAGACAGTCCTCCTTCCCAGCTTCCGCGTAACCCAGACGATGAGGACCATTCAGCAGAGGAGGGTCACAAGCTTCTGTGGCGTGCCAAGCATGTACATCGCCATAATCAACAACCCCAAGGCGAAGAATTTCGATCTAAGGTCCGTGAGAGTGTGTTTGTCGGGGGGTTCCGCCCTGCCGGTGGAGGTGCGCAAGTGGTTCATCGCGCTGACAGGTGGGAACCTCGTCGAAGGTTACGGATTGTCAGAAACCAGCCCCATAACCCATTGCAATCCGCTGACGGAGGGAGGCGTCAAGAACGGCTCAATCGGGATACCTTACCCCGAGACCGGTGCCATGATTGTGGACCTCGACGATCCCTACAAGATTCTTCCTACAGGTTCGGTGGGGGAACTCGCGGTGAAAGGCCCTCAGGTGATGAAGGGCTACTGGAACAACGAAGCAGAGACTGCCAAGGTCATGCACGATGGGTGGTTCCTGACGGGGGACATAGCGAAGATAGACGACGACGGCTACTTCTTCGTAGTGGACAGGAAGAAGGACTTGGTGAACGTTGGAGGGTTCAAGGTGTATCCCAGGGACGTGGAAGAGGTCCTCTTCGAACATCCGGGAATCAGGGAAGCTGCAGTCATCGGCATTCCGGACGAGTTCAGCGGCGAGGTCGTCAAGGCTTTCGTGGTCAAGAAGGATGGAACTGGCTCTCTGACAGAGAAGGAGGTCATCGACTTCTGCGCTGCCAGGCTCGTCAAGTACAAGGTGCCCAAGAAGGTGGAGTTCATTCCGGAGCTCCCGAAGACTCTGATAGGTAAGGTCCTTCGCAGGAAACTCAAGGAGAATGCCGATCACCAATGATGCGCACGCGGCGCGCCGATTACGGCTACCCTTTTGATCTCAAGTCAAACGAATCTGAGACTGTCACGGTTGATATATTCCTTTGCGAGATTCCTCAATTCAGAATCACTGCGGACGTGTTTTGCTCCTTCTGATGTTGCACAAGATAAGATCGTGGGAGCCTTGACGTTCTGGTTGCATTGACTTCGAGATGATGGCCTTCAGCGTATCAGATAGAGCACCAAAGCAGCCAAGCCAAAGGGCAGTATCGAAGCCACGAAGGGAACCACTGGAGAGGTCGCACCGTAGAGATAGCCGGCGAACACCTGAGATGGAAGCGAGACCAGCGTCGGCAGAATGCTGAACATCGCAAGTACCTTGCCTCTGTTCCGTTGTTCGATTGCTTCCGCTTGGAACGTTGAGAGTGTCGGGGTTTGAAGGGCAGTAGACACGGCACCTGTAACGCCCCATTCGAAGAGTTCATCCACAGTCTTTGCCTGGGTGAACATGACGTTGCTGATTGGGGCGGCAACGGAGGCCAAGAGTATGCTTCTCTTCGACCCCAGCCGCCGAATCAGGAACACGACCAAGAGTAGGAGACACACGGTAGCCGCGCCAGCGAGATCCACCACGATGCTGTAGCTGAACGCGTTGATTCTCAGGTAGTCGACAACGTAGATGGAGACGTATGGCGAAGTGAGCCCGGTTCCTATCCCGGCCAGAGTGACGTAGAGGAGCAGTTTCTTGACGACGGGGTCGGACTTTCTGACGGCGCGAATTCCCTCGACGAATGGGTTCTTGAAGTAGGACGTGAGTGACTTCTTTGTCACTACCTTGTTTCCGGCGTAGGTCTCCTTGAGCTTGAGCGACCGGATGGCTACTCCGATGATTCCGAACAACCCGCTTCCGAGATAGCAGAGCCTCAGCCCGGGAGTTACGCCAAACCTGTCGACCAGGACCCCGCCGAGAGAGGGCGCGAAGATGGAAGGGATGGTGTTTATGGCGCTGAACACCGCGAACCCCCTGATTCTGTCGCTGGGCTCGATGGAGTCCATCATGATGGAGTTGAAAGCCGGAGTGTACATGCTGGCGACGGAGGCGAGGCTCAGAGGTAGAATGATGAGGCTAGACGAATCGATTAGGCAGTAAACAAAGGCGCTGACGACGGAGACCCAGCTGAACAGAATCACGACCCTTCTTCTCCCCCATGTATCGGCTATGTACCCGCCCAAGAGAAGCGCAAGCACCGTTATCCCCGTCCCGTAGGCGACCAGGAGCCCGATTACGAAGGGCGTAGCGCCCAGCGAAGCGAAGTACACTGATTGATAGGGGTTCGCCATCGCCGCGCCTACCGACCAAATGGCCGAGGTCGAAGTCAGTATCCATGCGTTCCTTGGTAGGTAGAAGAACCGCTGCAGCCTGGCGACTCGCCCGTCCACGGTCGCGTCAGCATCGGAGTGCACGCCTTATGTCTTGTTGCCGGCCGCTGAATCTGAAGCCACGGTTCGGGTAGCACTAGCCTTCCCTCGGTCAAGAGGAAAGGCCCCCGGGGGCCCCATCTTTGTCACCGAGCCGTCGAGTCTTGTTTGCAGTTCTTCACCTTCGGCGCAGGCGACTCAGCAGGGCAGCTCGGCATATAACGGAGTTGCTCCTGTACTTGCCGAGATGTTCTACAAGGGGGAGAAACTCCAGGGACCCATTCTCTCCCGCTCCGACCTTCAAGGTCTGGGGCCTCACGTGAGGCGGGAGCTGGCGAGTCGTCTCACTGAATGTGACGTGAAGGTCTTAGACGTTGGTACTGGCTCCGCGGGGAATGTCGAGTTCCTGGTCCGTCACCTGTCCAAGCGGAGCAGGATTTGGACCCTCGACCCCTCCCAGGAGGTTCTAGCAGAGGCGAAGAAGACTCTGGCAGGAAAGGAGTTGAGCCACAGAGTCGAGTTCGTCCAGACGAGCGCGAACAAGACAGGCTTGCAGAGTGGGTTCTTCGAGTATGTCGTCTCGGTAATGACCCTTCATCACATCAAGGACCTCAGGCCAGCGATTGTGGAGATGATGAGGGTGCTGAAGGCGCATGGCAGGATTTTCCTTGTCGACTACAGCCCCGCTGCCGCCGAAAAGCTTCTCTTCGCGACTAGGCATACAAAGTCCGATTTCTTCGCCTCGTCGCTGGTTGCCGAGATTCTGAGGTCCGAGGGGGCGGTGGTTCTGACCTGCGACTTCGGCTTGTGGTATCTCGTCGAAGCCGCGAAACCAAGCGCTGATTGAAGCGGGCAGTCTACTCCCACTTGTGGAAGGCAGGGTGGCCTTCCTTCACTGCTACGTACAGTCCCGACATCGACGCAGTCTTTTCGCCGCCGACCTCCAAGCTTCCCTCCACATGAACCCTGTTTCCTTCTATTCCAGTGCACCACGCACTCAGATGCAGCTCCTTCCCCAAGGGGGAGGGTTTGAGGAACCTGATTGAGAGTTCCGCTGTCACTGTCCCGGGAGGAGTCTCGAGATTCCTGGCCTTCATCAGAGAATACGCCGCAGTCATGTTGCCGTGGCAGTCCAGCAGCATCGAGATTATCCCACCACTCGTGAAGCCGGAGAACGAAGTGTGCTGGGACTCAGGCAGCCAATCAGCTACTAGGCAGTCGCCTTCGGGTCTGCTCTTGATGTGCAGACCATTGGGATTCGCGGGGCCGCATCCGAAGCAGACTGCGTTAGGCGAGTACTTGTCCTGGAGGCTCTCCACTGTTCCCATCTTCTCCCCTTCAGCGTAGACCTACAAAAGCGGCATGGCTGCGAACACCTTCGTGTCGGAAATCAGATTCGCGATTCTGGAGTACTCGTTGGGTTCATGCGCTACTTCGTCTACGGTGCTCCACACCGCCGTCGGAATTCCCCTGTGCCTGAAGAGGTTCCCGACGGTCTGACCTCCAATTCCGACGAACTTGGGCTGCTTCTTCGCGATGCTGGTAATCGCCTTCCCCGCAAGCCGTGCGATTTCGCTCGTCGGAGAGGTTGCGGGACCGGCGTCGTCTCGTTGGACGATTTCCAGAGACACGTCTGCGCCATACTCCGACGTGAAATCGTGCAGTGACGAGTTTATGTCAGCCAGAACCGAGTCGAGGGAGTACGACGGCAGAACCCTGCAATCGAAGTAGAACGTGTCGACACCCGGAATCGTATTCACATTCGGAACGTTGGGATCCACCTTCGTGGGTTCGAACGTAGAAGACGGGTCGTCGAAGAGGTCATTGCGCACAGGGTAGCGCCGATGCAGGGTCTCATCAAGGGCGAGAGCGAGCTTCATGCCGAGCCTGTGGGCATTCTTGCCCTTTGCAGGAACACTCGCGTGCACCTGCTTTCCTCTTGTGGTGACTTTGAACCATAGCAGGTTCTTCTCGGCTATCTCGACATCGGTCCCGCTCGGGCTTCCGGCGTCTGGGACGACCATAAGAGCGCCCGCGCCAAAGGAAGAGTGCTTCAGGAGGTGCTTTACGCCGTAGTTGCTTCCGAACTCCTCGTCGGAGACAAACCAAGCGCCCACATTGAAGGGAAGTCTTTCGCCGAGCAATTTCAGTTCCCTGAGTGCAAAGAGAATCGCAACAAGCGACTGGCCGTTGTCCTCCGCGCCCCTCGCGAAGATCTTTCCGTCTTCGATTCTTGGCTCAAACGGGTTGCTCTTCCAGAGTTCCACACTTCCCTCTGGAACGGTGTCCATGTGGGCAAAGAACCAAAGGGTCCTTCCCTTGTCTTCTCCTTCGAGCTTGGCGCAGAGGTTCGGCCGAACGCCGCGTCCGTAGCCACTGTCAGGCACATCGACCCTTGATACCCCAAATCCTTCGTCTTCAAGGAAAGACTGGATGTAGTCTGCTCGGTCGATCTCGCCGGGCCCGCCCATTCTGGGATTGACCGCGTTTATTCTCAACATCCTAACGAAGAAGTCTTGGACCTTGCTTGCATCTCGGTCGATGTCGGAACTCAGCCTTGAGATGATGTCAGAGCTGGTCTTCATGTAGACCGCAGTTCCCCGTCCTGCCGAATATTAAGGGTGTCCAATCCCAGCTCTCGACTTGGTCAAGCGAGTAGCGCGCGAAGGCTCTCGGCTGATGGACTGCCTCGGCTCTTGGGCGGAGCACAACCGAATTAGGTGGCCTTCGACTTCGCCGTGGTCTTCTTCTTCTTCGAGCGCTTCTTTATTGGCGCTTCGACCTTTGCTACGACTTCCTTCTCCACCTTCCCTGCCTCTTTCCTTACCTCTTTCCCCACCTTCTTCACTTCTTTCTCCGCCTTGAGAACCTCCTTCTCGACCGCCCTCTCTATCTTCCGGACCTCGCCTTTCACCCTTTCATCCGTGGTCTTCGTCGTTTGAGGAGCCCATTTCTTGAGCGAGACAACGTTGCCCTCGAGCGATGTCCTTCTCCTATCGTCAATGTGCAGCCCCCATCTCCGAACTAGTCCAAAGTTCAGACCGGCTTGTGCGACTTCGCCCCGCGAAAATCCACTTGCTTGCCTCTGCATTATTCTTCCGCCATGCCTGACTTCCACAACGGCGGAGGGAGGAGCACCAGTAGGCTTGGAGGTCTTCTCCTTCACGAGGCGCTTCGATTCCGCTTCCTCCTTCTTCTCGCTGACCCTCTTCTTCTTGGAAGGAGCGCTCAAGTCAAGTTCCTCCCGATTCTACCCCGTTAAAATCGTTCCTAGACCCTCCGGTGGCTTGTTCTTCAGTCTGCTCCACGGCTATCGATGACGCTTTCGACCTACCAAGCCGGCTCCGTGAGTATTTGCCTCCACTTCTCACGGAGCGCGTCAGGGGTTGGGCAGGCCCGGTTCAGTCGGAACAGTCTCGGTTGAGGACTTCTGTGCCCCGACGCCGTACGCTAGGATTGCTAGCCCCAACGGAAACAACACGATTCCTGTCCAGAGGAGCCAGAACGCAACGGAGAACGCAGCACTGAGGGAGATGGTGCTGCTCGAGCCAATCTGAACTAAGCCGTAAACTAGGTTGGGTATGCTAGAACTTCCAAAGACCAAAGCGTAACCCAGGCCCGAAAGGAGCCCCCCGACAGCCATGAGCCCAGCTCTCAACGTGCTTGCTACAAGGGATGGGTGTCTTAAGCCCTCGCTTTGCCGAGCTGTCCTCGATGCAGCGGTGGGCAGATGCCTTTGCGCGCTTCTCGCTCGTGAATGAGTGCGCTTCAAAGCGACTCGCAGGGTTTCTTGTATGGTCGGCTCGGGCCGTCGCCACAGACGGTTGATCCTCGAAGGGAGCGAAGGCGGCGCCTAAGCGAGGGACTAGTCTGATCTTGACCCTTCAGCATTGGTTTCACCCCGTTCATCCGGCCTTCCCTTGGACGAGGTCCGAGGGAGGCGGAGCTGGCCTACATGTTGGATGATCCACTGGACCAGCTGCTCGTACGCCAGTGAGCCGGCAGCCGTCAGGTGGACATTCCCGTCCTCCCCAAGGATCACGAAGTCCTTCTTGGTCATCCAGTCCAGGTACTGGACGAGACGGTCATAGGAGACCCCGGCCGCCGTAGCGAGCGCGGTCCTGTTGGTCTGGCCTTTCTCGCTCAGGATCTTGATTATGCGCGCGAGCACATAGAGATCAGGCCTGGTTGAATTCCGCTCTCTTGAATTCAGACGCAAACCACCTGAGGTCCCAGAGAAGCGAGTCCAGTGATCGGAGCTTGCGGAATCCCATCGCAAGGCTCCTTCTCGTTAAGAGGAGGACGATAATCAGAGAGATGAACGGTATGTAGGTGTAGCTCAAGGTCGCCGGAGCCGAGAACAGGGTGAACAGGGAGACGAAGGAGAGGAGAACCGACACTAGAAGGAAGTACCCCACGACCTTGACGATTGCGTAGAAGAGATAGGCCACCCTGGCGAGACTGACAGTCCCCAACAACGAATCCCATTCAATGGACGATAGGAGTTTGATCGCCCCCGGAGCGCCCTCGTCAAGTGTTGTCTTCCATTCCCCAACTTTGACAAGACGGACCCTCTTGTCGACCAGGTAGACGCCGAATACGAGTCCCGAGATGAGGATTATGAGCTCGCCAAAGAAGACCCAGAGGCTGGAAGGGAAGGAGGGACCGAAGAGAAGGTAGGCACCTCCGTTTATTGGGCTGGGGAATCCGAAGACGATGTCAGCCAGGAATTGGACCACTGTAAGAGCAATGACGGCGATTACAGAAACAACAATGATGGCTGCAAAGTCGACCATCGCGTAAGCCAACTCCTTGTACCTCTTCACGTCGTCAAGGGTTCGCATGAGGTCGCCGACCTTGGCGACCACGGCCTCGTCGCTCAAAGCGACACCCCGAGCGCCTGCGCCGAAAGATCGTAGTCTCCGCTCACTCTGTATTCGAATACGTCGATCCCGTTCGGCTGGCCGAGTACTGCCGAGCTGGAGGTGGCATTTTGGCCGTTGAGCACACTGATGCTGAGCGGACTGCCAGGGCTCACACTGATCTGTCCCGTTTCCCAGGAGACGGATTCGCCAATGAAGGCGTTGTTTGAGAGGATGATCGTGAATGTGGTGGTCTGAGTCACCGCGACAGACGTACCGTTGGGGAACGTGAATTCGGTCGGTTGCACCAATCCTTGAGTTGCCGCTCCGCTGGCCTCTGGGATTCCTTGGGGACCGTTCTCCATGGGCTGCACGACGATCTGAAGTCTGGCGTAGACGTAGCTCTCTTTTGCGACCACCACGACCAAGCTGCCAGTGCCAACGTATCCAGCCTCGGGGAGGTCAGCGGAATGGAAGAGGGAGCCCAGAGGCAGCAGTATGGCGAGCAGAAGCAGGAGCAGGAGGAGGCCTCTGAGTTTCACGGATAAAATAGGCGACGGTTATTATTTAAGACGAACTCACTCAGGATGAGTCTGATCCGGGCGGTCTGCCTCGACAGCAGAATCTCGATGACGTCCAAGGTAGACTAGCCAAGCGGTTCGCAGTTCAGGTGATACGTCCACATCCACGTCCATTCGGAATAGTTAGCGCCATTGGCATTGTTGTAATAGACTCGCCAGATACTCGCGCCAATGCCGAAGAACTCACAGCTAAGGGACTTGTACGCAGGAAGGGAACCAAGGGAGGCGAGTTGGAGAGGGGGCGGTGTTGGGTAGTACACCACAGGAGCGAAGATGAACAGTCCGACCACCAGACCGAATAGGATTAGTGTGGCCGCAACCAGTTTTTCGTCCATTTCTAAGTCTGGCCCAGCCTCCGATGTTATTTACATCTGAGCCCGTTCACAAAGCATCCGACAGCCAACATAAGAGTATCTCCCACATGCTCAAATTGGGTCGCTCGGAGCGAACGCAACTGAGAGGCGAAAGCTTATGTCATCTTGCCGACCCTCTTTGCTTCTCGGAGGAGCGAACCGTGGGAGTGAATCTAAGTGGCCAACAAGTAGTAGAGTTCTCGACGGCACTTACGTTCGTCCTGGCTGCGATTCTTGCTGCCTTCCTGACGCAAAACTATCTCCAAAGGCGTTCCAAGAGTTACCTACTCTGGAGCATCGGACTCTGGCTCTTTGCACTGAGCGTTTTCGAAGAGCTCCTGTTCTCATCAGGATACTATGGAGATTCGCTCATCAAGTCCTATCTCGGTCTTGCTGCATTGCTCGTAGAGTTCCTCGCTCTGGGCTCGATTCAGCTGGTGAAATCATCAAGGGTCAGGACTGCCTACTACATCTTCTGCTTGGCCTCGACCGTGGCACTGGGCTACTTCCTCGTCACTGACACCATTGGGAACCTCGTTGTCAAGTATGTTGTCTCCGGCGCTCCCCCTCTTTCAATCATTACCGTTTCGTCGATAATCACCTTCCCCGCCGCCATCGTCCTGATTGCGGTAGCCGCCCTCAGCTACAGAAGAACGAAGAGCCCCAAGATGCTCTCGATCATAGCGGGGGTCGTGATTGTAGCCATCGCCGGTTCGCTGTACATAGCCCAGTTTCCGGCTTTTCTGTACTATTCCGAGTTCATCGGCATACTTCTCCTTTGGCTCGGATTCTTCGATACTCCTTCTAGAAGGAAACAGAGCTAAGCAACAGCGAACGCCCTCGAGTCCACTCCGGGTTCACTGTCTGTCCAAAACTAGAGAAACGTGATGACGAAAGCCCTTTCTGCCATTTCAGAAGCGGGCGACAAGGATTTAGGCATCCCCGACAATAGTTGCAGGGATGAATCCCAGGACGAAGACCGCACTCTCCGCAGTGGTCGTGGTCGTCCTTGGAGCCGCGGCAATTGCAGCCCTGGTGATCTACCCCAGTCTGCAGGCAAACCAAACGTACCCTGAAGCCATCCACCCGGCCGAAGCATTCCTGCTCCCCAACGGCACGCTCTACCTCTCCGTGTTCAACTCGTTGGACAAGTCGGTCTCCGTGGATTCTCTTCAGGTCGCTTTGCTCAGTTCGGCAGAAGCGGCGGACGCCTATTCAATGGAATTCCCCTCGAACAACGGACTCGGAGCCGGCTCAGTCAAGATTCTGTGCTGCGTCGGCATGGGCGAAGGGCAGACGATAACGGAGTCCGCAACTTGGAAGGGGGGCGGAACCGTTCCTTCCGGGGGTGTCGCCCTGCTCAGGTTTCAGCCTTCTTCTTCGCTCAACTTGAATCAATACGAGGCGTACTATGTGGCAGTGGGCGACGAGTACTTCCCATCTGTCAATTTGGAACCCTTCACAGCCCAGGTGATCACAAACGAGACGCTGCCCAGTGCCATCCCTGTTCACGCCGTGGTCTACCCGAATGAAACCATGAATATCGCTCTGATAGGCACTGGGCAGGCCGAGATTCATCCCAGCGCCAAGGTATCCTTCTACTGGCCCGTTCGGGCGAATGAAAGCTACAGGGTGACGCCGCTGGGCGGCTTCTGGTACAGGCTGACCGGGGGCCAGAATCTCCCACCCTACATGCCGCTGACCACTCTGCCCAACGATGAATCTGTCTACTTCACCATCTACAACATGACGAGCAAGCCTCTTTCTTTCTCGGAGGGATTCATAAGTCAGATACCGCCAATTGTCGCCCCGAGCGCCTCTTTCACGGGGAGCTCATGGGGATCATTTCGTCGTTCCAACACTGCGGGCTACGAAGTTGAATGGCAGCTTCCGCTCAACGGAACGAGATCCTACGACATACCTGTCACCTTGTACGGCGGCGATTACAGGGTGAACTCGAGCGCCAGGATCGAACTGAGCATCGGCAACCTGACCTTGACTTCGCCCGGGACGTTCAACAGCTCCTATTTCAGCGGGATAATGACCGCGACCCTGCAGGCTCCTCAAAGCAAGAGCGGTTCGCTATTGATTTCGCTGGCGTTCGGGCCCCCATTTCAAATGGGCCAGACAGAGGTAACTTCCAGCCCTTCACACTCCCTGAGTATCATCGTCTACCTGTTCATCGGCGTCCTGGTCGCCGTGGTCCTTGTCTTGGTGGCCTCGATTCGGTCAAGGTCAGGTCGTAGAGGAGCGGTCGTCACGCCCATGGACCGAGTCTCCACATCGAACGGCCTGGACCCGAGAGAGGACTCGACCTGAACTCATAACGGGCCCGGGCCCGCATGGCCTACGACTAAGTTGGTCTACGACTAAGTCTTTCCAACCTATCCGACGAACTCTCTTATCCTTCTTATTCCCTCGACTATCCTGTCCCTGGGAGTTGTGTAGGATAGCCGAAGGTGACCCTGACCTCGCGGGCCGAAGTGCACGCCGGCTACGCTGGAGACCTTCATCTGATCGAGCAGCGAGCTCGCAAATGCGGACGAGTCGGGATTGTCGATGCGAGGGAAGCAGTAAAATGCCCCAGCCGGGGCGGAGCAGTGCCAGCCGCGTACGCGCTCAATCTCGGCGATCATGATGTCTCGCCTTGCTCGATACTCATCAATCACCGCTCTGTACCAGCTCCTATCTCCAGTCAGCGCGGCGACCCCTGCTTTCTGCACAAACGAGGGCGCACAGGTGGCCGTGTTGTCCTGGAGATTGACCAGCAGGTCGGTGAATTCCTTTGAAGCGACCGTGTACCCCAGCCTCCAACCGGTCATCGCAAACTCCTTTGAGAACCCGCTGACCACGACAAGATTGCCATCTTCTATACGGCAGGCAGGAATGGTGTCAGGCAGCCCATCATAGAGCAGCGCAGAGTAGATTCTGTCCAGCACGAGCGCGACCCCTTTCTTGCCGCAGCTCTCGAGCAATTCCTCCAACTGCTCGTTGCTGACCCTCTCTCCGTTTGGATTGCAAGGCGAGTTTATCAGAACGGCCTTGGTTTTCTTCGTGATTTTCTCCTCGAAGGATTGAGTAAGGTTCGCCGAGCCGTCATCGCTGGGGGAACCGATGCGGACGGGCGTGCCCCCGAGATACTCTATGATCGAGGCATAGGTGGGCCAGACCGGATCCTGAATCAGCACTTCGTCTCCCGAATCCACCATGAGCGACAGTACCGAGAACAGCCCGAACTTCGAGCCAGGGTAGAACGCGACGTTCGATGGCTTGGCGTCCAGACCCCTCCCCCTTTGGTCTGCGACAAGTGCATCTCTGAGCTCTGGAATCCCCCTGGCTGAGGTGTAGTGGGTGAATCCTTTCTTTATCGCTTCGATTCCTGTTGCCTTGATGTGCGCCGGCGTCTCAAGATCTGGCTCGCCTATGTCGAACCTAACGACATCCTCGCCTCCCGCCACCAGCTTTCTGACGGCCTCACCTGCTGCAATCGTGGGGGAGCTCTGAAGATTTCGAACCCTCTCAGATAGTCTCAAGAGGGCACGCCCCTTTCCTTCACAGATTAATGCATGTCGCCGCTGAATTGCAGGCTCCTGTCTGGGCTTGGTCCAGAGATTTCATTGGCAACGCAGTTTCGACGGTGCCCGTCCCAAGGGAGCGGCGGTTCCCCGTCCGGTCAGAGATGACGACCTGAGCCTAACCGGCTTGTTTGAGCCCGAAGACAAAGCGCGCAACGCTGAGCGCTGGGCGCGCCTTACGAAGTGATCTTCATGGTGACCGTCGAGACTACGTCCGACTTCAACCTCAGGTTATCAGCGATTATGGATTTCACCGTCTGGTCGTCGGGTCCCTCCACGATTACCAGAAGGTCGTACATGCCGTAGAGTTGGTAGACTGTTCGAATTCCCGGAATCTGTCTGAGGGCGGCGACTCTCTTCTCTTCCGCCCCGGGGCTCAGGTTGACCAGTACAATCGCTCTTTCCATGCCTGTCTGCAACCATGCCAGGACTCTGATTAAAGACTATCCCGAAGAGCTGCATGTTAGACGCGCGCACACGACGTCCACATCACAGATGGCAATCCCAAACACATCTATCTGAACCAGCAAACGCCAGCGTGGTCTTTATACAATCGCCGGCGAGCGACTGAACCATGACTCAAGCAAAGAGTCTCTCCGCACTGCAGGTCGGCAATGCAGTCGCGTTCCTCGCAGTGATCGTCGTCAATTCCATCGCGGGAGGCACGAAGCTGTTGAACGGCCAAAACACCGCCGATGTCTCCGCCGCATATCCCACGCTGGTCACACCGGCCGGTTTCACCTTCTCAATTTGGGGTGTGATCTATGCCCTACTCTTCGTCTTCGTAGTGTTTCAACTGCTGCCACGGCACAGACAGGACTCCTTCAACTCGCAGGTGAGCTACCTGTTCATTCTCAGTAGCATCTCCAACATCGCATGGCTGTTCCTCTGGCAGTACGACTACATCAGCGTCTCCGCTCTTATGATTCTTGTGTTGCTGCTATCGCTGATCGCCATCTACCTCCGTCTGCACGTCGGCAGGTCGAAGGCGCCTAGAAGCGAAAGGCTGAGCGTTCACTTGCCGATTAGCGTTTACCTCGGCTGGATCACGGTGGCTTCTATCGTAAACGTATCTTCAGCTTTGGTGTCGGTAAACTGGAGTGGCTTGGGGATCGCACCGGCCGTTTGGGCCGAGCTCGTGATCGTCGTAGCTCTGGTCATTACACTGGTTGTGCTGGGGACGAGAAGAGACATCGCCTATGGCCTGGTCATCGCCTTTGCACTCGTCGGGATAGCTGCGAACCAGGGAATGCATCCGGAGGTAGTCGCAGCGGCAGAATTGGGTGCTATCCTTATCGCGATAGCCGTCGCGGTTGTCGCGCTGGTGTCTGGGCTCGCCCGAAGGGCCCCGTCCCCTCTAGCGCGTGCACAGCACTTGTAGAAGCCGAAGTTGCCCTAGCATTCACATGTACCGTAGCTGGGCGGTTCGCCCAAAGGGCGTTCACGCGGCCTGGGTGTCCTTCACCTGAACCCATGAGCGAAGACGCGAGGTCTTGCGCTCAGACGAGCGCGAAGCGGGGAAGACGTATAAGGTCACCTCGAGTCGGCCTTCCAATAATCGGTGAAATTACATGTCTAGACTCCTCGCGTTTGTTGACATCTTCGTCGATTCGCCGAGCTATGACGAGGTGGTGGCACAGCTGGCGAAGCTCGAGAATCTGGAAGAGCTGCACGAGGTCACCGGTGAATTCGACATAGTGACCCTTGTCTCGGCCAAGGATATCGAGGAGTTCAGGGAGGTCCTCAAGAACAAGATCATGAAGATCAAGGGCGTAAAGAGCACCGTGAGCTCCGTCGTACTGAAGACTCACAAGGGTCCAAGGAGCATCAAGTAGCGGGCTGCCGGTGGGGCTTCGCAAGCACTAAGTAAGGTCTCGATTGGCGCGCGGGTTCGCCTTCCCAGAAGGATCTTCTTTCAACTGCAGGCGGGTGGAAAACATCTAGTCTACTCGCTACCGAGATCACTTCTCCCACCGCAGATTCCTGAGATTCGGAGAGAGGATGAATATCCCAGCAGAAGCGATCAAACCAATCCCTGCCACGGCGAAGTCCGTCTTCAACCCGAGCGCATTGATGATCAGGCCTCCTAGGACCTGGCCGACCGGAACAATCGCGAAGCTCCCCAACTGGTCGATGCCGAAGTAGCGCCCCTGCATCTCGGTCGGAACTATGAGCTGGACCGAGGTGATCCAGGTCGTGTTCGTGAACCCGAGGATGAGACCCATGATGAAGACCACCGCCACCGCAACGAAGAGCTGAGGAAGGAGATCCAGCGCGAGAACACAGAACCCGGAGGCTATCCCACCGAGGATCCATGCAAGGCCTGCAAACCTGACAGATCTCGCGCGCACGGAAAGGAAGGCCCCGGGGCCCCATCCCAGTGCGAGCATTGCCAAGAGGAGGCCGTAGATCTCCGCTCCGCCCCTGAGCGCCTGGCTCGAATAGACAACGAAGAACTGGAAGACCATGGCGAAGAAGAAGTTCCCGAACCCGGCCGAAACCGTCAGCTCGAGCAAGCCTCTGTTACGGTTAATGTACCTCAAGCCGTCCATGATGTCGTCGACTATGCTCGGCCGTCCGCCGCCTGAAGACTGAGCCTGACGCTTCGTCATTCCCGTGAAACCCACAATAGAGGCAATCAGGAGAGCTGAGACCGCGAACGTCGCAGAGTTGAGAGTGAAGGCTGCCTCGATGCCGAGCGCGACGATGACCACGCCAGCCACGGCGTTGGCCGTGAACTGGATCAGCGAAGTCGAGGTCTGGATCAGGGCATTGGCGTCTGCTATCTGCTCACTCCCGACGACCTCGGGGGTGAGCGCGCGTTCGGCGGGCTGGAAGAGAGTCGTGAACGATCCTAGGACGAAAGCCACCGCCAGGATGGTTAACAGGTTGAAACCAGCGACGACGAACGAAACGACGAGGCCGGCCAGACTCAGGGCTCGTACGATGTCTGATAAGATCATCAGCCGCTTCCTTTCGTGCCGGTCCACCAGGGCTCCGGCGAGCAGGCTGAAGATCACTGAAGCCACGGTGAAGGAGACACCGATCAGAGCGACGTCCAGGGCGGAACCCGTGTCCGCGTAGACTATCCACGTCAAGGCGACCTGGCCGATGGCGAAGCCGCTGATCGAAGTGACGCCAGCGAGGAAGAGCCTCGTGAAGTTTCGGTTTCGAAGGACTGACAGTGGGCCGCCCTCTTTCACGCCGGTCGGAGGGAGGGGATCGGACACGACGGAGGAACTCGAATCGTAATGAGATAAACTGATTGCGCTATGCGACTTCTACGCGCGCGGATCCAACTTGATGTCTCGTTCAGGTTTAATACTCAGACGAAGTCTCCGAGGCTGTCATGTCGGACAAGGAACTCCTAAGCTGGCAATGGCCGGCGATCAAATGGCAGCAACTCAACCCAGATGGAACTAGGTACACGCTGCTTCAGGGAAGCAGGGAGGCCGCAGGCGAGCAGTTCACCTACGCCCTAATGCTGCCTCCCAGGTTTGTCGGGCTTGCCCACCGCCACTCGGGAGACCTGCGAGTCGCTGTGGTGCGTGGCGAGTTGTTCCTCGGCATGGGATCGAAGGTGTCCAGGCGCAGAATGAAACGCTTCCCCAAGGGTTCCTATCTCCTGATACCTGGCGGCGCCCCGCACTACGAATCCACCGAGAAGACCACGGTTCTGATCTCGACAGCCATCGGCCCCTGGGTCACAACGCAGGAGCCCACGTAGCTGCTCGTCGACCCCCTCCTCACTCGACCTTTCTGAATCCTGATACGGATGCTGGACCCTGACTGTGCTGCAGGCTCCCGCCCGCCCGCCCATCCTTCTGTCTCATCATGTCAAGATGTGTCCTGTGCCAGTGGTTCCAGTCGAACCGCGGGCATCGCACTTCATAACTTTGAATAGTCAGGAAGAGAAGGTTTTGCAAATGTCAAAGACCGTTTGCCCCGTCCATGAACTCGTAAAGACGAAGGACTATTCGGAAGGGTACGCGAAGGCCCTCGGGTACTGGCTCTACTACAGGAGCTTCGGGGACAGCAACCGGAAAGGGACCGTGCTCTGCCTTCACGGAGGCCCCGGAGGTTCCCAAAGCGGCCTTGGCTCCATGGCCCGGCTGACCGACTACGGATTCAGGGTCGTGATGTACGACCAACTAGGGTGCGGAAGGTCACAGGCCCCACCCAACAAGCTCCTCTACAATGTCGAACGGTACGCGGAGGAGGTTGAGGGCCTGAGGCAAGCGCTCAAGCTTGGAAAAGTGCATCTCTGGGGAGGGAGCTGGGGCGGATTCCTGAACGTTGCATACGCGATAAAGTACTCCCGCAACCTCAAGAGCCTGCTTCCTTCAAGCGGGACCTGCAGCGTTCCTGTGTGCATTGAGGAGTTCCTGCGGCTGAGGTCCGAGCTCCCCAGGAAGATACGCGAGACGCTCGAGAAATACGAGGCGATGGAGGACTACTCGAACACGAACTATCTCAGGGCCGTGGAGTTCGTGTACAAGAGGCACCTCTGCAGACTCGATCCCTGGCCTCCGCAGATGTCTTCGCCGGTGGAACGCAGACTCGGGGGCGGCGGCTTCGGTGCAGTGTACAAGCTGATGTGGGGCGAGAACGAGTTCTTCCCGGTGGGAAACCTGAGGTATTGGGACGTGACCGACCAGCTCCACATGATCGAGTGCCCGACCTTCATCACGTGCGGAGAGTTTGACGAAGTGACACCGAAGAACTCTGCTCTCCTTCACGAGGGGATCCAGGGGTCCAAGATGATGGTGTTCAAGGGCTGCTCGCACTCGGCAAGGTACGAGGACCCGGAGCACTACTTCCACGCCCATCAGGAGTTCCTCGATCAAGCCACCTAGTGACACATCTGCGAGGCGATACTTCATATGAGCGGCATCAGAAAGTAGCAGCAGTATGGAGTAGAGATACAGATTGAAGGGAAGCCCACTGTTTCGAGTGTTTCTGCTCTCCGCGTAGCGAGGCGCAAGTAGATGCCAGCATAGCACGGCAGACTCGACGCAACCTCTGTGAAGCTTGACCTCCGCTTCGACTGTCTACCCGGAATCCACCTTCCTGGCCCGTTCGGGAGCGAGGACCATGTGATGACGCGTAGTTTCCTGTCCAACACGATTGATGTGAATTACTCGTCTACTATCCCGGCGACAGCCTGGCAATGAGTGCGTCCAAGCCGCGCCATCCATATCCCAACTCAGGGAATGTCTTCCCACCCACTCTAACCTCTCTCGTTCTGACCCGTGTGCCGCCGACCGATTCGTAGAATCGTTTGTATTGGTTATCAGCGAGCACCCATATCAGCATAGAATCAAAACCGCGAGCCTTCAATTCCTGTGCTACTGAGAGGACCAATCGCTTGCCCAAGCCTCTCCGCTGCATTTTCAGGTCCACATAGATGGCGTATAGCTCGCTTTCGTAGTCTCGGACATCATCCCGGGCAGCGCCACACGATGCGAAGCCGACGACATTACCTCCCTCATCCTCGGCCACGAACAGGGCATTTTGCTTGTCAGGGGCGCTAATGCGTTCTTGCCAGTTCCTCTCGGCTCTCTCGTAGGACATGCCCTCCAGATAGTCGTCGGGTACTATGCCGCGGTAGGCGCTCCGCCATGTGTCAACTTGGACCCGTGCGATTGCGGCTGCGTCCCGTGGCCCCGCCCTCCTTACGCTCACGAAGAACCTTCCAATCCTTTGTGTGCTATAAGCTCCAGGTCGAACCTGATGAGTAAAATCAACAGAATGAGTCACACGCTCATTCATGATTCTATGACCTGGTTCCTGCACCTTAGGGCAAAGTCAGATCGCTCAGAATCCATTTCTTGGGGATTCCAAGGCAAGACTGACGAAAACTCTTAGTTTCCTGGTGATTTGCCTGTTCGGCCCCCCAGAACAGCCGTTCGACGGTATAGAGTTAACCCACCTGCTCTACATAGGGTACTTAGAAAAATAATGACTACGAATCTATCGACGCGCACAAGCGCGTATCCGCGAAGAAGCAAGGCCCTCGGCCTTGCACTCGTCTCAATCCTGGCTGTAGTCGTCCTGGCCGGCATCGGGGCCCTCCCTGCGAGCGCCTCCAATTCCACCGGGTATGACAACGTCCAGGTCTTCATCCATACCAGCCAAACCCTCCCCTACTCCTACACCCTAACCGTGTACAACACTTCAGGAGTCCAGGTTGCTTACTACCAGAGCAACTTCCCCGCTGCGGCATTGGAGTTGCCAAACGGCACCTATCTCTTCACAGTCACGGCGTCCTACAGCAGCCCCTTCAACAACGTTCCCTGCATCTGCGATAGAACCATCACGGGGAACTACACTTCATATACAAACTCGACTCTAATGACGAACTCCACAGCGGTGAATGGCATGCTACCCATGCTGCTGGCCAATTCCACGGTGGTAACTAACTCCACCGCGATCACAAACTCCACCGGCATAACGGTCTGGCCGATCTACACCTTGGCTAATTCTACCCAGGTGACAAACTCCACAGGGTTGACAGTAATGCCAATCTACACTGTCAACGACACGTTCACCACAACCATAGGAAACTCCACCGAAGTGACGAACTCCACTGGGGTTATGCCAATCTTGGTCATGGCGCCCTCATCCAATGAATACGGCTACGCCCTGGAGCAGATTACAGGGCCATCTAGCATAACCATCAACACCCAGAACTCCACAAGCTTCCCCACTACACAGGTGACGGTCCACGTCTCCTACGCCAACGGTACCGCTGCCCAGGGAGCCTGGGTCTACGCGTCGGTCGTTGACGACTACTACTACTACTATGGGTCCAACATCGTCTCAGAAGCACAGACAGGTGCGGACGGCACCGCAGTATTGACAATGCCACAAGCCCCACTGATGATTACCAGCTACCTTTCTGTCCCAATCACCCTGCCCCAATCCCAGTCCAACGTCACGGTGATCATAGGCGGGCAGAAGGTCAACGTGACGGTCTACTGGCAACCCAATTCGATCTCCCTCGAGGGCCAGACCCTCATCATGCCGCCTCAAACCAGCGGCAACATCACGCTCCAGTACCAGCCACAGCAGGTCTACTACTACCCGATCGACACAGGAACTTCATCGGGACCACTCCCTCCAGGCAATTCAGTTACAACAACCACAATGACGGCAACCGGATCTGTGACGAGCCAGAACAAAGCCCAGGGCAACTCACCTGGCAACATACCACCCTTCAACCCTGCTAATGTGCCAGTAGCCACTCACGTCACTACCCCCGCAGCACCCACCACAACGGTGGCGGCCAAGGGGACGGGCGAAGAGAGCCTGTTGCTGGTCGGCGGGGCGGTCGTATTGGCTGTCGTGCTGGCGGGCCTGGCTTTCGCCTTGGTAACTGTTCGCGGAAGACGCAATTCAAGCATCGTGTCCGCTTAGTCGGCGGACACGACCTCCTTTCTTTCTTGTCTTTCCTTAATCCTGTCAGCCGGAACGCCTGTATGTCCGGATGTGTCATAGGTGGCTTCGAGAGTCGGCAGCAAGAAGCCGCCCTGACGATTGGAACTGATTTCGTGGGGCACGCCGGTGAGAACCCATGAGATCAGGAAGGTCCGCGCTGGGACTCGTTGCGGGGGTGTTGTTAGGACTGGGAGTCGTCGCCTTGGCTGGTTCCGGGTTCAGCGCCAGCTCAACGCCAGCTGCTCCGATCCAGACGGGTCTTGATCAGACAATCGTCACTTCGACACAGACCGCGACAACGACAAGCGCGAGTGGGACCCCGGGGGAACTCCTCTGGACCGCCGCCGCTGTCCCTGTGGCCGGGGCCGCTTCAGTCTCGCAGGTGAGCAGTATTCCCCATCAGCCGATCGCTCTTACTGGCATCGCCTTCCTCCCCGTCGTCGGCGCGGGCGTGTTCGGCTTCGTTCTTTACCGGATATCTAGGGCGCGCGACGAGGAAGAGTAGCGTCCAGAGGCTGCCAGACGCGTGCGCGCGCTCTAGCACCCAATTTCTCTTTATGGTGATGCCGAGGCAAAGCAGCGGCCAAGCAACGGTGGAAGCTTTGCGAAAAGGAACTGGCTAGACGCACTGCGCAGATTTAGTGAACGCTGTCAGGGATAACGCTTAAGCAGCTAGTGTCACCTGCCAGGGCAATGCGAGAGGAAGCTGAGGACGCCGAAGCAAGCTCTGGCATAGCCTGCGACAACACCGGACTGGTCACGTCTTTCGGGCTCGGAGCGACCAAGCTTTTCGGTTGGAAGCCCGAGGAAGTGGTCGGAAAGCAGAACGTGGCAATCTTCCATGAGCCACGCGCGGTGGCGACGCTCGTTCCGAGGCTGCTCAAGACCGCTGCCGAGACCGGCAGGTTCGAAGAAGAAGTGACCCTCGTCCGGAAGGACGGGTCGAGGTTCGTGGGCCTTCTCACTGTTCGCCCCCTCTTGAAGCGCGGCGAAATCGTCGGCTACATGGGCCTGACCCGGCACCTCAGAAACGTGTAAGTCGGGCGGTCCGTCCTGGCTCATGGCATCGGCTGCAGCGGAATGCGCGTGCGTCTACGGAATAGAGGAGAAGGATAAGTAATGCACCTGCTGTCCGTTAAGAGGCAGAGAGATTGGCCTTTGATTATGCGAAGCTTCCTAGAGAGTTCCCGCGCCGCTACGTCCCCGCCGGAATGGGTTTCGAGTGGGCGGAGCTTGAGCGTCCCTTCGAAGAGCTGAAGGCGAGGCAGATCAGGTCTGCGGAGGACCTGAAGCGCTGGATCGCGGATCAGGATGAGCTCGACGCCGTCGTCTACGAGCACAAGGCGTTGCTCACTGTCAACGTCTCGCGGCAGACGGACGACGCGGGCTACAAGAAATCCTACATGGACTTCCTGCAGAACCTGGAACCGAGGCTCAAGATTTCGAGCTTCGAGCTGCTCAAGAGATATATGGCGTCGCCCTACCGCGGGGAACTCCCTCCCCTGGGCTACGGCATGATGGACAGGCGCTCGGAAAGCGCGGCACGGATCTTCAGGGAGGAGAACGTGGAGCTGGAGAAGAAGGACTCCGAGCTCTCGGAAAAGTATCAGACCATCAGAGGCGCCATGACGGTGCCGTACAGGGGAGAGGAGAGAACCCTGCAGCAGATGACGCGCTTCTACGAAGAGACCGACCGGAGGGTGCGCAGGGAAGCCTGGGAGCTCGCCGAAGCCCGGCTCCTCAAGGACAGCGAGAAGCTTGACCTGGTCTACGACGAGATGATCGGCCTGAGGGACAAGATAGCCAGGAACTCGGGATTCTCCAACTTCCGCGACTATGTGTTCGTGCAGAAGAACAGGTTCGACTACACGCCCGAGGACTGTCTGGCCCTCCACGATGCGGTGGAGAAGTACTTCGTCCCTCTGAGCCGCGAGATCGACGAGGATAGGAAGAGGAAGATGGGGCTGGACGAGCTCATGCCCTGGGACATGGCCGTCGACCCGGAGGGCAGGCCGCCGCTGGCCCCCTTCGACGACATCAGCGGACTGGTGGGGGGTTGCGCAAGGATCGTGAGGAAGGTAGACGCTCAACTCTCGAAGTACTTCGACAGGATGGTGGAGCTCGAGCTGCTCGACCTTGACAGCAGGAAGGGCAAGGCCCCCGGCGGATTCCAGGACGAGTTCTCCGAGCTGAGATTCCCGTTCATCTTCATGAACGCGGCCAAGAAGGATCAAGACGTCAGAACCTTACTGCACGAGTCGGGCCACAGCTTCCAGACCTTCCTGATGAGGGAGGCCGGACTGCCGTTCTTCAATTCCAACATGGGCCTCCCGATGGAGTTCGCCGAAGTGGCGTCGACGTCGATGGAGTTGATGGGCGGGGAACACCTGGAGGGGACCTTCTACGACGGAGCAGGTGCAAGGCGGTCCAACAAGGTGGAGGTGATAGGCATGGTGAAGCTCTTCACCTGGGTGGCCACGATCGACTCCTTCCAGCACTGGGTCTACACCCATCCCGGACACACCCACGAGGAGCGCGCAGCCGCGTGGACCAGGGCATTCAGGCGCTTCTCCGGTCTCGAGAGCTACAGGGGGTTCGAGGACCAGGAGCGCTATCGCTGGCAGCGCCAGCTTCACCTCTACCAGGCCCCGTTCTACTACATCGAGTACGCCATCGCCACGCTGGGCGCGCTGGGGATCTGGTTCAGCTACAGGGAAGACCGTGCAAAGGGGATAGGCGCGTACAAGCGGGCCCTGTCTTTGGGTGCTTCGAAGCCCCTTCCAGAGCTCTTCCAGGCCGCGGGCCTTCCCTGGGATCTCGGACCCAGGACACTCGAGAAGTACTCGTGGCAACTCGGTTCCCTACTGAAGACATTCTCCTAGCGGCCTCCTGTTCCCGCAGGCGACTCGGCCCTGACTGTTCTCGGAGCTGAGCTGAGCTGGGCTGAGCTGGGCTGGGCTGAGCTGGGCTGGGCTGAGCTGAGCTGAACTGGGCTGAGCAAACAAATCTCAAATCCATATCGCCCGTCAACCAGGTTTCCGCTTAATGAGCAGTCTTCCGCTGTTTTCGATGGAAAAGCCTAGAGTGCTTAACTTGCTCCTTCAGCAACTGATGTCCATGGAATATGAGAAGCTCGCTCTCGAAGTCAGAGCTCACAAGGCAGGACTGTCTGTCATAAAGCCGCCCTTCGTCGTGGGTTCCTCTGGCGTACGGCACAGGTTCACGTTTCTGGCATCCGAGGGTCCGGCGCTCTCCGCGTTCGACATCTGTGAACAGGTGGGTGTGATGGAGGTGATCCGGACCTACGCGAAGAAGCTTGACACGGGAGTGGCGGCTTGCATAGTCAATCTCGGAGCGAGAATCGACAGCGAGATTTCTCGCCTGGCCTCCAGCTATGGGATAGACATCCTCGGCCCCGGAGACATACAGAACTGCTTCAAGTGTGAAATCGGCGTTCCGTCCCTGGCCTGAGCGCAGCTGCTTGGGTTGTGGGGAGCGCGCGCTCTAGTCGAGTCAAGCGATTCTGCACTGGCGCCTTCGCTCAAGGCGACCTTGGGCGTTGCAGAGAGGTTATAGGCGAACAACCCGCTCACACGATCGGCTGACGGATCATGCAGAGAGACTCTGTGCCGAATGAAATCAGTTCCAGAATCAGTGAGGCCAGGAGAGCACTGAAGGAGTTTGGTTACGACCCTGTCGATGTCTCAGCGACGGAGTTCTACGATTACATGACCGGCGAAATCTTCTCTGACGACTCCACCACCCTGCAGGACGTCCTCAACAACGAGTACATCATGATACACGAGGTAGTGGAGATAAGTGAACTCAAAAAGCAGGGAAGGAGAATAGACAAGCGCGTAATCATGGAGACGCCAAAGACTCCATTCTACATGGCGCACCTCAACGCGATGGAGACAGAGCTCCGGTACGCCCTCTACAAACGTGATACATACTGGGCGAAGATCAGATTGCGTCAGCACAAGGACAGCGTTCTGGATGACGATCCGAACCTTCCGGATGACCTTCGACCAAGGGCAGAGGAACTGTACGAGAGATACCGCAAGCTCGCGAAAGATGTGTCAAATCAGCCCATTGCCCCATGAAGGCGCCACCATAGTCTGTGGCTTCTCCAGTCATCCATGCGCGCGCTTCATGCAACCAGGTCATCCCTGAATGATGTTCTTATTGGGAAATCGGAACGGAATCGTTAACTCCTCCGGTGCCGAGTTCTTCGGCACCAGCGCAGTTAACAGTCAAAAGAAAGAGCGAAGGAGTGGAGAGCCAGGAACTGGGAACTTGTCGGTTTCTCGGCAGAATCTTCTCGCTAGGAGCTTTCGGTTGCTGGAGGCTTTGTGAGAGATGGGGCGAACTCACTTCAAATATCCGAGCGCGGAGACTGACGTTTGTTGACCGACCTACTAACCGTCGCCGAGATCATCAGCGCAATAACCCTCTGCCTCATTCTGTTTCAGCAGTCGTATGCCACTTGGCAGGAAAGGAAGGATAAGCGCTTGGAAAAGGAAGAGAGGCCACACTTCAGATACGTCGGGTTGCGACTCGATGAAGAGCTTCTTGAACTGGTCAAGGAGGGCACACGCACAGCACGAATAGTGAAGTTGGGCGTGGTCAAGATTGTAGTTGGGAACAAGGGAGCATACGCCGCCAAGAATGCCCAACCATTTGTTCACCTAAGCATAGACTCCGAGACAAAGCAACCCCCCTCAATATGGACAGCACAAATGGGTACGGATAACGTCGCTCTAACAATAACTGTCCCTTCGCCTACAGGAGACTCATACGAGAACCTAGCCGATGCGGTGAAGCTGTACTACCTGAAGGACAAGGAATGGGGTCAGCAGGAGAAGCGCGACATCGCTCCGGGCCTTGACTCGGCCGCCGTGTGCTTCTTCACTATCGAAGGATGCGACCGCATCTTTCATCCAAACCCGAATGTCGGTAGCCGTCCGATTCCGAGAGGAAAGATTGTTGCCGCCTTAAGCGTGGTTATGGACAATGCCCCAGAATCGACCACCTTCGCCAAGCCATTCAGAATGATGGCTTGGAACAGGTTCGAGTTCCTATGACTTCGCCAGCGCTTCGCTACAAATCGTGCGCATCACTTCAGGTATGGAGTCAAGAGCCCGACGCTTGCGCTCCGCTTCGAGTCTCCTCTCCAACTCCTCGGTTATTGCGACCGTGTATCTCTTCATCATACGCCTCTCCCTCTTCCCCGCCCATATTTAACGATGCGCCCATTGATGCTTATGGGCGTAGTGCTTATATAAGCCGCAATGTATGCTTATGGATGCATGAGCCCGCACCAATGGCGCAAGGTCAAGGCAATCCGAAGGTACAGGGGGTTCTGAGAATGGAATCCCCCATTTTTGATTATCGCGCGGCAAGGGGCGCAGAAATCGCCCGAGTCGAGTCGAATGTCCGACGCATCAGCCAATTCGAGTATCGGGTGAAGTCCCAATCGAGCGATGTCTGGTATGTCGTCATTCAGACAGAACTCGGATGGAATTGCTCATGCCCCGACGCGACGTATAGGAACCTGAAGTGCAAGCATCAGTTCGCGGTCGAACTCTCGCAACAGATTCGTCGGCGAATAGAGAACGCGAAGCGGATTGTGCCTCTCGATTACCAGTCGTGTCTCTCATGCGGCTCGGAGAGGGTGAAGAGAGACGGCTTACTACACAACAAGAGCGGAGACATCCAGCGATACGAGTGCCACGCTTGCGGCCACCGCTTCACCCAAAACCTCGGCTATGAGCGGATGAAGACCAGCCCGAAGGCGATAACCTTGGCCATGCAAATCTACTTCGGGGGTGCCTCGCTCCGCAACGTGCAAAAGGCTCTGAGGCTTCAAGGGGTGAACGTCTCCCATGTTGCTATCTTCAAGTGGATTAGGAAATACGTCGTTCTGATGCAGGAATACACCGAGGGGATTACCCCCCAAGTGTCGGACACTTGGCGGGCGGATGAACTCTACGTAAAGGTTCGGGGTGAAATGAAATACCTCTTCTCCATGATGGACGATGAAAGCCGCTTTTGGATTGCCCAACAGGTGTCCGACCACAAGGCCGACACCAACGCCACCAAACTGTTCAGGTCGGCCAAGGAGACGGCGGGGAAGCAACCCAAGACGCTGATAACTGACGGCTTGAACTCATACAAAGAGGCCTCTCGGTTCGAGTTCCCTCAGACGACGCACGTTAAGGAGATTGCCTTGGCGGGGTCAATCCACAACAACAAGATGGAGCGGATGAATGGCGAGATTCGAGACAGGGAAAAGACCATGCGCGGACTAAAGACGACCGATACGCCCATCTTGAAGGGGATGCAGATTTACCACAACTTCGTAAGGCCGCACGAGGGTTTGGACGGAGACACACCCGCGCAAAGAGCGGGGATTACGATAGAGGGAGACGATAAGTGGAATACGCTAATCCAGAACGCCCAGCACCAGCGAGTTAACAGGGAGAACCATGAACACCAGTGAAGTTAACAGAACCATCGGAACCCTCCCAAGCCGTAAATAATCCGTCGCTACGCTAGACGGTCAGCCTTGTGGGCGGGCTCTCTGGTCGGAGGCGCCGTTCCGCTCCTCATCGGTGGTTACCTATCCCTTGTCGACCTCGACTAGAGATAAGAACATGGTCAAGCCATTCAGCGTCCAGATAGATCGGATAAGATACGAGGTACCAGCCATCAGTTCCGACGAGATCAAACAGCATATCGAAAAGAACCTCCGGCCAGAATGGACTCGGAACGCAGGTGGCAATGAGAAAGAACTGGAGCAAAATGAAAGGGTTCTAGATGCTATGAACCGAGCAGATTGGTTGCTCGAAATCATCCCTTTAGGTTCGGCATTTCTCGACCCCAGAGACCTGAACCGCCCTGCATTCGCGAAGGATGTCGCCGAGAGAACCGCATATCAAAGTCACAAACTTGATGAAGGCATACCCATTGAGCCAATCATAGCAGTCTGCACCCATGTCTACGATGTTTGTGATGGCTTCCATAGGGTCTTGGCATTGAAAGCCAAAGGTGAAATGTTCGTTCTCGCATACGTGGGCCGGTCGACATATCTGTCTTTGCTGTAGCCACTCACTCCCACGTAGTGAGCGGCGAGTGGGCTTATCCAACCTCGGTATCAATCTGGTAATTCGAGAGGTTGTCTATTCAGATCAAGGAGTGAGCCCGACGGGGAGAATTACGAAGGCTGTGGCGTGAATTCGAACGCTTGGTTTCGAACCCACTGATGTGACGAATCCCACCGGACCAGTAAAAAGCTCGAACAGGTCGGAGATCTCGCCGGGAAAACGATTTCCCGTCAGGTGAGCGACTTCCTTGGATTGACCTTGAAGCGGGCAGTGACGATCGACTCTCCCACACTCATCTGAGGCTCAACGTGAAACGAACTCCTCACGAACTCTTGGAGGGCGTTCTTGTTGAGGAGGCTCCACTTGGGACCGAAGTCGTGATGAAGGACAACCGTGAAAGTGTCCTCGTCCCTGGTGACTCTTGTTCTATTGGTGGGATTAAACTTGGATCGCATGGCCAGGGATTCCAATATCCCCTCCTGAGAGGAGTCGTTGGACCAGAACTCTGCTAGCTCTTTCCAGACGGCGGGCACGACCTCTCGCCCTATCCGAGCGACTTCTTTGTCGTCCACCGCTTCAATCAGACTCATCAGAATGGATTTCGGCGCCGAAGCGATTCCAAACTCTCGAGCTTTCTTGTTAAATTCGAAGTGCTCACTGAGGATTGCGTTGATGTCCGCGTTGACCGTCACGCCTTCGTCGGCGGCTTCCTTCTCAAGATGGCGCGCCAACGATTCTGAGATCCTGACCGTCTTGAGAACAGTCTTGCGCTCAACCGTTCCAGCTTCAGGCAAGGGGTGGCTCCCGAAAGAACTGACCGCCTCATCTACTTAGGCTTTGCATTCTGGGTGGGATTCCCCTTTTCGGACCTGTCTGGTGCGGGCCCCATTGATGCGCGCCTGTCACGCTTATCTGTCGCCGCTGAGCTGCGTTGGGTGGTAAGCGAGTCGAATTGCTCGAAGGGCAGAATGTGAATCTGAAGATCGTCGAGAAGGAGGACCTGCCCTCTATGCTGGAATGGTTCAACGACCCGGAGTTCTTCGGGAGGTACAACCCTTTGGAACAGCTCTCCAGGGCGGAAATGGAGAAGGACTTCGACCGCCCGAACAGGCCGAAGTCTTTCCTCGTGCAAAAGAAGGATGGAACCAAGGTCGGCTTCATAGAGAGCAGGGATGTCATCCCAAACACGTCAGGCATGTTCGGACTGGAGCTTGGTTACTGCCTGCTGCCTGGCGAAAGGGGCAAGGGCTACTGCACGGAGGCCATCAACATCCTGCTTGACTTCTTGTTTCTCTCCTCCGCGGTCGCCCGCGTCCAGGTCGTAACAGACACGAGGAATGGAGCGTCTCAAAGAGTCCTTGAAAAGGTGGGCTTCAGGAAGGAAGGCACCATCCGCAAGTTCATGTTCTCCAGGGGGGAGTGGAGAGACGGCTACCTCTGCAGCATTCTCAGAGAAGAGTGGAAGAGGCCCAGGATGCTGAAGGGCGCCCTTTGAGATAGGCTCAGAATAGCCTCTGCCGCGCGCTCCCGCTCTGAGCTTGGTCAGTCCGTCCTAGGCTGATGGAACCATAAATAGCAACGAGGTGGACTACGCGGCCCTCGAGGAGCATGTCCACAGAGCAGCCCGTTGAGATCGACGGAGAGAATCGTCCCCTCCGAGATGCTCTCTTGGACAAGCTGGTCGGGAAGTGGAGAGTCAAGGGGAGAGTAGCTGGTCAGCCGATCCAGCACGCCTGTGACGCGGATTGGGTTCTGAACCATCAGTTCTTGAGAGTCCACTTCGTTGACGTCAGCGCAACTGAAAACAGGAATGCCAAGGCCAAGGAACGGAAGGCCGAGTATGAGGCGGAGGTGTTCATTGGCTATGACAACATGAGCGAGCGGTACGTTGTCCACTGGCTCGACACATTCGGCGGTCGTTTCTCAGAGTCCTTGGGATACGGCAGACGCGAAGGGGCCAGTGCTGTGAGGTTCGTGTTCGAGTATCCAGACGGGCCTCTCCACAACACTTTCTCTTGGAACGCGGATGGCAAGACCTGGTCGGTTCTGATAGAACAGAAGAATCGCAAAGGCAAGTGGGCAATCTTCGCCGAGGAAGTTCTAGAGCGCCCTTCCTAGGGTTTCTCGTGCTAGGGCGCCCACGTAGGATGGCAAGACCCGGTCAAGGCGGTCGCTCCCGATAGTCGTCTGAATCGCGATTGGAATCCAACGCCCGCCGCCAAGATAGCTCCTGAGACCCCACCGATGCTGTGGGAATGACGTAACGATCCCAAAACTTAGTAGACCTTGGCCAGCGTCCTGAACGTCTCATAGAGGGAGATGATTAGTGCCACGGCAATGACAGCGGCGGCAAAGAAGTACGCCGATGTGATCACCGGAGGTCTCATGAACGCAATCAGGACGATAAGCGACGCGGCGAAGAAGGCGACATATGCCGTTTGGAAGGGTATCGACAGCCTCCTGAACTTGATCACGTTCTCGAAGACTACCTTATCGATCACGTATCCGTCTTGGCCTTCTCGAATCAGGCCCAACTGCAGAAGCTTGTCCACATGATAGTGTGCGACGGACGGCGAACTCAACTTGAGGGCTCTCTGGAGTTCATTCACTCTGACGGCGCTTCCCGTCTTGTAGATGTACCTGTAGACCCTCATGGTGGTGCCGTGCAGCGAATCGGCACGGGGAGCCGGATTCTCTGGGCGCTCTTTCCCCGTCAAGCCGCCTCCTTTCCCGGCTTTCCGCATATAATACTAAGGTCCAGCACGACGGTGGCTATCCCTTCTAAAACGTAGGCGTATATTCTGTCATGAACATGGTGAACCTGCAGATCCAAATTGGCCGAGTACAAGAGAGAAGCAAGCATCGCGGTAACCGTAGCCGTAGTCCTCGCCTTGGCACTGGCGAGTGCGGCCATCTACTCTTTTCCGTCTGGATCGGGCACGTCAGTAGTATCTACTACGAATCACGGCATGGCTCTGGCGACGCATGTCATATTGCCTGGCGACACCAACTTCAATGTGTCTTCAAGCTTTGATTGCGTGGCGGGCCACTACTCCCTGAACTTCAGCGTGCCTGACCAGTCCACACTAGCCGGTGGATTCAACGCAACCAACCTTGGCGTGACGGCGTACGTGGCCACTGCTCAGCAGGCAGCCACCATCTTCCAGGGCCACCCGGCGACCTGGGTCTATTCGACGGGGCTCGTGAATTCATCGCAGTTTTCGGTCCTCCTCTCGCCTGGCTCCTACGCGATCTGGATCGAGGGTGCCAACCGGAACTGTGGCTCGCCGATAGTCATGCCGTTGGAGATGCTGACTCAGGTCAACATCACGCAAGCCTTCACACTCACTCCGGCCTAGCGCGCGATTCCCTCTCGATGGAGCGCGCTGAGGTGGAAAGGATTATACTTGGAGAATGGCCCATGCTATGCTGAGGCATGAAAAGCACCCTAGACTGGCTCCTCGAGCCTTCTCAGCCTGCCGTCCGGTACCTGACCATGAGAGATCTACTCGACGGACAGAGCAATGGAGACCTAGAGGAGGCCAGGCGCGCGATTCCTTCGACGGGCTGGGTCGCCAGGATCCTTTCAGAGCAGAAGCCGGGCGGCTACTGGATCGAAGAGAAGAACCTCTACCGGCCGAAGTACGTCTCCACCAACTGGATGCTCCTGACCCTCTCTGACCTGGGAGTCACGAGGCAGGACGCCAGGATTGCGAAGGCCTGCGCCCTCTGGATGGACAGTTTCGCCAAGGAGGACGGCGGCTTCAACACCGGCGGGGGCAAGAAGAGCGAGCACTGCATCACGGGCAACACGACCAGGGCGCTGATCAAGTTCGGCTATGTCGACGAGCCGAAGGTGAGGAGCGCCTTCGAATGGTTGGTGAAGACCCAGAAGGCGAACGGAGGGTGGCACTGCTGGGCCTCCAGCGGCTCCATTGACAGTTGGGAGGGGCTGAGCGCCTTCGGCGTCTATCCTCGCCAGAAGTGGACCAGGAGCATGAAGGCGGCCGTAGAGCGGGGGTGCGAGTTCTACCTTGCGAGGGAGATGTCGAAGCAGGGCGCCAGCTACGAACCCTGGTTCCGCTTCCACTTCCCCTATCACTACTACTACGACCTGCTGGTGGGGCTGGAGTTCATGACCGCCCTGGGCTACACGGACGACAGGAGGCTCGTGTTGGCCGTGTCCCACCTCAGGAAGAAGAGGAGGGGGGATCGCCGGTGGAACCTGGACGCCGTGCACCCGGACATCGAGAACCGAGGAAAGATGCCCGACTGGTGGAAGGAGCACGCGAGCCGCTACACCCCCTTCGCCCTCGAAAGGGCGGGACGGCCCAGCAAGATGATCACGCTGCGGGCGCTCATCGTCCTCAAGAGGCTGGGGGATTTCCCCGCTCAGGTCTGACGACGATGTTCCTTCTTGCCTAGCGCGCGATGTCCTAGCCGGGCCCGCCTTTCTCTTGCTCCTCAGACAAGCGGTTAATACACGCCCCACAAGACGAATCTCGATGGGTTCATCCGCCCAGGACCACTATGACGGTTTCATGGAGGTCGCCATCAAGGAAGCTGAACTCTCTCTTCGGGAAGGGAACAAGGGGTTTGGAGCCGTGCTTGTGCGGAATGGGACAATCTTCGCAAGAGCTCACGATTCTGAGGCCACAGAATCCGATCCGACAGCTCACGCAGAAATGAAACTGGTAAGAGAAGCCTGCAAGAGGCTGGGCAGGAGTGATCTGGGCGACTGCATCGTCGTTTCGACCCATGAACCGTGCCCCATGTGCACAGGAGCCATGGTCTGGGCGAGAGTCTCCGAAATCGTCTACGGCGCTTCGATAGCTGGATCGAAGAGGCAAGGCCGAACTATGATTGACCTGAGCTGCGAAGAGATCGTGAGCAGGTCGCCTTGGCAGCCGAAAACAAGGGGCGGCGTGCTTGGCGAACAGTGCTCCGAGCTGTACGACGATGCAACAAGGAAGCTGATACGGAAGTTCAGGGCGGGAGGAAGTGACGCTTGGAGCAAGGCAGGACAGGACCTTCTGGAACAGAGGATCACTTGGTTCGAGAGCAATAGGGAGTCGATTCTCGCCGAGCTTCAGGGTACTGAGGTCGAGAGGGCCTATCGGTTGATCTTGAGGAAACTGGGGATAAGCGAAGCGGACGCCCCAATAATCGAGAAGTCGAAGGGAAAAATTGTCTTTCACTCTATCAACCCTTGTCCCGCGCTCCAAGTATGCACCATTCTTGGACTGGACACGAGAGAAGTGTGTGCTCTGCACACCGAAAGGGCCACCGACGAGCTAGTCAAGAGAATCGACCCAAACCTAAGGTTCACGAGGAACTACGAAAAGGTGAGACCTCACGCTGCCTACTGCGAAGAGATCATAACTCTGCAGAAGTGATCCAGGGTTAGGAGAGTTGCGAGGCCCAAGTTCAGCGAATGCAGACTGCCGGGTGCCAACTTGCACACACGCTTATAGCGGCTCTCGTTTTGACAGTAGTTCAGTCCGCCGGTCATGGCCTTAGGTTATAACATAAGTTATATTAATTGGTACCGTTCGAGTCAGGGAAGGCTTCAGATGAACCAAATGCAAAAAGCGAAGATGACACAGGCCTTTGACCAGGACTTGAAGGAGGCGATTTCTGACGTGAAGAAGGGCGAGTATTGGAGGAAGCTGGAAACTGTGCACGATCCAGTCGCGCTGGATGCCATGGAGCATGAGATCGTGATCGATTCCCAACTCGCGAGGAATGACAGACTTCAGCTCTTGGCCGAAGTCGAACGCGCCACCGCCCTGGCCGGCTGACTGGGTAGCCCACGCACGGCTCCGGACGGTTAACTCAAAAAACCCAGGACTTGGGTTGTGACGATAGAATGGCGGAATTGTCGAAGGTCCGTAGGCGATACGCGGTCGCCTTGGCCGGAGTCATCCTCTACGTTTTCCTGGACCTGATGGCGCAGCTCCTCCCTCCGCACTACAACCCCATCAGCCAGGCAGAGAGCGACCTGGCCGTAGGCACGTTCGGCTACATAATGACTGTCAACTTCCTAAACCGTGGCGTGCTGTCCTTTGAATTCCTGTTCGCTCTTATGGGGACCGTCCGCCTGACCGGAGGGAACATGTCCGATTACAGGAGAGGATTCCTCTTGTTGGGAGCTTGGTCGTTGGGAGCGCTCCTGCTCGCGGCCTTCCCCACCGACGTGCCTCCCACGCCTGTGTCCTGGCACGGAGCGGTTCATCTCATCGTGGCTGCGGTCGCCTTCCTCGGCGGGGCCTTTGGGGCGCTCACGGTCTCTCTGAGGATGAACGGGGGCCAGGTCCTGCGGCGAGTGCGACGGTTCGCAATGCCGATCGGTGCGCTGGCGGTTGTGGCCTGCCTGGTCGAGCTGCTCGCACCCTTCTTCGCGCCACACCTCGCATCTCAATTCGGAGGGCTTATCGAGAGAGTCTTCCTCGGGACGGTCTTGCTGTGGATGTCTGCGATCTCGGCCTACATGCTAGTGGATGAGCACAAATCCATCAGTCGGACCAGGTCTCCATCTTCTGTCCCTTGACTTTCGTTGTTCGCGCGCTCCTTGGCTCTCTTCTATTCCACGAAGACGTATTCCCGGTCGCCCTCTGCCGCCGTACCTCCTGCTCCGATGCTCTTCAGTCTGAACATCTTGGTCGATTCTGTATGCCAGTGCTCGGGCGAAATCTCGCCGCGGTGTATTCTTTCGTAGTCTTCGATTGAAAGTTCTTTGCTCGTCCGGAGTCTACTCATGAGGTCCAGCCCCTTGGCTTCGTGCCTGTATCCTTCACTAAAGACGTTCGCCTGAATGATCGCGTGGCTTCCGCTGCCATAGCCGCAAAGTATCACATTAGTGCTCGTCAGGTCTGCTGCGTCATTTTCCAAGATGCTGTCGAGCCCGACGAATACGGAGGCCGAATACGAGTTTCCGACGAGTTCTGGTGCCTTTGTCGAACTCCCTATCTTCTCATCGAAGCTGTCGAGGAAGCGATGCGACTTCATGAATTTCTTCCTGTATTCCTGATAGGGGCCACTCATGTAGTAGTCCACGTCGCTCATCCCGCTCCGCAGCGGTTCGTCTCCAATGTCCTTTACCACGTCCTTCCAGCGTGGTAGGCTCCTCCATTCGTGAACGAGCAGGGATGCGTATGCCCCCATCACCATCTTCTTGTGGGGGTTGTGATAGACGGCCCGGCTCACACTGTCCAGCACGGATTCATCCGGCTTCGGCCGCATGAACGAGAGCTTCCTGATCGACAAATCGAAGTTCAGCCAAGCCTCCTTCATCTCCGACAGATAGGAAGCGTAGGACTTCTGACCGTCTACAAGTGCGATCGTCCTTCCTCCAGGCTTCTTGAAATCTCCCTTCTCGTTCCTGATGGCGGAGCCGAGGGCTCCGGGGATTATCTCCACGAGTCTCGGGTCGGACCCGATCAGCAGGGCAGCAGCCGCGGCGCCCTGGGTCGGTTCCTCTCTGCTCCTGAGGTTGTACTTCGCCACGTCGGTGGCGAGGACGAGCCCATACTTCCCCTGATTCCAGCCAGCCGCGAACCACGCCGCCGTGTCTAAAAGCCGCTCCATTCCGCTCACACAGGCGAACTTCTGCTCGTAGCCCAGGACGTGGGAGAGGCTCCCTCTCCCGTAGACCTGTTCCAGCATGCCTATGACATCCGAGACGAGGGCCCTTGACGCGTCCAGGCCGCTTTCTGTAGGCGTGTCTATCCTGAAGACGTCCTTCGGCGAAATCTTGTTCGCTTCCATCAGGCGGTATGCGGCACTCGCAGCCATGCTGGCTTGATCTTCGTCCGGTCCGGGAATCGAGAATGTCTTGACGCCCACGCCTTCGGTGAAGTGCTTTGGGTCTTCGTCCCTCGCGACCGCCAGCCTGGAGTTGTCCACGTGGAGCTGGGGGACGTAGACGTACATCGTATCGATGCCGACTTTGGGCATGCGCTGGTCGGGCTAATCCAGTGCCTAATAACCTGCTGACCTCGACGAGATTCGTCAAGACGAGGTGGAACGGCACGCGACTGCCCCGCGGTGGGTGACTGTCGGTCGAGTTCGGTTATTATCACGCTGAGCGAGGCCCTTCGGCATGGCCTTGTCCGTCAGACGCCTTGAGAAGCCTGAGACGATTGTCTCCCGCTCCCAGAGTTCCCAACTCCACGCGGGGTATGTGGTGCTGGAATCGGGCAAAGAGGTAGGGGAGCACACGACTGAGGACGAGGAGGAGCTTATCGTGGTGGTCGAAGGCAAGGGGGAAGTGGTATCCGGTGGGCGGACAGATACAATCGAAGCTCCTTGCGTGGTGCTGGTCCCCGCGCATACAATTCACAATGTCAGGAACGGGTCCAAGGCTCTTCTGAAGTACGTCTATGTGCTTCCCTTGAGATAGCGCACGCAGACAAGAGCCTGCCAGGCTCATCGCCCCGTCGGGGTTCAGTCAATAAATAGCAGGCGAGACTCACGCTGGGAACATGTCAGAGCTCGAGATCAGGAAGGCCGTCAAGGAAAGATACGCCAAGATGGCGACTTCTTCCGACTCGAGGTGCTGCAATGAAGGCGATCGTTGTAACGATTCAGGGGTGGTCACGTTGGGCGAAGCAGTTCCAACCGAAGCGTCTTCGGTAGGGGCCGGGTGCGGCTCTCCTCTGCTTCTGATAAGCCCGAGAGAAGGCGATGTGGTGCTCGACCTCGGAAGTGGAGGCGGGATCGACATCTTCAGGGCCTCCCTGATCGTCGGCGAGAAGGGGAAAGCGATAGGCGTGGACGCCACGCCGGAGATGGTCTGGCGAGCGAGAGAGACGAAGTCGAAGTATGGAACCAAGTACGCGAACGCGGAGTTCAGGCTCGGAGAGATCGAGCATCTGCCGATCGAGTCGAACAGCGTGGATTACGTCATATCGAACTGCGTGATCAACCTCTCGCCCGATAAGCCGGCCGTCTTCAGGGAATCCTTTCGGGTGCTGAAGAAAGGGGGAGTCTTCGCGGTCGCTGATGTCACTCTCCAGAAGAAGATCCCGGCCGCGGCGAGACACGACATGGATTCGTGGTCGGCTTGCATCGCAGGAGCGCTCACAGATTCAGAGTACAAGAGGTTGCTTGCGAGCGCGGGGTTCCGAGGCGTGGAGATTCAGCACGTGTCGGACTCGAACATCGGAAAGTTCGCGTTCAGCTATTTCAGCTCCCACATCAAGGCAAAGAAACCTCCTGCCGGCTCTTTGAGAGCTCCATAACCCGTTTTTCGATCTCATCCCTGATCTTTCGGACGCTCTCGATTGGCTTTCCTCTGGGGTCGGGGAGATCCCAGTCCACGAGTTTCTTCTGCATCTTGGCAAGCATGGGCCTCGGGCATACCTCCTCAACGGAGCAACCCATGGTCACGACGAGATCCGCTCGGTTGATCATGTCATTCGTCATCATCTTGGGCTTGTTGGATGAGAGATCTATTCCCATCTCCTTCATGGCCTCGACGACGAGGGGATTGACATTCGCAGAAGGGACTGTGCCAGCGCTCGAGGCGTTCAGTCCGTGTCTGTTCGCGAAGGCCTCGGCCATCTGGCTCCTGCCGGCGTTCTCAACGCACACGAACAGCACCGAGTCTTTCATATCGACCACGGGTCTTCTCGAGGTTCCTGAATATCAATCCTGCGCAGGCAGCGCCTGACAGCGGCCCGACCCAATAAACAATCTGATTGGTGAAGTAGCCCGAGAAGAGCGAAGGCCCGAGGCTTCTGGCAGGGTTGAAGGAAGCTCCCGTCAGCGGGGCGAAGATCAGGATGAGGACGAAGAGCGTGGCCCCGACGAGAGTCGCCTGCTTGATACTGCTCCGGACCGAATGTGCGACCAACAAGACGGTGAGCGAAAGAACGAGTGTCCCGACCGCTTCAAGAGCTATTCCCTCGGCTGGAGTCACCCCGGCGGCCAGCTTCGTCGAACCGAGGTCAACGGATGACGCGACGGAGCCAAAAACGATCTTGAGGCTTAATCCCGCAAGCAATCCCCCCGTGATCTGAGAGGCGACATAGGGAAGGAACAACCGTCGCCTGAACGTCCCTGCGATGGAGAAGGCAAGCGATATGGCTGGATTGATGTGGGCGCCGGAGAACCTTCCGAGCAGTACGATGACGCAGGCGACGATGCAGCTGAAGGCGAGGGCGATGAGCGCCCGCGACTCGAGAGAAGTGAGCGAGGGAATCAGCGAAACCACGATCACCGAAGCAGGACCAAGTAACACCAGAATGTAGGTGCCCAGCATCTCCGAAAGGCATTCTGTCCCGTGTTCGGACCAGGGACTTGAACTTGATTTCACAGGACCACTTTGTGCGAGTTGCCTTCGTCCGAGCGATGCACCGCCATTTATTTTCTCTGTCGTGAAGGTTTGCTTCAGCGAACGCTGCCCTCAGCTCAATTGAAGAATCAGCGGACAGAGCAGAGGAGTTCAGGGCGCTCCACAGCAAGAGTGAGCGCCACACCGCAGGCGAAGGCTGCTACTTGGTGACGTTGACGTCGAATTGGTCATAGAGGTGCGATATCTGTAAATGCGCGACCAATCAGTAGACAGCGCAGGGGAGTCGCATGGAATCAGCTTACACAAAGGCGGCCTCGAAGTCGGACATCGCAAACGGTAGTATGAAGATGGTGAAGTTGGGCGAAAAGGAGTTGCTAATAGCGAATGTGAACGGAAGCTGCTATGCAATCGACAACAAGTGCACGCATGCTGGCGCCGACCTCTCGAAGGGTACCTTGCAAGGCAGCATAGTCGAATGCCCGAGGCACCACGCAAAATTTGACGTCACCACGGGAAAGGTGGTCTCTCCGCCAAAGATGGCTCTGTTCCACCCCAAGATACAGGATGCTTCATCCTATCAAGTGAACATCCAGAACGAAGATGTCATGATCAAGCTCTAAGCGCGCTTACGGAAGCGCGCGCAGCAAGTCAAGTTCGAAGGGAATTATGCGTGGGAACGCACCAGTGTTGAGCGCTTGGGGGTTGCCCTCGAGCGTACTAGGCCCGGTCAGGCGCGTTGCACCAGTCCATCACTGTGACGACGCCAAGGCTTAACCGAGTGCCGCAGAGCCGACCGAGCCCAGAGAAGTAATGCTACCTCTGAACGGCGCGTTCCTGTTCCACCTGGTCCTCGCGTTCGTGTCTGGGTGGCTGGTCGTGGCTGCGGTGACGACTTTGGCGGACACGTACGGCACCGGGAGGGCCGGCTTCCTTGGCGGGCTTCCATCCACGGGAGCTGTCTCGCTCATCTTCATCGGATGGAGTCAGTCCCAGGGGGCCGCCGTCCAAGCTACCGCTGTCTTCCCCCTCTCGTTCAGCGTGACCTTCGTTTTCCTGCTCTTCTACTCCCTCCCCCAGCGCAGGGCATTCGGACGCCGGATGACCGTCGCCCTCGCGCTATGGTTCATGCTGTCGGTGCTGGTCGCCATCTCGCATCTGGACGACTTTGGCCTGTCACTGGCGATAAGCGTCCTAGTGTCGTCGGCGGTCTTTGTCGTTCACCGGCGACTCAGAATCGAAGACATGCTGCCGACCAAGACACGGTTCAGCCTGGGGCGGATGGCTTGGAGAGGTGCGCTGGGGGGCTGCATCGTGAGCGCCGTCGTCATCCTCACCGCGGTCGGCGGGCCCCTGGTGGGCGGCGCCTTCGCTGCCGCCCCTGCAATCTGGGCCTCCTCCCTCTTCGTGACCAGCCGCGCCCACGGGGTGGAGTTCTCGAGATCCCTGACGAATTCGTTCATGCTGACAGGCTTCCTCACCGTGATCCCCTACGGCATCGCGGTTAGGTACCTGTTCGCGTCTGTCGGGGTCTGGTGGGGCACCCTGTTCGCGTACGCCGCGATCTCCCCGCTCGCGTGGTTCGCATGGCGTCTGATCGGGGGAAGGGGGAAGGTGGCCTTTCGAGAGCAGGCCCCGGACTTGTCTTAGAACAGGCAGCGAGACGCCATGAGGCTGATGGGAAGCTCCGCGCGCTAGCACTTCAAAGGTTCTGGGCAGGGGGATAAGGATTCAACCTGTATGGCAGCGATTCCCGTCGGGCCCGCGATCAGATAGTTAAGAAGCGCGCGTCCCACTCGGCGTCCACGCTTAAATTCGGGATCTGCCTGTCGCAGATTGAGAGCGTGCGGTCAGTCATCGAGTGGCTGCTCGAGAGAAGTCAGCCTGCGATTCGCCATCGGACATTGGTTGACATCTTCGACCAGAATTCAAAGAACGAAGATGTCCAGAAGGCGCATTCCGGAATACCTGGAAGCGGTTGGGCAGCGGAGATACTCGGGGAGCAGCTCCCAGGACTTCACGAAGGCAACGCTCTGAGATTTCAGGGCTACTGGCACAACTATGTGCTCCTGAACAGGCCGAAGTACGTGACAACTCTGTGGAAGTTCCTGGTCCTCATCGATCTCGGCTTGACCGCGAAGAACGACCAGGTCTTGAAAACCTGCCGACTGCTGAGCGACAGATATCTGAAGCAAGAAGAGGGCTTCCACCTGTGCACGACGTCGAACGTCACAAGGGCGTTCATCTCGGCCGGGTTCGATGAGGACAATCGAGTCCGCCGGGCCCTTGACTGGATCGTCTCCGAGCAGAAGGAAGATGGCGGATGGCACTGCTTCGACACCCCCAGGGGCACCCTGGATTGCTGGGAGCCGCTGAGCGTCTTTGCTGCCCTGCCGAGAGAGCGCTGGAATCGGGGGATAAAGAAGAGCGCCGAGCGCGGAGCCGAGTTCTACCTCGAGCGAAGGCTCTTCCGAGAAGGCGCCAGGAAGTACGCTCCGTGGTTCAGGTTCCACTATCCGATTCACTATTACTACGACATGCTGGTGGGCCTCGAAGTTCTCACTTCCCTCGGATACGGGAGCGATCCCAGGATGAAGCTCGCCCTCGAGCTTCTTCGGAAGAAGAGGGGACCTTGCGGAAGCTGGGCGCTCGACGCCATTCACCCCGACCTGCCACCAGACCTTCCGGCGGAGGAGTACAGCTCATCTCCTCCCTACGAGCCATTCCCTGCCATTCCCTGGGGACTGGAGAAGGTGGGCAAGCCCAGCAAGATCATAACGCTCCGTGCGCTCAGAATTTTGAAGAGAGTCGACGGCATACCAGAAGCAAGTCGGGCCGCCGCTGACTGACTCCTTCTTGCTGCGATTCAGCGCGCGTCTGCGCCTTGGGTCAGGGACCCCCGGTCAGCCGTCTGACGGTCTTTCTATCTCTTATTCCGAGGACTTCGTTGACATATTGTTTGATCTGCGCCTGCTGGGGATTCTCATCCGCAGGGCGGATCTGACGCCTGAGAAATGAGTCGCATCTTGGATCGTCCCTGCTCACCGGCCGCCGCTGCTGCTGGCAATAGGTTCCATCCGAGTGCTGACACACACCGCAGCCTCCGGTCAGCTCGTGCAGGTGCGCACCCAGTTGCTGGAGGAACTGCCTCTCCGACGCGTTGTCGGTTCTGGTCGATTCATCCAAGCGTCTTGCCTCTAACCTGAGGCTATACTCGTATGGCACCCGGACCCCCCCTCAGACCCCCGCATCACTGTCGTCTCTGAACGTCTGCCGTTGTACTATGGCCGGACCGACTTTCCGGCGAGGGGCGTCCTCGCATGGCATGAACCTCGAACCGGGTGGATGCTTATTTTGCATTGTGAATTCCTGGTACATACCTGGAGTACGTCGTACCTGATGCGGGCTCAGCTGCCACGGGCTCGCACGCGTGCACAAAGAAAGACTAAATTGTGAAACTCGAAAAGAGATGAGACGTTGGCGGTATCTCTCAACAACATCAAGACCATCTTCTTCGACCTCGGAGATACCCTGGGCGAGATCACACGATCGGTCTTGGAGATCTGGCTCGACGCCGCAGCAGAAAATGGCGTGGTCCTGAAGCCGGATGCTCTCCTCGAATCAATGAAGGCTGCAGACCAGACTTACAATCCGAAGGTGTACGAATACAAGGGTCGTATGCCAGAGTTCTGGGGTCAGTACGATGCCTATGTGTTGAGCAGACTTGGCATCGATGACAGAAATGGGAATCTGTGTAGGGCCATCGGCCGTGCTTTTGCAGAAGTAATGTCACGCGTCTTCCCAGAAACGCATTCAGTGCTTGCAGAATTGAAGCGAAGGGGTTTTTCCCTTGGAATCATATCGAACAATACCGATGAAATCTTCGATAGAATGAAGAGTTTGGACCTTGTCAAGTACTTCGATACCATCACCTACTCTCAAGAAGCAGGTGCAGAGAAACCCGACCCGGCTCCCTTCAGATTGGCCCTGCAGAGAGCTAACAGAGCACCGTGGGAGTGTCTTCACGTCGGAGACAGCTATGAGATGGACGTCGTGGGTGCGAGGGGGGTTGGAATCGAACCCATCCTCATCGACAGAAGGATGAAGTATTCAGGGGCAGACTGCGTCACGGTTCGAGACCTCAACGGAATCCTGAACGCCGCCCAGCCGTCGTCAGAATCCTAACGGGGACGATTCCGACGCGCCGAGTCCGCTGGGCCATTCTCAGACCAACAACTTCCCTTCGTCCATTATCTCGGTTTCGTCCAGCACGACCGTTGGCTTGGCGATGGATGCCCACCACTGTTCAGAGGCTCTGTTCTTCCCGCCCTTTGTCATGTTGTCACCGAACCCGAGTGTCACGTCGCCAAGGACCTCATCGTCTTGTGTGTAACCGTGGCGGAGGTTTGGGTTCAAACCGAAACCCAGGAACGCGAAACGACCAGCATCTCTTCCACCTCCCTGCAGGTAGCGTTCGAACGTGTCCCTTCCCCGCGCGGCGTCATAATGATGAATACGTCCGCTCTTCAGATTTATCTCCAGCCCCTGTATCGCTTGATTCCCCATACTGACAGGAGCGTCGTAGAACACCCTGCCTCCGGCACTCTCTTCGTTCACAGAGACCTCTATGGCTCCAGCTGGCAGAAACGTAACCAAGCCACCTCTCGCCTTCGCTTTGGTGGCCATCCCGTCCGATATCCCTACAGGTCTTCGGTCGAGGGCAAAACTCAGCTCAGTCCCGGAGGGCGTCGATATGCGAACCCTTCCCTTGCCCGATAGTACCCTGGCCAGTGCTCTGCCTCTCCTCGCAATTTCCTTGTGGTCTGCAAGGCAGCCATGAAACATGACATCTTTCCATTCGTTGTAGTTCAGTCCCAATGCCTTGGCTCTTTCCGGAGTGGCGAGCGTCGCCTCTATCGCGAGCATCCTCACTCCGTGCGATTTGCATATCCCGGCCCATTCTCGTGCGTACGGCGACTTGTCGTAGCGGGTGTCCAGCCAGACCGAGACAAGCCTCCGCTTCGCCTTAGGGATGGAGCTCCACGGTACGGGTCCGCGAGGACCCATGGTGAAGATGAAGAAATCGGTCTTCGTCAGGGCAGCCTTCATCTGCGGAGACACACCCTTGAGTTGTTCTTTCGGAAGGTCAAGGATTGAACGGAGCCAGAAGTCTTCGTACCTCACTGTCATCAGGTTGGGGTAACCTCTTCTTTCGCATTCGAACCCTAAAGCTGAAGCGAGGTCGAGAGTGTGGTCCCAGCTGTTTATCCACACGGAGTCTCCGGGCTTCACATCCAAGCAATCGTCGAGGACTTCAGAAACGAGAGACGAGTAGTCCATGAGGGATCGCTGATCTTAGGATGATTGCTTTCGGCGCTTTATGTCTTCAATCCCAAGACCCACAAGTGTAAGTAACACGAAGGACTCTCTTCAACGCGTCGAATGAGGCGCAGAACCGCGGCGATCGCGGCAATCGTCACCATAGTGGCGCGCGCGCCGAAGTGCGGTTGATGACCCTGGACAGCGTTGCGTCAAGATTCGCATCTGACTCCCGAGGAAAGGTCTGACTTGGTTTGACATTGGAGGGGTCTCTCGGATCATTCTTGTTATAGCGCGGAATGACATGCAGATGGAAGTGTCGATACTTCGGTGTCTTGAACTTGTGGTTCAACACGTCGATGGACACCCCTTGAATCTGCAAGTACCGCTCGTATCTCTGGCACAGTTTCTTTGAGAGTGAAATGATGCGCCTCAGCAGCGGGTCAGGAATGTCAATCATGTTTTCGTAATGGCGAATCGGTATGACGAGCGTGTGCCCTCTCGTAACAGGAAAAGGGTCAAGGATCGCCATCACCTGAGAGTCCCGATGCACGACCCATGACCTCTCCCGACCAGCGATAATCTCGCAGAACAGACACGGGGGAGATAGAAGAGGTCGCGGCAACTTAACCACTCAGACTCTTCCTTGTTTCTTCCCGCTTTCCGTCTATGAAGTAAGTAATGGCCTCCACTCCTTTGCCCTTCTCAAGATGGTCGATCATCGGCTTGCGTATCGAAGTCGTGTAGTATCCGCTAACCTTGTTGTGAAGCGCGCGCGCTCTTCCCCAGTGTGCATCTCTCTTCTTCTTCATTCTTGTGGCGCTTCCTTTGAGCCTACGCGCGCTCTGCGCCGTCTCCAGGGCGCGCGCTGTACGCGGCGATTCGCTTGCTCCGTCATTCATCTCTTTTTCCTGCACACCACGAGCATATGTTCGCTCAGCCCCACGACTGAAAGATGTGTGCAGGTCTTGTAGTGGGTCTCTAGCCAGACCTTCCAACGCCGTCTGTGCTTTGCCAGCTCGTTTACAGCTCTGCTGTGATTCGAGCCAATTCCTTGAAGTCCTACCATCTCCAGTACATCTACTTGGCCCTCCCTCTCGACAATGTTCCTCAGCTCCTCCGGCAGGAAGAAATGGCAGGCGGTGAAGTCGCGCTCGCCGAGGTAGTCACCAGAGTCCCGTACCTTCTTGAAGAGCGGCATTAGGAACTCGTTCGGAAAGTCCTCCAGCTCTGTCGCCAGAACTGCGAGTCGGCTCATCACCGAAATGAAAATCGGGGATCCGTGTTTTGCTACCCGAATCAGCTCCGAGACTGCCTTCCTTCTGTTACGCTCACGCATTACATGAGACAACGGACCCCCAAGGCAAATGACTGCGTCGAACTGGCCGTTCGGGAATCTCGAGAGGTTCACGATGGATCCTTCCGCGATTTCCTTGACCTTGATCCCCACATTCTGCTGTGCAATCTGCTTCTTGGCGAACTTCAGATTTGCGGGAGTGTAATCCAGCAGCACCATGTCGTAGCCCCTCTTGGCAAGTTCGATCGTGTATCTCCCGGGCCCGCCTCCAGCATCAAGTACGAGGCCCTTCTTCGGCAAGTACTTGCGGAGGAACGTGAGGGTCGTGTCATACTCCAGCCTCCGATACGGGCTGACTTGAAACCTCGTCCATTCCCTCTCTACATAGCCGGAGTAGAACTGCTTGACCGACCGCGTCAAAGACCTCGACCGATGGCTGCAGCAGGGCTGTATTATTTACGCGGGAGGAGTTCCTGTGCGCGCCCAACGGCTTCAGGCGAGGTTCTTGAGGAGGAACGACACGACTCCCTTGTACTGCTTGACGAGGTTGTCCGTCCTCTGAGGCCCGTGTCCCTCGTCCTCAACGATGTTGAGCTCGTATTCCTTCCCGAGCGCCTTTAGCTGATCGGCGAACTTCTTGACTGGCTGGACGGGACAGCGCGAGTCGTTGGCTCGGTGCCAGATCAAGATCGGCGCCTTGATCTGAGAGACGAAGTTGATGGCCGACCTGTCTCTGTAGAGGGCCGCGTTCTCCTCGGGTCTGCCGAGCAGCTGCACAAGGAACTCCCTCCACGCCGCATCAGACAGGTCGTACTGCTCCTTCCGGTCAGGGACGCCGGCAATCGCCACCCCTGCCCTCCAGATGTCTGGCACCTTGGTCATGCCGAGGTAGGTCAGATAACCGCCGTAGCTGGCTCCCGCTATCCCGATCTTGTCCCCTTCGACGTAGCCCCTATCTTTGACCAGCTTCGCCCCTGCTACAACATCCTGGAGGTCCCTCCCACCCGCGTCTCCGATGTTCATCCTCTCGAACTGCGCCCCGTAGCCCGTGCTCCCCCTGAAGTTCGGGCAGAAGACGTGGAAGCCCGCCATGCAGATCGCCTGGATTGCTGGGTTCCACTCGTCTGAAACATCCGACGAAGGTCCGCCGTGAGGCCAGACGACCACCGGCCCTGGCCTCCTCGAGCCGCTGCTGAAGAGCATGTATGCAGGAATCCTCAGGCCGTCGACCGAAGGGTAGGCAAGAAACTCGGCTTTCCCGAGAGGGAGTCGCTCGTCTAGTTTCGGCGAGTACAGAACAGAGGTCTTCCGCTTACGCAGGTCGAGCTTGGCGAGCTGCGGCGGGGTGGACAGCGAGGACCAGGAAAAGACCAGGAAGGAACCGTCCTTGCTCAGCTTTGCGCTGCTGATGCGACCGGTGGGCGTCCGGACGAGCCTCGGCTTGCCGTTGCCGTTCTTGAAGTAGAGCTTGGTCCTCCCATTCTTCAGAGCGACGAACCAGATCGCCTCTCCTTTCCGCGCCCACCCAAAGCTCGCGAAGTCCCTTGCCAGAGGCGACAGGCCAAGGTATGTCAGCTTCTGCCGAGGGAAGTCGTGGACCGCGAGGTCGTAGTTCCCTCCCACGTTGGTTTCGAAGAGGAGCTTCTGCTCTCTGGGGTGCCACTTCGCCCCTACATTCTCACTTCCGCGCTTCGGGGAGTAGATGTTGACTTCCCCCGTCTTTCTCGAAATCACGAGTATCTCCGAGGACCTGGGTTCTTCCGTCGTCTTCGCCGAAACAGCAATCCTGCTTCCGTCACGCGAATAGTCGGGCGAGAAGATCGACCCCCTGTTGGTATAGAGCTCTCGGTGCCGCCTGGTCCCGGGTTCGAGGGTCCACAGGTGATGGGCCTTGGAGGTGCTCCCGCAGAAAACGATCTCCCTTCCATCAGGCGACCAGGAGAAGTTGTAGACTCGGATGTCCCCGAGATCCGAGACTTGGACCTCCTCCTTCGTTCCGGTGATTGGAGCAAGAAAGAACTGGTGCCGTTCGGCGCCTTCGAAGTCTCTTGTGAAGACGAAGGTCTTCGAGTCGGGAGAGATCTCCGCCAGGATGGCACGCTGGTCCCCATGCGAGACCTGTTTCATCTTGCCTGTTGCAACGTCGGCGGACCAGAGCTGGTTGGACCCCGATACGTTCGACAGGACGAGCGCAAACCTTCCGTTCTCAGACAGGGCCAGAAGGTCCACCGAAGGCACTCTGATGACCGACTCGACGAGTTCAAGCACCTTGGAGCTTTCCAACTTGCACGCCCAATTCCCGGAGCAGGTAATAAGAGTCGTTGGTGCCCTTCCCCGTCGGCGTCCGCCGGGCGCAGTCGGGATTCGTTAGGAGATCGAGCGCGCGCTGCAGTTGTTTTGTGATTCTGAAGTGAAGCCTGAGGTAGGAGGAAGGACGCTCAGACGGACTGCTTTGCGCCGCACTTTGGACAGAACAAAGAGGTGGAGGAGAGCTGGGTTCCGCAGTAGGAGCAGAATTTCGTCCCGGCCTGGACCGCGGGTGCGGGAGTCGCAAACGCCTGGCCCGTCTGGGGCGGGGCGATCCTGGTGGCGTTCGAGTAGTAGTAGACGACCAGCAGAATCGGGAAGACCGGCATGTAGAGTGCCGAAAGGAGGCCGCTGACCACGGGGCTTGTGACGCCGAAAAGCCCGCTTATCGCGCTCACGATGGACGAAGCTATCGCGATGATTATTCCGATGACAAGGAAGGTTGCGAATGTCTTGAGCCATCTGTGGCCGACGAGCTGACGGCTCCTCCCCATGCTGTCGAGGACTCCCTTGTTCTCTATGATGAGAACGGGAAACGCGAGAGAGAACATTATCGTCAGTATTATCCCTGGAACGATCAGGGCGATGAACCCCAGGACGACGATGATGCCGAATACGATGCTCAGTGCCCAGATCCAGAGCAGCCTTGAAGCGGCGAATCTGATCGATGCTCCGAGGTCAGCCTGCCCTTTCTCGATTCGTTCAGAGGCCAGCTTGATCGCGCTCCCCTGGGCTATGGGCAAGAACACGACAATCACGATGACGATCGAGGCCGCGAGCGAAATCAGGGGTACAAGGGATCCGGAGAGCCAGCTGAGGAACTGCTGAGACGTCGGGTTGGTGGGCAGAGTCTGGAAGGTGAAGACGTGCTCCGCCACCACCGTGACAACCCCGATGATCACCCCCACCACCTCGAAGAGAACGAAGTACTCCGCGAAGTTCTGTCGGTACACCTCGAAGGTCTTCGAGATCACCTCGCCGAGGCTCAGCTCCTGCGAGATTGCCTGCCCGTTGGACTTTGGTTGGTTTTCCAAATCGTTTCTCTCCGTTATGGCGCTACCCCACCGTTCCCGAAGCATCGCTTAAGCCTTTGACCAGGATCCAGACTCCGATAACAAACTCGAAGGGGACGTAGGGGAGGTACACGTAGAACGAAACTCCGCAGCCAAACACGGCGAGCAGCGTTCCCGCCAGCACAAAGGGGACTCCCGCCAGACCCCAGAGAGACAGGGCGCGCGGTATGCTCCCTGACTTGTAGAACAGGTAGTAGAACAGTATCGCGCCAAGACAGAAGGGCAGCTCGGCCAGCGTCCCTCCGAAGCTCATGGCCTCATATGCCAGATTCCCGATCGTCTGCAGATAGGCGGGAGCCCCTGCGGCAACAAACTCCTGGCCTGTCCGCAGGAGGAAGAAAGTCGCTACCATGCTGGCGGCGAGCAGCGCTCCTTCCAGGATATAGAATCCAAAGCCGACGAGGGCCGCCTTTTCGTTCCGTCTCCTCAGCGTGACAAAAAGAATGGCTCCCAGGAAGATGACCCCGGCCGCAGTGATCACCTGACCTAGGATGTTCGCCCTCAGGAGCCAGGCGTTGTTCGCTACTGCCACCAGGTTTACGTTTACTGGTCCTACCGAAGGCAGGAAGCTGCCAGGCAGCGCCTGACTTAGAAGCAGTCCGCTGAGCAGGGACGTAAAGAACTGAAGAAGGAATGCGACTCCCAGGATCCTCGAAGTCTTGTGCTCTGAAATCACTTCGCTTGAATCACAGGAGAGGCATGGAAGGGGTGGGGCTAAATCGGTTCGCTGAAACGATTCTGATACGGTCACGACTTGGCTGAAACGATGATGGTACAGTGCCGATCCTCGTGGGAAACCCGGACCCTATCCCATCCCGTCAAGGAACCACTTCGCGAGCGAGACCTCGTTGGTGTTCCCCCGCCTTTCGACGTGCACGATCCCCCTCTCCGCGAGAGTGGCGACGACTCTGTGAGTCTTCAACCTGGACAGACCGGTCTCCTGGGTGATGAACTTCTGCATGTAGGTGCCCCCGTGAACCTTGAGCACGCCGACGACCTTCCTCTCGTCCGGCTTCAGGGTCCTCAAGACCATGGCGCCCGCCTCCCTCCCGGGGTCGGATTCGTAGTAGTTCTTCATCTCCGGCAGGACGAGGAAGTAGATCACCCCGACCATGCTGGCGAGGACCGTGCAGAGGAAAAGCAGGGTGGAGAGCGGGATAAAGAGGATCAGGTTCTGCGGCAGACCGCGCGTCAGGATCTGGTAGAGCACGCCCAGCGGCGACTCTGTCGGGGAGTAGATCAGGGCGAGCAGGTAGATGGAGACCGCAAGGCCCGAGGTCGCCGCCAGCAGCAGTATCAACAGAACCTTGAGCTTGTCCATCTTGTCTGCTTCCCCCCTGCTCCAGAGTCGATTCCTCTACCTCATTTGAATCCGCCGAGTCGGCATGGCTCTTCCTCGACCGACCCTACAGCGTCTGCGGCTTCCACCTTAGGGCCAGGATCCCCCCGATTATCCCGAGAATCGCCCCTAGGACGAAGCCTCCCAGGCCCAGGAAGCTCAGGACGGAGAAGACCAGTATGAGCACGCCCAGGGTCCTGGGCTGACTCGAATTGTTCAGGAGAGCTATCGCCGAGACCAGAACGATGACCCCGCAGACGAGCCCGACTGCGCCCATCACTCCGACGATGCCGGACACGAGGCCCGGCAGATCGGCGCGCGAGATCTGCGGCGGCGGGTTGAGGTTCGTGAAGCTGAGGTGGGGGAGGACTGCAATGGACAGTGCTACTAGCAGTATCCCGGTCAGCAAGATCAGGACACCCCCCACGAGAGCGAGTATCGACGCGGTTCTGGGATAGCCCGACATCGTGTCTTGAGTCATTCTTTTCTGATCACCGCTGAGAACTGCAGCTCTTGGGAGTAAATACGTTCGCTGAAACGATCTTGATACCTGGGCACGGGTGGCTGAAACGGCCATGAACGTGAAGGATGGCCGGACGGCTCGTCCCGTCCCCTCCAAAACCGGGCGCACTGTAGTTGGTGCCGGTGCGGTTTTAACCGACCTGTTGGCGCTGCGGAGGAGGCTGTGACCCAGGCATCGGGAAAGAAGGGCGGCCGGCTGTGGAAGCACGGCGACTTCGTGCGCTTCTGGTTCGGGATGTCGGTCAGCAACTTCGGCAACCAGATAACAAACCTCGCGCTCCCCACCATCGCCATCCTCCTGCTCCACATCACGATCTTCGAAGTGGGGCTGCTGGGCACCATCGAGTACCTCGCGTATCCCGCGATCGGGCTCTTCGTGGGGGTCTGGGTTGACAGGTTTCGCAGGAAGCCGATCCTGATCGCCTGTAATCTGGGGCGCCTCGTTTCTCTCGCGTCCATTCCGATCGCGTACCTCTTGAACGTCCTGAGCATCTACCAGATCTTCGCGGTCGCAGGCGTCAACGGCGTCTTCAGCGTCTTCTTCGACGTCGCCTACCAGTCGTACCTTCCGAGCCTGGTCGATCCGTCGGATCTGGTGGAGGGAAACTCCAAGCTTCAGACCACGGCGTCCGCGGCCACGGTCATAGGCCCAGGACTTGCCGGCTTCCTGATCAACCTCGTAGGAGCCGCGGAGTCCATAGCCGTAGATGCCCTGGGATACCTGACATCGATCCTCGCGATGCTCTCGATCAGAAAGAAGGAGGAGAGACCGAGCGACGCCCGACCCGACCGGCCGCCGAGGTCCTTCGCGTCGGAAATGAGGGAAGGCATCGCCCTGATCATCCATTCACCGGTGCTGGCCAGCCTGACCGGCTGCGTCTCCACGATCAACTTCGGGACCACGCTCGCGTCCTCGGTCTACGTTTACTTCGCCTACAACGAACTCCACCTGACTCCCCTTCTCGTGGGGATCGTGGGGTCGGCTGGCGGCCTGGCCTTCCTGATCGGGGCGCTCACGGCGAGCCGCGTGTCAGAGTACTTAGGCATCGGCAGGGCTCTCACCTTCTCGATCCTGACGGGATTCGGATACATTGGGTATCCGCTAGCGCTGGTCCTGCCTGCGCTGCCGACGCTCATAGCGTTCTCGTTCATCGCCTCGTCCGGGGTCCTGATCTTCAACATCACGGCTCTCAGCATGATGCAGAAGACCACGCCCAACGAGCTGCTCGGGAGGATGACAGCGACGAGGAGGACCATATCCTGGGGTGTGATACCCGTCGCATCTCTGTTGGGAGGGGTGCTCGGCAGCGTCATCGGGATTCCAGCGACGATCATCATCGGCGGTTCGATCTCCGGGGGCGCGGTTCTCTGGGCCCTACTCGGCCCGATCTACAGGCTGAAGGAAGTGAGCGATCTCGATGTGGCGCCGACAGCGTGAGCGCGCGAGTCAACTGTGGAGTTTCGAGACCCCTCTCCTTTCCTTTCCTTCCTCATCTTATTATGGGAGCCGGCCCGGAGCCAGCGCCTTGGAAGCCAAGTTCACCTACGTGGGAATCAGGGTCAAGAACATGCAGAAGTCCATCGACTTCTACACGAAGTTCCTGGGGATGAAGGACAAGGGTCATTCCAGGATCGAGGTCACCAAGGGAGACGTGGCCTTGCTGGAGTCCGGGGATGGTCAGGTCGGCCTGGAGCTGAACCACTACGACGCCAAGAGCCCCTACAGCGCGAAGTACGTCGTTGGAGAGGGGCTGGACCACCTCGCCTTCGGGGTGGAGGACCTCGACGCTGCGCTGGCACGCGCGAAGAAGCTCGGCTACAGGCTCCTGAAGGACGTCAAGACCGACAAGAGCCACTGGGCCTACGTGGAAGACCCCAACGGGATCTGGGTAGAGCTCTTCAAGACAAGTGGCTAAGCGGCGGGCAAGCGCTAGACGCACGCGCGCGCGACTGACCCGGACTAACCTGGGGTCTTCAGACAGTGCATTCTCTGTGATAGCTTTTCTTCATCAAGAAACCTCTCTTCACTTCTTGCCCCACAGGAATCTCTTTGCCGCATTTCGCACACTTGGCTGCCTTGATTGTATCACGCTGAGGTCGGTTCTGTTGGCCAATTATGAGTCCTCCCGAGTTCGACGAGCTAGACAACCCAGAGATGTCCGCCTGACTGTTTCTCTTAAGGATATACCACGAGACATACGAAAGCCGCGTCATGCACACAAGACGCATCTACGACAAAGGCAGGAGGGGATGCATCAGAGACGCATTAGGGCCGTGCCGAAGTGGGGACCCGTATCAGACGGCCGGCTGACCAAGATTTGAAATGAGGACTTGCGCGCGCAGCGGATTTCAACAATGCATGATAGTAGCTAGACTGACGCCCTTAGCCTAACGAAGAGACTAATCTGAGCGGTATGCTGAATTGCCGAGGGTTAACGCCCCTTCGCGCGCGTGCCCTGTGATTGAGAACGGGTCTTCGTTCCCGGCTCCGATTCAGCTCGTCAGACTGGCCACATCCGTCGAGCGGACCGACCCGCGGTAGCCGACGCTCATCCCGTCCTCGGTCTCCCCCAGGACGAGCCCATCCAGGTAGTCGGGAATCTCGACCAGCTTGCCGAAGGCGTGGCACGCGATCGGAAAGAGATAGAAGTCGTGAGTCACGACGACGGACGCCTCCCCAGGCGGGCTGATCTTCGGGTCGAGGATCTCACGAAACACGCGGGGGCTGAACTCGGCGACGGGCGTGAGGCTGCCCCTGGTGTCTCCGGCCCGCTGCCACACGTCCAGCATCTCCCTGTACTTGCCGGCGAGAATCCACTCTTTGTATGCGGCGAAGTCGAAGATCGGCCCTTCCAGGCTGATGCTCCCTTCCCGGCGGACGGGTCGGCCCCTCTCCTTGGCCCCCTCGGCTATGGCGTCCGCGGTCTCGTGGCACCTCTTCATCCCCCAGCCGTAGACGTTCAGCGTGGACGCGTCGCCGTCGTCAGCCAGCGACCGCCCCAGGTTCCGCGCCACCTCGACACCCCTCTCGGTGATGCCGATCTCGTCCCACAGGTCCATTGGGACGTTGGCGAACGATATCCTAAGCGAGTGCCGCAGCACGGCGACCTTCCTGGTCCCGGGCGGGAATGACTTCCAGAAGTCCAGGACGTCCCTGCGGCCGGAGAAGTTCTCGGTCAACTTGGTGACCTGGCGCGCCGGGGTCTATCTAAGTGTGGCATGGGCGGGTGGGGATTAGCCATTGGTCCGAGCGCGCGTGTCTGTAGGAAGCGGTCCTGGTTCAGCCGTAGGCAGGATATCTGAACCTGAGGAGCCGCTGCATCTCAGAAGCGAGTTTCGTGTCGATCTCCCTCTGGCGCTCTGACAATTCGACACTCCCCTTGCTGGTGAATACGATGGGCCCTTCCGCGTACGACTTCCCCTCCTCCGGCACAACTGTCTCTGACTTGAGCAGGGACAGGAGGTCCCCAGTCCTGTCGCCCGGCGGAGATTCCTCGCCTCCGAACATTCGGAGGCCCAGCTCAGGGGGGATGCTCCGGTATCCGTAGGGGAATGGAGCGTTTCGCTTCAGCACGGGGCTCTCCTCGATCGGAGAGCCGAGCACGATGGGCGCGGGCTTGAATATGCTGTCCATCTTGAGCAGCCAGCCCCCGTCGGAGCCAGAGACCACGGCGTCGCAGAACCCGTGCTTCTCGGAAGGCGATATGACGAAGCTCCATCCCTTCGGGTTCCTGAAGTAGCTCTCGAGCAGGCGTCTCCTGAGGCTCTCCCCTTCCAGCAGCTTCATCAGTCGATTCCGCCGCGCGGGGGTATTAAGACCTCGCGCTGGCAGAATCAGGTGGAAAGAGCTAATCAAGCAAGCGACGAAAACGGCGAGTCCAAAGCCGTAAGTAACATGTGTGAAGGTCAGTATTCGTGAGATGAGTGATTGCGGACAAGCGGGCCACCGCCTTCGTTGCAATTTCGATTACCGTAGTTGTCGCCGTGGGCCTCGTCGCCTTTGCCTCACCAAGCGGTCCGGTTTCACAGGGGCAAACAAGTCTCACGACAACTCCTGGGTCCTGCACCCTCGCCCTCTCTGAACTCCTCAATGGAGGACCAGACTACCCAGCAGGATGTGGTGCGCCTTTGAGCTTTGAGGCGTTCCAGCAGTTCGTATCCCGATCCACATCGATTGGACATGAGGACGGGGGGATTGTCCTTACGGTCGGCTATCATCCCTGCACAATCTGGTTCTACGTTCTGCCAAATGATACTGATGTCATCGTGAACTTGGGGGCTGCGAACGCGACCCAATTCTGTGCGTAGCCGCTCCAACTCCCAGGTTGCACCAGGAGAACAGGAAATCAGCGAATCTCCCGAAGTTGCACCAGAACCCGCTGGCAGGATTCTGTTGCGTCTCTAGCGCGGGGACTGATCGGAGCACGCGAGGAGCTGTAGGCTGGACGAGGGTCTCGACATCCTGAGCACATCTGCGCGTAGGTCTCCGAAGCGTTATTACGACTGGGAAGGCGAGTCGGCGCAGATGATCGCGAGGGTCAGACCCGCAAGGCCAGCCGACAAGGAACCGCTGATGAGCTTCATCAGAGACAACTGGGGAGGGCACGACTACATCCCCCGGGCCTGGGACGATTGGCTCGAGGACAAAGAAGGGAGGGTCTTCGTGGCAGAGGCGGACGGAGTCCCGGTAGGTATGACCAGAGTCAGGTTCCTCCTGGATGGGACTGCCTTCCTTGAGGCCGCGAGGGTCCATCCCGATTTCAGGGGCCGCGGGCTCGCGACGATGCTGGGAGAGAGCGCGATGCGCTACGCCACGGATCGGGGAGCGAAGGTCTTCCGCCTGGACAGCAGGTCGACGAACAGGACCGCTCACAGGCAGATCGCCAGGATGAACTTCAAGGAGCTCACAAGAGTCAACGTCTACGAGCCCAAGGAGGGTTCCGGGTTCGCGCCCCAAAAGCGGGTGAGGCGAGCGGAGGCGGCCGAGCTTTCGTGGGTCACCGGACAGATAGTGGGATCGAGAGAGTTCAGGCTCGGCTCGGGCGTCTACTGGGACACCTACGAAGCAGTCTCTCTCAGCCCCTCCATCATCAAGAAGCTGGTCGGCGAGGGGGCAGTCTGGATTGCAGGCGAAGCGGTGTGCGTCGCCACTCTGGGCGGAGGCAGGGACAGGACCTGGAGTCAGGTCGGCTTTCTCACTGGCAGAGGGGACGACCCGGTGAAGCTCGCCGAGCACGTCTTGGGATTGAAAGTAGCCGCGGAGGTTACAAGGCGGATGGTCTGGATCCCGCAGAGGTCAAGGATAATCGGGGCTCTCAGAAGGGCGGGGTTCAGCCGACGGGGAACGCAGATCCTCTTCGAGCGGACAGCGACCCGGCCCTGAAACGAGCAAGGAAGAGCGGAAAAGGAAGATTCATTGCTCATCGTTCATAGGTCGGTCGTTACGGAAATCGGTCTGCCACACGACAAGGGAAGAAGTACTGTCTAGAGTCGCTTCAGGCATTCTTTCGAAAGAAGGCCATTTTGGGCAGAGTTCCCCGACGAGAGCTCCCTCCTCCACAGAGTGATTCAGACCAGGCCGGGGTACCGACATGTTCACCTTCCGAGCAATTGTTCTAGGTTCGGTTTCTCTTGAGGGGGCGCCCTCGTCCTGGAGGGTGTGCTGTCAACCGCCGGCAACCTATGGAAGCTCGGCCTGATCCCCCAGGCCATCGCGAACGGACTCGCGAGCATACTCGTTCTGTTCTTCCTGATCACGGACCTGCACGGGGGCCTCCTGGACGTCGGGCTGGTCGTCGGAGTGTCGGCCCTGGCCCTGGTGCCCTCGCAGATGCTGTGGGGGAGGCTGATAGACTCCGCCGGGAGGTGCAAGCCGTTCCTCGTCCTCGGCTTCCTGGGCATGGGAGCCTCGTTCGCCGCCATCCCCTGGGCCGGAAGCGTGGCTGCGCTCGTCGCCCTGGTCTGCCTGAAGTCGATGCTCTACGCCGCGACGCTACCTGCCCGGCAGCTCCTCACCGTGGAGTCCGAACAGAGGGAGGGGTGGCAGAAGGGGCTGGCGAACATGCAGTTCCTGACCGCGCTGGGCGAGACCATGGGGATGGGGATCGGGGCGGCCCTGGTGGCCAGCCTGGGCTACTCCCAGCTCTTCCTGCTCTGCGGGGCGCTCTGCGGGACGTCGGCGGTCGTCCTAGGCGTGGTCGCGAAGGAGCCGGGCATAATGATCCAGAGACGATTGGTGGCCCTGGAGCGCTCCACTTCGACCCTGGTCGCCGTGTCGGGCCTCGTGGGGAATCTGAGGCTCTCGCCCAGCAGGCTCAACTACGGGAAGGTGCTTGGGACCCTGAACCGCTCGACGAAGTACCTGATGCTGGGAATCTTCGGCTTCTCCCTCGCCGGGGCTGCGTTCTATTCTCCGCTTCCGGCGTACTTCCTCCGGTTCTACTCTTCGCAGGACGTGTTCCTGGTCTTCTTCGTGGGCTCGCTGGCAGGGGCTGTGTCCTACCTGCTCGTCGGACGTCGCAGAGGGGGCGCCGGGAAGAGCCTGGCGCTGTCTTCGTCCGTGAGGATGGTCGTGATACCCCTCCTGCTCCTGGGGGCCCTGGGGGCGGCTCCCGGGCTCGTCGTGGCCGCGGTGGTGCTGGCGGTGCTTGAGGCGTTCTCGTCGCTCTTCGACATCTCGAGCATGTTCGCCTTTCTCGAGACCGCGCAGGTGGGCCGCGCCGGGTTCTACGGCGCGCTCGTGGGGCTGGGGGCGGCCGGGGGCGGAGTGCTCGGGGGATTCATCTCGATGGAATTCAATTTCGCCCCCCTGTTCGTGCTCTGCAGCCTGATCTGCGGCGGAGCCCTCGTCGCTTTTGCGCTGCAGTTCAGGGGCACGGGCTCGTTCACGGGATGATCGTGTCTGCGGCGTTCACGCGCGCTCGGAATCAGAGAACTGCAAGAGCCAAGCAGGCCCCGTTGTTGAGGAACTGGTCGCGCGCGTGCCGAGGTGGTGTGCTCTTCAGCCAGCGCATTCCTTGTGATAGCTCTTCTTCGTCAAGAAGCCTTTCTTCACTTCTTGGCCTGCCGGAATCTCTTTGCCGCACTTTGCACAATTCATGTTAGAAGGCCTCTATCTGGTCGTCTTAAGGGTGCCCTAGCGCGCGCTCAAGGGCATACTTGACGAATGGAAAGGCTATCCTCTCGATTGCCTTTCGTCGACCTCTTTTTCTGCCCACTCGTGACCGCAGCGGCTACATCTGTAGGTGAGGCGATACTCCTTCCTGATGACTGTGACAGGCTTCTTCGACGCCGTGTAGGCGACTCCTCCCTGACGAATGTATCTCGACGTATCCACCGGGGGTAGTCCCTGACGTTCGTCGTACTCTTCTGTGTGCGCTTCCGTGTTCTCCAGCTTCTTTTCGGTCTCCTTCACCTCGAACCTGTGCCCGCATTCCGGACACTTCCTGAAGAACGTCTTGACCGAGGCCATGAGCAAAGAGAGCGTCACACTGATATTTAGCGTTGGAGCCGTTCTCGCCTCTTGCGGAGGTGAGCGCGCGAATCAAAGTCGAAGGCTCTGACAAGTGGATAGCCATAATACAGAACGCGAGCAGGAGAAGAGAGTCGCATGACGAGAGTGCGGTTCCGACCATCGGACAGGGAGAGCGCTAAGCGTGTCGCCCTAATGCTCGTCATGGACAGACATGACTTCACCAAGGAGCGCGACGAAAAGTCTGCGGGATGCTACATTCTAGCAGACATGGACCCTCGGAGAGCCGTGGGGATCGCTTCTGCTACGAGAGTCGAACTCGACATATTCCATGATGATGGAACATCGTGGACCAAGCGCGAGAAATCAGGATTGCTTTAGCCCAGCGTCCTCAAGAGTCCTCACGCTGGGCAGCGAGAAGGAGCAGAGGCGACCCCGCATATTGGACAGAACCCTGAGCCGTGTCCCAACAGTCCAACAGAGTTTCTCCGCCCAAGCCATAAATACAAATCCTGTCACTTGCTTCATCGACACGGACCAGACGAAGATAGACGAGTTCGCAGAGCGCATCCTCAAGGAGACCAACGCCGGGATGAGCTGCCTGAACCTGTACCTGGGCCATCGCCTCGGCCTGTTCAGGACCATCGCAGATTCGGGTCCCGTGACCTCCATCGAGCTTTCTCGCGCGACCAACTGCTCCGAGCGCTACCTGCGCGAATGGCTGGGGTGCATGGCCGCCGGAGGATATCTGGACCATGACCCCGGGACGGACCGCTTCTCGCTCCCTCCGGAGCACGCCGTCGTCCTCCTGGACCGGGACAGCGCGGCCTACACCGCTCCCAAGGTGGCCTACATCCAAAGCTTCGCGTCCGTCCTCGACAGACTGGCCGAGGCGTTCCGGAGCGGCGGAGGCGTCCCCTACGAATCCTACGGTCCTGGATTTGTGGACGCCCTGGGCTGGGGGAACCGCACGCTCTTCGTCAACGATTATCTCGCCAGATGGATCCCCGCGGTCCCGGGCCTGCGGGATCGGCTCGCCGCCGGAGGCCGCGTGCTCGAGGTCGGCTGCGGCGTCGGCTGGTCGAGCATCGCCCTGGCCCTCGGCTTTCCCAGGGCCCGCATCGACGCCATCGACGCAGACGGGGAGTCCATCGCGCAGGCGCGGCGCAACTCGGAGGAGGCCGGCGTGGCAGAGAGAATAGCTTTTTGCGTCGGATCAATGGAGGAGTCGCCTCTGGAGGGCCCCTACGACCTGGCCACGGCCTTTGATACTGTCCATGACCTCGCCCATCCAGTGAAGGCCCTGCGGAGGATGCGCGAAGTGCTGGCTCCGGACGGTTCGGCGTTGATCGCCGACGAGAAGGTCGGCGAGACCCTCGAAGAGAACTCGAACTTCTTCGGGCACCTCATGTACAATTTCAGCGTCCTGCACTGCCTGCCCCAGGCAATGGCCACGCCGGATTCGGCCGCGACCGGGGCCCTGATGTCCCAATCAAGGTTCAGGGGCTACGCCCTGGAGGCGGGTTTCAGTAGAGTGGACGTCCTTCCCATCGAGAGCCCCTTCTGGCGCTTCTATCGGCTGACGCCCTAGGGGCCTCGGCAGACACTCCAGGGACGGGAGGGGGGAAGTAAAGGGAAAAGCCCGAACTCCACCGTCGAGGTTTATCTCTCTGTCTTTAGGGGGTCAACTCAGAGGACCGGGAAAGGAGATTGGCAGCCGGCAACGCCGTCACTGTGGATACGCTGACGAAGTCCTACGGGAATCTTCACGCCGTGGACGGCATCTCGTTCAACGTCCAGCAGGGTGAGGTCTTCTCTCTCCTGGGCCCCAACGGGGCCGGCAAGACGACCACCATAGAGATACTCGAGGGCCTCAGGAACAAGGACAAGGGTCACGTGAGCGTCCTGGGCCTCGACCCCTGGGCCAAGGGCTACGACCTGCACAAGAGGATCGGTGTCATACCACAGGGCTTCAAGTTCCTAGACTATCCGACGCCCAGGGAGGCCATCAGGTACTACGCAGCTCTCTTCGGCACCAAGGTGGACGTGGAGCAGATACTGAAGGAGGTCATACTGGAGGACGCCGGCAACATCTACTACATGCGCCTCTCGGGCGGCCAGAAGCAGAAGATGGGCATGGCGCTGTCGCTGGTCAACGACCCTGAGCTGGTCTTCCTGGACGAGCCGACGACCGGCCTGGACCCCCAGGCGAGGAGGGCAGTCTGGGAGGTCATCAGGAACCTCAAGAAGCAGGGCAGAGTGGTGCTGTTGACGACGCACTACTTGGAGGAGGCCGAGGAGCTCGCCGACAGGGTCGCGATAATGCACCACGGCAAGATCATAGCCCACGGGACCGTGGATGAGATCATCACCAAGCACGGCTCCGGGGAGAGGCTCACCGTGCGCGGCAGCGAGGAGCTTGCCGGATACCTCAAGCAGAACACGAAGCTCAAGGTGGATTACGACTCGGGGAGGGTCACGATTCAGCTGGAGCGGAAGAACGACGCTCTGATGGCCCTGGGCGCCATCTCGGAGTCGGGGATGGAGTGGTCGGAGCTGACCACGAGGAGGGACAGCCTGGAGGACATCTTCATCAGGATGGTGGGCGAACCCATGGTCGACGAGGGCGCCGACGGCGCCGAGGAGAGGAGCTGAGCGCTCATCGATGTTTAGCATCAGGAGGACCCTGGCGGACCTCTCGGTCTTCGGGAAGGGGTACATGCGCAGCAGGGTGGGCGCCTTCTTCACACTGATCTTCCCGGTCATACTGATCCTGCTCTTCGGAGCCATCTTCTCGGGCAACGGCGGCGCCTCCACCGTCTACGTCCAGAACCTGGACCTGGGCCCGACCGGCACCCCGTACCCGGCCAGCGCCCAGTTCGTCTCCGCCATGAACAGCACCACAGCCATAACACTGGTCTCGGTCCCGGCATCCGACAACCTCTCTTCCTACTTGCTCTCGCACTCCGCCTCGGACGGCATAATCATCCCGGCCGGCTTCACCGCCGACTACACGCAGCACAAGCCGGTCAACGTGACTGTCTACGGCAACCCGGCGTCGACCACCAGCGGCATAGTGAAGGAGATAACGGCCTCGGTGGAGAACTCGTTCAACCTGTACGGGGGCTCGCCCGTCCTGGGGGTCAGGCCGATGACCATAGCGTCATCATCCTACAAGTACATCGACTTCTTGGTTCCCGGCCTAATCGGTTTCGCGGTGCTGATGAGCCCGATGTTCGCCCTGGTCAACGTCAGCTCCACCTACAAGCGGGACAAGGTCTTCAAGGCCCTGTCGCTGACGCCCCTTACCAAGACCGAGTGGCTGGTCTCGAAGATACTCTGGTACTTCGCCATGACGCTGATCTCGTTCTGCCTCATGGTCGCCACCGGGATCTTCCTCTTCGGGGCCCACATCTCGCTCTCGCTGGGCATCCTGCCGTTCCTGTTCGCGGGGCCCCTCCTCTTCGTGTCTCTGGGAATGCTGGTGGGGACGACCTCCAACACGCCCGAGTCGGCCGCGGTCGTCGGGAACCTGATCACCTTCCCGATGATGTTCCTCTCGGGGACCTTCTTCCCGGTCTCGTCGATGCCAACGTACCTGCAGGAGATCGCCCACGTGCTCCCGCTCTACTACGTCATCGAGGGGTTGACCAACGTCATGATCTACGGGAACTACGGGGCGGCCCTGATCGACCTGGTCGTTATCGTCATCGCCTCGGCCATCGTCTTCGGCCTGGCCGTGCGGTTCTTCAAGTGGAGAGAGGACTAGCGACCAGTCAAGAGCCAGAAGTAGGGCTTCTGACAGCTGGTCGGAGAAGCGAAGTACTGAAGAGATCTGGCGTGGTGCGCGATGGTAGCAATCCCTTAATCTTCCTCTGACCTGCGCTTTTCAGTTGAAAGCACCCTCAGTCATGGCAGCCGGGGCCTTTCTCCTGGTCTTCGGGCTGATCTTTACCCTCTACATCAGCGTCATAGTCAATGAAATCTACGGATACTTCTACAACTACCAAACCTCGGTCGCATACTGCCAGCTCGCTGGCATCATCGTGGCCGCGATGGGAGCTGGCTTCTTAGCCTATGGTTATGGGCTAGACCTGGAGAATCGCGCGCAACCTCGGCCGAGCGCGTGACGGAGCCACTGCCAGACGGAATAGCGAGAAGACCGGCGAGGTCCTCGGCCGTCCGAACTCAGGTCCGATGACGGCATCGGCTTGTAGGGTTGTGTTGAATCCATGGATGACTCTGACCTCCTGTTGCATCGCGGGTGATGGCTGTCAGATACAGCCAGCAAAGCTCCCAGTCACCCAGAGGAATTGTCCATTGAAGTAGACCCCGCCTACCTTGAACAAATCGTAAGAAAGAGAGAGGTAGCCGAAACCAGGGTATGCGCAAGAGAACCAGCCCCAGACTACGGGGACGAAAAGGAAGAACAGAAAGAAAGCGATGAAGCACGTTCCGACCTTGAGCAGGAGTCTTCTTCTCACATATGAGAGACTTTCTCCGTGTTATTTACAGCCTCGGTGAGCATGACCAACCACTTGTTCTTGGCCTCGATTCCGACCCATGCGACCTCAGCGGGAGTCGCGCGCGCGCGACCATCGAAGCGCTAGGGCGAGCCTTCGGCTGATCCCGCGGTTGGGGCGCGCACGTGGACCCTGAAACCGAAGGACCTCAGGATGTAACCGGCTGGAAACGCGTTCAGGGCCCAGGCGGGGTAGATGGCGATATCGAACAGGGTCCTGTTGAAGCTACCGGGGTTCACGAACAGCGAGAGGACACCATACTCCACAGCCAAGAGAACCAGGGCCACCAGGAGCGACGCTGCGAGGTACACCCAGGCCTTCACTCTGCGGGGTTTTGGCATTGATTGGTATCTCCCTCGCTCGCGCTCGGACTGGTGTCATCCACTTATCCGTTCCCACCAGGTGGTGGGGAACTCTCGACCAAGCTTCCGTGGGATAAATCTCAACGCGCCAATTGTACACGCATCGGTTGTGCACGAAGAGCGTAATAGGAACTTCATTCCCTAGAGATTGGCATGTCTAGACATGCCGCTGAAGAGCTGTCACTCCCGAGCCACTCGATAGCGCTTGTCAAGAACGCGAGCCATCCTTCCTCGCACCTTCCAGCGTCCTGCGACGCCTGTCAGAAGATGATCAGCGCCTACCCCTACATCGCCAAGCAGTGCACCGACGGTCGCCACAGGAAGTACCACGTCGCCTGCGCTCTGAGAATAGGCGTGATCCTGCGCGTCCCGGCGCCTGAAAGGGAAGAAATCCTAGTCGCCTGAGCCACCGGTCAACACCAGCAGCCGTGGACCGAAGAGCCTACGGAACCCCCTCGGGGGTTCTGGTGCACGCGCTGTGCCATGAACCTCAACGCAGTTCGGACGGCTCTGTTAACTTGGTGGTTGAGCGGGTGGGTTCGTCTCCCTGTTAACTGACTATTGATGGTTTCACGAAAGCCTGTCTGCACAACTCTTGCACGCCCTCTTTTGAGAGCCGTCAGGCTCCAAGACGATTCGGTTCCCGTCAACGACTCTCCCCTCCTTGTCTTGCACCATGAGCGTCTTGCCGCAGTATTCGCACTTTGGCTTCGGTTCAGACGCCCCAGTTCTCCCCATTCTTCGCGCCACACTTGGTGATGGCCTCGATTCGCGTCACTCTCAGTCACGTTCAAGCGAGCCACGCCGAGGTTCTTCATGTTCAGGGTTCTCGCATCCTACCCAGACGATGACAGCGCCCTCTGGACGACCGCTCTTCAAGAAGCAATTGAGACAGAGCTTCAATCCAGTCGCACCAGAGGTAATTCTGAGCAAAAACAGAAAGTGGCGTGCGCTCGTCCCAAGGTTGAGATGCGGCCATTATGGAGGAAATGCCCGCACGACATGAGCTTCAGAGTCAGGCTGGGCGGGCGCACGTCGGCGTCACCGACTAGGACGATATTTAATGGCCTGAGGCTCGGCCCTGTTAATTCGTCACTTTCCTGTTCCAGCTGTCAAGCGTCAGACTTCGGTCGGAGTTTATTAGAGCGGGTAGAACCGTCAAGTTAACAGAGCCGTTCGGGCGAAGGTATTAGTAATCGTGAGCCTCTTGAACGCCTTCGAGGTACTTCGCGAACGAGCGCCCAACCGGTTCGAAATTTCACTCGTCTCGCCGTAGCCATTGTCGTCGCGGGGGTGGTGATTGGCGCCGGTGTCTTCGCCTCATCCTATCCTGGGTCGGCCACGACCGTGAGCCGAACGGTAACCGCCACCACGACCGTAACACAGACTGCTGTCACTTACGGTGCCGTCTCCTTTTCGAGTTCGTGGCACTATGTCGGGAACATCACGCTCTCAGCTCGGCTCTCTGCGTGCGAAATACTTCGATTCCCATGCCCCACGAACCCAACGAGCCAAGCCGAACAACTCACCAATGGGACATCAAACATCTTCGTCGAAGGAGCCAGGGAGTGTGGGGAATCGACACCTTGCATTACGTCGACCATAATCATTTTCGACGATTCGGTCTATTGCATAACGCCGCAGGTACCCTACGCACCGCAATGCCCCTCCATAATATACAACCTCTAGGACCCCAGACGCACCAGAACCACCCGCACTCGGCCAAGCGTTCAGCGTGAGACACCCGTTTGAAGCACCCGGCGACGAGGGGGAGCGAAACGACTGGCCGTCTTCCGAGTCGCACCAGGAGAACAACAAGAGGGGTCGATCTCAGCGCGCTCGCCGATCAAGCGAGCCACCACGGGGAGCGGACACAATGCTTTTGTAACTGCATCCTCTCACCTCACGAAGCGCTGGTGTGACACGAACACCAAGAACCTGATGCTGAGCATCTTCGTCATTCTGACCATACTCTTCGCTTCCCTTACGCTCGTTGAGCACAGTCTAGTCAGCACGGCGACCACGACTTCGACCATCTATACGAACACGACGACGATCGTCTACACGAACACGGCTTCGACCTCCACCACGTGCACCAACCCACCGTTGGTCGGTTGCACGCCCATTGACGTGCCCGTATTACTGAGCGCTTTCGTGAATCAATCGGGAACAATGACGTTCTGCGGCGTAGTCACTCAAGGTTACCCACTGGCAGCGGTTTGCGATGTCACAATCTCTGAGGGGGTCTCCGGAACCGTCGTGTTGAATCTCACAAGTCAGAATGGCGACAGTTTTGTCTCATTCGGAAATTACTCCTCTGAAAGCACGTATGTCCAGTTCACTTCGAACAGCACCTGCCAGTCCTCCCCGGGCTGTCCCGTCTCAACCGCTGGGTCGGTCTACAGGTTCGACTATACGGTTGCTCAGATCCTTCCAGCGCCGATGGAAGCCATCCTGACCATCACGGTGACCAAGACGTGCTGTTGGCCCTAGCTCATACAACTTATCAGCTTCGAGAGCAACTCAGCGCGCGCGTCAGCACAAATCATGGCAAATGGAATCAAAATCAACTACAACTTCATTCGACCACACATAGCGCGCGCTCGCTGCACCAGAACTTCCAGAGTTAGGCCATTCAAGCGGGGTTCTTCAGCCAGCGCATTCCTTGTGATAGCTCTTCTTCGTCAAGAAGCCCTTCTTCACTTCTTGTCCTGCAGGAATCGCCTTGCCGCACTTTGAACACGTAGCCACTTTAGTCGCGCTGGGACGGAACGGGTTTTGTTCACTGGTTAGGGGAGGCTTCGGGTTCGTCCATTTGGACAATCTGAAGAGTCCGTCTGCTTGTCTGTCTTAAGGGTATGTCCCGAGTTGCACGATCGAAGACCCCAGAAGGCTGTTGTCCCGAAGATGCACCAGAATTCCCCCAGGGGACTTGGGTTTGGACGGAATCAGGTGGAAGGCGCTAATCAAGCAAGCAACCCAGAAGAGTGAGAACAGAGAACACGGAAGGTCTTAAGGGATGGTCCCCCCCACTTGGTCTTGATTGAAAGGACAAATCGCATCTCTCCTGATTGTGATTGCCTTGATAATCGGCGCGGGTGTTGGGTATTTTGGGAATAACGCAACCACCAGAACGACGACCGGGACGATTACGGCGACGGTCATCAAGATATACACCACCACTGTCGAGACCTACACCACGACATATCCCGCAATCGCCACCTCAATGTGGGTATCGGGCGTCGCTCAATGCATCGTAACCGAATATCACGTTTGGGCGCTTGTAAACAGCAGTGAGATGGGGGAGATAGCATCGACTTCAACCCAGAGTTACGCAGTCCAGACATACCAGACCTCGACGATGGAGCCGACTGTAGGCTTTGCGACCACCTTTGCAACTCCCTACACGCGCACTCTTACGGGAGCGATAGCATACTGGAACAGCACGGTCTGCACGCTCATCTCAGGTTAGTTAGCACAGGGCCGTGATAACCATCAAGCCCCGAGTTGTACCACCAGAACTCTAAGAGGCCTCCAAATCAGTCGCGCGCGTGGAAGGAACTAATCAAGCGAGCGAGCAAGGCCACGACTCGAAAGCCGTAAGTATCGCCTCTTTCTATTTGCCACTATGACACAGGCGAGGGCGGCGTTCCTGGTTGTTGTGTCGCTCGTCCTCCTGAGCATTGGCATAACAGGCATCTTTGCTCAGGTTCCAGCACCAAAGAGTCTGCAATCCGATCCAATCCTACCCATAGGCAAAGTGCCACCCGTCAACACGGCATCCATGAGTGACCCGTCCGGCTCCTACGTCTTCTACAACATCACTTACACTCAGGTCGGCAATCTCACCATCAATCGGTATTCCATGAATCTGGCTTCATACGAACAACTACAGAATGACCCCTATTCCACAGGTCCGCCCTGCGAAATGCAGGTAGTCGGGAACATGGCGATGGTCACATGCACGTGGGAAAGCATCAACGCAACAACCTCGTTATTCCTCACAACGCAACCCCGCTAATCCTCCCCTCGTAGGATCGAAGCCCATGTCCCGAGATGCACCACTAAGGGGTCAGAATCTTGAAAGTCCCGACAATGCACCAGAACCCCTTCGGGGCAGGCGTAAATATCGAAGGTCGGCAATCAGCGAGGCGAATGTCCAGCATCGTGACCTTCTTTCGTCACTGCCCGTCCTGCGGCAGAAGGTTCGAGATCAGGCTCGTAGGCAGGAGTCTGGTCAGCACGGAGAAGGAGACCTACCCGACCACGAGGTCGGCAGACTACATCAATCCGGCACAGAGGTCGGGAATTGACGGACCCAGCTGGCTCTTCGTGGAGCTTGAGGAAAAGGTCCTGGTGACCGTCGAGAGGAAGGGGTTCCAGTACGCCTGCCGGTGCAAGCACTGCGGCCATCGGTGGGCCGAGGAACGCTTCGAAGAGACGAAACCCAGCATCGAGAAGCGATGAAGCTGGCGGCCTCGCTGGGTGCGCGCGTGCGTCGTGAGGTCAGTTCAGTCCGTCGACTCCGAGAGACGCGCGTAGGACTCATTAGTATCCTTTTTTGGTTGCCAATGCTTGGTCGGCTGGAGCCACGGGCCGGGCGACTACCTTGATCACCGACCACTTGCCGCACAGAGGGCACTTCATGTACCTGCTTCTGCCCAGCCGCAGCGAAGTGAACGATGCGCCAGGAACAAACTGGTAGTTGAACTGCCCGTTGCACTTTGGACAGACGAGCGTGTTCTCCCTGACGACCCCGGCGGTCCCGCGGGCTGCCCGGCTTCGCCCTCTGGCCAGCCACCACGCGCCGACGACGATGATGACGATTAGCACCACGGCAACGACGATCGGCAGTACCCAGCTTTCCACGCTCGAGTCAGCGGTTGGACGGGGTCAATAAACGATTTCGCAGTTGCATGTCTACCGCGCGCGAACCCGAAGGACCGCCGCGCACGCTCGCTCTTAAATCAGGTCTCTATTCTCCGGGGGACAAGACCTTGGACGACTGGCATGACATCCTGTACGTCCAGAACGCCCGCATCTACCAACCCGTGCTGGAGGCCGGCCTCTCTTCAGCGCCTTCGGAAGCAAGGGGGCTGGCAGAGATATTCAGTCGCTTCAACCTCCGAGCCAAAGCCGGTAGAAGGCCGAAGATCCTGGACGTAGCATGCGGCATCGGACGACACTCGATCAACCTGGCGAAGCTGGGATACGAGGTGGTCGGTTTCGATTTCTCTCCCTACTTCCTGAAGACGGCACGAAGGCTAGCAAGACAGGAAGGTCTGAAGCAGCGCAGCGTCCTGCGGTTCTACCAAGGAGATACGGCCCAGATCAAGGAGATCCTGCATGTCAATCGGGAGACCAACTTCGATGCGATTATCTGCATGGACACCTCCACCGTCCGCCCGACCTTGAGTGAGGAGGTCGAGCTCCTGCGCTCGCTGCACGAAGTCGGGCGCAAAGGGTCCCTGCTCGTGATCGAGACCGCGAACAGAGAATCCTTCCTGAAGTACAAGCGTTACCTCACTCTTCCCTTGGTCCAGTCTTTCCCCGGAGGACTCCAGAGGCACATCCAGGCCAGCTATGACCCCAGGAGCCAGCACATCAAGGGGGACTGGAAGTTCTTCCGAGAGCTGCCCAGTGGGAACCTGAAGTGCCTGCTTTCGATCAAGATGGAATCATACATCCACTCGCGAAGTGACCTGAGAGCCGTCTTGGAGAAGGTGGGATGGAAGTATCTCCGTTGTTATGGGAGCGTCAAGCGCCTTGATAGGCTCGATTCCGACTCGTATCACATCGTGATGGTCGTAAAGAAGGCCTAGGGTATACGCCCTGATTGGACCGAGACACGGACGGGTCGGCCGAACTGCTTAAGAGTTCCCGGCGAAATGAATGAATCCCATGCCCAAGACTATGACGATCCTGAGAACATGCCCCTCATGCGGGCACAGGTTCCACGTCAAACGCGTCCACGAAACGCTCCTGAGTGACAGGAAAGTGACGGAGGCCGTCTCCAAGGACGGAATGATGTTCAACACGGGCGCTTCCGCAGGAATCTGGGGCTATCCGAGGGGAAAGGTCTGGTCGCCCCCTATGGGCGCCCAGGAAAAGGCGACGTTCACCACCAAGAGAAAGGAGTTCGAGGACTCGTTCAAGTGCGCGCGCTGCGGTCACCAGTGGTCCGAGAAGCGCTCAGTAGAAAGCGACCTGCACTGAGGTTCGGTACCCCACTGCGCGCGATCGATGGAACCGCTAAAGAGTTCCCTATGCGGTGAATGAATCTCATGCCCAAGTCCATGACGATCCTGAGAACATGCCCATCATGCGGGCACAGGTTCCGCGTCAAGCTCGTCAGCGAAACGCTCCTGAGCGACCAGAGGGCATCGGAACCTATCGGCCGAGACCAGGGGGCGTCGATATTTGGTTATCCAACTCCGATAAATGCGGCTGTCCTGAGGATGGGGCGATATACCATCCATTCACCGTCAGCGGGTTCTCAAGAAAAGGGAAGATTCACCACCAAGAGAAAGGAGTTCGAGGACTCGTTCAAGTGCGCGCGCTGCGGTCACCAGTGGTCCGAGAAGCGTACGGAAGCGAGCGACCTGCGCTGATCCAGGCATAGCCAGCCAAGCAAGACCTGGACATGGATGCCGGTTGATGCAGCGAAGTGCTCGCGCCTAATGTTTGCACCAGCAGCCTGCGGATCCTCGGTGTTCTCGTTCCTGTCACGACCGTTCGCTGGACTAGAACTAAGAACGCAGGCGCGATGAGGTGGTCAATGGAAACGAACAAACGAACGAAAAGCATACCCATCATGGCAGCGCTGATCGTGGTGATCATGGCGCTGGCCGCGTCGACGATCTACTTCGCCTACGTGGCGAAGTCCGGCAACCCGGCCACGTCGAAGGTCAGCTCCGCCTCGTCTGACCCCTCCAGGGTCTACTCGCTCCCCTATGCGGGCAGCGTGTTCCAAGGGGCAACCGGCTCCGGGGACCAGACGGGCGACGCCTCGTCCGGCGCCGACTCCATCACCGTGAGCGGGACAGGCGGGGCCAGCTACACGCCCAACGAAGCGCTGGTCTCAGTCTCGGTGGAGACTAACAGCGCAACCGCCGAGGCGGCGACTTCATCAGACGCAGCGGCGACGCTCAGCGTCATCAGGGCGCTGAACGGGATCGGAGTCTCCAACAGCAGCATCGAGACCCAGGGCTACAGCCTCTCCACCGACTACGCGGACTGCGACTCTTCGTGCATCCCGCAGATAATCGGCTACACAGTGAGCAACAACCTGCAGGTCAACATCACCTCCAGCGTCCCGAGCCAGCTTGGGCTCCAGGCTGGCCGCGTCATCGACACGGCCGTGGCGGCGGGCGCGAACCAGATCAGCCTCTCCTTCGCGGAGACCAGCTCGGTCCTGGCCAAGCTGACCAATGGCGCCCTCCAGCAGGCGGTGGCGTCGGCCTACGGCCAGGCACAGACGATCGCGGGCTCCCTGGGAGTGAACGTGACCGGGGTGATCAGCGCGAGCGAGGGCTCGTCCTACACGCCGCAGTACTACGGGGAGGAGGCGCTGTACGCGATGGCCGTCAACAGCGTGTCGACGCCGATCATGCCTGGCACCCAGTCCATGTCGGTGACCGTGCAAGTCGTGTACGCCATAGGCTAGAGTGGAACAGACTAGAAACCCCCTCGCGGGGGTTTCGCCCTCCTTTTTCTGAACTGGTACCCGGGCACGCGCATGTGACCGTGAACAAACCTCGGCGTCTGCCTTTAATGTGGCCCGTCCTTGCTCTCCTTGATGCGCAGGGAAGCGTTCGTCGCGGGGGTGCTCTGCATGCTGATCGCATTCGTACTGACGTCCGTTCTGACCCACTTGGAGGCCACGTACGCCAACCTCCAGCCGCTGGCCATCCTGGTCTTGATCCTCGCCGGAGCCGGGGCGGTCATCATAGGATACTCGATCTGGGACGAGGTATCGGGAAAGACGGCGCCTGCTCAGTCTTGATGGGAGAAAGTCTCAGGGTGGTCTGACAGAGCCTACTGGAACTCCCTATGGTATGACGTGGGTTCCAAAAGCTTAAGCGCGAATGGCGTCGGCCTGATTCTTGTGCCGCGGTAGCTCAGCCTGGGAGATCCCTCCGAGGGACCTTACAGCATCCGGCTGAAGACCGGAGTGTCGTCGGCTCAAATCCGACCCGCGGCACTTCACTCTTCCTCCTCTATCCCACCCGACGGTACACTCCCGGCGTCACGAACTCGACCAGGCCGAGGCCTCGCAGCACCTGCAGCTGCTGTCGTATCTTGGGCCTGACGTTGCGGTTCTTCGGGTGCTTCCTGGCCAGCTCACCCTCGAACGAATACACGTTGTCCAGGGTGAACGTCGAGTAGAGCCGTTCGACGCACCTCAGGACATCGGCCAGCCAGCCCCGGGCCTGGGGCTCGGCCTCCAGCAGCCGGTCGCTCCGCCTCCACCTCGAAAGTACATCCGTCCGTGGGCGCACTGTGCCGTCTCGTATGACGTCGATCCTCCCGAGCGCCGGCACTTCGGCCAAGGAGATGAGGCACCCCTGCCATCCCGCGCGCCTGGCGTTGGCGCCGAGCGCCTTCCGAGGAACGAGACAGCTCGGAGTGATGCACGCCCTGTGGACGAGCTCGAGATCGGACACGACCCACTTCACGGGATCGTAGCGCAGGAGGATTAGCGACGGGTAGGCGTCCTGCATGACGCCCCTCAGGGCGGTGCTGTACTCCGAATCCAGGACCGACCCGCCGAACGGCCTCCTGGAGGCCTTCAGCTGGGACCTTTCGCTGCATCCGACGGAGTGGAAGTCGTAAAGCGGCGTGCTGGCCCTGTAGGGCGACAGGCGGTCGCCGCAGGAGGGGCAGTAGAAGTTGTCTAGGGTCCACCGTTCGGTTGACAATCTGGCGAGCTGCGAGGCGCTTCTGTAGCCTGACTCCGCGACAAGGCTCAGCTCCAAGTCTGGGGAAGCAGGTGGAAGGGGGTCATTGATCAAGGTTCACTCTCAGTCACCCAGGACTGAGCCGGTAACCTCGTCGTTAGTGATGTGAGTGCGTTCACTTCTCGGTCACAGTCAGGACCTCTACATCCATAGCCAACTCTTTCCTGACCACTTCACGCACGTGGTTCGCGTCCTCCGGTCCTGTGCTGTCTACTATGACAGTCATTTTCAACTTCTCTTCACCCGACTCGTATCTGACGACCTTCCCCTCATGAATCACTGACTCTTCCCACACCTTCGATATCCTGGGAAGACCACTCATGCCATATAGTACCGAAGCGAACTGTTTGTCCTTCTGAGGCGGTTTCAGGTCTCGGAACTTCTTGAGTCCCTCCTCGTCCAAAGTCACGGGATCCACCATGACATCCTGGGGCTTTTCGCTAGTTGGCTCGTTGGCCGGACTCCGGGCCTCGGGTAGAGGAGAGGGCGCAGACGTGCCTTCAGAGCCGCTGTGTTGTTGGTTTGTTGCAGCGTCTTTCACTGCGACGGGACTCGAGGGCCAAGCTTGCACGTAGATAGGTTCCGGTCCCATCATGTCCGCCATGTCTTTCATCAAGGATTGCTCTAATTTGGCGAACGCGCCACGGAGCTGGTCCTCAGCGTATCTCTTGAGCGCGCCTTTCTGAACCTCGTCAGCCTTCCTCAGGCATTGACTCAAACGAGGGATGCCCATCACCGGAAGGTTGCTAAAGACGTCGATCAGGTACTTGTCGCCCTTGCCCCCCAGGAATCTTGCTAGGTAGGCGGGGTCGTCTTCGAGGATTTTCCAGGTCGGGTAGTTTTGCGCCAGCGCCTCCCGCTGCCTCTTCAGTATAGCTTCCAGTTTGGGGATCTCGGCATCCAGCGACAGCTTCTCTCTCCAAACCCGGCCCAGGCTCACGGCCAGCGACCGCCGAGGGTTCGTCAGGTACCTCCCCATGCTCTGCGGCCAGAAGGGGACGTCCTCGACCATCATGCCAAGCATCCCGTCAAGCAGGAACGCTCTGGTTTCGTTGGACAGGGTCGCGTTCGGATTGACATTCTCTTTCGCGAAGATCGCGAAGAGCGCATCCATCTTCGCGGGCTCGCTTTTCCACAGGAATCCGGAGAGCGCCTTGTAGGAGTCGATCGTGGCAGTCATCTGGGTCATCGTCTCCGTTAGCGACGCGATTGCGGTCTTGATTCCGATCTCTTTCCTCTCGAGGGCTGAAATGTAATCGATGTGGGTTTGCTCGTCGCGCTGGTACTTCCTTTGCATCTCCTGACACTCACCTGCCTTCCGGTCCAGCTCACTCTGGGATGCCTGGTAGCGGGCTGCCAGAGTCCTATCCTGCGCTTCTTTGCGGTTCGCGAACATTTCGACCTGTTTCTCCTCCCTGGCTGCGTAGCGCGCCGAAAGGCCGTTGTAGGCGGACCTCAGTCCACTCAGGTTCACTCTGAGGTCGCGGCACTGTTTGACCAGAGATTTTCTCTGATCTCTGAGAAAGCTTACGCTTCGCTGGAGTCTCTTCTCCGTCCGCCCCAGGATGGTCAACCGCTTCTCGGTCTGGTCTACAGCCGACTCGAGGCTGCCGTGCTTCGCCAAGAGCTCGGCGATCCTTCTAGGGACGTCGGCGACCTTTGCGCCCAGCCTCTCCACCTCGATCGATATCCTATCTGCGACTTCTATGGTCAGGCCCCTGTCGACGATCTTCTCGCACTTCTCGATGGTCTCGGCCGCCTGGCGCGGGGTCCCGCCTATCTTCTGCAAGCCATTTTTGATTCGTTCGAGGTCCAGCAGATGGCCGAGCCGTGACGTGGCGGTTGTGATCTTCTGCACCAGCGTCTTGAGCTCTGTCCCACCCGACGACAGCGCCTCGTTCATCTCGTCGAGCTCGTGCACCTTCTTGGGATGCTCGGCCAACAGCTGCTCATGGGTGTACCCAGTCTCTTCCACTACCTTCGAGCACTCTTCTGCTCTCTCGCAGACCTCTACTGTCTTGTTCCCGAACTTCTTCACGATGGGGAGGACGACGCTCTCCACTTCGTCAAGGCTGGATCCGGCCTCATGGATCGCATCGTCGATTGCTATGGCCCGGAGATGCGTTTCTGGGACTGCGCCCCTGTCTCTAAGCTTCCGCACGAGCTCGTGCGTAGCAGTTAGATCCGGGTCCTCCTTCGCCCGCTCAGCGACGAGTGCAGTCATCGCCGCCGCTGAGACCCCCGTCATCTCGAAGATGTATTCGTACGACCTGCCCTCGGAATAAAGCTTGAGGGCCCTCACTTTCTGTTCGTCGGTGATCGGTACACCCTTCATGAGCTCTTCTAGGGGGTACTAGTTTATCTGTAGGGGGATCTCCGGGAGGCTATGAGAGTAGTATCTCGTCCCTACTCCGTCGAACACTTCAGATGCCAAGAGATTCTCTCCCATGTCAAGGGTCAGCGAGACTGCCTGTCGGAGAACAGGGTCGCCGCTCAGTTGGGGACAGGTTATGCTACCGTCCATGGCTGCCTGCCCCTCCTCGCCAAGGCTGGCCTCTTGCACTCTGAAACTAGGACGGCAGGGACCCAGACCTTCACCTGCTACAAAGCATAGAAGGTTCGAAGAGAACTCCGAGGCGCGTCATCGCCTTGCAGTGCTAACTCTGCGGAGTCATCCCGAGCCCCCTCGGGTTGCTGGTCCCTGGCTGGCAGCCCAACCGTTTGTGGGCACCACCTTTTCCCCCTATACTATGCCCTAGGGGGATTTTTTGGGCCAGAATGAACGAATGAACGAACGAATGAAGGAAAGAATGAAGGATTGAACGGGAGTATGAACGGAACTGGCCACGGAGCGCGCGTCCTCCAGAACAGTCGCTGAAGCAATCGCATGGTATATAGCCGGCCCGCGGCCATGCTGATCCCAGATTGGAGCGGACCAAACGGTTCTCGGACGCGCGCTACATCTCGCTCGAGACCTACAGGAAGAGCGGCGATCCCGTGCGGACAACCGTCTGGGTTGTCGAGGATGCAGGCGTGGTCTACGTCAGGACGGGTCCCCGCAGCGGCAAGGTCAAGCGGATCCGCCGGAACCCCCACGTCCGCCTGGCGCAGTCGAGTTTCAGGGGCAAGCTCAGCGGGGAGTGGGTGGACGGAGAGGCCCGACTCGTCGAAGGCGAGGAGTCCGGAAGAATCCTGGAGCTCTTCCGGAACAAGTACGGGCTTCAGCTCAGGCTGCTGGGATGGCTGGGTCGACTGAGCAGAAGCCCTCGACAGCAGTCGGTCATCGTCGGCATCGCCGTCCGTTGACGTCACGCGCACGCGTGCGCCTGACGACACTCAACAGGAGGATTCACCCGACGCTGAGCTGCCGGAACCCGACACTGTGGGTAGCACGCGCGGCGCAAGAGGAACTGCGCCCTTCTACACCATGGACATAGCATCGGCAACGGTTCCGGCCGCTCTAACCCAACCCAAGCCAGCTTGGCACCTCACAGCCCCAGGCCGTTCAGGGTTCCGCCCACTGTCTCGTCTTGTCTTTCAGGATTGAGGAGTAACCATTGCAAAGTTCATACTTCTCGACTGGCAGTTGATACTTGACGCAGAAACCCCAGTTCGAAAAGTGCTGACATGTCTCGCAGCGTCCAACATTCACGCTTTCAGCAGGAGTATCCGGAGCCTTCCTGAACCGAGGCGGGTCGGTTGGATATGCTGGACTCGGTTCAGTCGTCACAGTTCTTGCACCTCCTGGGCGGAAGGAAGTGCGTGACGCCGATGCTGTCTTGATAGATTTCACAATCCACGAACATTCCATCGGACTTCGATTCTTCAGATTCTTCTTGGCTCATGAACTGCAGGATTGGCTTTCCAGCATATTAGCCCAGACCCCAAATTGCATGTTGGGGAAGGAGAGGGTTGAGCGAAAGCATTCCTTAGGGAGCCTCACGCGCGCGCGAACAATGCAGCGCGCGTGCAGCAAGCAATAATGAGCCCGAACGGCGCGGAGATACTTCCCGTTTACATCAGTCAACAATTGGAGACCACCAACCTGCGAGAGCCTCTTGGTCTGTCAACGACTGAGGAATTAAATCGGAGTCTTACTGATTCGTTCGCGGAGGCAGCTTTGTGACCCAAGGCGAATCAGACAACGAGTTCAATTCAGGCAGAGCAGAACTTTACGAAACTCTCGCACACCCAACGAGAATCCTGATTCTACAGACATTGTCTAACCATCAGATGGGGTTTTCCGAGCTCAAACGGGCGACTAGCATCGAGAGTAGTGGAAACCTCTCCTTTCACTTGAACAAGCTGAGTCCACTGGTCAAGACCGACTCTGAGGGCAATTATGGCTTGACTGACGAAGGAAGAGAAGCCCTCCGTATGATCGAGGCGAGCAGAACCCCTCACACTGAGCCTGGACCTTCGCGTCCTGTGTTTCGTCTGCTTCAGCGCAGGGGTGTCCTAGCAGGACTCGTCCTGATTCTGGTGGTCCTGATCGCCGTCAGCGCGCTGTTCGGATACACCTACGTAACTAGCGCTAACACGATTTCTTCTCTAAACAAGCGGGACTCAGGTCTTGATGCTTATTCTGCTACCGCCAACGCCACGATCGCGACTGACAATGCTAGGATTGCAGCTGACAACTCCTTGATTTCCAAGCTGCAGGGCAACATTTCTTCTTTTCAGTCTCAGGTGTCGCAGGGCCAGTCAGCAATCCAGTCGTCGAAGAATCAGCTGTCGCAGGATAACTCTACAATCCAGTCCCTGGAGAATGAGGTCTCCCTTCTCCAATCTCAGGTGTCTGAATTGCAAGCGCGCGCGCTGTGTGGCAGCGTAATCACGACGAACGTGACTCTGAGTTCGAACATCGGCCCTTGCTCAGGGGATGGACTGATCATAGGCGCCAGTCACATAACACTCAACTGTGCTGGGCATAACATAACTGGTGCTGCTTCGAACTACGGCATCAGCATCACGGGACGCACAGGAGTAGCAGTCAAGGATTGCAACGTTACAGAATTCTCTGTGGGCTTCTTCCTTTTCGCCTCTAACGGCAACACCCTCACTGGGAACACGGCGAACAACAACACCAACTACGGCTTCTCCCTTGGCGACTCTTCCAGCGACACTTTCACCGGGAACACGGCGGACAACAACAGCACAAGTTTCTACGTCACTTTCGATCCCGTCTACTACGGAACTGGCTTCGGACTTGACTCATCCAAGAGCAACACCCCCACCGGGAACACGGCAAACTTGAGCGTATCCAGCGGCTTCTACATTTACAACTCTTCCCTCAACACCTTCAGCAAGAACATGGCGAAAGACTGCGACTTTGGCTTCCACCTTTTCAACTCCTCCAGCAATGCTTTCAGCAGCGACGCAGCGAACAACAACGTCTACGAGGGCTTCAACCTCGACAACTCCAACAGCAACACCCTCACCGGGAACACGGCTGACAGTAACATCGGCGCGGGCTTCTGGCTCTACGGATCTTCCAGCAACACCCTCACCAAGAACGCGGCGAAGGGCAACGATCTGGGCGGCTTCGCCCTTTACAACTCCTCCAACAGCAACACCCTCACCGGGAACACGGCGGACAGCAACAATCCTGGCGACGGCTTCGTCCTATACAACTCCTCCAGCAGCAACACCCTCACCGGGAACACCGCGAACAGCAACGGATACTATGGCTACTACGACGGTACCACGGGCTCGGGCACAAAGGGGACAGCGAACCTCTATTCTGGCGACAAGTGCAGTAACAACAATGCCGGAGGCTCCTCCCCAAGCGGGCTCGGAGCTCCACAGTCCTAAGCCAGTCAGGGCGAGTAGACACTGTTCAGATTCAGTCCACTGCCATACTTTCCTGTGTGTTCAAATCGACCTTCCCATGCATTTCTTATGAGTTTGAACCCAAATGGTTAGGCTCAGATCCGATCCGACCCGCGGCACGCCTGATTTCAACGAGCGATAATGCCCGAAGCACCACGAGGGGGGTCGGGCTAGAAGTGATCCAGTGCGCTCATGCAAAACCTGTTGCCAAAACGGTCGTTGAACGAGGCACCGGCCACGAGCTGCTTGGCCATCAGCACGCCGTGAGACTTTTCGAGCACGGTGAAGCCCCGGGACTTGTACGCATGAATCACATCGCCCGAACTGGGGATTCCCAGTCTGCCAACCACGGGCTTCTGCGTCATGCCCTCGACCAGTCCGATGAGCCAGAGCATCTCTCTGCCGTTCCGGGCGACGAGCTCTCTTATTCTGACGGACTCCTTTTCCTTCTTGAAGATCACGTACCCTCTTTCAGTCACTACGCACTCCTTGGCCGAGATCTCGTAGTCCTTGAAGAGCCTTCTGAGGTACTCCTCATCTCTGACTACGAAGCCAGTTCTGCCCTTGACACACTGGCGGAACAGCTCGAGCATTCTGCTGTGATCCGGCTTGGGTTTGGCAGAGCTTCTGCGCTTCAGGACCTTCTGCCGTTTCGGCCTCGCCCCCAGGTATGCTGACAGGAATGGTGCGACGTCAAAGTAGCCCAGTCTCGTGTACAGGGCGTGAGCTACGATCGTTGGGCTGGTCGTAAGGAGCGAGAAGCGATAGCCTCTCATCATGAAGTACTCATGTGAACGAGCTAACAAAGCGGTGCTGATTCCCTGCCTCGTGTATTCGGGATGAGTCGCAACCCCATAGACGCCCCCAACTCTTTCTTCAGTGCCCGAAGCAGTTCCCAGAGTGAGATCCATGACGCCGACATATCCAACTACCCTTCCCTCCTTGACTGCACAGAATCCCACGCTGCCGTCTCTGAGTCTTGAATCCGTCCTGATGCTCTTCTCGAACTTGGCTGGGCTGAACGTCCACCCAAAGGCCTGTTCCAGCAACGGAAGAAGGGAATCCTTCTGTTTCGCTTCGCCGTAGGCCAGAATCTCGATTTCCCTAGAGTTCATCTCGGATGGCCCCTGTCTGAGTACACACGCGCCTCTGACGGGGCGACATGCCTTAAACGCCTTCTCACTCGGATTGCGAACGATGAAGGTCGAGGTGGCAAACCGTAGACAATTCTTGTGGTTCATGCGCGCGCGAGAAGGAACAAGAAGGCGTGGACCAACTTCCAATGGTTTGCTCCCAGTCACGGGAAGAGATACCCGATCTGGATTTCTGGGGTGAAGAAAGCAATTACGAGAAAGCAGCGCATCGACGAAGCGACAATCTTGATCTCGAAGAACGTGAAGAATCTTCTCAAGTAGCGCGCCAAGTTTTATATGATGAGCGCCAAGTCTCGAGGCATCATGTCCCAGTCGCAAAACGGGGGAGCAGGTCCCCCATCGGCAGCGGGACCAGCCATGCCATGGCAGGGCTCCCTTCTACTCGACGAAGGCGAGAGCATCAGCAACTCTTGGAAGGGGAACCACGCCGTCATGGAGAGGGGCGAGAAAGGGGAGGAGGTCGAGGTGAGGAAGCCCGGTTACCTGGTGATGACGTCAATGAAGGTTGTCTTCATGGAGGAGAGGGGACTCTTCACCAAGTCGTACCACCTGGACTGCGGAGTCCAGCTCGAGGCCATCGAGGGGATATCCATGGGAGGAAGGTGGATGAAATACGTGTCCATCGGCGGGGCGACAGGCGAAAACAAGTTCCACCTCGATGGGATTGACGACAAGACGTTCGCCTCGTTCAGGGATGCGATTCTGGCCCAGATTCAGTCGAGGAAGCAGGAGATCGAAAAGGAGCGGACCAGATCAGACGTCCAGGCGATGCTCGACTTCTCGATCCTCAAGGACTACATGACGAAAGGTGGGATATCGACCCAGTCAATCAAGTGTCCGCAATGCAAAGCTCCTCTGACGATGCCTGAGAACGGGAGCTTCGTCAAGTGCGGCTACTGCGGGAGCACCGTCTACGCTTCAGACATCATGGACCGGGTAAAGCAACTGATAGGGTAGGCTGCTGTCTCGTGGAGCGCGCGCTCTCAACCCACGACCGAAGTTCCGACCATCTTGTCGCTGAACTTCTGGGTGTACTGCTTCGAGGTGGCCAGACCTACAACGACGTCGAGGAGGAGCAGGAGCCAGTAGATCTTGCTGACGTTCCTGACGAGCGATTCGATGAAGTTGGGGTTCCCTCCCTTTGGCCCGACGACCTTCAGGTGCAGGAGATGTTTGCCGAAGGTCGCTCCCCTGGTCACCTCGGCGACCACGAAGTAGAGGAAGACGACGACACCCGCTGCTATCGCGAAGACCCCCACGAAAAAGGAGAACACGCCGGCCGTTCCAGACAGCGCGAAGGCAGGTATCACGGTGGCCACGGCGATTACCGCGAGGATGATGACGACGATGATGGCGTCGATGACGAGCGCGAAGAAGCGTCTGATCCAGTAGCTCTGCGCCGCGGACTCCTTGATCAGGGCGTCGATGCCGCTTACCGGAGCGCCAGCTGGGCCCGAGGCCGGTCCTACAGGAGCGCCGCACTTCGGGCAGAAGGCACTGCCAGGCTGCAGCTGTGCGCCACACTTGCTGCAGAATCCGCTCTCGGACATCTACTCCCGTTGACATTCCAAGGAATTTAAGACTTGAACGCGACTCCCGGATTGCGACAGCTGGACTGATGTGACCAGCCCACTCGCGCGCATCATACCGGTAGAACACGACGCGCGACGCTAACGTGGCTTAATCCCGAAGCAGAACTTAACTTCGGAGCCAAGCCGACTCGAAGACAAGCTTGAGCGGCACCGTCGAAGCAAGTTACGACCAGATCGCCGAATGGTACGACAGGCGAAGGCATCTGTGGTCCAACAAGAAGGAGCTCGGGGACTTCGTCGGGCGACTGCCGGATGGCGCCAGGGTCTTGGACGCCGGATGCGGGTCTGGCTACGCCTCCAGCTATCTGTCCAGGAGAGGGTTCGCGGTCACTGGAATAGACACATCGAAAAGGATGCTGGCGATCGCAGAGCGAAGAGCACCCGATGCGACCTTCCTCAGGATGGACATGCGAAGCATGGATTTCCCTTCGGAGTCATTTGACGGAATAGTCTGTCTGTACGCCATCATTCACGTTCCAAGGAGAAGCCATCGGAGAATACTATCCCGATTCAGGGAGTTCTTGAAGCCGAACGGGCTCCTCCTGATCTGCACCGGCTGGGGAGACTACATCGGTGTTGAAGATGACTGGCTCGGCACCGGAACCAGGATGTACTGGAGCCACTTTGACAAGGAAACCAATCTGAAGATGATGAAGCTCGTGGGATTCAGAATAGCCTGGTGGAGACCATCGCGGAAACACGATGGGACACATCTCTTCGTCCTGGCAAAGAGAAAGTGACTTCGGCAACGCGCAGGCCGAATGACGGGCGATACCAGTTAACACGCGGGGCTGCAAAAGTAATAGAACCGAGAGTAGGGCCAGACACCGTACGAGCTCTCCCCTCCGATTCCTAAGAAGTACCTTGTCACCGATTGGCGTTGGTCGGGGATGCAGAGGGCATTAGAGTTGCATGCTGTTGCTGGGCCAGTGATGAAAGGGACGAAGATGAGCGCGACCAGTGCGAGGACGATGAGGGCGACGATAATCCCCTTTGTCCGTGACCTCACATCTCGCTTAACCCATCAGGGATTTCTTAAGCAATACCATCCACTTGTTCCATGCTACTAGCGCGCACCCGTCACCGTGACAGTTCGAGCGAGTTGACGGTTGCTAACTCTCTGTCCTTGGTAACGCGCGCTACGTGGCGGGATTCCGCTTAAGTACGGTCTAGTCGCCAAACGTCGGCGACAAGAAATTGGACCTTCCCTTCGAGCTGAGGAGCGGCCACATCTGGGTCGAAGCCGTCTTGAAAGGCGCAACCAAACTCGGTATGCTTGATACCGGCTCCGATGGAACAGCCATTGACCAAGAGGTTGCCGAGGTCTTGGGGCTTGGACATGGGAAGACTCAAGCAGCCACAAGTGTGGCAGGCAATCTGGAAGTTACGAAGACTGACCCCATCGATTTCACACTGGGCAAGTCGTCCCTGACTGCTGACGAAGCAAACATACTTCCTCTTGACACTCACATCAAGGGGTTGAACTTCATTCTGGGGTTTGATGCCCTCAAGAAGACGCCCTTCACTATAGATTACTTGAGAAGTGTGCTCCGATTCGGTTCTCTCCCTGAGGGAATCAGGGTGCAGTTCGCGCACGGCAAAGACATACGGCCCACTGCCGAGTTAAAGGTGGCAGGAGTCACCATCGCTGCGATGCTGGACACAGGATCGGCCGCTGGTATCATGTTTCCTGTCGCATGGGTGAGGGAAAACCTCGCCAATCTGGCTCTGGGAGCGCCACAGAAGCGCACCATTCTTGGTTCGCAATACGAATCTCAAAAGTTCATTCTAAAGGAGGTTCTTTTGGGCGGCGCGTCACTCTTCGAGGTTGGGGCCCAAGCTGTAGCGACCGAGGAGGGTTCGTTTGGAGACCTGGCTACGGTGGGCAATCCTATTCTGGAGAAGTTCAAGCAGATCGGAATCGATGGCGAACGTCGAGTAATCTCGTTCGCCAATGGATAGCCAAACCGCCGACCAAAGGACACAATCGCGCGCTCTCCTAGCGCGCGACCGCCTCCGGGCTCATCGCCTTTGATACATGCTACGCTGGGAGTCTCTTTCATTTTTAAGCGCGCATCCTACGGAGGGGAAGGCCATGCAACCATACACGACCGACGTATACGAAGGGATGCTAGCAGAGACGGTGATGATTCGCGGAAACAATGGAGATGTCATCAACGCCTACCTCGCCCGTCCCCTGGGTGCTGGGCCTTTCCCTGGAGTTGTGCTGATTCACCACGCGCCCGGTTGGGACGAGTTGTACAAGGAGTTCACCCGCAAGTTTGCCTATCATGGTTACATCGCCATCTGTCCGAACATCTACTTCCGGTTCGGTCACGGTCCCCCGGAGGATATGGCCGCGAAGGTTCGGGCGGCCGGGGGCGTGGCGGACGCGGACGTGATCGGTGACGCCCAGGGAGCGATTGACTACCTGTCGTCCCTGCCGACGTGTAATGGTAAGGTCGGCGTGATTGGTAGCTGCTCAGGGGGCAGGCACGCCTACCTCGTCGCCTGTCGTGCGAAGGGACTAGCCGCCGCAGTCGACCTCTGGGGCGGAAGAGTGGTGATGTCCAAGGAGGAGCTTACGCCGAAGACGCCGGTGGCCCCGATAGACTACACGAAGGACCTGCCCTGTCCTCTGCTCGGCCTGTTCGGCGAGGATGACCAATTCCCGACTCCAGCCCAGGTCGCGCAGCAGGAACAGGAGCTAAAGAAGTACGGAAAGGACTACAAGTTCTACATGTATCCGAAGGCTGGTCATGGCTTCTTCTACTATGACAGGGCCGCGTACAGGCAGGAGCAGGCCGTTGACGGCTGGCAGAAGGTCTTCGCCTTCTTTGAAAGGCATCTGATGACAGCGTCATCCTAGGCGAGACCGATGTCGTGCACTGGCATAGTGGAGACCTCGGAGATTTCCGGGGGTGCGAATGGCAGGCAAGGCTGGTTCAAATCCGGACAAGCAGTTGTCTCGTTGGACAATGTCTTCCGCACAGCGGGCCAGTATTCCGTGAGCATGGACTTCATCGGCGAATCGCAGGGGGATTTTACGAAGGTCACTGTGGAGCTGACACCGGAGTCTGCGAAGAAGCTCGCCGACATGATTCAAACCGCCTTGCACCGCGGAATCAAGGCGGGCCTACTCGCTGAGGGTTAACGACCGCGAGAGGGAATCGGGAGCACCCTTGTCACACACAAGCGCGCGAGCGGTTGGAGCGGGCATACCGTCTGGTCACTTATCTAGGCGAGTTCCACGATAAGGCCGGTGAGAACTGAATGAAATCCCCCGCTACGCCAGACTCGTTCACGCCCCCGCCTGACCTGATCATGGTAACGACACCGTTCGTATCAGGGTACCACGTGACTCGGGTCATCGGTACGACGTTTGGGCTGATCGTAAGGTCCCGGGGACTGGGGCAGAACATATGGGCCTACTTCCGGGCTTGGGGTGGTGGGGAGATCAAGGTGTACACGACGCTTCTCGAACAGGTGCGCCACCTGGCACTCCAGCGACTCGCCGATCACGCGAAGCTCCTCGGAGCAAACGCGGTCGTCTCCGTCGGTTTTGACACATCCGAGATGAGCGGTTCGATGACTGAGGTTCTCGCCTTCGGGACCGCTGTGGTTGTGGAGCCCGACACCCAACCTGCACAGCCCGTCTCTCTTCATTGAGATAACCCGCGAGAAGGCGTTAGGAGAAACACTTGGATTGGCGCGCGCTAGTATTTCGCGCGCCTGAGCTGCGAAAACGGAACGTACAGCAGTAGGGTTACCAACACGAGAGCGGCCCCCGCCCCCATGAAAAGCACGCCGATCGTGGTGATGCTCGCCAGGGAGCCAAAGAGGACAGCCGCGATGACAGGGGCTGTCGCGAGCAACGATTTCATCACTGTTCCCGCCCGCCCCAGAATCTCGCCTGGCACCTGTGTCTGGACCAGCACCTGGATTGGAAGATTGATGACCGCGCTCACAATGCCCACCAGCGAGACGATGATGAGGGCGGGTGGAATCGAGGTGACCAACCCGGCCAGTATCATCAGCACTCCAGCAACGGCCACACCGAGGAAGAGCAATTTTCCAACATACCCTCTGAAGTTCACCTTCCCGATCGCGATGGAACCAGCGATCATGCCCAGAGCGGACGCAGCGAGTGTGAATCCGTAGATCAAGGCGCTGCCGTGTATCCAGATCTTCACGTAGGGTGCGAAGAGGACGGTCACACCTCCGCTGAAGAAGTTGACCAGGAACCCGAACACGATCAGCTCAAGGAAGACCCTGCTCTTTCTTACGTAGGACAACCCTTCTCTGAACTCCTCCCAGAATCCGCTTTCGTTCTGTCGCTGCGTGCCTTGTGCAGCGCCGCTTACCCTGGTCTGACCGTACGACTTGGCGACGAGCGTCAACATGGCGGCCGCGAAGAAGAAGGTCAGACTGTCATAGGTTATCGACGCGCCAGCGCCGACCGTCGCCAACACCACCCCACCAGCCGTGTAGCTCGCAAGCTGGTTCGCAGACGTGCTCAGCATGAAGAGACCGTTGGCGGCCCCGAGATTTTCCTTGCTAACGATTCTTGGTATTATCGCTGTGTTCGCAGCGGTGAAGAACTGGGTTCCGGTGTAGAGAACGAGGACCAGAAAAATCAGGAGAGAGAAGTTCAGTTCACTCGTGACGTAGAAGAGCGAGATTGCGGCAGTGACGATCCCCTGGGCGACGTTGCTTGCAATCATCAGATTCCTGCGATTAAGCCTGTCTGCGTACACCCCTGCAATCGGGCTCGCGAATACATTGGGTAGGAGTACAGCTGCCTGAGTGACTCCCACCAACGTGGTCGAGCCCGTCGTGACGAGGACCAGCCAGAGCAAGGCGACGTCGAAGACCGCATCTCCCGACTGCGACACCACCTGACTCGCCCAGAGCAAACTGAAGGAACGGTTTCGGAAGAGCGTAGAGTAGCTGGGGCGTTCAGTCGCCATGGTATGCCCTGCCCCTGGCAAGACAGGGTTTCAAAAGGTGATGTGCATGACGCGGACGACGCATCGGGTTACTGAGATTCCTCTCGCGCGCATACGTCGCGAGCCCCGACGCTGAGGGCCCTCTGAAGGCTCCTCACTCTTACTCCTGGAGGAAAACGCTTTAGGGTAGCAGATTGAGCAGGATAAGGCGAATTCCTTGATCTTCCAAAGGGTTCCTCCGCAATGCAACTGTTGGTACTGTTCTGGAGGTCGATCCAGGTGCCTCTGTGGGGATTGTTCAGTCTGTCAAGATGTGATCTCAGATAGGGTCTTCATGAGAAACCTCAAGAGAACCTCAATGCTTTGTTGTGGTCTGCTTGTAGTGGTAGGATTCACGGTCTTTGCCCCAGTGATGACATTTCAGGCGACTGCCTCGGTTGGAACGGGTTCGATTGCTTTCTGTTATTTCGGCCAGGGGGCTTTGCTCTTCAATGGAACGTATTACCCGTTGGCGAACTCTACAACGCCAATTGCTGGCTCTTGCTCCACACACACTGCTTCTAGATGATGAAGCGCGCGCTACCAGCTGGGTTGCGCCTCTACAACAGTGAAGATCTCTTTCTTTCGACGCTGTAGAGTGCAGTGAGTAGAGGACTGTTCGCGTCTTCCGGTCAGAGTCTCTTCGCCAGGTCCTTCATCATCTGGGGCGCATTCTCGGACTTGAGCGACTCACCGTGCCCGCTGAGCACTACCTCGAAGTCCAGTCTGGAGAGTCTTTCGATGGATGCCTTGGCCTGGCCCATGTCTGGCGTGAATCTCGGAGGCGGCCCCTGAAGTCTATTCCCCAGGAACCTGGCGGCGTCTCCGACGAACAGCGTTCTGCCCTCTCTGTCGTAGAGTGATATGCTCCCGGGGGTGTGTCCCGGGGTGTGAAGAACTGTCAGCCTCCCGACCGCGTCGTTCTCTTTCAACCTCAGGTCCGGCTCCACGGGTGTTGCCCTGACAATTGACATCAAACCGAAAAGGAGCCTCATGATGCCCTTCGGCGGCGGATACTTCGCCTTTCCTGAGACGAAATCAGCGTCGGCTTCGTAAACTGCGACCTTCGCGCCCGTGGCCGCTTTGAGGGCGGCGGCTCCCCGGACGTGGTCGACATGACAGTGGGTAAGCACAATCGTCTTGACGTCCGAGGGCTTGCGCATCATTGTCGCTGTAATGTACTCCAGGATCTTTTTGCCGTCGGCCTGCATCCCCGCGTCCACGAGCGTGAGTGACCCATCAGCTTCCTCGACGAGGTAACTGTTGGAGCCGCCCATGCGCGTGGCTTCCACGCACTCCACTCCCTTCAGGATCCTCGTCAATCAGCCTGACCCTCGGCGACCTCACTTCATAAGTTAAGAAGCCGCGCGCGCAGTTCGGTTGCACTCATCGTTTCGGACGACCATCACTGTTGCGTTGGTATTGTCGGATAGAGGCTCGGGAGAGGTTGGACCAATTAGCGCGCAATCTAACAATCTTGTTTCCTTGGCGTAGACTGCCTCGTCTCTCTATCAGTCCTGCTTGGATGGCTCGAACGAGTGCCGTTCTTATGCCAAGAACACCCCGTTCTCTGCCATGGGATTAATTCCCGATCCTTCTATGCTCTGGACATGCAGAATCTTGACGGTCATTCTTCGCACCGAGGGTCCGCGATCTTCACCATAGTCGTCATCGGCGTCATGGCTATGGTGGGTGCCTCGGTTCTTTCTTCGCGTTTTAACGTAGGCGCCCGGAGCCCCGATGCGGTGGCTGAAGGGCTCGGCTCATTCCAGAGCTACCCTCAGCTGCAGCACTTCATTGCTGAGAACGCGAAGAGCGCCCAGGAGTACAGCAGTTACGGGCTTGGCTTCGGCGGGGTTCCTGTCTTTCTCAGAGGCGTAGCCACCAACAATGCCGTATTTGCCTTCTCCGCCGCCGTGCCCGCCGCCACCCTTTCCCTCTCAACCGCGCCTACCTCTTACACGGGTACCAACGTCCAGGTCCAGGGAGTCGACGAGCCGGACTGGGTGAAGACCGACGGGACCAACCTCTTCGTGTCGGCGAATGGCACGGTGACCATATTGAGCGCATATCCGCCCACTTCCGCATCCGTCCTTTCCACCATCAAGCTGCCGGGGACCCAGATACTCGGACTTGAGATCGCTCCCGACCGCCTTATGGTCATCGACCAACAGCAAACCAACGCGACCTACATCGACCTGCTACTCTACAACACCTCGAATCTGTCTTCGCCGATTCAGATGGCGAACACGAGTGTAGCGGGGACTTACGTTGCGGCGCGCCTGGCACAAGGCTACCTCTACGCGATAATCCAACAGCCGTCCTATTCGTTCAGCAACGGGAACGCCACCGGGGTGATGCCAACTCTGACAGAGAACAGCGTCAGGGCACAGCTGCCACCTTCGTCGGTTTACTACACCCCCGACAGGTCGCAGATCAGCTTCTACACGATGGTAGTAAGCGTGAACATGTCCAGTGGGGAGGAGCAGGCAGTCTCGGTCCTCACCGGCCCGTCCTCCACCATCTACGTCTCGACGTCCAGCATCTACGTCGTCTATTCAGACTACCAGCAGTGGTACGCCGACAACATTCCCGGGGACGTCTTTACAGGGGGCGTCATTTCGTCGGCGAACTTCCAGCAACCCCAGAACAGCACCATCTTCCGCGCCTCATACTCCAACGGCAGCGTGACCATCGAGGCAGTGGGTTCCGTCCCGGGCACTGTCCTCAACCAATTCTCGCTCGGCGAGTACGGCAACTACTTCATGGTCGCCACGAGCAGGTTCGCCACGATTGGGGGCACGGCCACCGTCAGCGACGACGTCTACGTCCTCAGCACGAACATGAGCCAAGTCTCGGCGCTGAGGGACATCGCGCCTGGCGAGAACATCTACGCTGTCAGCTTCGTCGGCGACATGGGCTACGTCGTCACCTACGAGCAGGTGGACCCGCTATTCGTTATCTCATTCCAGAACATCAACGACCCCGTGATCCTGAGCGCGCTGAAGGTGACCGGATACTCGGACTACCTTTACCCGCTCCCGGGGGGCTACCTGATCGGAGTAGGCAAGGACACGGTCGCGGCATCGGACGGGAACTTCTCCTACTACCTTGGCCTCAAGCTCTCGCTCTTCCAGGTCTCAGCCAACGGCACGTCTACCGACGTGTCGAACGTCCTGATAGGAGACCGCGGGACTGACTCTCCTGTGCTTACAGACCATCTGGCCTTCACATACGACCCCTCGCAGAACATAACGGTGATCCCCGTGCTGCTCTACACGGTCAGCGGCAACCAGTCGTATGGCACCACTGACAGCCCGCCGCCCTACGGCAACCCCGTCTGGCAGGGCGTCTATGTCTTCAGGGTGACTCCCCAGGGGTTCACCCTGCTCGGTAGAGTCTCGCAGTACCCCGCAGGAGAGAACTACGGGGACTCGCCAGACGGCGACCTCCAGATCAGCAGGAGCGTCATGATCGGGAACGACCTCTACACCGTGTCGCAGGGCGAGGTGATGATCAGTGACCTCAGCACCTTCGCGACGGTGGGGACCATCCAGCTTCTAGGCTGACCGAAGTTCATCGTCTTGCCGTCTTGATCGAAAGTTCCTTTGGCGTACTGTGTGTGCTCTCTACACAACCGCTGCCAGGTAGATGATTGCCGTTACAGCGGCTGCCGTCACAAGAGAATACAGATTGATTCTCCTCGCTTTCCGCATATCCAGTCTGTGGGCCTCCTCTTCCGTCACTTTCCCTTTTTCGCTGCTGGAACCGGAGAAATCGAACATGCTTCTCGCGGCGAATCCCGCACAGAACCTGTAGTATCCCTGAAGGAATCCCTCCGCATTGAGAAACAGCGGGAAGAAGGACACGAGCAAAGCCCACGCTGGCAGCGAGAACAGGGTGATCGTATACACCAGTGCGCCCGCGATGATCAGTCCGACAAGACCCGTTGCGTATCTCTTTCTTACTTCGTTCTTGCCTATGTTACAGACGCCTGGTCTGTAGCTGTCCATTATTCCGTTGAAGGGGAACGGTGACCATTAAGTCTGTCCTCGCCTTCGAACGGAACAGCGCACCCGTCAAGGCAGAAGCCGGCCGAGGGCCGCGTCAGGAATATGGAGGCAAACGGCTGGATTCAAATAGGTCACGACAGTTTCATCTGGGGAGTTCATGAGTAGAGTCGGCGATTATAACGCGCAGAACATCGCGGAGTTCCGCAGGAATCACGGAAAGGTCGGAGGCTACTTCGAGGGAGCTCCTTTGCTGCTGCTCCACACCGTCGGGAGATGCAGCGGCAGACCGCGCATCAACCCGATGATGTACTTCAAAGATGGGGAGCGCTACGTTGTCTTCGCATCGAAGGGAGGGGCCGACACTCACCCGGACTGGTACTACAACCTCATGGCCCAGCCCGACACCAAGATCGAGGTCGGGGACGAGACGATAGACGTGCACGCCGAAGAGATCACGGGCCATGAACACGACACCCTCTTCAGGCGCCAGGCCACCCTGTACCCCACATTTGACGACTACCAGCAGAAGACCAAGAGAATCATCCCCGTCGTCGCCCTCACCAAGAGGAAGAAATAGAGAGGTTCGCGCCAGCCCATCGCGGACGCGAGCTCGCGCGCCCACACTCTATTTATTTAGTGTTTCAGACGAGGGTACTGAGAAGCAAAGTGCAAGCAAGCGCGCTCGCGCTATCCGATCACGCGCTGATTGGCTCCGAAGGGGAAAGTGAAAGTTCGTGTTAGGGCGTAAGTTCTTCGTAATTGCGATGGTTCTCCTGCTGTCTCTATCATCGGAATCCACCATTGTGTTGGCGGCAACTTCGCCGCTCCAGTGTGGCACCACGGCGACCTCTCTGCCATCCTCGTGTGTTGGAGTCAGCACGCACGGACCTCTCGTAAACGAGGTCATCTTCTCCATCAATCCTAGTGTGCTGCCTTCTGCACTGTCGTCAGGCGCAATTCAGGCCGCTGAGTGGACCTTCACCGTCGCCAACTTCAACTCAATCACATCCAGCTCGATTGCGAAGGGAGTAGCAGCCGCATACAATGCCTACGGCATTGCGTTCAACACGATTGCGCCCTACGCGAACAACCTCTACTTCAGACAGGCCATCGCCTATCTGGTAGACTACTCGTACATGAAGGGCACAGTGCTGAGCGGCGGCGAAGCCGGCACAGCCGAGGCCAACGTAATGCCATGCACAAGCTACCCTGGAGCATGCACAACATCCGCCGGGTCACCGCCATACGGTCTCAACCCTGAACAGGCCTGGAAGGACCTTGCGTCCGCGGGCCTGGTTCCGAGTAAGAACTGCGCCCCCACCTACAATGCGACATGCATGTCAGCGACGTCTTGGGACGTGGGGGAAGGGTTCTACGGATACGCTAACCCGACAGGAGGCTATGCCACCTTGGGCGCTTGTCCTGGGGCGACACCAGACTTTGTTGCGGGATCGAAGTGTGCGTTCAGCCCCACTTTCTACTACAGGAACGACGACCCACTGAGAGATGAGCCATCGGTACAGCTGTGTACTGTTGACGCACCAATGGTGGGACTCGCCCTCAACTGCGTTGGCATACCTAGCACATCTGCGCATCCTGACGTCTACACCCCAGCCGGGCTGGCGATTAACTGCGTTCTCGGTTCGGGACTGACAAACGGGAAGAAAGGTACCTGCGATGCCGAAGGTGACTCGTCGGCAGCAGTAACGTACAATCCAGCCACTGGTTACAACACTCTGAATGGATCACCCGTCACCGTGTCGGGTCTGTTCAACTCAACGATAGTCAACGGTACGGCCGCGGTTTCGCCAACTGACGGTTGGTCAATGTACACCTACGGCTGGGGGTTGAGCGACTACTACACGTTCCCATACAGCTTCTTCAACACCGCCTTCATTGGCAGTCCCAACTTCGTTGACTTCGTCAATCCACAGATGGACTACTACACTAACGCCTTGATCTACGCAACAACACCGGTAAGCATCTGCACAGCCACGGTGGGCTCATGCGGAGCCCAGAACGCGGCACAACAGGTGGCGAACCTCCTGATCACGCAGCTGCCGTACATAGGGTACTTCTACTCGACCGAACTGTACGCAGTGGAAGCGGCCGGCTGGACAGGATACTCCAACCTACCGGCCTACGGGCCGAGCACTGAGGTTGGACTCGGGTACACGCTACTGAACGTCCACCCAACCTCTTCTGCGTACGGAGTAGGAAATCCATCTTCAACGTACAAGATCGCCCTCCATGCGGTTGGTGACCAGTCAGGGTTGAACCCTCTGTACTACACCAACTGGGTCTGGCAGTCTGACATCTACAGCTCGATCTATGACGCACCCCTCGCAACACCCCCAACGCTGGACACGACGCCGAACGCCTTCATCAACTGGATGACTGTCGAACCAACGACGACCATGAACGGCGTTGCGGGCATCGTCAACTATGACTCGATCGTGCAGGCGTTCAATGGCACCACTGGGACTGGAACCAACTGGTTCAACTTCGGCGATCTCGCAAACCCAAGTGCACCCAACTTCGGGAACAACGAGACGGGACCTGATGGATCAGCGAACGTTGCGAACAACATTACAGACGGGCAGGTGGTTACCCTCACTTTCCGTAACAACCTGACTTGGACAGACAACGTCCCAGTGACCGCCAAAGACTACCAATTCTCACTCTACGCGTGGGACATCGCGGGCGACTCTGGAACGAACACACCATTAGCGTCCACTTCTGCACCACCGTCCGGGCTCATCGCAACTGAACTCCTTTCAGCCACAGGCGGCAGCTGCAGCGTAGCCGCAAACACATGCATGCAGATCAAGATGTTCGTCGGAAGCAATTCCGTCTGGAACCTCGCTAGCTTGATCGTCGACGTCCTGCCATGGCACATCCTCGACAATTTCGTCACCTCTGGCCTGTCACCGTCGCCCACATCTGCTCTGGACCTAACTCAGCCCAGCACTAGCACAGCCACGGATGCAGCGAGCGATCTTAGCTTCTGTCCTGTGACAACCTGCCTGATCTCGGATCCCACGTGGATGCAGTACCTCCCCAACCTCGAAGTCGGTTCCTCGGCGTACTACCTCTCCAGCTACAAGGAGCCACCCAATGGTGCCGCCGTGATAACGGCGAACGCCAACTGGGACAGAGCTCCTTGGACGGTCATAGCCGGGCTGCCTGAGAATTTGCATTCGTCTTCTTTCATCTTCAGTACGACGATCTCTCAGTTCACATACAACCCCGAAAGTACTGCTTTCACCTACCCTGGTGACTCGACCTCGCTGGCGTCTCATGCGACTGGCTATGTTGGCATTAACAACGCGACCGTCTCCATACAGCTGTACAACTCGACTGGGTTTGCAGTGGGGTCGCCTGTTCCGATGAACACGAGTGGCACGGACGGCGTGTACACGTCGTCGGTTCCAACGAGTGGCTTAACGGCAGGCGAGTACGAAGTAGTAGTAAACGGCACCTATAGCTTTCTGGGTCTGGCTAGGACATGGTATCAGGCTTCAGGCTTCACTTTCCAGCCCGTCGTTGTCACTACGAGCAGCACCACAACGACCATCATCACTTCGACGACCTCGACCTCCAGCTCTACTTCCACCTCTAAAATGACATCGACGACTTCAAACACGACATCGACGACTTCAACCACGACGACTTCGAGCAGTACCTATGTCTACGTTGGAGCCGCTGTCATAGTAATAATTGTAGTCGTCGCAGCGGTGTACATAATGCGACGCGGCCCGAGAAAGGAACCAGGTACGCAATCAAAGAGCTAGTTAGTTCGTAGGTCAGCTCTCTGCGGAGGTCTGCTCGTTTGCTCCTGCCCTGATTACACACACGCGTGCCTAGAAGGAGCGTTGGAGTTGCTGAAGAAGCACACGATGATTTTGGAGGAAAAGCTACGCGGTCTGGCGAAGTAGCGGTCGCATGGATAGGCTAACCGTAGAGTCGGGACGACCGAAAGGGTATTAGATTGTGACCCAGCGTGGACCTGGCCGATGCCAGTTCTCCTCTTCGGTTTTGAGCCCTTCCTCGAGTTCGACGAGAACCCCACGCAGCTCCTGGTCCGGCGCCTCGACGCCAGGACGATCGGGGGACAACGGGTGACCGGGGTCGTCCTGCCCGTGGACTACGAAAGGGCAGGGAAGAGCATCATGAAGGCCATCGACAGGGTGAAGCCCGAGCTCGTCATCGGCTTCGGCCTCGCCGCCGGAAGAGAGAGGATCACGCCGGAGAAGGTGGCCCTGAACTACCGCTCAGCAGAGAAGGTGGACAACTCGGGCAAAAGGATGGCCGGCTCCCCCATCGACAGATCCGCGCCAGACGCGCTCTTCACGAACCTGCCGGTCGAGGGGCTCGTCGCTTCGCTCAACGAGCATGGCATCCCGGCCTCGCTGAGCCTCAGCGCGGGCTCCTACGTCTGCAACACTGCCATGTTCGTCATAGTCCGCGAGGCCAAGGGCAGGGGTTTCGCGGGCGGGTTCGTCCACGTGCCCTGCCACAGCGAGTGGATCGCTAAGAAGAAGAGGCAGACGCCGTCGCTGCCCCTGGAGACGCTACAGAGAGGCGCCGAGCACTGCGTCGCCCACTGCCTGAGGAGAGCCTCTCGGCGAGCGCATCAGAACCACACTTAGATAGAGCCGGGCACGCTGCCAGACCCGATTGATTGACGTCTCCTCAAGATCCGTTCCCGGCAGCACGCACCCCTACGAAGACAGGGTCCTTGTCGACCAGGAGCGGGGACTCTTCGCGATCGCCGACGGTGTGACCGGGTCCTCCCAGGGCAGCGGGGCCGTGGCCGCTGAGCTCGCTCTGCAACTACTGAGGGAAGGCTTCGCCGGGGACGTGGTCAAAGCCATTCAAACGGTCCACCGGACCCTCTACGAAAGGAGGATCAACGACAGGTCGGTGGGCGAAACGACCCTGACGGCCGCTGCGGTCAAGGGGGACCTGCTTCAGGTTGGGAACCTCGGAGACAGCCCAGCCTACTTGGTCCGGGGCGGAGAGATGCGCAGCCTGATCACGGACGACATCTCCCCCCTGAAATACATCACGCAGGTCGTTGGCTACCCCGAGCACGTCAGGGTCCACACGCAGGAGGCCCGGCTCCAGAAGAGAGACCTGGTGATAGTGGCCTCGGACGGCGTCGGGCACGTCCTTCACCCATCGTTCATCGCCTCGCTGGCCGGCGAGTCGAGCGCTGACCTGATCGCAGAGAGAGTAGTGGAAGAGGCACAGCGGACGGTCACGAGCTACGATGACGACGAGAGCGTCATCGTCCTGAGGGTTTTCGCTTGATCGAGATCAGAAAGCTCCCGGCCGACCGTTGGAAAGAGTACAGGGACCTGCGGCTGGAGGCCCTGAAGATGGAGCCGTCGGCCTACGGCAGCTCATTCGAGGAAGCGAAGAGGCACAAGGAAGAGCTGTGGAGAGAGAGGATCAAGAGCGTCCTTTTCGCCCTGTCTGACGACAGGCCGGTCGGGATGGTCGTCTACGTCTTCGGCGAGGGGCTCAAGTCAAGGCACATCGCCGAGATCTTCGGCTTCTACGTCAGCCCGGACCACCGGGGCCAAGGCGTGGGCACGAGGCTGCTCGAGCGCGCGATCGCGCAGATCCGAAGGAACAGGAGGATCATCAAGGTCAAGCTCGCCGTGAACCCCGAGCAGCGCACCGCGGTCAGGCTGTACCAGAAGGCGGGGTTCGTCGTCACTGGCAGCGTGGAGAAGGAGCTGAAGGTCGGCCGCAAATACTATGGGATGCTGTTCATGGAGAAGTGGCTCATGGGCCAGCGCGCGGCCCAAGTCACAAAGGACTAGGAAGTCAGGTTGCTTTATTAGTGCGACGCTCCACCATTTGCGCGTGAGTTGAATGGCAGTCAAAAAAATAATCGAACTAGTAGGAAACTCGCCTGAAAGCTGGGAAGACGCGGTTGGAAACGCAGTGAAGGAAGCAGCCAAGACAGTCAGAAACATCACGAGCGTTCATGTAGGGCGCTGCACAGCTAAAGTGCAAGGAAACAAGATCGTTGAATATCGAGCCCTGGTAAGAATCGCTTTCACTGTACAAAGAGGATCCGCCTCAGACTGATGCACGGCCAGCTGCTGCAAGGTACTAGTCCGAAGCGCTGAGGCGAAGCAGCGCCCCCACGCTCGCGCCAGACGAGGCCAGCTGGTCGATTATCTCGTTGAGCAGCTGCGTCGCGGCCGGGGGGCTGCCGTTCGCGAGGACGACAACGGTGTATTCTCCCGCCGGCTCGAATCGGAACTCCGCATTCACGTCTGGCGCGCTGCCGCCGTTGCCGACTAACCGGTGGGTGCCAGCCATCTGCTCTCTCAACGCGAACCCGAACTTCGGACCGGACTGTCCCGAGAACGTGCCATTCAGGACGTACTCCGTCATGGGCTTGTCCAGGAGTCTGCCGCCGCCCAGCGCCCTCGAGAACCTGAAGAGGTCCTCGGCGGTCGAGTACCCGCCGCCGGCAGGGTTCCCCGGCTCGGGAGGCCTGAAGCCGAAGATGCCTGTCTGCCCGCCCATGACTGGACGCCCCTGGGCATCCGCCGAGAAATAGCCTATCGCTATGGTCGGGTCAGGCTCGTCCCTCCTGACGAAGCCGCTGCTCGTCATCACCGCCGGCCGGTAGATGTGATCCGTCACGTATGCCGCATAGCTCTGGCCGGACGCGACTTCTACGACCCGCCCCAGGACGATGTACCCGCCGTTGCTGTATTCCTGGCGCGCTCCCGGCTCAAAGGACTGCGGCTGCGAGCCCACCACCTTCGTCATCTCCGCGACTGAGGTCGCCTCCCCAAAGTCCGGGCGCACGAATGGCGCGATGCCGCTGCAGTGGGTCACCAGCTGATGGATGCTGATCCTTGCAGCTGCCTCCCGATTCGGATAGTCGGGGCAGTGCTTCGCGAGCGTGTCGTCCAGTGACAGCCGCCCCCGCTGGACGAGCTGGGCCACGGCGATGGCGGTGAAGGTCTTGTTGATCGATCCGAGGTTGAATCGAGTGGCCGTCGTGTTGCGGCGGCGCGCGTTCCTGTCCGCGAGGCCCCTGGCGCTCGCGATCTGTACGGCGTCACCCCGGGCGATCAGCGCCACTCCTGAGAAGCCTGCAGCCCTGGTGTCAAGCCAGTCCTTCCATTCATCCTGCGCCTGGCCCCAGACGAAAAGGCGAGCTTCTGCGGCATCCTCGTCTGGCGTGCCCAACTAACTCCCCTAACCTCTTCAATGGTGACAGAGGCACACGGGATATATTTCCTCTGACCGAGGGCCGTTCGCTCCCCGCGCGATTTCGCTTCGTTCGGTCGCGAGGTCCGAATCCCTCCGGGCCCTTTCAATCTGGCCAGCGTCACTGCGCGCGCCGTTTAGAATCACTTGTGCGACTTGCTGTCAGGTGGGCGGGCTCGCGGATTGACCTTGAACCGGGCCGTGACTACAGATTCCCCCGCGCTGAGTCGCGGCGTGGCATGGAACGACTTCGCAAGCTCCTGAAGAGCACTCTTCAAGGCGATGCTGTGCCTGGGACCAAATTCGTGGTGGAGGACAATTGTATACTCGTCCTCATCCCGCGTTACGCTTGTTCGGGTGCTGGAGCCATACCTAGACCTCAGACTCAAGGCGTCCAATATCCCCTCGGGAGTGGAGTCTCCTAACCAGAATTCTGCCATCTCTTTCCACGTGGCGAATATGACCTCTCGCCCCAGTTGGGCCAGCTCCTCGTCATCTGCGATTTCGACCAGCCTCCTGAAGATTGGCTTGTGAACCCAGACGAATCCGAACTCTCTTGCTTTCTTATCCCAACCATAATGCCTACCAAGGATTGAGTTGACCAGTGCGTTGACAGTTGTGCCTTCATCGGTGGCTTCCTTTTCAAGAGATTGCGCCAAAGATTCTGAGAGTCTAATTGTCTTCAGTTGGCTTCTGCGCTCGCCCTTGCCAGTATTTGACAAGAAAATGACCTCTGATAGAGCTGACTGTTCCCTCTACTTAGATTTTGCATTCTGGGCGGAATCCACCTTCAGCACCTGCTTGGTGCGGGCGCGCGCCCGCGCAGCCGTCACCCGGAGCTTTCCTAGATCCCGATCGGCTTCCGGACCAGGATTACGGTCATCCGACCGTCCACCGACTCCCGCTCGACGATCAGGAGCTTGGCTACAAACGATCCGGTACTCCTGACCTTGCGGACCTGGGCGTCTACCCACGGCAGGACATATTGGCGGGTGCGCCTGAACGCCGCCTCCAGGTCTGGCACGATCTTTTGACTCCCCACCACCAGGATCACCTTACCGGCAGTGCCGGCGTAGGGGCCGACCTGGCTCCCCGAGGCAGACGCAGCAACCAGGACGCCATCCTCCGTGACCGCGTTGACGCTTCCCAGCATGAAGTCGGGGGCGGCGATGAGCTTGCGGATCTCGCGCGCCTGGGTCTGGCGATCCATCTTCAAGTAGCGGGGCCGCAGAGCGTCATAGCGGCTCTCGTCATTGATGACGTCGTAGATCCCGGCGTCCTGCAGGGTCTTCGAGCTGGCGGAATGGACCTCTGCTCGCTCTGGCAGTCGCTCCAACACCAACCTGCGTGCCTCGTCGCCGTCGTTGACGACGACCACCTCGATGTTGCGCTCTCGCATCTTCTCGGCGACTCTCTGGATGGTGTCTTCGGATGCTGGGGCCGCAAAGTTCTCTGGTTCATGGGTCATGTCTGGGCGTTCTAGCGCGCGCGCTAGTGAATATTAGAAGATGTGCATCACGGGTTCTGTCAAGAACTCGGCTCCTAACCCTCGGAATCAGGGTTGTCAAGATTCGGCTCCTGTTAAGGGTCAGGCCACGAGCCCCTGAGTCATGCCAAGACTGGGTCGGGCTCAGAGTCGAGCCACGACACCATGTCTTTTGTCAGTTTCGCGGCGCCTAACCTCATCTTGTAAAGCCTGTGGACCCTGACGCGGAAGTCCTCCCTTATGGCAATCTTGAGGACTTCTGACCCACCGTGAAATATTGAATCGAGGCTCGCGTAAACCTCCTCCGAGTTCGTTAGCCGCTCTTCTCCGATGCTCCTGATTAGTGCCTCGCCCGAGTTTTCGCCGAGTATGTTCTTCATCGAGTTCATGACGGAGTGGGAGAACAGCGATGGAAGGAGTGCAATCACGTCATGCTCCAGTGCGTCGAGAGTGAAGATTTCTTCCTCCATTGTCTGGGCAATGAGCTCGGATATTCGATTAACTGCCTTCTTCCGGAGCGTAGCGCTCATCAATTCTCACGGATAATCAATGGAGAGCCCTCGATTTAGTCGATTTGAGTAGAGGCGTGGAATCCATAGTGGGTTTCGTTGGAACACTGATAGATTTGAATCATGGATTCAGGTTCTGTCTAGTCATCGTTGGGTAGGGGGTTTCCTTCGGACTGTCCAAAGTCTGTCCAAAGTCGTTGGGTGGGCTTGGGCTTCACCGGAGGGCTTCTTTGTCAGGCATTTCTTGGTCTATCTTCACGGGAGGGGGCGCCCATCCGCACCTTGCGCAACTGATTTGGACGGTGCGTTCGTCTATGTCCTTGGCCTTGAAACTGGCAGAACCGCACTTAGGACAGGCTGGCAATTAGCGACCCCTCGTGGTTCGGGTTCTCTTAACTTGTCGGCAGGCGCATCGTGGCGTTAACCATCGGCAGGTGGGTGCTTTGTGGCCTTTCTCTTGCGCGCGCATCAAATGAATCAGTATCAGCAGAGGTCGAAGAACAAGGACTCTATCCCCCCGCGCGCTTCAACCGCCCGCTTATGCTCGGCTGTGTAGAGTCTCGGGAATTTTGGCCCGAGTCACATGTCAAGTCCAACTTCGGCGGACATGGCGACTTTCCTTGCCTTGTCTGCGTCCATGACGGCGATGACATAGTATTCTGCTGACCCTCCGTCATTGCGTATGATGAACGCGATTCCCTCTGACTTGAGGAATTGCACGACATGCTCAAGTCTCTCCTTGGAGAACGACTTGAACTGAACCCTTGCCAAGCCTCTCCTTGCGTCTGCTCGCGTTCTGTATTAGAAATATCCACTTGTTGGGTCTGTCGCGCACGCACCATGAAGAACTAATCTGATACTCGCTTCAGAGCCCGTCAATCTCCGAGTCCTCTTCCCCTCCATCCTCGTCCAAGCCTTCGTAGAAGTCTTCGTCCAACTCCCCATCCTCTTCGGACATTTACGGTCAGAAGGATTTCATGGTGATATATAACTGCCTGAAACTCGGTTCCGTTTACTTCTCGGTTTCTTGTTCTAACTAAGCGACTTCCCTTTGCGTGCCTGCCTCTCCTCTTTTCGCTCCCTAACTTTGTCTTTCTTTTTCTTCTTTCCTTCTCTTCCCAAGATTCTCTGTCCTAGTGAATGGTCACTCGCTATTAAAGGAAGAGATTCTTCGCTAGAGGAGTTGAAATCTCATGACATCCGATTTTACGGATGGTCTCTCCCCTTCGGGAGCGGGCTATTCTGATTGCCCCACCGATGAGTGAGATAGAATAAGAGGCCGTACGTATAAACGCCACCATTATATTCCATATACAGCCATATTGGTTAGATCTTAGTTCGTCTCAAGCCTGTCAACTGTTACAGGCCGCGCGCTCTCTCCAAGTCTCTCTTAAGCAGCGATCGCTCGCTACATGGAGAGCCTCAAGAAGTCACCAGACAACGGCTCAGCGGGAGCGGGCTCGTGAAGAAGCTCAGGCGCAGGGCGACGTTTGAGATAGACCCGGTGCCCCCCTTCAGCTTTGGGCTCACCGTGAAGAAGCCCGCGGGCTGGGATCTGTTCACGTCCGGGGAGGTGTACGAAGACGGGACGCTCTGGACTGGAATCCGTTTTGGAGGGATGCCGATTGGGCTTAAGATTCAATCTCGCGGGACGGCCGAGAATCCGATTGTGCTGATCGGAGTCTTCGCTGCGCGAGAGATTTCCAGGAAGGACGCGAAGAAGCTCCGTGAGATCCTGTCCATCTCCCTTGGCGCGAAGCAGGACCTGAAGGGCTTCTACGATTTCGCCCTGAAGGACGAGATCCTGAAACACGTGGTCGAGGACCTCTATGGGATGCACGACACCCAGGCCGTCTCTCTCTTCAACTCCGTCATCCTGGGTATCTGCCTACAGATGGCAAGGCTTGCAAGGAGTCGTCAGATGATGGAGGCCATCGACGGGACGTACGGCGAGACGATCGAGTTTGACGAGAAGCGGCTGGTGCTTCAGCCCACCCCCGAGAGGATCGCAAAGCTCGACCCGACAGCCTTCGCGAAGGAGTGCAAGCTGGGCTACAGAGCGCGGTACATAGTCGCATCGGCGAAGATGATTGCACAAGGATTTCCCGACATGCTGTCCATAATGGCGATGCCGCCCGACGAGGCGAAGGAGAAGCTGATGGAGCTGCCCTGCATCGGCGACTACGCGGCGGACATCATCAACCCTCACGCCGGCTTCCCGATCGACGCGTGGTCGGTCGACGTCTTCGGCCTCCTCTTCTTCGGTAAGGAGCCCCAGAATCGAAGGGAGGCCATCGAGGAGGTGAAGCGGGAGGGAATCAGACGATGGGGAAGGTGGAGCTGGATGGCCTTCTTCTACGTCGCCCAGGACCTCCGCAACCTATCGAAACGGCTGGGTATAGAGCTCAGGCTCGATTGAGGTCGCGAAAGGGCGGGCAGCGAGAGCGCGCAAGTTGGTACAGAAGAGGACGGAACGGGTATCCCTCGCGGAGAGCCTCAGCTTCCGTATCCGGAGTGCATGAACGTGTGCGGCGCGCCGAAGGACGGGATGAACACGTCATCGAATCTCACCTTCGAGAGGAACTGCTTGCTCACCACTTCCGCCATGGTCCTCATCCGCGGGCCACGGGCGAGCCCCACCGATGATCCGATGTACTGGCTGCAGCGGCCCTGGCACTTGTCTCTGACGTCGGCGTACAGCTGCTTCAGGGAAGCCAGGCCGTTCTTCGTCCCCAGGGGCTTCTCGGTGAAGTCGATGACGGCAGCGTCGAACCCACCGTGGGTCGCGTGAAGATACTTGAAAGCGTCCCCGATCACGACCTTGACTCGCGGGTCCCTGAAGGCCGCGTCGACTCCCCCGATGTATTTCCTGCAGCACTTGACGACCATGTCGTCGATCTCGACGACTGTGACCTGTTCGACCTCTGAGGACTCGAGGAGGGAGAGCGCCGTCTGCCCGCTCCCTCCGCCGAGCACCGCCACTCGTCCGATTCTATCCCTCTTGGCGGGACCACAGAGGGCTTCGTTGAAGATGCCAGCGTCATAGGCCGTGTGCTGCACGTTGTCGTCGAGGAAGAGCATCCGGCCGTAGGTGTCATTGTCGATTATGTCGATCTTCTGGAACCTGGAGCGTCCAGAGAAGCAGTACTTCTTCGCGTGGTATGCGAGGTGCAGCCCGCGATAGGGCTCGTACACGACGTATCTCGACTTCTTGAAACGGATCTCATCCCCGGCCGGCACACCGAGTCGACTCAGTTCTTGAACGTCTTAATTACGTCTTCCTTCTCGCTCGGTCGATTGAACAGGCCCCTCTACGACCAGCTGGTGCGCTACTACGAGGTCCTCGAAGGTCGCGACTGGGTCGGCGAGACCGATCTCATCGCATCTGTCCTGGACGCCCACCAATGCAGGTCCGTCGTAGACTTGGGATGCGGAACCGGTTATCACGCAAGGTCGCTGGCCAGGCTGGGGTTCGAGACCTCCGGCGTCGACATATCCAGACAGAACATCCGCTTTGCCAAGGAGAAGGCGATGGAAGAGGGAGCCGACGTCGATTTTGTCGTCGGAAGCTACTACGGGTATCGCCCCGTCAAGAGCCCTGACGCGGCGCTGTGCATGAACTGGTCAATCCCAGTCAAGGACGGGGAGCTGCGGCGGTTTCTCGACAACACCCACTCGATGCTCCGGCCCGGAGGGCTGCTGATCTTCGACTACGAGAAGGTCGAGGAGATCGTCTGGGACGATGTCGGCAAGCCCAATTTCGAGTGGTGGGACGTGGAAGGGGAGCTCGTCGTCAGGGTTTCTGTGGGCATGATCGAGTCCAACGTGCTCTCCTCGAGGGACGTCTACGCGATCTACCCGAAGCGCTACCGACCAGGCCCGCCCGACGAGAAACTGAGGTACAAGGCGACCGCAGAAGCTAATGACGTGCGGATCTACAGGGACCACTCGTTCGTCAGGTTCTTCTCACCTCGGGAGATACGGCGTCTTGCGAGAGCCTCCGGGTTCAAGGTCGTAGCCAACCTGGTCCTGCCCAGGAAGAAGTACAGGCGCAGCTACGCGGTTCTTGAGAAGATCAAAGGAACCGGGTAACTGAGCCAAGATTGACAGGCGCTGGGATTCAGAGCGCGCTCCGAAACCCAATTGCTTGGAATAGGGAATGACGCACGAGCGCCCCACAGCTTAAGTAGACTGACCCACTTCAGTATCGTTCAGTACCGTATTGCCAGCTGAATTCATCTTCGTAGTCAGACACGGCGAGACCAAGGCCAACGAGAAGGGGATAGAAGCGGGACCCTCGATTACCCCCTCGCCAAGAAGGGGAGGAGGGAAGTTTAGTTCATCGCAGAGACTCTTTCTGATGTTAAGATCAAAGACGTCTATAGCAGTCCAGTCTTCCGTGCTGTTCAGACAGCGAAGATCATGGCGCACCCTCACAAGCTGAAGGTGAAGACCCTGAATGAGCTTACCGAAGCGAAGATCAAGCCTGAATTCGTGGGCAAGAAGGGGAGACACCATGTCCTGACCGACCCCGAGGCCTACTCGGAAACGAACTCGGACCTCTTGGCGCGCGCCTGGCAGGCATTTCGGATTGTCAGTAGCAAGTCAAGCGGGAATGCCATCATGGTGTCTCACGGCGATGTAATCACGGCCCTCCTGGAGGACATCGTGGAAAGGAAAACTCCGACGGAGAAGTACTACGTTCTCCATCCAGACTCAGCTTCACTAAGCATTATCAAACTGGCGGACAGTCCCTCGCTCGTTCTCTACAATTATCACAGGAAGATGCTTGCTGCCCACTGACGCGCGCGTGCGCAGGTGCCGCGCTACGCTTTGGGTAGAGTCTGACCTGTACCGTCCGTTCAAGGTGTAAGTACGCACGCCACAGGAAGTGAAATGCTTGGGCACTCTTGGTCTCGTTCGCTACGTTCTCTCCTCTAAACTCCGGTTGCGCAAGACGAACGACCCGGCGAAAGCGGGGTCATTTGTGGATGTTCACTCGCACTACCTACCGGATTTCTACCTAAGCGCGCGCTCGCCCTGAAGCTATTCCCGCGAGTTTCGCAGCGATTTCGAAGTGCCCGAGGAGTACAGCAAAGCCTGTTAGGTTCGAGTGTGCGCCACTGTGAGGGCGGTGGCGATTTGCACTCAAAGAATGATGCCCGGCGACCGCATTCGCTTTATCTCCCCTCTGACGTTCGTGAGGGAGGGGCAGCATCTTGATGCGAAGGAGGGTCGGCGTGGCCGGAATCTTACCCCAAGGTAGGACTGTTTTAGTGCTTCGAAGGTCCCAAACCGATGAATTCCTTCCAGGAGCCTACGACCTACCGGGAGGCGGACTGGACCCTGGAGAGTCTCCAGAAGAGGGTATCAAGAGAGAGGTGCTGGAGGAAACAGGTCTGCACACCTCCATAGTCAATAGACTTGGTTCGAGGAGTTACCTCCTGGACCCAGATTCCGGCGAACACGACAAGACTATGGTCGTGTTCCTGCTGAGGGCAGAGGATGGAGGGTTCAGAATCACACTAAGCGAGGAACATGACGAGTATCGCTGGGTCTCGGATTCCGACCTTGGGGGGATCTTCGGTTCGGACGATTTGATGCGAAGCGTCATTCACGAATACTTCATTTCAGATTCGAGTCTCTAGGGTCAGCCACTTCATTCAACGCGTACGCCTCTTGTTCTTGGACGCTCGCGCTCAAATCCGACTCGCTTGCCCCAGTGTCAAAGCCCTCCGAGTGATATCCGAGACGGTGCCCCGACCAGGGTCGCGCTTATTAGAAACGGCTCGACCCTCCTCGTTCGGGTCACAAATGAGCCTGACTCGGAGAACCCCATCCTCCTTCTCCTCGCTGCTGCTGCTCGCCTTGCTCGTCTCGGGCTCCCTCGCACTTCCCCTGGCCAGTAGCGCGTCGGCCCAGGCCAACGCCGTGGTGGCGACCGTGCAGGTCGGTCGTTCTCCGCACGGGGCCGCCTTCGACTCCTTCAACGGCGACCTCTACGTAACCAACCCAGATTCTGACACGATGTCGGTCATAGACGTCTCGACAGACACCGTGGTGGCGAACGTGACGGTAGGCCCTCATCCCTGGGGAGTCGCCTTCGACCCCTACAACGGATACCTCTACGTGATCCTGGTATCAGACCAGGTCTCGGTCATAGACACTTCTACCGACGCGGTGGTCGCGAACGTGACGGTGGGCCAGGATCCTTTCGCGGTCGTCTTCGACTCGGCCAACGGGGACGTCTACGTGACTAACCTGAATCCCCTTCCGCCAAGATGCAACGCTGCCTGCCGTCCGATCCCAGGCACGGTCTCGGTCATAGACGGTTCTACCGACGCGGTGGTCGCGAACGTGACCGTGGGATATGGCCCGAACGCCCTCGCCTTCGACTCATCCAACGGGAACCTTTTCGTGACCAGTCTGACCTCGGGCACGGTCTCGGTCATAGACGGCTCCACCAACACGGTGGTCGCCACGCTGAAGATAGACTCAAACACGAATGCGGGGTACGGCCCTGCCGGGCTAGCCTTCGACCCGGCCAACGGAGACGTCTACGTAGCCAGCAGCAGCACAACCACGCCCGGCGGTAGGATTTCGGTCATTGCAGGCTCGAACGACACCGTGGTCGCGAACGTGACCGTGGGCTCCGGCCCCTGGGAGTTGGCCTTTGACTCAGCCAACGGGGAAATCTACGCGACCAACTACCTTTCAGACACGGTATCCGTGTTCGGGGTCTCGACCGACACCGTTGTCGCAAACGTCACCGTGGGTGCCAACCCCTGGGGGATAGCCTTCGACGCGGCCAACGGCGAAATCTTCGTAGTAGACAGCGGCTCAGACGCCGTCTCGGTCATCGCCACTTCTTCCGTGATAGGTTCATCGTGGACGTGGGCGATCCTGGCGATTCCGGCAATCGCGGTGGCACTCGCCTGCGCGAGTCTTCTCCTGCGGGACAGGCATTCGAAGGCGGTTCCGGACGCGCCGGCAGGAGACCCTGCGCGCTGAGCACAGGCCCGCGTGCGCGCGCTCTCGGTAGAAGCGCAGTCGCCGGCGAAGGAGACAGGCGTGGCCATCGGGGACGTCATCCTAAAGCTGGGAGAGGTCCGCGCTACGGACGAACATGAACTGCACAAGGCGCTCTCCGGAGACTCGATTGGCAAGTCGGTCAGCCTGTGGGTCCTCAGGGGAGAAAGGCTGACCGAGCTCAGCATAGCGCCGATGGAAGTAGAAGAATAGCCATGTCAGACTTTGACTGTTCCCCTCTGTGAGAGCCAGGCTTCCCAGAACCGCCACAATCCCGCGAGCCGCTCGGACCGTTGCGGCCTCCGTTTGGCGCGCGCGAGAATCGGACTGCGCTTGGGGGGCAGTGACCGTCGATTGGCGACATAAGTATAGAACGAGCCACCCAGCTGGGCAGAGCGCCAGTTGAGCAGCGACGCGCGCGCGCGCGCGCGAGCGCGAGGAAGCATACATCAAAGAGATTGGGAGAGACATCAGTCTTGGGAGTAGAAAACGTGTTCAAAATCGCGACGACCCATTCCAGAGTTCGCGAGTTCCTGACAAGCAAGAGCTGGGAATTCCAGGGAAAAGATGCGGAAATGGAGATGGACTCGTTCAGAAACGAGAAAACCGGGAAAAGGCTGTTCGTCGAGGACATCTCGGAGGACTTTCCGGTGACCTTTCTTATGGGCGAGCTTAGCGTGGTGGAGTTCAGTAACATCGCTAGCGAATTGACGCCGGAGATCAAGTTACTGGAAGTCGACAGCAGTTGGGAAGGTGAACCGACGACCATAATGGTCGCCATGACAGAAGCGCAAGTCAGGAACATGTTCGGCAGGAGGACGAAGATGAGAAAACTTGCGGTACACACACGCACGCACGCGCTCCAGTAAGAAGCCCAAATGACAAAGGAGACGTGATTCCTTGACTCGAGAAGACTCCAGGTGGGCTCGGCCCCAGGGGTACCTTCCCTACTGGTTGCGAGTCGTCGAGGTCGTCCTCGGCCTGTTGACCGCGGCCATCGGCATAGTGGTCCTGGCCAGTCCGAGCCACGGGGCTACCAATCTGGTGCTGCTCCTGACGCCCGCCCTGGGGTTCAGCGCTGCGAGGATGATCGCGGCCGGCAGCGTCAGGTCTCGTCTCCTGAGCCTAGAGGGTCTGGGCCTTGCGGGCGGTGGCCTTCTCGCCCTGATCGTCGTGGTCGCCGTCGTCCTAGTGCCCGGGATTGGCCTCCAGACGTTGGTGCTCTTGCTCGCCGTCAGCCTGACCATCCAAGGGCTGGGAAGGATTCTCCAGGCCGCCGGGAGAGGGTATCCGAGGTGGATCAGAGGCTCTGCGCTAGTGACCGGCGCGGTGACCGTCTTCCTTGCGGGGATTGCGCTGCTGGTCCGAGGCATCGCGCTCGATACCCTGGTGGTCCTCCTCTCCGTTGTCGTGCTCTTCAACGGCATAGAAATGGTCGTCTCAGGCCTCAGGCCCACCAACAGGCGTCAGCTGACCCTTCTGAAACTGATCCTGTTCTCGGCCTTCTACGGCCTCGTCATGGTGAACTGGATCGACCTTTACGGGTCGAGCGCGCCGGGCTACCACATCTGGGTCATCTTGACCTGCATGGCTCCGTTCGGAGTGCTTATCGTGTTCCAGGGTCTGAAGGACTGGCAGATCGCCCTGGCTCTCGGGCTTCTCGTATCATTGATGAACGACCTGGGCTACTATTTCATGGGAGACCTCTTGTTCGGTTTCCACGTTTCGCTTGTGCCCTGGCTCGGAAACCAGCTGGGTTTCCGTGGAACCGAAGTGCTCTTCACCTTCGAGGGAGGTTTCTTCTCGTTCCCAGTCACTTCGATAATGATGGGGATTTCGATCTACGCAAGGGTAGCGGTGGTGGCCTTGATCCTCTGCCATTGGTGGAAGTATCCGGCGCAAATCGCCCCCACAGTCTGAAGAAAGATTCTACTCGAGACACCTCGTTGATGCACAGGCGCACGCTTCTACTCGGTCGAGTCACCGAGCGACTCCCATCGGACCCACATTTGAGTAAGGAGCACCTATATGGGCGCGGACCCCGCCGAATTCGAGCTCACCCCCCGGATTCGTTTTCGATTTCCGACAGGTTAGAGCGCACGGAGGGTCAGGCTTAAATTGAATTCATGAGGACACCGAGGCATGTCTCTGGCAAGCTCAGTAGTCAATGATTGTTTGAAGATTACGGAAAAAGATAATGTGACCGTATTCCTGTACCCTCACAATCTTCCGCTGGCTGAGGATATCGCCGAAGAGTGCTTCAAGAATGGGGCCGACGTCCTTCTGAACCTTTACACGGACAGGTACATGACTTCCTACCACGACCTACTGTCTGTAGAGAGCCTCAGGCGACCATCCGTCTTCTGCAGAGCCCTGACCGAAAGCTCGACCGCAGAAATCTTCATGTCGGGAACCTATGACCCTGCGGTTCTTAGAAAGATCGCGCCCGAGAAAAATGCTGCCGCCAGCGAGGGAGAAGCCAAGGCCCACTACCCTCTCAGCAAAGAGAAGAAGGTCAGAAGCATCTCCATCGGGCTGGCACTCGTCACCAAGCCCAGGGCCGAGGCGTACGGCTTCAAGTACAAGAAGTGGAAGAAAATGATGCTGGCCGCGTCCGCAGTCGACTACCCCAAGCTCGCCAAGACAGGAAAGGCATTGCTGGACTCTCTGCGGGACGCTAGGTCAATAACGGTCACCGGACCTGAGGGGACGAACCTCAGCCTCGACGTCTCTGGCAGGCGTTGGCAACTGCACGACGGCGTGGTCGATGAAGAAGACATGAAGAATGAGAACCTCGAGGATGAGATCCCTGCGGGCTCGATCTATGTGGCACCCCTGGAAGACAGCGCTCGAGGCAGGGTCACGTTCAACGCCAGCACACCAGTAATGGGGACAAACGTGACCGGACTCCAGCTGACCTTCAAGGATGGCAGGGTGACCCGGTTCTCTGGCGACCGCAGCGCTGCTCAATTGAAAAGGAACTGGGATAGCGGAACTGGAGACAAGGACAGAATTGGCTATTTCGGAATCGGGTTCAACCCCAAAGCAGAAGCAGGATACACTGTCAACAACGTTGCCAAAGGTGCGGTCTCCATCGGCATAGGGGGGAATGAGTTCATCGGAGGAAAGAACAAGCCAGGCTTCTTCCACGCTGGCACGTTGACCGGGGCCACTGTAGTGGCAGATGGGAGAACTATCCTTCGAAAGGGGAAGATTGTTCGCGCCTGAAGGGTGCGTTCTTACACGGAAGGCAAGTCGGACCAATACTCCTGCATGCAAAAGCGCGCGCCTTAATACAGAACTCATTCCTGCAGAGCGCTGGTTTGCATCGCCATCACTGTCGACCTAAGATTTCTCCCGCAGGCTGGGGGCGCTGACAGCTGGCAGCCAGCGAGAGGTCCCAGACACTCTCCAAGCTGTTCGTCATCGCGCTTACTACCTACGTGTTCTTCATCATCCACCAATATGACGTCCTGGGACTCGATTGGCTGATACCGGCGTGGTTCCCGGTCGTCTATCCTTTCATAGCAGTCTTCATGGAGTTCAGTGCGCAGTTCATCTCCGCCCTGGAAAGGTTGGGCGGCCTTCTGTCGTCGGTCTGGCACAGAATCAAGAAGCCTAAGGAAGACTGGGAATACTAACAAGCTTTGATGTCGCGCGCTTTCTCTGGCGTACACACGCACGCGCGCTCTCCCAGCGTTAGAATTTCACTCGTTTGTAGAAGTTCCTCTTGGCCGCATCTCCTGCGAAGATGTAGAAGGCCACGATCACCGCCATCACCAGAATGAACCAGACTGGGGGCTGGGCAAATCCGAACAGGCCTCCCAGCGGAGTGTAGGGAAAGATCACGGCGGCTCCGACGATCGCCAGAGTGGCTATCACCAGATTCCTCCCAGGAACGCTCTTGAAGAATGGCCGCCTGGTCCGAATGACCAGCACGATCAACGCCGCAGAGACGACCGACTCCACAAACCAGCCGGTTCTGAAGAGAACCGTCGACGAATGCAGAACGAGCAATAGCACTCCGAAGGTGATATAGTCGAAGATCGAACTCAGGGGTCCGAACACCACCATGAAGTCGCGAATGAAGCCGACATTCCACCGTCGCGGCTGATCGACCATTTCGCTGTCCACGTTGTCCGTGCTGATGGTCAGCTCCGGAAAGTCCGTCATCAGATTCGTGAGCAGTATCTGCGTGGGCAGGAGCGGAAGGAATGGCAGGAAGAGCGAGGCACCCGCCATGCTGAACATGTTTCCGAAGTTTGAACTGGTCGCCATGAACACGTACTTGAGGGTGTTTGCAAAGGTCTTCCTTCCTTCTTTGACTCCCTGGACGAGCACGCCCAGGTCCGTTTCGCGAAGAACGATCGAAGCCGATTCCTTCGCGACGTCCACGGCGCTCTCAACAGATATTCCTACGTCGGCGGCGTGGAGAGCCGACGCATCGTTGATTCCATCCCCCATGTACCCTACGACGTTTCCGGCTTTCTTGAATGCGAGAATGACGCGCTCCTTCTGGTTTGGCTCCACCTCAGCGAACACGTCGATCTGGTTCACGTTCTTGACCAGCGCTTCGTCACTCATCATGGAAAGATCCGGGCCTGTGAGGATCCTCGGAGCTTCGAACCCGACCTGCTGGCTTACGACGCCCGCGACCAGTCGGTTGTCTCCCGTTATGATCTTGAGCGAGATTCCGAGCACCTTCAGGTCGCTGATGGTCCCGGCGATCCCGGGTTTGATCGGATCATAGAGGACGATGAATCCCGAGAAAGTCATTCCGGCCTCGCTGTCCTTGGTTATCAGCTTGGCAGGTCCGACGTCCTTGTAGGCGATCCCAAGGACCCTGAGGCCTCTGCTGCTGTACTCCTCAAAGCGCTGCTGAATCTGCTCTCGGGCCGCGGCGACATCCACGACCGTCCCCTCGGAAATCTCGGCCAGGGAACAGGCGTCGAGCACGTTCTGCAGAGCGCCCTTCGTGACCATCAGGCTCTCTCCGTCCTTTGACACCAGGATGCTCAGCCGCTTGCGAACGAAATCGTAGGGGACTTCGTCCAGCTTCAGGTAACCCAGCGACTCGAAGTGATTAGCCTGAATGGCTTGATCGGTCCGAATGGCCTCGTCAATGGGATTCGTGAACCCGGTCTGGTAGAAGGCGTTGAGGAAGGCGTGAAGGAGCACCTTCTCGCTCTCCTTTCCCTGGACATCAACGACCGACTGGATTTCTATCACGCCCTCTGTCAGCGTGCCAGTCTTGTCGGAGCAGAATACGTTCATGCTGCCGAAGTTCTCGATGGATTCAAGCCGTTTGACGATCACCTTCTTTTCCGCCATCCTCTTCGCTCCCTGAGCGAGATTGACGCTGATGATCGCCGGGAGCAGCTGGGGCGTCAGTCCCACGGCGAGCGCCATGGAAAAGAGAAGAGACTCTAGCACTGGGCGCGCAAAGTACACGTTTATGCCGAACGTGACAATAACCATCACAGTCGTAACCTCCATCAGAAGATACCCAAACCGCCGGACGCCGTGCTCGAACTCGGTTTCAGGCGGCTTGACCTTCAATCGCTCGGAGACCTTGCCGAACTCTGTTCTCGTTCCGGTTCCGATGACCACCGCCCGGGCGCTGCCGCTGACCACGTTGGTTCCCATGAAGAGACTGTTGGTCCGCTGACTGAGCGCTGTCTCCTGAGGAAGAACTCCGACAGTCTTCTCCGCAGGATAGGTTTCCCCGGTCAGGGACGCCTCATTGACGAAGAGATCCTTCGATTCTACCAGAAAAGAATCTCCGGGTATCAGGTCTCCGGCGTTGAGGAGGACTATGTCTCCGGGAACGACCCCCTCGACCGGAAGATCCTTCTCGCTTCCATCGCGGACCACGGCTGCCTTGGTCTGCACGATGGCAAGCAGTTTTTCGACAGCCCTGTTCGCACCACGCTCCTGCGTGAAACTGAGGAGGCTGCTCACAAGGACTATCACCAGAATGATCGTCGCGTCGACAGAGTCGCCAAGGAAGAGCGATAGCCCTCCCGCAAAGATCAGGATGAGGACGATCGGGCTCTTGAATTGAGCGAGCAAGAGCGCAGGGGCGTCAGATCTCTTCTTGGGCCTCAGGAGATTTGGGCCGTACTGTTTGAGACGCCTTGCCGCTTCGTCCTCGGTCAGGCCGTTTGATGTCGTCTGCAGATGCAAATAGACGTCGGAGACCGGGGCACTCCAGAAGGATTGCTGAGTCTGGCCGTCTTCCTCGCTCACGGAGACCGCCCGGGAACCGTTCCCTCGACTCTCTGGAGATCGAATCCACGCTCGGCGGTCAATCCAGCGGAGCCTTCATAGCTCAAGTCTTCCATCTCTTTTCTCTTCTCCTCTCTCCGCCGCGTTCCGGATCAGGTTCTGTGCAATCAAGCTTTTCTTGATACCGCTTCCGGCACCGAAATCGCTTCGACCCCCACAGGCTCCACGCCTCACTCTCATCCATTCAGCGCGCCCGCGCTTCGGTGTCAAGTCGTAAGTGTGTTCAGGTCTTAGTTGTATGCGCGATGCGCCGAAGATCGTTCTTCGTCCTGATCGTCGTTGTTGCGATCATGGTCGCCTCCATCTCGACGGGCTTGTGGATTCGGAGCAACTCTCCATCAGTATCGACAGGTGAGAATCTGCCGGGTTGGATCACCGCGGCCAGCTATCCCGTTCAGTTCGTTGGCGCTGGCTGTGCAACGTCGTCAGGATTCGTGCACTGTGTAGGCGGAGGTACTACCGGTGCTGGCAGAGATACAGCCGCCGTGTACTAAGCGAGCCTGAATGGTTCCGGGATCCAATCGTGGACTCGCACTACTAGCTATCCTATTGCTGCCGAGGCGCCTAGCTGCGCTGCGTATGATGGAGACCTCTACTGTGTATTCGGCTCCAGTGTCTACTATGCTAGCGTCAACTCTTCAGGCGTGGGGGAATGGTTTGCGGGACCTAGTTACCCATCAAGTGTGTTTGGAGAAAAGCGTGTTACATACTCAGGATACATCTATTGCGTGGGGAACGAGCAACCGAATGCTCCGGAAAATGCGACCGCTCTTGACTACATCTATTATGCGCAAATCGGTCCAGGGGGGGTAGGGCCCTGGGTTCAAACAAGCTCCTATCCATTTGCGGCTTATTGGGTGTCTTGTGTCACGGCTACAGGCTAGCGCGCGCTATCAGAATCCCATCGTGGAATTCGCCGTCGAAGTAGACGCTCTCTCTCGTTCTGCCCTCGATCTTGTAGCCGTTCTTCTCAGCCGAACGGATGGCCGCCCGGTTGTCTCCTCGCGTCCACAGCTCGACCTTGTGCATGTTGTACTGCTCAAAGGCGAGCTTGGTCAGAAGCATGGTGACTTCGGCCCCTATCCCCTTCCCCCTGAGCTCTCTGTCGGCGATGGCAACTCCGATGTCAGCCGTCGTCTGGAACGGCCGCCACCACCTGATCGTGGCCCATCCTATCACCTTCTGGGTTGCTGCGTGGACGATCACGAAGGTCCTTCTTCTGGAGCTGTTCCCCTTCAGCTCTCCCTCGTACTCGTTCCCGAGCTCCTCCATGCTCACGGTGTTGTCCGGCCTGGACCTTGCCCAGCGCATCACCTCTTCGTCGTTCATCATCTCGTGCAGGGCCCCGAAATCCTCTCTTTCCAGTCCTCTGAGGTGGACCTGTTTCCCTATGATCAACTTCTCTCAGCCCCAATGCAGAGTCTCGTAAGAAACTTCTGGGCGTCCGAAGCGCGCAGCCCTGTTCGGCGAGCGCTTCGATGACAGTTTCGAGGGAGTTTAGCCTGTGGTTAGTCCGACGAAAATAAGTAAGCGGGACTTGCGTTCGCCGATGACTTGGCCGAGGAGATTCTCGGAGTAACCGTTCTAACAGCCGTGGGAGGACACGGTGGGAGAACGACCATTCCAAAACGGGCGATGGAGACGCTGAAGCTGCGTTATTCGCTTCAGGAGAGGGTGAAGCTGCTCTGGACACAAGAGGGCGGAGAGGTCGTTGTCACAAAAGGGACCCCGCAGTCGGATTTCAGAAAGTCGATCCTGAGTCGAGGCGACAGGACAGCCGTTCCTAAGCGCATATGTGAAGCGTTGAAGCTGAAGCCTGCGCCCCACAGAGAGGAAAGACTGATTTGGATACAAAGAGGGAAAGACATCCTCGTCAGGAAAGAGGCGCTGCGGAAGACCTAGGCACTAGGCTGTTGGAGAGCTATATGGCGTGCGGTCACTTGACGAGTGGTACTAGGCACTTGGCCAGCTCTTCAGGTTTCGCGCGCGGGCCTCAGTAGTGGAGTGTCTGAGCAGTCTTATTACACAGCCGACGAACAGTAGGACTACACAGCATGTACAAGAGCAACAGGCGGACGAGCATCGAAGGGCTCAACTCGGATGGCCCGTGTCCTGAATTCAAGGAAAAGCTGATGCTCTTCGGCCAGTTCGTGGGTGATTGGGACATCGTCGGCGTCCAGAGTCCCAGCCCGGGCGGCGTGGCGTTCAAGGAAAGGGGAGAGGTCCACTTCGGCTGGGTTCTCAACGGCAGGGCAGTGCAGGACGTGTGGATGACCTACGACGAGAAATCCAGGAGGGCCATCCCTGTGGGTACGACGATCAGGGTCTACGACCCTGCGATCGATGCCTGGCAGAGCACTTGGATCTCAGTGCTTCGCCGGTCGGTCCAGACCTTCGAGGCGCGGCAGGTTGGAGAGGAGATCGTCCTGGCGGGAACGACCAAGGAAGGCTATCCGGAGCGCTGGATCTTTTCAGACATCAAGCCCAGGTCTTTCAGGTGGCACTCGGAGGAGACGCACGACAGGGGAAAGACTTGGGTATTGACCGAAGAGATGAAGATTCAAAGGAAGACCTAAGTCATCAAAGGATCCAACTTCAAGAAGCATGAGCTGCGCGTTCGAGCTTTGCTTTGGCCACCCACCTTCCCAGCGTCAACCGCTCCGTAGCCTGGGAGACGCGGACAGAGCATCCGCCAGACTCTCGGCGAGGCGGCGCAAGGTGGACCCGTCTTCCTCACCATGGTCGGGGTTCAGTTCGGCAAGCGTGAGCGCCGCCCAGTTGGGGGCCCGCAGGAAGACGTCGAGGGCCGCCATGAGCTGCTCAAATCGCAGGCCTCTATTCCGACGGCGCTCCTCCGCCAACGGCATGTCCAGATAGTCGAGGACGTCGAGGTCCACGTGGACGAGCAACTGGTCGAAGCGTCCGGCCCATCCTTTCACCACAGAGCGCGCGGCCCCGGCCGGATCAGCTGCGACCGTTACAAGTCTGACCTCAGCGATTCCCTGGTCTTCAATGATCTTGCGCTCGAAGGGTTTGGAGTTGTCGTCTGCGAAGAATAGAATCTGGTCCCCCTGCAGCATGGGTACACGGGGTCCCACGTTGATCAGATCAGGGACGCTCCCCTGAATGCCCAGCAGGTGCGCCACCCCCATCCAGTCTAGGGCTCCATCGTCCGTGCTTTCGGGCGTGTTCAGGTCGGTGTCGAGGTCAACGTAGACGAGCCCGAGGCTCTTGTCCGCGCCGAGGGCCCCTGCCACGGTCCCAAGCTCGACAGTGCAATCGCCGCCAAGGACGAGGGCCGCAGAATCCGATTCTAGCGCCGAGGCGACGCGTCCGGCGACGGCTTTGGCGGCCAGCTCGACCTTGTCAGCGTTCATGGCGCGCGGATGCGCCCTGTCCACCCGCCATCGAAAGCCGGGGACATCTCCGCCATCTTCTACTGTGATGCCGCGCTCTTGGAGGAGCTCGAGCAGACCAGCCGAGCGAAGTGCCTTTGGTGCCTTTTCTTGGCCCGGGGCGTAGGCGCCGGCACTGGTCGGCGCGCCGATAACGATGAGGCTGCTGGGCATTCCCAATTCCTGTCCAGGGCCTGTTGGCGTTTCATATGCGTTATGAGGGTTAGGTGGAAGCCACGCGCACCAAGACACGGTACTCAGGCAGCAGTTCAGAGAGGCGGTCGAACGGCACCCGAATCCCTCGATCTCGTGGCTAGGATCACAGAGGCCTTCAAACGGACCCGCCCGGCCGAGTAGAATGTCCGGAATACTTCGGCCGATTCAGCGATTGCGAGTCGCGCTCGCTCGCTCGCGGGAGTGCTGTTCGCAATAGTCGGCAATCCCAACGCTAGTTCGTTTGACAACAATGCATCAACAGCAATCAACATCGATTTCACCATTATCATAGCGGCGCTCGGGGCGGCGATTCTAACGTTCGGCGCGGGATACAAGTCGAACCCTCCCTCGAGGGTTCTGCGCAGGCATTGATTAGGCGAGTTCAGGGCTTTGCAAGAGGTCGGTTGAGGGGGCTAATCGAGGGCTCGCAACATAATCAACTCGATCGCTGCCCTGACAAACTCCTTGTTCTGGCATCTGTTTGCGAACTCCCTTTCGTTTAGCAGATCGATTACCTCGAACATGAGATTTCTCCATCGCTCCCGTCTCGGAATTGTGCGCTTTACTGCATAGAACTCGAAGAAACATCGGCTCAGCAGTTGTAGACCTTCACGAGCTATACGAGCCTTTATTGCATTCGTCTTGCCCCTCATTTCACATCTGTTCAAGATGAAGAAGATGTCCACGAGTATCTCGAAATACCGCTCATAGTGAGTGTCAACAAACTTAGGAAGGTCATGCGGCAATGGCTCCATTCGCTGAGGTCTGTCAACGAAGATGTGCCGTAGGGACTCCTTTCTCCCGAAGAGTATCTGAACATCATCTTGGCTGGTAACACTCCTTGCGGGATGGTTAGATAGGTCAAGCTGGTAATAATAGGCGCTCAGAAGATAGTGCCTTCCTGAGTCGGTCAAGAGTTCGTAGTAGGAGCTCCGTGCGGACTTGGACCGCGTGTAGACACGAACATCGAAGTCATCCCAATCCGTGAATTGTGGCTTGAACGCTGTGCTACCCATCAGGACTATCGCTTCAACGTCACTCGTTCGGTTGAGTAGTCTTCTCCTTACAGTGGAAACGACCTTGGCATCGGCCGTCGACACACCAGCGGTTTTCACGTTGATGCATTTAGTCCTTCTTAGAGGCATTCAGGATGAGGGTTTTCAGCTTGTTCTTTCCCTGAATTCTGATTCTGCACCTAATGTGCGCTAGAAGAGGGCAAGGATCACCACGCTCAGCAAGACGAATCCAGATCCGACTCCAGAGATTAGACCGAACCCCTCGCTGAGGAACACGTTGCTGAGGAGTGTGGCAGAGACCGGCGTGAGCAAGAGCACTACCGATGCGTCCCCAGCGCCTACGCCCTTCAACCCCCTGTTCAGCAGCGAGTAGGGGACGAAGGTCGTCAGGATCGCCATCGTCACCAGGAGGCCGAACTCGTTCGGGGAGGAGCCCACCGGAGACTGCACGGCGTTGAAGACAAGGAACGGCAGCGACCACAGGGCGGCGCCGCTGAAGACCCAGGTCGAAACCAGCTGAGGATTGTACTTCCGCTTGTGGACGTACTCACGATTGAACATCGTGAAGAATGCGAAGTTCAGGGCGTTGAGGACGATGAGCAGCTCTGCGACCAGACTCCCCCCTGCCGCGCGCCATGGCTGGCTGATGAGAAGCACCCCGCTTGTCCCAAGCGAGACGGCTCCAGCCCTCGTCCGGGTGAGCTTCTCGCCTAGCAAGGGAACCGATAGCAGCACGGTGAACATGGCGGACATCTGCGACAGGAATGAAACCACGGGAACGGGAAGCCCGAGGCTGATGGCTCCCATGTACGTCAGCGACGCGATAGCCATCATCCCTCCTCCGAGCCCGGCCACGACTAGTTCTGCCTTCCCAGGAATCGTCCTCCTGCGAAAGACGACTGCGGAAACCGTGATGAAGGCGAGCGCCGCGAAGGCGAACCGCCAGAAGGTCTGGGAGAGTGGCGAGACGCCCTCCGAAGACAGAAGGCTCACCGCGATCCCGAGCCCGCCCAACGTGACTGCGGACAGGCAGAGGAAGGCAATGCCGCGAGTCTCCTGACTAGATCCTCCACCCGTCATTCAGGAACAGGCGCTCTGGTTGGGACCGGATAACATCATCCATTCGCCGACTTCCTCGCCGATCATGCGGACTCGCTGAACAGGGACTTGCTTACCAGCTTATCTGTCCAAGAATGGTTAAACGAGTCTCGAGCCTTTCAAAAGGGCACGTCCAAGACAGCGAAGAACGTAGACGAGTACATATCGGTGGCCCCCAGAGAGGTGCGGGCCAAGCTGAGAGAGATTCGAGCGGCGATCAGGGAGGCGGCACCGACCGCCCGCGAAAGCATCAGCTACAGAATACCCTACTACGACTACAAAGGGCGGCTGGTCTGGTTCGGTCTTCAGAAAGCGCACATCGGAATCTACCTGCGCCCTCCGGTCATCGCGGAGCACAAGAATGAGCTGATCGGCTACGGGACCACCAAGTCGGCCGTCCACCTTCCGCTGGACGGGAAGATTCCAGTCCTGCTGATAAGGAAACTGGTGAAGGCTCGCATGAAGAAGAACGAAGTGGAAGACTAGAGTCTGCTGCCAGGGCGGGTAGCCCGGGGCGACCACTTCGGTTTCCAATCTCGGTCTATGGTTCGTCGCAGCGCGCGCTACGTCGACTGAGTTGGAGAGGAGGGCGACAACCTCATTCACGCCTGGAGAGGGACGGAGAGCATCCTCTCGATGTGTGGTCTGTGAAAGTTGTTCATCGTACAGAACGGGACGACCCTCGCTCCAAGGCGGTCGTCGGGCACCAGGTAGTGTATCGCACACTTGTGGACCCTCTGGAAGTCGAAGTTGTAGGCGTCCATGAAGTGCATGTCGCCTATCATCAGGACCCTCCTCATGAAATCCCCCGCGCCCTTGTAGTTCCCCCTCAGCAGGAGCGGAGCCAGCATGTCTCTCTTCAGCTTCATGTCTGTGTGCTTCAGCACTCCGGCTGCCCCACTGAGCGTTCCCCAAGCTCTGCCGCTCCTGCTGGCTCCTTCCAAGGACGCGTAGAGCTTCTCCGGGTCCATATGCCTCGTGACCGGGTCAAAGGTCACCTCGCCGTCCTTCCTGTTGACGTAGACCAGGGTCGACCTGCCGCATTGCACGTGCGTGGAGAACCTGTCGTAGTGGTCCTTCTTGCCCCTCACGAGCTCCAGGTAGCCCGCCAGCGGAGCCTCCACCGGGATCGGGAAGAAGTCACTCGCTTTGATCTGCCCGCCGGTCTGCCTCTCGATCCCGTTTACGACATCGGCGTTCGTGATCCTGACCTCTCTGATCTTGTTTCTGTCCATCCTGCCTGCCATAGATACCGGCTGGAAGTTGACGCATCTCACGACATCGGCGTTCTCGCCCGCGTATCTCAGGATGTCGCCCATCTGCTCGTCGTTCAACCCCTTCTGCAGGGTGACGACTAGGACGATGCTTCCGAACCCCGCCTCCCTTGCGGTTCGAACCACGTTCAGCTGCCGGCCCGTGTAGTACTCGGCGAGCTTCCTCCTTCCTTCTTCGGGCATCAGCCTTGCCTCGTCGTCCGAAGAGGGGACCCTGGCAATGAGCCTGGGGGCCGGAGTAAGTCCGTCGAACTGAAGGTAAAGTGTCGAGACTCCGGCATCCATGAGGCTCTTGAGGTATCCGGGCCCTCTTTCCGGATCGCCGATCCTCAGGCCGTTGGTGTTCACCTCGATGTGGTTGACGCCATAGCGTTTGACCACTCTGACGATGTCCGGAAGGTCGTCCCTGACCGTCGGCTCGCCTCCTGAGAGCTGGACGGCGTGGATCGCCTTCGGCGAGTTCACACTCGTCGCTGTGGCCAGCATCTTCTCGATTTGCTCGACCCTGGGCTCGTACACGTAGCCTGCCGTCCCGGCGTTGGCGAAGCAGACGGGGCACCTCATGTTGCACCTGTTCGTCACGTCGATAATCGCCAGGACGGTCTTCGTTTCGTGCTCGAAGCAGAGGCCGCAGCGCGTTGGGCACTCGCCTTCCGTGTACGATATCGGGTTCTGCACGCCCGTCCCCGGCTGCGCAAATCTCTCCGCCCTGAGGTAATCGCCGATGTCGGTGGAAAGCAGATCCTGGAACTCGCCGTGGCGGTCGCAGTTCTTCGTCATCCAAACCTCGTTCCTCTCCCGGTCGATCCACACCCTGGCCCCGATCTTCCTCCAGTCCCCCTGTTCGACGTCGACGGGACAGACGGATTCGGTGGAGCCGTGAAGCTCCATGAGAAATAGCGCGAGGATTGGTTATTTACGACTATCGAGACGCGCGAGGAGACTTACGGGGAATCTCGGAACCTGCAGGGTCATGCTGCGTCTTGCAGTGGAACTGGACCAGACGTGGAAGAATACTTCAGGACCATCAGGCGCACGCGCGCGAAGCGAGAAGGATAAGAACGCTGACTGAATCGGGGGAAGTCGCATTGAAGATCTTCAGGACGAGTCCGTTGTCTAGCTTCGTACCCGTCAGGGGAGAGGGTTGCTGGCTGTGGGACGAAGGGGGAAAGCGCTACCTCGACCTCTGGGCTGGGACCTGGTGCAACGTGCTCGGCCACGGGCACCATCGCTTCACTCAGCCAGTTCAGACGCAGGTCAAGAAGCTCGTCCACACCGGGGCCGGGATAGTTCCCAACGAGATCCGGGATGCAGCAGACCGCCTGGGAGCGCTGCTTCCTGCCCACCTGGACGAGGTGACCTTCCTCAGCACGGGGAGCGAGGCCGTCGAGTTTGCCATCAAGGCGGCACGGATCGCGACGAATCGCTCGGAGGTGGTCAGCTTCCGGGAGGGCTACTACGGAGCGACTGGTAGCGCTCTGGCGCTTTCTGAGGCAGGACGCGGCGCGGATTACCTTCCCGAATCTTCCAAGGTCCCTCCGATTCCGGCGCCGAGCTGCTACCGCTGTCCCCTAGGGAGAACCTATCATGAATGCGACTTCGCCTGTCTCACAGAATGGAGCGAAGAGGCAGGAGAGCACACCGCGAGCGTTGCGGCCATCATCTTCGAACCCGTTCAGGGCCGCGGAGTAATCGTCCCGCCACCTGGTTACCTGACTGCGCTGGCGAAGCTCGCCAAAGAGTGGGAATGCCTGCTGATCGCAGAGGAGGTGACCACCGGCCTGGGCCGCACGGGCTACTGGTTCGGCTTCCAGCGCGAGAGCATCTCGCCTGACATCCTGGTGCTCGGCAAGGCTCTGGGCAACGGCCTGCCTGTCGCTGCCGTGGTCACTACAACGAAAGTCGAGGAGGCGTTTGCAGGCAGGTCTGTTCACGCCCAGTCGCATCAGAACGACCCCATCTCGGGTGCAATCGCGACAGCTGTCATCGACACGATCAACGACGAAGGCCTGGTGGAGCGCGCGAGAGAGATGGGAGCCTATCTTCTCGAGGGACTGGATCGCATCAGATCGGCCCACGCCGGAATCCGTGACGCGAGGGGTCTTGGACTGATGGCCGCACTTGAGCTCGAAGGTCCGAACGCCGACGAAAGGGGCGCCAAGATCCACGACCAGCTGATGGACAGGGGCGTCATCCTGAACTTCAGCCAGCCAGTCGCGAGTTTCCGCTTCTATCCGCCTTACGTGATCACGAAGCAGCAGCTGGACCTGTCCCTGGACACCCTGGATTCTTGCCTGAAGGAAACCGGTTGAGCTGCGCGCGCTAGTATGTTCGCAGGAATGAGCACGCGCTCTCGTGAGTGATACCGTGGCCTGTTTTTTGCTACGGGGAGAGGTCGCTCAAGAGATGCCCGGCGCTTTGAGACGCCAGCAGAGAGCAAGCGCCGCAGCGGAGTACCGGGCTAGATCCACCGGCGGACCCTCGACCTGTACTGACGATACTCCTCGCTGAACACAGCCTCCAGGTATCGCTCTTCCTTCAGAATCTGCGTGCGGTCGACCACGACCAGCACAGGAACGAGCATGATCAGCGCCGGCAACGAATTCAGGAGGCAAGAGAGCCCGAGATACATCAAAGCGAAGGATAGATAGATCGGGTTCCGGCTGAACCTGTACGGACCGTCCTGGACCAGTTTGGTGGTTGGTTTCCATGGCTCTGAAGACGTCTTGTGGCGGGAAAGCGTCCTTAAGGCCAAAGCAGCCAACCAGATTCCGAGGACCAAGATCAGGACCCCGATCAGGCGGACCCAGATGCCAGGCCAGATAGGTGCGGGAAAGAAGAAGCTGATCACCACCCCTAGGACGAGGCTGCACAGGAATATGAGAGGGGCTGGGACAATGGTGCCTGCGACCTTGGGAGTCTCCACGATCTCTTGGTCTCAGGCTGAGTGTTAAGAACCTCCCGTGGACAATTCCGGATGGGCTCTAGGCTAACTTCTTGATTATCTGAGCCGAAGTCAGGACCATCGCGAAGCCCTTCCTCAGAGTCTTCAGTTCGGCTTCGTGCAGTTCGGGATCATCTGTCGCGGTCACATCGCTTCCCACTACGACCTTGAAGCCCCTCTCGTAGGCCTGCCTTGCCGTCGTCCCGCAGCAGAAATTGGTGAGAGTCCCGCAGATGATAACCGTGTCTCTCTCAAGATTCTTCAGGATGCTCTCCAGCGGCGTGTCGTAGAACGCTCCGTAGGATGGCTTGTGAATCACGATCTCGTCACTGCGAGGCGAGAGTTCGTGCCAGATCTTGCCGTCCCTGAAGTAGGATGGATCATCTTGGACCTTGCCCTTGTACCGATTCGGCATGAAGCCTCCGGTCTTCGGCCTGTCAAGATAGGAGTGCGTGTTTGAGAAGGTCGTGAAGATGACTGATACCTTCCTGTCCCTGCAACAATCGACCAGTCGCCCTATACACTTCACTCTTCGGGTTGCTTCTGGTACCCAGAATGGAGTCCAATGAGGCTTTACGAATTCGTCCTGCATATCGATTACAAGAAGTGCCGATTTCTCCGGTCTGACTTCGAATGAAGCATTCTCTGAATACGCTGCCTTGGCTAGCCGCAGGACGTCTTGCCCGCTGAATGCCCGTTTGGTCCCCCTTCTTGTCCCTTTCAATCCGAATTCTTCTTGGCCCGCGGCTATATTTGCTTGCTACGATCTGGACTGATGGATGGATGGAACGAACGAACAGACTCATCCATGCCCGGGCGAGGACGACCTCTTAGATTCCGAGCCAGGTTGACGTGGCAGCGCGCCGACTTCAGCTGCCGAGCAGCTTGGCTATCGCGCAGTTCCAGTAGCTCCTTGCTTCCTCTATCGGGTACCCCAGGGCCACTAGCGACTCCACCCCGCTCCACAGCGCGAGGATGGACCCGGCCAGCTGCCTGGCGCCGGCCCTCCTCTTCTTGCTGGTCGCGATGATGCATCGCTCGATCAGTTCGATGTACTGGTCGTGGTGCCGCTTGAGGACCTCCCTGAGCTCGGGGTTCCGCGTTGCCTCGGAGGCGACCTCGAAGGTGAGGCCGGCGCCCTGCTTCGATGCAGGCATCATCCTGTCGAAGAATGTCTCGAAGGCTTTCCGGGCGTCACCCTGCTTGACGACCCATTCAATGGCCTGCTCGAGCTCCCCCGGATTCAGCTCGTAGGTCGCCCTGAAGAGGGCTTCCTTGTCCTTGAAGTAAGTGTAGAGGGCCGCCTTGCTTATGCCGAGCTTGTGCGCTATCTCGTCCATCGTGGTAAGCCTGAACCCCTTCTCCCTGAAGACGACGCAGGCGACCTCGATGATTCTTGATCTGGCGATGTTCCTGTACTCGGGAAGGACCCTCGGCAACTTGACGGCTATGGCACAAGCTGGCTATTTAAGCCGCCCCCCACTCATTATAATGACTAAAGGTTGATATAGTGACCATCAGTCAGTATTTGCAGTGATTGGACCGATGACTCAAGAGGCTAGCGAGAAAACGATGCGGGTGCTTGTGTTTGGCGCTTCGGGTCGGACGGGCAGGCTGGTGGTCAGAGAGTCACTGGACAGAGGGCACCAGGTCCTCGCCTTCGTCCGGGACCCGACCAAGTTGCAGCTCTCTCACCCTCATCTCACCGTGGTGAAGGGCGATGTCAGGTCAGCGGCAGACGTGGACCAAGCCGTCCAGCGCGTGGATGCCGTCGTTTCCGTGATCGGTCCGGTCTCCCCGGACTACTCGAGAGAGCACATCTGCTCGGTCGGCGTTGCGAACATTGTCGACTCCATGTCGAAGCACGGCGTCAAAAGATTGGTCTGCCTCTCGGACTACGGGAACGGCGAGACAAGGTCCAAGGGCTTGTACGCCCGGTTCATCTGGCACATGATTCGCGCCCACCTCGAAGACAAGGAGAGGATGGAGGAAGAGGTGAAGTCAAGCGACCTTGACTGGACGATCGTTCGGTCCACGATCCTGACCAACGGCGCAAAGAGGGGTTCCTACAAGGCCGGGCTGGAGATCAAGATAGGTCTGTATCCCAGGATCTCACGCCCTGACCTCGCTGATTTCATTACCAGGCAGGTCACTGATGATTCCTTCATTCGTTCCTCGCCGTCGATAAGCTACTGAATGGGTGGCACATGCGCGCTTCTGTTCCGGGGCGTACCGCGGGTTGGATCAGGTGAAACTCATCAACAGAATTGAATCGTATTCACATTTCCGACATCGAGAGTTGAAGTCCCGGCGGCCGCGCCCCTTGCTCTTTCACACCGAAATGGTGTCGATTACCTAGATGACTCCCACCAGCACCAGGGTCTAGAAGGCTGGATCGAACACATCGATCTCGTATCGCCTGAATGACAGCTTCCTCCACCTTTGAAGCGCGCCCGCCCATGGCTCAGGGGAGGCTCCTGCGCAGCATCATCAGCCTGACCTCAGTCCCTTCCACGTCCTCCACCGTCTCCTCGGTCTCGACGAAGCCCAGCTTCCTGTAGAATGCGATGGCTCTCTCGTTAGAGACCTCGGTCTTCACCAAAACCTCGTGGTAACCTTGAGCGGCGGCGAACTCCCTTGCCTTCGTGAACAGCTCGCTGCCCACTCCTCTTCCGACTAGGCGTTGGAGCACGACTATGCCAGACAGCTCTGCCGCGCCAGAGTCTATCCTCTTCAGGCTGGCGAAGCCAAGCACCCTGTTCGCGTCTTCGGCGACGAAGATTCGGAGAGTCGGATCCGTGAGCTTTGCCCTGAGGGATGGCTCGGAGGCGAGCTCGCGTATGGCTTCGTCGGTCGCCCCGGCGAATCCGGGCGCGCCGGGTCCGGCCTCCTTCCACGCCTCCAGGAAGAAGACGCTCAGTTTGTGAAGATCATCGGGGGCCTGCCGCTCTGACCTGCAATGCCTGACCTAAACGGGACCTGGCAAATCAGCTTTTGCCAACAGCGTGATGCTTCAGCGCGCGCTATTAGTCGGCCGGGAACTGGACCATGCAGAGCTCGTCGGTGGAGTCTATCTTGGCCTGTTTTCCAAGTAGGTCATGGTATAGCCCTTCAGCGAGTCCACTGTAGTACCGCGACCATTTTTGACTCATGTTGTGCCTGAGAACCAGAGTGCGTCTTCCCCCCTCCACCGTAGCGTCAAATTCGAACCGATTCGCATAGTGAGACATCCGCTTGAAGAATAGAATGGAAGAATCGACGGAGAGTTTTCCGTAGAGGTATTCGATGAATGGCTTGACGAACTCCCAAGCAATTTGCTTGCCCAGTTCGGTCAACTTCTCATCGTCAACCTCGGTCAAGAATTTGGTGACAGTCACCTGCGAAACGCCAACCATCCCGATCTTGCTGCACGGCAGGTCCCATTCGATGAACTTCCAGAGTACCCGGTTCATCAGAGAATTCACAGTGACTCTTTCCTCCTTCGCCCTGTTCCGCAGCGCCTGGTCCAGCTCCTCGTCCAACCTCATTGTCCTTGTGACGCTGCTTGGCACGCGCCTGAAGATGCCAGACCTCGATATACGGTTTCTATTGTACTCCACTGTGCTCTGGTGCAGTAATTCTCGAATCTTGGAAACGTAGAAGAATTAACTGGAAACTCTAGTAAGTATATGATTTAATGAATCATCTGAGTTCCGAGGCGATGAACGAGTCCAAACGGAGGGTCGTCAACGCGGCAGAGCAGCACAAGCGGAGTGCCAACGCCATAGTGGCAAAGGTCTTTCGCTCGGACAGACGCATCAGATACTGTGCCGTCATCGATGAAAAGAGCAGAGAGATCGCCGGAGGAATGAGACCCGGAATCGAGTCTCTCGAATCTGAATCTGAGAGTCCCAGGCTCCGGGTGCAGAGCGTCATCGCGCGAGCAATGGCAGAGACCTGGGACAACTTTCATGGGAAGGCGGATTACATGATTGTGCACAGGGGCAAGATAACCGTCTTCGCTTACTTCCTGTCGGACCACAGGTTGGTGCTGGTGTCCACCGAGCCGGACTACTCCTTGCAACGATTCCAGGCGCTCGCGGAACTCATAGACAAGTGGATGCCAATGAAAAATGGCTAGACAAGAGGTCGACCAGTGCATAGTCAAAGGGCTGGCGAGCCTAGGGCAGGACTTGACTGAAGTCATTCTCTATCACCTGCAGACCCAATACGGAATCACCCCTGAGGAAGTCTCGACCGACCCGCTCAGACTTGGTTGGGGCCTCCACGGAATCTTCGGAACAGCAACCCCGATTGTCATTGACCTGATCCTCGACGAGGCGAAATCAGTGAAGTCTCCCTCGGAGGACTTGCTCCATTTCGTCAAGGGTCTCAGAATGTACAGGAGGAATCACTTCTCGACGTCAGACACCAGCCGGAGCAAAGTGTAGGAGTAATCTCTCATTAAGGGTCATTCTCTTGTCAATACCTCGTGAGGATGAACGCAAGACCATTCCCAAGACATTCAGGTTCACGGCATCACTAGCGCGTTCTCTTGAGAAGGCAGCCGCTGTTGAAGGGACAAACGTCAACGCGTATGCCAACGCGGTCATCAGTCGGCACTTCGAATGGGACAGGAAAGCACGGGAGTTCGGGTTCGTCGAGCTGCCGAAGTCGTTGCTCGTGGACTTGCTTGAAGGGTGCGATGACGAGACACTCGTTCGAATTGGGCGAAAGGTAGGGTCCAACACCTGGAGGGAGCTGGCAGAGTTCTGGACCGGAGACTCCTCTCCAAAGGGGATATTGGACCATCTGACATTTAGGTCCAAATTCAATTACAGTGCCAGAGCAAGAATGGTGCGGGAAGAGGACGCCTACACCGTAGTCATCTACCACGACTTTGGTCCCAAATGGAGCATTCTAGCCAGGAGTGCTCTTGAAGAGCTGGTGAAGAAGTCGTTTCTCGCCACGCCGCGAATCAGTGTTGGAGAGTCGGTCGTAATGGCCAGTTTCAAGGTCAATCCACGGACTAGCTCGCCCGTCGTGGAAGAGACCTGAGACTCGCAACCTCATTAAGAGAAGATGAGGACCAATTGCGCGCGGCCGAGTTGATGGCGCAGGCTACGTCGAGTAGCGATTGGCTACGCAAAGGACGGGCCAGCCGCCGCCAGCGTCTTGACCATCCTGAAGAACAGCAGCCTATTCCCATTCCTGACGGGAATCTGATCTTCCTTCTGAACAGAGAAACCCAGGGATTCCCAGAACTCTCTGGCCGAAAGAGAAGAATCCAAGTCAAGTGAGGGAAGCTTCTCGAACTGTGCCCTTCGCATCAGCTCCTGTACGATTGACTTGCCAATTCCCTTGTGCTGGTGCTTCGAACTTACGAACACTCTCCGAATATTTGTGCCCAGCAGAATCCCTATCCCTACGATCTCACCATCGGATTCAGCAACGACGGCGTAACCTGAAGCAGCGTCATTCCAGATGCTTCCTTTGGAGTGGTAGTCCGCGAAGAATTCGATCGCCTCGACTGGGTAGATTCCATGATATGATACATGGATCGTATCCTGAATCAAGGAATGCACGGGTCGCAGGTCCGCTTCTTTCATTTGCCTGATTTGGATGTAGCGCGCGCGCTCTCTAACTGAGTAACCTATTCGATCTAACCATCGGCAGCGAGCTAGACGGAACCCATTCGAGCAAGGATCAGATCATCAAATTCGTAGTCTGTGCCTATGGTGGTCAGACCTCAGGCCGTGTCATGATTGGGGACCGTAGGGACGACATCATCGGCGCCAGGAGGAACAGCGTCGTTTCAATTGGGGTGTTCTATGGATACGACACGGCATCCGAGATTACGGAATCGAATCCTACGCTTGTTGCGAAGACCGTAGATGACGTTCGAGCGATACTGCTTTCGACTTAGTCGGCATTATTCGCGGTCGCTCATGTCAAGTGGGTGACAGCTGCAGCTGCTTTCACCATGTTTGATGTCATCGGCTAGCAGTGGAGCGGTTTTCATCGACCGGCTGCTGGAACTCGCAGGCTGACGAGTCTCGGCGTGATCTTCCGCGAGACTCGGACAGACTAGTCGCGCACGCAGCTCACGCGTGTTTCTACTCGATTGCGTACTTCCTCGACAGGCGCGCCGTAGCCGTGTGATTGATCAGCGGACCGCTGGAGAGCTGGGAATTGCTGATGACAGCGATCGTGCCCGAGTCCATCTTGATCCAGGTGTTCCTCAGGGCCAAGCGCACAACCTTGCCCTTGACGCTGCCATATTCCACCGTGTCATTCAGGTGCACCACCCCGTCGTTGAGGAGGAGAATCCCGGAGATGACGTTGGAGAGGGTGGCCTGCAGCGCGAGCGAAATGGCCAAGGCCCCGATTCCGGATATTGTGAGGGTCGTGAACTCGGACGTCAGGCCAGTCAACGAAAGGATTCCCGAGACGATTACGAGAACCGCGATGACTCGCAGTGCGACCCGGACATCACGAATCACTGTGGGATTGGCTCCGGCGGCTTTTGCCGCGCGCCTGATTAGGAAGTTGACTGCCTCTTCGATCAGGAGCGTGCCTGCGACGGTGGCTGCGGCACCAACGACCAGCTCGAGAATTGGGACCATCGCAGCCGAGATCATTCTGCTTCTAATTAAGAGGAGTGAGGAGACACTACTCGATCCCTGTGTCTACCGCGGGCTGGGAAGGCGCATGGCCAATGTCGATCCGTGAGCACCCTGGCGTGCTAGGGGGAATGGACCTAGCACGTGTGAAGAGTACGTTCTTATGAAGGAATCGTCGCACAAAGGAGCGATGTGCAGTCAGCGGCCGCAATGGCCGAGTTCAGTAGACAGCACTCCCACAGGTTCCGGTCCTCTCAGGACATCCACCGAGGAGGCTGTCCCTGACCGTCATGCCTGGCTCCGACTCTTGGTTTCGCTGATCGGGTTGGTCATCCTGGCCTACGGGTTGTTCTACGGGTTCTTCGCCAAGGACATTCTAGATCTGGTGGTAGATCTGATGTTGGCAATTGCAGGTGGAGTTCTGCTGTGGCTAGGAGGGCTGTGGCAAAAGGGGGCCGAGGCCAAGTGGGAGGCAGAATTTCCAAGCCAGCCTGAGGAAGACGAGGGCGACTAGCCGGCGATCAGAGGACGCGCCGCCCGGTCGAGCAGGGGTGCTGGACAGGGGGATCACACGGGTCCATCGACAGGTCGGATGCCGAAGCAACCCTTGAGTAAGTAGTTCGCTTGGGTATTCATTAACAGATGCAACTATAGAGCCCACGCCCAGATGAGTCTGCCCAGTAGCTGCTTGAAGTCGTCCCAGCAGTCCTGTGAGACGTAAGGTCGCAGATGCGGAGCCGAAGGTCGCCCGACTTCACAGTCCCACAGTTTCGAACGCTGGCCCTCGTGAACCGCAATCGGGGTTTGTCTCTCTCGGATGTGGCTTCTCACATGGGCAAGACACTCCCATCGGCGAGCAGGCTGGTGGACGGGCTCATCGGACGGGGCCTCATGTCCCGGGAGGAGCATCCCGTCGACAGACGGCGCGTCAGGCTGGCCATCACACACCGTGGCCTGTCGATCCCGCGGACCTCCTAGACTGAGCGCGCACGCACGCTAGAGGCATTCTGTCCTGTGGGCTGACCGGGGCAATGGCTTCGGTTCTATGAGACCACTTTGTGCAGGTTGACGTTGCCCGAGCGATGGGTCGCCATTTGTTTTCTCTGGAGGCCGAGGAGTTAGGCCGGCGAAGCGCCGATGAAGTGCCCTATCAGGAAGCCGGCCAGCCCGGCGGCCAGGCCGATCGCGGCCATCTGGAGACCGCTCCTCCAGAGCGACCCTACGGTCGTCCTGGCTTCGAAGAACCCGATGACGAAGAGGACTGATCCGCTGATTGCTACGGAGCCGATTGCGCCCAGCAGGACGTCATTGCCCACCAGGAAGTAGGGCACTATGGGGATGAGCGAACCGAAGACGGCGGAGCTCAGCACGATCAAGAAGTTCCTCCTGGGTTCGGACTCGCCGACTGCCTCGAGTTGGAGCTCGTGTGACATCATGAATTCGAGCCATGCCTTGGGCTTGGAGGCGATCAGGTCGGTCAGGCGCTCGAGCTCCTCGCCCTCATACTCCCACTTCTGGAAGATCTCCCTCACCTCGTTCCTTTCTGCCTCGGGCACCTCCCTCATCTCCGTCTCTTCGCGTTTGACCTCCCTCAGGTACTGCTTCCTTCTCGCTAGGGTGGACGTGTAGGCCACGGCTCCCATGGAGATCGATTCCGCGCCGAGCGCCGCAAATGCTGCCACGAAGATCAGCCGGATGTCGCTAGTGGCGGCGCTCAGTCCCAACAGGATTCCGAGGACGTTCACAACTCCATCCTGACTTCCCAGAATGAAGTTCGAGAGGAGACTGCTGCGGGAGTGCAGTTCGGTGGGGTGACCGGAGCTCAAGGTGGACCGCGATTGCGCGCGCAAGAGCGTAATGAGGTTGCCTGATAACCATGTTCTGAAGCAAGGAGGCGAAGGCTACCCGTGGCTTAACTCATGTGTGGTCGGCGCCATACCGAGGCTTGCGCCCACGAAGCCTCCCACCATAGACACGACGATCAAGCTAGCGAGCATCAGGACGATGCAATATCTTCGAGCACCGTCGTCCTTCGTAGGAATTGTTCTCCGAGTCCTTCACTGAACGTCTCGACTTCGGTCACGTCCTTCTCCTCAACCTGTCCCAGCCATGGCCCGTACTTCGGCCCATCGATTCTCGACAATTCATCGTGGGTCTCTTCCAACTCTTCCTCGAGATCTCCGATTATGCGATAGCGTCCGTCATTGGCCAGGTGCTTTGGAAACGGCCGACGCCTGAACCCCGTCGGCTCGGACATTCCACAGCGGTTTTGGCCGGGCTGGCAATAATGATTATGGAGTGAGGATACTTACTGAAACATCACACGGCAAATAAGCCGACGACGATTCGATTCCGCCAGAATGCAGGTAGAGTGGCACAACGGATTGCCCCCGATCATGACCACGGGGAATGAGCCCCAAGTCGAGAGTGTCGACCCCGACGCCGAGGAGCTTTGACCACCAAGGAGGCCTTGGCGTTGAAGGCCCTCGAAGGAGGAGAGTCGTCTCTTGGAATGGGATGAAGAGATTCTCCGCAGGCTGCTGGCGATGGACGTCTCGGGGGTCCGTCGACTGCTTTCTCCGAGTCAACCCTTCGAAGCGTCGGAGTCTTTTGGGACCTCCGGGAAGACCGGATGGCCAGAAATCATGCTGAAGTTCAAGACGGGAGGACAGAGGAGGCCAGTCCTCAGAGGCAGGCTCCTAGGTCTCGCTCCAAAGGAATTCATCCTTCTTGACGAGCGCACGGGGCTGCGCTGGGGCGTGAGCAGGGCGAAATGGAAACCTATTCGGCCAATGCATGGCGAGGCCCGACGGCGCCGAGATCATCGCAGTGCCGACGGCGAAGTGAATCCCGCGACCGATACTTTCAGGAAGGATAGCACAAGAACAGAACCGGAGAGAAGACAAGAGCCATTGCAGCGGCGAAGGAGAAAGCGGAATCGGAGGTTCGCGCGCTAGTTGGGACACACACACGCGCGCGGGTCTGAGAGTTCAAGATCCTCCACGCACTGAGAAGACAAAGCAAGGCGTTATTAGAGAAAGCGGGGGCGCACCTCTGCGATGGCATCGCGAATCGTAGTCGACTACAACATCTTGGGCTGGGGTGATTCTCATCGCGAAGAACTACTGAAGCGATTCACGGAGGTTATCCTTGTGGGGAAACACCCAGACCTTCCCAGACGAGCCTTCGACCAGGAAGTGGCTGCCTATTGCAAGCTACATGACTGCGACTTGATTACTGCGGACGCCAGAGCATATACCCACTTCTTCGAGGCCGGCATCAAGTCGGTCAAGATAAGCCTGGTCGAGCGATGGGAGACCTCTGACGCCGATCTGTATCTGGTGGAAATAGCGGCCTAAACCGAACTCCTCCACGGGGCGGCTCGTCCTCGCACCTCCTAAACGGCCCGTGAGGCGTTTCGCGGTTCAGATCACTGGAAGAAGCCTGTTCTACCGAGTAGAATGCACTGTTCTTGTGACTAGGCTTAAGGCAGGTGAGCGCCGTATCCTCAATCGAATCGAGTTGAAGTCGGGAATCCTGACACCCGTGGTCCTCTTTCTGGTCCTGGTCATGGCGACCTCGGCGGCGATCGGTGTCGTCTCAACCTTCGGAACGTCGACCAAAGGAACAAACGCCGGTGGAACAGTAATCCTGCCCGCCAATACCACATTCGAGGTGTCTTCAAGCTACGACAGCGTGGCGGGCCACTACTTGCTGAACTTCAGCATGTCTGACCAGTCCACGCTCACCGGCGGTTTCATCGCCGAAAGGCCAGGGGTGACAATGTTCGTCGCCACGACCCAGCAGGAGGCCACGATGTACGAAGGCCATCCGGCGAACTGGGCTTACTCGACGGGGCTCCTGAACTCATCGCGGTTCTCCCTCCTCCTCTCTCCCGGGTCCTACGTGGTCTGGATTGAGGGCGCAGACATGAACTGCGGCTCGGGCGTCTCCACGCCCCTGGAGCAGCAAACCCAGGTCAACGTCACCGAAGCATTCACTCTCACCAGCCAATCTGAAGGGGGCCTGCAGCTGCGACTTGCGCTGAGCTGGAACGGCCAGTTCATTGTTTCTGGATCCACCTTGGGAATCAGCGTGAACGAGTTCAACCCTTCGTCCAGCGCAATTAACGTCTCGAGAGAAACCAACTGGCCGTTGAGCGGCCTCTCGACGGGAATGTGCCCCTCTCTCTACTACCCCTTCGGGATCGCAGTCTTCCAGGGGAAGTACACCGGAGCGAACCTATCGCAGGCTGTACCGCTCCGGATCTTCCCGGTGGTCCCCTGCCCCCTGATAGTTCGGTACATCACTGGATACGAGTTCCAGCCCATGAGCGACAACGCGACTGTCCTTCCCGGCACCGGGGAGGTCCCCATGAGAACTGAGGTCTTCGTGAACGGGACCTACAATGCGAATGGAGGCCTGCAGAACGGGACGACGCCCTTCCTTCCTGGGATCTACACGGTTGTGGCCGGTGATGAGTGGGGGAACCTGGCGCTCGACTACCTCGTCGTGGAGCCGTGGAATGGCGTTCCGGTGTTCGCCTACCCGACATCCAACCTGACCTCGTCAATCTCTGCGACAGTCGACGGAACCTTCATCGTCCAGCTCAGCTCCAACGCCGGTTCAACCGGATTCGACTGGAACGTAAGCACGAGCGCGGGCATCCAATACCTCAACTACACGGTCGTGTCCACCAGCCCATTGATAGGCGGTCCGCAGGTGAGGGACTACTTCTTCCGGGCAGTCCAAACGGGAAGCGAGACCATAACGCTGCGGGACGAGCGACCCTTCGCACCGCATGCTGTTGTGGCGACCATTGATCTCCAGGTGGATGTAACCTAGAGCCCATGGGCCCGCTCCCATATCCTCGAAACGCACGCGTTTTCAGGAGAAGGACGGGATTACCTCTCTTGCGAAGAGGTCGAGCATCTCCTCCTCCTTCTTCGCATGGATGTTGAGTATCAGGTACTCTATGCCCGCGTCAGCGAATTCGCGTATCTTCTCCCCTACTCGATCGGGAGTCCCATAGATGACGTATTCCTCCAGCCTCTCGGGAGCGTTGCCCTCCGCTTCGGCGATCGACCTGGCCTCCTGGCTGTCCCCGGAGATGACAAGGTGGCCCAGCTTAGTCTTCAGTATCTCGTCGTAGTCTCTTCCCACGTCTCTACAGTGCTCCTTCAGCACTTCGAGCTTGTGCTTGACCGTCGCCGTGCCGCCGAAGAGATTGCAGGCGTCTCCATACTTGGCCACGAGCCGCAGGGTCACCCTCTCTCCGCCTCCGCCGATGAGGATAGGAGGATGCGGTTTCTGAATCGGCTTCGGCAGGCAGATTGCATCCTTCACGCTGTAGAACTTGCCCTCGAAAGAGAAGCTGTCGTGGGTCCACATTCCCCTTATGATCTGGAGGGCTTCCCCCAGCCTCTTGAGCCTCCCGGGTACGTCGAAGTGCGGGATGCCGTAGGCCTCGGCCTCCTTCTCAAACCATCCGGCGCCCAAGCCCATGAAGAGCCTCCCGCCGCTCAGGACGTCCAGGGTGGCCCCCGTCTTGGCGAGGAGCGCAGGGTTCCGGTAGATGTTTCCGGTCACGAGCGTCCCCAGCCGTATCTTCTTGGTGACTCCGATTAGGGAAGACAGCGTGGTCCAGCTCTCCAGCATCGGTTCGTCCACCTCTCCGACGTTCGGTATCTGGAGGAAGTGGTCCATCACCCAGAAGCTGTCGAAGCCGCCCTCCTCAGCGCTGCGGGCCCTGGCGCTCAGGGTCTTGTAGAAGACTCCCTCTCTGCCGTCATAGGAATAGTTCGGATGCTGTACCCCAAATTTCATGCGCACACGCGAAGGCTGCTTCCTATAAAAGAGGAAACGCGCAGCACGCCAGCCGCTTGCCTGCGTGCAAAGAAGTCAGGCTTTGTGCTTCGCCCTGCTCTTCAGAACCTTCGCCAGCTTCACGAAGTTGGGGTTGGCGCTCTGGTCGACCAGTCGGATGGTGCCTTCGGAGATCCTTAACTCCCGCTCGAAGCGTTCCTTTGTCGCAAAGGTGACGGCCGCGAAGTGGACTATCCCCTTCAGCTGCTCACTGATGACCTCTTCGCTGTTCGGGTTGAAGGGCGCGACTTGGAACGCCACTCCGTTGCACCAGTTCACCATGGGGATCGTCGTTCCGCCCGCGGCTCTGGTCTCCGAGATTATCATCTCGACCCAGTCGTTCAATCTGAGTTCGACAATCTCATGGACGACTATCTTCCTGTACGGTTCCAACACTATTTCGGCTTCTTCTGACACTTCATCCCTGACAGCAAGGGATTCTTACTTAAACTTCAGTCGCGCGCACTCAGCCGCGTCCCCCCTTCGGTCTAGCATTCCCGAACTAGCTGAGTCGAGAGCTCCCCTCGATCGCAGCAAATGAGAGTCTCCGTCGAGAGGTTCTGCATTCCCCGCAGAAAGGCCGGAATCGTCGGGATCGGGACCGGCGCTTCGCAGATGCGGTGTAGGCCATCTCGGCAGTGTTTGCACGGGGCTTCCTTCTTGAACACAAGCCCAGTTAACGCGGTTTCCCCTTTTGACGATTCCGCATTTACTGTCTATATCACCATGACTTCGACGTGGAGAGATGGACATCACTGAGGTCAGGCTTGAGCTGCACTTCGATTTGGTGTACCTGCGCAGGATGTAAGGTCCGGCCGGGGGCCCTTGAGAGGGGCCCTCACCGAAGCCGGGCAACATCTCTATAGGCGACCATGAAGTCAGTCGGCAATCAATAACTAAGATTCCGCGGGGCTCTCCTCTGGTATTGCCCAAGCCAAGCCCTGCGAGCGACCGTGGAATCAGTTTCGAGAAAGCGGCCTACTTCGGCATGCCGCTCCCGAGTCATTCGGTAGCAATCGTCAAGAACGCCGGGGGCCGTTCTGAGCCTCTGCCAACCTCCTGTGATGTCTGTCGGAAGCTGATAAACGATTATCCCTTCATCGCAAAACACACTAACTACAGGAAGAATCACGTGGCGCGACGGAGGAAGTACCACCTCGCCTGTGCCCTGAACATAGGGCTAGTGTCGCTTGTCCCCATGAATGTCTGAGCGTTCCGCGTCTATGCCGCCTCAGTAGTGTGCGCTCGATTCTGGGCCTCTCATTCGGGAAGCCTGCTGAGAAGCTTCATCATCTCCTCGTAGTGCTCGCTTATGATCGACGCTCCCCTGGGCCCCATCGTGGACTCGGCGTTTTTCTTGCACTGCTCGATCGCAGTCATTATGCCCGCCTTGGTCGGCCGGTCGAAGCTGACGCCGCACTGGCTGAAGACTCCGGTGACGAACTGCCTCACCTGCTGCTTCAACGCTTCGCCGCCCATGGGCTGGTCCAGGATCTCGTAGAACTCCCTGTTGGCGCTCTCGAAGCACTTCAGGAGCTCGTCCCTCGCCAGGGCTGGTGTCAGGTCTTTCCCCGTTACATCTGGCGCCTTGTATTTCTCTTTCACACCTCCCATTATAACATAAGTTATATTAAACAGTATCGGCCTAACCCGAATGGTTCAGATGACCCAAGCACAGAGTCAGGACAACTCCTTGTTGGAACGCTTTGAAGTCGAAGTGGCCAGCAGGGTCCCGCACTTCGAAGACGGCCCGGGCGGGCCGACACTTGTCAATCCGACTCCCCTCGTGGACCTGACCCCGTCCTTGATCGAGTGCGCGAAGCAGGAATACTCCATTGACCTGTCCGACAGGCCGCTCACAGTGCTCGGCAAGTTCGAGTCGAAGATTGCCGGAGGATCTGTCAAGGTGAGGCCGGCAGTCGAGATCGTCCGCGACGCCATAGCCAGGGGTACGCTGAGAAGAGGGCAGAAGATCTTCGAGGCCTCCTCGGGCAACTTCGGGATAGCGCTGGGGCAGCTCAGCAGACTCGGGCTGGACCCCATCGCATTGGTCTCACGCAGGCTGCAGGGAGGCGTCATCGAGGAGCTGAGGAGAGGCAATGTGAAGACCATAGACCTCGACGTTGACATTTGCCCTGCCCCCGGGGTGAAGGCTGACGTCGACACCATCGCTGCGAATGCGGTTGCCCAGAAGGTCCGTTCCGACCTGGCGGGGTTGGGCCTCGACCCTCAAATCTTCGACGAGGCGCGCCAGGAGGCCGCGGCGCTTGTTGGGAGGCAGGATGTGATAGGCTTGGCCAAACTTCTTGCCAGGATCTACGACGGCTTCTGCCCGGAGCAGTACGACAACGAGCTAAACGTAAAAGCCCACGAGGAGGTGACGGGGCCCGAGATCGACCTCCAGCTCGCAGGCCGGAACTCCATCCTCGGGGACTTTAGGGTCGTCTGCGCGTTCGGGACGGGCGGGACAGCTGAGGGTATCGGCAGGTACGTCCATTGGAGATACGGGAAGAAGGTGGTCCACGTCGTATTCCCGCTGCCCGGCCAGGACGTCGCCGGGATCAGGACGAGGGAGAAGGCCGTCGGTCTAAAGTTCTACGACCCTGACATGTACGCAGGACAGCACGAAGTGGACTTCGCCCAGGCGGGAAGGCTCATGAGGTACTTCATTGGCAAGGGATTCGACATAGGCGAGAGCAGCGCCCTCACCCTCTATGGAATAATTCAGATGGCGAACTTCAGCGGCGGAGGAAACTACGTGACTATCGTGGCCGACGGCGCTTCGAAGTACGAACAGGGCTCCAAGAGTGGCACTAATTCGCGAGACGAGGTCACGCTGGAGGAGGCGACGTCCAACCTGCGCGAGTACGGGACGATCCTCTGGACTCACACCGCATTCGTCCCAAGCGAAGAAGGAGTCAAGCTCATCGCGAAATCGCTGGGGTGCAAGGAGGGAGATGTGAAGGTGGCAGGAGCAGATGAAGTGGCGAATCTGATCAGCCGGGGCGAGGTGACCAAAGTGTTGGGAGAGGTTCTACGGGAAAGTAGGGGAAGAGTATTGCTGGTCTGCATGGCTGGGGGGACGTCCCTGCGAGCCGCGCAAGCGCTTTCCCAGAAGGGAGTCAGTGTTCAAAGCCTTGTCGGCGGGATGTCGAACCTCTCGCAGAAAAATGGAAGGCAAATCTCGACCCTCGTCCGCCCGGCAGCTCTCCGTTAGTCGAACTGGAGCCTTCGAAGATCCAACGACGAGTTCCCGACGACTCGAGTTGCCACTTCATTCCCCTGAGGGGTAATACTGACACCCGGAGGAAACCGCACGCCTCCGCCAATCGTCTCGATCACGCAATCTGATTGGCGTCCTATGGTGGTCCTCATCATGCAGCGAAGGGTGGCCCTCACTGGTGCGGGAGCGGGCAATTCTCCTCCCACCTTCGGTCCCGTCGTCAGGCGCCTGCTCCGTCGCCATCGGTTCGGGAGACCCATGGAGAACCTTCTGTCGCCGCTTTTCGTTGATTCCTGCTGGCAAGAGAAACTGCTCGCTCAATTTCTTCGCTCACGAATAAGACTTGCCGAAGTAAATCCAATAGTGGACATGGTCAGTCGGACTTGACATGGGCTAACCAACGCTCGATCCGATGCGCAGACCGACCGGATCGGCGCCCAATGAAATCCTGCAGAGACAGAGCGAAGCGGTGACGCTCCGACAGGCCACGCCGCTACTTGTTTGAGTCCTTCGCGTATTCTCTTAGAGGTGCGAGCAGGTTTGTGAACTCCATCGGGAAGATGTACTTAGTCGACGGGCTCGCGCCGAGAGCCTTCAGCGTGTCCAGGTACTGCAACACCATTGTCTTGGAGTCGATTCCCTTGGCAGCTGCGAAGATCTGGTTCAGAGCTCCCGCGTATCCTTCCGCCCTCAGGACCTGGGCCTGCTTGTCGCCCTCCGCCCTCAGGATGTTCGACTTCTTGTCGCCCTCGGCGACCAGTATGGACGCCTCTCTCCTTCCGTCCGCCTCGGTGACCGTGGCCCTCCTGGTCCTTTCCGCTGACATCTGCCTGACCATGGCCTCCTGGACGTCCTTGGGCGGGGTAATCTCCCTGATCTCTACGTTGGTCACCTTGATCCCCCATCTAGCCGTGACTTCGTCGAGCTTGGTCCGGAGCACCTGGTTGATCTGTTCCCTCTTGGCGAGCAACTCGTCCAGTGGGATGTCGCCCACCACGGACCTCAGCGTAGTCGTCGCGATCCCTATGGAGGCCCCTTCGAAGTACTGCACCTGAACTACGCTCTGGGCGGCGTCGACCACCTTGTAGTAGATCAGGAAGTCGATGTCGGTGGGAGCGTTGTCCTTGGTGATGCAGGTCTGGTGTGGGACTTCCAGGTACCTTTCGCGTAGGTCGATCTTGCTGACCCGATTGATAAACGGGAAGATGAAGACGACCCCGGGTCCCTTCGCTCCGGTCAACCTGCCAAGTGTGAACTGGACCAGCCTTTCGTACTCCCTGACGATCCTGATGCTGTAGCCGATGAATGCTAGGACTATAATTATCACGAGCGCATAGACCACGTAGCTGACAACGTCGCCAGTCGACGTCTGCAACGCGACCGAGGTAAGGAGGCTCAAATCTACGGTCTCTCTACCTTGGCTTCAAATTGCCTGGTGCTATAACCTTTGCAGGGTCCTCCGAGGTCGCCCTGCGACGTCTTCGGTCGACTGACCACCATCAGGGTGACGTGAAAGTTTTCTTGGCAGTGCGAACTGGTGAACGGCGATTTCATCAACTTGATTGCGGCCTCGGCAAATTCCATATTCTGACAAATGTCTGCGAATCCGCGTTCATCAAATAGGTCGTGTACCTCCGACATGAGATTACCCTATCCAGCGCGTGCCAAGTGGCAACACAAGATTCAAGATGCACTAAACTCCTCTGCAGTTCCTACCTTTCAATTCAGTCAGTCAGTGCGCCCTGACCTCGACCCGTTACGACAGTCTCTCTACTTCTTCGATGACCTTTACTCGCCGGAAGAAAGTCCAAAACAAGAAGATCGACACTGAATAGAGGATGGCCGCCACGTAGAAAGGAAGCTCGAGCATCCCGGCATTCATCATCGCGCTGCCTGCCACCGTGCTTAGGGAATTGGGGAGCCTCGACAGCGCAGCACTGATTCCTGCGGCGGCTCCCCTCTCGTCCTTGTCCACTAGCCCCATGATTAGCGACGTTCCCAGGGGGCTCGACACGTTCATCATGAACGTCCTGAGAATGTAGATCCCTCCGGCGATTTCGAAGGTCGGGGAAAGCGGCACTGCTAGCATGAAAACCATCGAGAGGCCCTGGGTGAGAACAATGGACTTCACGAGCCCGAACCTGCGGGCCAGGTTAGGCGCACCAAGGGCGAAGGCCGCTAGCACGAACCCAGAGATGCCGAGTACGGGCCCGCTGTAGGTGTCGGGTACGTTGTAACGAAGGGTGAACCACTGCGTCATGAGAGGAACGAAGAGGCCGGCGCCAGTGGCGATGAGGACTGATGTGACCAGGTACTTCACGAGGACCCCCCGCGACTTGTTGGGCATGAACTCCCTGATGGTCTTCGCCTTTGCCGAGGTCCTGGACTCGCTGATCCTGAAGAGGAGCGGAGTGATGGCCACACTGAGCCCTGCAAGGATGAGATACAGCACGACGTGGGCCTGGGCAACGTCCAGCCCGAAAAGCTCGAAGACCAGCACCAGAGGAATGGCGAATCCGCTGAGCCCCCAAGCGATGTTGCTGAGGAAGAACGAAAGCGAAAACGCTGTCGTCCTGTTGGACTCGCCAGCCTTCTCTGCCAGCAGTGCTGTTCCTGCCGCGGCGAAGGCCGCCTCGGTGCTGCCCTCAACTGCCGCGGCGAGAATCAGAACGAAGGTATTCGAAGTCAGGGCGAACGACGCCAACATAACACCGGCGAGAAGGTTGCCGACCACAATGAACTTCCTTCTTCCGAATCTGTCCGCCAGTATGCCGAACGGAACGCTCGCAGCGACCATGCTGACTCCCATGACTGTTATCACAGTCCCGGTGAAGACGATCGGGAGCCCCTTCACGGTCGTAAGATAATAGGAGAGGTCAGTATAGAGGAAGCTCAGTGCGAAGGTTGGGACGAAGCTCAGTACAATCAGTAACTTGGCCTCCCCTGGGATTGAGCTGTACTGCCTGAACATGGGGTCTCCGAGGCGAAGGCCTCGACGCCTCGTATAAACGGGAAACGTGAATGGACAGCGATGCACGCGACTTCATGTAGGCACGCCCAATAGTCGGACTGCCGTCAGATCGGTGTGGGTTTTTCGTGTCGGGATTCGCTTAGAGAACTGGCATGTCCCTCCGGGTCCCCTACCAGCCTTCGGCGTGCATCCTGATCAGTCGCATGGCGTTGTCATGGATGATGCCATCGATTTGTCGCTGGCTCAGTCCTGCGTTCTTCAGCGCCCTCTCAAGGTTTCCCAACTTCGAAAGGTCTTCTAGGCCGTCAGGGGCGCTCTCCATCCCAAGGAAGTCCGTGCCCAGGGCTGGAAGGCCATCTCCGCCCAGCGCAATCAACTTCCGAGCATGGTCAGCGAGCCTGCCCGGCGTGTAGGGCGGGCCGATGCAGCTCCTGATGAAGGTCAGGCCGACGATTCCATTTGTTTTCGCAAGCTTCTTGACCAATTCGTTCGAAACGTTCCTCCTGCTCTTCTGCTGCGAAAGCGCGTTGGAGTGACTGAAGAAAGGCGAGCGGTCGGAACAGTCTATCACGTTAGCGCATGACTTCGGTCCGGCGTGCGACAAATCCAACATCACAGACAGCTTGTTGGCCAGGGCCACGAGGTCTTCGCCCTCTCCGGTGAGTCCGTAGTCCTTCTTCGACATGCAGGATGAGGCATACTTGTTGTCGTAGTTCCAAGTGAGCCCTATCGACCTGACGCCGAGGTTGAACAGAACCTGGAGATCTTCGGGCTCATGGAGTGCCTCGCACCCTTCGAGGTGCATTAGAATCCCGGTCTTCGTCCCGAGGCATTCGATATCTTGAAGCGTGCGAACTATTTTGAGGTCCCTGGGATAGAGGTCCTCGAGGGAGTAGTAGATCTTCACCTGTTCTATCGCTATCTCCCTGGCTGGACCAGGGGACGACGAAGGAGACCAGGCTCGAGAGGGCGCTTGATAGGCATGTCTGAGCCGCGCCATGTGCCGGGCGTTAAGCCCACCAACCATTGGGAAGATCGAACCAAGTACGAGCCGCATCCCTGTCTTCCGGTACTTCGGGATATCTGCGTGCCTCCCCCTGACGTCTTCGTGAAATGGGCGGACATCAAAGGTAGCGCCGTCCATCATGAAGTAATTCGCTATGTCTTCATGCAAGTCCACGACCATATGGGCCACCTGGGGGACTAGAGATTTAAGCGAAGGCAGTTGCGGAAGAAATCCACTCTGGTGACAAGAGAAGGACATATGCTATTGAACCTGAAAGCCGTAGACTCGAACATGTGGCGCGCGCCATCCTCAAAGCTGGAGCCCCTGCAGACGCTGACCCCTGTGGGCCAGCCTCACTCTTCTCCCAGGTTAATGTGGACTCACTCATGTATGCCATGAGCCTGTAATGCGTGGCATGGCTCGGTCGTCGGGACCGTTCTCGAGCCCACCTGTACACTATATCTACCATTGAATCTCCCCGCACCTAAATGCCCCAAACGAAGGCGGTGGTCTGCATCGAGAATGTAGTTGCCACCGCTTCGATTGACCAGAGGGTCGACCTCAACCTGATAGCCAAGAGCTTCGTCGACGTGGAGTATCATCCCGATCGGTTCCCTGGGCTGGTCTTCAAAGTCAAGAGCCCGAAGACAACCACGCTGATCTTCAGTTCCGGTAAGATGGTCTGCACCGGCGCAAAGACTGAGGATCAGTCGAGGAAGGCTGTGGACGAGGTCGTCAGGAGCCTGAGAAAGGGGGGCATTCCAATCAAGAACGAGGCGAAGACGGTGATACAGAACATGGTGGCATCTGTGGACCTTGGGGGGAAGGTTCGCCTCGAGGAGACAGCCAGACTGCTGCCGAAATCGATGTACGAGCCTGAGCAGTTCCCCGGTCTGATACACAGGATGGCGGACCCCAAAACGGTGATACTCGTATTTGCCTCAGGGAAGCTCGTCTGCACTGGAGCAAAGAAGGAGGCTGATGTCTACAGGGCAGTGAACAACTTGCATGTGATGCTCGAGGAAAAAGGGCTCATGACCTACTGACCCTTCACGCGACCTCGCGCGCGACTGCAGATTCATAAGGGGTCAATCTCCGGAAAGAGTCTGACGGACCACACCGCTCCGCGTCGTATTGCGACTTGTCGCCTGACGCGTTTCTCTTTCAGCTTGACATTCCCGAGAAGGTGCCGAGGGGGACCTATTCTTTTGATCTGTTGCTTTCTCGCTGACTGTACTTCCGGAGCCGATTCAGCTCGGCGATCTTTTCCTTGTACTCCTTCTTCTTCTTCCTGTTTCCCTGGGCGCGTGCTTGGTCGTACAGCTTCCTCAGTTTATCTTCCTCTACCTCGTAATCTGACAACTTCGGAGGTGAAGCCGCAGGACCATAGTTATAGCTTTCATGTCCGGCTCGCAGCGCTGAAAGTCCCGTTCTTCCCCTTCCAGACCTTTCGCTTAACTAAGGCGAGAAACCGCTGGGCATGATTGAACTACAGAGAGCCCTACGTCTCGACCCCTGAAGATATAATTCCGAAGATGCTTGCTTTGGCTTCCGTAAAGCCAGACGAGACGGTGTTCGACCTCGGCTCTGGAGACGGCAGGATAGTGTTAGTGGCAGCCAGAGACTTTCATGCCAGAGTGGTTGGAGTGGAGATTCGGATGCGCCTCGTGAGAGAGTGCCGCCGAAGAGTGAGGGAGATGGGGCTGTCCAAACAGGTCGTGATATCGTGTCGCAACTTCAAGAAGATGAGCCTGAGAAAGGCCGACGTTCTTGCCCTGTACCTCTCGAGCTATACTCTCAATCTGATGGCGCCCAGGTTCAAGAAGGAGCTGAAGCCCGGTTCAAGGATCGTAAACTTCGACTATTCGATTCCCGGTTGGAGGCCTGCGCGCGAGATAGAGGTCACGCCTGCGGGCTGGAGGAAGCCTCACCCGATATATCTGTACGAGATGTGATCCGGATCGACCCTGAGACAGTCGGATGGCGCGACTTTCGGGCATCAGAGACCTGGGGAGGAGGGTCCTGCAGCTAGACTCTACCCCATTGCGAATTTCACATAGAACGTTGTGAATGGCCGCTTATCCTTTGAGAAGAGCTTCTCGAATCCGAAGCTCAGATGCCCAGGGCCGACCTGAGGCCTTTGTACCTGTTCCTGATGGTCACCTCAGTCACGCCCGCAGCTTCGGCCACGTCCTTCTGCGTCTTTCCTTCGCCTTCCAGAGTGCAGGCTACATACAGCGCCGAAGCCGCAAACCCCATTGGGTCCTTGCCCGCCGTTATCCTCGCCTGCTTGGCCCTGATTAGTATCTCCCGGGCCCTCCTCTGGGTCTTCTCGGAGAGCCCAGACCTGGACGCTATCTTGGACACGCACCTCAACGGGTCGGCCACCGGCATCCTGATGTCCATCTCTTTGATCAAGAGTCTGTAGGACCTCGCGAGGTCTTTCCTCTTGACATTGCTCACCGCTGCCACGTCTTTCAAGGTCCTTGGGACCTCCATGTCCCTGCAGGCGGCGTAGAGCGACGCAGCCATGATGGATGTGATGGACCTTCCTCTGACAAGATTCCTTTCGAGCGCCTTCCTGTAAAAGTAGGCCGCCCTCTCCGTCACTGCCTCGGACACAGCGAGCTTATCCGAGTACCTTCGCAGTTCACTGAGCGCCTGCCTCAGGTTCCTGTCCGCGGACTCCTGCACCTGGCTTCTTCGGTCCCAGGTCCTCAGTCTCTCGACCGTGGACTTCATGGACCCAGACAGGGACTTACCTGATGCGTCCTTGTTCAGGCCTCCTATCACAGTGGCCAAGCCCATGTCATGCATCGTTATGGAAGTGGGGCTTCCGGTCCTACTCTTGTTGTCGCTTTCGTCGCTGGAGAAGGACCTCCATTCCGGACCAGCCTCCACGGCCTTCTCCCTCATCACGAAGCCGCAGCTGCCACAGACGAGTTCCCCCCGGGGGTTATCAGTCACAATGAGCCTCTTTCCGCACTTTGGGCACTTGTCCAGCGTCCCCTCCGATTTCAGCAGCCTCGAAAAACTCGTGTCGTGGGATATTTTGCATCACAAATCTGAGATGTTTGAATCTCGGAACATGAAATTGTTCATCTAATATATAATCTAGTGCATCAGTGATTCTGTTCGATTAGGGCGATGAATGTGCGCCTTCGTTCCCTTTTCTAGGCGGAGAGGAGCTATTGATACGCTCACAAATCGTACCCGCGCGCGCTGCGCGCCGTGAGATGACGCCTGGCGCTCAGATCGTGACTCAGGCGCCGAAGATATGACGGAGTCCACAAGGCCACTTCTTTTATAGCATCTAATTGGCTGGAAGGTCAGTGCAGTCCAAGCACTGGGAGATGAAATAACGAGTTACGGACGCGGAGGCGGTTACGGTCGATCTGGCTCCGGCGGAGGTTTCAGGTCTGAAGGACCCAAGCCAGTGGAGGTTGGCAAGGAATACGACGTCACCATCAGCGAGACGAGCAGAAGAGGCGACGGCGTGGCCAAGATCGACGGCTTCGTCATCTTTGTCACCGGCGGAAAGCAAGGTGAGAAGGCGAGGATCAAGGTCACCCAGGTGGGACCAAGATTCGCCAGCGCAACTATAGTAGGCACGACTCCTCAGAGCACGAGTTAAGAAAGACTCGTTCATCGCATGGGACGGAGGGCCACTCCGTCCACCTTTTTCATTTAGGATATCCAGACGCTCGGCCATGTTTCTTTCGAATCTGCGGGGAAGGTGATGGATTGAGCGCGTGCACTCCTTTGTCCTCCCTTCGTCTTCGGAGGTCTTCTATCCGAACTATCTCGGTGCGCGCGGGAGCAGGGCGTGGTTCTCATCGATAGTAATCGACCGCCCCGTTTATACCCTGACTGCAGGCTCGACTCGCGATCCGCATGAGCGATCTTCTGAAGATCATACAGGAAAGGCAGTCCACACGGGTCTCCTTCGACCCGCACAGGTCGGTAGGCAGGAACGACCTGAGGCAGATCATGGAAGCAGCGCGCTGGGCGCCCACCCCTCACAACATGCAGAACTTCGAAATCGTCGTGGTCGACGACAAGGCGCTTCTGAGGAAGCTAGGCAACATAAGGTCGTCAGTCTCCGAATCTTTCGTCCGTGAGAACTACCGTCAACTGTCGTTCTCGAAGAAGGAGTTACTCCAAAAGAAGGTCGGGATTCTGGGCACCTACTTCCCCCCTGCCTGGAGGGACCCCGCGAGATTCGGCGAGGTGCTGGGGGAGGAGAGACTCTCGTCCCTCGAAGATACCATGGACGGCAGCCCTGCGGCGCTAGTGGTTGTCTACGACCCGAGGGAGAGAGCTCCCGCTTCCGAGGGGGACTTTCTGGGAATCTTGGGCCTAGGCTGCGTCATGGAAAACATGTGGCTCACCGCCCAAGCCCTGAAGATCGGCTTTCAGATAATGAGTGTCTTCGCCGGAGAGAAGATCGAAGGAGATGTAAAGCGCGTCCTCGGCATCCCGAGACACCTGAAGATCGCCTACGCGGTCCGTCTCGGATACCCGGTCCGGCCGACGAACGGGTACACGAGGGTTCGCCGCGACGCCGAAGGCGTAGTCCACCACAACCGGTACGGGAACAGGGGCCTCTAGAGAGAATCCTTAACTCGTTGTTGGAAACTCCGATTCTTCAGAGGTTTACAAAGTGACTGGAAAGGTTGTGGTGATAACCGGAGCGAGCAGCGGGATCGGGGCGGCTCTGGCAGTGCAGCTGGGCCAGCGCGGGGAATTGCTCGCCCTGGGCGCTAGAAGGCAGCAGGAGCTGAGGAAGGTCGCTTCACAGTCCGGCGTGCGCGCCCTACCTGTGGTCACAGATGTCACCAGGAGGAAGGACGTAGAGCACCTCAGGGATGTCGCCCTCGCTGAGTTTGGCCACGTCGACGCGTGGGTGAACAATGCCGGCCGGGGGATAAACAGGCCGGTGTCGGACCTCACCGAGGAGGATGTCCGGGGCACCATCGATATTGTTCTAATGTCGGTCCTGTACGGCATGCAGGCAATCCTGCCCCACTTCAAGCAGAGAGGCCGCGGCCACATCGTCAACGTCTCCTCCTTCCTAGGAAGGGTGCCGATGCCCAGCTACCGCTCGATTTACAGCGCTTCAAAGAGCGCGGTCAACGTTCTCAGCGCCAACCTCCGGATGGAGCTTCGTCCGAAGTACCCACAGATCTTTGTGTCGGTCATCATGCCCGGGATCGTCGATACCCCCTTCCATGACATCGCGGGGCCCCCTCTGCCGGCCAGGGCCGGAGAAACGGTCTGGGGGACCAAGATTGAATCGGCTGACGACGTCGCAACAAAGATCGTCTCACTGATGGACAACCCGGTGCCAGAGCTCTACATGAGCCCTGAGGCCGTGGGGCGAGTGGAAGGGTACTTCAGGGACGTAGGTGCCTTCGAAGAGAACTTGGCAAAGCGCCAGTCGCGCACGGGCTGAGCCGCGCGCGCAAGTGTTGACCTTTTATCTCGCATTGCTGCAGCGAGCTATCATTGGCGCGCACGGCAGTGGGTCAAGGGAAGGGCTACTCGGATTCCTGGAGAAGAGGGGGAAAAGTCGTCAAGTTAGTAAACTCTGGGCGGAGGTGGCTGGGTGGACTTGAGATTTGTCGAGAGAAGGAACAGAGTTGCCTTCTCAATAAAGTTGGATGCTGATTGAGCCGCCCAGAAAAGACCCCGAACAGATTCTTCAGCAAGAAGACGCTCTACCAGATGGTTGCCTACTTCCTGGTCGGAATCTTCGAATGGTTTACAGGATTCTATCTCTTTCATCATCTTGGACACCTTACAGGATTCTTCGCTTTTGGAGTTCAAGGGCTCGTTGTCGGGTTCGTTGCTTTTCTCCTTCGGAAGTATCTCGTCTTCAAAGCTTGACATCAGCAGTCGCGGGCGGGCGATAAAGGGCACGCCTGGCTCTTCATGGGATAATTGAAGACGCGCCGGTGCTCTAAATGATGGACCCGGCCCATCCATTCGGAAGTCGCTTTCCGTTAAATACTAAAGCCAATGGCCCCGCCACGGATGGGGCCTTCCACCAGTTGAAAACCTGGGCCATGACGTATACTATCATCTGGGTCTCTTTCATCGAGATTCTGATAGTGCTCTTCCCAGTCATCGGGACCTTCCCCACCTACGACCTCCACTTCGTGATCGGGGTAACAGTTCTCGTTCTGGCCTACCTAATCTTCGTGCGGATCAGGGCGACTTCCTGCCCCGATAGGATAAAGAGGATCACCAAGGCAACATTCGGCTTCGCCGTCTTCCAGACCTTCCTCGGAGTCGCCCTCTACATTGCCTTGGCTCTAGGCGCTGGTGGAACCTTGGTTGATTTCGCAAACTTCCTACACGTGGCCGCGGCTCTCGCGATAATCACTCAGGCGTCCTCCTCGGCGACGGCCTATGACATGTGGGAGGAGAAGGAATTCACGCCGGCGCCTGTGGCGGGCTGAGAGAAACCTTAAGGAATGGGCATCGTCCAAAGCAGTCAAGGCACGGAAGGAAGTGACCAAAGTGGAAACCGGTGTAGGAAAGACGCAGTTCGGCCTTCCGATTGACTACCGCTTCTCACAGCCGGCATCAGAAGAACTGATTCAGAGAGCTGCGACAGCCTTGCGGACCCACAACATCGCTGTCGAAGTGGTCGACACTCCTGCCGCCGCCCGAGCTTACGTGAACTCCATCCTCCCGAAGGACAAGTCCATCTTCACGGCCTCCAGCGAGACAGTAAGGCTCTCGGGCCTAGACGAGGACATTAACCATTCTGGCAACTACAGATCAATCCGCCAGCAGCTTGCCAAGCTTGACCCCAATACCCAGAGGGCTGAGATAAAGCGAATGACTGCAACTCCCGACGTGGTGGTCGGAAGCGTTCACGCAGTTACTCAGGAGGGGCATCTCATCACAGGGTCCGCTACTGGCAGCCAGCTAGGCCTTTACTCCACTGGTGCAGGCAAGGTGATATGGGTGGTCGGGGCCCAAAAGATCGTCCCCGACTTCGAGACTGGAATGAGGCGCCTCAAGGAATACAGCTACCCAAAGGAAGACATCAGGGCCAGGGCGGCGTACGGGTCTCCAAGCATGATCGCAAAGATACTGATAGTTAATGCCGATTGGCCGGCAGGCCGTTCCACGGTCGTGCTGATCCGCGAGTCCATAGGCTTCTGAGGAATCGACCGAACAAGGCTGAGCCGAAGAACGAATTCAGACCCGGATGTTCGAGGGAGAATCGTCCCAAGACAAGCAAGACTCACCCGCATCCCCGGCATCGCGTGAAAGTCAATAAGACCGAAATCTGCGCTTGGGCGTCCGCCTTGGGCGAGAAGTCTTCGGCACGAGTTGAGGGAGTCGGACTCGCTGCCGCCACCGCGGTGGGCTTGGGAGCAATCATCGGAGCTGGCATCTTCACGCTCAGCGGGACGGCGATTGCACTGGCAGGTGACTGGGCTCTCTTCTCGTTCATCCTCGTCGGCCTCGTGGCGATTGTGGTCGCACTGGAGATTGGGGAGCTGGGCACCCTCTTCCCAAAGGCCAGCGGAGCCAGCTACTCCTACGCCTACGAAGCCTTCGGGAGCGAGCTTGGGTTCATCACCGGCATATTGCTCTACTTCAGCGAGGCGGGTTCGATTTCCGTGATTGCGCTGGGCTTTGGGTCGTATTTCGTTGGCCTCTTCGGGCTTCCAGCCTCGGGCGACGTGAATCTAGTTGCCATCGGCTTGATCGGCGCGCTCGCATTGGTCAATCTTGGCGGGATAAGAAAAGCGGCGCGAGCGGATTTTGGTCTGGTCGCGGTGAAACTTGCGATTCTGCTTGCGGTCGTTGGATTCGCCGTGCTCTTCTCGGTGAGAAATGGCAGCGCAACGAACTTCGCGGCCTTGACCGCCCCAGCCTCGGGCGTCGCCGGCATCTTCGGGGCGAGCGTCGCGGTCTTCTTCGCCTACTCGGGATTCCAGTCCATCAGTTCCTTCACATCCCGGGTGAAGGGAGGCGCACGCGAGGCCGCAAAGGCCATTCTGCTGTCGGTATCGATAAGCATGGTGTTGTACGTCCTCGTCGCTTTCTCACTACTGGCACTGTTGCCGGCAAACCGCTTCGTCATCAACGCTGATCCTCTCTCGTTCGCGCTCACCGCGTCTCACGCGCCTGCTTACCTGACCGCTGTGGTCGACATCGGGGCTCTCGTCGCAACGGCCTCTGCCTCTCTTGCCGTGTTGCTGGGCGCATCTCGAATACTCTACCAGATTGGAGAAGACGGGCTGCTGCCGAGAGTTGTGAGAACCTACGACGCGAAAAGGGACGTGGCCCGAAACGGAGTCCTCATCTCGGCGATAATAGGGATAGCGATGCTTTACGCAGGCAACGTCTTTGTCATTGCCGCGATAAGCAATTTCGGTCTGCTGTTCTCTTATCTCATCGCAACGTTGGCCCTGGTGCACTTCAGGCGCCTTGGAAGGAGGGGCACATTCTCGGTGCCGGGGTATCCGTACCTTCCACTGATCGCTTTCATCGCAATTCTGTCGTTTATGATAGGGATGCCGAGGGAAGCACTGGTGGTGGGAACCATTCTGGTCCTTTCTCTCATCATCGCTTACTACTCGTTGAGGGAGTACAAGGAGAAGGAGCCTGTAAAAATCAGGTTCTTCGATTGAAGACACGAGTTGTGACGACCTGTGAATGCGGAACATGCCAGCGTGTGCTAGCAATTTGGAATCTGCACCTCTAGGTGGACACGAAGGCCATGTTGACCTTGGTCTCCGTTTGCGCGCAAGTACAGAACTCAGTTTCTAGAGCTCGACGGGTGTGCTCGGTCGCGGGGAGTGCTTGTGGGTCGTCCCGCATCGCTTAAGGTGTCTAGCGTACTTCTTGGCGCTGATCAGCTTTCCGCATTTGTGGCATATCGGCACGGAGTAGAATGCTCGTCCTGTTGTAATAAGGACTTCCCATCCTCAGATCAAAGTTGCTCGACGCGCGCGCGACCCTGCGGGTTATCATGGGCCTTGAGTATCATGCCGAGGAAAGAGCGGCTGATGCGGCCTAAGGCCCTCACCGTTATCCATGATAGAGCTAAGGAAAAATGCACGGCAAGCACGCTCTGCACCGAATCAATCTCCTCTCTGTCAGCCGACTGGAGATAATGAGGTGGAATTATGAACGAAAGAACAACGAGCACCAGTCCGATTGCTGCCAAAGGATAGGCTAGGATGGGAATATGAGAGGGCGAGACGTCGAGGTTGACAATGCCGAGCACGACGAATAGAATCCCCGCGACTAACGCGAACCTATTCACTTGCTAACCCCTCCCTCCTGGCATTCCACATTCTGTATAATTGTTGCTTAGCCAGCCACAGACCTCACAACGGTTATTCAGGGGGGGACGCGCGACAAGGATAACGATGAACCACTTCAGTTTCGCTTTCTTTCCACTTCCATCTCTGATGCACCGCGGCTCGACATGTGCTAGACACAAGAGTGAGTGGGCTTTCGCCCTGCCTGTCTGGACACCCGCATGCGCGCGCATCAAGTGCCCATAGTGTCGCGAACTTTCGACATTCAACATTTGAGACACGAGGGTTGATCCCGATACCCATCACTGGCAGCTGTAGACTGGGCCAAGCTAGAGTAGATTCCCGATGTGGGCAAGATTGTTCTCTTGAACCCGATCACCTTCTAACCACTCCTTCCAGTGGAAGCCTTAATGCCCAAGGGAGATTCGACTGGGTGTCTTGCACGTAGAAGTCTTTTATGATGTGAAGGCGCAGCGCGAGAAGGTCTACGCGGCATACACCGACTTCGAAGCCTGGCCAAAGTGGTCGAGACGTGTGACCTCTGTGAGGGTGGTCGGAAGGGAGGGTGGCACGGTCAGCATCGAAAGTGTGACCGGATCAAGCAGGCATCCACGCATCGACGTGGCGAAACTGGCACTCTCGCCTCCCTTAGGAGTCGAGACGGTAGCCGAGACGAGGCTCGCAACGACAAAGAGGACGGTCAGGTTCGAGGAATTGCCTGGGGGGACAAGGGTCACGGTCACCCAGGACGTCCGGGTCAAGAGGCCCTGGGCTTACGTCTTCGCACCGCGAGGGAAGGATGAAGCTGAATCGTCTGCCCGGGAGGGGCTGAAGTCCTTCGCTGAGTACGTCGAAGACCTACCCTAGTCTATCACGCGCGCTTCGTGGTCTTGCAGAGGGCACCCGCCCGCGCTAGAACTCGACTACTACTCTTTGGTTTCGGTAGGATTGGTCCCCATTCTTATGACCATACCATTCATCACTGTAATGACGTTCTGTTCTTCCCCGACGAAGGCAGAGATTGCCTCCCGCACCAAATGTTCAAGCCATGCCCAGTCGGACTGATGCCGTTGAAGAAGGAAGGCGTCTACTCGATTTTCGAGACCAGTGACGGCAAGGCGATTACCTTGCGGCCGCTCAGGCGAGGCGACCTGGACGCTCTTGTCCCCTTCGCTAACAGCTTCGTGAGGGAGAGGAAGCGTAACAGGGATCTAGGCATTACGTCGATGGAGAGGAGGATGACAAGGGCCGACGAGAAGAAGTTCCTTGACAAGACCCTGCGAGACGAGGCGATGAGGAGACGAGTCAGCGTAGCCGCATTTTGCGGTGACCGACTGGTCGGACACTGCGACATAGCGGGGAGAACCGCGAGAGACGAAAGGCACACAGGGCTTCTGGGCATTGTCGTAACCGAGGGATACCGCGGGGCTGGGTTGGGAGAGAAGATGGTCAGGACGGCCCTGGGCCAGGCCCACAAGCTCGGGATTTGGGCAATAGAGCTGGAAGTCTTTGCGACAAACGCGCCTGCAAGGCACCTATACGAGAAGCTCGGTTTCAAGATGGTGGGGACCATCCCGAAGAAGGTGTGCAGGAATGGACGGTTCACGGACATAGTCCAGATGTACATTCATCTTCCTCACACCTGATACTTTCGCCTGTGACCTATGTCATGGCCGAGCGGGCGCGCATCGCTCAGAGACCGTTTTCGGGACGGGCGCAGCGTGTCTCCTTTACTGTGAGTGGGCATCAACCCTTCCAGATTCCTACGGCGAATCCAATGAAGAAGATGATCGGGAATGCCACGAGCACAGGGCCCAGGTGGCTCAGCGTCGATGCTAGAATGTCAATCAGGTGCTGGAATATCAACGAGGGATTCAGGAAAGGGATGCTGAGTTCGATGTAACCCGCGAGCAGCACCGCAGCTATCAGGAGCGCCAGCGAAGTGAGGCCCTTTTTGACGGCTAGCCCGAAGAGCAAACCGTCGGCGAAGATCAGGACGCTGTTGATTACCCAATCGTAGGGAACCAGCCCGGGTGGCAGTGGAGCGACCATCAGCTGGCAGCGGCCACAGGCTGTCTTATGGCTTGTGCAGTGCGCCTCCTTACCTGATTCAATACAACTCAATCAGCATCCGGACTGGGTGGGGATTGGGGTGATTTCATGGATAAGTCGGGCTAGAGGCCATGCTCACGGTTCTGGGAGTCTGAATGTCGTGATGGCAGATTTTCTTTCATCCATGCTGGTTCTGACACGGGAATGGCTCTGATGAAGGAATGTTCTTCCTCACTGCTTGCTTTTTCCCACGGGTACCGGACGCGCACTTTGGGAGCAAATGTAATCCGTTATTAGATGTGGACGTCCTCCCCCGCGCGTTGGAAACAGGCGTCTCCGCAGTCTCTGTCTTGCTACACGTGTCTAACAATGGGAGACGGATTTGATTCTTGCCTTCAGGGGCTCGGCCCAATCATCCTTGAAGGAGGTTCTTGGCGACAGCGGCAGACGCGCTGTCTTCCATCATCTCGACCCAGTCGATTACCAAGACGTTGAGGGTTTCCACGCCAAATTGAAGACTGCGTTCGGGTTAGGGACATTCACTTTGGAGGGAGCAATAGTCGAACAGCTGGCCCTCCGGATGGACGTACCAGCCTCCAAGCTCATCCCTAATGACATCGTTGGGAGTTTTTCCCTCGCTCCAGCATTCGCGGAACATAGGAGAAAGGCTTGACTCTCAGATCGTCCGGAAATCGCGGAACCAGGTCGGCCTTGGTTGACCTCGACACCATGGGCGGCCTTTACAAGGATGCAGTGGAATTTCTGGCGGCAGGAGGTGGCACTCTGCTGATCAAGGGATACGCCGGTGCCGGGAAGACCACGGTGGCACTACGGCTGCTCGAAAGGTTCTCGAAGGGGGGCGACGGCGAGTACATCTCGTCCAGAGTGTCGGAGAGCAAGCTTCTGCAGCAGCTTCCGTGGTTTGAAGCAATCGAGGGACAGACGAGGAAGAAGGACAAGACAAGATTCGTCGACACGCGGCTCGGGACCGCTGAATCGGTCCTGGAGGAGGTCATGGAGACTATCGCCAGAAAGCAGAAAGACTCAGGCCTGAGAATCATCGTTCTTGACACGTGGGACGGTCTTGCCAAGGAGATGAATGACAAGGAGAGGCTGAAAGCCGAAAAGACACTCATAGCGCTGGCCGATTCGTCGAAGGCTAGGATAATCTTCGTCAGCGAGGAGCCAGGTAGGACGACCATGGACTATCTCGTGGACGGAATCATCGAACTCGTGCGAAGTGAACAGCACAACCGTGTCTTCAGAGAGATTGAGGTTCAGAAGCTCAGGGGCACTCTGATCTCGCAGCACAAGTACATCTACACTCTCCTCGGGGGGCGGTTCACATACTTCGAACCGTATTCCTCACCCACCAGCATTGAAGGGAAGTGGACCAAGCCCATAGGGGATCACGACGGTGCCTTCTCCTTTGGTAGTTCTGTCATGGACCGGGAGTTTGGCGGCCTGGGGAAAGGAAACACCTCTGTGTTTGAGTATGTCGAGAACGTCCCGTACTCGGCGATCCGGCTTGTCGAAGTCCCAGCAATCGTCAACGCCCTCAACCTCGGGCGCGGTGTAGTCTGCATCCCACTTCCTGGAGCCGGGATCGAGAATCTGGCAGCCCTGATCAGAGGTGGGACATCAGAGGAAGCGGTTCGGGAAAGACTCGTGCTCACGACTTCTGAAAAGGAGGGTGCGCTTGAGGCTCCATTCTATGGAATCGGTTCGACGGATCCCAGAAAGAGCGGAGGACACGTCGGCGGACTCGTCGAAGAAGTCAGGGGGAGGTCGAAGAGAGAGGGCGTGCTGGTGGTGGAGAGCATCGGCCAGTTGGAGGGAGCCCATGCGTCAAACATGAACCCGCTGCTGGAGCAGATCTCCCAAAGAATCTCGGACATTCAAAGGACGTCGACGGACACGCTCATGCTATTGATGCCTGCGGACGCACAGCTAAGGGCAAAGCTGATAGCGATGAGTCAGGAGCATGCAAGACTCTTCGTCAAGGACAGGTCAGTGGTGTTGATGGGAGAAAAGCCCAGCACAGAAGCGATGGTTCTCGAACACTCACATGTGAACCCCATGTTTCCTAGTCTGACAAAGATCGTCTGAATCGCACGCTCGAAGGAACTCCTAGAGTAGATCAAGATCCAGCGCTACCCCTTCGAGGGATCTAGCGAGCACCGCCCCACGCGAGCGTAACAGTCAACAGCCTGAGGCCTGGCTTCGTGGTAATGCCGATGCCATAATGACTAATCTAGCGACAACCTCTGCGGGACTTTAATATGAGCCAACGGTGACCGAACTCAGGTAACAGAAAATGGATACGCTCGACAGGATCGCGACGAAGGTCGAGGTCAGGGAGTTCGCGGACGGACCAGTCTCTTCTGATGTCAAGCTCAAGATCCTCGAGGCCGCCCGGATGACGGGCAGCTCGATGAACACCCAGCACTGGCGTTTCATACTCGTTCAGGATGGGGCAAACCTTCGTAGACTCGCGAGCGATAGCATCTCAGGCCGCTGGGTGGGCGGGAGCAGCTTCGCCGTCCTGGTGCTGACTGACCCCAGAGTCCCGGGTTACATGATAGACACGGGAAGGGCCGTCCAAGACATGCAACTGGCCGCGTGGGACCAGGGAGTGGGCTCGGGCATCTACACGGGCGTCGACGAGCAGAAGCTCAGAAGGGACTTCGAAATTCCAGACCATCTGAAGCCCACGGCGTGCCTCGGCTTCGGCTATCCCGCGAAGAAAGTGACCGGAAAGAGGAAGTCGAGAAAGCCGCTGGAGGAGATAGCTTTCTCGGAGTCGTACGGTAGGAAGCTAGAACTGGGACGTGTTTCAGCGCCCTAGCGTCAGGGATACACAAGATCTGCACGTGGGGCGCAGTCGTGGACCCGGGGTGGCTCTATCCATGGCGCATGGAATCTCTTCACTCAGATGCTGGACCGTTCACTTGAGCCTTCCACGTGAGCCGTCCCCAGACCCTTGGCATGGAGATTCTCCCCAGGCAAGTCTTGCTTCTCTAGTCATCTATTAAATAACCCAGGCACGACCGCCGATTGCAAATCGAACTTGATTGATTCCTCTAAGAACCCTTCCAAGAGGTCGAGGGAGGAAGTCAACAAACCCATACTCGGCATGGCCCTAGTAATCCCCATCATAGGAACGATTCTGATAGTCGCGAGTCTGCTGGCGCCGTCGACTACTCCAAGCCGCGATCTCGCGTTGGTCGTGGGTGGAGGGGTGCTCGTTGTCGGTGGTCTCGTGATCAGGGAGTACCTCCTCCTCCCTGTCGAGCGGGTGGCAGCCAGTGCCGAGGAGGCGCAGCGAGCGGCTGAGGACCTCGCTGCCATTGGCAGGGCCCAGGCCGAGCACAAGCAGAAACTCGAAGAGGAGTCAAAGGAACGTGAAAGACAGGAGAGGCTCATCAAAGGGTATCATGACGAGCTCATCGCCAAGGTCTACAATCCTTGGTGCCAAGCTGTGGTCGAAGCTAGAAGCAGTCTCGCTGGTTATCCTCCCTCACAGAACCAGCCCGAATACGCCTGGATTCCCATAGGGTTCGAAGTGGAGTCGACTTCCGAACCGACGACGCATCCGGAGCTTGCAACAATTGCAGATGCTCTGGCACATCTGGATGGCACGACCTCCGAGGCCAGAAAGAAGGTGTGGGATGGAGTAGTAGACTACAACAACGGGGTTAAGGCGCTGATACGCTGGCCGAGCTACATCGCCAAGGTGATTGAGAGTGAATGCGGGCTTAAAGTGACCGCTGGAAACGGCCAGACTTTCCAGGAGCCCGGGTGCGATGCATCTGCCCTCATGGAGTACTTTGATCGCCATTTCTACCGCCGAGAAGAAGGAACGCTCGGGCCCACTTCCAGGGATTCTAGTTCTTCAACGGGACGGATGCTCCTTCCGATTCACTATGCTGGTCTTACCCGGACTCTCGCGAGCTCGTCCGATGGTTCAGAGTTGACAAGGCTGATGAAGAAGGTGAACCCATGGGGTGAATACTATGCCGACGCAAGAAGAAGCCTGGACTCCAAACGGGAGTTGCTGACTGCCGACCTGAAGACATTCCAGAATGGAATCGCTCAGGTCATCCAGACGATGAAGTTCCGTCCTCAGCTGGTCAAGTCTAGATGCAGCATTGAAGAATCATTCGCTGAGAGGAAGAGATAGGAGTCAAATCTGCCGTCATTGGAAAGCGGATTTGGCCATCGAGTCACCTCTCACCGTCTCCCTTCGCGGCAGTGAGGACCTTGCCATGAATCCAGAGTCCAAAATGCATCTCGCTGGCGCAGTCAGCAGTCCTGAGCTTGACAGTGACGACTTTCACCACATGGTTACTAGTAATGGACGGTCGATGATCCTGGACGGTTGATGATCCTGGACGCTTGAGTTCAGTAGAAACTTTCTGACCAAGACGTTGTTTCTGGCAAACATCGGCCGATTAATCCCAATGCGATTCGGCAGGTCTTGATTTGAACAGAACCCTGGCCAGACAAACGATGGCGGTTGAGAGAAATACGAGCGCCCCTCTCGCGTCGCAGAGAGAGGCTCATGGAAGGGGCTCCCTTGGACTACCCGACCTCGTCGTCGGTCCTCCCGTCAACTGGAATCTATGTCTCAGGTGTGGGAAGGAGATGCGTTCGGAGGAGGAGCGATTTAGAGTCGAGGTCCAAGGTCAGAATGGTAGGGTGGTGGGGATCGGTCACAACGATTGTGAAGGATTCAACGTCCGCTAGGCGCGTCACGCGGATGGCTCAGTTGATGACGCAGGTTCTCAGCTAGCGCGCGCTCAGGCCGCTACCAGTGTGTCCCCGTTCAGTCTCCCTTTAAGTTGAGATTGCACAGGCAGACCAGGCGGGAGAGGGCTCACGAAGTGATGCAACTCTGAACCGAAGCGACGGCACGCCCATCCGATTGAGCAATGGTGTCGTCTTCTATCGTCCCGAGGACAGAATAAGGGAGTACTGCTCCATAGAGGTCTACAGGGACATCGGGTATAGAGGTGGGTACGACGACCATCACAACATCACTGACACCGTTACGGTGGATGACCTTGAAGCGGCCGACAGCCTTTACGCGAACATAAGCCTAGGAGACCGCCGGAGGATGATCGGCAACCCCGAAATTTCCTCGAAGCTGGCGGCGGTGAGAGACGCTGAACTGGGCGAAGTGTCGGACCAGGAATGGGAGTCACTCAAAGCGGTCGTACGACCGCTTCTCGCCGAGTTCCTGTCTATGCCCAATGTAAAGCTCGCGAAGACCACGAAGGTCCTGCATCTGAAGCGGCCACATCTCATCCCTATACTCGATTCCTTCGTCGTCAAGTTCCTGACCAGAAACGACCTTGAGGAAAACCGCTTCACCGAAGATGAGTTGCTTCAGATCGGAATAGCCTCATTCGAGACGGCTAGGACCGACATCATCGGCAACCGAGTTGCGTTTAGAGAGCTGGAAGCCCGGCTTTCCGACCTACCAACACCGCTGACGACAGTTCGAATCTACGACATTCTCAGCTGGACCCAGGAAAAGTGGGTCAATCGTGGAAACATCGGCGCGCCGCGCGGTACAGCCGCGCTCTCCCTGGCTCAGGGACCAAGCCCCGCTGCGGAGCAATCATCGGATCCTTCTTCGACCAAGGATCAGACCAAACATCTCGCGAAGTCGCAACCTCAAGGAGAGATCACAACGCTGAAAGAGTTCCGACAGCTTGTCTCCCGTGCCGAAGGCGTGATTGTAATCACGGGGACCTCGCCACCGAGGGCACACTGGCCGCTCTGCGAGCTTCTCACCGACGACCGCTTCAATCTGAACGTTGTGCTCAATGAGGCCAAGAGTGGAAGGTACTACTGGAGAGTCAGCCTCTTGGAGGCTCGAAGAGAGTTCGGGGCCGTGCCGTGCAAGCGGTGCGGAGCGGGTGGAACAGTGCGGCCTCCTCCCAAGTGGTAGCACATAACTGCCATTTCTCCACTGGTCTCTTGGCACTCGGAGGAATCAAGGAGGACAGGTTTACCTCAGGGGATTGGAGCGAGACGATCTCAAACTCACTCAAAAGGTGTTGAACGATGAAGCGTTGATTGAATGAGCTCGATCTAGGCGGGACAACACAACGAGCGCGCGAGCTGAATGTGCCTAGCAGATTTGTGACCTTAGAGTGAGACTGTTCCGGGCTGTACGGTCTCCACTGCGTCCCCGCTAACGGCAGGACTGCGAAGGCAGGTTTGCGCTAATAGCTTGATGGTGGGCAACATTATAAGAAGAGGCCCGAATTCAATTGGTCATGTCCTCTGGCGACAACGAGGAAGAAGCTCTCAGGAAGCTGGACCTGAAGGTGCGGGAAATAATGAGCCCGAACCCCCTCACGATTCCAGCCGATGCCACGGTGGTGCAGGCGGCCAAGGCGATGGAGAAGCACGATTCATCCTGTGTCTTCGTAAAGTCGAAGGGGAAGATAGTCGGGATAATTACCGAGCGAGACATCACCAGGAGAGTCGTGGGAAAGGGGGCCTCACCCAAGACAACGAAGGTCAAATCCGTTATGACGTCTCGAATCGTGGTTACACCTCCCGAGGCCAGCATCGAGGAGGCGCTGAAGGTGATGACAGCGAACAAGGTGAGGAGGTTGCCGGTCGTTGACGAGAAGGGAGATATGGTGGGTCTCGTGGGCGCAGCAGATGTAGCGAAGGCACTTGCTGAGAAGGCCGGTTACACTACCTCGCTGATAAGCGCGATGACAAAGGAGACCCCGCCGCCCAGCGGAGTCTACGGTTGATTCCGACTCCATCTGGTGTTGACTCGTAGTGCGCGCGGTGGCGGGAGTTCTCTTTAAAATGACGGGGCGAAGCGTCACAAATCCACGAACATGCACTACCACGTCATCCTGACGAAGGAATGCAACCTCTTCTGCAGCTATTGCGGCGGAGGAAGCGAGACTCCTCCCAGGGAGATTCAGTATTCGATTGCTGACCTGAGATCCTTCTTGTCCCGAGACAACAATCCGGTCATCGAATTCTACGGGGGGGAACCCCTCCTTCGCATCAAGGCCATGGAAGACATCATGGATGCGATCCCAGGACGGTTCGTCATCCAGACTAACGGCCTGTTCTTGGACAGGATCGAACCGCAATACCTGGCGAAACTCCATTCCATCTTGGTCTCCGTCGACGGGACGAGGGAGGTCACGGACAGGGAACGAGGAAGAGGAGTCTACGACCGCGTGACGCAAAACCTGGGACTCATTCGAAGCAGGGGCTTTCGAGGCGACCTAGTGGCAAGGATGACAGTAGTGCAGGGTACTGACGTCTACGACAACGTGCGTCATCTTCTGCAGACGAGGTTCTTCGACCACGTTCATTGGCAACTCAGCTTCAGCATGTTCTGGGAAGCCGGGGAAAGCACGGAACCTGGGATCATGGATTGGATTGCTGCCTACAACTCAGGAGTCTCTTTACTCGTAGATTCATGGCTGGACGAAATGTCGCGCTCAAATCGCGTCGGCGGGATAGTTCCGTTCATCGGTGTGATGAATACACTGCTGTCAGGTGGGAAGTCGCAGTTGCGATGCGGTTCAGGAATTGACTTCTTTGCGGTCATGCCCGACGGCAGAATCTCCGCATGCCCTGTGTCAGTCGACTTTGACTTCTCTGTCATTGGTTCGATATTTGGCAACACTCCGAGTTCGCTCTGCGACGCCGTCACGGTCGGCGAGCCCTGCACATCCTGCGACATACTTGACATCTGCGGAGGCAGGTGCCTCTTCGTCAACAGATCGCAGGAGCTACTCCGACAGAATGGGTATTCTCTCATCTGCACGACGGTGAGGCACCTTGTGAAGGAGTTGCAGAACGCCCTGCCTCGGGTTCAGGAGCTTATTTCGAACGGTTCCGTAGACAGGTCGGATTTTGAGTATCCTGAACTCAACAACGGCTGTGAAATCATCCCGTAACTAATCCCGGAGAAGTCGCCGGAGCAGACAGTGTAGTCGCTCTCGCTCGCTACGCGCTAACGGGAAGTCTCGTCGCTGGCCTTAGGCATTCTGAATCAACCAGTCCGGGGAAGGGTGAACTTCGTATGCAGATGGGAGCGAAGCGCTGAGATTCCCGGCCTCCAAGTGAATCCGAGGCTAGATTACGGTTCCGGATGGTAGAAAGGCGTAATTAAGACTCCTGACTACCCTGCTCTCTGGGTTGCCGAAATCAAAACGCCCAATGGGAGATCGCGGAATCAGCTTCGAGAGGTCAGCCTACTTCGGGCTTTCGCTCCCAAGCCATTCGGTAGCGCTTGTCAAGAACGCAGGCGGTCGTTCTGCACCCCTGCCGACGTCATGCGACGTCTGCCAGAAGATCATAGCCGACTATCCCTATGTAGCCAAACACAGCAACTACAGAAAGTACCACATCGCACGTCGTAGGAAATATCATCTTGCCTGCGCCTTGAACATAGGGCTAGTGTCGCTGACTCCGATGAAAACCTGAAGATCGCGTTTCCCGACGCGTGTCACTTCGCTCTCTGAGAGAGCGTCAGCACAAGCGCGTAGCCAGACCTGGTGGTCCTGTAGTGCCTCTCCCTAGACTCGGACCAAGCAACCTCCACCAGGCCCTGAGCTTCGAGCTCTCTGATTGTTCGGCACACATGGCTGATGTGTTTGTTCTCCATCTTGGCAATCTCAGTTGGTGTGCGAGTGGCCCCGGAAAGGACGGCCAGTACCCTGGTCCTCACGACGCTTTGGGAGACGAACTCGATGCTCTTGGCGGAAACTGCCATGATGGAATCAAGCGCTTGCGACGTAATAGGGTTTGCTGCGCGCGCAAGGGAACCTTCGCCGGATTTCCGGGTGCGTGTCCCATCGCGGGTGACACTCTGCCATGAGTTTGTGGTCAAAGAGATCAACGATTGGTTAGTGCCGTCGGTCAAGGGTGATTGCAAGTGTCGCACAGGCATTGTGCTCTAGGCAACAGGATTCGCTGCTGGCCCGGGAAAGATCCTGTCAAGCTCCTGCAGGTCCTGCTCTGACAATCTCCAGCCGCTCGCCTCAAGATTCTCTCTGACGTGAGCTGGGTTCGATGCCCTTGGAATCGGGAAGACGTTCGGCTGCGAAGTCAGCCAGTTCAACGCAACCTGTGCAGGACTCTTTGAGTACCTCTCGCAGAACGGACGGAGCTTGTCCTTCTCAATCGCGAGTTTGCCGTGTCCCAGCGGAAAGTAGGCTAGCACGGCAATCCCTTCTCGCCTGCAATAAGGGATTATGTCCGTCTCGATCTCCCTATGCTGCAGACTGTACCTCATCTGCGTGGAGGCCAGCTGAGCCTTCTTCAGGGAGGCATTGGCCTCCATCATCTGCTTCAGGGAGAAGTTGCTGACACCGATGGCGCGTATCTTTCCTGCCTCAAGAAGCTCTTCCATCGCTCCCATGGTCTCCCGAATCGGAACAATGGGACTCGGCTGATGGACCTGATAGAGGTCAATGTAGGAAGTCTTCAACCGCTTTAGACTTCTCTCCAGGGCCCCGAGCAATGCCTTACGCCTGAGATGCGTCATGGTGACCTTGGTCGCGATGAAGAGGTCCTCGCGCTTGTATCCCTGAATCGCCTCTGCGACGAGGGGCTCAGAGTTGTAGACCTCAGCCGTATCAATCATCGATATTCCACCTGCCAAGCCCGCCCTTATCGCCTCAAGCCTGCGGGCGGTACTTCTCTTCCAACCCAGTTTTGCTGGAAGGATCCACGAGAAATCGTAGTAGGTGCCCATGCCGATTTCGGTGACGCTGCGCTCCGTCTTTCCGAAGACCTTGAGTTCCATGTTGCGTTCCGCAGCCTGGACTCGCGCCGAGTTCGGTTCAATGCTTTCGCCCTAACTCATTAGGGAAGGATTAAAGAACAGGGTCCTAACGAAATGATTCTGCATCTTGGCTCCAAGACTCAGGACAAGACCCGGTGAGCGTCATTATCTCTTTCTTGCCTTTGATTGTGTCGTCAGGCCTCCGGGTCTCTTTGGTCGTTCAACCCGCTATGGGCCGAATTCGGATCACGGCGCTGGCGCCCGCGAACTAGATGAGAAGACTTGAGTCGCCATCGCGAGGCAGCCGCCTTGCATCCAAAGATTGCTCCGTCTCACCTTAGCGGAAGTCAGATTCGAGAGGGGAGACTACTTCGGACTCGTGTTCCCTTCTCTCCACGTGAGGCTAGTCAACAACAGCCAAGGCCGCGCTCGTGAACTCCCGGTACCCTGTGATGTCTGCGGGAGACCCATCGAAGAGTATCCATTCATCGCCAAGCGCCATCACAGCTACCGGAGATATCACCTCGTCTGTGCCCTGGGAGCCGGAGTCGTGCTTCCGCTAAAACTAGACGGGGAAACGACGGAGAAGGTGCTCGATTGGCTCACCAATACAACACACACCAAGCACATCAGGCTCTATGATGTCTTGGCATAGGGCGAGGCAACGCCAGCGCGCTAATCAATTCGTCCGCAGGTTCGGTTCGTTACTCAGGCTACGCTCAGCCTGGGGAGCACCAACCCTATCTTCAAAGCACAGGTGACGTGATACTTCCTATAACCAGAACTCTCCTTCGCGATGAATGGGTAGCTCGTTATCAACTTCTGGCAGACGTCGCACGGAGTAGGCAGGCGTGCAGAACGGTTGTTACCATTCTTTACGAGCGCAACTGAATGGCTTGGGAGTGATAACAGGCCGAGATAGGCCGACCTCTCGAAGCTGATCTCGTGACGTGGGTGCCGTTTGCGAGGGTCATCCTTTGTGGTCTTAGCGATGTCTTCAGCAGAGCGTCTTCCCATGCACAACCCCTTTCGCCAATTGCTCTGCGGCTTCAATTATGCGTTTTTTCCGTATGTTCCATATTATCTGCCAAGGAAGTTCCATTTTTCCAGTCAACCTCTTCACATTTCCGCGGGGCGTCGTGGGCTGAACAGGGACAGCTGCGTTCGGCTCTGGCTCGTCTCTCGCCAGACGGGATTTGGAAAGGGGACTCGTTCCCGAGACTAACAAATCAGTTAAGTTCGGGCGAGGCCGACCCAATGGCAGTAATGCTGCAAGAGCCGGAGCGCTGAAGCCGTGACTTCAATCCTGAGCCAGTTCGCACCGCTGCTGGACCTCCTCCCCCTCCAGCTGGTGGTCATTGTGATGCTGGTGATCTCCCTCGTCCTAATCTTCGCCGGAAGAAGGGTCATCAAAGTCTTCGCTTTCTTTGTCGTGGGCATAATAGGAGCGTCCATCGGCGGCATGCTCGGGGCCCAATATCTCTCGAGCCTCGGTAATGTCGGCACCTTGCTGGGCGCCCTTTTGGGTTTCTTCATCGGCGGCCTGATTGGAATCGTGCTGATTGCGGTCGGCATAGGTCTGGTCGTGGGATATGGCGCCTACCTGCTGACCCTGGAACTCGTATCCGGTACGACAATTCCAGTCGTGGTCGGTGTCGTCTTCTTCTTGCTGGGGGTGGTCCTGTACAACAAGATCCTGCCGCTGGTCACGGCAGCCGCCGGTGGGTTCCTTCTCTACGTCGCGTTGGTCCTATACAGCATCAGCCCGACTGTCTCGGCGATTCTTGCTGCGTTAGCAGCGTTGGTCGGAATCTGGGTCAACCTTAGGCATGGCAGATCGAGGCGCAGGAGAGGGTTCTAGCCAGACTGAACACACGACCTACTGACGAGTCATGGTCGACTCTGAAGAGCTCATTCTACGAAGTCTTGAATCTCTTCAGGGCTTGCGCAAGTCTAGATTTCTCCGGGCCCAACCGTGTCATGCTAAGGATTGCGGCCCCAAAGGTTATCTTTCTAAGAAACAGTGTGCCTCCATGAACGAAGAGAACGGCGACCAGCGGCTCGTCTTCGTTGTCCAGAAGCATAAGGCGACAAGCCTGCACTATGACTTCCGGCTCGAAGTCGGTGGAGTGATGCCATCCTGGTCCATCCCCAGGGGACCTTCGCTCGAGAGCGGCGTGAGGCGACTGGCCATGCCGACCTCCAATCACAGCCTCGAGTACCGGCACTTCGAAGGGGTCATCCGAAAGGGGAGGCCAGGCGCGGGGCCGGTCATGATTTGGGACGAAGGGACCTATGTCCCCGAGGTCGAGGTGAGCAAGGGGATCAGGAGGGCCGTCGTTTCAAAGGAGGAGGCGGAGAAGGTAATGAGCGAGGACATGAAAGGAGGGAACCTCAAGTTCCGCCTCTACGGGAAGAAGCTACAGGGTTCTTTCGCGCTTTTCAAGACCGCTGGCTTCAGGGGAAAGGAGTCTTGGTTGATGATCAAGCACGATGACGAATACTCCAAGAAGGGATACGACGCCAAGGACTACGACTTCTCCGCGGTGAGCAACCGCACCCTGGCTCAGATAGCCGGGCAGACGGAGATCGGACCTCCTCAGGCTGAGCAGAAGAAGACGACAATGAAGGAGACTAGACTTCCGCGCGACGGGAAGAGAGGAGATTGAGCGTTCACCTGCACGCCCGCTCTTAACCGAATCTTACCGCAGGCCGCTCTCCACGTGCTGAGTGATGACCTGCCGGAGAACCTCCAGCGGCACCGCCCCGTTGCAGAGGAGAGCGTCGTGGAACTTCCGTATGTCGAACCTCTCTCCCAGCCTACTCTTCGCCTGCTGGCGGAGCCGCATCATTTCTAGCTGTCCTGTCTTGTAGGCTAGGGCCTGGCCAGGCCATGTGATGTACCTGTCCACTTCGTTCACGATGTTGTTCTTTGCTAGCGCACTGTTCTCCAGCATGAAGTTAATCGCCTGCGACCGCGTCCAGCCCATGGCGTGCATACCCGTGTCGACGACCAGGCGGCACGCGCGCCAGGAGTCGAAGGAGAGGACGCCTATCCGGTCAAGGTCACTTGTATACAGGCCCATTTCGGCGGAGAGCCTTTCCGCGTACAGCCCCCACCCCTCGACGAAGGCTGTCACCCCGCTGTTTTTTCGAAACTCGGGCATGTCCTCTAGCTCTTGAGCGATCGCGATCTGCAGATGGTGTCCCGGGATTGACTCGTGGTAGGCGAGAGCCTCTGCCTCGTAGCGGGGCCGCGTTTCAGGTTCGGATGTGTTGATGTAATACTGCCCGGGCCTCGAGCCGTCCGCCGCGGGCTGGCGGTAGTACCCGATGAGGGAGTGCTTCTCTTCGTGCTCTTCCATCCGGACGACTTCGCAGTCTGCCTTCGGAAGGCGCCCGAACCACTTCGCGATTGCAGCCTTGGCCTTCGACAGGGCAGCCTCTGCCTCTGCAGCCACTTCGTCCCTGCTGGAGAAGTAGAGCTTCGGGTCAGTCCGGAGGCGGTGCAGGATCAGCATCCTGTCTCGCGTGCGGAAGACCTTCTCGCCGAGCTCCACCATTTCGCCGTTGATCCTCGCGACCTCCTTCAGGCCGGTCTGGTGTAGCTCAGCGGGAGTGAGGTCCAGCGACGTGTGGACGCGGATCAGCTTGGAGTAGGCCTCGAGGCCTTTGGGAACGTGCATAATGCCTGGCGTGTCCTCTGAGCGGGCCTTGGGAAGTATCTCGGACCTAAGGCAGGCCAAGTACCGAGCATAGCCAGGACGGACGGAATCCCGCACCGCAGTTCTGATTTCATCCTCGAACCTGCTGCGGTCGGCCTCCGACCAGTCCTTGTGAGCGACCGAGATCGGGCGCATAAAGGTCCACTCTTCGTCAGGTTTCGCGAGGATGCCCTGAATCTCGTCGATGACCTTCTCCACCAGTGCCTTGACCGCAATCCTTCCTTCGTCCGCCCCACGCCTGAGATTCTCCACCTTGTTGTCGAAGAAATGGCCGATCGCCTGCCATCTCTTGACCAACGCTCGGCCCTCCTCAGCGCTGCGCACAGGCTGGGTTGACTCGGCGTTCAGGAACTCGATTTGCGGCCCTTGCAGAGGATCGACCATCCATTCGTCGATACCGGAAGAAATGTAATCGAGTTGCGCGTTCAGGTCGGCCAGAAGGGCCGCTAGCGACAGTCTGCTCGCAGCGGAGAGGGAGTCCTCGCGAATGCTCCTGCAACGCTGCAGAATCGACTCATACTGTCTCCGGACACGAAGACGACCTTGGGAGGTGATATCTGCGAGCCGGTCGTCGAACCGCCTGTCTCCCAGGGTAGTGGCGAAGAGCGGCTCGTTAGCCATTCGCCCATCCCAGTACTCACTCGCAAGAGACGAGAGAGTTGTCTCGGGTTCCGAGTTTGTTCCCATCTTGCTGGCTCCTCCTGAGACGTCACTCGATCGCTTCGATTATTATGCGTTAGCCTGGCACCAGGCGCTCTGTTGCTCAGAACCAGACAAGAGACTGGTCTCTAGCTTCGCGCGTGGCAACACATGCTGTGCTTGAAGTCGAGGGAGCGACCGAACGGCGCAGCCATCCTAGCGAGTTGGAATTGGTCTGCTAGAGTTTCGCCAGGAACTTTTCCCACTGTTCCTCGTCGTCGACTTCGTCCTTGAGAAGATCCTCGAATATCTCATGCGTCACCAAGTCAGTCATCCTGTACTTCTCAGCCATTCTGTTGTAGAATACTATCGCGCAGGCTTCAGCACTGAGCACGTCCTGAATGACCTGCTTGAGGTTCGTGGGGTCCTTCGGCGGCTCCTTGTAGCCGCATCCGCACTTCTCCAGGAGCTGAGATGGGTTCATCACGGGTTCGCCGCCGAGCTGGAGGATCCTACCCGCGAGCTTCTTGGCGTGCCCGAGCTCGTCCATCGACTGTTCTTCGAGCACCTCTGCCAGCGCTTCGGCATCTATTCCTCTGATCCACCTTGCGGTGATCCAGTACTGGTAATGCGCCAACCACTCATCCGAATAAGCGGTGGTCAGGTCCCTGATTATTCCTTTGAGGTCTGCCTTCACAATTTCGCGCGCCTTCTTTCCCACTAGCTATCGCCTGTGCCTTGCACCGGCGGGGATGCGTTATTAATACGATTCCCTGAGCAAGCATTCCACTTAGCGCGCGAGCGCGAGCAAGCTGGCTGGCAAACGCTTAGTTAAGCATGATTTACTATTTCCTCTAATGTAGTAAGGAGATATATACTACATGCTGCCGTGGAGTAAAGAAATATATACCCCAGGTACACAGGGGATAAAGGCGCATTTACTTGGACGAAGACATCGACGAAATCAGGGCCGAACTGAGGGACGAGATAAGGTCGTTGAGGGATGACATCAAACGCGATGTCCTAAAGTCCATTCGTGGCTCCGGCGAGTCCATCAGAGTCGAGCTCGGCAAGGACGAGGTCGAGCAGACAACGCCGTCCTCGGTGGTCGCCAAGGATCTGGTCAAGCTGATTCGCGAGAACGTAAGGTCTAGCCTGGTCGAGCGTGGCGAGCGTGCAGTCGACGACCTAGTGGGAGGAATGCCTGAGGAGGGCGCGGCCGACCTCCTGAAGTCCCTCGCCAACACTGAGAGGCTCAAGATCGTCAAGCTACTCTACTTGTCCGACAGGACGTTCTCAGACCTGAAGAGTGCGACCGCACTCGAGGGTGCATCGGTCTCTCACCATCTGAAGAGCTTGCTGGGAATGGGACTGGTCTCACATGGCGATGAAGGGGGATACCAGCTCACGAAAAGAGGCCGGATTCTCGTCAGAACTCTCGCGCTGATGAACGAAGCTCTGGGAGGCGAGAAGGTTGATTGAGATAGGACGAGAACGAGGAAGATCACTCATCACCCGCAGGGTAGCCTCCGCCTTCGGCACCATGGCCGCGTTGCTCTTGCTGGTCTGGCTGGTAAGGGGAATCCTCTCGATCTCCGGGTACTCCGAAGACATCCTGCTGTCGAGCTTCGCCCTGATCTTTCTTAGCAGGGCCTTTAGCACCAGGACGCGCTCCGGGGCCGGACGCGCTGTCTCGAGCTTCCTGTGGAACATCGCGATAGGCTGCGTCATGGTCGTCATCTTGATATGGTTCCTGGGGTGGGTCGCATCCGTTCAGAAGTCGGTCTGGCCCTCCCTCTTTTCGAGCTCAGTTCCAGGACTGGTCATCGTGGCGATCGCGACAGGCTTGGTGGCTTACGCGGTCCGCGAGCTGACCCCCAGAGCATACGACGGGAAACACTTCGCATTTGACGACTGGGCACTCGGCGTGAAGAAAGGAGGAGGTCTCCGTGCGGGCGGGCCGGCAATCACGTTGCGGGCAAACTCCGAAGTCAAGGCAGGAAAGACGACGCTTTCGGCGAAGGCTGACACCATCGCGCTCCCCATGGTGAGGTCGGGCAGGACGGTGGGCTGCATCCTATTCGGCGACATCAAAGCCACCTTCGAGACACCCATGGGTCCAGTGACGGCTCCTTTCTTGGGGCCCGTGACGACCTTCGGGATTCCATTCAGGGGCGAGAAGGCCGGAAGAGAAGAGTTGTCGAAGATCGACGGAGAGAAGGTCGAGCAGCTCATCAGAGGAGCCCAGACCGACCCAGCGACATCGAAGCTGAACGGTGGAGGTCACAGCGTAGACCTGCCCTTCGTGCACGTGCGGGACGACTGGTTCGGGGAGTCGGTCGATGTCGGCCCGATAAGCGTCAGGAGAGGCCCCGAGGGCGAGAGGGTCAAGATCGGGTCGTTCGAATTCAATTCAGACGACGATGAGGACCGACGCGCCTCCTGGCTCGCCAGAGGCAGCCAAGATTCGTCATTGCTGAGGGTGTCAGAAGAGGGGGTCTCGACCCGGTGGAACGGTAGCTCGCTCTGGATGAAGGGCGATTCGATGAGGCTGACGATTGGAGCGGATGGCTTCTTCTACTCGCCAATGGAGGTCAGGACGTTCTCGCCTCTGCACACGCTGCACGTGGCGAACCACAAGATGACCCTGGACACGAGGAAGTTCACGCTGGACGTCACCGAGGAGAAGGTCGTCTTGCGGGCTGAAAGTGGATCCAGGAGCACGGACTCGCCCGCACTCGCCCAGGATCTCAGAACTCTCTTCACCGAGGAAGCGAAGAAGCACGTCCAGGACGTCATGAAAGGAGTACCGATTGACGTCGACGAAATGCTCTCGACCACCGAGGAGGCCCTCAAGAAGTATGACTGATGCCGTCGGAATCTCCCGACCTGAGAAGAGATGCAACAGCGAGACAGAGGCCCTGAATGGGGCAAGGGGAAAGTACGTCTGGTCTCTCATTCGCGCGGGGGTCTGCAAGTGACGACGAACGGGACCGAGCAGGTCATTGAGGTCGAGAACCTCAAGCACACCTATGACGGGAAGCACTTCGCCCTGGACGACCTGACCTTCAGCGTGAAGAAAGGAGAAGTCTTCGGGCTCCTAGGGAAGAACGGCGCTGGGAAGACCACGCTCATCAAGGCGCTCACGACGCTGATCAAGCCCACTTCGGGAAGCCTGAGCATACTAGGCATGGACCCTGCCCACGATGGAAAGGCGATCAGAGCAAGGATCGGGGTCGTCCAACAGGGTGAGTCCTTCGATTTCACAACTGTTCAGGGGAACTTCGACATCTACGGCGTTCTGTGGGCCGTCCCCAAGAAGGTCAGGCTGCAGCGCAGGGAGGAGCTCATCAAAATGTTCGGTCTGCAAGAGGTCAGGAAGCAGCGCGCCTTCGACCTCTCGGGTGGGCAGAAGCGGCGAGTGCAGGTGGCTCGCGAAATGATGCACGACATGGACATCCTCTTCTTGGACGAGCCGACTACAGGCCTGGACGTTTTCATGAGACGCGAGCTCCTCGATTCAATCAAGAAAGAGGTCCGCCAGGGGCTCACCGTGGTCTTCACCACCCACAACCTCGAGGAGGCGGACTACGTCTGCGACAGAGTAGCGGTCGTAGATCAGGGCAAGATTCTGGCGATGGACACGGTCGAGAACCTGAAGCGCCTCTACGGCGGCAAGAAGACCGTGGAGGTTACCCTCGCCGGGGGCGACGGCGCGGCGTTCTTCGAGAGGCTTAAGACGAAGCTGGACGGAAGCGAGGTCAAGGCCGAAGGAAACTCGGCGGTCATCCTCACCGACGACCCGAAGGAGACTCTGCAACGGATAATGGAGCTATCTCAGGCCACGGGCGCCCAGGTGGACTGGCTGAATATCAGGAAGAACACCCTGGAGGACGTCTTCATCGGAGAGGTCACGAGGGCGGAGCAGTAGCGAAATGGCCGTTCCCAACATACTGAAGCTGATGTACAGAAACATCAAGGTCAACGTCGACCCCGGCACCCTGATAATCCTCATCGGGCTCCCCGCCATGTATCTGGTCTTCTTCGGATACGGCTTCGGTTCGATGATCACTCAGACCGGAGGGACGGCCAGCTTCCTGACCTTCCTGACGCCGGGGATAATGTCCGTCCAGTGTCTCATGGCGGGTACGGTCGGAGGGAGCATGCTCTGGGCCGACAGGCGGTGGGGGATGCTCGCCCAGCTTCTCGTCGGACCCTTCACCAGGCTGCAGTACCTCCTAGGGATAATGTTCACTTCATTGGTGTTCGGGCTGGCTGGCGCTTTTGTCATGCTGGTCGGCGCCTACCTCTTGATCGGCTCCCTGCAGCTCACCCTCTGGGGAGTGCTGATCGCCTTCGGCGTCATAGCGCTGGGTTCAATCTTCTTCGGGTCGCTGATGCTGCTCATCGCCGGTCTGGTGAAGTCGAACAACGCCTACAACAGCATCCAGATCTTCGTCATATTCGTCGTCAACTTCGCAAGCACCGTGTTCTATTCGTTCAACAGCAACCTGCCTCTCCCGATTCAAGTGCTCTTCCAGGTCAATCCGCTGACCTATGTCGCGAACGCTGCCAGGAGCGGATTCGTCAATTCCTTCCCTGCCTCCGACATGTGGCAGGTTCCCCTCTTGGTCGTGGAGACCGTTGTGGTGCTGGCGCTGGCAACTAGAGTGTACGTAAAGTCGGACATCTCATTCGTCTGACAGCGCAAGAGTCAGCGTATGAGCGGGAATCCGCCATGGACTGGTTTATCTCTGCCCTTCCGACGATCAGGCTTCGGAGGGTTCGGTCTTCCTTTGGGCGAATCTGGAATCAGCCATGGTCACGCGGCGCCCGCCGATGCGAGGAATCGGGGTGATGGGCAGGCTCCAGCGGCAACAGCCGTGGGGGCGAAGACGCCGCTTCCCATCTTCTCGATTCTCGGCTCGATAGACTTCTCCGACCACTTCGTGATCCTCGGCGACGTCGGGACGGGAAAGAGCACCGTCACCCCGGTTCACGAATTCGAATTGAGCGGCAGAGACAGGCAGATCATCATCCGTGAGCCCTCAAGGGCGGCCTGCAACGCCCTGTTCTATTCGCTCCAGGCGCTTCACCCAGAACTGACGGATGTGCTGGCGGTCATAACAAAGGACACGAAGATCAACGTCGGCGGCCGGATCAAGATAGTCACTGATGGCGTCCTGCTCAGGATGCTGGCGGACAACTCGATATCGGATTCCTCGATCTACTTCGACGAAAGCCACCAGATGACTTCCCAGCTCGAGCTGTGCCTGTCGCTGGCCAAGAAGGAGGAAGCCAGGGCGAGGAACCTGTTCCGGATCATGAGCGCCACCATCGACCCGAAGGAGTTCTTGTCTTTCTTGGGAATCTCCAGGCTCTATTCCATGAGCGGCCGACGATATCCGGTCGCACTCGAGGTGGAGCTCGTGGACGACCTCGACGAGATGTTCAAGACCCTGTCGAACTACCTCTATACGCAACCACGGGACGAATCGTGGCTGGTCTTCCTCCCCACGAGGCGACTTGTCGAGAGGTACGCCCGCAGCTACGGCGGTGTCTACATCCACGGGGGCCTTGAGGGCTCCGAGATCAACAAGATCCAGCAAAAGGCCGAGCTCGACAAGAACCTGAGGATCTTCGCGACGAACGTGATCGCCTCCTCGGTGAACATCTACGTGGACAACGTTCTGATATTCAACGACGTGATCGACAGCAAGGACAGGCTGGGTCAGAAGACGCTCCGCTACACGAAGATAGACAATAACTCTCTCTTGCAGATGATCGGGAGGATTGGTCGCTTCAAGAGGGGTCGGGCCGTCATCCTCACCGACACGCCCATACCGAAGAAGGTCAACCCGATCCCAGTTCGCAAGGCTCTCGAGACCGAGACGCCGTTTGACCTGGTGCTCCTCATGTCGAAGTACGGCCTCAAGCTCTCGGAGCTGGAGTTCATGTCAAGGGTGGACCAGCGCGAGGTCGCTTTCGCGGAGGACTGGCTCATTGAGATAGGGGCCATTGATCGTCGCGTCCACGAAGCCACCTGGAAGGGGCTCTTGATGAGCGAAATCCCCTACGAGCCAGACTTCGCGCACATGATCTCGAGCGCGCTGATCTCAGGCGACTACGAAGTGGCGAGGTTTCTGTTGGCCAGCGGCGCCTTCGGCGATTCGCTCAACCACGCCTACAAGTCTGACGCGGAAGGCGCCGCTCTCCAGTTCTTGTACGGCTTCGACAGGTCGAACGACCTCAACATCAAGGCGCACCTTCTCAAAGGGTACTCGGAGGACAGCAACGGCCCGTTCGCCTCAAGGCTGGCCGCGAACGGGCTCTTCGCCGGTTACGCCGAGGAGGCATGGAAGAACTACGAAGCGGCCATAGACGCGCTGAATGACATGCTCACTTCTTCGGGCAGGCAGCCCATACCCAGGGAGGTCGTTGTGGACCCCGACGTCTTCAAGCTCAGGCCATATCTCGAAGATTGCCTGTCATTCGAAAGGCACCGCCAGAGCGAAGGGAGAGAGCACGACCTGCGCGAGATGATCGTCGACGGTCCGTTCTTTGCGAGATCCTTGATGATAAACTACAGACGCATACTCTTCGACGTCGTTGTAATGAATTCACCGAGAAAGCATCGCCACCAAGGCAGGCGATGACGAATCAATCAGGCTCTGACTTGGCTCTGGCCAATCAATTTCTAGTCATGCGTGTATCCAAGAAGCTGAGAGAAAGATGCGGTCGCCAAGCGCGCGCACGCAATCATATTCAACCCTTGGTCGGGTAGGCCTGGACGTTTCTGCAGTTGGGATTGATGCAGTGAAGGGACCCACATTCATAGGAGCGCAGACCGCCTCCGCACTCAGGGCACACTTCCCCCTTCCTTCCGTTCGCCCCCCGTTGTGGCGGAACTTGAGTCTTGACACCCAGCTCAGATTGGTGCCCTATCCCTTCCGTTCGTTTCTGCTGCGACGTCGCAGCAGAGGCCGCCCCGCCAGCCTTGCCCGCCTCAGCTTTCTCCCTCTGCTTGTAAGTGTCGGGCAGTAGCTCCAGCGTCCTGCGTGGGCTGAGCCCTGATACCTTGACGACCATCTGCGCTATCAGATGCTTCGGGATTCCCATGGCCTCGTAGCCCTTGGCGAGCTCCATCAGCTGACCCCTGGTCTCCTCCTCTGGCGGCTGTCGCTGGATGTTGAGGTGCTGGCGCAGGACCACCACCGTCATCTCCCTCGTGATGTTGAGGTTCTTCGCGATCCCCTCGATGAACCCTTGAGGGAGGTAGAACTCCTTGTTGGCCTTCCCAGTCTCCTGGCGGTGGACACCAGAGATGATCTCGCCGGTGACGGGGTCCTTTACTATGGAATAGATCTGGGGGATGATGCTCAGGCTGCGGTCGAGGTTCTCTACGGCCTCATCATCGATAGTGGCTTTCATTAGGTAGCCTAACGCTCACAAACCTCTTAAGGGGCGGCCGAAAAACTAGGCAAGAAATGCGTCTTGATCATGTTAAGCAGGTCGTTGGGACGATAGACACTCAAATCCTCGCGCTTGTTAGTGTCGGTGTGGCCACACAATCGGAGATAGTCGGCGTTCTGGCGCCGAGAGAGCTAAGCGAGTATGGAAGAGTCATTGATGAAAAGAGAGATCAAGATACAATCAGGCGACACGTCAGGCAGAATATTGCGAAAGACTTCTTGTCAAGTGAAAATGGAACACTTTCCGTCACTCCACGGGGCACGGAGGTCCTCGGGGCTCTGCGTGAACTCGGAGCAATCGACAATCAGATGCCTCCGAATGTCATCGGCGTAATTGGTTACAGTCCTCAAATCCACACCTCGAAGATGATATTGGGATCGCTCATTTACGTAGGACCGGCTGTGAACTGAGCTCCGGGCTCGGCTCCGGCAGCATCTCGCAGAGATCCTCATTCCTCGGTTCACCACTACGGGATTCGTCATCTGAACTGTCTAACCGAGACGACTTAAGGACCCGCGTCACCAGATTCATTAGACTCGCATCCCAATCATCCAAGCTTTCGATTCTTCTCTTCGACTTCAAGGGATTCCCTGACCCAATTCCCGCCTTCCGGCTCTGGAGCGGTTATTAACACGTCCTGTTATCACGGCTGTTGTTGACCCGGCCTCCGAATTCCAGCAAGATCCCCGTCCTGACCGTCCTCCTTGACATCTGCGGATACCAAGGGCAAGCGACCGTTCCGGAAGTCGAGGAAGGGCTCCGTAACGCTGGGCACGACTTGGACTATGCGGCGGTCTCCATGGCCCTGATGAGATACGCAAAGCTTGGCCTGATTTCGCGGACTAGGGATGGAAGAATGTACCACTACACACCGAACATGAGAACGGAAGCGTCTCTTGAGTTCTTGAAGAGGTCCGAAGCGGTGAAGCAGGAGATCGACGCGAAGATCCAATACCTCGGGGCCAATATCTTGGCGGGGGACATCTCACCTTCGCGTGGCCAGGCATTGGCGCTCCTCCTGACGACTGGGCCTGACATGGAGGTCGTGCCCGAGCGCACCAAGAGGATCCTCACTACGCTTGGAATGTCGGTGGCGATGCTCCCGCCCGCGAACTCGACAGGAGAAGGCTCCGAACGGGCGAAGAATCTCCTCGATCAGGTGATGAATCAAATTGGGAAGATGATCGTCTTGCACGACTATTCGAAAAGCAAGATTAGTGCGGTTCTGGAAGCTATAATGGTCGTTCGGCTGAGCATTGAGAAAGAGCTTCCTCAAGACGCAAAGTATCTGACGACAATCTATCTCCTGCTAGACAGGATTCAGAAAGGCAATCTGAACGCATAGTAGTGGAAGTCCGCGGCTGGAGACTCCACGAAAGAGCTCGGCGAATAGGAGGCCAAGAACAAGGAGGGATGAGACAATCCAAAGATCACGGAAAGGTGTTGCTCTTTACTCGCTCGCACGCGTCGAAGACGACAGGACCCTATCTTAGAATGAAGACACGGCTCGAATCGTCAGCGCTATTCAGAAGATCAGTCGCGCGCTACCCGATCCCGGTGCTTCTGACGGTCAAGCTGGAGAAACTTGGGTCAACCTTTTGTCCTTTGTTCGAATGTTAATTAGTCACTCGACCGACTTGGAAGTGAAGATAAGAAACGCATGCTGCTAAGACTTCGTGAAGCCTGTAAGGAAAGGAAGTTGTGACTTGGCAGATAGCCCCTTGGGTCTGGTTTTTGACATACAGAGGTTTGCCATTCATGACGGACCAGGCATCCGCACTGTCGTTTTCCTGAAACAATGTCCGCTATCATGCTGGTGGTGCCATAATCCTGAAGGAAGGTCTCATTCGAAGGACCTGATGTCTTTCGGATACAAGTGTACGAAGTGCAATCTCTGCGTAAGTGCCTGCCCCCAAGAAGCCCTCACCTCCACGTCAGAGGGCATCGCAATAGACAGAGCCATCTGTGACAAGTGTTCAAAGTGCTCTGAAATCTGTCCTGCCGGCGCACTGATAACCGTCGGAGAAGAGATTACGGTCGAAGAACTGCTGGGAGAAGTCGATAGGGACGTTCTGCTCTATGACACTTCCGGAGGCGGAGTTACCTTTTCGGGAGGAGAGCCGCTCGCTCAGCCAGTCTTCCTGAAAGAAGCTTTGAAGCGGTGCAAAGCAAACGAAATCCACACCGCAATCGAGACTTCGGGATACACCACCAAGGAGGTGTGGGCTTCAATCATCAAAGAAGTCAACCTCTTCCTCTACGACTTGAAACTCATTGATGATGACGAGCACCAAGAATACTGCGGCGTCTCCAACAGGAGCATACTCAATAATCTGGAGGGCCTCGTGGAAGAGGGCCGAGGAAGGGACGTGATAATCAGATTCCCCCTGATTCCAGGCATAACGGATACCGAAAGAAACATCAGTGCGTTGGTAGACTTCCTTCGCAACTTGCGAGGAATCAGCGAGATCGATCTGTTGCCGTATCACGACGTCGGCGAGAAATACGCCAGACTCGGAGTGGAATGGAAGATGAAAGCGCAAGCTGCGCCGTCCGAATCGACAGTCGGGCACATCAAGGAGAGGCTCGAAGGAATCGGAATGCTCGTCAGGGTAGGCGGGTAGCTCAGAGGCCCTGCTCAGACCTAGCGATTATCTCGTCTTGAAGCCCCTTGGGCAAATTGACGAAGTAGTCGCTGTAACCCGCGACCCTGACCATCAGATCCTGAAAGTCTTGGGGTCTCTTCTGAGCCTCGCGCAACAACTCCGAACTCACGACATTGAACTGGACGTGATGGCCTCCGGCGATGAAAAACGCCCTGATCAATTGGGCCATCTTCGCAATGTTCTCATCAGTCGTTAACAGATCGGGTGTGAGTTTCTGATTTAGCAGAGCACCGCCTGACTTGTCCCAATCAATCTTGGCGACAGACCTGAAAACAGCGGCTATCCCCTTCTTGTCCGCTCCTTGTACCGGAGAAACTCCTTCAGAGACAGGTACGCCCGACCTTCTTCCGTCAGGAGTTGCGCCGGTCACTCTGCCGAAGTACACGTGAGCGGTGGTAGGAAGGAACAGTGCCCTTCGAGAGGCTCTTCTTGTCGGAGTAGGGGGGAAGCTCTCAATGATCTGAACACAGACATCCACTATTCTCTTTGCAATGTCATCGACGTAGTCGTCATCATTTCCGTATTTCGGAGTCTTGTTCACGAACACTTGCTTCATCACCTCGTGGCCTTCAAAGTCCCGTCTCAAGGCGAGGAGGACATCTGATTGCTCGAAGAGCTTCCTGTCAAAGACATTGTACTTTAGGGAAACAAGGGAGTCCGCGAGCGTTCCCAATCCGACAACCTGGATGTAGCTGGTGTTGTATCTTGTCCCGCCGCGGTTGTAGTCCCTCGCGTTCTTCACGCAGTCGTCGATCCACAATGAAAGAAACGGCGCGGGCAGGTTTCTCGAATACATCTCTTCAATGACATCGTTCCCTTCCGACTTGATGCGAATGAAGTGCTTCAGTTGCGCAACGAAGGCTGCCCAGAGAGCATCGTAGCTCTCAAAGCCGTTGTCTCCGGTCTTCAGACCAATTCTCTTGCCAGAGCTAGGGTCGACGCCATTGTTCAGCGCTATCTCTAGCACCTTTGGCAGATTCAGGTATCCGGTGAGTATGTACGCCTCTCTTCCGAAGGCGCCGGTCTCCACGCAACCGCTGACGCCGCACGCCCGGGAGTCAGCAAGGCTCTTTCCCTCGCTCAGCATCTTCACCATCGCACCATCGAAGTTGAAGAGTGGAGGCTCTCCGAATCCCGGGGCAACCACTTTGAGAGCTTTCCTGAGAAAGCGTTCCGGATTCTTACTGCTGAAGAGGACCGCAGCGTTGGGTTGCATCGTCTTCATCTCGTCAAGCACCTCCAGAATGAGATAGGACAGTTCGTTGACGGCATCAGAGCCATCTTCCTTCAGGCCTCCGATGTTGATCTTGGAAAAATCGTTGTATGTGAAACTCTCTTCGAGCGTGACGCCAACTTTGGGAACAGACGGCTGGTTGTTGAACTTTAGCCAGAACGCTTCCAGGAGTTCCTTAGCCATTTCCCTCGTCAGGGCTTCGCTCTCAAGGTCTCTTTGGTAGAGCGGATACAGGTGTTGGTCGAGTCGGCCCGGCGTGAATGAATCCCAGGGATTCAACTCGTAGGTGATCCCGACGTGAATAAACCAGTAGTGCTGAAGGGCTTCCCAGAATGTCCTGGGAGCGTGGGCAGGTACCCACGAGCAGATTTCAGCCATCTGCTCTAATTCCTTCTTTCTTGGAGGGTCACTCTCTTCCTCGGCCAATTCTCGAAGCGCCTTGGCGTAGCGGTCTGCATATGTGATCATGGCTTCAGAGACCACGAGCATGGCCTCCAGCTCCTGTAATTCGTCTTGGTGTAGCGAGGAAGGGTCCAGTTCGCCTATCCTTGCATGAATCTCGTCAATGATGTCTAGTAGCCCAGTTCTGAAGATCTTCTCGCCACCGGCCGTGTGTCCGGGGGTTCTCTGTTCCATGAACTCCGTGAAGATTCCGGCCTCGTACGCTGCTTTCCACTCGGCTGGCAACAGGGCAAACAGCATCTCCCTCATGGCCCTGCCCTTCCAATAGGGAATGATTGTTGCTTTGTAAAGGGCCAGGGTCTTCTCGTTCACCGCGTAGGGCATGTTTTCTCTGGAATTGAGAGTCTCGAGATCCTGCGGTGTGTGGAGGCAGATTTCCGGATAGGTTGGCACTTCGTTCGGACCTGTGCCTCTCATGCCGACAATGAGCTGTCCATTCTCTATTGGGATAGCACAGTGCTCTAGCAGGTGCCTGAATGCAAGCGCGCGTTGGAGAGCGATGGATTTTCCTTTGGCCTCGCCGCTTGAGCAAAAATCGGTTATTAGTTTCGCCCGCTCAGGAGAAACCCTCACGACACCGTGCACGCTTTCATCTCTCAGTTTCCTGATTCGTTCATTGACGGGTCTGATAGAATTCTTCCTTCTTACTAGTTGCTCCTTTACTTCTTGGCTTGCCTCCTCTGTATGATAAACTACGGACAAGGCTTACAATGTCGCGTGGCGTGTGAGCGCACCCTCCTTATAAGCGTCGGTCGGTTTCGCAAGTCTCGGCGTTGATTAGAATAACGAAGCTTCGATACAAAAAGAGGCCAGCTCAGCGGTTCAAAAGTCCGCGCTCGCCCGAGAGTGAACTTTGATCAAGTGTGCAGTCTACCTGTCTCCCTAGACTTGGAACTGAAGCGCGCGCACAGAGTCCCAATGCGATAAGAATGACGATCGGACCGAAAACACAGCCTTCCTCCGGTGCGTTCCTCGGCACTAACGACAAAGGAATGATGAGTGGTGGGGTTTCACAGTCGACTCTCATCCTGCCCTCAGATGGTCAGCTCGGCGCCATTGATGTCGATGCTCGCTCCGGTGATGTATGATGATGCGTCGCTGGCCAGGAAGAGAATGAGGTTGGCGACCTCCTCCGGTCTGCCGAGGCGTCCGAATGGAATCTTCCGGACTCCCTGCTCGATCCTCTCAGGGGATGCGTTCCCACGAACCATCGGAGTGTCGATACTCCCGGGACAGACGGCGTTGACGTTGATCCCGAACGGCGCCAGCTCGCGAGCCAGGTGTCTCGTTATGCCGAGCACCGCGGCCTTCGAAGCGGTGTAGTGCACACCTCCGAACGTACTCGAAGCCTTCCCGGCAGTCGATGACATGTTGATGATCTTCCCGTATCTCTTTGCCACCATGGAGGGGGCTGCTGCCTTGCAGCAGAAGAAGACTCCGTGGACGTTGACCCTCATTATGGACTCCCATTCTTCGGGCGTGATCTCCAGGAAGGGCGTTGGCCTCAGGAGGCCCGCGTTGTTGACGAGGATGTCGGGCGTCCCAAATGCATCAGAGACCTTCGCCACCAGTTCCAGCGCCTCTTCGTATCGCGAAACGTCGGTCTTGAAGTGCTTCGCCCTGCCCCCGGCCCGGGTTATCTCCGAGGCGACCCTCAGAGCCGCTCCTTCGTTTATGTCGGCGACCGCGACGCTCGCTCCGTTGCCAGCCAGGACCTTCGCGAAGGCTTCGCCCATGCCCTGTCCCGCTCCCGTGACTATGGCGACCTTTCGCTCCAGCGTGAAGTTCGAGAGGCGGAGCGTCGTAGAATCGCTCATGCGTACTCCGGGACGAGCTCTGCAATAGGCTCCATATATTTTGTCTCAGCGGTTCCGGCGAATGAACGTACGCGCTAGCAAGACGTCAGGGAAGGTCATTGTAACACGATATCAGAAACTGCGCATAGATAGCCGAGGAGATACCAAAAAAGCACGGATGGAAACCAAGGGAACAAGCAAGAAAGTTATAGACTCGTGCCGAATACACGCGCGCCTCACGCAGGATCACCAGCCCCACATTAAGGACTCGATTTTCTCACCGTCCAAATGAGTTAAATCTCCAATCTGTCAATCAAGAGTCCGGTGAGAACCTGATTATTACTTCCGGTTCTGTGGAAGACGAAGTTGTGTTGAGTGTGGCCAAGCTTATGGTTGCTGCGGCCAGAACTGCTCCAAAGGCACGAGGCGAAGACAGCATAAAGACAGCAATAATCACAGACAATGATAAAGACAAACTAGCTAGTGTTATGGAAGAGATAGGAAAGGAATACGCCAGAGACGCTCAGAATGTGAGGGAGTCTGGAGCGGTAGTCTTGATCGGCGTTGAATGCGGGGAAGTAAGCGACTCCTGGTGACCGTTCAAAGCAAAAATCATAGACTTGGGAATAGCCGTAGGCTCGGCTGTAAAACTCGCTAGCGAATTGAACGTTGACAACCGAGTCATGCACCGCGTAGGCGAAGCTGCTATGAAAATGGAGCTGCTAGGAGCGGATGAAGTTCTAGGAATTCCTCTTTCAATCAAAGGGAAAAACATCTTCTTCGACCGAAAAGCGTGAAACAAGAACCAAGTCGCGTGTGTGCGCGCCCTCCTTGGTAGGCTGGCCTGTCTCAATTAACTGCTGTAATCTTTCTCAGAGTTTTTTGCGGCAGTTAGACCTCTCAGCCTACAGGCGTCAAGAGAGAGGAGACAATGATGCGGTCGCCGAATATAATGGTTTGTAGGTCAGAGTGCATAGAGCACGCATACTCCTTATGTTGTCGGATTTCCGCGTAGGTCGTACCGCTCAGGAGGGAAAGCCTACCTTCTTGAAAACCGAGTCTTATTGCCTTATTTGCACGTTAGGAGGGCCTGAATACCCAGTGACGTCCAAAACGCTGAGACACCTCCAAGGAGTGACCTCGAATCGAGTCGCCATTGCCAAGAGGAAACTAAGGCAAGTAATCTCCGAAAACAAGGGCGACATCGAACTCGCTCTCCTATATGGATCGGTGGGCAAGAGAACTGAGAATAAATTCTCTGATATCGACCTTGCATTCATTACAAATCGCAGCGTGCATCCCGAATTAAGTGTCGAGCGTGGCATCGTTGTTGAATGCTACTTTGCGCCGAGGAAGTATGTCTTGCGCACCGTCGCAAGTCCGGCGGCAAGAGACTGGTTTTACTGGGCAGGTCTACTCGAATCAGCCAGCATCTTGTATGGGAATGAGGCAATCTTCGAAGAATTCATGCAGGCGCTCAATTCAGTGCCACACAAACGATTCGATGAGGCAGCCAACATCAGGCTGCTTTGGATGCTGGAAGGTCTCGGTCATATCAGGAACGCATACTTGTCAAAGGACCTTATTGCCGCAATGGGGCACGCTGTAAACTACCGAAATACGGTAGGCGAATTTGTGGCACTGACAAATGAGCGACATTACTCTTCTCACGTCTTCAAGGCGTTTCGTGAAGCAAGAACGTTCAGATTGATTCCAAGAGATTACATCAAGATGATGACAGAATTGTCAACCACAAACAATATTGTTAGAATCTGCGAGTTGTCTATGAAACTCTTCGATGCTTGCTCCGAGATTGCAAGTCAGAAGGGGCGCGCTCTATAGCAGTACCAGCTCATAAATCATGAAAGGGCTCTTCTCTGTGAACTTGACATATGGGTAGTCCCCGTACAGATTCTTGACTCTGAATCCGGTTGATTTGGCGAGTCTTTCGAACTCGTTCTTTCGGAACACGTAGTACCTGTTCCTGAACAATCGACTTCCAATGAACTTGCCTTTTTCGTCGTACTCCCTGTACCTCTGGTAACTGACTCCGGTATGACTCCTTGAATCTATCTTCCTCCGGATGAGAATAGAATCTTGTGACCATTCTTTGGATTGGTGTACTCAATCACCTGACTCATATTGGCACCACTTTGAGGTAGATAGTTGGAATTGTGGATTGTTACGAAGAATCTACCACTCTTCTTCAGATGTTCCTTCACTCGCAGGAAGACTGCTTTGTGGTCCTCGGGGTCAACGATTTCCTGAATCGAGTTGAAGGGGAGGATGACCAGGGGAAACTTTCTGTTCAAACGGAAGGTTCTCATGTCGGCTTTGTGAGTTTCGATTCCAAGCCTCTTCTCTCCCGCCTTCTCTCTCGGGATGGAGAGCATAACCTTCGAAACATCGAGTGCCGTGACCTTGACTCCAGCCAACGCAATGGGTATGGTCACCCTTCCCGTTCCAGACGCAAGTTCAAGGACTTCGCCATCCTTCTTGGATTCGTTGACCCAGAAAGGAATGTCGGATTCGGTGTTTACATAGACATCGTACAGGTCAGCTATCCCGCTATACTTGTTCTTGTAATCGTTCTCCATTCCTATCACCGGCAAGCATCTTACGGACAGCCAAATAACACACTTGGGGAAGGAACGATTTAGGGCTTGTAGCCCGCTGTGATGGGCTTCCCTTTGGAGGAGATAGGTCTCGGACGCTCCTTTTCCAGCACTGCCAAGTAGCGCGGCCCGCCTGAATCAAGGACCCTTTCGATTCTCCAGCCAGTTCCCTCCAGGATGCTCTTCATTTCGCTCCTCGAGACGAGGAGCAGGTCAATCCACGGGTCGCGGTAGGGGCCGTACCTGACCCTCAACCTGCTTTGGCCTGGCATCCTTCCTCTCTTCCTGTTGGAGGCATGGTAGCGCAAATGGGCAGGGTTCGAAGTCCGGTAGGGGTCCCGCGTCTCCGCGAGTATCCTCGCATTCTTCGAGGTAATCCTGTGTATCCGCCTCAAAATCCTCTTCGCGGCACTCGGGCTCCCGAGGAGGCCGAAGTTGAGGCTGAGCATCAGCACGGTGTCGAACGAGTCTGGGGGGAATTTCAGACGGACCAGCGGCATGATGTGCGCCTTCTTCAGGCCCCTGGCCTTCGCCACCTGGATAGCCAGCGGCGAGATGTCTATCCCTGTCACGTCCCGACCCTTGCCCTGAAGGTGGAGAGCGTGCCTTCCTGGGCCGCATCCCAGGTCCAGGACCCTCGCTCCGACGTAGCGCATCGCCCTTCTTTCAAGCGCAGGCCACTCTCTGTACTCTGTGAAGTACTGTTTCAAGTCAATGACGTCGACGTTCCCGTCATCCCTCTCCATCACGAGATATGATTCGATGCCGTTGTGCTGGTCCAAGAACGCGTGTCCGAAGGCATCTTCGAAACGATTCAATGGCTGTTGATGCTGCCGATTCCGCTATTATCCGTTTGGGGCGCGCGCTTCGTTGGCGCGGGAGGCGCCATCAGGGACCCTGGGCGCTTGCTGGAATCTCCATTCACCTATTATACGGCTCCTCCGCGACCGCAGGCCAAACACCTTGACGCGGTCGGTCAAGCAGTTCTACTCGGGCTACGTGGATAAGGAATGGGCGAGGTTCCTAAGAGACCCATACCACCGATTGGAATTCGACACCACCCTCGAATTTCTAAGAAGATACATGCCCAAGAATGGTCTCATTTTGGACGCTGGCGGCGGCCCAGGCAGATACACAATCGAACTTGCCAAGAAGGGCTATGACATCGTCCTGCTGGATTACACGCCCGCTAATCTGAGATTCGCCAAGAAACAAATTGAGAAGGAAGGAGTCGGGAGGAAGGTCAAAGGAGTCGTCGAAGGTTCAATCGTGAACCTGGCTCGGTTCTCAGATGACACCTTCGATACGGTTCTATGTCTCGGCGGGCCGTTGTCCCATGTGATGCGCGAACGTGATAGAAAGAAGGCGATTGCAGAGCTGGTCCGCGTCGCAAGGAGAAATTCGCCTATATTCATCTCTGTTATTAGCAGACTCGGGGTCTTAGCTACCGAGCTGAGGTATTTCCAAGAAGAGATTCAACTTCCCCTCTTCAGAAAGGTGCGCGACGAGGGAGACTACTTTGGCGAGCGCAATTTCACCGCGACCCACTTCTTCCTCCCGGAGGAGTTGAGGGAGAGTGTCGAGAGGATAAAAGGCGTGGAGGTTTTAGAGATGGTCGGGCTCCAGGGAATTGGGTCGGTCCATAAGGAAGAGGTGAACGAACTCGCAAAGAACAAACGACGATGGAAGGTGTGGATGGAGACTCACTACAAGACTTGCACCCATCCCTCCGTTGTGGGGTTGAGTGAACACATGCTTGTGGTGTGCAGAAAGAAGGGCTGAAAGCGATATCTGAGAGAACTGGAAATGGAAGGACCGATTTCGATTATTTCAAGAGCTGAACGGCGCTGGCGGGGCACCGAATCAGGTCTTTCCCCATCAATATCCCGCTCAAGCTGAATCCTTTCCAGCCTCCATTTTCAAGATGGAGGATAGCTCGCAGTCAGCCACTCTCTGACCTCGAATCCAGCCCTACGGAGAAGGGCCCTTGACGCCTCGTTGTTAGGATTGAGCGTCGTAAACATGCAACCAATGCTCTCTCGGGTGCCCCACTCCTTTACCGACGACAGCAAGGCCGAGCCAACGCCCTTTCTTCTGAAGGCACGCGTCACTGCGATGTATTCAAGCCAAAGAGTCCGGTTGCCAGGACTCATCCAGCGGACGGGCTGTGCCAAGATGAATCCTACGACCTTTTCCCGCGATAAAGCGACGAAGCTACATCCAACCTCGGAATAGAACTCGACCTCGCCAAGAGGAAGAATCAGCGTTAGCTGATGCGCGCGCGCTGCGAGTTCCAGGTCCTCTCCTGCCTTCCTCAGTGAGGAAAGGTACTCTCGTATTGACTCGCTGTAGATTTGGGAAACCGTCTCGTAGTCTGTCTTCCCGAGATGTCGGACTCTCACCTGTCCGCTTGCTTCTGCTCTTGCCATTTCGCGAGTCTCTGGGTGTGAGACCTCGGCCCTGCCGAATTAATAAGTCAAGGTAGGCTGCCTTTCATAGATTGAAGAAGGCCGTTCTGTTCGATTTGGGGAACACGCTCGCCCAGTATTATGAACAAGCCGAGTTTCCTGCAATCCTTGAGCAGGGAATCTCGAACGTGGCCGACCACCTCAAGAGCATGGGTATGCCGACGATTTCCAAGTCAGACCTCTCCGAGAGGGCGAGGCAGGAGAACCACGAGTCCAGGGACTTTCGGGTAAGGCCGCTCGAAGAGAGGCTGGCGAGGATATTCCGGCTCAGCCCCGCCGCAAACTGCGATGAGCTGTCTTCCCTCATCTGCAGGCGCTTCATGGAACCCATATTTGCGCTCGGGCGGGTCTATGACGACGCCTTCATCTCCATGAGGGAACTCCGCTCGGAAGGTTGCCGCATAGGGATTGTCTCCAATGCCTCGTGGGGAAGTCCGGCGTTCCTTTGGAGGGAAGAACTCAGGAGGCTCGGGCTGCAGGAACTCACCGACAAGGCGGTCTTCTGCAGAGACGTCGGATGGAGAAAACCCGATAGCAGAATCTTCACGTACGCGTTACAAGAACTCGCTGCGACGGCCGACGAGTCGGTATTCGTGGGAGATGAACCGCAATGGGACTTCGTAGGCCCGAGGGCCGTCGGGATGGACGCGATTGTCATCGACCGCCAGGGTCGGTTTGAGAAGGAGTATCCAGATGCCATACGCAGCCTTCGCGAGCTACCCCGCAGGTTGAGAGACCGAAAGAATGTGTAGCACACGACTCCAAGATTTGAGAGGCTGATTCGCGCTATAAGTCAGTGCGCCCTGCCTGTTAACTCGAACCAATCAGAAGAGGCAACCTTCTGATACTTTCCGCGCCTAAGTCTATTGCCGCACTTTGGGCAAGCAACCTTTCCAAAGTAGGGGGGGTCCCATCCTACCCCTATCCACTTCTGGTCAAGCCAAGGGAGTTTGAAGACGAGCCCGCAGTTGGGGCACTTTACCTCCGCCGTACTATTCCCCTTCGGCGTTCGAGAAGGGCACCGATTTACGTATTCTCGCATGCTAATTGGGGGCTCATGCGCACAAGACGCATATGCGAGAATGGCTAACACCAATGCACAGGAGATGCATTAGGGCTTCAGTCTCGAATCCAATTCCTTTAGATGAGTGGCACCAGTCGATATTATTGGCTCGAAACCGAGCTGCGTCCAGAATCCCTCGGCTTCCTCATTGCCGATGATGTATCTCACAGTCAAGTGCTCAGCCTTGTTTGGATTGTAGAATTCACAGAGCTCCTTCACCAGACGTCTTCCAACGCCTTTCCTCCTGAATCTCCTAATGACGTAAAGAAGCGAGATATGACCGACCGTCCTTGGTGTATAGTCACTTCTGCTTGCAACTTCACCCTGGGCAAACCCTATTGTCTCGCCACCTACCTCAGCCAGCAAGACGCAGATGTTTCTGTTCGATAGGTCCTTTCCAGTTTCCTGTTTGAGAAGTCTCCTTCCTCTCTCAGTAATTCGCCATACCAAGAGATTCGAATCTTCAACGTGCTCCTGTAACAACAGTCTCAGCCGAACAATTGTATCTACATCCGACGAAGTCGCTCTTCTGACTATGAGGTTCTTCATTGCGTTCACGTACTCGGAGTGGGATTAAGTCATATCTCCTCAGGCCCTTGAAGAATGCCACCGAAGTGTAGTGAGGGACCTGTGAGGTGCGGTCGCCGAGCACTCTAAGTTCAAATCGCGGCCCGACCTGCTCAGTCGCGTGAAGGTTACTCCACTCGACTTGCAGAGTGAATCTATGAGGGCATTGATGAGCCACCCTCTCCTCGTATGCCTTGCTTTGTTGCCGCAGTCTCTTCATCGACCCATGACTCAGGTCCAAGCGCGATTGCGACAGGTCGACTCCCGGCAGCTGTACAATCCGCCATCGACCTTTCACATCACCATCAAACCTATGGGGTTCGTTGGCACTCAGGTGAAGGAGAGGAACGTACGCAGAATCCTCCAGTGCATCAAAGACGTTGCGCTAAGCACGAGGCCGTTTGATGTGCGGTTGGATGGTCTCTCCGCTTTCCCGGACGTTGTCTACGCCAAGGTAACAAGTGGCGATGACGATATCGTGAGACTCAATGAGTCCTTGGCTGAGAGTTTGAAGGGCATGGTCATCCAAGGCAAGTATGAGGGACGAGACATGATACCCCACGTCACCTTGGCCCACTTCACGACCTCAGACGTAGACGAACTACTCGCTGAAGTTCGGAGAGCAGGCAAGTTGAAGATTGGAGAGTTTCGTCTGGATGAATTCACCGTAGTGAAGGTCTCGCTCAAGAGATACTTTGGTCCGAGAGACGCGAGAGCCAGTTCGTTTGACAGGGTTGCTTCCTTCCCCTTCGGTTCCGCTTTGTGACCAAATCTTCTCACCTCTTTTCTCCTCGACCTTGATTCACGTCGACAAAACCTGTATTATGGGAGGACTTGGCAATCGGCACCGTGGAAGTTCGGCCTCTGAAGAACGACGAGGTTGAGGAGCTGCTCGGGCTGTGGAAGGAGTTCATGAACGACCCTTCAGCGATAGACGAGCCCATACCTACACACGACGAGAACGTGAAGAGGCAGAGGGAGTTCGTCGTTAAGCTGACGGGCGAGGATTCAGGTCAGGTCTTGGTCGCCTCTGATGGGAAAGGACTTATCGGGTACGCAATGTTCCAGAACGACGTCAAGCCCCCTCTTGAAGTGCCGCACAGAATCAGCTACGTCATGGACCTATATGTCAAGCCAGGCTACCGGAGGCGTGGCATAGGCGAGCAGCTGCTCCGGTCGTGCCTGGACAGGGTCAAGTCCAAAGGAGTGACCCACGTCCAACTGAGAGTCTGGAACGCGAATAGGGCGGCAATCGCGCTGTATCGAAAACTCGGCTTCAGAGACCGCATGGTGACGATGCAACTGGTCAGTGCCTCTGGTTCTCCCACCTACTGAAGGCCTCTTCGCCAGAACGAAAAGGTGGGTCCCATCGTGTTTCCGCGACGGTCTCGACCAAATTATCCTGAATCCTACTTGCTTTATCATCTTCAGATTGGTCTCTTTGTCGAAGTGGCTCCAGTACATCTTAGTTCCAGCGACCGCCCAGTCGTCCTCAACACCGACGTAGTCTCCCCAACCAGTGCAGATTAGAAGGAGCCCGTTTGGCTTCAAGAACTTCCTGAATCGGGATAGTATTCGCCGGTGGCTTCTTCTCGGAACGTGAATGATGGCGTACAGGCAGACAATCCCGTCAAATGACTTCGAAGGGAAGTCCATGCTTCGCATGTCCATCCTGAGGAAGGTCGCTTGAGGCGCTTTCCGCTCTGCAATCGCCAGCATCCTTCTCGATATGTCTATCCCAGTGGCCGCGAACCCTCTCTTAGACAAGTAGCTGGAGGCGTAACCAGGCCCGCATCCGGCGTCCAAGACCCTGGCACCATCTGGCAGTCGCCGGACGAAATCCTCCAGTTCCTTCTTGTTAGACCACAGATGCCTCCGTATATTGTACCATTCGGCGATATGGTCATAACTCGCTTCGACGATGTCGCTCAAACTTGTCTTTGAGTCGACTTGGCTCCGAAGTTAAGTTCTGCTTCGCGATGTAGCCGCGTCAGCGTCTGTGTCGTGTTCTACCAGTTCACAAGGGTCCCGGTCTCGCGGACGGGCCGTTCCGCCCTGAAGGAACAGCTCTAAACCCTGTCTGAACAGGATTGGTTCAAGTCCCTCATCTGAGCGTGCGGGCTTATAGACCGGGCGGCCTCCGCAGACAGGCTTGGACGAAACGAGATTCGGTGAGAGTGGATACGTCGAGAGGTTCGAAGGCCGGGCTGAAGACTACTCCAAGAACAGGCCGGGGTATCCTCGGGAGCTCCTTCGCACACTCAAGAATGAGTTTGGGTTCAGCAGAAGCGACGTCGTCGCTGACGTTGGCTCCGGTACCGGTATCCTCTCGGAACTGTTCCTCGAGAACGGAAACGTCGTGTACTGCGTAGAGCCCAACAAGGACATGAGGAGGGTCGCTGAGGAGCGCCTCGAGCGATACATCCCCCGATTCGTCAGCGTTGACGGGAGGGCAGAATCGACGACGTTGAAAGACAGGAGCATCGACCTCATAACCGTAGGTCAAGCACTGCATTGGTTCGACCCTGACAGGACGCGGGCAGAATTTGCGAGAACCATCCGGAAGAGAGGCCACGTCGCAGTTGTCTACAATTACAGGAGAAGGCGGGGCGCAGTCGGACAGGCTTACGCGGCGCTGGTGAACAGGTACGAGAAGGACAAGGCCTCGGTTCCCTACGCAAGAGACGCCTATGTGAAGAAATTCCTGGGAAATGGAGACTTCCGCAAGTTCGTGATGCCCAACTCCCAGAGTCTCGACCTCGAAGGTATGTTGGGGAGACTGGCTTCCTCGTCGTACATGCCTCGGAGGGGGAGCAGGGAATGGACTGACGTGGAGGAGGACGCCTCGAAGATGATTCGTGAGCACGGCGACAAGGGCACGCTCGTCTTGCGCTATGACACCACCATGTATGTGGGGAGGATTTCATTGGCGTGACGCCAATTGCGGGCGCGCACACACACCAACGCCTGCTCACGACTTAAATCGTGCTTTCTCACCATTCTTGGATTATCGTGGCGCTCGTCATTAGAGACATCAAACCTTCTGATTTCACTGACCTGGTAGATAACTACTACCGCTACTACGACGAGGTAAAGGAGAACCCTGCATTTGGAATTGTGCTTTACCGCAAGAAGCCATCGCTCAGCGATGAGCTCAATTGGTTCTCTGGCCTCTACAAGGAAGTAGTCGATGGAGACGCGATTGCACTGGTAGCTGAGATAGATTCACACGTCGTCGGGTTCTGCGAAGTGTCGAGGAATCATCCAGGTTCCGACACTTCCCACAGGGCAGGACTGGGAATACATGTGAACAAGGACCACAGGCGCAAGGGAGTAGGGACGGCTCTCATGCGGGAAACACTTCAGAGGTGCAAGGGAAGATTCGAGATAATCGAACTCGATGTCCTTACAGCAAACATCGCGGCAAAGGAACTCTACGAGAAGTTTGGGTTCAAGAAATACGGTGTTAGACCCCGCTCGCTCAAGAGGGGAGACAGGTACTTCGACGAGGAATTGATGCGACTGGAGATGTGAGAGCTCCTGGAGGGATAAGTATGAACGACGAAGAGATTGCGATGATGGCAAGTGAGACTCCTTGAAAGACTACTCGATTACATCACCTGAGGTTCTATTGAAGCGCTTCAAGCGACTTGTTCCTGTTCCCGAGATAATTGTGATATCTCCCAGGGGGATAACCAAGAAACTCGCCGAGTCAACAAATGCGCGCACGCACGCCCCCAGACCGTTCCCACGCCCAAGACCGCACAACTGAGAGACTCGTAAGCGGCGACCTCGCAATGCCCCGGATTGCGCGAGCAATACGAATCGTTGAGTGTGATGGGAGAGTAGACGAGAGGAGCAAATGCGAACACCGCCGTCGCTATCCTAAACAGGATTATCAGAACTGCGAGGGTTCTCCGTTTAATTAGACATTCTGTTCGACTCCTCTGTGTTACTTACGCTTTCTGCCCGTCTGGAAGCGTTCTGGTGGCATAGCGTCAGGCGCTTTAGGGTCTTTGGAGGTGTTAACTCCCGTCAGGTGAGTCTTGCCTAGTTCTAAGGAGGCAGTTGTTGTCCGCTGCTGCAATACCACGTGAAAATAAACCCGGAGCAGGTTGCCCCAGTAAGATTGAACTGGTTGTTTTGGATGGGCACTTCCACATCGATGGAATTATCAAAATTTCCGCCCAAGGGGGTTTGACAAGTGGTCTGATTGGTACGCAGGTAGAAAACCATCTCTAAGGTCGGTGGTGTTGGGACACATTGCGTATCATAACACTCGCTGCCTCCGAGGGTGTTATCCGCGCCCCCAAGCACGAACTGTCCACTTGAGGCGGCTGCGAGGAAGCCCGGAGTCGTCGTGACCCACGGGGCGAGTTGCACTATCGCAGGACTATAGGACTGAAAGGACGTTGGGATATAGCATGTCAAGCCGTTATCTGTGTACGTGACATTCGAGAAAGTGAAGTTCTCGTAGGGATTCCATGAACTCGTCTCAGTTTGTTCGCTCGAACTCGTCTCAGTATGTTCGTTCGGCTGAATGACATATGCGGTAAACCATATCGCGCCAATCACTATGACGACGACTAAGACAATGGCTAGGAGTCGCCCATAAGCAATTGAATGCCTCTGGGACATTCTTGTTTCATGCCATCGAGGTGTCTCTTACGTCTTTGCTTGGATTGCCTCGAAATGTGTAAGGGAGACATGGTTACTCCCCATGCCATGAGAACGCGGAGCAGATTGGTTCTCGTTGGGATAGTCGTGGTCGTCGCGCTCTCTTGCTTCATGGTCTTCGCTCCGGTAGTCCATGAGCAACAACTCTCTCGATGCTGGGGAACGCCAACTTACGTGTCGCCGACCCTGTATTGGTTCAACACAGGTACGCTCTATTTCTCTGGTCGGCTCTTTTGGCAAACTGGTCCTAAAGGTACTACGTGTTTGCCTGATTACGTCCCCTAAGAGCGGAAACACCTACTCTCTCCCCGCCTCCTTCGCGGCACCGGCGTGAGCCGCGTTTTGGATTATCGTAAGCCACTCGTTTGCTCCCCCGACCTTAATTCCCGCCACTGTTGCGGTGTAGAAAGAAATCAATCAAAGTCAAAAGAGATTGTCGTTATCACTGAACCATAGGATTGGGCTGTACTATTCGACTCGGTTTCGTCACCGATGTTGGCGCTCACCATCAGAGTCCCATTCGAACCGAACTTGTGGGCGAGGACAACAAGGCTGTTCCACCCTCCCGAATAGTTCGCCAGCCCGACGTAGAACGTAATCGTCCCGCTTCCTTCGTAGCCGCACGCACCGGAGTAGGCGCTCGCCTCCGCTACCTTCGAGGCGAAACTCGCAATGGATAGGCTCCAACTACCGCTGTAGGAGACCGTGACGAGGAAGCCCAGCGGAATGGGCACACTAGCCCAGTCGGACTGAGGGGTGCAAGAGTTCTGGGCAGTTGCGAAACTGGTGGTTGTTATCGTGCTCGTAGGCTGGTTGGCGACACCAAGAGCGTAGCCCGCCACTGCACCGACAACGACTAAGAGAATCACCACGGCGGCGGCCACCCCGCTTCTCATATCCTTCCACGCTTGCTTGGCCGGATTTACGCCTATTGACTAGAACACCCCAATTCCAAACCCGAGAGCGACTTCAGCAGGACGGAGGCAAGCACACCCGTTACCAGCTACATATCCAAGGCGCTCCGGCTAGAACTGAACTATTCGCTACCGCGGTGTATTCATCCCCGGTATACTGGTAGAGTGTGTCTTTGAGCGTGGGGTTGTACGCAATACCGCACTTCAGAAAGTAGAGCGAGGCAGACAGCATCCCAGTGTAGTCGTGAGTCTGATAACCACAGTCGATGCAACCGTAGTGTCTCTCATATCTCACAGTACCGTTCACAATGGGTAGCAAAAAGAAAGAAGCGAACAGAACCAATCCAATCAGGACGGTGGCAACCATCGCTACTCGGCTCATAGATACCTGAGAGGGCTCTAGGCAACTTAAGGATTGAACCTCTGCTTGTCACGACTGTGGTCTCACCGAGCGATTCTGCTCCACCTTCAGTTGTTTCGTTTGGTTGTTTCAGTTAGTCAGCAGCCACATACGAACTTCCTGAAGCCCCACATGGCGCCGAGCGGTCAACCTGCCGCACAGGCCGCGGGCATCAAGGTCGTAGGCAATGACAAGGGGAAACTTTCAACCAGAATGCGTCGATACCGTCACGATGTCATAGACATAGGACACTCTCCCGCCCGGAACTGAGACATATACAGCGGCGAGGTTTGCGGTGCTTCCAATAAAGACAGGATAGTTGTTACCCAAGTAGGTAACGTTCAGAAAGTAAGCGCCCGCCGGCATGGAAAGTTCGACGGCTCCAAGACTGTTCGTCAGATAGACCCCCAAGTCGGACGAGACTACTGTAGGGGCGCACAATCCCGTCTGCCACCGAACGCGAACTGGAACGGATGGAATAGGAGCCTTAGTTGATGCGTTTACAACTGTCAAGGTTACACTTCCGATTGACGGGATAACGCAAGAGGTGCTCTTCTGAATAGACATAATCGTGGTAGTGCTCAACGATGGAATAAGAGTGGGAGAAACCTCAAATCCCGCGGCAAAGGCCAGAACAATCCCTACAATCAGGATGGTTGCCAAAACGACGCCTCTCATAACAGAGGGCAGGATGGCTTCTGATATACGCGTGCGCCCAAAGTACAGGTCGATGACCATGCTCAATCAACCGCAGACTTTACAGAATCGAGCATAGACGAGCGTGTTACATACCAGCCAAGGAATAACTCCATGCGAAGTAGAACAGCAGTCATCATCGGCGTCACCGCCAGTGCCATTGAGGCGACCGTTCTCATCACTAGCCTATTATCAGAGGCTCGCGCATGAGAGCCGACTGACCTTGAAGGCACGCGGAATCTTCGCCGTCGTTGTTGTGCTGGCTCTGGTAGTAGCAATGAGTACGATTTCCCTTGAAGCCGTCGAAGGAAAGACCATCACATCTGAACTTTATGCATCCGGGAATGATTCACTGGGGATGTCCAACAGCACGGCCGTTTCTGCCCCACCTGTGTTGTCGCATCAGTTTGTGGTGCAAAAGCAGGTCAATTGGAGCCTGTCTGTGGGTGCAGAGGTGGAGGACGGAGCCGGACTGGTTGCAACCGCTTCTTTCCCTAATGGCACGGTCAAGGCGTTCTCCCAAAATCTCTTCGCCAACGGCACTTCGCTCTTTACCCTCTACGTGGGGCCCAAAGCCCCAGCGGGTCAGTACACGGTCATCTTCAACGTAGCCTCATCGGCCGTCCTTCTTGGCCGAGCATGGGTGGAAAACAGGAACTTCAATGTCCCTGTGACTTATCCGAGTTTGAATTTCGCCAGCAGTTCGGATTCAACTCGGCAGTTGATTGTCTATTCCGTCATTACAATCGGGTTTCTGCTCTTCGCCTACTCGTCCCTCAGAAGACGAACCGCCAAAGGTGGAACGGCCAGTTGAGCCGCCGCACAGTCCTGATAGTTGTCATATTCGCCTTCTTCTTCATCTTCCGCGCTATCTTCTTCGGCATTTTGTCGGCAGCCTCGCTTGTCTTCAGAAGTAGTGGGGCGAACTCCGTTGGGAGTTTCCTTCCCTATGTCATTCTCTTCTGGCTCGCCGTCCTGTCGGTCTTCTCGTGGGCGTCAGTTATTGGAATAGTTCCTTTCGTCGTAGGTCTCATCCTTCTCGCATCTTGGTTCCCTTCTAGGAAGAAGGAGGCTCTGACCATTCTTCTGTTCTCTCTAATCTTCATGGGAATGGGGACACACTCCATTGTCACCACGCCATCGAGTTGTAACGGCTGTTATGTGTTCGTCAATGAAGCAGGTCTTCTTCTTGCGTACTTCTGGATTGGAATAGGGATCTTCCTTCTCCCGTGGGGATTTTGGGAACTCAGACCTATTCACTTTCAAGCCTTCACAACGCGGAGTGGTACAGTAAGTTGAATTACGGAAGTGATGAGACAGAACCGCAGTCTGCTCAAGGCCGCACTCGCTAAGGAGCCTCAGAGCACGAATTGACCGTCTCGAAAGTTACGCGATATTCCCTCTTGGGACTGGGCATCGGCCTACTAGTCTTCGTAGCAATGCTCTACAATATGGGTTGTTTTGAAAAGCGTGGCGAGGCGAACGGTCTATGCTCGACCGCGACTGCCCCTGAAACCTTCCTTGCCGTGATGAGTCTCTTCCTTATTCTGATATCATTGTCTGTCTTGGTCGTTACGTGGATGGACAGGCGAGCCAAACTAGCCACTACCAAAGAGACGGGTCAGAACCTAAACGACTGCGGATGCGGAGCAGAACGACAACAAGTGGCTGACACTGATTCAGAACGCGAGCCATTCCGAACGCGTATTAGCCCGAAGGAGTCCAACCAAAATGCCGAATGAAGTTCAGGACCGTCGCCATCTTGATAATCCTGTTAGGCATTGTGATAGCAGTCTTTACGTTTGCTCCAATCGTCTATTCGCCCCAACGGTTAGGGGAGTGTGTCACATTACCTTGCCATTGATTCTTGGGGTCTTTGTATGAATCTCCAAGTTGCGCGGTTTTTGGAATCGGCGCAAACCTCGACAATTGGACAGCACCAACTCTTGGAGGGTGGTCTTATCACCTCAATTGTGCCCCTGTATTCATTCCCCCGAAGTAGTTCCTGCATCCCTCGTCAGTTAGCAAGGAGAAGAAACAGAGTGAGTGCTGCCCACTCAAGTTAACAGAGCCCAAACGGATAACTCTATTACAGAACGCGAAGCACTAACGAGAAGAGGGTAGCAAACATTGAAGTCCACGATAGTGGCGAGCTTTCTTTACGTAACTCTCGTCGTAGGCATTCCTCTCTTAGCCTACGGCTTTGTCTCGTTCTCAGTCCTCTATCACAACTACTGGGTCTGCTACAGCCAAACGATTGGCCCTTCATGTTCCAATGTGGAATCATGGGCAGTTCTCTATCCGACTCCGTTCATAGGGCTCGGGCTGTTGCTCGTGTCTTGTTCATTCTTGACTAAGGAGCGTCGCGTCCAACTCCCGTTAGTCTTGCCCGCGTTGCTTGTCTTGACGGTCTTAGTCCTTACAGGCTTGGCATACTTTACGTCGTTCTCGGTCTACACGATACCTTTCCCATTCATAGTGGCAGCCTCTTTTTTTTCGGTCGTTTCGGGGGCAGTTTTTTGGGCTACGAGGTTCCCTACGCTTCGACGCAGGACACCCAGCACGCGCACGCGTCAAGCCGGTTAGGAAGAAAGCCGTAAGAGACACCATGGATTGCGCATCATGTTGAACGAAGACTGACAGGACGATTCTGGCCGCGCGCGCTGCTATATGCTTCATCTTCGTTCTCAGACCCTCCTGTAAGACGCTCACTACCAAAGACGGGACACCCGCATGACCACCAAAGAAAAAGGACAGAAGCCCGGCTTGTACGCGCAAGTCGTATTAGACTGAATGTAGAATCCATCGTAATGCCCCGGAGTGGCGTATCGAACGCGATAGCGGTCGGGCTACTAATCGTTGGAATGCTTGTTGTTGTTGGCGGTTTCTTCGTGACGACAACCTACCAGACCAAGACTCTGACTCAGACCGAGACGACCACAGCAACTCTGACCACAACTGCAACTGCTATACAGTCGGGGACAGAGACGGCGAGTCTGACTACAACGACGACAGTGACCCAAACCAAGACGACAGTTAGCAAAGCGACGGCAACGGCGACTGCAACAGTTACGCTACTCGACTGCAATATCGTCATCACCACAAACACGACCTTGAGTTCGAATATCGGCCCCTGCTCGGGGGACGGGTTCATCGTCGCCGCCAGCGGCATAACCCTCAACTGTGCCGGGCACACGATAAGCGGCCCATTCATATCGGTTCAGCCTCCTTACTTCAATCTCAACATTACAGGTATCAGTCTCAGTGGGACATCAGACGTCACAGTGGAGAACTGCAACGTCACAGAATTTGCTTTCGGCTTCGTCCTCTCCAACTCTTCCGCTGACACCTTCACAAGGAATACGGCAGACAACGACTCGTATGGCCTCTACCAATACCGCTCATCCAACGACTCCATTACCAACACCACGGCGAACGATGACTCCGTCAGCGGCTTCTTCCTTTCTGACTCTAACGCCAGCACTCTCGCTGGGAACACGGCCAACAGAGACGCCAGTGGCATCGGCCTTTACCTCTCTTACAACAACACTCTCACTGGGAACTCGGCGAATCACAACACCTACGATGGCATTGACCTTGTCAACTCCTCCAGCAACACACTCGTTGGGAACACGGCGAATGACAATGACTACAACGAGGCTGGCTTCACACTCGTGGCCTCTAACGACAACACCCTCACGAGGAACACGGCGGATGACAACCCCGGCTTTGGCTTCTGGATTGTCATGTCTTCCAGCGGCAACAAATTCACCTCGAACATCGCTGACTTCAACGGAGAGTACGGCTATTACGACGATTCCTCTGGGTCAGGCACAAGGGGGACGGCCAACACCTATACGAGCAACACCTGTGTTCTCGGTGGTGGCTCGTGGCCGGCAGGGCTTTGCTAGGTCAAACCCGGCCGACTCATCGAGTAGAAGGGCCCACTTCCATAAACGAGTGAAAAGTCGGTTGATGAATGTCAGCCTGTTGAGTTAGCGCTGCAGAATCCCGCTGGCAGAAGTATAAAGGTCAGCCCATTAGTGACGCACACCACTGATAACGAGCAGAACCAACAATATTGCGAGGACTGGTGTCTTCAACTTACAACGGCATTTGACGAAGTCGTTGGGTCTCTTACGAGTTCTGGTAACTAAGTGAGGGATAGCCCTTCTCCGAGTTCTCGTGTTAACTGTCGAGGAATGAGTAGCAATAAATTCGCGGAACGACTGAGCAAGAAGGTTGGCTTTCCCGTCGCCGTGGAAGGTCTGGGCAGGCGCGATGTTCGCACTAGACCTATTCTTTGCTGTAGGCTTTCTTTTCAATCCATATGCATTCACCTTCTTGGCTGGAATATTCTCTTTCCTGCCGTTCACCATCTCAGCCATAGGGGCGTGTTTCATCCTGCGAGGCGTTAGCATGTCTTTGAGAAATGCCGCCTTGGTTATGATGATGCTCCCTTGAGTGTATCTCATCCTCCTATTCATCATCCTCATTTGACATCACCCAGAAGCGGCAGCGATTGACCTTAGCCTAGAAGGGAACCGATGGATGCAGTTAATCAAGGCCGCGAGCAAGGCAAAGCCGTAAGAGACACCCCCACACTCACAGCCACTATATGTCGCAAAAGCGAGGAGCGGTCGGCAGAACACTCCTCGTTTTCGTAGTGGTTGTTGCTATTGTTGTCGGCGCAGTCGCCTTTAGTATGTTCCCCATTCAGCAGAGCAAACCATCGGAGTCCAGCACATCGACAGGAACGCCGACTATAGGCGAAGGGGATTGCGGACTCAGTTGGCCCCCGAGCGCGCCCGATTACCCTCCAAGTTGCGGGAGTCCGTTGAGTTACACGGCATTCCAACAATTCGTCAACGAATCCACAGTGATTAAGCATCAGGACGGTGGGATAACTCTGACCGTGGGCTATCACCCCTGCACCATTTGGCCCTACGTCCTGCCAAACGCCACGGATGTCTTAGTCTACTTGGGGACTCTCAACGCATCCGAATTCTGTGCATAGGTTCTCGAAGGGTTCTGGATACTCTTCGGTTGTTCATGCATGGTTTTCCCCTTGGATACTATCGATTGATGGCAGGAATTCGTTTCCCTGTCAAATGCGGTTGATGATTGTGTCCGGCTGACATCAGAGGAACCCTAAGAAGACATGCGCAGCCATCAATAGGTCTACAATCAACACAGCCACATAGAAGGCCCCTTTCACTCGTAGGCCGATGAGAGCGCTAAAGACCAAGAGCGGTATACATATGTCGCCTAGGATTCCAATTTGATTCAACCTAACGAGGTCGCCGTAGCATCGGGGAAAGGCGGCGGCAGTGCAGGGGCCCGCCCCGACCACCTGTTGATAATCAATATAGGCGCTAGTATACACGAGTAGGAGATATCCTCCGATGATCAACGCCAAAATCACGGTGGCTGGGAAGACCTTTCTTGGCAGTCCGACCGCTTGACTTCCGATTTTCAATGCTCTCCCTTCTGAATCTCCACTCGTCTCCCTTAATTCCGTTTGATAGTTTCGGCCTAGTAGTTGTCAGGGATGGTTCCAGCCAACCAGCGGGATGGGTCTTGGGTCGTTCCCGAAATATGAAGTCCCGTTGACCTTCCACATGTCATACCCGAACCAAGCCGCGCTGAAGGACTGCGAACCGACGTTGGTGTAATTAGCGGTGTCGTCAGAGAGCGTGCGATGCTTTCCTTGCATTAATTGCGATAACTGAAGCGGCACATTGCAGAAGGGATATGCCATCTTCGGAAGAGAGACTACAGGAACCTCCAGCACGCAGGCGACTGCCCCGACCGAAACTACAGCCAGAGGCGCTGCCATCAGCACGACTCTGAGTTTCATGCCTGCCTTCAGGGAGACGTCCAAAGTCTAATTTACGCGTTCTTTATGCATACAAGACGCGTCACGGTGATGAATGGGGCGACCTGCAGATTACTCACTTCGTTGTTGAACCGCTTCGTTCATGAAAGTTCGTGAGTTTAAGATTTCAGCAGTCCCCTAACCGACGGAGAACTGCATGGTTATGCTCAGATTGCCTTGAGTCTTGATGGGAATTGGTGCGACCTCGATGGAGTATGTTTGGCCAGAACCGAGTTGCGAAGTAGGAATGCTTACGCTCTGGGAAAGGGTTTGACCACCTGCGAACGTGTAGTTGACGTAGGTCAACTGTGGCGGGTTCCACGCCCAGACCTGAGTGCCATCTGTTGCATACACCCTGGGATTGATGTATGGCCCAACAAAGTCACTGATTGTCTGGCTAGTAGAGCCTACGTTCGTAAGCATAGTCGTAAGTTGCATGGGTTGACCCCGCTCGGGCGAATTCGTATTGATGAGCACCGTGAAGTTCCAGACATCATTCGAAATGGAAGTCCGCAATGGGCTACTTACTTCCGTCATTGAGAATCCGCCTTGCGTGGCTGAACCGGTTGTCGTCGATTGGGTATACGGTCTGCAGGGATTGACTGTTGTCATGGTGTAGCACAGGGATATACTGAGATTCCCTGATGGCAAACTGAGAGTCGCATTGGTGGTATCGAGTGGGCCCTGCGGCAGTGAGAAGTTGTAGCTCCTTCGTGCGCGCGTGCGAGCGTCGAAGTTAAGAAGAATCCGAAGTCGTAGTCGTTCCATTGGGGAGTTTCGATTCCAACTCGGTCAATCTCCTTCGTAGGCCACTCAATTTGTTGCTGTAATCCCACAAGACAGCGATGATGATTGGCACGAAGAAGATGTTGAAGATTGATTGAGTGAATGCGAACGCAACGAGTCCCATCAATATGCTGAAGATTGCGATAAGCATCGCCTCCCAATTGCTTGATTCGTGCATGTCTAGTGTTGAGAGAGGATGTTTAATTAAACAGTCGGGGAATTCCTACCGTGCAAAGGACTTAATCGAAGCCATCAACCGCAGTTAACACGGAAACGATTCAACCGTCAACTTACCAGAACCCGGTTCTAGGTTCTGTGTAATCAATAGGACATAGTTCTCCCTGTTTGCTCTCGGGACACGGTCATCTTGTGGGGTGCTCGGAACAATGACCTTGGCATCTGGGGTGTTGATTTCTTTGCTAATCGTGGTCGGCATAGTCGTATTCGTAATCGGGACGTTCTCAGCGGCTTCGGAAGGTGGTGTTGACTCTATGAGGTTTGGCATAATGGCATTAGGTGTCATCGCGATGGGCTTCGGCTTCCTATTGTTGATGGGCCGAAAAGGGCGGGGTTGATAGTTGGGGGCGAAGCATGGAAGTGCGGCACTCGCTCAGGAGCCTCAGAGCACGAATTGACGTTTTCGAAGATTCAGTTGGTGCGGTTGTTCTCGCTGTCAGGGGCAATCATTGGGCTATCCTTTTGCGTAGCGGAGCTATACACTGGTGGGTGTTTTTCGAACGTCTTGTGCCAAGGCACAAACATCCAAGACGACATTACCGTGATAGGCTTCTTCTCCTTCTTCTTTTTGGTCATTGTTTACGTTCTTGCTTGGGCTTTTAAAACTAAAGACCACCCCAACAGGATGGTCGGGGTTCTGTCCAATCAACGGGTAATTTCTAAGCGTGTCCAACGACGGGTGATGCTCTAAGGGGCTGATTCAGTCCGGTGAATGTCCATCTCGATTGATTCCAATCTCTTCTCAATCTCTTTGAGTGATTTCTCGATTCGTTTGATTACCGAATAGAATCAATACAAGGCATAGATGATGATACCAAAGAAGACGAGAGACCAGATGGTTACCAATAGAGCAGGGGCAACGTCTGCAAGCTGGCGACGCGCGCGCGGGGCATTAAGTGCGGTCGCCGAGCATCACACCTTAAGTTCAAATCGCACCCAACAGACGACTTACAAGCCACGACGCAGTTTGGTCACTTGGCCCCGGATGAGCCGAGCAGCTTGCTCATCGCGCTGTTCCAGTAGATCCTTGTCTCTTCCAATGGGAATCCGAGCGCCACGAGAGATTCCATTCCGTTCCACAGCGCCAGGATGGACCCGGCCAGCTCCCTGGCATCAGCCCTCTTTCTCTTGCTGGTTGCGACGACGCACCGCTCGACGGCATCCAGGTACTGTTCGTGGTGCTTCTTGAGGACCTCCCTCAGCTCGGGGTTCCTCGTCGCCTCCGAGATGACTTCGAAGTCGAGGCCAGCGACCCTCTTCGAATCTGGCATCATCCGGTCGAAGAAGGCCTCGAAAGCCTGCCGCGTATCCCCCTGCTTTACGACCCATTCGATGACCTGCTCCAGCTCCCTCGGAGACGACTCGTAGGCCGCCTTGAAGATGGACTCCTTGTCCTTGAAGTAGGTGTAGAGGGCCGTTTTGCTTACCCCGAGCTTGTGTGCTATCTCGTCCATGGTCGTCTCCCTGAACCCCTTTTCCCTGAACAGAGCGCGGGCTGCTTCCACAATCTTAGACGTGGCAATGCTCCTATACTCCGGGAGAATCTTTGGCATGTCGAGTTCTGATAGGTCGCGGGGCTATTTAAGCAGACCGTTGCTCTGGATAGGGACCAAAGGTCTTTATAGTTACCAATAGTCTGTATGGGCGGTGACATGAGCTGATAACTCAGAAAGCTGGCGAGAAAGTCTTCGAGGCGCTCCTCATTATTGGATTGGGCGTCATCTGGGGACTCGGGTTCTGGTGGCCGGGCATCCTGATAGACTTCGGGGCCGCCTACGGGACAACCCTGGCCCTCCGCGGGCGGTACTGGCCCGCCACTGCGTACATCGTCCTCTTCGGCGTTGTGCCGGCGCTCTACGTCTTCCCGCCGGTCCTCAGCGCGTCCATCCCATTCGTAATCGCGGGACTCGGGGCGACCGGGCTGTACAGAGCCATGCGCTCAGACCTCTGGTGACTCAAGATGGGCGGGGAGGACTCGGGTGGCCGTGCGTCGGAGGCAGCTGCACCTCCTGGCGGGCAATCCTCCGGCTTCCTCTCCTCCATCCCTCCCAGAGTCAAGTGGTTCGTCTTTCTTGTCCTCTTCACGGGGGTTGGTTATGGGTACCTCCAAGTCCTGATTTCGGCGTATTTGCCTCAGGTGGGATACGACGCCGGCTCGGTTGGGCTGATACTGGGGGCCAACGGGATAGCCGTCGTACTGGGCTCTGTTCCCTTCGGCATCTACGCCGACCGAAGGGGCAAGAAGCGCATCCTCATCCTGGGCCTGCTCGGCTTCCCGCTGACGCTGCTCGTCTTCGCCCTCACGACCGCGCTCCCGGCCCTGCTCGTAGCCGGCGTCTTTGCCGGCCTCGGGGAAGGTGCCTTCCTGTCCTCGTGGAACGCTCTCATAGCCGACATGACGACCGTCGCCAACCGGGAGAAGGCTTTCACCCTCTCGTTCATCGTCGGGACGTTCGCATTCGGGCTGGGCTATGTCGTCCCGTTCGCCTTCCCGGCGCTGGAGTCTGTCCTCCACGTCGGGCTGCTGGACATCCACAGGTACTCCACTGTGGTGCTGGCCGCACTGTCGGTCGTCTCACCAGTAGGCATCGCTCTGGTGCTGAAGGGCTACAACGAACCGACGAAGACGAAGAAGACGGGCGGACTCGGGTCGCTGGGACCGCTCTGGAAGTTCTCCGGGGTGAACAGCATCATCGGGCTGGGGGCCGGGTTCATCATCCCTCTCGTCGCCACCTGGTTCTACTTTCGGTTCTCGATACCCGACACCTACAGCGGGCCGCTGCTGGCCGTCTCCAACATGACCATCGCCTTGGCTGCGATTGGGAGTCCGTTCCTCTCGAAGAAGTTGGGCACGGTCAACGCCATCGTTCTGGCTGAGGGGAGCTCGACTGTGTTCATGTTCGGGATGGCGCTGGCACCAAACCCTCTCCTCGCAGGAGCGCTCTACGTCGTGCGGGCTGCGCTGATGAACATGTCCTCCCCCCTGGCCGACTCGTTCCTGATGGGCATCGTTCCCACGGAGCAGAGGTCCCTCGCCAGCGCCGTCAATTCCTTAATCTGGAGGCTGCCCAACAGCGTGACGACAATCCTCGGCGGGTGGGTCATGGCCTCAGGGAGTTACAGCCTCCCAATCTTCTTAGCGACTGGGTTGTACATCGCAGGGATAACGGGATTCTATGGAATCTTCAGGAACGTGAAGCCAGCGGCGTAGGCGCGTCTTGCGAACTCTGCGTCTAGAATCAATTCAGCACCTCCTGTGTCTATCAAGTATCCCCTCTGGTTGCCATTGACCGAGATCTGGACGAAGGGGAGAGGGTCGGTCTGGACAAGACTCAGGCGGGTGCTTGTAGCGCCGCTGGTTTGATATGGCACCAGACCTTCGAAGCTCTCGAGTTTCATAGCCTTGGCATCGTCTCTGACCGCTTGAAATAACGAAGCTGAATGCCGGAAATCGTCCAGTCGATAGAATGTCTCGGCGAGTAGTATCTTGGACCTGTCGTCGGGCCTGCGCTCGACTGCTTCAGCCAAGATGTCTTTCGCCTCGGCAAGCCTGTTTGAGAGTAGCGCTAAATGGCCTAAAGAGACCAAAGCTTGGAAATTATCATGGTCTTTCGATAGGACGCTCGCGTAACGAGCTTCTGCCTCTTGAAACCTTCCGCTTCTGAACAACGTAAAGCCAGCTTCGAGGTCTGCGGGATTAGTCTTGGCGGAGGATTCGTCGTCCGACATGACTTCGGGATTCAGTTCTTCTATGTTTAGCCATTCATGCTCTGAGTTAGCGCGCGCTAGTTCAAATCGCCACCAGCTCTTCCGCTCTCCCCCTCAACGTGTAATCTTGGCTCTTTCATTTCGTTCATGTTATACGCATGGTCGTCGTTAGATTGCCCTGGTGGACAGGACGGTCACAATACGGCCTTGGGTCGATAAAGACATCGAATACATCGTCCGATCAATATCAAGGGAGCAATGGGGACACACCAGGGGTGATGTCGAAAGGTGTTGGCACTGGGAGCCTAACGGCTGTTTCTTGGCCGAGGAGGAGTCGGAGAGGGTTGGGCACGTTTCGACCATCACCTACGGGAGGCTGGGGTGGATAGGTCTGCTAATCGTGAATCCTGAACGGCGCGGCAGGCTCATTGGGACCGCCCTCATGGAAAGGGCAGTCGACTACCTCCGCAGATCGGGGGTTGAGACGATAAGGCTGGAAGCCGTCGAAAGAGCAGTGTCTCTCTACAGGCGACTCGGCTTCCGGACTGAGTTCGAATCCTTGCGATACCGGGGTCGGATGCAGATTGCGAGACGAAAATCCTTCGAGGGTGAAGTCTCCCCGGCCCAACCTAAGGACCTGGGCAGACTATCGTTCCTTGACTCGGGCTGTTTCGGCTCCAATAGGAATCGCGTTCTGAAGACCTTCATCGACGGTAACCCTCAACATTGCCTCGTTGCAAGGGGGAACGGGTTACTTGGTTACATCATGTACAGAAGAACTCAGAACGGCTATTGGATGGGGCCGTGGGTTTGCACTGACGTGGCCGCTTCTGAGAAGCTTCTGAATGGGTCACTGAGTTCCATCGGTGACCCAAACGTCGAGTTGAGGTTCGGCTTCCCTTCTCCAAACGAGGAGATGAAGAAATTGATGAGAAGGGGGAACTTCGAATTCAGTGGAAGAAGCATTCGAATGGTACTTGGGGAGGATGAGTACAACGGCAGACCCCAACATATTTTCGGCATCGCAGGGCCGGAGAAGGGGTAAGCGCGCGCTGGCAGAAGTGGTAGCGGATAGGATTGTTGACAAATTGTCAACATCCCAACTTGCACCCGGAACCGGCCCTCAAACCCGTGAGAGGGGCATTAGGTGCGGTCGCCGGGATTTGAACCCGGGTTACAAGCTTGGAGGGCTTGTGTCCTAGACCAGGCTGGACGACGACCGCGCGAAGTCCTGACCCGCCTTGACTCTTTTTAATCCTTGATTCTTGCTGCGGCCTTCTCGACCTCGTAGACGACCCTGGAGGCCACGACGTGGGCTTCCAGCGGTCTTTCGTGTATCCGTACGAGCTCGTCCACGAGCCCGAGCGTCTCCAGCGAGAAGTGCCCATGAGGAAAGCCTCCCACGACCACGCAAGGATTCTTGGCGGCCACCACCGATTCTGCCAGCTCCTCCAGCCGCATCTGCCGGCCCTGGACCGATAGGCCGAAGACCTTGTCGGGTGAGACCCTCTTTCGCAGGAGCTCCCTGATTCCAGACTCGTAAGCCTTCACGAGCCCCTCGTCCGACTTCTGTGAGAGGAGCTTCTCGACCAGCCCCCTGAACCTGAAGTAGCTCTTGGGAATCCTCGTCTTCTCGGCCACTTCTAGGACAACGTCTTGGTTAGTGTGAATGAAGATCTTCACGGAACCGTCCAGGTACAGTGGCGCCCCGGTCACGCTCAGCAGCGCCGCATGGACCAGGTCCGGCCGCCCTCTCTTCTCTGAGTCTTTGAGTCTCGTCATCGCGGCATGGTGGAAGCTCCTGTCCAGGAGTATGCTCGACGCGTCGACTCCCCTCCTTCTCGAGTCGCTGGCCACGGCCGGGCTCCTCATAATTTCCTTCGGGATGAGCTCAAGCGCCGATTCTGCAAGGACGAAATTCAGCTTCACAGTGCGCGGATTCGAAGAGTACGGTTAAGACCTTTCCCGGAAGCCTTCAGGGTGTGAGGGCTCGGAAGGCCGCTAGGCAGGAGGCGGTGGCGCTGGTCAGGAAGCTCACGGAGTCATCGGTCAGCCTCGCCTCGAAGGACATTGCCATGGCGAAGCAGCAGGCCGCCCTGGCCAGGCGGGTGAGGCTGAGGTTCAACATCAGGCTCGATGCCTCCATGAAGAGGTACACGTGCCGCGGTTGTAAGAGCCTGATTGTGCCAGGAGTCAACGCAAGAGTGAGGCTGGGGCACGGCAGATCATCTGCGATTCGCATTACATGCTCCGAGTGCGGAACCGTAAACCGGAAAATCCTGAGGAGGGCTTATATACGCTCAGGCAAGGTCGAGAAATCTAATTCGTGAGACTCAATGGTGAACGCACGCGACGTCCCCTCGGACAAGCTCATCGGCGCCCTGGTCGTGCAGGTCAAGAGCCTGCCCGGCCTGAAAGAGCCCGACTGGGCACACTTCGTGAAGACAGGCTCTCACGCCGAAAGGCTCCCTGAGATCTCCGACTGGTGGTACACAAGGGCCGCTTCGCTGCTGAGGAAGCTCTACATCCACGGCCCGGTCGGCCTCAGCGACCTGGGACGCGCCTACGGGGGATCCAAGGCGGTGGCGTACTTCCCCAAGCACCACAGGGACGGAGCGAGGTCTCCGATCAGGAAGGTCCTGCAGCAGCTTGAGCAGGCCGAGCTGGTTGCCAAGACGCCGAAGGGCAGGGTGCTCACTCCAAAGGGTCGGGCGATGCTCGACAAGGCCAGCATGGAGATTTTCTCCAAGATCAGTGAAGCGGACAAGTCGCTCGCGAGGTACGGCTAGTGATGTCAGAACCTGCGCAGAGACCTGCTGACCGAGAGGTCGCAGAGAAGAGGGCGATGAGGGAGGGAGTCCTCAGGATGGCCCTGACCTCGGAGGCGAGGCAGAGGCTCGCGAACGTCAAGATGGTCAAGCCGGAGCTCGCCTCGTCAATCGAGGAATACGTGATACAGCTCGCTTCGAGCGGGCGGCTCAAGAAGGCCCTGGACGACGAGCAGGTGAAGCAGATGTTGCTGGCGCTCCAGGGAAAGAAGCGGGAAATCAAGATCAGGAGGGCGTGAAGTGGCAAGGGTCAAGGACGAGTCGAAAAAGAACAGGCTGCTGAAGGCTGGAAGAAGGGGAAGGTCCGTGCCCACTTGGGTCGTGGCGAAGACCAATCGGCACGTCAGGTCCAACCCGCAGAAGAGAAGCTGGAGGCAGCGCAAGCTGAAGCTCAAGTGATAGGCGATGTCGGAAGAAAAAGTCGAACCCCTTTCTAGGACCTACACGGTCCCGCTCGGCATTGCCTTCGAAGCTCCACCGTATCGGAGGTCCAAGGTTGCGATACGGATGATCAAGGAGTTCGCAACCCGGCACATGAAGGCGACAGAGGTGAGCATAGCGGAGGAAGTAAACGAACGGATCTGGTCCCGGGGGATCAAGAACCCACCGAGGCGGATCAGGCTTGATATGGAGAGGGACGAGGACGGAATCGTGTCTGTGAAGCTCCCCCCCAAGCCAGAACAAGTGTAGTCAATGGGTCTCCACCTGATCGACATATACCGGAGCCCCAACATAGGCGTCTTTCTGAAGGCAAACGACAGGCACCTGCTGGTGCCCAAGGGCCTTGCCCAGTCGAAGTGTGAGAAGCTTTCGAGGAGCCTCGATGTTTCGGCCGTGCCCACCTCAGTCGCCGAGTCTCGCCTCCTGGGCCCGCTCCTCTCCATGAACAACAACGGAATCCTCGCATCCAGGCTCGCGGAGTCTACGGAGCTTGCGGAGATTGCGTCGGCTACCGGGCTCAATGTGGCAAGGCTGGACTCGAGGTTCACCGCAGTGGGCAACCTCGTCGCTGCCAACGACAGGTTCGCGGTCGTGTCGCCGCTCCTGGATTCGAACGCCGTCGCGCAGGTGAAGGACGTGCTCGGGATTGAAGTGGAGCTCATGCCTATCGCGGAGTACGCCCAGGTCGGCGCGCTTATCGTGGCGACCAACAGGGGGGTCGCCGTCTACCCTGGGCTCGACGAAGCAGAGGTGGGCAGAATCGGGAGCCTCTTTGGTGTCGAAGCCGGTCCCACATCCGTCAACAGAGGGGTTCCCTACGTGGCTTCGGGAATTATTGCGAACTCGAGGAACGCGGTCGTAGGCAGCCAGACGACCGGACCCGAGCTCGTCTTTATAACACGGGCGCTGAACCTCTGAAAAACTCAGGCAATTCTCATTGAGCAAGCAGTCAACCGAGGAAGAGACGGTCAACGGGCTCCTGGTCGAGATCAGAGTCTTGGAGAGCACATATAACGAGCTGAGCGCCCGCCAGAATCTCCTCGAGCGGGCCTTGGTCGAGAACAGGGCGGCGCTGGACGCCCTCAGCGGCCTCGGGGATAAGGCGCAGGAGGAGGTCCTCATGCAGATAGGCGGCGGGGCGATGCTCCGTTCCCAACCCCCTTCAACGGACAGAGTTTTGATCAGTGTCGGAGCCAACGTCGTGATCGAAAAGCCGAAGGCCGAAGCCGTCGCGATGCTCGAGGGCAGGAGCAGGGAGGTCGAGAAGACAATAATGTCGATAGCGGGACAGAGGAACGAGCTCGCTCAGAGACTCGACTCAGACAGACAGGCACTCAACTCGTACGTTTCGCGCCAGAACGAGGAGTGACACACCCCTGTTCGACAGGCTGAAGCAGGCCTTCTCGGCGATCGCCAACGCAGTGCGCGAAAAGGAGCTCACTGCGGCACAGCTTGACGACGCGATCTTCAGCTTCCAACTTTCACTGATCGAAAGCGACGTCGCTCAGAGCGTGGCTGAAGCCCTGACCCACGAGGTCCAGAAGAGTCTCACAGGTACAAGGGTCGACAGGTCGGCCGACCCTTCCGAGGTGGTGGGAGAGCGCCTCGCAACGACGCTCGAAGAGGCCTTCGCGAGGACCGGGAGGGTCGACCTCCTCGAGAATATACGGGAGAAGAAGAAGGTAGGGGAGCCCTACGCGATTCTCTTCCTCGGCATCAACGGTACGGGGAAGACGACCACAATCTCGAAGGTTGCCAGGTATCTGAAGAACAACGACATAACGGTGGTCTGCGCGGCAGGCGACACTCACAGGCCCGGAGCGATAGAGCAGCTGACCGAGCATGCAGACAGGCTTTCAATGAAGGTCGTCTCTCAGCGTTACGGAGCCGATCCGGCGGCCGTCGGGAGAGATGGGATCCTCTACGCGAAGGCGCACCACGTCGACTGTCTCCTCATCGATTCAGCCGGGAGGATGCAGACCAACCAGAACCTAATGGAGGAGATGTCCAAGATTGCGCGGGTGGTCAAGCCTGACTTCAAGATGTTCATTGCCGACGCCCTCACGGGGAATGACGCCGTCTCGCAGGCTGAGCTCTTCAATCAGCACGTCGGATTCGACGGGGTCATCCTCACAAAGGCCGACGCCGACGTGAGGGGAGGGGCCGCTTTGTCGATCGTCTATTCGACCAAGAAGCCCATCCTCTTCTTGGGGGTTGGCCAAGGCTATGATGACCTGGTCCCCTTCGACACGCGGAAGTTCTTGGACTCTCTGTTGAAGTAGGACCTAATCCGACTGGAGGGCGTCCCTGGGATCGTTCCTCCCCGCTATTCCAGCTGCGTGCGGGTCGCGCCAGCGACCATGACTCTCAGGCCCTGATTACTTCGAGGCCAAACTGAGAGACGAGCCCCTGTATCTTGTCCTTGTGAGGCCCCAGTCCCTTCCAATCCAACAGAGCATACTTCACTGGCGCAGCCGTCCTCTGAATCATGGATCCCACCATCGTAGCGTCTACGTACTCCAAGGCGTATTTCGACGCAACGAACGACACCGCAAGATCCTCCTCGATTACCAGTTTCGTGAACTTCTCCGGGTAGTGTGTCCCGCCAAAGCCGATTGCCACCTTGTTCCAGATGGTCCTCTTCGTCAGGCTTTCGATCAGGGCCTCTCCTACGACTGAGGCGGCTCTCTCGTCACCCCAGTGCTTCTCGGACGAGCCGAGCTCGACAAAGAGGACGGGCTTCTGAAGCGAGGTCGGCCCGTGGTGGGTCGCTTCCATAGCTATCTTGTAGCCGGCGACCTTCTCCTTCCTCTTCGACAGCGAGATTAGGTAGTTCTTGAGGAGAGACGGATCTGACCTGCCCAGCTCCCTCGCCCCCCCACCGTGCTTCACATCGTCCGAGAAGTTCCCCGGAGCATGGGCTGTGAGGGACGCTATCCCTGACTCCGCACTGTGCCTCGAGAGGAAGATGTACGCCTGCGGATTGAAGAACTGATCCAGGTCCGGCGGAGAAACGATTGGGCCTTCGAAGAACGCCAACAGGAGTGACCCCTTCTGGTACACTGGCTTTCCCAGGAGGTTTACCCCCGTGGATTGGAACCCCTGCTCCCGGACCAGCGCTTTGGCGAGAGTACTGGAGGCCAGGTCGGTTGAGGACGCCACGATCACGGTCGCGGGTTCGCCCTGTGGCTTCATGCAGGGCGTCAGGGTTAACCTGATTTTAACCCTGAACTGGCATTTCCCTCAATGCCCCGTTAAGGCATACTTTTTTGATTATGATCGTGATTAATTAGACCCCTAAGCGCGCGCTCTCTCGCGGAGACATCGAGACCGACTTCGAAAGGCACAATCCCCATGATGATTGACGTCAAGGGGAATATCATCAAGGCCAAGATTGCCTAAGTTAGCTTCATCCTAGCGCGCGCTGCACAGGAGACCCATTGGAGCCGAACGCGGCTCGAGAACCTTCATGAAGGAGACACTTCGACAACGAAGTGGGCGATTACCAAGTCTCCCCATTCGTCGCCTCCTACGATTGTGTATTGCCCCGTCGGGAGCGTGAACGTTAGGGGGTCAATAGTCACGGTTATGTTTATCATCGTCGGCTGGGATTGGGACGTCAGGTTCGCTATGTCGCTGTGAGGTTCGAACAGGTAGTAGTGAGAGTCAAGCACAAGGCTAGGCATGTAGAAGAGGCAATAATTGAAAGAGCCTCCTGAAGGGAACGGGAAGATGGAAACGGGGGCTCCACTGGAATAGTTGTGGGAGTCGTAGAATCCACTGAGCACGGCAATTCGAAACGGTCTCAATCCGAAGGAACAATCAATTCCGTGCCATACTTCGGACTGGTTAGTCACCAGCCAATCGTTAGCAGCACATACATAGTTGGGCTTGTCCAACATGTTGTACAGGTTCATTTGGACTGCGATTGCGCCGCCCTGAACTACACTTGACGAGTTCAGGGTCATGGTGAACTCAAGACCGTTGTTTGATGGAGCTGTCGTCATGGGCTGGCATGGAACTGCGGTTTGTGAGGAAGCGGTAACTGTAGTGGTTGTTGAGGTCAAATTGCCGACCGTGGGAGACTCCTTTGTTCCAGACGTAGCGAAGGCGACAAGAACAGCAGCACCGACCAAGATGATGATTCCTGTGGCGGCTACGTGCTTGAGTTTCATTCCTTCAACTCATTGCGGTATCGGAATCGAGGCGATACTTATGGCTATGTTTGCTCTCGCATTCTGTAATGGGTTGATTGAATAGCGCGTGCGCTACCATCAATTGGTTGGATTAGTTTGGGAGATAGAGGAGTTGTTGTCAACGCGCGCGCGCAAGTTTCCAACACCATCAAAATCGTTGGTCCGAATCCAAACAGACGAGCTAGCTCCGCAAAGTGAGGTCACATTGGTGCGAAGAAACTGAGTTGTCTTGAACAATGAATGGCTGGAAGACGCCAGGTATATTGGGATGAAATTGTTCTGGATGAGAAGCTGGAAAGGATTGAGTCGATTCTTTCGTATAGGATGTTTTGCCTCCAGTAGCGCGCCTCAAGCACCCGCTCCACAGCCCAGTGTCCAACGAATAGCTTCGTCGATGGCTTGCGGACTACGCCACGCGCGCGCTGGTCTCTTGAGTATATAATCGGTTGAAATTCTGAGACCTTTGGGGCGTTAATTGTGGTTATAATTGCGACGGTTCTGATAACTTGTTGGGTCATGGTTGACCCCTGATAACTGAGGGGTTTGTTCGGCTTCCCCTTCGCTTGATAGCGTTTGTCAGCATCCCCACCACTTCAACTGCAGTATCCATTGCGTTGTCCCTCTCCGTTGCCGAGAGGTGGACATAGACCCAGCCATCACGATGGAATACCTGATTGCGAAACCTATCGAATGACCTAATCGCTTGATACTCCGTGTCAGTAACCAGATGGTAGTCCTTGAGGAAGTCCAACTTCGTCAGAAAGTTCATCCGTAGCAGAATCTTCGCCTTATCGTCGTCAAGCGAAAGCCCAAACTCGTTTGTGAATAGCATGTCAACGCTGTATTCAATATTGCTCCAAGCTGTCAGCATCACATCTGCAAAACGATTCTTGCGTCTGAAGTATGCGAGCCAACTCTCGGTTTGTAGTTTGTCATCGTAATCGCTCATAGTCTCTGCCTCTTCGCCCGACTCGCCTTCTTGATTAGCGACTCCCACTTGTTGCCTTCCAGTTTGAGGTCAATCCCCGCCTTCTCTGCGGGAGTCTTGCCCTTGAGGGCTGTGTGAGGCCTAAGGTAATTGTAGTAGAGGCGCTCCCCCTTGAGCAACCTCTCAGCCGACTCATCGTGGTCCATTCCTCTCATCACTTTGGTTCGTTCCTTGACCGTTCCGTGAAGCCTTTCGATAATGTTGTTGTTGGTCCCTTCTCTCAGGCTCTTGAGCCTCACATGCTTGGTCTGAGGACTCTTTCGTGTCCAGAACTCCTTGCGGATGGTCCCTCGGTAGGCTTGAAGCTTATCCGTGACGATGAAGTCTGGGCGCTGGTCCCCCGCCACATCCTTGGCCGATTGGAGAACCTTCCTCGCGTCCTCAAGGTATCTGTGCTTAGTGACCTCTGAGGCGATGAGGAACCGAGTCTCATGGTCCATCAGGTTCCACATCCAGGAGTAGTTTCCTACTTGCCCCTTGGCCCCGACTTTGATTGGCTCGGTCCGTCTGACATTCACCATCGTCTCATCGGCGTGCCAGATGCCCCCGAGTTGTGGCGTGAATCTGTCGAGATAACCTTCCATCAGCCCGAGATACTTGCGAATCCACTTGAGGACGCAAGGCTGAGTGACCTCGATTCCCTCGACCGTCTTGAGGTGTTCGACAATCTTGCGCTGGCTGACTCCCTTGAAGTATAGGTCAAGGGCTGATGTTATCGCCTTCGGAGTAGCCTTCACGCCCTCGAAGCCTTGGTTGTTGGAGAACTTGGTCCCGCAGTCCTTACACATCAGCCGTTGGATGTCTCCATTGATGTTGTGCCTCAACCCTATCTTGACCACATTCTCAGACCCGCATTTGACGCATCCGCCTTGAGGCTTGGCGAGGTCGATTTCCGGCTGGACTTGAGCGACTACCCTTTGTCTGAGGTTGAGCGAGAAGTAGACCGCCCAGATGTGCTTACAGGCGGTCTGCCTGAAGCTGTGGTCGGGGCACTCGCAAGTCCATTCCTTGCCGCTTCGTGTGACGTGCCACGCGCCCCATCCTGTCTGAGAATTGACCAGATAGTGGTCCGCGTCTATCCTCTGAATCTGGTCTCCCTTGCTGAGTATTTCCAGACCCTTCAACTCCCGAGGGCTCTCCAGCGTGACGGCCAAGATTTCCACCAATCTCCTATTGATGACAATAGGTGTAGATGCATAGGGCTATAAACGTGCCTATTGATGCTGATGGTAGGAGATTGATGCCAATACGCAGAAACGGTATACCGTAGCAATGACTGAGGAGATGGAGAAAAAGTTGGAAGGCGAGAGGAAGAAACGTCTCTTGGACTCGATACCCGAGACGATACGCACGATACTGAGTGAATACCTGTCAAGAGGCTAAACTTTCCTCGAAACCGACTTCTCGATACTACATTCGCTCTTGAGGTTCTGAGGGAAATAGGTCATGGTCCTGATGATGGCTCTCAAGTAGTAATGGAATCGTTCGAGCATCCCCTTTATGCCAATAATCTCTTCGTCAACCTGTTTCATCATCCTCGAATACTCTTTGCCCCACGAATCCATGTTCCCAACAAGACGGGCAATTTTTAGAGTGTCAGTGGTGCGAGCAATGACAAATCGTCCATTGTTGCCTGCATATTGTATTTCCAAAGTCACAATCGGGGGCAGCGTAGCGGGAATCTGTTGGTCGGTAAGTTGTCTGAGTTCTGCTTGCTCCCCGAGATAGAAATGACGATGGAGGTACTCGATGAGACTCATGACATTGCAACCTCCCTCATCTGGCGCTGCATGCAAATTGACTTGTTGGTCGTCTTTAAGTCCAATCTCCTTTGTTATCGAATCTGCGATAGTTCTCTCCTGCCAGTCGACAAATTTCCCGAAATTCTCGTTGTGGGTCAAAATGCTGGTCATCAGGTCGCTTCTGCACTTGGCCGCATCCGTTGTCCAGTCAGTGCCCTGTATCTCTCCTAAGTGCTCGACCGCATCCATCCAGAGCCAGACATCCATCGTTGCGGCTGCAACCAGAAGTCCGACCTCATCCACTTTCCGTTGGGTTGCACCGTGTTCAATATCCAAATCAAGGTCGATGTATCCTTTCGCGTAGCTGGATTCTGACGAAGATACCTTTGTCGAACCGCGAGGTATCCGTTCTGGGTTAACTACTGTATGAAGCCAATCCTCGTAGACCTTGATTATCTGCTGGTGATAAGCTTGAATCTTCTTGTCGCGCTCGCTCCGCTTGTAGATAAAAAAGCCCAATACCCCGCGATAAGGATTGCCATAATCTCTCCCACTCCCGCCAGAGTTGCCCAAAATATTGAATTGTATGGCGGTATTGGCGGCAACGCAATTCCCAGAATCAAGATGCTCGCCATACCCCGCGAGTAATCGGGAGATAAACCTACCCCGAGAAGTTATCGGCACCATTGCGACTAAGGCATATTAACCACCGAAGCAGGCGGAATCTAGTCGAAAATGGGTTTCAGGGACTTCCTTTCGTCTGTCAGAGCTATCTTCAGGCTCGCTCACAAGAGCGACAGAGCCGAGTTCGCCCTCTACCTCAAGCTGGTCGCCATGGGCATGGCGGTTGTCGGAACCATCGGCTTCCTGATCAAGCTGATCGGGAACATCTTCTTCGGCTAGCCCGTTGAGAGAATAAGGTTATTAGCCCAATGGAAACCGGATGGATTCCAACGTGACCGTTTTGAGCGATCAAGAGAGGATGGGCTCCATCTTCCCAGTCAAGACCACGGGAGGCCAGGAGAGGACCGTGGCCACCTTTGTGGCAAACAGGGCCATCCAGAAGAAGAAGCCCATCTATTCGGTTCTGGCGCTGGACACATGGAAGGGGTACGTCCTCTTCGAAGCCCCCAACTCGCAGGTTGTCGACGAGAGCATCCAGGGCTTCAAACACGTAAGGAGCAAGATTCCAGGCATGATGCAGTATCAGGACATAGAGAAGTTTCTGGTCACGAAGTCGATGGTGGCAGAGCTGAACGAGGGCGACACGGTGGAGATAGTCGCCGGTCCGTTCAAGGGCATGAGGGCGAAGGTGTCACGGGTAGAGCAGGCAAAGCAGGAGATCATCGTGGTCCTGATCGACACGGCCTTCGCGATGCCGATCACCATCGACGGCAGCTACACCAAGCTCGTGGGGCGTGCCAAGCCCGAGTCAGGCAGTGCGCCTCCCTTCTAGCTTCGGATCAACCCTCCAGGGTTGAGTTTGTTTCATCTCTGGTCTGATTCTGTCACCAATCCATTCATGCGCGACGTTGGAGGGAGGTCTCGTCCGACTGCCGGATACTTGCTTCAGTGAGCCGCCATCGTTCGACTAAAGCTTAGATACTCCATGCCGAACGTCCCCCCTTCCAAGGTAGTCAGTTTTGGGAGAGAAGAAGGTCATCAACGCGCTGGTAACGGGAGGAGAGGCTAACGCAGGGCCTCCGCTCGGTCCGGCTCTGGGCCCCCTTGGCGTAAATGTCCTCGGGATCGTCAACGAGATCAACCGGCAGACGGCCGACTTCAAGGGGATGAGAGTCCCGGTCAAGGTCGAGGTGGACCAGGAGTCAAAGCAGTTCACGGTTACAGTGGGGACTCCGACGACTGCGGCGTTGATTGTGAAAGAGGCGGCCATCGCGAAGGGGTCGGGAAAGCCCAATCTGGACTTCGTGGGCGACCTCAGCGTCGACAAGGTGGTCAGCATAGCCAAGAGCAAGATTGCCGACTCCTATGCGACGACGCTCCGCTCTGCCGTCAAGGAGGTTGTCGGGAGCTGCGTCAGCATCGGGGTCAAGATAGAGGGCAAGGATGCCAGGGAGTTCATGGGTGAGATTGAGGAAGGAAAGTGGGACTCAAAGTTCGAGTAGGTTCCCCAAATTGGCACAACTCTTTTATCGGTTAGTCGCAGGCTCGCTGAGGAATTCGTGAAGAGGAGATGCTCTCAACTCAGCAGCTTGCCGAACTGGTCAAGAAGGGAAAGGACCAATCAAAGGAGAGGAAGTTCACCCAGTCCGTCGAAGTAATTCTGACTCTCAAGGAAGTCGACCCCAAGAAGACCGACCTCAACATCAACGAAATCGTCTATCTTCCGCATCCGACAGCGAGGAAGGCGAGTGTGTGCTTCATCGGCTCAGGCGACCTGGCCCTCAGGGCAAGGGCAGCAAAGGCGGACCTGGTTATCGATCCGTCGCAGCTCGAAAACTACGCCGGGAACAAGAAGGATGCGAAAAAGCTGGCCCGCTCCTACGACTTCTTCCTGGCAGACACGGCCCTCATGCCGAGAGTTGGCAAGATCCTCGGACAGGCACTCGGCCCCAAGGGCAAGATACCGACCCCGGTCCCGCCGAACGCCTCGGTCGAGACAATGATCAACAGAATGAGAACCGCAGTCCGCGTGAGGAGCAGGGGCTCACTCGGTGTGATGGCCAGGGCGGGAGACAGCAAACTGACCGAGCCAGACTTGGCAGAGAACATCCAAGCCGTGATCGCTTCGGTCACGAAAAAGCTCCCCAACGGCGACAAGAACGTCAAGACGCTGATGGTGAAGACGGCGATGGGCAAGCCAGCGAAGCAGGCGGTAGATTAGCACGAGCGAAACAGTCCAGCTCCACCCCGTGAGACCGAAGAAGGCCGCCGCGGTCGAGAAGGTCTCGGAGCTAGCAAAGAAGTACCCAGTCCTAGCCGTGACCGGGCTCTCGAAAGTGAGGGCGAGTCAATTGATGGCGATCAGAAAGGCGCTGAGGGGGCACGCCGAGGTCTTCGTGGTCAAGAACACGCTGGCCATACTTGGCCTTCAGAAGGCCGGCATCAAGAATGCCGACCAGCTTCTCTCTCACCTGACGGGTCAGAACGCCCTGATCTTCTCCACCTATGACCCCTTCAAGCTCTTCCTCACCCTTGACAAGAACAAGGTCTACCTTCCCGCCAGGGCGGGCGACGTCGCCCCTGATGACATAATGGTCCCTGCAGGGAACACGAGTCTCCCGGCGGGCCCCGTCCTGAGCGAGTTCAGGGAGGCTGGGATCCAAACCAAGATCGAGGGTGGTAGCATCTGGGTCAACAAGGACTCGGTCGCGGTGAAGAAGGGAGTTGCGATAACGCCAAAGCTGGCAAGCCTTCTCTCCAAGCTCAACATCAAGCCGATCAAGGCTGGGGTCACCATCGCCCTCGCCTACGAGAACGGGCTCATCTATGCGGGAGATGTGGTCGCCATAGACTTGGAGAAGTACAGGCAGAGTCTCCTAGACGCGTTCGCCTCCTCGCGTGGCCTCGCGATTCTCATCGGCTATCTGACGAAGGAAACCGCACCCGACGTGCTCGCCAGGGCGTACAGGGAGGCAATGAGCTTGGCCGTAGAGGCTGGGTTCCTAACGAAGGAGACTGCACCAATGATTCTCGGAAGGGCCGAGGCCGAAGCCGCGGCACTCACAGCCAAGGCTAAGGAAAAGGGCTTCCAGTAGAGAGATTTCAGAATCTTTCTAGCCGAACAGAGACGCGAGACCCTGTAGAGCCTCTTCTTCCTTCTTCTCCTCTTCCTTCGGCTTCTCCTCTGTCTTCGCAGCGGCCGCTCCAGGGGCAGCCGCCGCTGCTGGTGCCGCGGCCATGGTAGCGGCGTTCTTGAGCGCCTCGTCGATGTTAACTTCGCTTAGAGCAGAGGCCAGTGCCTTGATCTTCACTTCGTCCGGGGCTATTCCGGTCGCTTTCACCACGCTGGTCAGGTTCTCTTCGTTGACCGGCTTACCCAACTTGTGGAGAAGCAGGGCGGCGTAGATGTATTCCATCTCGAATCGCAGACAGGCGCCCTCGGTTCCGTATTTAACCATATCCGAATGGAAGGAGGTTCTGTTCCGTCCTTAGCTGGTAGCGCCTCTCCGTTCCAGACTAGTTGGTGGTGACAGATTCCAAGTGCGTGGACTCTGCGCCATCTTCAATTGGCAGAAAGGAATAGCCAATCCACATCATTCCTAGGCCGACCATGCCCATCCAGAGGGCAGAGGAAGCGTATGGGGCGTAGGTCTGAGGCTCTGCTGGGCATCCATAATAGCATGGGCCCTTCAGGGCGACAGGGACGGTATATGTGAAAGCAACCACGCTGGCGATAAGGAGAAACGCGCCGAAGGTCCGAGCCGTCAAGGCGATTGCTCTTGTGTTCATGCCTCTTGATCTAGCTCAGGCTGCGTAATAAGGGAGCGCCTCGACAGTTCAAGCCACATGCTCTGACGCTGAACCCCGACCCCCGCGCTGTATGCGGCGCGCGCTCAGAACGAGGGCTAGGATGCCCCGAAGGTGGCCTTGCTCAGGACGGAGGCCGTCTTCCATGTTTATCTACATCAGGGGAGAGAGTCCCGAAAGTTAGTGGGCCCTTTCGATTGAACGAGAAAAAGGAAGCTCTGAAGTCTAAATTCTCCGCAGACTACAAGCACTACTATCTCGTCGACCTCTTCAGACGGGAGGGTTTCGTCAGGAAGAAGTGCGAGAACTGCGGTCGCTTCTTCTGGACCCTGGACCCGGAAAGGAACCGGTGCGACGACCCCCCATGCTCTCCGTACACCTTCATCGGTTCGCCCCCCACCAGCAAGAAACTCGACAAGATTGGGTCATGGAAAGCGATAGAGCGGTTCTTCATCAGGAACGGGCACGCAAGCGTCAAGAGGTACCCGGTAGTCAGCAGGTGGCGCCCCGACCTCTACTTCACGGTAGCGTCGATCATCGACTTCCAGAGGGTCGAGGCGGGGAGGGTCGTCTTCCAGCTGCCGGCCAATCCGCTCGTCGTCCCTCAGGTGTGCCTCAGGTTCAACGACATACCCAACGTAGGCGTCAGCGGCAAACACAACACTTCCCTGGTGATGGTGGGGCAGCACAGCATCGCCGACAAGGAGGGGTACTGGAAGGACAGGTGCGTCGACCTGGACTTCGAGCTGATGACGAAGGAATTCGGCATCCCCAAGAAGGAGATCACCTTCAACGAAGAAGTCTGGGTCGGCTATGGCGCCTTCGGCTACTCTCTGGAGTTCTTTGTCAGGGGCCTGGAGCTCGGCAACGCGGTCTTCACGGCCTTCGAGGGCGACATCGACAACTACAGAGAGATGAAGGAGAAGGTCGTCGACATGGGGTCGGGGCTCAACCGGTGGGCCTGGCTGACCCAGGGGACGGCGACCTGCTACGACACCGAGTTCAAGACCATCCTCAGCAAGATGGATGACCTGTGCAAGGTCGAAGTCGACCGCGACCTCTTCCTGAAATACTCGAAGCTCGCCGGGATGATGAACGCCGACGAGTTCGGCTCTCTGTCCGGCCAGCGCGAAATCATCGCGAAGAAGCTAGGTGTCGAGCGCCGGAGGCTCGAGGAGCAGCTCGCCCCACTCGAAGCCATATACGCGATTGCCGACCATGCGCAGACCCTCCTGTTCGGGATCGCCGACGGAATGCTCCCAAGCAACTCCGGGGGCGGCTACAATCTGAGGGTCCTCTACCGGAGGGCAATGAACTTCATCAATTACCATAGGTTCCCACTCTCGATCTCCGACATTGTCAACTGGCACATCGACTACCTGAAGGCGATGTATCCAGAACTCGAGGAGCACAGGCGGGACGTGGTCGAGGTCCTCGGGGTCGAAGAGTCACGGTATGTTTCTGCCGCCGAACGTGCTTCCAAGCTTGTCTCCTCGATAACGGCGGGCCAGAAGTCTGTCACGACCGACGACCTGATCAGGATGTACGACTCTGACGGCGTCACCCCGGAACAGCTGATCGAGGCTGGGGCGAAGGTCGAGATGCCCGAGGACTTCTACGAGAAGGTGCAGGCCCGGCACGTCACCCGCAAGGTTGAGGAACCGAAGCCCCAGTTCCACATCGGCAAACTACGCCCCACGAAACTGCTCTACTACGAGGATGACGCCAGCTTCGACTTCACGGCTAGGGTCCTGAAGGTCTTCCCGGGCAACAATGTCGTCCTGAGCCGGACGGTCTTCTACCCGAGGGGCGGTGGCCAGGAACCAGACCGGGGCACGATGGGGAGCGCGAAGGTCGTAGACGTGGAGAGGTTCGGCGACATCGTGATCCACAGACTCGAAGGAAAGGCCCCGAGGGCGGGAGCCCAGATCGAATGCCACGTCGACGCCCGGCGGAGGACCAGGATAACACAGATCCACACCGCCACGCACATCCTGAATGGCTCCTCGAGACAGGTGCTGGGGCCCTGGGTCTGGCAACACTCGGCATTCAAGGAAGAGGACTACGGTAGGATCGACATAACCCACTTCGCACACCTCACCGAGCAGGAGGTGCAGAGGATCGAAGACCTGGCCAACCAAATCGTAAGGAAGAACCTGAGAATCAAGAACACCTTCATGCCGAGGAAGGAAGCCGAGGAGAGGTACGGCTTCAGGCTCTACCAGGGCGGGGTCGTCCCTGGCAGCAGCGTCAGGGTCGTTGACATCGGCGGTTGGGACATCGAAGCCTGCGGCGGCACTCACACCCGCGCTACGGGTGAGGTTGGCTTCGTCAAGATCACGAAGGCGGAGCGCATCCAGGACGGAGTCGAGAGGCTCGAGTTCGTCGCTGGCGAGGCGGCGATCGAGTACATCCACCGCATGGATTCTGAGCTGCAGGAACTATCGAGGATCCTGGGCACACAGAGGGATAATCTCTCCAAGGTTGCCAGGACCCTGCTCCAGGACTTCGAGGCGGCACGGACAAGGGAGAAGGCCCTGGGACAGGTGCTGGTCGACCTGTCGACGGCCGACGTCGTTTCCCGGGCCAGGCAGGTGGGCTCGGCAAAGCTATATGTCGCGAAGCGCCCACTACTCGGCGAGGAACAGATTATTGCTCAGGGACAGAAGAGTGTTTCGACCGAGCCCTCGCTGATATACGTAAGCCTCTTTCCTGCCGGCAATTCCGTGCGCGTAATCTGCTTTGTTGGTTCCTTGGCCAGACAAGCCGGGTTCTCCGCAGGCGACATCGTGAAGAAGCTGGCCCTCGCCCTCGGAGGCTCCGGGGGCGGCTCTCCAGGTTTCGCCCAGGGAGGCGGCCCGCTGGTCGACAAGATCGATGAGGCTGCCGCTCAGGCCGACAGGCTTCTGTTAGGTCCTTCGAGCTGAAGCGATTGGTCAACAGAGAGAAGTACTGGCTCAAGGTCTGGGCGGACAGGCGGGTCTTCGAGCCCGACCCGGTGGTGGGCAAGAAGAAGATGTTCGTCACTGTGCCGTACCCCTACATGAACGCCGCGATTCACATTGGTACAGCCTTCACCGCGGCGCGAGTCGAGTTCTACGCCAGGTTCAGGAGGATGCAGGGCTACAACGTCCTCTTCCCGTATGCCTTCCACTGGACCGGCAAGACGATCGTCGGAATGAGCTACAGGCTGAAGCAGGGGGACAAGTCAGTCAGGCGGGCCTTCGTGGAGCTGGACGGCGTCCCCGAGGCCGAGGTCGGGAAGTTCACCGACCCAGAATACCTGGCGTCCTACTACACGAAGGTCAGCAGGCAGGTGCTGAAGGACACCGGATTCTCAATTGACTGGAGGAGAGAGTTCAGGACCGTGGACCCAGCCTATCGAAGATTCGTGGAATGGCAGTATCTCAGGCTTAGGGAACTCGGCTATGTCGTGCAGGGGACGCACCCAGTGGTCTGGTGCTCCCTGGATAGGAGCCCGACGGGCGACGCGGACAGACTAGAAGGCGAAGGGGCCTCGCCCGAGGAGTTCGACCTGATCAAGTTCCACTTGGGAGAGTTCGCCCTGGTCGCAGCCACCTTGCGGCCAGAGACAATCTACGGTGCGACCAACGTCTGGGTCAACCCAGACGCGGAGTACTCCGAGGCCAGAGTCGACGGCGAGCTCTGGATCGTCAGCTCCTCGGCACTGACAAGGCTGTCCGAGCAGAAGCACGAAGTCGCGACTGTGAGGTCCTTCAAGGGCTCCGAGCTGGTGGGCAGATACGCTATGGCCCCGCTGACCGGGAAGTCCCTCCCCGTACTCCCGGGAAGATTCGTGGACGAAGCCCTGGCAACGGGTGTTGTCTACAGCGTCCCCGCCCATGCCCCCTACGATCTGATGGCACTCAGGGACATCCAGGAGGGGAGGCTCGATGCGACTGCGCCAGTCAGGGAGATAGCCAGCAGGCTGGAGCCAATCTCCATCATCACGCTGAGCGGATACTCCCAGGTCCCGGCTGAGGACGCAGTAAAGAAGTCGGGGGCAACAGACTCCCTCGACCCTAGGCTGGAGGCGGCCACCGAGGAGGTCTACAGCGCGGAGTTCCACACGGGTGTGATGTCCCAAGCGTCCGGCCCGCTGGCCGGCTTGACCGTGAGCGAGGCGAAGGAGAAGGCAGTAGAGTTGCTGGCCAAGACCGCCCGTCTGGGCAAGACGCTCGAGCTTCCAAAGAAGGTTGTCTGCCGCTGCGGCACCCGCTGCTATGTGAAGATCCTGGAGAATCAGTGGTTCCTAAACTACTCGAACGCCGAATGGAAGGCACAGGCCAGGCATGTCATCGAGCGGGCCAGCGTCTTCCCCGAGGACGCCCGGCAGTGGTTCTACGCCACCATCGAGTGGCTCAATGACTGGCCCTGCGCCAGACGTTCCGGGATGGGGACCAAGGTGCCATGGGACAAAGAGTGGATAGTCGAGACGCTGAGCGACTCCACGATATACATGGCGTTCTACACCATCAGCAAGTTCGTCAATCTGGAGAAAGTGTCGACGGAAAGCCTAACCCCGCAGGTCTTCGACTACATCTTCTACGGCAAGGGAAGCCCCGCCAACATCTCGAAGGCCGCAAAGATGACAGAAAAGCGTCTGAGGGACCTGCATGCCGAGTTCACCTACTGGTATCCGGTAGACCTTCGCAACTCTGCGAAGGAGCTGATCCCCAACCACCTAACATTCTTTGCGTTCCACCACGCGGCCCTGTTCCCGGAGAAGCACTGGCCGAGGGCGCTAGGTGTCAACGGCATGATCATGGTGGAAGGTAAGAAGATGAGCAAGTCGAAGGGGAACTTCGTCACCTGGCGCGCGGCCCTTGAGAAGTACGGTGCCGACGGCTTCCGGCTGGCTCTTGCTTTGACTGCCGACGGGATGGATGATGCCGACTGGCGCGAGAGAAACGCAGAGGACGCGAAGGCCAAGGTCGAGTCCGTGATACCATTCGTAAAGAAGAGCCTGAAGTCGGCTACGAGCCGTGATAGAGAGATGATGGACAAGTGGCTGATCTCCTCGGTGCACAGGAGAATCGCCACCGTCACTGAGGCGATGGAGGAGATGAAGATCAGGCGGGCTGCGGCGACTACCTTCCTGGACATGTGGAACGACATCCGGTACTACATCCGAAGGAGTGAGAAGCCACGCAAGGAAACCCTCGTCGACGTCTTCAACGCCTGGTTACGTATGATGGCGCCCTTCACTCCGTTCATGGCCGAAGACTTCAACCACGAGCTGGGGAGCAAGGGTCTTGCATGCCAGGCAGACTGGCCTGCTCTGAAGGACTTTCCCCTGAACGAAGAGGCAGAGCTGGCCGAGACGCTGGTCAGCAAGGTCATCGAAGACGCCCGCAACGTATTGAAGGTCGTGAAGGGACCCCATTCTAAGCTGAACGTCTACGTCTCGTCAGACTCTGCGAGGAACTACTTCATGGAGCTGATGGCCGCGAAGCAGCAGAAGGAAAACGTGGGAATGATAGTGAGGAAGTTCGCCGCCCTGAAAATCGGACCTGACAGGGTCTTCAAGCTGGGCTTCGAGTTGGGAGAGGAGAAGGTCGGGAAGTACTTGGCCAACAGAAAGTTCGACGAGTACGCGACACTCTCCGAAGCATCGGAATTCATATCAGATGAGCTGGGGATCACGGTGAGCGTTCAGAAGGCAGGAGGAAACGGGATCAGCGGTCCGGTCAACAAGGGGAAGGATGCGCTCCCGATGAAGCCCGCCTTCTTCCTAGAATAGCCAGCGTCCGAGTCGGAGGTGTCCGTCGCGCCCACTTCTCTTGGCGCACCCCCTCAGAGTTCAAATACGGAAGTCTCTCGGAGCCACATTCGCAGGAATGACCTCGCCCAACCCCGAGTTGTCGAAAATCGCAAAGACTCGGATGTCCCACGAGTTCACAGACTCGAAGCTGTACGAGCGTCTCTCCAGGACCGTCCCCAGTTCCAGCGCCTTCGCCGGGATCCTGATGCACCTCTCGGAAACGGAAAACAAGCACTTCGAATTCTGGAGGAAGTACGCTCCGGAAGGGAAGCCGAAGCTGGACAGGGTCAAGCTCTACTGGGTCCTCTTCTTGAGGAGGGTACTTGGGCTGACATTCGCCTCGAGGTTCCTTGACCGGCATGAGTCGTCGGTTGTTAAGGAATACCAGGCGCTCGCCGGCATCATCCCTGAAGTCGACAAGGCAGCTTTCGAAGAGATGGTCGCAGACGAGCAGGAACACGAGAAGGAGTTTGCCCAGAAGATTGAGAGCTCGACGATACGGTACATCTCCTTCATCGTCCTGGGGCTAGCCGACGCGCTTGTCGAGATCACAGGGATCCACGCTGGGTCTCTAGGTATCTACAACAAGACCGAGTATGCAGGCCTGGCAGGGGTGATCGCGGGCGCCGCGGCGTCGCTAGCCATGGCTTCGGCGGCCTTCGCGCAGGCCAAGCAAGGATTTCAAGGATCGGCAAGACTCAGCGCGGTCTACACCGGCGTCTCGTATTTCATCACCGCGATAATCCTGGCCGCTCCGTACTTCCTCACTCCGAATATGATCTACGCTCTTGGGACATCTTTGGCACTGGCCGTGGTGATCCTCGCATTGGTTTCGTACTACAGCACAGTGATTTCAGACAAACCCTTCCTGCGGGACTTCCTCGAGATACTCCTGATAATGTTCGGCGTCACTGTGGCGCTGTACCTCTTCGGGCACTTCATCAGGGTCAGCACAGGAATAACAATCTAGGTCAGGATGTGACAGGGCGCCAAGCCCTAGGATGTCTCGCTCCTTGGTTGCGCACTACATGGATCGTAGGCAGGTATTATGACTGGCATCGAACGCGCAGGATGCGGGCCCGGCGGGACTCGCCCCCAAACAGGTCCGGAAGGTGGATTCCAGTTAACCCAAGAGGTGTCTTGCGGGAACACAGGGCACCCCGGCCGGGGATCGTCAGTCTAGCGCGCGAGTCCCATTGGCGCGCCCGTGGAGAAGGCACGCGAAGTTAAGTAAGCGGTCGGGTAACGACCGGGCATGACCTCGGTGGAGCGGCCGCCCAAACATCACGAGCTGGTGGGAATTCTTCTCGCTGTCTTCACAGTCACTACCTTCGCGCTCGCGGGACTGTTCGCGTACTCCTATGCCACGTACTCGAACGACGTTGCCGTCAGTGTTCATGGAATGGTGAGGGTAACCAGCGGCTACGGGAGCCCGTACGTCGTGGAATTATTCACACCTTCGCCCTTGGGTTCTTTCCACCTTGATTCGGTTACCCCCGTGGAGCCTCTCTTGAACAACGAGTCGATAGCGTACTATTCCCTCGTCGTAGTGGCAGGGCAGCACTACAACATCGGGGCAGAACTGGAAGCTTCGCAGCAGAATGTTCCGCACAACTGTGCCCTCGGAGGTGAATTCATCCCCAACTGCACGGCTTGCGGGAATTCGGGAGTCGACATTCCCTCCGGAGTCAAGGATTTCTTCTACAACATTACCATCACTCCTGCAGATTGCCCTCAGTTCAACTCAACATCCTGAAGTGCGGTTTGTGAGATGCTGAACGGGCCCGGTGGGATTCGCGCCAAAGTTACTTGATCGAATATCAAATTCATGGGCCCCGACCCCCCCCGCGAAGCGCCCAGACTGGAACACGCCAGTTCTGGCAAGGCGTCAGGACCCAATTCTAGGGGAGCAACAAATCGTTGTTTCGGTTCACAGTTCTGGTTTTTGCAAGAGTTCCAAGTCACGCATCAAGTTCAAGGGGCTAAGGTAGGACCCGGCTCTGACGCGTCTCGCCGTAGGGTTGAAACTCTGCGCCTTTCTTCGCCGTGTACAGACCATGGCCTATCTCATTGTCGCTGTATCTGCGGATGAAGCTTCTCCAGCGGGTTCCGGCAAACGGTGGGGGCTCGACATCGAATTTGATTTCGAACATCAGCGTCCGATCGTCCTCCCACTTGCCTTCCCCGTTCTCGATGAAGCCATACGACCACATTCGTTTGCTGATGTATTTCCCGGCTCTTGAGTCGAAGGTGATGAATGTCACTGCTCGGTTAATCACTGCCCCGTCCTTTGTGCTCTCCCCTCTCAGTTGGAGGAACCGACCGTCCAGTTCCTTGGTGCACTCCAGGCTCGATTCTATAATCCCCTTCTCTCCGAACTGATCTGTCGAACGGCCTTTCCATCGGCCGACCAGGAAATCAAGCCCTTCAAGCCCCGACATGCTACGCGCGCAATTGTTCTACCAAGTATTTCAGTTTGCTGTGGCGAGCGCCCACTTTTGCCTAGGAACGCCCATGCATGACAGCATTAAAGTCAGCGCCTGGGAGGCGGATATTCCATCCTCTCTCCCACCTTCTTCGCAGCATCGCGCCCAAGAGTCTTCTCTACCAACTCGAGCCCTACGTCGATCGAGGACGAGATGCCTCCCCCGGTCGTTATCCTTCCGTCGACTACGATGCGAGCCCTCCGAACCTTGGCTCCAGACCGCCTTAGGTCGTCAATGAACTCGTGGTGAGTTGCCGCCGCGCGCCCCTCCAGGAGGCCTGCACTGGCTAGGAGAAGCGTGCCCGTGCAGACCGACCAGACCATCTTCCCCTCCTCGTGAGCTTTCTTCAGAGTGTTCAGGACGAGTCTGTTCCCCATTAGCGCGTCCACGCCCGTGCCGCGCCTGGCTCCCCCGCCGGGTACGAACAACAAGTCATGCCCCTTAAGGTTCCGTATGTCTCCGTCAGGAATCACCTTGAGCCCTCCGCTGCACTCGATTGGTCCCGCTTCCGTCCCCACCAGTTCTGTCTCGAAGCACCTTTCTCCCTGGAGCCTGTTGGCCACGGCCAGCACCTCTAGGAACCCGACGAAGTCGAGCTCTTCCACCCCGGGGAACACGAGTATCGCGACTTTCATGAAGTTCTATGCCACTATGACCACGTCTGCTTAATGTCCTTTCGTGCCATTATACCAGGTGCACATTCTGATTCGAAGAGTTTGCAATCGCCAGAATCTCAGATTTACGGGAGTACGATGACCGGTAGATTTCGCCCTGCATCATCGGAAGACTTGATAGAACCATCTTGGGCAGATATCAGTTCAGTGGTCGATAGGTAAAGCATGAAGAAGACAGTGGGAGTATATTGGGGAAGATTCAATCCGCCGCACAAGGGGCATATTGCACTAGTGAAGAGACTGGTGAAGAAAGTGGACCTCTTGATAATCGCCGTGGGAAGAGCGGAAAGCAAGAATACCGAACGAGACCCGTTCAGCGGAGATGAAAGAGTGGAGATGCTCGAGCGCTACTTGAAAGAAGAAAACATCAAAGTGAAAGATGTCATTGCGGTCAGGGATGGCGACTCTTGGGCCTCATCCATCGACAACCTGTTCGAGAAGTGTGGCAGATTCGACGTCTTATTCACGAACCACAAAACTATAGCCAGATTGGTCGGGAATCGAGTAAAGGTTGTTAGCTTTGAGAGAAAAGGTAATGTCTCATCCACGTTGATAAGGAATTCAATAGCCAGAGGAGGAAAGTGGGAGAACCTGACGGGAAAGTCGATTGTGAGCCTAGTGAGAAGATTTGACGGAGTCGCTCGGATTAAGAGGGCGTACGGAGCCAGAGAATAGCCTCCGGTACTGCATCGCATGGCGCGCGCTACCGCAAGGATAGACACGTAAAGGAGCGGGCCCGGTGGGATTTGAACCCACGACCTCTGCGAGCCTTGGCTCTCTACAGCTTAGAAGGCTGCCACGCTATCCGTACTTCGCTCACAGCATGGATCTGCGCTACGGGCCCGAACAGCGGCGCCCTACGTTTCGTCATAAGCCTTTCCTGCTGACGGTGGCGCATCACTTCTCCGAAGCCCTACAATTCGGAAGGTTTTTTTCTCATGCGAGAGCAAACTTGCGCCTTGGCCGCAGCCCAGCAGCGGCTCTTCGGCACCAACGGTGTCAGGTTCGTACCGGGAGTCTCTCACGACCTCGATTTCGCGATCAGCCTTGGAGAAGCCATAGGGACCTACTTCGGAGATGGCGAACTCCTCGTCGGCCGGGATGGCAGAGTGTCAAGTCCAGCCCTGGCAGGCGCCGCAATCTCTGGACTGATGAGCTCCGGACGGGACGTCGCCGAGGCGGGGCTGGTCCCGACTCCTGCCTTGCAATACGCCGTGAAGTCGATGGGCTACAAGGGCGGAGTGATGGTCACAGCCTCACACAACCCGCCGCAGTACAACGGCCTGAAGGTCGCAGGCCCAGACGGGGTAGAAGTGCCCAGGCTCGACGAGCAGCGCATCGAGAAGATCTTCTTCGACCGATCGCAGACAAGGGCCGACTGGAAGTCCATCGGAGTCGCGCGGCCCGAGCCGTCTGTTGTCAGGAATTACATCGCGGGAATCCGGTCGAAGGTCGACTCGAAACTGATCGCCGAAAGGAAGTTCACGGTAGTGATGGACGCAGGGGACGGCGCCCAGTGCGTCGCCGCTCCGTACCTGGTCGACTCGCTCGGGTGCAAGTTGATCACCCTCAACTCGGTTGTCGACGGGAGGTTCCCGGGGAGAGGTCCGGAGCCAACTCCTGCGACACTGAAGGACCTCTCGGGGGCAGTGAAGTCCGCGGGGGCTGACCTCGGCGTTGCCTACGACGGAGACGGCGATCGCTCAATGTTCTGCGACGAGGCGGGCAGGATTCTTTGGGGTGACCAGACGGGCTGCTTCATAGCAGACTACGTTCTGGAACGACATCCCGGAGACACGATAGTGACTTCGATCAGCTCCAGCCAGGCCATCGAGATAGTGGCTAGGAAGCGCAATGCCAAGGTCCTCAGAACGAGGGTGGGGAGCGTTGACATCTCGCGAACCATGCTCGAGAGGAAGGCGGTCTTCGGGTTCGAGGAGAACGGCGGTTGCATGTACATGCCCCACATCCCGGTCCGGGACGGCGGGATGACCACCGCGCTCTTGCTGGAGTGCCTTGCTTCGAGGGGGATGGCCTTTTCCAGGGCGCTCTCTTTCTCGGTTCCGAAATTCTACCAAGCGAAGACCAAGATCGAGGTGGACAGGAAGAAGGTCGATTCCGTGATGAGGGCTGTCGAGCGCCAGGCGAAGGAAGAGGTGGAGCGCATCGACGGAATCAAGCTGTGGGCAGACGAGCGTTCGTGGGTACTGGCTAGACCCAGCGGGACCGAGCCCATAATCAGGGTCTTCGCGGAGTCAGATACCCAAGAACGTGCCGACCTGCTCCTGAGCAAATTCGCGAAGGTAGTGAAGGCAGCCTCAGCCTAGATGCGTCCAGCCTTCATCGCCGATTTGCCTCCTTGAATCCCCCGCCCGGCGATAGACTTTGCCTTTCTCTCGTATCGCCCTTCCGATTGTCAATAGGTCCCCACCAGCTGAGGCCACAGCCTCTTTCGCGGCCGCGAGCTTCTTCGGACCGACTGTTCCCACGATCACATACTCCTCTCCTCCTGCCATTACCAGGTCCATGAGCGGCAGGCCGTTCTCCTTGGCGAACAGTGCTACACCTTCGGCTGAAGGGATCGTGTCGAGCTCGAAGCCTACTCCGCTCTCCTCCGCCAGCACATGAAGGCTCCTGGCGAGCCCGTCGCTGGAATCCATCGCCGCTGTCAGATAGTCGGCAAGGGCTATGCCTGCTTCGAGGTTGGGGGTGGGGTTGGTGACGCTCTTCGTGGCTCTTTCACGAAACCTCGCCTGGGCCTTCGCGCCACCGATCATTATCTTGAGCCCGGCGGGTTGGCACCCGAAGCGACCGGTCACGACGAGGGCATCACCCGCCCTGGCCCCCTTTCTCTCGACAACCTTCTTCGCGAACCCCGCCATCGCACAGTCCATTACCAGCTGGCTCGCCTCGTTCGTGTCTCCACCGACCATCCGAACCCCCCACTCTCTTTCGGCATCCCTGAAGCCCTTGCCCAGCTGATCGACCTGTTCCTGTGTCGTCCCCCTCCGGAGCCCCAGCGAGACCATGAATGAATCAGGTCTCACGCCCTTGGCCGCGAAGTCACTCACGCACATGGCGACCACCTTCCGCGCAGCCTGCCTGTAACTCATCCCTGGCGGGACATCAGTGCTCTCGACCAGCATGTCAACCTTCAGCACGACTTTCCTGCCGCGGGTCGGGATGACAGCCACGTCGTCGCCTATTCTCGAGTAACCTCGCGGGACCCTCCCCACGGCCCTCACCATGGATTCGATTATCCGCCTTTCGTCGGGCGTGCTACCTCGTCAACCCCACCAGCTTCGCCGCGAATGTCTTGGCATTCTTGGCCGCTTCCCTCGCTGTCTCGGCCTCGGCCGATACTCTGACCAGGTCTTCCGTTCCCGAGGCTCTCAGCAGGACCCAGGAGCGTCTGGAAAGCGCAATCTTGATTCCATCCCGCGTGTCAGAGTCGTGGTATTTCGATGCCAGCGTCCTGAAGGCCTTCTGCGCCTTTGGTTTGGGGACGGAGACTGCCACTCTTTCTTGATGGTAGACTGGCACCGAATCGTACGCCTTGCGCCCTCTCTGTCTGAGCGCCCTGATGATCACGATTGCAGCCAGCATCGAATCCCTGCAGTAGTTGAACTCGCCATCGATGAGACCGCCGCTGCTCCCCTCGCCCCCGAGCCTCGCCCCAACCTCGCCCATCTCACCGACGACGTTCGCTTCCCCCACCTTCGACCTAAAGACACGCCCATTGGCCCTCCCTACGACGTCGTCGATTGCCTGTGTCGTGTCCAGAGAGACGACGACTTTCCTCTCTCCCGTCTCTTCAAGAAGCTCGGAGATCGCGAAGGTCAGCATGAAGTCACCGCTCCTCTTCCGTCCGGCTGCATCGACTATCACCAGCCTGTCGCCGTCGCAATCAAAGCCGAGGCCGATGTCGCAGTCCTTCGCTCTGACGAGCCTCCTCAGGAGGGTGAGGTCGTCGGCGGTCGGGTCCACCCTTCGGTTGAAGACCCCTGCCGCGTCGTTGATGGGGACCACCTCGCAGCCCAGCGCTCTGAAGAGCTTCGTGGCGTGCGAGATTGCAGCTCCTCCACCCAGGTCGAGCGCGACCCTGACCCCCTCGCAGGAGCCCACGCCGAATCTCCGGATCAGGTCCTCGACGTACACCGTTCGCATCACTTGTCTAACCGATCCGGCCTTGAAAGCTTCCTGCGGAAAGGTGTCGTTGCTCGTCACGGCGTCGAACACCTCCTTCGTGATTCCCCTGCCTTCTACGACGAACTTCAGGCCGTTGAACTCGGGCTCGTTGTGAGATGCAGTGACCATCACTGCCGGCCTCCCCTTGATTCGGCTTTCTCGGAACAGCGCGGGCGTCGAAATCACGCCGTAGTCCAGAACCTCGAGCCCCCTTGACATCGCGGCACTGGCGACCGCCTTGCTGATCGCCGGTCCTGTCCTGCGGGTGTCCCTCGCGATGAGGATCTCGCCCGACCTGGCCTGTCTGGCGAAATTGCCGGCGAACCGTGCAACATCTTCGAGAGTCAGATCGTCGTTAAGGACGCCCCTGATCCCGCTCAGCGAGGCTATCATGTGTTTCGCTCCACTTGTCGGGCGAGGGGCGACATAAAGTGATTCTGTCCCACACTATCATCGGGAACAGCCGATTACCCTCCACTCATCAGCTAGCGCGCGCTCTCACAGAACCCCGAATATGCGCCTGGAAATCCCTATAAGTTGCATTGACTCTTTTTGTTCGGGTAACTTCATGGAACTGCGAGGAAGGAGCCGGCTCATCTTCTCTACTCTGGTCATGCTCATGCTGCTTGCGTCAGGCTTTCTCGCCAGCGCGCTTACATTTGTCAAAAGCGTGTCGGCACAGACAGACACAAAGGGCGTTACGAACGTGCCTGTGGGGCCGTACCCGACAGGGATAGCCTACGACGCGATTAACGGTCAGTTGTACGTGGCTGAAACTGGTACTGACCAGGTCTCGGTGATTAACGGCTCGACCAACACTCTGGTCGGCAAAGTGACCGTGGGCGCAGCCCCTATCGGGATAGCCTTCGACTCCGCAAATGGCGACATCTACGTGGCCGACCTCTACTCAGGCACGGTCTCGGTGATTAACGGCTCGACCAACGCCGTGATTGCGACAGTTCTCGTGGGGGGAGGCCCCGACGCCGTCGCCTTCGACTCCTCAAACGGGAACGTCTACGTAGTAAACACCAGATCGTTCACCGTTTCAGTAATCTCAGACTCGACCAACACCGTGGTCGCGAACGTGGCCGTCGGCTCCTGGCCGGTCGGAGTCGCCTTCGACCCTGCCAATGGTGACATCTATGTGGCCAACACCGGCCCTGCATTGGGTAGTCCGGGCAACGTCTCGGTCATATCCGGTTCAAACAACTCCGTCATTGCTACCGTCAGGGTCGGTGACGACCCTGTAGCAATCGCCTTCGATTCCGCTAACGGCGACCTCTACGTGACGACCGACGACTCCAATAGCGTCTCTGTCATATCCGGCTCCACGAACAAGTTAGTCCGGATCGTGCCAGAGGATTCCGGCCCCATCGGAGTAGGCTATGATCCAGCAGACGAGGACATCTACGTGGCCAACTTTTTCTACGGCACAGTTTCAGTGATATCGGGCGCGACCAACATGGTGTTCGCCACTGTGCACATAGGTGGGACCCTGGGGTCGGGTTATGCCCCCTTCGGAGTCGCCTTCGACCCTGCCAATGGAGACGTCTATGTGGCCAACCAGGACCTGATGGCGGTATCAGTCATTCCGCCCTTCACAACTCTCACCGCATCCTGCAGCCCCGCATCCATTGTCGTGGGTTCAGCGACCATTTGCGAGGCAACGGTCAAGGAATCTGGTTACACGCCGACAGGCACTGTGACTTGGACACAGGGAGGCACCGGGTCTGTCTCCTTTATCACGAAGAAGTGTACTCTCTCCGAGAGCAGCTGTTCCGTGACACTGACAGGTGCCAAGTCTGGATTCGCCACCATCACGGCGGCCTACCCAGGAGGCCCGAACAACCTGGGTAGCTCTGGTACGGCCAAGCTGATCATTTCCGTAGCATCCACAGCTACTGCCATCTCGTGCAGCAAATCGACATTCCCATCCGGCTCGTCGATTACCTGCACGGCAAATGTGACTGGCCTCCATTCCACCCACACCGGGATCATCACTTGGACGTCGGTGTCTGGGCCGGGAAGGGTCACGTTCTTCCCCAAGACGACTTGTACGCTGATAGCCGGGAAGTGCTCAGTCACACTCAAGGGGATGGCTGCTGGGAGCGTCACCATCGAAGCGACCTACAGCGGGAACACTTACAATCAGGGAAGTTCGGGAAAACTCGTCCTGAAGATAGCCTAGTTTTCGCCTTGTTTGGGCACGTGTCCCGCCGGTCCCACGATGACCCTACGGTAGCGAATAACGCCTCAGACCGTGCCTAAGCTCGAAAGAATCCCCCCGCTTACCCCGCACTCTTGGGGCGTCAGAGTTTGGGCACTAGAGAGGGGCGCCGCTTAGCGCGCGTTAGCACCGCCCCTCTACCTATAGTCCTAAATCTAGAACAGGGGCATTCTAAGCGTAGAACTATCTCCCTCACTCACCAAGGGGAATCCTATGGAGTCGACTTGGGAAAAAAGACGGACCGTAATTGCTGCTGGGCTAGCTGTGCTCATGGCCCTCGCTCTGGCGACGTCAATGACGTATGCCTTCCCCGCTCCTCAAGCAGGGAGCACCACAATTACCGAATCTTCAGACTGTCTGTCCCAAGTCCCGCATGTCCTCAACATGCCCCGCAACATCACGCTAAGCGAGAACGACACTACCACCATAAACGGCACGACATACTGGTATGTCAGCTTCGTCCCAAGATGGACGTCGGAGCAGGCCACAACAGATGTCCTCTTTCACGGCGTCAATTTTTCCGTATCCGCAGGGTCCGTTCAAGGCGAAACTATCCAAAACGCGAGTCAATTTACGCTAGTCATTGACGGCAAACCCATCAAACTCGCCCTCGAGCTCAACGTCTACGACGAGACCCTCCTGACCGCAGAGACGAGCGCAAACACCCTGTGCACCTATGCCCTTCCCTCGGTAACTGTAGAATGGGGGGGTCCTACGTTAAACAACGTAGGGGAGTGGGAGTACTTCAACCAAGTAGGCACCTACCTCAATACCGTTCCATTGAACAAAACTGCCAGTCTGATGCAAGAGAATGTCTACTATTCACCTCCGTCGAGCAACCCTTGGTTCACTCAGCATATCGGACCTCAGGCCGGAGTTGGCTACCAGACCAGCAGTGGGGAAATCACCCTTTATGTGAGCGCTTCGTAGAGAACCGTGGTGACCCTAGCTGGAATCTGCACAAGATGATTCTAATGGGGTACTCGAAGGAACGACTCGTAGAGTCTTCAGATACATATATCGTAAGCGTGAACCAGTGGGAGTCCACGATGTTCAGCGAGGACTAGGACTAAGCTCCCCTTCAGTCGCTTCCTACCACATAAACAAACTCTTGAAAGCCGGACTGCTCAAAGAGGAAGGAGACGGATACATCGTCGAAAGAACCACTTTCGAGAACATGATTCGGATACGAAGAACGGCAATCCCTCTCCAAATGGGAGCTGCTGTTTTTTTCCTAACCGCGCTGACAACCCTACTTACGGTCATGAAGCCCCCCCAGGTCTCCTCAACTTACTCGTTCGCCGTCATCGTGGTCTTGGTTGCCTTCTTGTTCACCTTGCTTGAAGCTTACAAGGTGGTGAAGACACCAATTTGAGAGCATGCGTTGAGACGCGCGCGCTCGCCAATAGAGAAGAACATTAAGACCGGGTTCAATCAATGACCGAACCTGACTGCACACGCCGCAAGTAAGACCCTGTCTCCAAACAGGCCATGAAAAGATTCCTGCTGATTGCGGTGCTCCCATGTGCAGTAGTAGGAATCACAATGCTTTCATTCTAACCTTTGGTCAGGAGTGGCGCCGATTCGCGGCCTTCAGGAATCCTGCATAGAGTTCTCCAATACTTCTCGACCCACCCGGACGTACACTGCATTCAGGGGACTTTGAATCCATTCACAGTCAAAGCCGTACAATGTGCATCAGCAAATTCCCCTATTCAACCTGGTCGCTTCAACACCTCACATTAGCGCGCGTGCGGCTGCTTCGCGCGCGTCACCACGCTGTCTGGAAGTCCTGAAATTGTACCGGGGAATGCTGGAAGGTCATCGTCTTGGTTTCGGAGTCGCGTGCGCAGATCACGAGGCCTGGTAACAACAGTTAATCGTTACTCTGACCACCTGGATAGGGTGGAGTTCTGAGGTTTGAAGGCTTTGGCCGCCGCCTTGGTGGTGGCGCTCGTCCTCCTGGCAGCCGTTGCTCTCTTGGCGGTCGATCATCTGCCCTTTCCCTCCAGTCGTCCATCAACTGAGACGAGATCAGTGACCTGCAACCAGCCCGCCAGCGGTCCAAACACGTCTAACTTGCGCAACGCTACAGTCTATCACGTCACGTCGACAGATGCAACCATCTGCGTAACGTGGACATTCGAGTACGCCGGATGGGGGTCTTTCATACACATCCTCCAACCCTGGGTTCAGAACGGCACATGGGAAGACACTCCCTGCGGAGCCAATCCCAATCGGGCTCTGTCCAAGATGTGCTTTGACCCCACCGTTACTGCTTATCCCGAAACGGCCAATTTCAGTGTTGGAGAAAACGTCGCTGTATCCTACACGATCGAATCGTCTGCCAATACAATGGGTCTCTATGCTCTATTCATCAGCCCCTGCGACGTCCTGTACCTCTCGTTCGGCTCGCCCCCCTCCACTGTGTACACCAATGACTATTCTTGCGGACCCAGGACAGCGATCCCTCAACCCAGCTTCGCTTTGACTGGCGTCACAAACATTGACGTCATGTCTGTTCCACAGGCCTGATCGACATCAGACTTGCCGCGCTAGAGCCGCCCATAGCAACGCACAGAACGTTCACGAAGGATTGAACCAGATAGCTCCTTACATGGAAGAGCCACACGCTCCACTCTTCGCAGGAGGCGAGAGCCAAACGAAGACAACAGACAATCCAGCAGCTGGAAAGGTCAGGCTTTCAAGAGTTCCCGATTGGGCGCTTTTTTGGTGAGCTTCATCTCTATCACGCTTTCCCCGATTGGATTTGTCGGGGCGGCGTTTGAGAATGAGATCATCCCTTCTGCAGCGGTTGCCGCGTTGTTCGAGGGTCTCTGGTTCGTAATCGGAATTATTCCGTTTGGTTTGCTTTGGGGGAGGAGGCGAAGGGGAATTGTTGCAACATTAGCTGCGTACTGAATCATCAGTTTTGCATTGTTCTGGATCTACGTCTTTGTGCTGACCGTTGCGGCCGGCCCCTGAGGCATGATGAGTCGGAGGGAATCGGTCGTCACAGCCCGCTTCAAGGCCAACCCTCGGAACCCGCCTGCTTGATAGGTCGTGGATGTCAGAGTAAGACGGCGCGCGCCCCTGCGACGCCGTTATCATCCGATCAGCAAAAGCGTTAACCAATCTTTACCGCCAGAGTATCGTTTTTTGAGCTCGGTTCTTTTGTTGACCTGAGCCCTCAAAACGGACGAGTTGAGGGTCAGAGGATTCCGTGTCAGGAGGGACACAGAGATTGGAGAGTACAGACTCACCGACGTATTTGCGGGTCTCGAATCTTCTTCTTCCCTGATGAAGGTCTTCGGTTCCAAGTCACAAATGGTCAAGATCACGCAACACCTCAAGCTGCGGGTAGAGCCCAATGACTCCGGGCTTTGGTTTGATAGGGACACCGGAACGATCTGTATCGGTTCCAAGCATCTCACCGGGGCGAAGGCCGACTTCCTATACCTGGACGTGATTCACGTCCTCGTGCACGTTTGCCAGTTCCTCGAGGGGAGGGACCTGTACGACCAGGCCTTCGAATACGTCGAGCGACCGACCGAGCTTGAGGCCTATAGGTACACGGTCGCCGAGGCCAGAAAGGTCGGCCTGGACGAGAGCGAGATCCTGCGGTACCTCAGGATGGACGCGGCCGACGACTCCGAGCTCGGCAAGCTGATGGACAGGATTGGCGTGAAGGCCCGGCGCTGAAGACTCCCGTTTTCTGACGTAAACGACCTCAGAGCTTCTTGGCCGGAATCCCAGGCTTGACGAGGTCCTTCATGTTGAGTATTGCGTCGATCTCCTTGGCCCCGTATCCGAGCTGCTTGAGGGCCGTCCTGATTGAGACGCCCTTGGCCAGCTCCTTGCCCAACACAGCGGCCTTGTCGTACCCGATCTTCGGGGAGATTATGGTGATCAGGGCCGGACTGCTCTCGGCGTACTTGCTGGCCTTCTCCTTGTTCGGGACCAGGCCGTCGATTACGAGCGAGGAGACCTTCCTTAGAGCCTCGGCGAGCAGATTGGACTGCAGGACGATGTTGTAGCCCATGAGGGGAACCCCCATCGTCAGCTCGAACTCTCCCAGAGTGGCGGCGAGGGAATTAGCGCCATCGAGTCCGACGACTTCCGCGCAAGCCAGCAGGGCGCTCTCCAGGGTGACTGGGTTGGTCTTGCCTGGCATGATGCTGCTCCCTGCGACCTCTTCCTGCGTCGGGATGTCGATCTCCCCCAACCCTGTAAGGGGACCTGAGAACATCAGCCTCAGATCTTGGCAGAGCCTGTAGAGGTCAATGCTGACTGTCCTGAGCGTCCCGCTGAGGGATGAAACGTCCGTGAGGAGTCTCGTGGGCCTGAACTTGTCCTTGGCGCTCGTGAAACCCAGCCCGCTCAACCCGGCTATCTCCTTGGCGACCATGCCACCAAACTTGGGATCCGCGTTCAGACCCGTGCCGACCGCGGTTCCTCCAATGGGGAGCTCCAGCAGGTACCGCATCGTCTTCTCGACCAGGTCTGTGTCTCGCTTGAAGGCGTCGGCGTAAGCGCCGAACTCCTGTCCCATCGTCACCGGCAGTGCGTCGCGAAGGTGGGTCCTGCCCGACTTGTAGATCGACGACGTCTTTCTCGATAGGGTGGTCAGGCTCTTCGTCATCGTCCCCAGAGCGGGCACGAGGTTTCGACTAACTGCGTAGGCGGCCGCGATTCTGACCGCGGTCGGTCCGACGTCATTCGACGACTGGCTCATGTTGACGTGATCGTTAGGATGTACGTTCTTGCCAAGCTCGGCTGTCGCCAGCTCGGCCAGAAGCTCGTTGGCGTTCATGTTGAGGCCGGTCCCTGACCCTGTCTGGTAGACATCCACCATGACCATCGCGTCGTGGGCTCCCTTCATCAGTTCCTCGGCCTTGGCCTGAATCACCTGTCCCATCCCCTTGTCGAGCAACCCTAGGGAAACGTTTGACTTCGCGGCCGAGAACTTGATCGCTCCCACTGCCCAGATGACCTCGCGTGGGAATCGCGTGCCTGTGCTAAGAAACACCCTCTTCGAGCCTTCTACGTACTTCATGAGCTCGCGGCCGGCTCGGAGCGCACTTAAGCATTAGCGAGTAGACAGGTTGGTCTCCAGAACCTCCTACCAGCACACGCGCGCTGAGACCAGTCGTTCTTGCTTGGGGTATTCGATGACTGTGCCCGTCAGTGGCCCCCGCCACAGCCGCACGCTTCCGCGTGGACGTTCGGGTTCTCTATCTTGAAACCCGTCCGCTGGAGACTCTCGATGAAGTCGATCTTGGATCCCCGAACGAGGTCTGCCTCGGCTTTTCCCGCGATGACCTTCAGTCCTCCCACCTCCTCTACGACGTCGGATTGGTTTGGCTTCTCTTCTAGGCTGAGAGCATATCTGTAGCCACCACTGCAGGCGCATCCTCCGCCCTGGTACACCTGGATTCGAAGGTAAGAACCAAGTGCCTTTTCCGCATCAAGCACTTCGCCAATCTTCTGTCTCGCCAGTGGCGTGAAATTAACGAGGGGTTGCATCTTCTGCATTCGTTTCACGTTTTTTCTGTGCTTCGTATTAAATCCTTCCTGCGAAGATGAGGGGATTCCGACGGAGGTGAGGTCAACCACAGACAAAGGGAGACCAGCACCTGTCGACAAACGCTTTTGGCAGAGGGTCCTCCTGGCTTCCCTGAGGGCGACCTTGGCGGAATACCGGTGGTGCGAAAAGTGCATGATGAGGACTGAGCACGAAGCCATTGCAGACAGTCGGGACTACAATCCGAGGGGCAGGGGTTTGTACAAGTGCAAACGCTGTGGGCGCGTCAAGTCGATGCGCCACCTGCGGCCGAGTTCAGAGATAGGCTACTAGTTTTTGCAAACCTGAATGATTTTCTCTCAGACATGCTAATGTACAATTAAATATCCTATGATATCCGTCGTTGCTGTTGTCCAGTCCTGAGCAGCCGCAGGCTCAGCCGGTACAGCCGAAGGTCTTTGTGAGGGAAAGCACTGGTCTAGTAAAGAACGTCTCTTTCTTCGACAGCATCGCCATGAACATGAGCAATATGTCAGTGGGTGCGCTGCTGGGGGTCATCGGGATTTCGGGTCTTGTTCCCATGTTCTTCGCAGGGGTGAGCACAGCAGGTGTCAACCTAGTCTTGCTTTCCATCATCGCCTTTGTAGTCTCGGTCCCTCAAATCATAGTCTACACGATAATGTCGCGTCGATACCCACGCACGGGAGGTGACTACGTGTGGGTCAGCAGAGTCTTCGGAGGGCCGATCGGCAGCATATTCTCATTCATGGGTTACACAATGGAAACGACTGCCTACTTGGCACTCATAACTCTCTCGACGGTCTTCGCAGTGGGAGCGGTCGGTCTTTTCTTCACCTTTAACACAAACCTTGTCGGGCTGGTCACCCCCGAGGGCAGCGCAGGAGCGTTGCCGGGCCTGCAGTGGATCGTGGGGGGACTGATCTTCGCTGCGCTAATTGCCGTCAACATTTTCAAGCCGAAAGCAGGATACAAGGTTGTTAGCGTGCTGACGATTTTCGGGTTCTTCGCACTAATCCTGGCAATTGCAGTCCTTCTGCACGCGGGTCACACTGGCCTCCAGAACTACGTCAATGGCGTAACCGGGAACGGCGCCTTCTCAATTAACGGGTCGCAGACCTACAACATTGTCTCTCATGCGTATCCAGGCGGTTTCTTTAGTTGGGGTTCTACAATCTTTCTTCTGCCGCTGATGGCGGCGTTCGTATATCCCTGGCTTAACGCGGCTCCTGCGGTCGCAGGAGAAATCAAAGGGAAGACGGCGTTGAGGTGGAACGTGCCGATTTCTGCCATTCTGGTCTTCGTATTCGTCACCTCTTCCATCGCGGCGATGTACTATGTGGGAGGGCAGGCGTTCATCAACGCTGCCTATACTAACCCGACATTAGTGTACACCAAGTCATTCAACTTTTGGACGCTGGCCATGGGTATGTCGGGTAACAACATTGTTGCGGGTCTCATAGGACTGGGCTGGATACTCGCCAACATGAGCGTGCTCGCATACGGAGTTATTGTGATTTCTAGATATCTGCTCGCCCAGTCATTTGACAGGTTCCTGCCGACCAAGGTCTCCGATGTCAGTTCAAGGTTCGGTTCGCCTTACATCGCGCTCCTCATCAGTTTGATCATAACTGTCGTCCTCGTAGGGCTGGCGGCTTTCAACTACAGCGGGGGGCTCTTCGGTGGGCTGGAGGGACTGTTCGGCGCAATCTTGGCATCGATGATCTACTTCATCTTCGTCGGTCTGGCGGCAGTGGGCCACGGATTCAGGAAGGAGCAGGGTCTGACAAAGACGCTCCTCATCGTTGCTGGCACGCTGAACGTAGCGGTCTTCGGCTATCTCTCCTACCAATTCGTCAACAACCCAGCCGTCTGGTCCCTGAACTCATTGACATACGGGTTCATCGGGATTACGTTCCTTGCGGGCGGTCTCATGTACTTCTGGTCTGAAAGCCACCACCGCAAGCGCGGGATCGATATCTCACTGGCATACCAGGAACTACCGCCCGAATAGTAACGAGCTCGATGGTACAGAGCTGCGGTCCGGCAGTCTGCTCTGACCCGCACGTCGTCTGCCGCTATCCATCTGTACCCGAAACCTCGGCGGCAAGGACCTCTGTCCGCAAGTATGGACCGTTGTCCCGACAGCAACCTCTGTGACCTGCGTCGAGTCTGCTACCGAGCGCGTGCATCCCGTTCTGATATCAGAAGCTTCCGGAAAAAGCTAACAAGAGCCTCGTGTCGCGCCCACGACGTTGGAATTCGAGAAAGTCGTTCGCAGCAGACGAATGGTAAGGCACTTCACCAGCCAGCCCGTTTCCGCGGATGCTGTTTCCAAGATTCTGGAGTTGGCTCAACATGCCCCTAGCGCAGGTTTCAGTCAAGGGAGCGCGTATGTCGTTGTGACTCAGCCAGAAATGAGGAAGGAGGTCGCTTTGCTGCAGGGAGAGTCCGAATATACCGGGGCGGGTTTTCACGGATGGATTTCGGAAGCACCAGTCAACATCATCGCCTGTGTCAGTGAGAAGCTCTACCACGACCGCTATAGTGAGCCTGACAAGCTCGACAACGGAAAGGAGATTGACTGGCCCACCCCGTACTGGTTCTTCGACATCGGTGCCGGGTGCATGATCATACTTCTCGCCGCTGTCGACGCAGGGCTTGCAGCAGCCTTCTCCGGGGTGACCGACCCTCCAGAAATGAGGAAGCTGGTCGGGATCCCAGGACACTTCCATCCGGTCGGGGTCATATCCATCGGCCATCCAGCCAAGGACAAGAAATCTCCTTCATTGAAGCGGGGCAGGCGACCCTCAAACCAGGTCGTGCACTATGAGCGCTGGTAGGGTCTGACAGCCTGAGAAGGTGGTGTGGAAGCCGGCGGAGGGCTTGGGGCCTGCGGGTGAAGAGCCCTACTGCAGCAGGGCCTGGGGCTGCGCTCGCGCTAACCCTTGAGCAGCGAGAGCGAATCAGCATATTCCCAGTGAATCCAGGGCTTTCATCTCATGCCACTGTAGCATGCGTAGTGGTGGCGAGGTCCCTCCGCCCCCCGACAGGGGCTCGAACCCAAAGGGGGTCTGAAAGTGGACTCATCGTGGGACCCAGGTGAGCGGTACTAGAATCAGACCCAAATTGTCACGCCGAGGACAAGGAAGAGGAGCATAAGGTAAGGGCTGGTGATCTTGAAGAGAGTCCAGGCAGTGCTCCGGGTCCGGTCGAATGCCAGCTTGGCGCCATAGCCCAGCACAAGCCCTCCTAGGGCAAGAGCGGTCACGACGTAGAATACGCTTACCGGAGTGAACAGGAAGATGAGGACCGAGAAGACGGTCAGCATCGCGCTCGTCGCGGCCACGCAGACTGCCGCAACCCTGTCGCCGAAGACTATCGGCAGCATGGGCACCTTGGCGCGCTCGCCCGCAGAATCCATGATGGCGTTCAGAAGGCTGGCCATCTCGAAGTACACTCCTACGCCGTTATCGGAGAGGATGTACGAGTCCCGCTCCTTTGCCATCCTTTTCATGGTTCTCGTCGGCCTCGTACCGCTCGGCCTGATTGCCGGCTTTAGCGGTCCCATGGACCTGCAGTCAGTCAAGATATTCACATTCCTTCCAGAAGTCTGGATCCACAACTTCGGGGTCGCGCTCGCGGTAGTCTTCTTCGGGGCGATGATCTTCGGACTCGCGAGAATGTACACCATGATTTCCAAAGGAATCCCCAAGCAACAGGAGGGAACAAGCCAGGGCTCCGGATGGTCAAAGGAGTTGGTGACCACTGTATTCAAGGAATCTTTGGCCCAAGACAGAATGGCGAAGTGTGACAGCTCGACGGTGACCTGGAAGGACAGGCTGAAGGGCAGGTGGTTTGCTCACATGGCGATGATGTGGGGGTTCCTCGGACTGCTGGCTAGCACTATGCTCAGGTACATCGCCTTTCCTACGAATGGCCAGACGATGCCCATATACGATCCTATAAGGCTCCTCGGCACCATAAGTGGATTGCTTCTGGTCTACGGCGCATCCAGTGTCATTGTGAGTCGGATGCGCAAGGCCGACACATCCACCGAGCACACTCACTTCACGGACTGGATTTTTCTCGTCCTGCTTCTGCTCGCCGGATTGACCGGCTTCCTTCTCGAGGGAGCGGGTTACGCCAGTGACCCGACACTGGTGTACTCGGCACTCGTCGTACACATGGTTGTAGTCTTCGAGCTGCTCCTGATGGCGCCCCTTTCGAAGTTTGCACATGCCTTCTACCGCCCTTTCGCCATATGGATTAGCAGAACGCGGCACTATATTTGACCGCGCGCTAGATCAGATCAGGAAGAGCCAGTCTATTGTATCTCGAAGAGCGCGCTTGATGCATCGCGCGCGCGAAAGTGGAAGTGAGCTGTTTGGTTTGTCCGCCCGACAAGCATTCTGACGATTTATGGTGCAAGTGGGAGTTCAAGCTGTGCTCGCCATAAGACGTGCTATCTCAGTGGAGTTCAGTGTTACCGAGAATCTCACGAGTCATTCGGCAAGCTTCACCGTGGAAACTGCACTTACCGGAGGGGTGCAAGCCAAGCGATAGGTATCGGGTGAATCCGTCCGGGAGAACGGTGACTATCGTACGAAAGCGGTGCGATAGTTCCTTTGCAGCCAAGAAATTGGCGCCCGATGAAACACCCACACAGTACCCAAAGTTCTCTGCCAACTTCATAGATGCTTCAGTTGCGTCGCTGCTTCTGACGCAGATGATTTCGTCGATTGTGGGACTGAGGTTACCCCTTTCGTTCTTGACTATCGCTGGGACAAAACCGTCGCCTATCCCCCCGATGCCATGAGGTCCAGCAACGCCACCGCTCATGACGGGAGATTCCGCGGGTTCAACCGCTACGACGTAGAGGTTCGGATTGGTCTCGCGCAGAGCTCTGGCGATTCCCATGAGCGTTCCTCCAGTTCCCACTCCAGCGACAAGTGCGTCTGCGGTGACTGATGCCACCTTCAGTTGCCGGATGATTTCCTGCCCTGTTGTCTGGTAGTGACACTCGACATTCAACTTGTTTGAGAATTGATCAGTAGTGAAGCAATGCTCCTCCTTCACCATATCATCTCTTATTCGGACGGCTTCGAGGAAGCTGCCTTCAGATGAACAAAGAGTTAGTTCTGCACCGAAACTTAGGATGAGCTCTTTTCGCTCTCTGGTCACGTTTTCGGGCATTATGATTCTAACCCTGTATCCTTTTTGGCTGCCAAAGTAACTCAAGGCTATGCCAGTGTTACCACTGGTAGCTTCTACGATGGTCATTCCCTTTCTTAGGAATCCCTGCTTCTCACTCTTGTCGAGGATGAACTTGACCATACGATCTTTGATGCTTCCTGTCGGGTTGACGCACTCTAGCTTCGCGTAAATCCCATCGAGCTTGACTAATGGGGTGTTCCCAACCTCTGTTGGGTCCCTTCGTTCCAGGGGACCTGCACTCATCTAGTTCCAGCCTCTGTAGTTTCGTCCGGAGATGAGAGTGCCCGGAGACATTGTGAATGAAGCGTCACTCAGAAAGAGCTCGGAGCCCGAACTCGCGGACGGAGGGGTGTATGAGACCAGCGTGAGGGCGGTTATGCCTCCTTGACTGCAGACCGAAGCCGGCTTCTCGCCAGTGATCTTGCAGATGACAGCTGTGATCACGTTTGCAGCTTGCTTGATCTGACTCCCCGCGGTGTCACCAGTCTGAATAGAGGTTATGATCTGAGTCCAGTTCTTCGTTCCGAGGATTCCAGGATTGGACAGGATGCCTCCGGAAATCACGTACTTGTCAGCGAAGTCGAGGAATGGAATGCTTGATTTCCCATACTGCTGGTCAGCCAACGAGTAGTTAGCCGGCAACGTCTCGAGTGGGGTACCTGCCCTGTTGAAGACCTCGTAGGGCTGGTAGATGAGATAGCTGCTTTGGTATCTGCTCGCAATGAAGGTGAACGTGGCGTAATCGCCCTCTGCGGCGCTCGAGGTCATGTATTCGAGGTTCGTGAAGTTACCGAACCTCATCAGTGCCATGACTAGGGACCACCTCAAGAGTGCGCAGGGCGCGCAGTGTTCGCCGGTGGCAGAGATGAGAATGGGTTTTCCGTTCTCGGAGTAGACTTGGCCGGTTACGTTCTTCACGGCTGTCAGATAGACGGAGCCTGGCGCGCCGTACTGCGCCTCCGAAGCCTGGTAGAGCAGGGAGTAGACCTTCTGGGATACGGGCTTGCCGATGTAGGCATCACTCGCACCCTTGTTGTTCATCGCCAGATAGACTCCCACGACGATTGCGACGGCGACCAGGGTCACGACGGCGATGATCTCGAGCCTCCTGACAGTCTGCCTCTTCTTCACCTTAGCACGCAAACGCGATTCTCCTGAGTCGAAGCTCCGTTGGCGCCATGTCTTAAGCCGAGTGACGCGAGCAGATCCACGTCAATCGGTCCTGATTTTATCAGCTGGCTAGTTTGATTTGCGCACGCGCGGAATCGGTGTGATTGGACTTCACAGCTATTTGCTCAAATAGCTTGAATCTAGCTATTCCAGACGAACAGAGGCTATTCTTAGCTTATCGTTTATGAGCCGGCGGAGGGCTTAGAACCTGCGGGTGAAAAGCCTGGGCTTCCAAATCGACCGTCTTTGTGGGGTGCAGCCCGGCTGTACCACATAGACCCTATGACTGCTGAAGAATGAGGACCGATGAAGATGAAGAGCCACTCTGCCTGGCGAAATTCAATGGGCCTCAACCATGTCATTTGACATTCGACTTATCATTACAATACTCTCTCAAGTACTCATCAAGCATGTCCCTTTCGGCCTGGCTGATAGTTTGCAAGGTAACTTCCTCCTTGAGTGCCTTGCATAATGACTCGAGGGTTATTGAACCAGATCTTACCGATTTGTCCAGAACCTCCAGGCCTTCCTGCCTATTACCCGCTTGCGCGTGAATCTCCGCTGAAGTAATGCGATATGTGAGTTCAGATGGGTTCATTTGAATTGAAATATTAATTTCAGTGGCGGCTTGTGAAAACCGTTTCATTCTGGCGAGACAATAAGCTTTGTTATTGTGAAGAACTCCGTCGTCGGAAATATAGATGGCTTTGTCATATTCTGCCAATGCCTCGTCGTACCTTCCCAGTTCACTCAGGGCGTCGCCTTTCCCACGATGCGAGTTTGCCTTCTCGAACTCTTTGATTGCATCATCGTACTTCCCTGCAGCCAGCAGTTCGATGCCCTTGTTTTCATGGTAATCTTCTTCCTCCCTGAGGATGGCGCGTTTGTATCTTCGCAATGCAACATCTCTATTGTGATTGTAGGCGGTCATCAACGTAGGATTGTTAGGATTCAACTTGATGGCTTCATCATACTCTTTGATGGCCTCTTCATACCTGCCAAGTTTACACAGGGTATTGCCCTTATCGTAGTGGTAAGCTGATTCGGTCGATTTGGTTGGCTCCAGCCTAATTGCTTCATCGTACTCCTTCATTGCCTCTTCATGTCTTTCCAAGTCATCCAAGGCGTTCCCTTTTCTCCAGTGGAGCTCAGGGCTTTCTGGATGCAGTGTTATGGCCTTGTCAAGATTCTGTATTCTATCCTCTATACTGCCCAACCTCACGCAGGCGAATCTAACTGCTTAATTAGATATTGCTAGTGGGCGCCTATCCTCCCGAATTACAGTCTTGTTACAACCGCGCGTGCTCGAAGTAGGCCTAAGACTGCGCCTGCGGCTTCTGCGTTGCAAAGGATACTCTCGCGAGGCTAGGCCTGGGGCTACACCATTAGGGTTCAATCAACAAAAAGGTTCGAGCCCGATGGGAATCGCCGCGCGCGCAGAAGCCGCAATTGGTTTCTCTTTAGTCCACCGAGCTAAAAGTAGCGCGCGCTCGCTAGGACAGCTTCATCTCCCAGGCGCGCGCGCACTCCATGGGATGTTTTCTGAGGTTGCTTTGTAGACCTGGCCCGTGTCACTTGCGAAGCCCATGCTCCTCGCGCGCTAGCGTGCTGCGGACACTTCTGGAAGCAGGATTATCGCTGTGGCAATGACCCTGACCATGACATTCCCTGAAGAACACCTAGACTTTCTGCGGATATCATATATGCTGAGACATTCTAGGGATGGGGCCAATGGATGAGAGCAGAACCAGAGAATTGCGGGCGGCGTACTTTCAGCGCGAAATGGAATGGGAACGCAGAGCCCTGGCCTTCTTGTCTTCCTATCCAGAATCTGCTTCCGACGCCGAGTTCCTTGCTATGAAAAGGAGGAGTTTGAGGTCATCACTGTGCCCTGAAGACGAACTCTTGGTGAAACCAGCTAGCCTCCGCACCGAGGTAAAGAGTGCAATGAAACTGGCACTTGAAAGACATACCAGAGTGGAAGTCAAAGACAAGAGAGTAATGGCTTTCCTGGATCAAGTTTGGTTGTTCTCATGGGAGAGGATGAAACAATCAGGACTGTATGGTGGCATCGATTCCATCCCCCATGTCTGGTTAAACGATGATTTGGAGTTTAGTTATTATAGACAAGTAAGCGTCAAACGGATATTCGGGTTAGGTTCCAGAAGCACCTATGCCATGAAAGCCTTGACTCCGTACTGGGTTGTTTTCAGCGAACCAATGACCCGTGAATTAACAAGACTCAGTTGGGACGCCACATGATTTGAACGCTCTAGGCTTCTTTCTTGTCCATTATCACCAGCTATGATTGATTCTTCCCAGTCTTGGTGGCGTTAATGGTGGAACGGAAGTTTGCTAGCCACATCGCGGCTTTGAACAATGCCGCGCGCGCTCTCAGAGGAGGAGCCACCGATAGAATAAGCCTCCGGGTGGGGCCAATCACTATCATTAACCCCGAACGTGACATAATGTGGGCCCGACACATAACCTGTCGGCTTTGACTAGTGCGCAACGGGCGATTGGATCCGAGCAAGTCTGCTGAACACTAACAGACTTGGTGGGGGGGACTGCATATCGCAATTCTAAAATAACAATCATTCTGATTTGGTTATCGATATGGTCTCGATGCACGATGAGTGAGACTTGAACCCGAAAGGGCCGAAGTACCACTGGTCGCGATATTCCCTTTCACTGCTATTGATCATTTTCCTCACCCCATTTGCTGTGTTGCTTTCAGTTTCTCCGCCAGCGCACGCCCAATCAAGCGTCATTTCGACGATTCCTGTCGGTCCCCATCCTTGGGGTATCACTTACGATTCAGCCAAGCAGTATGTGTATTTCACGAATGGCGACGACGTCTCTGTAATCTCTGATTCCGCAAAGACTGTCATCCAGAATATCACCTTAGGTTCAAGTCCTCTGTACGTAGTCTACGACTCGTTGAGGGGCTACGTCTACGTGTCCGACTGGTCCACGTCCACGGTGTCTGTCATTTCTGACGCGCATAACCAAGTCATTGCAAACATAGACTTGGGCGCGGGGACACAAGCTGGGGCGCTCGCATTCGATTCTTCGAACGGAGAGGTGTACGTCTCAGACGGCGAAAACCTGTCCATCTCTGTGATTTCAGATGCAACGAATACCATCGTTGGGAGCATAGGCTTTCCTTTGCCACCCCCCGGTGGTGGCTGTTTGGAGCCCTATAGCGTCGGTTACGTCAGTAGTCTCGTTTACGACTCATCGAAGGGTTACATATATGCGGCAGTGAACGCCGAGAATCTCGTGGATGTAATCTCAGACACGACAAATAACGTCATCCAACAAATCTGCGTCGGCGAGAATGCCTTTGGCCTGGCATATGATTCAGCAAGAGGCTATGTCTACGTGACTGACCAAGAAGGCAACCTGGGGACGAATGGCGCCGATGGGGGAGCGGTCTCCGTCATTTCTGATGCTACCAACACCGTGATACAGACCATCTCCGTCGGTAGGGATCCACTAGGACTTGCTTACGATTCGGCAAACGGAATGGTGTACGTGGCAGACGGCAACGGTGGCAGCGGTGCCTACGTGGGCGGTGGCAACACCGTCTATGTCATCGCTGATAGCACAAACAGCGTGGTTCAGGGTGTTAATGTCGGTTCTGAGCCGTCGTGGGTGGCATATGACGGTAACGGGTTCATCTACGTGACCAACGGAGGGAGCAACACAGTTTCCGTCATCTCTGATGGCACAAGCACAACAATTGCAACTTCCGCCTTAGCCACGACCTCTTCAACCTCAAACACCTCCGTAAGCTCAACTTCATTCTCTACATCAGCACCACCAGTTACCGTGGCGACTACCATCTCATACTCCCCTGTGAGCGCGAGCGCGACCGGTTCCATCAGCATATCTATGACTGTCCCAAAATGGCCTAGCGGGGAATTCGAATCGGCCATTTTGTCTTTCGTCGTCCCAGGGACTCTGCTTGCGTTCTTCTACGGAGCCAGCAGAATCTCCCAGTCTAGCAAGAGAAGGCCGTAGGCGGAAAAAGGGCCGTCAGGGAGACACGCCGGAAGGGCAATGGCACCTCGTCCGCGCGCGCGAAGTGCGACTAACCGCAAGCCCAGCCCACTTCTTGGTTTCACTTTCAGGATGGACAGGGGGGAGTAAACGGCACCCAGCATAGCCAAGTGCTCGTTGTAAACTCGCCAGTATCGATTCAAGCAAGCTACAGAAACGATGACCGGGAGGTCGTGGTGTCCGGTGAATCTCTCAGTGTACCGTGTCTTCTTCTCGCAACTTTCTATGGGGCTTCGTTAGTTCGGCGTCCTCACTGAACCATTTGACCCGATGCGAAGTTTCGCATTTAGCGTGCTCGCCGCGCACGCAGCTTGACCGCGCGCGCTTGACCCAGGCGACGAATTCTTTGAATCAAGCTTTTCAACTGCTTCAGCGCGCTTCACATCAACTGCGAGGAATACCCCTCCTAGGAGGGAAAAGACGCCGTGAGGAAGGAGATTGTCGTCATTCAGGCGGTTTTCTCCTCTGCCTTCGCTATTGCTTCCTTCGGCGTGACATTCCCGTAGATCACGCTCATGATTCCTGGCAGATACTGATCCATGGTGTTGACGTTGATGTAAACGGCTCTCCCTATCAGGCCTTGGGTTAGTTCCTCGATTGAATCATAAGCCAATGATGTCTTGAACTTGACAAGACGATCGTCCATGTCAAGTTCGAAGTTCCCCAAGAATAGCCCATCGTTCGCCCGAGTTATGAATTCCATCACTGGCTCCATCTTGTCGGCAGGGACTGTGACGTCTGCTTCCGAGTAAAACGTAGTAATGTCGCTCTCGTGAAACGATGCCGAAAAGAGCCACCTTCCGTTTTCGCCTCTGAAGTTGCAGAAGAGATAGGTCTTGTCGTCTCCCTTCTTGATTGGCCATTTGTCATTCTCGAGAAACCTGACTACGCGCTCGAAGGCTGAGAAAGGGGCGCCAGAATCGACCTGTGAGACGGTTGTCCCTCCGGGTGCTACTTGGACTGGCGCACTTCCCGTTTCTGGGGTCGGACCAGTGTTAAGCGAGGCGTTCGTCGCAAGGCCACATGTAGCGCAATATGCATCATCCGGCTTGACCGGCTGGCCACAGTTGGAACACTTGTCCAACACTGTGCTGACCTTCACAGACGTGATTTAAACCCTAAGTGGACAAGTCGATTGTGCGCCCATGCGAGCAGAACCACAAGTTGATTCGTCGTCGGGACAAGCGAGACCGACATAGCTCACGATGGCCAAAGGCAAGGTCACTGCCAAGCCTTCAGGGGCTTCTTTAGCGCGCGCGAGTCAAGCGAGATGACTCAATTATCTCGCAAGAGCAGCCATCCTTCACGAGCCCGGGGATCCTTCCGTGTAGCCTACAATCTTCCCTGTGGCTGCTTCGATGCTAATCACTAACACGTGCTTGCTGTGTGCGAATATCCCCGCCTTGAGATGCAGCTCGCCCCTTATACGCCACACCCCATTTTCTAGCGTGATGTTTGTGAATCGTAGTTTCTTGATTCTGTTGCGATGCTTCGTCCTCAACCAGTTTGTCGCTCGCTCTTCAGCCTCTTCAGCGCTTGTGAGGCTCAAGACCTCACGTCCGTTGCGTGGCTTCCAAGTAATCTGCGGTCCTCTTCTTCAACACAGGCTATCTGCAATTGAGTCACCAAATCTCCCTGCCCCTCCATAGGACAAAACTCTTGGTAGCCTCGAGCTGGGTTCCCATCTCTTTTCAGAACTAGTCGCATCGAAACCACGTCATTAGTCCCGGATTGAGAGCAATTGTATATATGCATTGACAAAGACACTGTCACAACAACCGAGTCGGAACCCTGTCTCTGCGAACAACTCGCATGAGATCCTTGAAGAGCATGCTTGATTCTTCCCCGTTTAGCAGAAGCAGGCGTCTCCATCGCCAAGTACAAATCATTCAAGCGGCCTAACCGGAAGTGAGATTTCGCGTCCTGACGCTTCAAACAATTCTAATATAACACAGTCGCCCCAACATTGGACGGGGCCAACAAGACGCTCACCTGCGGAAGTTGCGGGTCTCAAGTCGAGGCTACCTCTCAGTTTTGCCCTAGGTGCGGTGCTCCAATGGCATCGTCTCGACCCGATGGGTATTATGGAACGCCTCCACCTTCCCCATTTGCTTCTTCCTCGACAGGTGCACCTCAGCCTCCTCCTCCGCCGCCGCCGATGCCAATGCCGAAACCTGTGATCGTTCCGGCTACTAGGCCAACGGGCATTTCAGTTCTCGCCGGGCTTTATGCGCTGATTGGGGTGCTTGCGATAGTTGGAGGAGGAGTGGTAATCTCTCTGTTGGGTGGATTAGGCGCTGGAGCCGCCGAGTTTGAAGGACTCATTGTTGTTATCGGTCTGATTTCTTTTGTAATAGCCTACGGTCTGTGGACTGGAATGAAGTGGGCGTGGTGGTTAGCCTTGATCATAGGCATCCTTCTCATTTTGAGTTTTGCCCTCTTCGACGTGGTCGGAGGATTCATCGGACTTTACACTGTCTTCTACCTGCCCCGCAACACAGTGAAGGCATGGTTCAGCAAGTAATGCCCGTCACGCCCTGCTTCTCTCAGCGGCAAATAGATTCGTACCCAATGTCAGGAGACGCGAAGTCAAGGACTTTGATGTGAAGTGTCAACCCATCAGCCGAACATTTCCTCCCAGCCGGACTCCGATTGCGCCAACGCCTACGGTCTCTGGGATGCAAACTTGCGCTCCATCCAGTCTGCAACAGAGCTCAGTGCGAAACTTGGATTCTTCACGATGTCTCTCAAAGACTACTATGATACGCAAGAAATGAAGGGCTTCTCTGGCGGAATGTCCAAGAGGCTACTCGGTAGTCTTGACAAAGGGTCCAAGGACATGTACGCACAGTCTGCTCGATATTTTGTCCGGAGTAGCGAATACAGCGGGACTCCCAAATTGAAGGTGTTCCAACTCACCTATGCTAACTCGCTGAGGTACACTCGTAGTTACAACAGCGGAGATTCGAGGGTCACCGAAACACACTCCTACCCTCCCTTTCCAATCACTAACTTTGTCGTATGTCCGATTCCTGGGAGAGTGATCGGCGAATACGCAATCACCTCTCGATTCGGTGAATTCTTCATCAACCAGAGCAAAGGGTTCAGCCAATCCTTTCTACAAGAGTTGAATTCATTTGATTTCGCGCCGGGTGCGCAGACCGAAGTCCACTCCCTCGCTCAGGCTGCTCGGTTCCTGTTCTCACTGGAGAAGGACTACTTCCAGGACGACCGTGCCTGGGGCTGGAAGCAAAGGCAAGGATCCCACGAAGGCTTCATGGGCGGACGCCCTCAGATGTCCGTTTCGAGTCGCTACGATGAATACTTCATGTCGACGCTCCTCGACACCGAGCTGCTAGATGTGGAGAGATGGCCAAATTATCCAAAGACAAAACACGGGAAGAGAATGGGGATGTACGACCCGTACACAGCGTCAGAGGCAGAGAAGCACTTCTTCGTAATGTTGACTCCATACAGGAACCGGACTCTCTTCATGGTCAGCTACCCCGTCAGCTCTTCCTTCGGTAGAAACGGCGAGCTGCTTTCGACCAATCTGGCCACTGATTGGGTCCTGTGGATGATCAGGGGAGTGGCCTTCTTGCTCACACGCAAGGGGAACTTCGAAGAACCAACCAGCCAAGTTATGTCAGAGAAGCACATGTATTGGAGCCTCGTCGGCAGAACCGACGAGCTCAGGCGCCCCGCCTGGTCAAATACAGGCAAGGCAGTGAACCTGCCGGTGATTCCATTTCAAGAAGCATTGTCCTTCACAGAAGGCGAAGGCAAGTATGAAGCACCCCAACCTGTAGCGCAGGCCATCTCTGTTGGGACGAAGAGTTGCTCGTCTTGCGGGGCGCGCATGCCCAATGAAGCTGTATTCTGCACGAAATGTGGACACAAGTTTCCCGATGCGGCAGCCAGCCAGCAGCCCTAGGCTGTCGAGAAGCGAATGAATCACTTGTACCCCACAAGCGAATGCTTTTGAGAGAACGCTGGCAGTTCATTCTGAACTTGTGAACCGACTGACTCGGATCGCTGCTCATCACTTTCATCGAAGCAACGACCGGAAGATCTCGCAAGAGCGTTTTGCCAAGGTTCCGAGGTTTTTGGGAGGGTCAGGCCGTCAACATTAGGCGGACTGGATTGTCCGGTGCAACGATTATGTACTTGCTCTTGGCTGTGGAGTGTTTGCTAGCATGTCTGGCCTGCTTCGAGACGTTCAACTAAGGCAGCAAATGGAGGTCAAGTTGCTGCAAGAGAGATTCGAACTCGAGCGTGCGTTGTTGGAGAAGGAACTCCACGAAGTGCGTACAAGCCTGTATTCGATGAAATTGGACCAGATCGAAAAGCCTGCAGAACAGAGTGCGGAGACCAAAGCAGAAATCCATAAGCTCGAGGAGCGTGAAGATATTCTGGAACAAAGAACCAGAGCGATGAAAGAAGATCAGAAAGAGGCTCTTGCCAAGCTTCAGAAGGAACAGATGATAGAGGCTGCCCGAATAGAGCAGATAGAGCAACATCAGGGCCTGGGCATGTAAGTGGGATTGAATCGGCGTCAATCCGCTTAAGCGCGCGCTTGAATCCCCCTCTCATCTCCCGGGGGCATCGTCCTATGACGTTCCACCATCGATTGGTGCAAATCCTTATAGAATGCCTTGGGGACGAATGGATGGGTGCCTCGACATTCGCCTACTCGCATCCGTCGATAGGTCATACATCGCTCCTAACAACCCTACTCAGGTTCATGTCGCGCTCAACATCGTAAGCGACACAGACTCAGGCTCGCGATCCGGGTCTCTCCCTGTCTCCGGTTTCGTGCTTCTTGACACGAGTGGGTCGATGGCTGGTGAAAAGCTGTCCAATGCAAAGCAGGCCGTCATCGAATGCCTGAAGCATCTGGGTCCAACCGACACCTTCACTCTCCTGACCTTCGGAGGGAACATCCAATTCGTCATTAACGAACAGCGCATGGACGAGGCTTCGAAGTCCCACGCAATATCGCTCCTTTCCCCCATTGACGCAAACAATGGGACTCCTCTCCATGGGGCGCTCAGAGCCGCTCGCGAAAAGATCGAGCAAGGCCTGGAGTCCAAGGGTCAAGTCCTGAAGGTGATACTACTGACAGATGGGTTACCCGGTGACGTCGACCCGACCAAGGATCTGAAGCGTTACACAGAAATCTCCAGCGCCCTTCGCACCTTGGGCGCCACGCTCGTGATTCTCCCGATAGGCGAGGATTACAACAACGAGTTCCTCCTGAAGATGTACCAAGCCCATGAGGGCGGGTTCTACAGGTACGTGGAGAGAGTCGAGTCTCTTCCCAGCATCTTCGAGGAGATCTTTAGGGACTCGAAGAATGTTGTGTTGCCTGCGGCGAAGGTCGATGTGAAGAGCACGAGGGGAGTTGCAATAAGGAAGGTGTACAAGCTTTCTCCCCAGGTCCAAGAGCTCTCTGTGGGCCAATCGCCGGACGGAATCCAGTTCCTCCAGTTAGGAGACCTCACTGCGGGGGAGAACCAAGAGCTTTGTATTCAAGCGGAAGTCCCTGCCCGGCCCGTAGGCGAGTTCAGGGAGATGTCGTTCACCATTCCAGGGCTGGAAGGCGGCCTATCTGCCGCGGCTGTTGTGAACAGAACCGAGGATGCCGGTTTAGTCCGCTCGAGGTTCGATCCCATACCTGAAGCAAGGTTCAGGGAAGCGAGAGACAAACTCCTTGTTATTAACCACGATAATCCCGCGGCCTTGGCGGAATTGAAGAAGACAATCCTGCGATACAGAGAAGACCCCGGAAGGATGGCTAACCTAACTCCTGGTCACGTGGAAGAACTAGAGTCGGTTGTACACTATACCGAACTCCGAGGCAAGGGTAGCCCCGAAGACAATAAGAAGAACGAAACGGAGTTGAGGAAGTCAGAAAGTCGTGCAACATCCTTGAGGAAACGTGAACAATGAAGTGTCCCATCTGCGGTCGGACATATCCAGAACCCGACGCTACATATTGCGACGATGACGGTACAAGACTCGTTAAGGAAAGTGCCGTCCCTGCTCCAATGGCGCCACCAGTCGTAGAACCATCAAAGCCTACACTTGCTACGCCCCCTCCTAGCTCGATTACGGCTAAGTGTAAGAACTGCAGCTGGACGGGCCAGCTGCCGTCTGACGGCTATTGCCCGGACTGCGGTGCCAAACTGGAAACCACTACCATTTCGCCGCTTGTGACGCCACCGACGTCTTTTCCCCCACCCCCGACAGGACCCACGCTGGAGTTCGTGTTTCCTGACTCGACGAAACTGGAGCTGGCGTCTTTCCCTGCAAGACTGGGAGTGGACAACCTCAAAATGTATCCTGGCTCACAATTCGTCAGCCACTCTCATCTGATGGTCTACTGCGAAAACGGACTCTTCCAAGTGGAAGACACCAACTCCCTTAACGGCACGTCCCTAAACGGGAAGGTCATAGGGAAAGGGCGGGACGCTGGTGGGGGGACCGGGAGACAGCCGCTCAAGGACGGCGATTGGATCTCTCTCGCAGGCCCCTTCGACGACAAGGGACAGGGTGCCCTGACCTTCACCGTGAGGGTGATCCAGCATTCCGGCCCAGCCCCGCACTGAAGTTGCCGCCTGGCGACTTTTGGTACCAGTTGACAAGACTCGATTGATTTGACTTCCACAGATCGTGCGCGATATCTGACATACATTTCTCTAGCCTTCGTCGCCGTGACCAGCATTGCATATCAAATTACTTCTCAGGGCTTCCTCGTACTTGCCGCTTTCATAATCGTCCTTGGATCTTGGTTCTACGTGCTCTTTGAGACCACCGACAAGCTCGGAATAAATTACGTGAGCTACCCTGTCTCCACGACAGGACGACTCCTGACGTTCATGTTGTTCGGTGTTTCCGCGGCATTCTCCGGCCTCTACCTCTACTCACTCGTTGGGGGAGTCGGCACCTATGGCCTCTTTGTCTTGATGGCATTCGCCTCACTCATTCTTGGCTTTCGCACGAGCAAGGCCTGTGGATATAGAATTCTGTTGCCATTGACGTACTTAGGAGTATTAAGCATCGGGGACATCCTCATGGGTTTCTTGTCATCCGAGGGAGGCTATGCATTCGCAGGATTGGGCCTACTTGCCCTCGTAGCTGTGGTCGGGATTGTCTACAGGTATCGCGAAAGAAAGTACCCCGGCTACTTCATCACTGGACTCATTTTCGTCTTGACATCCATAGGGCTGCAGAAGCTGATAGCATTCTACGAACCCTGGCCGTATGCATTTCTCTTCCTTGCGATGGTGGTTTCCAGCTACCTATTCGCTCATGGTAATAAGCTAAGAAACACATTTGACTTTAGGTCGGCCTTCAGCGGAACAGTCATGAGGCTCATTCTATTGGTCGCCTCATTGTTGTTCGTACTGGGAATTCTCCAAGTGTTCGCGCCATCCATGGTCGAAGACTTCTCCCAACGGATAGTTTTGCAGATGGCCTCGGGAGTATCGTTCTTGGTCCCTGGGGTAATCATGGATATTGCTGTGGTGTGCTTCGCATTTCTTGTGTTCGCTATCCTCGTAATGTTCGGGACAAAGTGGTCGAGCCCCCTTACCTTTTTGATTTTCGCCACATTTGCCGCCTTGGGTCTGCTGTCGATAATCCAATCGAATGTGCCTGGAATCTGGTCGCCGACTCCCGCGCTGGCGATAGCGACGTGGTTGGTGCTCGCCTCCGTCATGTTCTACGAACCGACTTTCAAGCTGGTGAATCGGTACACTCCCGTCCCTCAATCTCTCTCGCTCACTGCTAGGCTCAGACCGCCAAGGGCGGGCGCCCTGCACGGAAAGCACGGGGAGTATCAACTCGACAAGACAAACATCATAGGTGAAGGGGGGTTCGGTAAGACCTACAGAGGGGTTGACCTCAAGACCAATAACCTCGTGGCGATAAAAGAACCAAAGTATGACCAGAATGATCGTCAACAAAGAGAGCAGGCGCTCAAACAGCTGGAAAGGGAGAGTGGCTCCTTGGAGAATCTCAACTTCCCCGGAATCGTAAAGTGGCTCGACTTCCTCCCACATGGAGGATCATATTATGTGGTTGAAGAATTCGTCAACGGACGACATTTGCGGAAGATCGTTCCTTCCAGAGGCCTAAACCAGTCCGAGACTGTCGAGTTCACTCGAAGGATCCTCTACGGCCTAAACTACCTTCACATGCACGGAGTGTTGCACAGGGATCTCAATCCTGGTAACGTAATGATAACAGCCGCAGGAACTGTGAAGCTAATCGACTTCGGCACTTCAAAGAAAATGACCAAGATGGCTTCGACTGCCTTCAAGAAAGGCTCGATTAACGCTGTGGGGGTGGACGGGTATGCCCCACCTGAAGTGGACCTCGTTGACCCGAGGATTTCCTACTCTTATGACATATACTCCGTGGGCGCCCTCATGTACTTAATGTTGACAGGGAAGGAAGCTCCGAGCGTACGCACCCGAGTGTTGGCTCCTGCGCAGATGGGGACGGATCTCGCGGGTAGATGTGATTCGAAAGTAGCTAGCATCGTTCAGAAGGCGATGGCCTTGGACCCTCAGGACAGGTATCAGTCGGTCTTTGAGACTCTCGCGGCAATTGATATGCTTCGGGGGAACTTCATCCTGACGGATCATTCTGAAATCTACAATCTTACCGGGATTCAGGAGGTAACGATTGTTGGGGACGAAGATTACACCCCAGTAATTGGGAAGCTCCACAACGGCGAAAGCCAAGTCATGGTGAATGCCAAGGGGAAAAGGAGCGAGCACATCGCCAAGGTCGAGTTCAATCAGAAAGTGGGTCAGTTCGAGTTGGTTGCTGAGCCGAAGACGAGCTTTAGTCTTTGGACGAGGCAAGCGGAAAGAAATGCACTAAAGCGTTACTTCCTCGGGAGGGAAGCGTTGTTCTGGCTTGATGAAGGTGGAAAGGACTACAGGAACGGCGTATTCAGTTACGGACAAGCGTGACTTCCATTGGACATCGGAATTCTCAGTATAGTCGGCAAGCAGCGAGAGATAGACGAGGACAGCGTTATGGCCATGTCCTATGAAAGGCTCTCCAAGGACGACAGTACCTACTGCTGTCTTTGCGCCCTTGCGGACGGCATGGGAGGAGGGTCGAGAGGGGAGGTGGCAAGCAAGATGGCCCTGGCTGAGTTCTGGAATGTGTGCAAGGAGCTCTTGTCTTACCAAGCTGACGACAGTGAAAAGATTAGGAAGGTTCTCCTTGAAGGAGTCAAGGACGCAAACAAAGCTGTCGTCGAGTACAAGGAGAAGAATAAATTAGAAGAAATCGGAACCACGTTGACTGCCGCCTTCATGAGAGGCGGAGAGGTGTACATCACAAACATTGGTGATTCCAGAACCTACCTAATCTCTGAAGGCAGGGTTGAAGCGAAGACAAAGGACCACTCTTATGTCCAAGAGCTCGTCGACGCAGGAAGAATCACCTCCGAGGAGGCAAGGCTGCATCAGAACCGTAACATCATAACGAAGGTAATCGGAGCGGCGAAGGAAGTGGAACCCGACTTCTACGAATGGCGGGTCTACGAAGGCGATTCGGTCCTCCTTTGCTGCGACGGGCTGTGGGAGGCGCTCGGAGACGACTTGATCTGCAAATTCGCATCAGCCAAGCTATCCGCACAGGAGATGACTAAGGAAATGGTAGACAAGGCGAACACCCTTGACGGGAGCGACAACATTTCAGCGATTCTTGTCAGACCACCTGTCGGTCAGACCCGAGAAGCGGTCCTGGGGAAGGCGACGGAAGCGAGACATAGGAAGCAACGATAGTCGGGATGGGTTCTCCAGCAATTCAGGAACTTCGCGCGGCTATGATTGTTCTGCTTTTCACATGGTGCTAGATTAGAAGAAAGCCATTCTGTTCATGGCTGTTGTGAGCCACAGTTTCTGCAGAACGCAGCCGTATCTGCGATGGAGGCCTTACAATTCCAGCACTGCTTCACGGGAGCGATGTTCGCGGCTACGGCGTTGCCTATCATCGCCGCCTGAGTAAGGGACTGCCCGCGCTGTCTGTAGTATTCCAATGCATGCTGTATGTCCATGATATAGGCGGAGGTTTCCTGCGGGTCCCTTATGCTGTGCCACACCACCAACCTTTGAGAGAAAGAAGGCGCAGAGAACTCAATCCTCCCCAGACCAAACCTGCCCATCAGGAAACTCTGGCTGACCTGTACGGCCGTGACAAAACGGTGTTCGACCGAGACCGCAGACTTTCCAAATATCCCAGTCACCAGGATAATCCTCTGGTCGGTCATCGCATAGTGGACCTTGCTATACGAATACTTCGTCAGGATTATGCCGAGCACAATGACGATTGAAATGAAGACAGGAACCCCGATCCAGACCGCAGCGGGCAACATCCCGCCAGGACGAAGGCCTGGAAGGACAGTTAGGATCAGCGCCGCGATTAGATCCAAGGCCAGCAGGAAGATTAGTGCAATCCCGCCGGCGGACGAGAGGGGGTTGAACGTTGGCTGCGACTCGAACAGCAGGAACTCGTTGGAGGCGAGGTACTTCCTGGGGAGGCTCTTGGGCTTGTTCGAACGCGGAGCGGGGGGAATCTTGACCCCTCCCCCGCCCGCAGGAGCTAATGCCACAAGCATGGAGCCGCCATCGGAGATATAAGCTGTGATTGACACGTACTGGGCTTCTTCCGATCGTTAAGAGATCCACGCTCCTCTTGCCCGATGAAATCGACTGTGTACAAGGGGCTGCGTACAGAGACTCAACTGCGCAGATTTTTCTACGCCTGCCTATCCCACAGTGCCGATGGGCTACAATTACAGCCTAGGGGAACTCTACTCGAGGATAAACGACCTTTCTAACCGGATCCAGAACGAGACGTACTCGTCAGGGACGGCGAAGGAGAATGAGATCAGGATGGCGAAAGAACACCTTGACAGAGCCGAAGAGTACAGGAAGAAGGCTGAGCTGATGAAGCTCAGGAGGGATGAGAGTGCAGAACTGGACAAAGAGGTTGAATCGCTCCGGAACAAAGCGAACGAGGAGTACAGGGCCGCCGAATACCACTACGAACAGGCGGTAGCCAAGGTGCCGGAGCCTTCTTACTCATACTAATCGTTCTTGGAGCGTCTTCTTAGTTCTATTGATGCATGACTGCGGCTGGCGAATCCATGGAAGTCATGTCGAGAAGCTCTGAGAAACCGCGTCAAAAGTCGAAGGTCCCAAGCGAAACTTCAATTCGCCAATTAACTGAGAATCATGCCTAGACGGACGCATGGGCTCGTCTGTTTCTAGGGGATTCAGCGAGCGCAGGGAAACCACAATGGTTGCGCGCAGCAGATCAAGCCTCGTGCCTCCGCGAACGACCGCACTTTGGACGCAAGTCGAATAGACATTTAAGATGTCGAGCCCGGACTGCTTCCCGAGGCACCTTAGATGTCGATCAACAGGGACGAAGGCATCAGTGAGATTCAGGGAGAATTCAGACAGGGGCCAATGCACATCTACGGCACGAAGGGGAACATCAGGCTAGACAACTCGACGCTGGAAAAACACCTTCTGTTCCTGGGTGCAATCGGGACGGGAAAGACTAACGCCATCTTCCAGGTCGTGAGAGAGATAATGAGGAACATGACGACCGAGGACGTCGCAATCATATTCGACACCAAAGGTGACTACCTGCGCGAGTTCTACAACTTCCCGCGCCCTACCCGGAGGCAGGACGACCTGGTGGTCTCCAATTTTGTCGTCGGTCAATACAACAGCGCTCGCTGGAATGTCTTCAAGGACATTGCCTTCAACGCACCAGCAAAGGTAGACGAAAGGGTTCACGAGATAACGGCGACGCTCTACGACGAGCACGTCAGGCGCGCCAAGGACACTTTCTTTCCCTACGCGGCCATGGACGTCACCTCGGCCACAATGATAGCGTTGCTCCGAGCTCACCAGAACCCGACGAACGACGATCTCGTCCGGTTCCTTTACGAAATGCCGGCGGACAGCCTCAAGAACCTGCTCAAGAAGGCCAGCAGTAACTCCGACCTTTCGGGCGCGCTCCAGTACATAGAGATGTTTGGGTCTCAGACCCAAGGAGTCCTTTCGACCATAAAGATAATGGTCTCGAAGCTGTTCAGCAGCTCGTTCAGAGAGCCCGGTGATTTCTCAGTGAGGCGGTTTGTCCACGAAAAGGGCGGGAGAGCACTGTTCATAGAATACGATGTAGACGCGGGAAGCACCCTGACGCCGATCTATCGGGTCCTGTTCGACCTCGCGATAAAAGAGGCTCTGTCACGGAGGCGGAGCGAGGGCAACGTCTACTTCATCATAGACGAGTTCGCGCTGCTTCCACGCCTCTACCATGTTGACGACGGTCTGAACTTCGGACGGAGCCTCGGGCTGAAGTTCGTGGCAGGCACCCAGAACGTCTCGCAGATGCTTACGGCGCACGGAAAGTCTCGCGGAGCGAGTCTACTCTCGGCCTTCGGATCTGTCTTCGCTTTCAGGGTCTACGACAAGCAGTCGAGAGAGTTCGTCGTGGACAGATATGGTTCAAGGCGGATAAAGGTCCAAGCGACACAACGATCTGCCTCTGGGACCGTGGATGGAGAACAGATAGTGACCACCAACGTAATAGAAGACAGGAACATCACGAAGCTGGAGGTCGGTGAGTGCATCGCGTCCTTCCCCGACGGTCCGCCGCATTACTTCACCTTCAAGCCTTACGAGCGCAACCAACTCTGAGAATGGGCAAAGCGCGCCAAAAAGGCCTTAGGGGTTGAGTTGATGGTGGAAGTTGTTAACAATCTCTGCAGCCATATCCCTAGGGCCTTCTGGATGTTCCACTTCGGTGAATGTCAGCACGACGACACCGTTTTTCATAAAATTCACATTTCCAACGTGGTGCGTCTTGCTAAGCGTGTTCTGGCCATAGCCATAGCGCTCGGGAATCTCTCGCACGTTGGTGATTACTACCGTCGGCCTTGATTTGGGATCGCACAGGTCGCATTCACCCGAAACCTGTCCCAACTTATCGACAACAAGGGCTCTCTTGGAGGTGATTAGGTAGCGTTTTCCTTTGGGGCCGAGACCATTCCCCTTCGCCTTGGTCCAGATCAGGTAGCCCAGAGCCAGCCACAGTGCAAGCCCCACGGGGACGAAGACGATGGTCATTATCGCCGCGAAGACGAAAAGGAAGAAGGCACCCACTACCCATGCGCCGATGTGAGCAGACGACCTAAATGGTCCACCTTCCCAGTTTGTCGGCAACGGGCTCTGGCCTCAGTACAGGCCTTCGCGGTAAGAAAAGCTTTGTCCGCCCCCACGGCTCGCCAGCATTGAATAGAAGAGAGCGGGCACTTCCTATCGAGGACAGATGCGTGGACGCCATATCCAGGCTACGCCGAACCGGGATGTGGTGACAAAGGATTTTAGTCCGAATCTTCAAGCCACCCTGTGCCGTGGACGTGTGACGTGTGCGAAATGCAGAACGACGACGGCGCCACCAGCTGCGTGAAATGCCATATTGTAAGGTATCTTGACGCGAGCGTCCTGGGCCCTAACCAAAGATTCTGTGTCAACAAGAGCTGTAGGAAGTCAATCCCGACCACAGTTGTCTTTTGCAGGTTTTGCGGCGCAAGACAGGCCTAAACCCTGTTTGCCTGGTCAGACCGCGTCTCCAGTGCTAGCATACGACGGACCACCACATTGTCAAAGCGCTCGTCGTTTGAAAATCGGCTTGAGTGCCGCAGTGAAGCACAAAAACTGCTTCTCGTCTGCGTCGGTCCAGAGGCCAGGTAGAGGATGATACGACTACGCGACATTGGCTGCAGATCCGTCCGTAGGCGGACATATCCTGTCAGAGGAGTCAACCTGGACGAAATATCAGAGTCTATCGATGCCAACACGACCGTCGAGGGGGGAAAAGCGGGTCAGACTTCACTAAGTTTCGAAAGTGAAGAGAAGCGGACGACCCTCTTCGGAGGGATCACAGTCGACAGAGAAATCGTTTTAGATTACACGATAGAGACGCTGCTCCCAGAACTCTCGCGCGGGGGGGTGCCACCTGCGGTACAGGTTCAATACGATAGATTCTACAGCAACCTGTGCTTGCACGAAGCAAACCACGCGAGGATCTACTTCGCCGCGATTGACCTGATGATATCAGTTAAGGATCCCAAAAAGTTCGGCTTGATTTATTCAGAATCCAACAAGATTCAGGACGAGTACGATAGAATTTCGAATCACGGAATCCTGGAAGGCACGGTATTAGGACCGCCTACAGAGGTACATGACTTCAGCAAATGGGTATCAGAAGCGATCCGGAGCCTCACCGAGCTATCGGGAGCAGGTTACGGACCCAGGCCGGTTCCTGTTGTGAGCATGAAATACTGCAGGTATTGTGGCCATAGAATAGCTCCCCTAGCGATCTTCTGCCGGAGTTGCGGCCGCCGACTCTCTGCCAGCCTCGCTAGACCTTGATGCCGTTCAGCCCATCCTTGAAATCGGTTCCCTCTCCAACTGACTCACATGGCCTAGTAGGCCTACAGGACCGATTCCATCGCCTTCGAATGAAAAGGATGCTCGTGACCTTATGTCGGCGTCAGGTCTCTTTGTGCCGAACTGGCCAGGTCACCTGCCATTCCATGCTGGTCCTGTCCAATCGATGCCAACGGACCTTGCCACGTGCGCTGCTTGACAAGAAGAATCATTAGGCGATTGCTGCGACCTCAGCTCGTGGATACACCGTCGGAGGAAGCCCTAAGGTACCTTGACATCGTCTTTGTTGTGGATTGCACGTCGAGCATGGAACCGTACATCGAGGAAGTGAAAATGAAGGCCATCTCGATGATAAAGAGAATAGAGGAGAACGCGATCGGGCCCCAAGTCAACTTCGGCGTTGTTGTTTATGGCGACCACCCCCCAGAGGATGACCTGCTGACGCGCTCGTTTGGACCAACAGGGGACCATGCACTAATCAAAAGAAACATCAAGGACTTGCCCCTTTCAGGGGGAGGAGACCTGCCCGAGGCGGTCGCTGACGGGCTGCATGCAGGCATTGAGGCTGACTGGAGGGAAGGTGCGGCCAAGGTCATGATCTTGGTTGGGGACGCCCCGCCCCATGGGTACGCGAAAGAAATGCCCGACAGCGAATCTGAGATGGAAGACAGCTTCCCCGATGGCTGCCCCTGCGGCTTGAACCCTGTCGAAGAAGCAAGGAGAGCCGGGAAGATGGGAATAACCATTCACGCTGTCGGCGTCGACCCAGGACCAGTTGTGGAGACGGCCTTCAAACAGATTGCGTTGGTGACGGAGGGATCCTACTTCACCTTGGACAATGCGGAGAAGCTGACCGAACTCGTCCTCGAGATGGTCCAGAGAGAGTTGGATCTGATGAAGACTGACATCGCCGTTTTCAAGAGCGTTGAGAAGAGTCGGACTAATGACGCAGACCAGCTAAGCGCGTCTCTGGGCATTTCTAGGGTCGAGGCTGAGAGGGCAATGACCAGGCTCAGGACGAGAGGGGTAATTAGAGAAGAAGATGGTCCCGAACGCTTAGGCACCGCAGTGGAACTGGAAGGTGGAAACGCCAGCAGAAGATTCTGCAGATATTGCGGGTCTCAGGTATTGTCTCACGCCGCATTTTGCCGCAATTGTGGTCGGCGGCTGGGATGATCATTTCGCGACGCGCGCGCGAAGCTCAGGCTACGGTCGACGTCTTCTATCGATCACTTTGCTTGTCGCGGCAAAAAATGCAAGAAGCCCGACCGGAATTGCGAGTGAAATTGCAATGCCACTCCAAGATGCCGAGACCAGCTGGAGTTGACTGGAATGACAACTGGACCCCGAAACAGCGACAGTCTCAGACGCGGAGGTGGCCGCACCTGCAGGGGGAGTTATCGTGGCGATGACTTCGTAGGTTCCCGGGGCGCAATATGTGTGGGATGCCGGAAAGAAGCCGCTCGTGAGCTCCCCATCCCCCCAATTCCAGGTAGGTGGTGGTAACGAACCGCATCCGCTCACGCCTCCTTGCCAACCGAATCCGCCATTGATGCTGACGTTTAGACCGTCGATTACGGCAGGGTTTAGGGAGATGGATGGGACACACGAGTCAGAGAGGATTGTTGTCGTGGTCGAGTTTGAGGTGGTGTATTGCGTTGAGTTTGAGGTAGTGTAGGAGGTTGTGGTTGAAGTGGATGGCGTTGGTGTTGAGTTTGAGGTGGTGTATAATGTTGAGTTTGAGGTGGTGTATGATGTTGTGGTTGAAGTGGTGTATGATGTTGTGGTTGAAGTGGTCGAGATGGAGGTGCTCTGTATCACGGTCACATCATTAGCGCCAGCATTTACCACATACACTAGTCCTGTCATGGGGTCAACTGCGACTGCTACTGGGGCGGTCCCCACCGTCACGTTTGCGACTTCGGTATTGGTGGCCGAGTTGATCACGGTGACGTTGTTGTCGGCAGCGTCCGTTACGTATACCATACCCGTCGAGGGGTTGACTGCGACGCCTTGGGGTGCGTCTCCCACTGTTACGTTGGCGACTACCGTGTTGGTCGCTCCGTTGATCACCGAGACCATGTTGGCGCCGTTGTTTGCTACGTACACCATGTCTGTCATGGGGTCAACTGCAACCGCCGTGGGACTCGCTCCTATCGTCACGTTCACGACCTGCGCGTTGTGGGCAGAATTGATTACGGTCACGTTATCGTCTGCAGAGTCCGCGACGTACATCATACCCGTGGTGGGGTCAACTGCCATGCCTGCTGGGGAGTGACCCGTTGTCAGGTTGAGGAGCACAGTGTTGGTCGCACCATCTATCACCGAAATGAAATTCGATTCCGAATCAGTCACATACACCATGCTTGTCGTCGGATTGATCGCGACCGCATTGGGGATGAGCCCTACATTGATGGTCGCCGTAACAGGAGGGGCAGTCTGAGCACCTGCACACAGAGTAAATACAAGTCCGAACATGATCGCCAGGGCCACGACGGCACCGAGCTGATCCGCGAGTATGCTTCCTCGTCTTGCGAAACGGCAAGACGTCATTGCTCGGAATTGGTGTTCTCGCTGAACCTTATATTGTATGCGTTAGTGGAGTTCCATTGTTAAATCAAGAGGCGACGACTCTGCTGTTTCCACATGGCATTGCTTCGCTTTCTTCCGGTTTGTCCTCGGGTGCCCTGTCTTCCTCCCATCTGTCCCTCGGGCTAATCGAAAGCTTGAATTCTGCATCTACCAAGCTCGTTGAGCTCCTTCGTTCAGGTGCGGGAAAACCTGATATGGCCTCCCTGTCTTCCACCGGGATGGAATCCAGGCAATGCCCTGTGTGAGGTGTGGCTACATGTCTGACCCAGGTTCCAGGTTTTGCCCGAAGTGCGGAGCCCAACTGGCATCACCGCAGAGCAATTCGGGCACAAAACCAGCATGGTACGTTTGGAGTCCGCCGATTGGAACCACTCAACCGAACCTTTTCAGTTCGCCAGAATATGACTGCGGAGACGCATGTGATGTCTGGGAAGTTAATTTTCGCTCCATTCAATCGTCCTCTGAAACGAATCCCGCAGTCGGGTTCTCGAGAGTGACTGAAGCAAACTACATTGAAACTCAGGAGATGACTCGGTCGCAGAGGGACGACCGGAAGTCCGCGGCCGAGGGACGTGCCGCTCAAGGTGGATGGACAAGGTGGATGAAGAGTCCCGAGTCCTCAAGATTCAATCCGAAGTCCGAGAGTGGGGGGAATGCTCCGCAGTTTGGCGGGCGATATAGGAGTCATGAATTTCGCTATTTCTTCCGAAAAAGCGAGTTCAGCGGCGTTCCCAATCTAAAGGTGTTCCAGATGACCTATGTGAACACAATCACGCACCAGAAGCAGACGCGGAAGGTCCCGCTCATTCATGGCGAATCATACACTGAGGAGATCGAAAGGACGTATCATTACTATCCGCCGTCTCCGATGACAAACTTCGTTGTGTGTCCGATTCGGGGAAGGATATCCGGCGAGTTTGCCATAACTTCGCGCTTCGCGGAATTCTTTGCAAATCAAAGCAGGCTCTTCAGCCAATCAATGCTGGCTGATCTGAATTTGCACGATTTTGCCCAGGGTTTGCAGAGCGACGTCCACACTCTCGCTCAGGCAGCTCGACTATTGTTCGCTCTCGAGAGAGACCTATTCCAAGACTCTGAGGTGCACGGCTGGAAGCAGAGACAGGGGGCCCACCGTGGTTTCAGGTTTGGGTTCGATGACTTGTTCGTTGAAAGTCGCTACGACGAGTACTTCATGTCAACGCTTCTCGACTCGGATCTCTTCAACGTCGAGAACTGGCCCAACTACCCAAAGACAAGGCACGGAGTCCACCTCGGAACATACAGCACCTTCACCGCCTCGGAGGCAGAAAAGCACTTCTTCGTAATGCTGACGCCGTACAAAGACTGGACCATCTTCATGGCAAACTACCCTGCCTACTCCACATTCGGAAGACAGGGAGAACTGATGTCGTCCAATCTCTCCATGGACTGGGTGCTGTGGCTGATCAGAGGAGTCTGTCACCTCCTCACCAATGGGGCTAATCTTGAGAGCCCGACCGAAGCTGCGATGGCGGAGAAGCACAGGTACTGGAGCATCGTAGGGCAGCCTGACGAGCGTCGGCACCCTGTTGGGCAGAACACCGGTTTTGCGTTCAACCTACCCGTTGTACCTTTTCAAGACGCGCTGACCTTCATAGAAGCTGGAGGCCGAGATGAACCGCCCAAACCTGAAAGACCGGTTGCAAAGGTGGCTGTCAAGACCTGCAAGTGCGGGGCGCGCCTTCCAACCCATGCAGAGAGCTGTCCCTTTTGCGGTGAGGTCTTCCCAGCTGCATCAGAAGACAAAGCCACCAAGGAGCAATGAGGACCAGAAACTGACGACGATCTGTCTCTCTTCTTCTCCATGGTTGAGCCTGACTGCGCGCGCTAGGCGTCATGATCGCCGATGGTCTAACGCTTATATCAGGTCACAGGTACATTCTACCGCTCGGGCATGGCGCAGCCAGTCACTGGGTTGCTGGTCCGGAATAGGCAAGCCATAATCGACTGGGCGGTAACCACCATTCTCTTTCTTGTGGTAACGATTCTTCTGACATTCATATTTGTCAGGCCTTGGTCTCCGGCATTTCTCTCTACCCTTCCCTGGATGATACTGATAGGCCTCGTGGTTTCAGGATTCACCGCCTACATTATGACGCCATTCGTGCTGGACAGGACTGCCAAGGACCTCGACCCTCAGTCCAGTGCGGCAATCAAACCACTGTTCCGGGAGATTTCAACGAAGGCTGGGTTGAGAATCATACCCAAGCTGGTGGTCGTTCAAGATGAGTCCATGAACGCCATGGCCTATTGTTCCATACTTGGGCCAAGGATAGCGATCACTTCCGGTCTACTCGAATACTACTGCAAGGGCTCGATGACCCAGGACGAGTTCTTCTCAATTCTCACCCACGAGGTGGGCCACGTGAAGGAGATGCACATGTTTCGAGAGGCGTTCGTTCTTTCCTGGGTCTCCATCTTCGTACTGATCGGTGGCTTGCTGTGGCGGATTGGCAAGTCCAAGGCGGTCCTCGTGCTCACGTATGGTCTCGGACTGATACTCCTCCTGATTGGAGGCTTCTTCAGGGTGCTGGCGAAGATAGTGTCGATCATCACTTTTCGATTCTCCCGCCATCTCGAACTCAGGGCTGACACGTTCTCTTCATCACACTATGGTCGCCCCTCGTCACTCGCAAGCGGCCTGAAGAAGATCGAAACAGGCAACGAAGAGATATTCAAGAGCCAGATTGAGAAAGAAGTGAGACAGCTGCCAGGCTACGCCGACTGGCAATTCAAACCCCTCAATGAATCTTGGATCGACAAGCTGTTCGATACGCATCCCTCGGTAGAAGCCAGAGCGAAGAATCTAGCGCAGATTACCGCAGTCTCGACGCCCATAGTTTGGCCATCTGTCGCACCGCCTCCGCCTCCTCCCCCGTACAGTCAGCCTCCATCTCTCACGCCTCCTCCTCCATACAGTCAGCCTCCTCCTCCTCCATACAGTCAGCCTCCTGCTGCGTACAATCAGCCTCCGTCTGGCACTGCGACCGCTGTAGGACGCTCCTACAAGTTCTGTACGAAATGCGGGACTAAGATCCCAGGGACTGCAGAGTTCTGCCCAACCTGTGGAAAACGCCAAGTCTGACAAGGCCGACTCGAATCTCGAAGGAGTGCTCTCGAGACGACCGCGGGAAGATGTCCTCAAACGACCTTCCCAATCCCAAGTTAACTCTCTTTCCACTCTGGCCAAGTTTTGGCCGTCGAAGGAGTGACACCTCCATGTTGTGCGATTCCCCAGGTTGCGATTTGAGTTGGTTGCTCTTGTTTGCGTATCCGGCTACCAGAGGAGATTCGAAGTCTTGCTCCCTCAGCAGGTATGAACTTTCAGACCGAATAACTTGAGAGAATCCCTTGGTCGCCCACGTACGGGAACATCGGAGAGGGCAGACCAGGTACAGCGAGCCAACCATTACCTATCGTCCCACCTACGTAGACCAACTGGTTGACCGATGGAATCCCGATCCTCAGCTTTCCTTGTAACCGCTGCTTCACCTTCTCGATGTATATGTTCGCCATCTTTTCCGCCTCCAAGCGTGTGCATAGGGGTGGTACCACCGGCGCTGAGAGGGGGAGGCCCGCCCTTCGCGTTGTCCCCAGGGCGGCGTACCCAATCCCGGTGGTCAGCGTCTTTTCTCTTCCCATGAACCTGTCCGTGAAGCTTGATTCTGACCGCACGGAGAATATGTCGGTGACCAGAACTTGAGGCTGACTCGTTATGTACTGAGGTAGGATGGTGAACGCTCCGGAGACGAGCAGACGCTCTTGAACGGCCTGTCCTTTCTTCATGAAGAAGGCGCCAGTCTCAAACGAATAGCTCACGTCCGCGAGCCAGCAGGCGACCCAAATGCTTCCTGTACCAATAGCATTGATTGACGCGTTTCCCGCCTTAGCGAGGCTCACGTCTCGGAAGAAGATCGAGAGCTCCTTGAACGTCTCTGCCTCCAAGTGCTCTCCGGAGAAGAGAAGCCCGCCCGTGCTCAATCTCGCCCTCTCGAAGCTCTTCACGTAAGCCTCGAATCTGGCGAGTGATTCCAAATGGTTCGGGCTGTACGATCTGGAGGCGCGAACGGCCTCGAGGATGTTCTTCATGGATTCAACCATGCCTCTCTCGGCCTTAATTCCGGGATACCACGACGACACCATTGGCTGGCGCATCACCTCGCTAAGAGCCGCAGCCAAGGACTTGTCTGCATCGGCGAACTTTGCTTCTGCTCCGGTCAGGTCGCCTTCGATGAGAAGCGCCGTACCCTCAGTCAGGGAGGCGAGCCCGAGCATCCGCGAAACTGCTCCTCCCCTAGATTTGTCGTTCTCCAAGCTTGCCGCCGCACTCTCGAAGTTCCTCGAAATCGTCCTATAGCTTCGCTGCTCTGGTCCGGCATAGATTCTCATGATGTTTGAAAGATAGCCTAGGGTCTCGGATGTCGCCACCGCCTCGGTGATGAAGCCGCTCTGGTCTTCGGACTGTGCAAAGGACGCCAGACCATGGAACTTGGCCGCCTGGCCTAGCAGGTCCCTCGAATCCGAGGCAGCCCCTGCAGCCATGCTCTGGAATGCCCGTGTATAGGGGGGAAGGAACAAGGGGGCCGACCCGATCTTGGTCAGTTGGGCGTTGATCGAGCCGATCCTGCTGGTCACCTGGCCCCTGATGCTCTGCTCGAAGATCTGAGCCCTCGCGATGGGGTCGACGTTAGCTACGCTCACAGAAGCCGCGGGGATTATGGACCTGACCCATCCGTAGACCTCGGCCTGGAGTTGGGCGATGTACTTCTCGATGTCCACGCGCTGTTGAGCCACCCCGCAGTAGGCGCAGGTGATGATCTCCGCCTCCCGAGTGGCCGGAAGTGGTCCCCCGCAGTGCGGACATCTCAGTGGCTGGAAATTCTGCACGCAATTCATCTCGTCGATCTGACCCTGGCTCTGAGCGATCCTATCTCTCTCTCGAGCGCTGAAATTTTCGCGTTGAGCCGCTTCTCCAAGTCGCGCATCTCGGCCATCGCCTTCTCATAGTAGACTTGGGCCACTTCATCAGCCACGTTTCGGATTGATGAAGAGCAACTCTCACATGCCACGACCATGCTCCCTTCCATCGTATGGGGCGTGCTTGACCCGTATTTCTGCCTCGAGTGTTGGCTGATGGTTGCCGGCAGCAGCACGTAGTGGAAGCCCTGGCCCTGCATTTCCCGACCGCAGAACCAGCACTGGCCGAACTTGCTTAGGTTGTCTAACTTCGCCTGGGTGCCGGGAAAGACGCTCATGGGATCAGCCCCAGCGAGCTCCAGGTTGGTGGCCGCCTCCGAGAGAAGAGCCACGCTCTTCTTGGGGTCCGAGTCCACGATACTGTTTGCCTCGATCAGACTTGCGAGCCCCAGCAGATAGTAGGCGCGCCTCTGTGGGTCGACTTCCTGCTTCATGAGCCTCCACAGAGAGAGGTCGCTACCAATGAGATCCATGTACTTCTGAGCCAGGTCCCTCACGGCAGCCACCCTGGAGATATCCCTGGAGTTGCCGTCCAACACCTGGGTCGTGGCCATGTCGTAGGAAAGCACGGACGCCTGCTGAGCGAGGTTCGACGAGCTGACGACAAAGCCCACGTTGAGCTGGGAGTTGGGGATTTGGTTCATGGCCTCGCTGCAGGCCTTCCAAGTTTGTTCTGTTCTCATCGTCAGCGCGTGGAACAGAGTGGCTAGGGCGTAGGTTTCGTAGGACTTCTGCGAGTTTCCGGCGCTCGAAAAGTGTTTCGAAGCTTCAGAGAAATGGTGTACGGCGTCAGGCCACTTCTCGGGGCCCAGGTTGACCCCCTTCTCGTAGGCCTCTCTAAACTCGATTTCAGCCTTCTCCGCAGGCTCCTTAAATAGCTTGATTGGCATCAGTCGCCGACCCCTGAGACCCGACGTAGCGTCATGAGATATGCCTAGGGCGAGAATGGAGAAGGATTGGAGTTAAAGGTGTGTTCTGGTAATCGTACCTGAGGGCTGACTCTATTGCCTGATGCAGGAGAGTCTATTCTGTATCCAACCTTTCCATTAGCGCGCGCGATAGTGGATTGCATGACGGTCGTGGGTTGGGTGTGGGGCTTTTCCTGTCTTCTTAAGACTCGACTCTATCGAAGCACGCGCCCCCCCTCGCTCTCTCCACTTCCCTTGTGCCTGCCGCTTCCCGCCGGACGTTCAATATAGTATGGCGGCTTCCTGGCCGTGATTATTACACGCATTCTGCCCTTCGTGCGCCTCCTAGCCTGGATGTCGATGGGCCGCAAAAGAATGACCATCTTCAACTTCGAATGTCTCAGCGGTTTCAAATTGGGAGGATGTTCCTGAAAGTATTGCCAGTTGATGAAGGGAATATCCTTCTCGCATAGTATTCCCCACATCCGACCCCACGCCCCCGATTTGGATAGGTCGAGAAATCTTCTATTGGCTGTCTTGTATGATCCATACTCACCTGGCATATCTTCCCATCTCGAACCAGAAACTAGAACGAACATGATTCCGTTGATCAATGCCCTATCTTCAGTATGAGGTCTGCCCTCTTTGCTTGGCTTCGCGAGGATCCGCCGGATGTCCTCCCAAGTATCTTCATCAATCTCTCGATACAGCAGCAACCACGCACCCTGCCTTCAGGCACTCTTGAGTTTTGAGATGGCCGACCGTGAGGCGAAACCTGCGTTGAAATGCAGTGGGGAGTTTCCCACCGTAGAAAAGAGCCTTGGGGGAAAAACATGCGGCCCGACACGACGACCCAATCCTACGAGACGTAGAAAGGGCAATCAGGTTAATCGAGGAAGCCTTACGACAGTCTGACCTAGGAAAGAAGCGTAGTGAAGGTACTGGCGGCAATGAAAAATGAGTTGCCGCCGGCCGTTTTCACACACCTTCGCGCAGGCTAACAAGCAATTAAACGACTATCATGATAATCATCGCGTCGATCATGACTGTCGCGACTACCATCTCGATAATCGCTGTGAAACTCATAGTATAAGAAACACCTCAATCAGTCCGTGCGTAGCAAAGGCTTCCAAAGGCAAGTTCGTCGCCATCACGGCAACAGCTGTCGCGGCCCCTACGGCGGGGAGGTCAACGCCAACATGGGCCGCGGCTGCCAGTATATGTAACACAGAGACGTCGCATGACCCTGTATGGTGTTTCAGACGGAACACGAAACACGTCCCTCTATGGCCTCCGAGTGGTCTAGATGCTTACCAGGCCAAAGTTCGTCGAGTCCTACTGACTTCTGACGAAGGCGCTCAGTCGGAGAGATGACTTTGACCTTTGAGAGTCAGTCCTCTCAGTGCGACAGGGAATAAGATGATTAACATCGTGCCCTTTTTCCCCTTCTCGCCAAAGGTCGCATGCAAATCCCGGCCTTCATGTCCTAGATGCGGATTCCCGAGGATGAGTCTTGATTGGAAACGCCCAAGCGGGAATCAATCGTACGAATGCCCCAACTGCGGCAAAAGGTACACCCCGCTCGGCGAACCTAAGCCGGGGATCGACGACGATGAAACTACCCGCGAGTACCTATTTGACTTTCGTTCCCTTGCTGCGATGCTCCGGGACGACACCACCTCAAGAAGGTCGAAGTCGACACTCTATCGGCACGTCAGGAACTTTGCCCATGGAAGGTCGTCCGGCATCGAGCTTACGAAGAAACTCGGCGTGAAGGACTTCTCTGGAATCGCCGGATTCGATCTAGCTTATCTGATCACCGGCCGCATCAAGAGGGACGCCGCTGGCCTCATCGTAGAGAACAATCGAATCGCGAGAATCTACTTGCACTTCACGGACGTCATCAGGGGTCAGGCGATGCACTACGACGTGGTGCTTTGGGATGACAACGACGGGGACCCTGATCCTCTGGCGAAGGAACGGAAGCGGCAAATCATCAGGGACTTTTTGATCGAATTAAGGAAGGCCGGGATTGTTCCAAGGGTCGTTACTCTAGACGCGGAAAAGGATCTAAGCGACTTGGTCTACGAAGTGTGGGGACGAAGTGTCTTCATTATCCAGTGCGCCTGGCACAAGATCAGCGGCCTGGATAAGGCGTTGCCCACCAAGAAACTCGCAAAGGATGTTGCCAAGAAGAAGAAAGGTGTCCTAGTCCCGAAGGAACAAGAACAGTTCGCCGTAGGCCCGGAATTTGTGGAGACCAAAACCGATGACCAACGGAGGCTTGAACGGTGGGGAAAGGGGAAGGAGCTAATGGTCAAAGCGATACTTTCAGAAAGTGAAGCAGGTAGATCGAAGTTGATGCATGAACTCGCCGTTCTCGTTGGAAAGAAGAAGGACAAGCTTAGGGACGAATACTTAGGACTCAAGAAAGAATTGGTCGGATTTCCCGTTGGAGAGAAGCTGGAACGAATGGGGTTCCCATCAGTGCTTACCGACATTCCAACTGCGGAGACGCTCAGGAATTTGGGGTTCACCGCCGCGGAAAGTATGCGCGTTCGCTACAATAACATCACCGAGAGACAAATCGAGGACGTCAAGAATCTGTGGAATGCGCACCATGGCTTCAAGTCAATCGATGCTGCCAGGGACTTCATCAAATGCATGTGGTACTTTACGCGAACAAACCGTATGGGAGGCAGGCAGTCGCCTCTTGACGGGATGCCGGACGTGGGCGATAGGGACCTACAAGGGCTTCAGCGCCCCGTGGTAAGGAAACCCCTTCAACATCTGGAGGAGTCCAAGTCTGGTGACGCTATCACGAAGGTTCGCTCTGTTCTTGACCCCGACTAGACACTGACACCCCCTGAGCCTAACAGGTTGTCCACTCCGTCCAGTACACACTAGCCGAAGCTTCTGATTCTCGTCTATATCCTACTTTATGAACTCCATATCGACGATAGTCACAGTGTTTGAGGTTCAGCTTTTGCTTCCGACGGTGCCAATCGACCCATTCTCAGCAGCGCCTTCCGGAAACCAGTTCGTGCATATGCATATCTAAGGAAAGGCGATCTTCCCTCGGATGGGACGTTTGCCATTTTTCCCTCGGGTGACCCACTATTCGGATTCCCTCCTTTATGGCACAATAACCTTCCCGTTATTGTCTCATTGCCGAGGGAATTGATGGACTGGGTCACAACGAGGGAAGACGTAGCTTGAACATTCAATTCTCAAACGGATTGTGCCATCGCGAGGGATATCCGCGGGCGCGCTCGGGGATTTTGAACCGGGACTGGATTATATCAAAGCAGATTTGGTATAACATAGGTTAATGGGAACCGTTGAGTCGACCGATTGACTCAACGATTTTGGATCAGAGTCAGCCTTGGATAATGGTGATTCAAGCTCCAGACGACCTAGATCTTCGGCGCCTACCCGATAATACCGACGTCCATTTGTCTCCTTCAAAGGTGGGCGAAGGAGGTCGATTCTTGAGTCCCTGGTGCGGCCGAAGATAATTGTAATAGACCAAAGAACCGTCAATCACTTCCTGGGTTCGCCCTTTCAGACCCCTCTTGTTGCGGATCCAGCCACGCATGCTCCCATGTCTCCTTTCTATCCTGTTGTTGTTGGGATGATTTTGGATTCCGACACCGCTGATGTGTTTTATCTTCTTGCCTGTCATCTGGATGCCCTTCTTATACGAAGGAAGCCCGTCCGAAACAAACTGGTTAGGGGTAATACCCCCTTTCGAAATCGCCTTCTGGATCACTTCATATGCTTCCTGGTGACTTCGCCCTTCCGCGACGATGGCGGCGATATGGTACCGCGTACGGTAATCAAGTACATTCCAAAGGTATGACTTTCTCCCCTTCACTTTGATCACCATTTCATCGCCGAGCCACCTTGTTCCGACAGCCGGTGTGATACCCTTCGTTGCGTCGACAACTATCCTAGTTAACCTTAGGACCCAGCGATGTAACGTCGAGGGTGACTTTCGGACGTTGTAGACTTGCCAGATGTGATTCGCCACAGCCCTGACCGACAAACCCTTGTAGTACAGGTCGGTCGTAAGGACCATGAGCATGGCATTGCCACGTTTGATTCCTATCGCGCTCCCCTGACTGAACTTGTGATGGCAATCGTTGCAAGAAAAGGTCTGAACGACTCCGCCCAGGTTCTTTCGAGTGCCCTCTCTTACAATATCATTGGAGCCACAGTCCGGGCAAAGCCGTTCGAGCCCCGCCGAGTTTGCCAGCATGATGTTTGGGAGTTCTAGGAGGTAGAGGACCGCGAATATGTGTTCGCAGGGTTTTCCTGTCTCCCTGAAATCGAGGCATTCGCAGTTCCATTCGTCTCTCTCCCAAGTCACCGCCTGGAACTTTCCGGCTTTGGTTTGGACCTCGAACTTTTTGTCTGTTATCCTCTCGATCATCCCCCCCTTTGCCACGAGGGCGAAGCCATTCAGCCTACTGGCGCTGAGTCTCTTCCGATGCCCGATCCTCTTAGAAGCCGTTTTGCTCATCTATTGTTTCCCCTTTTACAAATCTGGGTCTCGAGTGGCCCACCAGCAGGCTACCTTCGTCCTCCAGCCGGGTTCAATCATTCAGCCTCGATCCGGAGTTTTTGGTCATCCTGGGCCTCGGCAGAGACTTTGGAGTGGAGAATGTAGTTCCAGAATTCGCTTCGAGGATCGCTGGCAGTCTGAGAAAAAACTCCACGGCATATACGTGCTTGCAGGGTTTCAGGCGATTCAAGTAGTCCTCGCACTCGCAAGACCGATCCGCGCCCCTCAAACGAACGCAATAGAACTCCACTCCTGACTGTGACTTGACCTGAAAAGCGCTGTCGCTAATCCTTGCAATCTGCCGTCCTATCGCCAATATGCCCAGGCCTCGGAGCTGCCGTCGAGAGTACCGGTTGCTCATTGGGCGGTGACCTCTACGCAGGTCTCTCTCGTTCGCCCAAGCAAGGCTAATGTGAGTGTGACTGCCTCCGCGATGGCACTAGCCCACTGGTCAGATGGACCGACTATCTCCTTCTGTATGTCAAGAGTGTGCTTGTATTCCGTAGTGGCGTGTGGGCATGCGACAGTGCACCCTCGGCACCAGTCACGGCCAGGTATCCTGTCGAGGTCCCCGTCCTTGGAGAGGATATCCATCTTCTTGACGTAGAGGGCTTCGAGAGGGCCGACTAGGTTCCCGACATCCTCTCTGCTGAGCTTGAACGCCGTCCCCCGAGCGCCCAGAGTGACCACGACATGGTCACAGTCGAAGAGGTAGCGGACCAGTTGATCATATTCGAAATTTCCTCCTTTGACCTCTTCTCTGATCAACACCTTGTCGGTCACGACTTCGACTGTGGTACCTGTCACTCTGATGTCGAGGTCGCCTGTGCCAAAGGGGCTTCGGGCCTCTGCAACCATCCTGACTCTGTAACCCTCCTCCTTCAGTCGAAGCTCGAGCGCGTCCACAAGCCATTTTTGCAAGAATCTGTGCCTGACTGAGTACAGCGGGTCTACAACGGTCCGGATAGGTGAGACGAGTTCCTCCTTTGCGCGCGCAGGGCAAGGGAATCTCTGCACAATGGATAGGATCGCCGGAAAAGATAGTTGCAGTGACAGTTTATCCTTCAAGCTAGCTACGGCCCCGATAAGGTCGGAAGTCTTCTCGGTGTTCAATGTCATGGTCGGAGCTTCCCTGCTTGATCGATGGACCAAAGCGACCTTGACAGTGCCCAGGCTCGCCCGCGTTTGTCGCGTATGACGAACTCAGTTTCGCTTGCCCCAACCCACATGCCTCTGAGGGGGGGTACTCCCTCGCCTTCAGGCCTGAATTTCAGCCTGATTTCTGACGGCGGAGTAGCGTCATCGGACCACCATCCTGAGCGCCTGAACAGGTCGGTCGACCTGTCTCGCCTTATCCCATATCGCACCGCCAGAAGCTGTGGGCGCAGTAGCGCTGCAATCTCGATGTCGTCAAACCGATTCTCGTCAACCATCACCATTGACCTCCTCGATGTGTCGCCCGCGGATAGCGCAGGGGAAATACTCCTCCGTAGCTGGCTCTGCAGAAGTCGCAGGACCTGTCCTCTCGACTCATGTTGCTCTCTCCCCAACATGTACTGGGGGCTTCTTCGATCCCCAGTACATCCCGAGCAAAGTCGAAACTACGTCGCTCAGGCCGACGTTCCTTTTTCGTTCCTTAGTTAGCTGACCCTTGACCTCGGTCAGCATTTCAAACGTAGAGCGATGGAGGCGTATTGAAACGTCGCCCCCGGCTCGCCCTTCCTGTGGTTTGCCATTGTTGTGGTGCATTGTGGTAGCTCTACCACATTATCTTTATTAACTTTGCGGTAGAGAAATGTCTCCTGTGGTAGAGGGACTCGAAGAGATCGCCTTCGTCAAGGTCCAAAAGAGGCGGGGAGGGAGTTATTTGGTCACGATCCCTTCTGATGCAGTGAAGCTGTTGGGGCTTGTGGATAACGAACGCATGAAGGTCCTTCTCGATAAAAGGTCGAAGCGCGTCGTCTTTGAGCTCGTGGGTTAGTCAGACGATGTCTTAGCTTCTTGAAGCAGCGTCAAGCAAGGAAGTCTTCTGCGAGGGGTAGGTCGCGCGCACGTCTACTGGTTTTTGATACGACGGAGTGAGACCACCTAGCTGCTTTGCTAGATATAGACGAGCATAGATCCACCCTGTCCTCGCGTGAAGCGCGCGTTTTTTGCGAGAATCTGAGCCACGAAACAGCCTTTGAGCGAATAGGGCTAGACCAAGAAATGCTTTGACTCCCACTATCTACATCAGATACAATACCCTAAAGAGCGCGCAGCGAGGTCGACCGCTACAGGAGAAGGTTGAGAGTACCCCTGAAAGCCACGCGCGGATCCCGCTGATTCGCAATGGTTAGTGATTTGTCGTTTGGGCCAATACCGCACGAGGGCAGCTCAGGATCAACAGTTTGCAGAGGGCCCCTCGCCGTAATCCCCGCCAGAGACAGAACGGCGTACATCACCAGCTATTACAAGGGCACAAGCCTCGCATTAGACCAGATTGTCGCTGAGGTTACAAACGCCCTCGGCCATGAGACCCTTCATCTTGTCCTGCATGACATCCAACAGGATGTGGCTTCAGCTTGGTTTGATGAAGACAACCATAACCTCGATCTCGAAATAGTCCTTGGTTGGGTTCGAACTCCCAGCTATGGCTCTTACTTAACCAGCGAATTGAGTTAAAGTCGCGCGCGCGCACCCGAAGAAAACACCCGATTACGCAACAGAACCCGAATGGTCATTCAAAAGTTTTAATAGACGTTGAGTTTATTGAATGCCGTGGAAACATGAAAACCAATGTTCCGCTCCGCGTCTCAATATTGGCTTTGCTTTCCGAGAGCAGATCGCCGCTTTCATTGGCCGACCTTCACTCTAAGCTGGGAGATGTGAGCAAGTCTGCAGTCTTGCACTGGCTACAATCTCTGGTGGAGGAGAAGGTGATCGTTCGAATCGACGACAACTACGCCCTTCTAGACAAAGCAGCCTACAGCGTCAATCGGGATATTGTCACCCTAAGTTCGATGACAGCAGTAGTAAGCTCCGGGACTCGGGGAACAAGCGCAACACTGTATGGCGAGAGCCTTAAGGAAAAGGTCTCCGCGGATGAGTTCAAGACAGTGACGGACGATTTCATAGATCGCGTCGTCAAGCTCATGTATCCTAACATCAGGTCAATCGAGGCGGCAAGCAAAACGGCTGATGCTGAAAAGCTCGTGGGTTTGAAGTTCAGCGTGGTCCTGAACTTTGACGGCACGAAACTGCTTGCTGCAGGTGGCGAGGACCTCAAGGACCTCACCAAGAGGGCAATGAAACTTCTCTCCAAATACGGGCCGATGAGCGTTGAGGAGATAGCTGCAGAGCTGAAGATCAGCGCGGTCGAAGCTTATCAGGCAACATATCCTCTCCTTTCAACTTCGCTGGCGCAGACAGAAGGCGACGGACGAATCAAGCTGTTGATCAAGGTGGCCGAATAGACATGTCCGCAATCAAGCCTATTCTTCTTGCGACATTCCCGATTTACGCGATGATGAGCTTAATGATAATCACGATGGCAGCTGTCTACGAGGTCGTTGAGGATATCGCAGTCAACCATCCTGATTACTCCCTGTCTGCGCTGAGTTTGCTCTTCTTCGCCATGATTATGATGGTGATCGTCCCTTCGGTGGTGACATCAAGATTCATGAAACGTTACAACCCGCAAGATGCCAGAATCCAACTACCTGCGCACTGGCGGACGGTGATTCTAGACGTCGTTGCATGGGTGCGGACTCATGTCTACTCTCAAATGCTCCTTATGTTCGGTTTCATGGGTGTTTTCGGGGCACTCAGCGGTGCTGCAATCTACTCCCTCAGGGCTATCCAGGCTTCCACTCTGGATTATTTGATAGTAATTCTGGCAGGGGCATTCGTTGGACTCTTTGCGTTCTCAACTGGAAGAGTGTTGTATAGAAGCGCCCTAGCTCCTGTGGATGCGGTGCCAGATGACGGGCTAGATTCGATAGTACGCGCACTCCCAGTCATGGGTCCAAGAAGGATTGAGTTCTTAAAAAAAGGGAGGAGCGACGTACTCTCTCCAAAAGCCAAGAAATTGATGGACAGACTCTACGCGCTTGGAGCCGCCGGACTGGGAATCTCGGCTGCCGCACCTTTTGTGGGCTTCCCTTCCTTAGCCGTTCCAGGCATCTTGTTCGCAACAATCATGATGATGCTGGCCATGGTCGTTGTGTTCGCATCTGCCATCGGCAACAGAAGATCTGTCCTTTCAAGAGCGCTAACCCCTGAATGGAGAGAGGTCGACAAGAAATGATGAGCGTTAGACCCTTCCTGCTTGCAACACTACCCAGCTACCTTCTAATTGCAAGCATGATCTTGAGCGCGATCGGAGTCTATCAGCTGTCCCAGGTCGCGTTCAATAATCCCTTCCCCTCTGCAACTCCTGGGATCGCCGGGTTCGTGTTCTTCGCAATTTTCACGCTGTCGTTTCTGATCGAACTGGCGGTCTACTCGAAGTTAATGGATCAGCTTCAGCTCAGTGAAATCAGGGTGCCGCTCCCCAGACATTGGAAGTCCGTCATACTTGACATTATCTCGTGGTTTGAGGCCCATGAGTCTTGGGAGGCAGGCTTTGTCGTAGGGGGCATCGTAACAATAGGCGCCCTAGGCGAAGCGGTCATCTACGCCATGCAAGCCATACATGCTTCTCTCTTGGCATTTCTAGCAGTAGGATTTGTGGGACTGTTCGTGATTTTCTTTGGGCTGGGGGTGGGTCAGGTGTTAATCAGGAGCACAATATCTCCGGTCGGAGTCCTTTCAGACAAAGAGTTGGATGAGATTGTGTCCGCCCTTCCGAAGTTGACTCAGGAGAACATCGAATACCTAAAGCGGAATCGAACTTTTGTCCCATCGGCTAAGGCTAAGAGGGTTGCCATGATCCTATTCATGGTCGCCCTCGGGGCCCTCGGTGCCTCGTTTGCAGCAATCTACTGGAATTTTGCATCGTTTGGGATGCCTTTGGCCTATCTCGGCGACGCCGCGGCTATGATTGGGGTTGTACTGATTGGATTTCCGGTATCCGGGTCCAAAATCTCATCATTGTCGAGAGTCTTAAACCGAAATACCGACGATTCGGAGCCAGTATAGCAAAATCTTTGTGACACTGCCGCGCGCTAGCAACTCGTCTAGAGAGTCTGACATTGCCCAACATTACCAAGGACCTTCAGCCGTTTCCCTATGACCGAAATAGAAGAAGTGTCGTCATACCTATATCAACTAAGACTGATTATCGAATCTCCGCGCCAAACCCGCAGCAGTCCTGCACCGGAGTCCGCCTTCAATAGCCAAGAGCGTTAATCAGGTTCTCCGTGGTCGAGAGGACGTGCCGTTGAGTGTTAGTGTCTAATGGCTTGCCTTCGTGGCACAACACTCCCCTGGCTCTTCTGTAAGCCTCTGCGGTGGCAAGGAGGATTTCTGGACTCGTCTCGCCGAGAACCTTCTCCAAGTCGCTAACCAAATCATGGAAGTTCTTTCTCTCACGAATTGGCCCATGTCTTCCCTGACGCAACTTCCAGGGGTCAAACCTATTGAGCTGCTTGAGCCTCTTCGCTACTGCCACTTCCTGGGCATTCAACGCGGCCACCGCGACAACCCAGTCGGCATCAAGCCCCAGACGCCCTAAGTCATGGTCCTCCAATTCCTGCAACGCTTGATACCTCTCAACTGCTCGGTTAGCATTCCTAAGTTGACCCTCCAGCGCGTATTTCTCTTGTTGTATCCCAAAGCACCTCTTTCTCTCTTCTTCTAATTCCCTTGCCAACTCTTTCTTCGCAACACGAAGTTTGTTTGCGAGCCCAGCGGTCTGGTCTCTCGGTATCACCCTCCATGCAAGTGCAGTTGGTTCGCCTTTCTCGTCGATGAGCCTCTCTTCTGAAAGCTCTTCGAGCGACTTATTGACGAAGGGACTGTAGTACTTGTAGCTCTGGAGAGTCGACTTCGCATATCGCTTGTCTGCTACGATTGCGTTCGTTAAGGCGTTCCTGTAGTCGGTAGCGGCCAGCAATCCAGCAAGCACAATTCTTGAGTATGGACTCAGCTTAGCGTAGACCTCTCCTTCCTCGTTCATTGGCGCGACCTTCTCAAGTCTACTCTATGTAGTTATTGAGAGAGAGCGCGCCTGCCGCTCGTCTCAAGCGCCTAACATCAGCTGACCCAACTCTTATACAAAGTCAGTTGTCACCACTGGAAGATGATGCGGGGAAGAGACGAGGACGAGACTCGCACTCAGATGACAGACAGGGCACTAAATGAGGCCGGTTGGCCTATCGAAGACTACCAAGAGCGAGTCTCCTACACCACTGCCGCTGTGCGCGAATACGAGACCGTGAATGGGCCCGCCGATTACGTCCTGTTTGTCGAGGGGGTCGCCTTGGGTGCCGTGGAAGCGAAGCGAGAGGCCTTGGATCCTCAAAACGTTCTGTCACAGGCAAGACGATATGCAAGGGGATTCGGAGGGGGTTCCTTCACCTTCCGTGATTATCACTTGCCCTTCGTCTTCTCCACCAATGGCAGGTCGATCTGGTTCCAAGATCTAAGGGACCCTCAGAGCAGGTCGCGCCAGATCGCCAAGTTCTACACCCCTCAGGCGTTGAAGGAACTGCTGTCGAGAGACCAGACCGCCTGGAGGGAGTGGCTTGAGAAGAACCCGAACGCTCACGGCATCCTGAGAGACTATCAAAGGGAGGCCATCGTTGCCGTTGAGAAGTCGCTGATTGCGGGCAAACGGAGGATGCTCCTGGCGATGTCCACTGGAACAGGAAAGACCATCGTCGCCGTCTCGCTGGTCCATCGGCTCCTGAGGTCTGGAGCTGCACGACGCGTACTTTTCCTCGTAGATAGGAGGGCGCTGGCCGCCCAGGCCGTCGGCGCTTTCGCCTCCTTCGAGGTCCAACCTGGGCTGAAGTTCGACAAGGAGTACGAGGTCTACAGCCAGAGCTTCAGACGCGAGGACCTCTCGGAGGAATACAAGTTCAACGCCAAGACCCTGCCGGAGCAGTACCTGCTGGACCCTGACGCCTCAAAGACGTTCGTCTACATCTGCACGATTCAGCGGATGAGCATGTACCTCTTCGGTAAGGAGGGCGTCTTTTCGGAGGCCTCGGGCGAGTCAGACGAGGAGACCGACATAGACAGGCTTCCCATCCCAATTCACGCCTTCGACTTCGTCATTGCAGACGAATGTCACAGGGGCTACACGTCGACAGAAGAAAGCAAGTGGAGGGGCGTCCTCGATCACTTTGACGCCGTGAAGATCGGGCTTACCGCGACTCCTGCCGCGCACACTACCTCGTACTTCAAGGAGATCGTCTACCGATACGACGTCGATCAGGCAGTAAGAGAGGGGTATCTGGTGGATTACGATGCTGTGGACATCGACTCGGAAATAACGATGAAGGGCCTGTTCCTGAAGCAGGGGGAGATAGTCAAGATGGTCGACCCCGTCACAGGCCTAGCTACCTACGACACTCTTGAGGACGAACGAGAGTACGACTCGACTGAGATTGAAAGGAGCGTCACGGCGGTGGACAGGAACCGCAAGATCGTAAAGGAGTTCGCGAGGCATGCCCTCGAACAAGAGAAAGCTCTAGGCCGTTTCCCCAAGACGCTGGTCTTCGCCGTCAACGACCTCCCGTTCACATCCCACGCTGATCAGTTGGTCAACCTCCTCAGAGACGAATTTGGAAGGGGAGATGCGTTCGTCGAGAAGATAACCGGCAGCCCCACCGTTGACAGACCGCTGCAGAAGATTCGAGAGTTCAGGAACCGCCCCGAACCATCCATAGCCGTGACCGTGGACATGCTGACGACTGGTGTGGACATCCCTAGACTTGAGAACCTGGTATTCATACGACCCGTGAAGTCACGGATCCTATTCACTCAGATGATGGGACGCGGGACGAGGAAGTGCCTCGAGATCGGGAAGGACCACTTCACCGTCTTCGACTGCTTTGGAGGGACCCTCCTCGAATACTTTAGGAAGGCAACAGACTTCACCTCAGACCCGCCAACGAAGCCTACCCGGAGCATTCGCGAGGTGGTGGATTCCATCTACGGCAACAAGGATAGGGAGTACAACACTCGGATATTGGTCCGACGACTGTTGAGGATTGACAAGAGCGTGTCAGCCGAAGGAAGGGACATGTTCACCCAATTCATCCCCGAAGGCGACATCTCAGGGTTCGCGCAATCCCTCCCCGAGCGGCTTACGGAAGATTGGACGGGCACGATGGGCGTCCTGAGGAATCAGGGATTCCAAGGCCTGGTCGAGAAGTATCCCCGAGCCCGAAACGACTTCGTAGTCTCGGAGAGCGCGGAAGACACTGTGACCTCGCAGTACATGTTTCGCGCAGCCGACGGAAGAGAGTTGAAGCCCAAGGACTACCTGGAGGCATTTGAGAGGTTCGTCAAGGACAACCCCGACCACATCGAAGCGCTCTCCATTCTGCTCAGCAGGCCAGCGGAGTTCCACACAAACCAGTTGGCTGACCTGAGGAAGAAACTGGCCTCTCGCCCTGAGAGATTCACCGAAGAGAACCTGCGCAGGGCATATCAAAACGAGCTCGCAGACATAATTTCGATCATCAGGCACGCGGCGAAGGGCGAGCCCCTCATGGACGCAACTGAAAGAGTGGACAGGGCCATCGCGAGTGTGAAGCACGGGAAGACGTTCAATCCTGAACAAGAGAAATGGCTTGAGCTGATAAGAGACCATCTAATCAGGAACATAGTCGTAGATAGATCCGACTTCCAGGTGATTCCCTTTTCGAGGCGTGGAGGTTGGGACAAGGCGAACGCCGTCTTTGGCGGTCAACTCGTCCAGTTGATCCAGCGAATCGACGAGGAGATGCTGAGATGAGCGAAGTCGTCAACAAGCTCTGGGGGTTCTGCAATACCCTCAGGCATGATGGCATTGGTTACGGCGATTACATAGAACAACTCACCTATTTGCTGTTCCTGAAATTGTCTGACGAGAAGGGGATAGAACTTCCAAGAGGTTGCGAATGGGCCTCGCTGAGACAGAAGTCAGGGGCTGATCTTCTCGACTCATACTCCGGAGTGTTGCGCACGCTTTCTCACGAGAACTGGATACTGGGTGACATCTTTGCAGGTTCGCTCTCGAAGTTTAGGGAACCGGTCAACCTCAAGAAGCTAATCGGTATGATAGATGAGACCAGGTGGTCAGCGATTGATGTTGACATAAAGGCGGATGCATACGAGGGACTGTTGCAGAAATACGCTACCGAACAGAAAGGTGCAGGCCAGTACTTTACCCCGAGGGAGGCTATCCGAAGCATAGTGCGTTGCATTAAGCCCGACATCAGAGAGAAACGAGATTTCTCGATACACGACCCAGCGTTGGGGACAGCAGGTTTCCTGATAGGGGCCTACGAATGGATGATGAAGCAAACCAACGAAGGGGCGTTGCTTTCACGAGAAGAGAGAGACAGACTCCAGAACAACACCTTTTCGGGTGGAGAACTCGTTCAAGACACTCGCCGCCTCGGTCTGATGAACCTGTTTCTACATGAGATCAGCGCGGACGTCTACCTCGACGACAGTCTTGGGCAGGGAATCGACATCTCGAAGCGATATGACGTGGTCATGACAAATCCGCCCTTCGGAACAAAGGGTGCCGGTGACGCTCCGGAAAGGGACGACTTTACCATCAGGACGGCAAACAAGCAACTTAACTTCCTTCAGCATGTGATGACCATACTCAAGCCTGGCGGACGGGCAGCGATAGTCTTGCCTGACAACGTGCTATTCTCAGAGAACGCCGCCAAGGTCATCGAGCTTCTGTTGACCGACTGTGAGCTCCACACAATACTCAGGCTGCCGATTGGCACATTCACTCCGTATTCACCAGGGGTCAAAGCAAACGTCCTCTTCTTCCGAAAGGGTCTTCCTACGAAGGAGACTTGGATTTACGACCTTAGGACCAATATGGAGAAAGTTGCGATTAGACACCCGCTGACAGCTGATTACTTCACCGATTTCGAAGCTTGCTTCAATGCCCAGCCCCGCAAGGAGAATGAGCGATTTCATAGATGGACAATCGACAAAATCCGAGAGCGTGATTACAACCTCGACATCACTTGGTTGAACGATGAATCCGTCAATAAGCCAGGTGGGCCGGCCGATCCATCTGAGTTAGTCAGCGCGGCCTTGGTCCAATTGGAGATTGCTGTAGATAGTCTCAATGAGCTTTCGCTCAACCTGAATGGGAAGGATGCGGAAAATGGGATATGACGTTATCCCCCAAGGATGGGCAAAAGCGAAGCTCCGAGATGTCTGCGACGTAGTCAAGAAGCAGGTTGACCCGAGCCAATATCCTGAGCAGACATTTAACTATCTGTCTATTGAAAACATAGAGCCTAACACCGGTCGACTAACGAAATTCTCTCCCACCTTGGGCAGAAACATTCGAAGCACGAAACTGGCATTTGCCCCTGGCGACATCTTGTACAGCAAACTTCGACCCTATCTCAACAAGGTGTATTCACCCCAGTTTGAAGGAGTTAGTGCCACCGATCTCATTCCCCTCAGACCAAGACCAGGAATCGCCAGGGACTTCTTGGCTCACTATCTCAGGACTCAAGACGTGACAAACTACGCGAGCAGTCACATGAGAGGTATCCAGCTCCCAAGACTACCAATTGAAGAGCTGATGTCCATTGAGATTCCTCTTCCACCGTCACGAGAGCAAGGACGAATTGTCTCGAAAATGGACGAGCTTCTTAGTGCTCTAAGAATTGCGAGAGAATCCGTGCAGAAAGTCCCGAATCTGATGAGACAATTCCGGAGGTCAGTTCTTGCCTCTGCATTTCGGGGAAAGCTCACAGGAAGGGATTCTGGCGATGAACAGGCATCGGATCTTCTTGGTGAAGACCTGACTGATGTATTGTCCAGCCCTTCACGGGCCGAGGAACCGCTACCGCTAGGTTGGGAATGGATGAGAGTTAGAGATATTGCTGATGTCCGCTTAGGAAAACAGAGATCACCGAGGAATAGGCCAGGAAAGTACGCCAAGAAGTACATCCGAGTAGCCAATGTGTTTCGTGACAGGATAGATCTGCATGATGTCAAGGAGATGGATTTCCCACCACCAGAATCCGAGCGGTATCGTCTCAGAAAAGGGGACCTGCTCTTATGCGAGGGCCAGAGCCCAGAGTTGGTCGGCAGGTGCGCCATCTGGAACGATGAAGTCCCTGAATGTTGCTTCCAAAACACGCTGATTCGCGTTCGCTCCTCAACCGTGATTCCGAGGTATCTCCTGCATGTATTTGCTTACGCCGCAGACAAGGGTGACTTCGCAGAACTCGCCACGCAGGGGGTCAACATAGCCCACTTGGGAGCCACTCGACTTGCAGAGTATAGGATTCCTTTGGCACCCCGTCAAGAACAGTCACGAATCGTTGAGGCGATTGATTCTCTTTTCGAAGAGGGAAAAGTGGTAGAGGACCGAGCTGGCATGGCTCTGGCTATGACCAATCAACTTGAACAGGCAATTCTCTCGGAAGCCTTCCGTGGACAGCTGGTTCTGCAAGATCCCAACGACGAGCCAGCAACCGTGCTTCTTGGGAGAATAAGGAACCAAGACACCAAGCGGCAAGGCAGGAAGGGATCGAGGACCTCCTAATGGCAGGTTTCTCACGATCAGACTTGGAAAAGCTCTTGGCGGACTTCGCAGAATTGGTTGATGATCGAAGATACCGGGAGCTTACGAATGAGGCCGATTTCGTGGCCAGACTTGGTTGTGAACTCCTTCCCGGAGTGAAGGACCTACATTTTGAGATTCCGCTGTCATCTCAGGAAAACTGGTTCCAAGGGATGGCGGTGAAGATAACCCAAGCAAGAGCTTGGCTGAAGGAGGAGTATGACAAGAGCAAGTGGAGAATGGACCTCGCAGTGTTCGATTCGCGGGCGGAAGTAAGGTCATTGACTTGCGTAATCGAGGTGAAGCACTTCAGTGTGCTCGAGGAAGTCGAGAAGGCGGAAGTCGAGGTAGACATCGAAAGACTTCACAAACTGCGCGAGCTTAGAATTGCAAGGCACTGTTACATGGTCGTAGCCTACGACAAGACGAGTCCAACCCGATGTGCGACAATGGCAAGGATTGAGAAGAATAGGCTGATCCAGAAAGTCGTGGTCCCATCAGCAGGTTCCTTTGTCGCAGTGTTCAGGGTCCGATCCTGAAGCGCGCGCTACCACGTGTAGAGTTCAAGTCCCGGCCTCCGCACATGAATTATTCTTATGCCATGCAGCCGAGGTTCGAAGACCGCATCATAATTGTAGGAGGGAGCAGCACAAGCCCGAAAACAAGTAGTCGCGCTCGGTCGGGTAAGAACACTCTGACCCAGATTCATCTACGGCTGGGTCTTGCCGGATTCTTGGAGCTCCTTCAGCCTAGCCTTCTTTATGTCATCGAGCACGTCGGCGACAGATAGGAACTTCTCCTCCCAGCTCTTCTTCTGTCTCTCAAACTCCGCCGTCAACGCCTTGATCTCGTCGTCCTTCTTCATCGCGGCCGTGAGGGTGAGGGCCATCCCGCACTTCGCGCAGATCTCTGCCCCGCTTTCGCACAGGGTGCCGCACCTTACGCACTTCTTGGGAACCTTGGGGGCGTTAGCCGAATCCTCCTTCTTGAGACCGTAGGCCTTGAGCAACGCCTCGTCCGTGTCTCTCCCACTCAGGTGCACGTACATCCGAGACATATCAGAGCCCTGCGTCCATCCAGCGAATTCGCAGAGCTGAGCCTCCGTCATGAACTTCGCCAGGTGAGTGAGGCGCGTGTGCCTGAAGGTATAGGCCGTTACGTCTTTCTGGATGCTGGCCGACGCGGAAAGCCTGCCAATGATCTTGTTTAGCCCGCGCCACTTTATCGCTGTATACTTCGTGTTGTTGCTCAGATCGACCCAGAGGGGCGCGTCACGGGCCTTCAGGGGGTGGTTCTCTATCCAGTTGGCCAGGAGAGGGCCGGCGTTGACGACTCTGACCCGTCTCGCCCCCGTTTTCCCCTTCGCGACGTAGATTATCGCCCCGTAATCGTCGAACTCGACCGAGTTCTTCTTCAGGCTCAGCAGCTCGTGGGGCCTGAAGGCGGTCTCGTACTGGGTCTGGGCCAGGGCCTTATCCCTGAGGTTGGTGCCTGCCTGGAAATAGCGGAAGAGCTCCTCGTCCGTGAGAACATCTTCCGGTCCCACGGTCTCGGCCGGCTCTCCCACTTTGATGCCCTCGACGAATTCGGTGTTCTGCAGCCATCGGAAGAACCGCTTCGTAATCCTCCTGTAATCCGCCTTGGTCCAGTCCTTGAAGTCCTCCTTTGCGTTGATCTCTCCGATCACGCGGACGAGGTCCTTCCTGGCCGCCTGGTCGAACGGCTTGCGAAGCCACCAGTCGGACACGTGCCGGAGGATGGACCTGTGCTTGTCGAGCCTTTTGGAAGTCATCGGGGGCAGGTCGTCGACGAACTCCTCGATCAGCTTCTCGTTGCACTCCTTCCAGCTCTCCAGCTGGGCCGATTCGACGCTTTCGCCCTTTCTGGCTGTCTCGTCCAAGCATTTCACCCGAATAACGGCGTAAAGGTACCCCGGCTTTTAACCCATGGTGTATGAGCCGGCGGAGGGCTTTGCTCCCTCGACCCCGCGCTTACGAGGCGCCTGAGCCCCAAATGGAGTGCTCTGCTGGGCTGAGCTACGCCGGCACAATCTCGACCCGTGCTGTCAGCCGTTAAAGCCGTTTTCCCCGGTGAAAGGGTTTTTAGAATTCCCGAACACGGCGTCAGAGTCGTGCGGGGGTCGCCCAGCATGGTCAACGGCGTGGGACTGAGGCTCCCATCCCTTAGGGGTTCGTGGGTTCGAATCCCACCCCCCGCACCTTAGGCCATGGGGACAAATCCTGGTTCTACACTGATGGCGCGCGCACGCCACCAGGATCGTTGTTTCCAATCTGGTTCTTCAGTTATAAGACCAAGACCAGTCGACTACGTCCGATGGTCGCTAGAGTGATAAGGCGGCTAGAGGGGATAACCTACTGGGTCGTTAGTGACAGAGAGGAGATTCGCAGATTCATCAACACCAACGTCAGACGAGAATGGGAAGAGGATAACAAGAATGACGGAGTAGATTCTCGCAAAGATGACTGGTTACTAAACCTGTCACGAAGAAAGTGGCAACTGCGAACATTTTCCATGGACATGGTGAGACTCAACCCCGCAATGATGGCCAGGTCAAGTTTCACGACGGAATTGAATCAAAGGAGCAAAGAGATGCGTCGTTCCTTGACGAGTTTCGGGATTGTAGTTTGGCCTCTTGTAATAAGAGGCGAAGATCACGAGTTAAGAGACGGCTATTGCAGGTTCACGACCCTTAGGAACCTGGGGATAAGCAAGATCTTTGCCTACGTCGGTTCCGAGCCAACGAGTTAACGTGGTCCCCTTCAAACCCACCAAGACTGCTGGTTCGGATTCGGCCGACCAAGTCGGGCCTCATGAGTTCTTGCCAACTAGTTGGTCACAAGGTTTTATGCCAATGGTTTTCTCATTAAGGATGTAGTAGGCTCTCGTGGTAGCATGATGGATGATGAAATTTCGAGAGAGTGGGATGAGGCTTCAGAGCCTTGGGCAGACTTCGTTCAGAAGGGCAAGGACTACTTTCGGGATGAAATGAATAACCCTGCTATGATGAGGATGATAGGGATTGTAAAGAACAAGCAGCTCTTGGATTTGTCCTGTGGTGAAGGATACAACACAAGGATTCTAGCCAAAAAGGGGGCCGAAGTAATTGGTGTGGACTTCTCAAAAGAGCTGATTAGACTTGCAAGACAAAGGGAGAAGGGAGACAGGTTAGGGATAAGATACTACGTGTCAGACGCGGCTGACTTGAAGGAGTTAGATTGCGAGCGTTTTGACTTGGTGACATGCTTCATGGCACTTATGGATATTGAACGCTATGAGGAGGCCATTTCAGAAGTCGCCAGAGTTCTAAAGAAGAACGGAAGATTCGTCTTCTCCATCACTCATCCTTGTTTCGAATACGGTGATGCCGTGAATGGAGAACCAATCGCAGAGTGGAAATACGATGAAGGGAAAAAGAATGCAGAAGAGAGAAAGGCGGGCCACTTGGAAGTAAAGAGATACTTCGGCATCACCAAGACTGAAGTCTCATGGGACATGAAGAGGCTTGTTAGGCCCTTCCGTACAACCTCGTTCCATAGGACTCTGACCGACTATTTCCAAGCACTACACAAGAACGGATTCGTAACTACAAGACTTGTCGAACCAAAGCCTACATCGAAAGGAGTATCAGAGTATCCTTCACTCAGCAAGCACTCACTCATCCCGCACTCGATAATCATCGAAGCAACAAGAAACTGAATGTATGGATATCGGTTTGGACGTAGAATCTACTCCAGGGGAGAAAAGGCAAATCGGGGCGGAGCAAACACTGTCCCAACGCAATCAATCCCCATACTTTTCTACGGATTCAAATCCGGCCCAACTCATGTGCTTGGGAGGGCTCGCATCCATAAACAAAGAGAGCCTCAGCGGATTCGAACTTACTCAGCGGACGCGCGCGCGGGGTGGCAGTCGCCTGCCTAGACGGTCAGTTCTTGGTGGCCAGTAGCGAGGTCTTCGAGCAGCTTGTAGGTCTTCAATGCGTCCTTCTCTTCGACCACGACGATGGCGTGCGGGCTGCAGGTGATGTATTCGATAAGGTTCACTCCGCTCCTCGCGAGATGTGTGCTGATGGTGGCAACCACACCAGGGATGTTGATCACGGAGTCAGAAAGGGAGATTACAATTTCCGCCAGATCGGTCGTTATCTTCAGGATGCGCTTCTTCGGGACCACGGCCTTCAACTTCTCCAGATTCTTGTAGTCGGTGACGACCTTCACTGTCTCGATGCCTGAGACGATGTGAAGGGTCTCACCTCTGGAGTAGTCGACCTCTGCCGAGAATCTTGCCAGGGCGCGGGGGATCTTCGGGTCGTTCGTGAGAGCCACGACGACGATCTTGTTCTTCAGGGTCAGCTTCAGCACGAGTCTGGTCATGGCTTCACGTTCGCCGATTCGATCCTGGGCAGTGTACCGCTTGACTAGGCTGATAGACTGCCCTCCATCCGTGGTTCCGGTTCCTTTGACCTTCCCCTCCCATGGCATCTCCACTCTGTATACATCGATTGGGAACGTCACGTTCTTGAGGTTCTGCGAAGCGAGCCTGATCAGCCCGTAAGGTATCTTGTTCCTGACCTGGTCGTAGACCTGCTCCGAAATGCACACTTGGCCGCCTTCGGCCAGAGGTTCAATCCTGGAGGCGATATTGACCGCGTCTCCATAGACGTCTCCCTTCTGATGGATGACGTCTCCGATGTGTATCCCGATCCTGACCAGCAGCCTTCTGGCTGCCCGAAGATTATAGTCGTGTAGAACCTTCTGAACCTCTATTCCGCATTCGGTGGCGTCGAGGGCACTTTCGAACTCAACCAAGAACGCGTCACCCATAGTCTTGATTTCATGACCTCCGTAACGCTCAAAGATTGGTCTGACCAGTTCCCTGTGCTTCCTGAGAAGTCTCAAGGAGAGTGACTCGTCCCGCTGGCTGAGTGCCGTGTATCCCACTATGTCGGTGAACATTATCGCCGCAAGTCGACGACCAGAACGGGACAAGTTGAACAGGATGGGAGCCAAACGTTAAGGTTAAAACAATTTTCCGCTCGGCGAGGCCTTGGAGCTGGCATAGAGGAGACTTCTCTATCTCTTCTTCCCATATCAGGCACAGTCTTCTATTCACAGCGCCTCCGTGGCTCGACCATGTGACCCCTGATCAGATTCCGTGCTTGAGTCAGCAAGGAGTCAGTAAGAAAAGGCCTCTTGTCCATACTCCATCGCAGACCAGCATGGGCACAAGGACGTCTCTAACATAGCCGGTCCGACTAGGGTCTTGCCATCCGCTCATATTCGACTACGGCGTTTTCCTGGGCTCTTTCTATGAAGAGAGGTTTGATGCGTCTCAGGATTCTGGTAGCCTCCTCCGCGGTGACGCCCCGGTCCTTGATCAGATATGCCGCGAGAGCGCATCCCGTCCTTCCCTCTCCTGCGAGACAGTGGACCAGGGTCGGTCTGACCGCTTTGACCTTGTCTTGAATGAAGGCAGCCGCCTCTTCGAGGTTGGCGGTTCCAGGCGCCAGATGATCCCTCATGGGGATGTGGCGGACTTCTAACTCAAGTCCATCAAGCCACCGGCTCGGCAGCGAATTCTCTGTGAGCGTCAGAATTGCCCTGATCCCCTGACCACGGAGCCACTCTAGCTGACCTCTGGAAGCTGGATATCCCGAGCCGGCGAGCATACCCTTCTCGATCCATACGAACCCAGTCGGCTGCTCCGCAATCCTCGCTCTGAGCTTCCTGAGGAAGAGCCCCCCAGTGCCCAAGCCTATTCACTGCTTCGATTGGAAAGTGATGGCGATGATGCCTTCAGCTTTCAAGGACTTCGAGCTTTCCGTACCTTCCGACGTTGAGCCGGAGCTCGCCCCTGAAACTGTTGGTGTAGCCGTTGGTGACCCTAACCTTCGAACCCTGCTTGACCATGTCAATCTGATCGTCCCACAGGGACAGCTTGATTTGCCCACTCTCGTCCTTCAGCATGCAGTCGGCGACCCTTGCCTGGTCCCCGGTCTTCAGATTTACGGTTCTGGGGTCGGCCATCTCGGCTATCTCGCCTTCGGCGTCGACCCTTCTCATGCCGTCGCGCAAGTCCTTTACGTTCATGTATGTCCTCGGTCGGCCCGGAGCCATATATAACATTGAAGCGTCTGGCAGGACTCTCGAAACCGTTTAATCGGAAACCCCTTTCGGGTCGTCCATAATGCCACCGAGCCTAGCGAATTCAGGGCTCATCGTGCTTGCATTCGCCATTCCCCTGCTGCTCGTGATTCTGCTGATGCCGAGATTCACCAGGTACATGGTGAGGTCAGGCAAGGTCGTTGATGATGTACACAAGCGCCCCCCGACCAAGGTTCCATTTCCGGTCGGTCCTCTGCTATTCCTCGGCGCGCTGGCGGGCGAGGTCTTCGCATTTCTCGCCTTCGGTTCGCTCGTACCGCTGGCTGTAATCGGATGCACCGGAGTGGCCTTCGTAATCGGTCTTGCCGACGACCTGTATGTCCTGGGCGGCAAGACGAAACCCCTGCTCCTGTTGCTTGCCGGAGTGCCCATGCTGACCCTGTCAATTTTCCAGAGCGACCTCTACTCGTCGCACCTGACCTTCCCGCTCCTAGGGTCCATCGGCGAGCACTTCATCATCTACGCTTTGCTGATCATCATCGCCTTCCCGATTGTCGCCAATGCGTTCAACATGATGGATTCCTTCAACGGGCAGATCTCTGGTTTCACGTTGTTGGCTTCCTCCGCCCTGCTCTTCGGGGTCGTTCTGCACGCTGTCTTCACTCCTGGCTTCTCGCTGGCCCGCGTGGCTTCAGTGCTACCTCTGGTCGCGGTGTCTGCAGGCTTCTTCCTCTTCAACAGGTATCCATCGAAGGCCTTCGACGGAGACAGCGGAAGCTTGATGTTTGGAACCATGTTCGCAGCTCTGGCGATAACCGGAGGCGTCGAAATCGCAGCGATGATTGCGATAATCCCGGCGATTCTCAACTCCTTCTATACGCTCTCCAGTGCTCGGGGCTTCGTGGAGAGGCGCAGGATGGCAGCCAGACCCACCCGTCTAGGCGATGATGGAAAGATGTACGCCTCCCTGGATCCTTCCTCGCCTAATACCCTAATCAGACTGATCTTGTTGTCTGGGCCGCTGGACGAAAAAGACCTGGTAAGAGGGATACTCATCCTCACCGCAGTCGCCTGCCTCTTGTCGTGTGCAATCTCCGTCCTTACATGGGTGTATTGAGATGAAACTCTCACCGCTCATAGGGATCGAGGTGGCAGCCTTCCTTCTGATACTAGGCGAGACGTATCTGCTATTTGCGATAGTGGTCCCACTGTCTCCCCATGTTCCACACGATCTTGCAGGTTATACCGCGACCACGCTGCTCAAGATCGTCCTCACCTTCGGACTGGGCGTCCTCTGGCTGGCTATGATGGTCTTTCTGACTCGCCTCTACGTGAGGTCAAGGCTCAGGAGCCCGACTCCCACTTCTTCATCTTGACGTCGAACTCCTTCCGCGTATAGACCGTCCTTGCAGGGATGCCCATTACCACCTTCCCGCTCGGCACATCCTTCGTCACCACGGCCCCCATGGCTACTACGGCCCTCTTCCCTATCCTGACTCCGGCCTTGATCACGGCCCTCGCGCAGATTACCGCGTCGTCCTCAATCGTGACGCCGATCATCCTCTTGCTTGGAGGGTACGGGTCGTTGGTGAGGACGACCGCGGGCCCGATAAACACATTCTTCCCGATCCTCGACATCGGTGGGATGTAGACGCTCCCCTCGATCTTCGTCCCACTGCCAATCACCACGTCGTAGTCCACGTGCGCCAGCGACCCTATCTTCACGTTGTCGCCGATTACGGTCTTTGAGCCCACGTAAGCGTAGTGCCAAATTCTCACGTTCTTTCCGATCTTGGCGTCGGGAGCGATTGTGTTAGTGGGCTTCTTCATTCTCTCAGCTCAGGTAGATTGGCGTCCCCGAAGAGCTAGAAGCGAGGACCGCCTCAGCAACCCTTGTAGTCCTCAGCCCATCTTCCCCGGTAACGAGCGCTTTGCGTCCTTCTGTCAAAGCGGCCACCCATTCTTTGAGCTCCAACACCAAGGGCTCCTGGAAAGGCCTGCTGGGGACCGTCGTCATGTTCCTCTCGTGCACGCTGGTCTGCTGTGTGACAAAGTCGACATCGATTACTGCCCCCGAGAAGACGGCGGTCAGCGTTCTCACTCTGTTTGGGGTTATCCAGTTGGTCACGATGAATGCTGTCTTGTTACCGGAGAATCCCAGCAGGATGGTCGCGAAGTCTTCATGGCGGAGCGGGGGATAGAACGCCCCGACTCTGGCGAAGACAACCTTCGGTTCCTCGGTGAAAAGCCATCTCGCTGTGTCTATGTCGTGAACTGAGGCGTCTTTCACTATTCCGACGTCGACTATCCCCTCGCTTCTTCTGTTCTCCCTGTGAAATTCAAGCAGAATCGGGTCCCCCATGTTCTTGTTTGAGATTGTCTTCTTGAGTTCGCTGATGGGGGGGTTGAATCTCTCTATGAACCCGACCGTCAGCGTTCTGTTGGAAGACTTCGCCGCCTCAAGAAGTCTCTCTGCCTCGCTCGAAGTAGTCGTCATCGGCTTCTCGACGAATGTGTGAAGTCCGGCGGCCAACGTCTTGGATGCCATCGAGAAGTGTGTGGACGCAGGTGTGCAGATGTTCGCTGCGTCGAGCCGCTCCTTGGCGATCATATCCTCGACTGAGGCGTACCCCGGCACTCCGTACCGCTTTGAGAATTCGGCGAGCCTGCTCTGGTCAAGGTCGCAGATTGCGGCGAGGCATCCCAGCTCGCTGAGGACCCTGACGTGGTTCTTGCCCCAACCGCCGGTCCCGACGACTCCGATTCTGGTCATTCTTCGCAGTGCTCCAGCGCAGCGCGATATATGGTTATTCGATTCACTCTCTTTTCAAGGCCGGGGTGGCAGAGACCAGAGTTAGTTCGACGCTTCTTCGACCCTTCTTCGCTTGCTTCGCGGCCTCTTGGTCCTCCTTCGAACACGCTATCAGGACGTTGTGCTTGAGCGGGTCGATGACTTCAGATCCCCCTTTCAATTCGGAGCCGGGGATTATGTTGACGTCAGTGACATAGTCCCGGAGTCTTTGTTGGATGCTTTCAGCCACCTGCAATCTCTCGCCGCGCATCTCGTACCTATCCAGGCTCCAGACGAGGCCGATCTTGGTCCTGCTCGCCTTCAGCTCCTTTTCCTTGAGCAGCTCCCTTGTCTCGTCCACGACGTATCTGACGTAGTTCTCCAGCCCCTTCTGGGTGGCACCGGCAAGGTAGGAAATCGACTCTCCTGTCTCTTCGCTCGCCTGGATGGCCTTGAGCTCGTACAAGTACTTCGTGAAATCGTCGATGTAGACATCGGATACCTTTTGGAGCGTGACCTTCGCTTCCCTTGCCCTCCTCGCCAGCTCAATTTCGGTCATCCAGGCTATCGCAACCTCAAGCACCATCGCCGCGTACTCGAGCTCCGCAGAAAGAATGTTCTGGGAGTTATTGGTGAATCCGAGCGCCTGAAGCTGGCCCTTCTCGGGCGACCCCGCTGTCGAGATCACCGCTGGCTTGGTCTCCTGGGGCCTGATGGGCATGTATGCGTAGGTCAGCGTCGAGCCCAACTTCAGCCCTGTCTGCTTCTCGACCAGCATTATGTTCTCAGAGTTCCCACCCGGTCCGGTTGGGAGAAGGTTGACCAGCGTCACACTCTTCGAAAGATACTTCGATAGGTCCCTCAGTTTGGATGTCGCCTCGACCAGCGACTCGTCGGAGGGTCGGCGAAGCTTGGGAGTGAAAAAGATCACCTGGGCCTCCGGCAGGACCTGACCGAGCGGCTTCAGGCTCAGCAGTGGTTCTCCGGCCATCAACACATCGAGCCTTGGGTTCTTCTTTAGGAACGGCTGATCGACTTCCATGGCCATCTGCAGGGTCTCGTCGACGATGGTGACCTGAGCCTTTTCGACGAGCTCGGCCGCGAGTCGATAACCTTCACTGGTGAGCCCGTACATCGCGACCTTGATCTTTGGCAAGAGCTTGACGGCGGCTGGTTGTTTGACCATAATTAAACTTCGGACGGGCCGATGCTTGCTACAGGAAAGCACTGACGTTCCGCTGACGCACCATTAGTCGGGATAGGAGTTTCTATTCTCTGCGACTTCTCTCGGGTCGAACCACTTCCCTCTTATCTTGCCAACGAGGTACAGCGAACCCGTCGCGCAGACGATTCCCTTGTCTCCTGCAATTCCCAGGGCCGTGTCCATCGCCGACAATGGCTCAGGGTCGACCAGAGAGGGGACGCTCGTCAGCTTTCCTGCGAGCTTCCTTAGCATTTCAGGATCGATTGGTTTCTTGCCTCTGACGGTAGGGTTGGTGAAGATGAAGCATCGTGCCTTTCGGGCGAGGGCTCCGATCATCCGACGTGCGTCTTTCCCTTCTATGAACCCGATGACGAAGGTCACCTTCCTTTCTCCGAAGACCTCGTCGAGGACGTTCATGAGGACCCCGACCTTCTGGACGTTGTGTGCCACGTCAAGAATGACCGGAGGCTTCTCTTGGACAACCTCAAAGCGTCCTGGCAGGCGCGCCTCCGCTAGCCCAGCCCTAATCGCGCGCTCGTCGACCTCTCCGACCGTCCTCCTTATCTGGTCAGCTGCCGTGATAGCCACGGCGGCGTTCATCGCCTGGTGTCTGCCTACCATTCTCGCCCTGACCCTTTGGAGTCGCCTGCCTTCTGATCTGTAGTCGAATTCTGTCCCGTTGAGGCAAACCCTCGTGACCCTGACCTTGAAATCGCGCCCCAGGATGGATAGTCTGGAGCCCCTCTGTTCAGCCTCGGATGAGATAATGTCCAGGGCGCCCTTCTGCCTGACTGCAACCACGGAGGGAACGCCGTCCTTTATGATTCCCGCCTTCTGGTGCGCTATGACATCAATGGTCCCCCCCAGAAGCTCGGAGTGATCCATACCCACGCTCGTTATCACTGAGACCTCGGGCTTCAGCACGTTCGTCAGGTCCTCTCGCCCTCCCACCCCAGCTTCCACGACCCCACAGTCGACCCTCTCCTCTGCGAAACTGAGGAGGGGTAGGAGCTTCGTGACCTCGCTCCACGTCACTGGGCCGTATCGCGAGTACTCGTCCGGCGTCATGCCTTCCAGTATGGGCTTCACCCTCTCAATCAGCCCTGCGTAGTCGATGCAGCTGATGTACCTCCCATCGAGAGTTATGTTCTCCGTCGCCGACTGGACATAGGGCTTGACGTGCACCCCCACGTGCAAGCCGGAGGCTCGCAGAATCTCGCCTGTCATCAGCGCAACCGACCCTTTGCCTGAAGTCCCGGCAACATGGACCGATCGGAACCTTCTCTGGGGGTTTCCAAACCTGTTCAGGATGAGCTTCCATCTCTCCGAGCCCGAGGCAGGCAGGAAGGACTCAACGTATTCGATGGCCCTAAGGTAGGACGAATAGGGGTCGTGGGACATTCGAGTCGGCTCTCTCGGACCACCCTTCTCGGATAAGTCTTCCACCGCTAACTCCTGCGAGGGTCGTCGATCTGGCTACGCCAGTCGCTCCTTCCCGACGTAGACGCCTCTTCCTCTAACGATCCTGCCCATCACCAATGCCTTGAACCCCTCTCTCCTGCAGATTCTGATTGCCTCCTCAGCCCGGGATGCCGCAAGGATGACGCAGAGCCCCACTCCCATGTTGAAGGTCGAAAACATCTCTCTTTCAGACAGCTCGCCTTCTTCAGAGATCATCTCAAACACTCGCTGGCGCTCGGCCACGTCCAATCTGAAGGAGAGGTCCTTGGCGCCAGTGAGCCGCGTGAGCTTCGTGAATGCCCCGCCGGTGATGTGAGCGAGTCCATGGACTTCGAGCCTGTTCAACAGCCTAAGCGCCGGGCGGACGTAGATCAGCGTGGGAATCAAGAGCTCGTCTCCCAGTGTCTGTCCGAGATCGGGTATGAAGTCATTCAGCGAATGCTTCCTGGCGAGGATTTTTCTGGCCAGTGTGTATCCATTGGAGTGAAGCCCAGAGCTTCTCAGGCCGACGACCGCGTCGCCTGCCTTGATCGCAGAGCCGTCTATCACTTTGGCCTTGTCGACGATCCCGACGCCCATTGAGGCAAGGTCGAAGCCATGCCCCCCGATCCCTTTGATCATCTCGCCCAGAATCGCGGTCTCGCCTCCGACAATCGGTGCGGCTGCTTCCTTTGCGCCCGCGACAAGGCCTTTCATGATCTCCTTTACGAGCAGGTCCTCTTCTCGCTCCAGGGCGAGGTAGTCAAGAAGGGCGATAGGCTCTGACCCGAGACAGATCAGGTCATTGACCGTCATCGCCACGCAGTCGATCCCCACCGTGTCGTACTTCCCCATCGCCTGTGCCACCAGAACCTTGGTCCCCACTCCGTCTGTGTGAAGCGTCAGGGCATGGTCCCCGCCGAGGTCAATCATCCCCGAGTAGTGCCCGATTCCAATCAGGGGGGCGCCGACGCCAGTCTTCCTGCTGCGGTAAGTCTTGCCTAGGCCCACGGCCATCAAGCGCTGAAGGTCCCTGACCTTTCTAATGTCGACTCCGGCCTTCGCGTATGCGTCCTTGGCCGCTGCCCCACACCGCCTGTCAGAATTTGCGGCCCGTCAGCCTCTCATATGCGCTGACGTACCGGCCACTCACTTCTGAGACGAGGCTCGCAGGCAGTTTGGGAGGTGTCGGGGGCTTAGACCCCGTCTTCCTGGAGTCGTCGAGGCTCTTCTTGTACCCGACTGAGATTAGCCAGTCTCGGATGACCTGCTTGTCAAAGCTCTCCTGAGCCTTCCCCGCCTTGTAGGATTCTGCTGGCCAGAGCCTGAACTCGTCCGGCCCTATCGAGTCTCCCAGCACGACCTCGCCCTGTTCGTCCTTTCCGAATTCGAGCTTGACATCGGCGAGTATGAATCCTGCCTTCTTGGCGGCTGCCGACAGCTTCAGGTAAATCGAAATGGAGACATTCCTTACCTCTTCGAGCTCGGCTGCGCGCATCCTCTTCTGTTCGAGGATTTCGGCGGGTGAAATTGGGACGTCCTTGGTGTCCGACTTCGTCGTGGGATCGAAGTAGGGTTCGGGGAGCTTGGCGGCCATCTCCTTCGTAGGAAGGTTAGAGACATCCCCTGCACGGGTCCGCTCGTAGAGGCTGCCATACAGATAGCCTCTGACGACGCTTTCGACCGGGAACATCTGGAGCTTCCGCACGACCATCTTGTCGCTTCCCTCGAGCCTGACCATGTGATTCCTCACTCCGAGCGTCTCGAACCAGTATGCCCCCAGTCTACAGAGGACCTCTCCCTTTCTAGGAATGAACGAAGGGAGAATCACATCGAAGGCTGATACGCGGTCAGTGAAATGGAAGAGGAGATGCTTCGCGTCCAAGTCGTAGATGTCCTTCACCTTCCCTGAACGGACGAACCTCCCCAGCACGGTCATCTCCAGTCCCTCCTCATCGAGTCCAGCTTTGCCGAGATTTTTTTGTCTCTAACGGCGAGGATTTCGGCGGCCAGAATCGCGGCGTTTCTTCCGTTGTCTACTCCCACCGTTGCCACGGGTACTCCCGGAGGCATCTGGGATATTGAAAGGAGAGAGTCCAAGCCTCCTAGCTTCACCCCGACTGGGACTCCGATTACGGGCCTCGTGGTCTGGGAAGCCATGACTCCAGGCAGATGTGCGGCTAGCCCGGCAATTCCGATGAAGACTTTGGCCTTGGACTCGGCGAGAAATTCGCGGACAGCATCCGGGTTTCTGTGCGCAGAGATGTACCTCACCTCGAAGGAGACCCCGAGTTTCTCCAGCATCTTCGCCGTGTCTTCAACGACCGACTGGTCGCTCTTGCTCCCGGCGAGCACCGCTACGGCGATGTCTTGTGCCAATTTAGGCCTCCACCTTTTCGCCAATGCGAAGGACTCTCCGTTCGGTCACAATCGCCTTGAGGGGAACGTCGTGCTTGGCTTCCGGTATCCTATTCACCCGTTGGAATTCGAGGCCCAGCCCCATAGTCACCGCAGACACCTCGAGCCCTGCTAGGGCGCTGTCAAAATATCCTTTGCCGTAGCCAATGCGGTAACCCCTGTCATCCCATGCGACAAGCGGCACCAGTATGAGATCTGCTTCCACTAGGGGCACCAGCCTCAAAGGCTGGCTGATTGGTTCAAGCACCCCGAAGTGTCCAGGGGCGAGTTCCCTTTCGAAATCGCGCAACTCCGAGAAGACCAGACTATTGCTCTCGGGCTGGCTCAGCGGCACAAGCACGCGCCTTCCCGTCTCTAGCGAGTGCCTGATTATGCCCTCGGTTCTCACTTCATCGCTCTTCGACACATAGGTGGCAATGATCTTGGAACCCTTGTATTCGGGAGACAAGACTACGTTCTTCATTACCGCGCCACTGAGATCCAGTAGTGCTTCACGAGTGAGTCCCTTCCTGGCCCTCAGGGCGGCCTCCCGCATCTCAGTCTTGCTGGGGAAAGTCATCCCTTACCCTGCCACCATCACCGTCTTCGTAGAGCTTGTTTGGTTGATGGCGGCCAAAACGGTGTTCTCAAGAAGCATCGCCACAGTCATGGGACCAACCCCGCCCGGAACCTTTGTGATATAGGACGCCCTATGCGAGACAGGCAAGAAGTCCACATCTCCAATCACCTTGCCGTCGATCCGGTTCATAGCAACATCCACCACAACTGCCCCTTCCTTCACCATGTCTATCCCCAGCACGAAGTCGGGCCTCTTTCCCACTGCCGAGACCAGAATGTCTGCACTTCTTGTCAGCTCAGCAAGGCCCCTCGTCTTCGAGTGGCACATGGTGACCGTCGCGTCCTCTCCCATCAGGAGGTGGTACAGCGGCTTGCCTACGAGCATGCTCCTGTTGATGATGACGGCATGGGACCCGCGGAGCCCGATTCCGTAGTGCTTCAGTAGCGCCATGATGCCCTTTGGTGTGCAGGGGAGCAGGGATTCCTGGCGATAGACCAGCCTGCTGACGTTTTCAGGGGTCAGCCCATCGGCGTCTTTCTCCGGTGAGATCCGTGCTAGGACGGCGGGGGCAGACAGATGAGCCGGAAGGGGCATCTGCACGAGTATGGCGTGGACGTCGCTCCTTGAGTTGAGCTCCGAGATCAACGAGCCGATGCTCTCCTGAGTCGAACACGCGCTCAGAGAGTGATTGGTCGAGGCAATCCCGATTTCATTGGCCGCCCTGTGTTTCGTGGCCAGGTACATTCTGGAAGGACCGTCGTCCCCCACCTGTATCGTCTCGAGCCTGGGCTGTATGCCCATTGCCTTCAGCTGCTCGACCTGACCCCTTAGGCGCTCCCTTATCTGGCGGGCCAGCGCACTGCCGTCCATGACGGTCGCCGTCACCCGACGACCACCCTCCGTCCGTCGACCCTGAGCTTGCCGCTCACGAAAAGCTGAATCGCCTTCGGCAAGAGCTGGTGTTCTTCCTTGAGAATCCTCTCCGAGAGTGATTCTTCGTCGTCGTCTTCTCTTACTTCGACCGCCTTCTGAACTATTATCGGTCCGGCATCGACTTCGGGCACCACGAAGTGTACCGTGCATCCGGACACCTTCACTCCATAGTCAAGTGCCTGCTTCTGCGCATGCAACCCCTTGAACGCGGGAAGAAGGGCGGGATGGATGTTCATCAGCCTCCCTGAGAACTCACTGACGAATTCTGCGGAAAGGATCTTGTCGAACCCCGCCAGAACTACAAGCCCAGCCGAAGAAGTGATGCCGTGCCTCCTGAGACACTCGATAACGAGCCTGTCGTACTCCGATCTGCTCAGCCTAAGGCTACCGACGTCGAAGATCTCCGTCTCGACACCGAACCTCTTGGCTACTTCGATGGCCCTGACGCCGGCTGTGCTGCTGATTGTGACCGCTACCCGGGCGTCCTTGATTCGCCCCTCGTGTATTGAATCCAGTATTGCTTCGAGATTTGACCCCCTGCCGGAGACGAGTACGCCTATATCAAGGGCCAACCCTTCGCCTCCCCTCGGTCTGAAGCGGAAGCATTGTCTCGAGCTTCGAATAGTCTCCATCCACGCAGGCGAAGCAGAGCTTCGCCTTTGGGATCCCTATCGCGTTGGACATCCCATCTATGTCGTTGTAGAAGAACTTCTCAGCGCCGAGCGCAGAGCCAACCTTGGCGGCGAGCTCCTTCGGCTCCGCTTCGTCCTCGGCCACCTGGTGCGCCAGCAGCTCGTCGCGCGTTGGGAAGTCTATGCCCATTCTGCACGGGTGTCTTATAGGCGGGAACGTCACCGCCATCTTTACGCTCTTGGCGCCCGAGCGTCTGAGAGACCTGATCAGCGTTCTTGCGCTCGTCCCTCGGACGACGCTGTCGTCTATCACTATCACATCCTTTCCGTCGATTACTTCCCTTATCGGAATGATCTGCTTGACAACCTCCTCCCTGCTCTCCTGCCTGGGTTCAATGAAACTTCTGATGCTCCCTTTCCGCCTGTACCTGTCCTTCATGAGGCCCTCATCCATCGGGATTCCGCTGACCAGCGAGAATCCGAGCGCAGCTGGGCGCGCTGAGTCCGGAACAGGGACAATCACGTCTCCCCGGGCCCGGAGCTCTTTCGCCAGCGCCTTCCCAACCCTCTTTCTCGATTCGTAGACGCTCACTCCATTCATCCTCGACGATGGGTGTGCGAAGTAGGCGTATTCGAAGGAGCAGAAGGCAGAGTCAACCTTGGGCGCGAACCTGAAAGAATCCAGCTTGCCGCCGCGCCCTAGCATCACCATCTCCCCGGGTTCGATGTCGCGAACCAGCTCGGCCTCCACCGCCGAGAGGGCGCAGCTTTCAGAAGCGACGATGTGGGTGGCTGACCGTTCATGCCATCCGAGCGTGAGCGGTCTGTATCCTCTTGGGTCTCTGACGGCAAAGGCGTCTCCATGGCGGTTGAGGATGGCGAAACAGTATGCCCCTATGAGCTCCCTGCCAAGCTTCTCGAAGGAAGAGAACCAGTCGTTCCCATCCTTTAGGAGCTGGAGAAGTCTAAGCCCCACAATCCTCGTGTCAGACTCGCAGGAGACGGAGCCTGGTTCCCTTGACACAGAGGCGGCAATCCCCTCGACATTGACGATCGTTCCGTTGTGGGCAATCGAAAACTCCTTGTCTATCTGGATCGGGTGCGCGTTGTTGAGGCTCGTCCTGCCTTTCGTCGAGTACCTGACGTGCCCTATCCCTGCGCTGCCGCTGTATCCAAGGATCTCATCCTCGAACTCCCTCCATTCAGCTGCGAGGCCCAGACGCTTGAAGACCGGTCTGTTCGGGATCGCGAAACCCCAAGACTCCTGTCCTCTGTGCTGCAGCGCTTCGAGGGCTCTCAGAATCTTGGGAACGACGTTTACGCCCCGGGCGGATTGGGCAGCCACGATCCCACAGGCTTCCTTCAAACGGTCTCCCCCATGCTTCGCGGGAGACTGGACTCCCACACCTCAGCCATCTCGTGGACGCCGATAGCGACCAAGCTCTTCCCGCCAAGAGAAATCGTCAGGTCGTGGCCCTTGACGGTGCCTATCATCGCGTGAGGGACTTTGCCTTCGGCCAGCATCCCTTCTGCAACGCTGGTCCTGTTGTGCTTCACGGTGACGACGTAACGACCGTGGCTCTCTGAGAAGAGGAGACCGGCTGAACTCATGGAATCCCTCGGCGCCTTCTGCAGGTCCACCTCTGCTCCCATGGATGCCGGAATGCACATCTTGGCGAGGGCAACGGCAACTCCTCCCCTCGAGCAGTCGTGGACGCTCGTGGTGAAACCGGCGCGGATCAGTCTGAGAACCAGTGAATTGGTCTTGCGGTCCTCCAGCGGGTCTGCCTGGGGCGCCCGACCTGAGCTCCGTCCCAGAATTCGGTCGTAGTACTCAGACCCTCCCAGCTCGAGGCGGGTCCCTCCAAGGATGAGGATGGCATCCCCTTCGTTCTTCAGAGCCTGACTCGTAATGTGTTTCCTACTGCGGATGAGCCCGGTGACGAGCGCGACCGGACTCGGCTTTATCGGCTTCCGAGTCTGCTCGTCTTGGTTGTAGAAACTGACCTTCCCACCGACCACAGGAAGACCCACGATCCTGCAATAGTCGCTAATCCCCCTTAGTGATTCTGCGAAGCTGCGGTACACATCTGCGTCGCCAGGGTCGCCGAATTGCAGATGGTCGACGAGCGCCAGTGGTTCCGCTCCCACCGCGACCACGTTCCTGCACGCCTCTGCCACGCACCCCGCCGCACCGTTGTAGGGATCCAGGCCGCTGATCTTGCTGTTCCCGTCGGCCTTTACCGCCAGGAACATTCCGTTCGGAAGTTTCAGAACCGAAGAGTCTGCCTGTCCAGGCTTGAGCACCGTCCTGACGCCGACCTCGTGGTCGTATTGCTCGTAGATCCAGCGCCTGCTCGCTATGTTGGGAGACGAGAGCAGGTCAAGAAGAACTTGAGAGAGATTTGCCGGTCCTCTCGGCTCCACTGCTGTTGTCCGTCTAGGCACCGGCACACTTTCGTGCCGAGCAATCAGCGGGGCGTTCGCGAGGAAACCAGCGGGTAACCTCGCCACCACTGTCCCACGGTTCCTGACCGTGATGAGACCGTCGTTCGTGATCCTGCCTACGATTGCGAAGGGAACGTCATACTTGCGGAGTATCCCTAGGGTCTTCTCCGAGTTCCCTTCCTCAAGCACCAGCAGCATCCTCTCCTGCGACTCCGAGATCATCGCCTCCTTCGGAGTGACATCGGGCTCACGGAGGCTGAGCCGCTTCAATTCAATCTCGATCCCGGTTCCACCCTTGGATGCGACCTCCGGAAGTGCCGAGCTCAGACCTCCTCCTCCCAGGTCTTTCATCCCCTTGATCTCGCCTGTCTCGAGCGCTTCGAGAATCGAGTCAAGCAGAAGCTTCTTCATGAACGGGTCGGGAACCTGAACAGAGGAACGCTCTGATTCCGCGTCCTTTGCCAGAATCTTCGACGCGAAGGTGGCTCCACGAATTCCATCCCTCCCGGTGCTTCCTCCGGCGATCACGATGATGTCGCCCGGGTCCCTTGCCTCCCCTAGCACCAGATCCTCCCTCCTACCGACGCCGATGCAAGCAACATCTACGAGACAGTTCTTGCCGAAAGATTCATCGAACTCGACCTCTCCCGCGACCGTTGGAACTCCTACACAGTTGCCGTAGTCGGCTATCCCGCGAACCACGTTCCTGAAGAGCCACTGCGAGCGCGCGTCCTCATCGATGTTACCGAATCGGAGTACATCGATCAGCGCGACTGGGCGTGTCCCGATGGATAGAATGTCCCTAAGGACGCCGCCAATGCCAGTGGCCGCGCCCCCGTAGGGGTCCACAGCCGAAGGATGATTGTGGCTCTCGATGTGCATCGATACGACGTACCCGTCCCCGATGTCGAGGACACCGGCGTCGTAACCCGGTCCTACAAGCACCCTCTTCCCGGAAGTCGGCAGAGACTTCAGGAGCTTCCTTGACGACTTGTAGCTGCAGTGCTCTGACCACTCGGCGTCAATGATTGCCCACTCGACCTCGGTCGGTTCGCGTCCGAGGAACCTCCTCGCATGCTCGATTTCGTCGGGCGTGAGCCCGAGAGTCTCCAGCTCGGCCTCTGCCATCTCAGCTTCGACTCCTTCTCAGGTCGGCGAGAGAGGAGAAGATCGCCGTTCCATCCGACCTCCCATCTAGGTTCAGGAGGGGATCCACTGCCCTCTCAGGGTGGGGCATCATTCCGAGGACGTTCCCTTCTTCGTTGCAGATGCCCGCGATGTTCTCTTGCGAGCCGTTCGGATTCCCCAGAGCGGAGGGCTTTCCTAGGCCGTCGGTGTACCTGAACACTATCCTCCCACTCCTTTTCAGAGCGGCGAGATCGTCTTCGGGAAGGAAGAGCCGTCCTTCGTTGTGCGCTATCGGGAGCCGCAGAAACTCCCCTCGCCTGGATCCGCGCGTGAAGGGAGTCGTATTGTTCTCGACCCGCAGGGTCACCCACTTGCAGACGAACTTCAGGCCGGAGTTCCTCAGAAGGCTCCCCGGAAGCAGGCCCGCCTCCACCAGGATCTGGAACCCGTTGCAGACACCCAGGACTGGGACTCCCCTCTCAGCCATTCTCCTGACTCTTGCGATGGAGGGGCTTCTGGCAGCTATGGCCCCCGCTCTGAGATAGTCTCCAAAGCTGAAGCCTCCGGGAAGGACCAGGGCATCGAAGCCTCGCAGATCGTCACTTTCGTGCCACACCAGCTTGGGTCTGAGACCTTTCGTCGCCCGAAGCGCGGTTACCACGTCCAGGTCGCAGTTGCTACCCGGGAATCGGACAACTGCTACGTTCATTCAGCCAAGCGCCCCGGGGCCACCTGACAATCGTGAGCTGCGGGGTTGTAGATTCGGAGTTCGTCACACATCCTCCGGACGAGCTTCTGGGCTTCCAGCGAATCGGCAGCTTCGACCCTGAACCGGAGAAACTTGCCGACCCTGATAGACTTCGTCTGCGGGAAATGAGACTTGACCAAGTCCCGATGGATTACGTCCCCTTCTGGGTCCTTTGCGGCGGCCTTGTTGGAGATTACGACTTCGACCACGAAAATCTGGTTGGTCTTCGTGATTCTGCGCAATTAGTGATAGGTATTTAAGATGGTTTTAACACATCAGTGTAGATGGACCACCGGCGTGACAAATACCGCCTAGTGGGTCCGTCCCTGACGAATCCAGCGGTTGCCCCCGGATTGCCCTGCTCGAAGCGCGCCCATGTGGTTGCAGCTCATGAGCAAGTCTTCCTTGCTCGCGATGTCGGTTCGATGTCGCAAGTCCCCGGTGATCGGCCCGGCGGCCGTTAACGAAAAGCCGCGAGCCTCCGCTATGTCGTCACCAATCCCGACGACTGCGACGCAGCGAGAGCTGCCATGCATGGTCCTCCCGTCCTCGATCCTGATGTCCATGGGGTAGACTCTCATTTCCTGGTCGTGCTGTCTCTGTAACTCGTAGGCATGGGTGAGGCCAATCTCGCCTTCAGAACTGCCCGAGTTCTCGGAGGTGCCATAGACTCTGGGGACTACGCACGTAACCACGGAAGCCTGATTCCGGAAACGAAGCCTGCGCAGACTCCCTTCAATCATGCGGAAGCACACGTCGGCCAGGTCGTCCTCGAGCGTAGCAAACAGATTGATTGACTCTGTGTTTCCGCCCCTGCTGTTCCTCTCGAGGATTTTGAATCCGGACCCAGTGTGCATCAGCGCATCGTACTCCACTATCCCTCTCAACTCCGGATTAGAGCCTCTTCCCCTCCATCTCTTGAATGCGTCCTCCTCAGTGTTGATAACCTCTGACCATTCGGCGTCAGTGATGAACGGAAGGCGTTCTGCCGCGTCCCTGTAGCTGCCCATCCCTCCCGTCAACCTCCCACGGTTTCCGTTCAGCGCCCGCTTGTAGTCGCGGGTGAGTGGAGCTACGCAAAAGTGGCGACCGTCGCAAAAGGCATGGAAGCTGGACTCTTCTCCCTCGATGCGCTCTTCTACGACGACGCGGCCCTTGGAGTACACGTTCAAGAAGAACAGCTCGGCCTCTCGCTGCGTCCTGAAATCGCTCCCCCAGACCCCCACTCCTGCCCCTCTAGCTGGTGCGTCTGGTTTGATCACCGGTTGCTGCATCTGCCTGATCGCGGCCCTCAGGTCCTCAACTGCCTCCCGCTGGTTACTGTACTTCGTTGGGTCGAAGATCCTGAATCTCGGGTTGGCCGCTGGACAAATCTCATCGAAAAGGAGCCGTTGCGCCGCCTTGCTGCCTTCCAGCGCATACTTCTTGGTCACGCAGACCATAGGGACGCCGGCCTCCCTCTCCAGCTGGTCTCGTCCGCCGGCGACCACGAAGTCCTCGGTGTCGCAGAGCCCGAAGGCCACTCTTTTCGCGAATCTCTTGGCGAACTTCACGATCTCGGCGATCCGAAGGTCAGGTATCACCCTGTGTTCCTTCGCCCGCTCTACGTTGAAGGGATTGGCCTGCTTCTCCACAATGTAGAATTCTGGTCTGTACTTCTCGCTCCGGAGGAACGTGTCTACAATCGCGGCGGAGCTGAGGCACTTCGAAACGACCAGGACTCCGACTCTGTCCATCGGCGCAACCTGTTTCAGAAGATAATTAGACCTTGAGTCCTGCCGACTTCGGCGTTACTCACACTCAAGAAGACCTAAGAAGCGACGGAGGCGACCTGTGTCTGTTCTTGATTCCACGAGAGCAGATGGGTACACTGGTGGACTCCTATGATCAAGCCAAGATCACCGTCGGCGCACTCGGCAGCCACTCCGCCTTGGACATTCTCGACGGAGCAAAGGACGAAGGGTTTTCGACGCTCGCGGTCTGCCAGAAGGGGAGAGAGAAACCGTACAAGGCCTTCAGGAGGATAGTCGACGAAGTGATACTCTTGGACGAGTTCTCCGCGATAATTCAGAAACAGACTCAGGACCAACTGGTCAAAAGGAATTGCATTTTTGTTCCGCACCGATCGTTCACGGCATACATAGACTACGGGTCCATCGAGAACGCCTTCAATCTCCCCCTGTTCGGGAACCGAGGGCTCTTGAGAATAGAAGAAAGGACCGGTGTGAGGAACCAGTACGACCTTCTGAAGAAGGCCGGGATCAGGATTCCGAGGCGGTTTGCCACCGCCAGAGATGTCGAAGGTGCAGCGATCGTGAAGGTGCAAGAGGTCAAGAGAAAGCTCGAGAGAGCCTTCTTCACCATCTCTTCGTATCAAGACTACGTCAAGAAGTCTCGGAAGATGGTCGAAGATGGCCTAGTGTCTGAAGCCGACCTCGGCAAGGCCGTGATTGAAGAGTTCGTCCTCGGAACCTACTTCAATTTCAATTACTTCTATTCGCCCCTTGCCGAAGAGGTCGAGCTTCTGGGCATCGATAGGAGGCTCCAGACCAACCTGAACGATTTCGTCTCGCTTCCGGCAAGGCAGCAGCTTGAAATCGAGCCCCGCATCCAGAACATCGAAATCGGACACACTCCCGCGACGATCAGAGAGTCGATGCTCCAGAAGGTCCTGGAAATGGGAGAAAAGTTCGCTCGGACGGTCAAGGAGGAATACGGCGTCGGTCCCATCGGTCCCTTCGCCCTCCAGAGCTCCGTCACCGTGGACCTCGACATCGTCGTTTTCGACGTCTCCCCGAGAGTTCCCGGCAGCCCCATCCTGGCGACAACCAGCCCCTACAGCAAGTATTACTTCGGAAAAGTCGTCGGCACCGGCCGCAGAATTGCTATGGAAATCAGAAGAGGAATCGAAGAAGACAGGCTCAGCGAGCTGGTCACTTAGTGACCGAAATCGCGACACTCGGCTCCCACTGCGCCCTTCAGGTCCTCAAGGGAGCGAAGGACGAAGGCTTCCCGACCCTTCTGGTGTGTCAGAGGAAGCGCGAGAGCCTGTACCGCAGGTTCGGTTTCATAGACGAGTATCTGTTCGTAGACAGCTTCTCAGAAGTTACTGGGAAGGAGAACCTCTCGGTTCTCAAGGATAGGCATGCGGTCATAATCCCTCACGGGACGCTAGTTTCAGAGGTCGGTGCGGAGCGTGTCCTCAACGACTTCGACGTTCCGATCTTCGGGAGCCGGAAGATGCTGCTGTGGGAGTCTGACCGGGAGCTCAAGGAGAGACTGATGAGAGAGTCTGGTCTCAGGACTCCGAAGGCCTTCTCTTCTCCAGAGGACATCGACAGGCTCGTGATAGTGAAACTGCACGGCGCGAGGGGTGGCCAGGGATATTTCCTTGCGGACAGTCCGATGTCCTACGAGGAGAACCTCAGGAATCTCAGGAAGTCTGGGAAGGTTGAGATGAACGTCCCGCTCTACATTCAAGAGTATGTGATTGGCACCCCGGTCTATTTCGAGTTCTTCCATTCGGTGTTGTCCGGTGAACTGGAGTTTCATTCCATAGACCGTCGTTATGAGACCACCGTCGACGGTTTCGGGAGAGTGCCGGCAAGCATGCAGGGCTCCCTCCAGCCTTCCTACGTGGTCGTCGGCAACTCTCCTCTTGTCCTTCGGGAGTCGCTCTTGGAACAGGTCTTCAAGATGGGCGAGGAGTTCGTGAGCGCCTCTGCGCGCCTCGTCCCGCCAGGGATGATTGGTCCCTTTTGTATCGAAGGCGTCTATGATGAGAACAGCGAATTCGTCGCCTTCGAGTTCTCGGCAAGGATTGTCGCGGGAACCAACCTATACACCCAAGGTTCGCCTTACACCGTCTTCCTCTTTGACAAGCCTATGAGCATGGGGAGGAGGATCGCCGTGGAGATCAAGGAAGCTGCTGAAACGGGTTCGCTTGCCAAAGTGACGACCTAGGACGACCGTGCAATCTGTCCATCAGCTGCATGGCACTCCTGGGCGCGCTTCGGAAGTCTTGCGGAACATTGGTTAAATAACTTCGAAGAGGCGCTCGAAAGTTATCTGGGACAATAAATGGTCAAGGGCAAGGTGTGGGTCGATGTTCTCACTCCAAAACAGGTTCTGTTCTTCAAGCCTCTTGTCGACGAGCTTCGAAGCAAGGGCATAGAAGTCCTTGCCACGTCGAGGAAGTACAGGGAGGTCGTGCCTCTCGCGGAAAGGGTAGGGCTCGACCTGCGATATGTGGGGGAGCGGGGGGGCAAGGGCCCCACCGAGCAACTTGAAGCTGCCACGCGAAGGCAAGCCGAGATCATACCGCTGATAGAGGAGTTCGAGCCTCAGGTGGCTGTCTCCGTAGCATCCGCGGTTTGCGCTCGCGTCGCCTTCGGGCTGGGTGCAAAGCACATCGCAGTGAACGATTCTCCACACTCCGCGGTCGCTGGAAGACTCTCGCTTCCTCTGAGCTACCAAGTGATGTGCCCCTGGGTGATCCCGGTTGACGCTTGGTCCTCGTTTGGGATTGGTCGGCAGCAGGTCACGAGGTATCACGCCCTCGACCCTGCGGCGTGGCTGAAGAGGAGGGCCTATGGGGGACCCGTCCCGAAACTCGACTCCGAGAAGCAGACCATCACGGTTAGAGTGCAGGAAAGCGACTCCCCCTACCTTGCAGGTAGATCCAGGGAATGGACTACAGTCGTGTTGCAACGACTCGCCGAGACCTTCAAGGATTGCAATCTAATCGCGCTCTGCAGATATGGCTATCAGGTCGAGGAAGTCAGGAAGGCCTTCGGCTCTAGGTACACCATCCCCGATGAAATCATTGATGGCCGGGGACTCCTTTCCGCAACGGACCTATTCGTAGGCATGGGAGGAACCATGAACGCTGAAGCGGCCCTGATGGGTGTGCCCGCCATCTCAGCTTTCCAGGGCTCACTCTATACCGACGCATATTTGCAGAAGGCTGGTCTCCTGGCGAAGGTCAGTGGGCCCGATGCTCTCTTAAGAAACGCGCGGTTGTTCTTGGATGGCGGCTTCAAGGAGAGGTTCGGAAGGAAGGCCAAGCGGGTCCTCGATTCCATGGAGGACCCCGTGGTCAAGATATCGGATTTCATCACAAGGACAATCGAACAAGGCTAAATCACCTTCGGGGAGGCACACCAGGCTGAAGCCCGGTGGTGTAGCGGTCAAGCATGCTGGCCTTTGGAGCCGGCGACCCTGGTTCGAATCCAGGCCGGGCTACGTCTAAATAGCTCAGAATGGGCTCTATCCCGACGAATTAGCCTGTTTCGAGCCGTTTCAGAAATGGTCAAACGCGACTGGTCCTCCTTCGCGCGCGGCGACTGTGATGAGCTGACTGGCCTTGGATTCGCGCGCTCGCTCGCTCTGCTGGTCTGGCTTCTTTCTTCTAGCGTTCTTTGAGGAGGTCTTCCGAAATCAAGATTAGAGCTGGAGTTCTTCCATATGCGCTGTGAAAGCGTCGTTCTTGGCTGCCGGGTTCCCCATGGTTGGGGTGGGCATCATTCTCATCATCATAGGAATCGCAGGTGGGGCCATTTCTCCCCATTTTGCGACATGCATTCCGGCCTCGTTCGGCTCGTCATGTAGCGGCCCTCCCGGATTCGTCTCTTTCATCTTCTTGATCGGGGCAATCCTTCTCGCGATAGGGTTGGCCCTAAGTGGGTATGGGATTGCCACAAGCCCACGTGCGCAACGTTAGAGCGAATCCATCACGGTGTCTTCGTGTCACTTTGCCAAACGTGGGTCGCGCGCGTCAGGTCAGCAGGTAACATTTGGTGAGCGGATAGGGTGAATACTGAGGGTGGACGAAGCAAGATGCTGCTCTCATGCTGGCTCATCAGGCCTGTGGAGCATTTCCAAACCAGACTGTCAATCCATAATTCATTATAGCTAGAACGGCAGAAAACCGCAAGGAAGGTTGCTCAGTTTGTCCAAGATGTGTAGGCCTCGTCCGACAAGGTACTATGCTCTTGTCACAGCTGGATTATTCGTTCTGACTGCATTGTTTGCGGTCCAGCCGCTCGTAGTTCAGCCCGTCCGGGCGCAGAGCACGATCGAGGTTTCCCCCGGCGGGTCTGCTCAAGACCAACTCCAGACCTGCCCCCAGCTCGATTCGGGAAACTCGACTGGGATGGACGTCCAGGCGAGCGCCTCGGGTGATGCGGCAGATTGGACTTCGCCCACGAGCGTAGACTTCGGGTATGTTGCGTACGGCAACTGCGGGTATCAAACATTTACAGTCACAGTCCCGGACGGGACGCCGAGCGGGGACTACGGGCTCACATGGACATTCACATGCCAACTAGTTGGGGAAGGAGGGACATGCACAGGAGGGACCGTTGACTACGATGTCGAAGTGTTGGGTGGAATCTCTTCGACAACGACCACGGTCTCCTGTTCACCAGACCCCATCACAACAAGCGGATACGCAACCTGCGACGTTTCTGTCTCAGGCTCGCAAGCCAATCCGCCGACTGGGGAGGTTTCTTTTAGCACCAGCAGTTCCACGGGCTCTTTCAGCCCATCCGAGTGTGACGTCTCTTCCGGTTCGTGTTCCGTTTCTTATTCTGATGCCACGCTGGGTTCATACACGATCATCGCAAGCTACCCCGGCGACGACAACAACCAGGGCAGTTCCGGATCAACAGCCATAACAGTCACCGGAGAAACATCTCCAACCACAACCACAGTTTCGTGCACACCTGATCCCATGAGCACGACCGATACCGCGACCTGCACAGCATCAGTATCCGGTTCCTCCAGCAATCCACCGACAGGCGTCGTTGACTTTACCAGTTCCGATGAATCTACCGGGTACTTCAGTCCAGATTCATGCGATGTTTCTTCGGGCTCCTGTTCCGCCTCGTATACGGATACGACGCCCGGGACCTACACAATCACAGCGAGCTATCCAGGCGATGCTTCGAATGATCCCAGCTCGGGATCGACTTCCTTGACAGTCGCCTCCACCTCGCAAACACAGACAGGCACTCAAACACAGGCTGGCACTTCGACCACCGTTGCCTGCTCTCCCGACTTCATAACCACGACAGAGTACTCCACCTGCACAGCTTCGGTATCGTCTTCTGGACAAAACCCGCCGTCGGGCAACGTTGAGTTCGGCACGAGCAGCGGAACAGGGAATTTCGAGCCTTCATCATGCGACGTTTCGTCTGGGTCGTGCTCTGTCAGCTACGATGACCCGACACCCGGCTCGTATACAATCACCGCGACCTATTCAGGAGACGACTACAACCAGGGGAGCTCTGGGTCGACGGGCGTGGTCGTAACCGAAGTTACTACGACCTCGGCTCAACAGGCTCAGACAACATCTTCGGTATCATGCAGCCCCGTAAGCGTTTCGTCTGACGCAGCCACGACGTGCACGGTTACCGTGTCAGGGAACAGCCCGACGGGGCTGGTCGACTTCTACACCACAAGCACGGACGGGACGTTTGATCCAGAGTCCTGTTCGCTGTCCGGAGGGAGCTGTTCAGTGCAGTACACCGATGGCCAGAACGGGCAGCCGACCATCACAGTGGAATACGAAGGCAACGAGAGCAACCTGGGAAGCCAGGGAGCAACGACGGTAACTGTCATCGGCGGGCAGCAGGAGCAGAGCTGCACAGGGTTCTACCTCTCAGAAGGCCTGGCGCCAGCGGCATCAACGACCGGAGACGACAACATCTACATCAATGTGCACTGGGGAGGGCAGATACCTTCCGGCGGGCTGAGCGTCGAGCTCGGGGCGTTCCCCCGCAGCCAGGACATTACAGCAGACTTCGCCTTCAACCCGATAACGATGTTCAGCGCTTCGTCCAGCGTCCTGATGGACATCAACACGCAAGGTGCGCCTGACGGGAACTACGTGGTGGCTGTCGCTGCGCAGACGACGGACCCGCAGACCGGCGATCAGTGTAACGTGGGGATCAACGCCGACGTCACCGTAAGCGCGACGAGCGTCTTTGTCCAGACTACGGGAGGAAACCAAGCAGAGGACATCTGGCTAAGCGGACTTTCTAGCCCATTCCAGGTCAGCGGGGAGATCACAGCTTCACAGTACTCCAGTTTCGTTGCCCACCTCGACCAGAACGGACATCTCGCCTCCTTGACATTCACCTTGACGGGACCGACGGGAACCGATGCGACAGGGACGATAGCGATTCCAAAGTCTCTTATCCCACCAGGGTACGTCCCTGAGCTGCTGATCGACGGGCAGCAGGTTCAGACAACTGTGACCCAGGATTCGACAAACTTCTACATAACGCACACGACCCACTTCAGCGTCCACCAGGTGCAACTCCTGTTTGTCCAGGCTAGCACAACTACAACGAGCACCAGTTCACTCTTGGGAATTGGCGGAATCGAGAACACCGCAGCGGGACTGCTCATTGTCATCGGACTCCCAGCGATAGCCATAGCCTGGATTGTCTTGATCGTGAAAAGAGGCAAGACCGCCTTGCCGAAGACTCCTTCGCACGGACCAACTTCGTCATCATCTGGCACCTCGCCTGCCCTGACCGTCCCCGCAACCTCGAAAGCTCACGCTCCGCCGCCCAACGCCGTAGCTTCGAGCCCTCCGGCTCCGCAGAACACCGCTGAAGCGTCGCGCGCATCGGCGCCGACCACTCAGGCCATTCCAAGACCCGGGAGCGTCTATGGGTTCTGTCGCAAGTGCGGCCAACCCCTGGACCAGAACGACAAATTCTGTGGCAACTGTGGAGCGAGCCTGAGCTAGTGCGCTTGATCGTTGGCCCAGAAATCTGACTGCCCACAATCAAGCTCCGAATCGCAAAAGAAGACAGAGCGTAGGCCCGATTGCAAATTTGAGAGTGGAAACGGCCGGCCAGGTTTTTATAACGACTGCGACCGGTAGAAGTGAAAACATTCATGGGCGCGCGTCCGCTACCTGGCGGCGCAGCCGCCTACTGGCACCTTCTATCCCACCTATGCTATACCCTAGGGGAGAATTCTTGGCTAGAAAGAACGAATGAATGAACGAACGAAGGAAAGAATGAAGGATTGAACGGGAGTATGAACGCGGCTGGTCACGGAGCGCGCGCCGGCGAAGCATCTTGCGGGCCGAACTCATATGTGTGCAGCCCCAAGCAGGGCTATCCTGCATCTGACTCTGTCTCAGTTCTCAATCTGAAAGCGGTATTCGAAGCTGCGAACAGGCTCAGTGTCGGCATCGGCAACAGGTTTAAGGTGAAGAACGAATAATCTCTGCTTTAGAGAGGATTGGAGGACTACGAGCAGGACTTTGTTCTGAGGATGAAAGGTCTTGTTCACGCGGGCCCAGATTTCGCTAACTTGGTCAAGGATGCGCTCCTGGAGACAATGGGGGAAGCCGGGTCGTCGGTGCTACTAGTCGGGATGGACAAGGCCACCCTCGAACAACCCGCTCGGTTTGCTCGAGAACTGATGAGGTTCTTTGGGGCTGGGTCGGCTTCGGTTCTCAAGGTCGTTGTGACTCGAGCCTCGGGAAGCCGCAGGACTGCTGTCGAAAGAAGCTCGAGCGGAACGCTGGGTGTTGTCCTAGATGAAGGAGAAGGTCCAGAAGCAAGACTTGGGGTTGGCCCAATCAGACAGGCATACTTGCACGACCATAGGATGAAGGATGAACTGGATGAGTACCGTGAGCGGATAGCAGTTTCTGAATCGGATTCGAGATAAGGGGGTATGCGGAGCAATCTGGACGAGTGGAGTTGGATTGATTACCACATGCCAATCTTCTGGTCTCGCTTCTCCACGTCTTCGCTAGAAATCAGGACAATACACCTGTCTTCTTGGCTGTGGGCAGCCTGATTCGGGACGACATGGACACAAGTTACGCAGAACTGGAAAATGTGGACTTGTGCACCTTCTTCGCATGGTGCAGTCATCGGGCGTCTGCGACGAAGCGCGCTTGGGCATGTACCTGATTCAGACGATCTTCGTCAAGCACGGCAGCATGGGGTTCTCATGCGAATGTTCGAGAACCATCGCTTCTGTGCTGGGCTTCTCTCCCATCAACACCACGGATCTGTCCTTCACGAAGAGTCTGGCATACTCCTGACTCATCGCTATCAGCTTTGCCCTCAGCTGTGCATCTGCGGGCATGAGTAGCATGAGCGTATCTATGGACCTCCTTTGATTTTCTGAGATTCTGCGGGAGATCTGCTCCAGCAACGGGTTCATGTTTGACGCATAGGCTCCCTCCAGCTGGCCTATGCTCTCCACCACCAGCACGCCCTCTCTTTTCGATCTCCTCCTGACTTCTTCGATGAGTTCGCCGACGTGTCCACCGCTCTTCTTGGGATCAATCGAACCGATTCCGTAGAATGGCGGTTTGTTCAGGCCCAACTCTTCTAATGTTGTGACCACCAGTCTTTCACGGACCGCATCTTCTGATGTCCCGCTCCTGATTGCTGCTGCCAGGCTCTCGACTCCGGCTCCTGGGAGTGGGATGACGATGACGCCTCGCCCGAGGTTGATGGCGTTGACGATCGCCGGGATTACGACGAGTCGTAGTGCGCGGTACGGTACGTTCTCGTTGTATTCGAACAGAGTTGTGCTTCCCTTCCCCAACCCGCCGAATTCCTGATCAAGGGCAGGACTGCCGAAGGAGAAGGCGCTATCGTGATCCTCTATGGGCTTGAACCACTTTCCTTCAGATCGCGTGGGGTCTGAGTACGGTTCGAAGTGCCTGAACATCCCTCCAAAGAGGGTGTAGAGATACTTGTGTTGCGAGATCAACGTTCCCCTCAGCTTCTGAATCTCGATTTCTCTGAAGACGCGGTTGTACTCTTCGCTTCGCACGAGCTCAATGATCCCGTCCACAAGGTAGTCCATGGTTGTCCTCCCCGGTTCCTCGCTGACGAAGATTATCCGAGCTTTCGACGAATCGGCCAACGCTATGAGAGTCTTCTCGGCCTTCAGCCTCTCCTTGTCCTCCATCTCCTTGGCGAGTCCATCCCAGGTATCGAGCACGATGGTCTTCACAGCCGAGCCTCGTCGCCTCTTGCCGGCGGCTTCCATTACTTCCTCCAGGACCGACTCGGCCGTCCCAAGCCGGCTGTCATTGAACTCGGTCCTTTCCTTCGCCTCCTTCGTCCTCCTGGCCCCTTCGAACCAAGGAAGCTGCTGCAGAAGCTTGCTTTCCGACACCCTGGACGAGACGTACTCTCCTTCTCCTGTGTTGGACAGATTGCCGAGCAGCTGAAGCGCCAGGGTGGTCTTCCCGGCACCTGCGTACCCCTTGATCAGCAGAGTGCAGCTTCCGGTCTCTAGGAACTCTGAGATGCTGCCAGGGTTCCTGGCCACGGCGCCAGGGTCGGAAGATGCTGGGTCAGCTCCGCGCTTTCCTGACGAGCTGGGAGTCAAGCCTTTCTCCTTCGCTCAGTGGACGCCCGAGCGAGGGAGGCGCTCTTCACGATGTCATCGGGTCTGAGTGTGGAGACCGGAACGTCGATTCGAACGGCCAGATGCTGCACTATGGCCATCTCCAGGACTAGGGCGCCGGTGCCGAAGATCGCCCTCAACTTAGCGTGGAAACCCTCGACGTCATCATAATCGAGTGGGCCGAGATGATGGAAGACAGCGCGTGAGCCGCTGTCGCCAAGGACCTCTTTCAAGGACGACTGGACCGAGTCCCTGAAAGCGTCAGAGAATCTCAAGCGGTCTTGCGACGGCGCTACCAATCTATTCGACCCGCCGCTTCAGATGATGGAGAATGCGCTCGCTGTATGGTCCCGTATGCGTAAACCCACCCCAGCGATTGCGGACATTTATTCTCTACGTACAAGCACACCACCTCACTCTTGTTGTTGCTGCTGTTTGGGAGAAGCGCGCGTGCTCACCTGCCCCGATTGCGGGACAGTCATCCGTCCGAGAAGAGAAAAGATGAGTTCCACTAGAGTGACTTCCGAGTTTCAGATTGTATTGGCCGCGCGCGCTAGATGGATTCGTCTCGGACAATTGTCCAACCGTTAAATAATCCAGTTTTGGGCGTCGTGTAATCCGCCTTGGGAGTCCTTCCACCGCTCGACTCTGGGGACATCGCGTGGGTGCTTACGGCCACCGCCCTCGTAATGATAATGACTCCCGGACTCGGCTTCTTCTACGGGGGTCTTGTAAGAAGAAAGAACCTCGTCTCTACAATAGTCCAGACAATGACGATATTTGCCGTAGTAAGCTTGGTCTGGGTCCTGTGGGGGTACAGCCTTGTCTTCGCACCATCGGTCAACGGGGTGATTGGAGACCTTTCGAAGGCGGGCCTTAACAACGTAGGCGCTGCTCCGAATCCAGTTTATTCAAGCACGATACCTGAGCTGTTGTACTTTGCGTTCCAGCTGAAGTTTGCGGCGATCACACCGGCGCTCATCATCGGCGCTTTCGCCGAGCGTATCCGTTTCAAGGCCCTTTTGGTCTTCACGGTGCTCTGGACGACATTCATCTATTGCCCGGTCGCTCACTGGGTCTGGGGCGACACTGGCTGGCTGAAGTCGCTGGGCGTGATAGACTTCGCAGGCGGGCTCGTTGTACACATAACCGCCGGAGTTTCCGCCCTAGCAGCTGCCATAGTGATAGGAAAGAGGAAAGGGACCAGTTCCAACGAGGCCCGCCCTAGCAACATCCCATATGTAATCCTCGGGGCGGCCATACTGTGGTTCGGCTGGTTCGGGTTCAACGGTGGGAGCGCCCTTGCCGCAGATGCGATTGCGGTTCAGGCCATCGTCAACACCAACATGGCCGCTGCAGCAGCCGCGGTCAGCTGGATGCTGGTGGATTGGTCTCGGAAGGGAAAGCCTTCTGCAGTTGGGATAGCAGTCGGTGCAGTCTGCGGACTCGTAGCGATTACTCCTGCCGCTGGATATGTTGGCGTCATGGCCTCCGTTTTCATAGGACTGGTGGTCGGAGTCCTTTCCAACGCCATAGCGAATTGGAGGGCAAGCCGCAACCTCTTCGACGACGCATTGGATGTCTTCGCCTGTCACGGGGTTGGGAGCATGTGGGGGGTAATCGCGACGGGGCTCTTCGCTTCAACCGCGATCAACGCAGCGGGCCCGAACGGGGCGTTCTTCGGGAACCCGCACCTGCTGCTGGTCGAGGCCTTCGCAATCGCCGTCGTCGCAGCCTTCTCATTCTGTGGTTCGTTCCTACTCCTCAAGGTCGTCGATTACATCACGCCCATCAGGGTGAGCGAGGAGGAAGAGGCGAAAGGTCTGGACCAAAGCCAGCATGGCGAGGATGCTTACGAAGCCTACACTGTAGGGTAGTTCAACAGAGCACCTTAAAGTGGTCCTGAAGTCCTGGGTAAGGTGACTCTCAACTCTTTGCAGAGGAAGAAGAGAGTAAGGAAAGTAGTCATGCAACACTTATGCCACTGTTGACGTGGCAGTTACAGCTCCGAGGCTCGAGCCAATTTCACGGAGGACGATGGACTTCGCAGGTTCAACTCTTTAGGTCCTTGGATCCTCCCACGCAACCTTCTACCTGGCACTGACACCAGGCTTTGAAATCCTGACCTTTTCCATCTCCATGCCCTCCCAGACTGAGGTGTAGCCCAATGCATCCAGCACCTTCTGCCCATCCTCTTCTCCCTTCACTCCTGAAGCCGCGATTATCCCAAGAGCCTCCGTAAGCTTCTCGACGCCGGCGAGGCTCCGGTCTATCTCCTCGAGCCTCCTCTTTGAGATGAATAGAGTGCCCACTCGGGTGTACCCTTCGGGCTCGAAGCGCTGCAGGGCCACCTTGACCATCTCCACCGAGACTCCCCTGGCCACTGCAATCTCGTCCAAGCTAACCACGTCCCCGTTCAACGTGACTGCATCTCTCCTGAACGCCTCCGCCTGCCCCATGAGGACTGAGGCTTCCTTTTCCCGCAGATGGTCGATGATGGGCTTCAATGGCACGTCCCTCTTGTAGTAAATTACCAGCGCCCTCTCCTTCAGCCTCTCTAGCTTTGAGCAGACAAGGCTCTCGTCAGCGGCTATGATCATGTCCACATTCGCGATCGAGTTCAGCTTGCCTATCTTCCGCTCGAGATACTCCGGGGTCCAGAAGCCGACCACCTCAAGGTAGACCTTCGCGCCGTGCTTCTCGAAGCTGAAGTCGGGAATCAGCACGTGCGTCCCCGCCCGGAGTGGCTCAGGCTCCCTCTTCAGGGTCCACCCGGACGCGAATGAATTGAACGATCTGGCGAACCTCTGCTCCACGGTGCTGTCGTACTGGCTGGACTTCCCTTCTCCTCTCCAGATCTCTGCCTCCGTGGCCAGGATCTTGCCGACTTCCTTGCTGTCAGCCTCGAAGGTGTACACTCTCCCTCCTCTGCTTCTTGCGAGTATCTCGGCCTTGACGGTCCATGACTCTGACGATGTTATCTGGGGGAGGAGCTTCGCGATCGAGGTGCCGTACCGCTCTGTCATCTTGAAGAGCGAGAGCGGGCCGTCCAGAGTCACCCTGTACCCTCCTCCTTCCTCGCTCTCCACCAAGTAGATCAGCCCAAGCCTCTTGACTTCTCTGAAGATGTTCTTCCAGTTCCCCGACGCCGAGAACTCCACCCTCAACGACTTGAACAGGAGAGTCTGAGTCAGCGAGAGGTTGTACCGTTTGAGAAGAGGCTCCGGGTCGATTGGCTCGAACTTCCTCAGCATGAGCTCGTCCTCCAGGTCGCTGAAGAGTGCCGCCTCCAGCTCCTCCGGCTCGACCCGCAGCTCTGCCGAGATTCTCTGGAGGACGCTGCTCCTCTCCGCTGTGGTCGTCGCCCTCCTCCTGCTGGCTTCTTCGAAGACCGCCATCCTCGCCTCCCTGGGGTTCAGCGCGCCCTCGGGCTCGAAGACGCACCTCCTTTCCAGGAGCGCTGCCAGCCCTCTGACAAGCTTGAAGTCGTGACCTTCGTCCTCCAGATCCCTCAGCTTCTCCTGAAGCTCTCCCTTCCTCTTTCCCACGCAATCGCTGAATGTCTTTGTGATTCTCTCCGCCAGGACTAGGGTGCCGGGTTCAGGGTTCACGTAGGTGGGGCGTATCCTCCCTCCGGAGATCTTCGCCCTGAGCAGGTTCGACGGCAGCACTTCAAGTCATCCCCGCCCGCCCACCCCTCCAGCCGACGACTTCTCCGTCGTCGTAACCAGTGTAGTGCTCTCTGTCTCTGCCTTCCGTCCCCCTTTCCTCCTCGACTCGCTTCTTCTTCCTCCTCGAGCTCGTCCTCGTCTCGGATGTCTCCCTCGAAACGAGCTCTATCAGCCTCGCCCGCCCCTTTCCCTCGCTCTTCCTAAGGAGCCTGCCGAGGCGCTGGACGAACTCTCTCGAGCTCCCCGTCCCGCTCACTATGACCCCGATGGAGGCCTCGGGCACGTCTATTCCCTCGTCGAGCACCTTAGATGTAACGATGGCCCTGAATCTTCCCTCCCTGAAACCCTGAAGCACCTCGTACCTCTCCTCCTTGTCCGTCGTGTGTGTTATGAATGGCAGGAGGAACCTTCTCGATATCCTGTAGACCAGGTCGTTGTGCTGCGTGAAGACGAGGATCCTGTCGTCGGGATTCTGCCTGAGAATCTCACCGAGCTTGTCTATCTTCGCCTCGGAGTTGAACGCGATTCCAATTGCCCTGTTTCTTGCGAGCAGCGCCCGCCTCGCGTCGGGGTCTCTCGAGGTCCTCATGATGAACCTCTGGAAGTCCAACGGTGACGTCAGCCAGATTCTATGGCTCTCCAGGTACTCGGTGAAAGCAGTGTAGTTTCTCTCGTACTCCTCTTTCTCTGCTGCGGTCAACCCGACGTCGATCCGCTCGAGACCGAAGTCTGAGAGGTACCTTCCAGCCAAGTCCTCGGGCCTGAGCCTGTAGACCACCCCTCCGATCAGCCTGGGCAGCTCGAGGTGGAGCATATCATCCCTCTCGTAGGTGGCCGTCAGGCCCATCCTGCAGGGGGAGGTGAACATCTCGGCGATCTGCCTGAAGCTCTCGCCTGGGAGGTGATGGGTTTCGTCGAAGATGACGAAGCTGAACCTGTTGCCGAGTTCGCCCGCCTTGATGAAGGCCGAGTCATAGGTGCATATGGTCACGGCGCCGACGGTGTTCTCTCCGCCTCCGTAGACGCCGACCTGGACGCCGAACGCCTCCTCGATCCTCTTCCGCCACTGCTCCAGCAGATCGAGCGTTGGCACGATCACGATGGCAGGCTGGTTCACGAGCTCGATGGCCTTCATCCCGATGACGGTCTTCCCCGAACCAGTCGGCAACACTACCACACCGCGCCTTCCTGCCCTATCCCATGAATCGAGCGCCTTCTTCTGGTAGGCTCGAACAACAATGTCCTTGCATTTCAGCTCGGGGCAGGGGGGCAGGTCCTCAACGCCGTCGTTGACCGTAGAAAGGTCGCTCTTCTTGAGAAACTCGACTATCTCTTTGTAATACATGCCCTGTGCCCTGAAGGCCCTCACTCTGTTGTCCCATGTGGAGTATGGGACCCGGGCCTCGCCCCGTATCAGGACGGTTCCCCTGTCGTACGACAGGTAGGTCGGTTGCACTGACTGTAGTTCCTTATGCTCAGGATTTAGTCTTTGTTCGCTCCTGTATCCCCATTCGCCGCTCCAGTTGCTCCTTCGGGGGGCGGCAATCGAATTCTGAGGGCTCCACCTCGGATTCTCAGGTCCGGCTGGTGTTCGCTGAGCGATGTCCGTTCTTATCTAGGGCTTCTCCGGGTGTGAACCGGGAATTGATGAGGCTCCGGGGTAAGTAACACGTACGTGTTACCTTCGCCTTTTCGCTCCTGCCCCCCCTGGAGGAGACAGGGAGAAGAACTTCGCTCGATCCCCCAGCATTCTTAAATCGCCCAGCAAGTCGAAGCCGAATATGGATCTTTACATTGTTCGCCACGGCGAATCAGGGCGGTCCCTTGCGGACTCGAAACGGGACAACGAAAGGACCTTGACGACCGCGGGACGAGAGGAAGTCGAGGAGATTGCGGATTCTATAGAAAGACTGGGAGTTGAATTCGATGAGATAGCCTCCAGCCCTCTGCCGAGGGCGAAGGAGACTGCGCAGATTATCGCGAAGCGCCAGACGACGTCCAAGCTCCAAATGTGGGACGAGTTGAGGCCAGAAGGAGACCGGCAGGCGATTCTGTCGCAGCTGGCCAAGATGGGACACGAGTCCGCGGTCCTTCTGGTCGGGCACGAGCCTTACCTAACCGACATGGTAGCGGACTTGATGGGCGCGAAGCGTGGGAGCATACTCTTGAAGAAGGCGGGCCTGATTCGCGTCAGGGTCACCTCCTTCGCTCCCAGCGCGAAGGGCGAGCTGAGGTGGCTCCTGAGTCCCAGAGTTTTGAAGGCCGTTTCATAGAGTACCGTCGCTGCCGAGGCTGTGTGCACTCTGGCAACCTACATATTCTATGGTGGGAATGGATAATACGAGCGCCCAAGGCGCACCCGCATTGAAAGCTTCTGTCATAGATTTGGGCTTCAACTCAGTCAAGATGGTCTGCTACTCTGTCGACCGAAACGCCAAGTTCCGGGCTTACAGACAGGATGCTTTCAGGTCGAGGCTTGGCGAGGGGCTGGACGAGACGGGCTTCCTGGGAGTTGCGCAAATGAAACGCACGACTGGCTACCTAAAGATTCTTAGTGAAATTGCTGCGATGGAGTCCATCGAGACGGTGGTTCCTATAGCGACGAGCGCCGTCCGAGAGGCGTCGAATGGGCCAGACTTCCTGAAGACCGTGCTCGAAGAGACGAAGCTTGCCTTCCGCTCGATTTCTGCAAACGACGAGGCACTCTGCTCTTTCGCGGGGGCCGCGGGCTTCTCGCCGTCGCCCGACATCGTCTTCTTCGACTTGGGAGGAGGGAGCCTGGAAGTCGTCATTGCCTCCGATTTCAAGATAAGGAAGGTTGTCTCTCTTCCGTTGGGCGCCCTCCGCCTTTCCCTGGAATACGGCGACGGATCAGCGGTCTTCGAGAAGCAGCGGTTGAAGTCGATGAAGAACAGGATTCTCGAAACCCTCCAGCCTCTGGCAGACTTCCAGCCATCTCGGCGAACGAGACTTGTAGGCGCTGGGGGGACGGCAAGAGCCCTTGCTCGGCGGGACCAGGAGCTGTCCGATTATCCGGTCGCAAAGATACAATCGCACCAGATTCCTTACAGGTCGGTGAATTTGATGAGTAAGTCGTTTCTGAAGATGTCGCAGAAGGAGCTGGCTGAGGAGAGGGAGATAGGCAACCGCGCAGACACCATCACCGCGGGAACCTTGGTCGTCAAGCTCCTGATGAAGACGCTGGGCATGGAAGAGCTTACGGTCAGCGCCCATGGGTTGAGAGAGGGCGCCCTTTCGATGTACCTACTCAACCAGAGATCTTTCCACGCCGGCAAAGTGTCAGAAGTCGACGTGGAGAGATTCATGAGACGCTCTGCAGCAGCGCTAAGACAATCCGTTGAAGGATACCCGCTGGACATGGAACGCGCTGGGCTAGTGAACAGGAGGGAGGCCATTCTCTTGGCTGAGGCCCTCCGGCTCGTCGCCAAGGTCCTGCCGACGGTGAACCTTAGAGGTTTCTTCTACTCGATTCTGGAGGAGGACAGCACAGTCAGCCAGCATGAACAGCTCATCATCGCGGCCGCGGCGGTCACGGCCAAGAACGACAGGATCAGTCGTCTCATAGTCAACGAGTACAGGGACCTGTTGAGGGGGAGCGAGAGAGACGATGTCAGGCGCTTGGCGACTTGTCTTGCGCTCATGGAGACACTGCATAGCGTGGGCGGTGGTCTGAAAATGTCACGTCGAAGCGCGGACCTGTCGGTCACGATGACTGAAGATAGAACCAGACTCCCCGTTTCGTTGCTGACTCATCAGGCGGAAGCAGTGTGCGATCTCTTCGGACTCGGGCTGGATTTGACGTTTCAGTCGAACAATAAGGGACTTCCGGTGGGAGCCGAGGTCGAATCATGACTGCGGGACCTTCGACTAAACAAGCGAAGGCCGTTGGCAAACTGATTGCAGTCGAAGGCATCGACGGTTCCGGAAAGTCCACCCAGGTTCACCTCCTCGAACAGTGGCTGAGGCATGGCGGCTCCCGGGTCTTCAAGACAGAGTGGAATTCGTCTGATGTGGTCAAGGAAATCACATCGAAGGGGAAGAAGAAGGGGACCCTCACGCCGACTACCTTCTCCCTCCTCCATGCGACCGACTTTGACGACCGGTACGAGCGCAACATCCTGCCACTTCTGCATGCTGGCTACTGGGTCTTGGCCGACCGCTACACCTACACTGCCTATGCGAGGGACGCAGTGAGAGGATGCGATCCGGCGTGGATTAGGAAGCTCTACAGCTTCGCCCGCAAACCCGACATCGTATTCTACTTCCGTGTCCCCGTGGACGTCGCTGTCGACAGGATACTGGCCGGGCGCCCTAAACTGAAGCACTACGAAGCTGGCATGGACCTCAACCTGAGCAACGACATCTTCGAGAGCTACAGGATCTTTCAGAGCAGAATCACGAAAGAGTACGAATCCATGGTCAGAAAGGACGGATTTGTCGTCGTCGACGGGAGCCTTCCGATCGAAGAGCAACAGCGACTGGTACGCGACAAGGTCAGCGGCCTTATGCCCAAGGAGGTGGCCGGCAAATTGATGGTCGGGGCAGAACTTGAAAGCAGAACACCGAGATAGCGCTTCGAGGCCGATGAGGTTCTACGGCCACGGGCTGCCCTATCTGGGTAACCTGGACGTGAAAGGAAGGCTCATAGTCATTGAGGGGCCTGACGCCTCAGGACGGTCCACGCAGATAGCGATGCTCACCGAGAAGCTGGAGGCAGAGGGGCATGCGGTGGTCAACACAGGGCTCAAGCGCTCCGAGCTCATCAGCCAGGGAATCATCAACGCGAAGAGAAGTCTAGGGACGGGGAAGAGGATCCTGAGCCTCTTCTACGCAGCCGACTTCGCCGACCAGCTGGAGAACAAGATCATCCCTTCTCTCCGGTCGGGCTATATCGTTCTCGCTGACAGGTACATCTACACCTTGATGGCCCGCGACGCAGTGAGGGGGATGGACCGCGGATGGTGCCACGACTTGTTCGGCTTCGCCCTAGTTCCGGATCTGATCTTCTCGCTCGAGGTGTCTCCCATAGAGCTTGTCCACAGAGTGTTCCAGAGGCAGAACACGCTTGATTTCTATGAAGCGGGGATGGATATGGGTCTCGGAGATGACATGTATTCATCTTTCATCCAGTACCAGCGACTTATTGCGGCCGAGTTCAAGCGGATGCACGTGCGATACGGTATGACTCCGGTCAACGGCGAGAGGACCTCCCTAGTTGTGGAGTCGGAACTCGAGCACCGAATATTGGCTCTTCTCGCAGGGCGGAAATAATGAGATTGGAGTCGGTGTCGCCAAGGAAGTTCCGGAAGGACTTCTCGACAATACAGGCGAGGACAGTGGAGGCGATTCGAGCATGCATCAGACGTCCCACGCCGGAGGCGATCCACGAAGCTCGAATCGCAATACGCAAGCTGACAACTGCCGTTTCCCTGATGCCTAGAGAATTCAGAGAAGACGGCAAGATGGTGAGGACGGGAAAGGCTCTTCGAGTTCTTTATACCGACTGCGCCAAAATACGCGACATCGATGCTATGACGAATGCGCTCTCGAACAACGTCGCCCTTGGCGACTTGAAAAGTGTCATGGCCGACCTGAGAGAACGCAGGACCGCGCTCGCGTCCAAGATTGGGCGCTCTGGAAACGAGGTGAAAAGACTGACGCTCCGAAGACCGACAGACGACACACGAAGGCGTCTGCGCAAGAGGCTGAACAAAATCTTAGCAAGAAGAGCAGATCAGGCGTGCGACCTTTACTGGGTTGCCGCGAGTAGCGAAGAGAATCTAGCTGAACTTCATCAGCTTCGAAAGGAATGCAGGTGCATCATGTACCTCCTTGACTTCGCGAACGATGATGCCAGAGTCAAGTCCGCTAGGCTGGAACTCGAGGATGCGAGAGACAAGCTAGGATCCATAAGGGAAGACGACGTACTGTTGGATTTTCTCAGAGACACTAGGGTGAGCGCTCCTGTTCTGAAACTCATCTCAGCAGTGTCCGCCGGCCGTCTGACCAAGTATAGGAAATTCTTCGCGGGTCAGACTGCCCGGGCCCTGGAACCGAAGCTTCTTGAGAGCATTCAGGGTCTGACCTAGCGCGAACCCCTAGAGCGAACCCATCCGAGACACCTAGCTCCTGCCGCGGAGGGAACAGGCACGTGGATTGTGAACGCTCTCCTGGCGTCAGCCGCCATCTTCGTCTAGGCAGCCCTTTGAGGAACTCCGACTGTTCCTGTTCTCTCACTTTACGGCGACAGATTCCTCTTCTTTGGGGAGGCGGGGATAGCGCATACGCATGGACTCAAGGACACCTACTATCTCTGTGCAGATCACGAGATCGCGGAACCATGCATGGTTAGAGGGAACCAAATGCCACGGCGCGGGATCGGTGCTGGTCTTCTCCAGGGCATCACAATACGCCCTCATGTACTCGTCCCAGAGTCCCCTCTCGGGCAGATCTCTAAGACTGAATTTCCAATTCTTGGTCGGGTCGTCCAAGCGTTCTTGGAGCCTTCGCTTTTGCTCGTCTGCGTCGATGTTAAGGTAGAACTTCAGGATCGTTGTGCCTCCTTCACAAAGCAGACGCTCGAAATCGTTGATCTGGCGGTAGCGGGCTTTCCAGGTGCTCTTGGGCACTAGCTTGTGCACTCTCTCCACGAGGACGCCCTCATAGTGGCTTCGATTGAATATCACGATTTCCCCTCTTCCGGGGACTTTTTGATGCACCCTCCACAGAAAGTCGTGGTCCAGTTCCTCCGGAGTTGGCGGACCGAATTTCGCAACCTTCACACCTTCCGGATTGACTCCTTCGAAGACTCGTCTTATCGTTCCATCTTTTCCGGAACCATCCATCCCCTGCAAGACGATTAGCAGACTGTGCTTGTGCTCCGCGTAGAGCAATCCCTGCAACACTTCAAGTTTCTTACAGAGGTCCTTGAGATCCTTGAGGCCATCCCCCTTCCTGCCATCGAAACCCGACTTGGAACTTGGGTCCCAGTCCTCCGGCCGGAACTTTGCGCCTGGCCGCAGAAGATATCTTGAGAACCTCGGCTCCATGATTCGTGGTGCTTCTGCGGCGAGCTTTAGCCGTTTCGCGCGTTGGTTCTGACCCGCTCAGTTGCTGGGCATTTCATGCGTCGACTCCGGTAATGGTGAGCAATGGCTTCGTCCCTTCCCTCTTTCTTCCACCATGGAGGGTTGCGGCTCGTGGGGATCCCAAGTTAGGGACCAACGATGGGCCATCGACCTCGTGAGTTTACGAAGCCCGATTGGAGGGGTCCTTCGACGTTAAATCACCCGACTGGGCGTGGTTTGGCGTGAGATACCTACTGAAGTGCCTCGCCTGTGGGAAGCAGTATTCCATGTTCTTCCCAAGGCAGCTCTGCGATAAGTGCGGCGGGATCCTCGAAGTCGTCTATTCCGGTGCCATGGAGATGGCAGCTCTGAGGAAGGACTTCTGGAGCTATGAGGCGCTTCTTCCCGACGGCGATTACAAACACTACAGGCTTGGAAACACGACCCTACTTCCCACGACAGGACAGGATCTCTACCTGAAGCTCGAGACGGAGAACCCGACCAAGTCGTTCAAAGACAGGGGCTCCGCAGTTGAGATTGCGAAGGCACTCGAGTATGGGTATGATGAAGTCGTCTGCGCGTCCACCGGCAATATGGCGTACTCTCTTGCCTACTACGCGAAGCTGGGAGGGATTCGTGCAACAATCTTCGTGAGCCGGAACGCCAGTTGGCTAAAAATCAGGGACATCCGGGACACCAGAGGCGCGAACATCATCAGAGTCGACGGTGATTTCACAGAAGCGCAGAGAAGGGCGATCGGCTATTCGAAGAGGAAGGAGGCCTTTCTGACAGGAGACTACGGCTATCGGAAAGAGGGTCAGAAGACACTGGTCTGCGAGATAATGGCGGAGCTTCCGAGTGTCAGGAACATCCTCATCCCGGTGGGCAACGCCACCCTGTTCAGCGCATCCTACAAGGCACTAACTGAGCTAAGCAAGCTCGGATTGGTGCACAGATTGCCACGCTTGATAGCGGTTCAAGCGTCACTAACCGACCCCCTCGTCGCCGCCTTCAAGAGGAACGAGAAGGTCAAGTATCAAAAGCCACTCACAGATGCTGGTGCAATAGCTGTCGGCTACCCGACTTATGGCGACCAGGCCATCGAGGGGATAAGGGCGACGCATGGTACAGCCGTAGATGTAACGGACAAGGAAATGGAGGATGAGAGGAAAGCTTTCTACAGAGAGTACGGTCTCCAAGTCGAAATGTCGGGGGTTGCGTCATTGGCCGCTTTCAGGAAGATCGACCTCAAAGGGCAGAGCGTAGCAGTGGTCAGCGGCGGAAACACCCTGAAGCCGTGAGCAGAGCGGTCTCAGTCAATGGCAGAGACGCCCCGCCATCTCAGTTAAGACCAAGGCAGCGAATCCTCGCACGCTGAGCATCTCGAGGCTAGGATTTTGACCTCGGGTTCCTTCACGAGTGGGGTGTAGCTGTCTCACCCGCAGAAGGGGGGAGCTGACTGGTGAACTGAGTTAGCCTCTCGAGGCGCTTGTATTCACCCTCGACGTCTCTCTTCAGCGCCTGCAGCTGGGATGCATGCTGCGGCAGGAACAAGTGCGAATACCGTCCTTGAAGCTTCAGGTACTCCTCGACGGGCTTGGGACTTGGAACGGGAACAGTAATCCTATAGACTCCTCCCTCGACCTCGTACAGCGGGAAGAACCTCGTCTCGACCGCGAGCCTCGACATCCTGACTGTCCTTGAAGCGTCGTAGCGCCAGCCTCTAGTGCAGGGTGCCATCACGTGCATGAACGTTGGCCCTTCCATCGAGAGTGCCTTCCTGACCTTGTTCATCAGGTCTCTCCAGTGGGAGACCGAAGCCGTTGCTGCGTAGGGCACACGGTGAGCGACCACAATTGAGACGAGGTCCTTCTTCTGTTCCAGCTTGCCTGACTGAGCGGGTCCCACTTGGCTCGTGGTTGTCCAGGCACCCCTCGGCGTTCCCCCTGACCGCTGAATCCCCGTGTTCATGTATGCCTCATTGTCATAGCACACGTAGAGGAACCTGTGCCCTCTCTCGAGGGCGCCGGAGAGCGCTTGGAAGCCGATGTCGTTGGTTCCTCCGTCTCCTCCGAAGATCACAATGGGATGCTCTTGGGCTTCCCCCCGCCGCGCCAAGGCCTTGAAGCCGGCTCCGATTCCCGAAGCGACGGCCGAAGCGTTTTCGAACGCCGAGTGAATCCATGGGCGATTCCACGCTGAATACCCGTAGAGCGCGGTTGAGACTTCTAGGCAGCCAGTTGCGTTTGCAACTATGGTGTCTTTCGGGGCGGCCAAGAGCACTTGTCTCACTACGATGGACGCTCCGCACCCCGGGCACAGACGATGTCCAGGAGAGAGAGGCTCCTCAAGGGGCAGATCCTTCAGGCCACTCACTAGGTCGTACATCTACTGCTTCACCCCATACATCACTGAAGTCTCTCCGGACAAATCTCCTTCTTTGGCCAAGCCGAAGACTCTTCTTCCGTCCTCGACCGACAGGTCTCTTCCCCCTATCCCGTACACGACGCTTGTCACTGGCTGGTTCATTCCTGCACCCTTCAGGGTCGAATTCACATCTTGCGCGATCGGGCCTGACGGCGCTCCGAGACTGATGCTCCTGTCCATGGTCAGTACCGACTTTGCCCGCCGAAGGCGTGCCGCGACCTCCTCGGCCGGAAAGGGCCTGTAGAGTTTGATTGCCAGAATCCCCACATTCTCTCCATCCGAATTCATCGCTCTTGCCGCAGCTCTCATCGTTCCAGCGGCGCATCCATTGACCACGGCCACGCAGTCTGCCCCATCGGTGTTGTAGGCATCGACCGCCCCGTACCTCCTGCCGCTGAAGGCTTCGAACTCCCTCTCGGTCTCCTCGAAGACGGTTAGGGCATTCTTCATCGCCTCCGCCTGCTGCATCCTGAACTCGTAGTAGGTGTCTGGTGAGGCCATGGCGCCGAACGTGAGCGGCTCTTTGGGGTCCAGGCGGTGCTTAGATGTCGGCCTTCCCAGGAACTTCTTAATCGGCCCATCGTCGAGCAGGCGCACCCTTTCCTTGTCGTGCGAGAGGATGAACCCCTCGAAGTTCAGCGCCGATGGGAGCATCACCCGCGGGTCCTCGGACAGCCTGAACATCTGGATTGTCCTATCGTAGATCTCTTCGACGTTTTCCGCGTAGACTTGGATCCATCCCGCGTCTCTCGAGCCCATCATGTCCCCATGGTCGGCGTTCAGGACGAGGGGAGCGCTCAGGGCCCTGTTCGCCACCGCCATCACTATCGGCATCCTCAAGCCAGAAGCGTTGTACAGCATCTCGTGCATGTACGCAAGGCCTTGGCTGGAGGTGGCAGTGAAGACGCGAGCTCCGGTCGCCGAAGCTCCCACGCACGCTGAGAGGGCACTGTGCTCCGATTCGACTGGTATGAACTCCCCGGTGAACCTACCCGCAGCCACGAACTCCGCGAGCTTCTCCACGATTATCGTCTGAGGGGTGATGGGGTATGCAGCGACCACATCCACGTCGCACTGCGCGACTGCCTCTGCGACAGCCTCGTCGCCCTGGAGAGCGACCGCCTTCGCGGTCTCCATCTGGGTCATGGCTCCATCACCATGCTAATTGCCTTCAGGGGGCACTCCGTCTCGCAGATTCCGCACCCCTTGCAGTGATCGTAATCGATTGTGACCTTCATCCCCTCATGCCTGACTATGGCCGGCTCGGGGCAGTAGATCCAGCAAATCAGGCAGTTAGTGCACTTCGCTTCGTCAATGACTGGTTTCTTGACCCTCCAGCCGGAGACGATGTATGCCGAAGACGTGCCTCCCTTTACGACGGCGGCCTCCTCGAGCTCCTTCCAGCTCAGGCGACAGCGCCTCCATCGTATCCCAGCCTGAACGCTTCCTCGTTCGCCGCCCGCACCGCTCCCTTGAACCTCTCCCTGACGACGCTGGCCATCGATTCGAAGCCTACTGCTCCAGTCGCCTTCACGAATGCTCCCAGCATCGGGGTGTTGGGGAAGTCCTTTCCAATGCACTTGAGCGCGATACCAGTTGCATCTATAGCTGACACCTTCACCGACTTGCGCAGACCCAGAGGAACCCGGAGCTCTTCAGGAGAGCCATCGAAGTTACAGATGAAGTTTCCCTCCTCGCGGAGGCCCGATACCGTGCTCGCGAAGCGGGCCATCGACCGGTCGACGACTACTACAACATTAGGGCTTCGGATGAACGTGTGTATCTCAATCGGGCCGTCGTTTATTCGGGCGTAGGCTGCTATCGGCGCTCCGGACCTCTCCGCGCCGAATTCGGGAAAGGCCTGGACGTACTTGCCTTCGAGGACAGCGGCGTCAGCTATCAACTGTGCGGCTGAGACGACCCCTTGGCCGCCTCTCCCGTGGAAACGCACTTCTGTCATCACGAACTAATACCTCCCTAACAATTCCAATTTAGGTGCGTTAATACATCTTCAGCCTAAGCTGTTAGTGCGGCCAGGCCCAACAGACAGGTCACTAGGACTCCAGGCAACGGGGGTTCTGTCTAACCTGATGAAGCGACGATTCCTCTTGCGCCTCACAATGCTTCAACATGCGTCTGCCCTGTTGGGTGCTACTCTGATCCTGTTGCGTCATCGCTTCGGGAATCCTTAATGGTAACCGAGGCCTCCTCACACGAGGAGATGTCTCTCTCTGCGAGGCTCACGAAGCCCTCGGGTAAGGAGGCGGTTCTCTACCGAAATCTGCCGAGCGGCAGGGTCCAGTGCACAGCATGCGCGAGGCGGTGCCAGATTGGGGGAGGCCAGGTTGGCTTCTGCGGCGTGAGAGGAGTTGTCGGGGGAATGCTATACCTCCTCGTCTACGGTAGGGTGGTTGCAGAGCACATCGATCCGATTGAGAAGAAGCCGGTTGTCCACTACAGACCCGGTTCGAAGGTCCTCTCCATAGCGACGAGCGGATGCTCGTGGGCGTGTTCATATTGCCAGAACAGCGAGATCAGCCAGTTGCGGAAGATCGAGGGCGTCGAAACCACACCTGAAGAGATCGTAGAGAACGCGGTTGCTCACGGCTGCGAGGGAATCGCTTACACATACAATCAACCCACGATATTCATGGAGTACGCGCGCGACGCCGGCGTGCTCGCGAGGTCGAGGGGCCTCTTCAACATCTTTGTCTCCAACGGATATGACACGCCTGAGACGGTTAGGATGATGAGGGAGTTTCTTGATTGTGTCACGGTCGACTTCAAGGGAAGTGGCGAGACCAGCTTTGCGAGAAAGTACATCGCGATTCCGAATGCTGACCCCATCTTCCAGAGTCTGCTCGAGATCAAGAACCACACTCACGTGCGCATAGAGATAACAGATCTGATTGTTCCGCGGGTGGGAGAATCACTCGAAGCTGCGGAGAAGCTCTGCAGATGGATCTGTGACAACCTCGGTCCGGACACACCGATTCATTTCCTGCGATTCCACCCTGACTACAAGATGATGGACTTCCCCCGAACTCCGGTGGGGGTCTTAGAGGCGCACCACAAGATAGGGAAGAAGGCTGGCCTCAACTACGTCTACATTGGAAATGTCACGGGCCACCCTGCGGAAAGTACCTATTGCCCTGGATGCGGGAAGGTCTTGGTCAAGCGGTACGGGTATCAGATCCTCGCATACAACCTCGACAAGGGAAACAGGTGTATCTCCTGCGGTCACAGTACGCCCATAGTAGGCCCTTTGAGTCCGTCGTACAAGGAGGAAAGGTTCGCCTCCGTTATCAGCTGAGCCCCGACCCTTCGAGACTCTGTTTGACGAACTTCTCTGCGTCCAGAAGTGCCTTGCAACCATCGGCGGCAGCAGTTATCGCCTGTCTGTATCGGAAGTCGTGTACGTCTCCTGCGACAAAGATCCCAGGAACACTGCTTTCCGTACCATTCCTGATTGCAACGTACCCCTTCCCATCAAGCTCGACCTGTCCCTTGAAGATCTCCGTGTTCGGGTCGTACCCTATCGCGACGAATACGCCGTCGACCTTTAACACTCCCTGCTCCCCTGACTTCAGGTTCTTCACCTTGACCCCGTCCACATGACTATCTCCAAGCACTTCTGTGACGACCGTGTCCCAGATGAAACTGATCTTTGGGTTCGAGAGCACTTCCTTCTTCAACGCCGCACTCGCCCTCAGGTCGTCCCGTCTGTGGATCACCTGGACCGAACTCGCGAACTTCGAAAGGAAGGTTGCTTCTTCCATCGCGGTATCGCCGCCTCCCACTACTGCGACCTTCTTGCCCCGGAAAAAGAAGCCGTCGCAGACTGCGCAGTTGGAGACCCCTTTGCCCATCAGCCTCATCTCGGATTCCAGGCTGAGTCGCCTAGGGTTGGCGCCAGTGGCAATTATCACTGATAGTGCCCGAACTGACCCGCTTTCAGTCACTATCTTGAAGGGATGGACCCGGAAATCGACTTTCACGACATCCTCCTGGATGAGCTTGGCCCCGAGCCTCTCTGCCTGTGTCTTCATCTTCATGATAAGGTCGGGCCCCATCACTGGGTCCGGGAATCCCGGGAAGTTCGCAACCTCACTCGTTAGCATCAGTTGACCGCCGTACTTCGTTCCTGTGTACACGACAGGCTCCAGGTCAGCCCTGCAACCGTAGATGGCTGCAGTGAGCCCCGCGGGGCCTGAGCCGATGATCACGAGCTTCTTGGTGCCTGTTTCCATTGGTCAGCAGTCAGTCTCCACTCTGCCTCATAAATTTGCCTCTGCAGCGCGCGACCGCGTAACCTGTGAGATCTGGCAATCACAAGAGTGACGATGGCTAAACGTATCTCGCGCTCAAAGAAAGTCGGGCCCCTCTCCTTCAGAGCGCTTTCTTGGCCCTTTGCAATTGTTCTGAACCAACTACACTCATTTGTTCCGGCCCTCACATCCGCACAAGGCGCCTTTGCTAAAGCAACTTGGCTTCTCTCTGGACCACGTGCAACTCGTCGGAGAGTTCATTGAGTGCCTTCTCAAGCCTCTTCGTGTACTGGGGCAGTAGCCTATCGAAGACCTCCTTCCGCATCCTCCTGGTGTAATACTGTTCGTAGAGATTGAGTTTGTCCTTAGCTGCCCTGTCCACCTCCCTCTCAGTAGTGTGTATCTGATTCAGCAGGTCGAAGAACTTCTGTGTGGTCGACTTCTGCTTGACCTCATTGAGCCTCTGGAGGGCCCTGTTCCTGAAGGCGTCAATGCGCCCTCTAAGCTCATCGAAGTAAGCCCTGTCTAGATCGTTGGGGTCAGCAGCCGCCACATCGGACCATATACTGTTGATTAGGCTCGTCTTGTCGTCGAAGGTGTTAATCATCGCGGAGGTTCTCTCGGTCGATGACTCCTCCTCTGTCTCTTCCTCTTCGGTCATCGTGGTCCTTGAAGCGAAGAGTCCAATCAGAAGAATGGCGAATGCTAAGGAAGCGCCTGGTATGCCCTCACCCAAAGCCCACCCGACCTTCACTCCATAGGTCATCGTGACGCTTCCGGTCTCCCACGGGACGGGTTCAACATTCGAGAAAGCCGAGTGAGAACCCTGCACGACCTTGAAGCCGGTCGGAAGAGAAAATCCGACTACGTACGAGTTGACGAATGCTGCTATGGGGGCGGTCGTGGGCAGGTCCAAAGTAATCTGCCCTCCTGAACCGTGATAGTATTTCTGGGGGAGGGGGTACTGATAGACCAAAGTGAAGTTCTCGTTCGGATTCACAGACGCTCCTATCGCGGAAGTGGAAGCAAGGTCGATGCCGTAGTTGTCGAGGACAACGGTCGCCGGGCTCAACAGCCGGGGTTCCTCGGGCGGAATCACCGTGATTGTCCCGCTTGCTGACGTCAAAGGCGAAATGTACAGTGTTGTCAAGCTCGTATTACCTAGGTTCTCAAACGTTATCTTGTCGGTGACGATGGGGTCCATATTCGAGTCGGCTGTAATGGTCCTCTCTGCGCTGTAGACCACAATAGGATGGAAGTCCTGGCCTGCAGACACTCTTATCGCCTTCACCTGGGTTACAGCTGTCTGAGCAATGATGTTGGATAACGTGGCAGAATAGGTGGCGTTGGTCCCCGCGACACCTGTGGCGAGTCCAGCTGGAGGTGTTGTGAACAGGGTCGAGGTGGGCATCACGATGTCCTCGCGAAGGCTGCTAACGGTCAGGTTTATGGATGGCCTGACGAGTACTTTGACCTGCTCAGTTCCGTCGGCGGCAGTGGAGACTACTCCGTTGAGCAGTACCTTCAGCATGAACGTCGCGTTGGTTCCAGCACCCAGAGACTGCCCCCCGATGACGGCGTATAACCCCCCAGTAATGCTTCCAAGTCTGAAGCCGGCGCCCGTGAGGTTGTAAGATACCACTTCGGACGAAAGGTTACCAAAGCCCACGGAGACGGTGGGCACCGTGACCGACACGTTCTCGTTGTCGGTGAACCTTACGGTCTCGTTGACGATTGCAAACCCATACCTGTTGAGTATGTACTGGCTGGTCACCTGCACTCGAGGGCTCGCCTGCGCTTGGGCGGTCAACTGCATAGGCATGGCCGACGCTAGCAGAATTATGAAAAGCCCGGCGTAGACTAATCTCTTCAATCGGATACGCTCACGCCGCTATGTTCTTATTTTAAGCATTTTTGGGTAGTTCGAATGACGGGAACTCGCTCTCACCATCCTTTACTCCCAAACCTGGACGAGGACCTGCTAGCCGAGATGCTATCCAAGGTCGGTGCACGGAGCATAGATGAGCTCTTTTCAGACATCCCGCCCAGGATTAGGCTCAACCGAAAGCTGAGAATACCTGAAGGGGATACCGAATACGGCGTGCGCCGCGAAGTCCAGGGCAAGCTCGCCATGAACCGGACCCCACCAGGGGCGCTCTGTTTCTTGGGCGGTGGGGTGTGGCCCCATTACGTGCCCGCTGTTGTCGAATCCATAATGGGAAGGCAGGAATTCTACACGAGTTACACGCCCTACCAGGCCGAAATCAGCCAAGGGATGCTTCAGGCGCTTTTCGAGTACCAGAGTTTGATGTGCGACCTCTTAGGAATGGAGGCGTGCAACAGCTCTTTGTATGACTGGGCCTCGGCTGCGGGAGAGGCGGTCAGGATGGCCTCAAGGGTGACCGGTAGGAAGCAAGCCCTGATTGGGGCGAACATCGGCCCCCAGAGACGTGCGGTTATTCAGACGTATGTCGAGTCTGCAGGAATCGTGCTAAAGCCGGTGAAGTTCGACTTGTCGAATGGAACCCTGGATGCCGCAGACCTCAGAGCCAAAGCTTCACGCGATGTGGCTTGCCTCTACCTCGAAAACCCGAACTACTTCGGCGTTATCGAAGCCGGAGTTGAGGAGCTCGTTTCCGCTATTCACGCGGCCGGGGGATTGGCCGTAGTGGGGGTTGATCCTGTCTCCCTATCGCTTGTGAAAGAACCCGGAGCCTATGGATCGGACATAGTCGTAGGCGAGGGGCAACCGCTCGGACTCCCCATGAATTACGGAGGACCCCACCTCGGTATCTTCGCAGCAAGAGAAATGAAACTGGCCAGGAACATGCCCGGAAGGTTGATAGGAATGACTTCCCCAGTCGGAGATCCGCAGGGGCGAGCCTTCGCGATGGTCCTTCAGGCGAGAGAGCAGCACATCAGACGGGAGGCCGCGACGTCGAACGTGTGCACCAACCAGGCCCTGATGGCCGTAGCTGCAGCGAGCTACCTTTCGCTGTTAGGCAAGGAGGGTTTCCGCCGGCTGGGTGAGATCATAGTGTCCAACTCACACTTCGCCGCCAAGAGACTTTCGTTGGTGAAGGGAGTTTCGTCGCCCCACTTCTCTGGCTCATTCTTCAAGGAGTTCGTAGCGTCCTACAAGAGAGCGAAGGCTGCGACGGTCTTCCGGCGGATGGCGAAGTCAGGCGTGCTGGGAGGATATCCAATCGACCGGAGTTTCGGGCTCGGGGAAGAGGCCGCGTCGTTCTGTGTTACCGAAGTTCACACTCGCGCCGATATCGAGCGCCTCGCGGACGTTCTGGAGGAGGCTCTCTGACATGCCGGAGGGATTCAGACAGGCTCGCTGGAAGGAGCCCCTTCTAAATGAGCTGAGCAGGGCAGGGAGGATAGGGACGCTCCCACCCTCAGACCCGAGCATCGAGAAAGAGTTCCCGAATCCGGCCCATCTCGTCCCTGCCTCCATCAGGCGCGAGTCCGTCAAGCTTCCGGAGCTCTCCGAGTTGCAGGTTCTTAGACACTTCAACCGTCTCTCCCAGATGAACTTCTCGGTCGAGCTCGGAATGTACCCCCTCGGGAGTTGCACGATGAAGTACAACCCGAAGGTGTCAGAAATGCTTGCTTCCGCCGATTCGATGAAGCAGGCCCACCCACTCCAACCGCAGGAGACGGTTCAGGGCCTTCTCTCAATTCTGTACGACCTGGAACGAATCCTCAGCGAGATCACCGGGATGTCGAGATTCTCTCTCTCGACTGCTGCAGGGGCGCAGGGCGAGTTCGCAGGCGTCCTCATGATCAAGAAGTACCTACGTGAGCATGGCGGAGAACGCAGGGACGAGATCATCGTGCCCGACTCGGCCCATGGCACCAATCCTGCGAGCGCAGCGATGGCCGGGTTCAGGGTGGTCAAAGTTCCGTCGGACTCCAGCGGACAAGTCCGGGCGAAGGCGGTCCGAGAGCGGGTTTCCGATACGACCGCTGGCATGATGTTCACGGTCCCCAACACGCTTGGCCTCTTCGAGAGCGAAGTGGCTGAGGTCTCCGAGGTAGTCCACGACGCAGGAGGCCTGATGTACTACGACGGCGCAAACATGAACGCTCTCCTGGGGAGGGCAAGACCAGGCGACATGGGTTTCGATGTGGTCCATCTTAACCTTCACAAGACATTCGCGACTCCACATGGTGGTGGGGGGCCAGGCGCCGGTCCAGTAGGAGCGAACGAGAAGCTCGCCGAGTATCTCCCCGTCCCTGTCGTGTCGCAGAAAGCTGGCAAGTACTCGCTTGACTATGACCTGAAGCATTCGATCGGCCCGCTCAAGGGTTTCGTGGGAAACTCCGCCATTCTCCTCCGAGCCTACGTATACATCCGCCTTCTTGGCGCCTCGGGCCTCTCTGACGTTTCATCACTTTCCGTGCTTGCAGCGAACTACCTATGGAAGAACCTCGACGCCGAGGCATTCCAGGTATCCCACGGGGCGGGTCTGCACAGGAAGCATGAAGCGGTTGTCTCGGTCAAGAGCGAACTGCCGGGGAGCGCGCTGAAGGTGGCGAAGGCGATTCTCGACTACGGCATGCACGCGCCAACGGTCTACTTCCCGCTAATCGTCAGCGAGGCATTGATGATTGAACCGACGGAGTCTGAACCCATGGAGATGCTCGACGAATACGCGGCGACGATGAACAGAGTTTACAGGTCTCTGAAGGATGGAACCCTCGGGGAAGTGCCCAGAAACACAAGCGTTGGCAAGGTGGACGAGGTCAAAGCATCTCATCCACTGACGCTGCGTGTCCATTGGTGAGGCCGAAGGTCATATATGCTGCCGTGGTCTATCAAGAGCCGACATGGACAGCGACCTGGAGAAACGCGTTTCGGAGTGTCTGAGAGACTTAGTCGACGAGGAGACGACGAGGAAATTCAGCGAGCTCAACATCGTAACCGACGTTTCTGAGATCGCTGCGGGGTCGGTAATGGTCAAGTTTCAGCCCCTCTCCGCTTACAGTCCTCTCGCTGTCGATATGGGGAGGAGCATAAGAGACGCAGTGCTTGCAGTGCAGGGGGTCAAGACCGTGCGAGTAGAATGCGGCGGGCACATGATGGACGAGCTCGTGAACAGGATCGTTAACAAGGACGAGATCAAGCCGAAGGTCACAAGGTGAGGCTCTTGCCCTCTCAGAAGGGCGAGTAAAACAAAGTTTGATGAAGAGTCAACTATATTGACTCATGGGTTTGTAAATCAATTGACTTAGGTAGCGCGTGCGCCCCAGAAATGATTACTAATGACCATGCTGAAGTCACTGCCGTCGGAATAGGGAGTGCGGGTGGCAAGATCGTCTCCCTGATGAGCAGGCAATCTCTGCTGGTCGACAGGTTCTCTTACATTTCGTGCGATAGAGATGACCTTTCGATCGCAGGACCCGGTGAGAAGATTCTCATCGATTCACCCGTCGACCAAAAGCTGACTCCGGCGATGGTCCGGGGTCTTGCCCTGGGATTCCACTCCAGGATTAGGGATGTTGTTGACGGCTCCAAGGTGGTCTTCGTTGTGGCTGGGTTGGGGGGCGCCACCGGGAGCGGACTTTCGCCGCTGGTGGCTGCCATCGCAAGGGACGCCGGCGCAACCACGGTCGGCGTTGCGGTGATGCCCTTCGAATTCGAGAGCAAACTAAAGTTCTACGCTGGCATCTCCCTGAAGCGCCTCCGCGCGGCTTCGAGAGGTGTAATTGTTGTTGACAACGACATACTGATGAGGTCCTCCCCGGAGGATTCTACACTGACCAGCCTATACGAGTCTGCCAACAGGGAGGCGGTCAACGCTCTCGGCTCCCTCCTCTCAAAGTCCTCCGGGACTTCGGTCTCGGTCGGCCTGAACAAGTTGTTAGGGACAGTCCTTCAGGACGGGTATTCACTGCTGGGGGTCTCGACCAGCAGTTCGATTGACAAAGCCGAGGAGGCGCTAGCCGGGGCGGTCGTTTCGATTAGCAAGCTCGCGGAGGCCAAGGAAGCCAGCCGCGCAGTTGTGATGCTCCGCGGCGACGCTTCAATATCAGGCCAGGAGGTCGGACTGGCAGTAAAGAGGCTTGGCTCGATGGTAGGCAACCAGATGGTCGACGTAGAATACGGTGTGAACTATTCAGGGTCGGCTCAGCTGCAAGTCAGTCTCCTCGCGTCTGGCTTCACATCGACGAAGTATGACGAGTACGATCCCCTCAGCAGGATTCTCGCAGGAAGGACGATTGATGATGAAATGGACTTTGCTTTACCCATGGGCCTAGAGTCCCTGCAGCCCTGCGACTAGCCGAGCATCATCCGGACCTTGCTGAGGTCCCTCTCTTCGATCTTCCTGAAGACTGGCTTGGGTTCACTTATTCTCTGCCCTGGCTCGACCCGCAATCCCGAGGCCGAAACCCACCCATCCTCCCTGAGCGACCTTGTAAAGCCAAGCTGGGCCCAGACTTGCTCGGAACTAAACGGCAGAAAGGGGTGCATCATGGTGGCGAGGCCTGCAACAAGGTTGCAGGAATAGTAGACCGTCGTGGGCTCTTCCTCAGTGTTCTCCCACGGCGCCTTGTGCTGGAAATAGCGGTTGCAGCTCCCGGAGTACTCGAGGACCCTCTTGAGAGCCCTGTCGTAGTGCCCTTCCTCTATCAGCCGGCCGGTCTCACTGACGGCCCCCTCCAGCTCGCTCAAGACCGCCTTCTCCTCATCGCCGGATCTCCCCGGTCTCGGGACGACTCCGCCGTGTTTGTTCTTGACGAAGACCAGAGTCCTGTAGACGAAGTTGCCGATACTCGCGACCAACTCGTTGTTGATCTTGTCGGCGAACTCCTTGAGGTCGAAGTTGGCGTCAGACTGGCTGTAGGGTACTATTCTTGTCAGATAGAACCTCAGATAGTCGGGCGGAAAGCTCTCTAGGAAGTCTCTGATTGTAATCATCCAGTGCCTGCTCCTCGAAATCTTCTTCCCCAGCAAGAGCAGGTGTCCCCGCGTCGGGATAAGATCAGGGAGCTTGTACTCTCCTTCGCCCATCCTCATGCTGGGAAGGAACAGGTAGTGGTGGTACACGATGTCCTTTCCGATGAAATGGTAAACCTTCGCATCATTCCAGTATTTCTTACCGGCGGCGCCGCTCTTGCCCGCTGCTTTTAGAGCTGCCGTGATGTAGCAGAGATGGTTGTCGAACCAACCGTAGAAGACCTTGCCCTCAGCCTCTTCGAGCGGGACGGGAACCCCCCAGGAGATGTCCCTGGTAATGTCCCAGTCCTGCAGGCCGTCCTTGATCCAGTTGAGCACGTAGTTCTTGGCGTCAGGCTGTAGCTCCTTGTTTCCAGTCAACCATTCCTCAAGTCTCTTGGAGAATGCTGACAGCTTGAAGAAATAGTGGGAACTCTTTTTCTTGATGGGGGGCTTGCCGCAAATCGAACAGTGCGGACTCTGAATCTGGCCTGGCTGCAACGTCCTACCGCAGTTGTCGCACGCGTCCGAGTACTGGTCCTCCGCACCACAATAGGGGCACTTTCCCTTGACGTACCTGTCAGGGAGGAATTTCCCATCGTATTCGCAGAAGAATTGGTCGACCTCAGAAACGTAAATGAACTCGTTTTCATTGAGTTTCGTGAAGAAACTCTGCACGAGCTGGACATTCTCCGCGGAGCTGGTCCTGTCAAAGAAGTCATAGATGATTCCGAGCCTTGCTAGGTCATCCTTGAACCTCTTGTTCCATTCTGCAACGTATTCCGATGGTTTCTTTCCCTTCCTTTCTGCGGCGATCAGAATTGGTGTCCCAAAGTCGTCGGACGCGCAGACCTGGATGACCTTGACACCATTCAGCTTTAGGTATCTGTACAGAATGTCAGGAGGAAGGTGTGTGCTTGCAACATGTCCTAGGTGGAGGTCGTCGTATGCGTACGGAAGAGCCGCAGTAATTATGACGTTCTTGTCGCTGAGCCCATCCACCGAACAGAATCTATCAGCGGCGGTTTTAACCTTTCTGAGACCTAGATTTTCCAGCTCTTGGCATATTTTCTCTGCTCTTCGGTCTGGGTTCCGATTGTGACTCCCATTGATTTCAAGGCCGCTCTCGCTACTTCGTTTTCCGTCTCGATTGACACGTCATAGACCCTCGGCTCCATCTTCCTGTGGTTCCTGTGCAAGTTCACTGCGGCTATGTATTGATTTGCGAACGACATCTGCATTACTTCCGGAGGGTGCCCCTCTGCAGCTACAAGATTGGCTATTCTCCCCTTGCCGATGAGGTAAATCCTCTTCCCGTTCCTGAGAGAAACTTCGTCGACATTGGTCCTCACTTCCTTGACACTCTTGGCCTTTGAAAGCAGCGTCTTCACGTCGATCTCCACATCAAAGTGGCCGGCGTTTGCCAGTATCGCCCCATCCGACATCTTCTCAATCGCATCATAGGGGACGACGTTCTTCTGGCCTGTGGTCGTGATAAAGAGCTGCCCGATCGGCGCCGCTCCCGAGATGCTCGTCACCAGGAAACCGTCAAGGTGTGCCTCTACCGCCTTGATCGGGTCCACCTCGACCACGGTCACGTTTGAGCCCATCCCTCTCGCCCTCATAGCGACACCCTTGCCGACCCAGCCGTAACCCACGACCACCACGCGCATTCCTGCGAGCAGAAGGGCCGTCGCTCTCATGATTCCATCAAGGCTGCTCTGTCCCGTGCCGTACCTGTTGTCGAAAAGGAATTTCGTCTGTGCATTGTTGACCGCTATGATGGGATAGCGGAGTCTTCCCTCTGATTCTAGCGCCTTCAATCTGACCACGCCCGTTGTCGTCTCTTCGGACCCTCCCACTATCCCATCCGAGTGAGCATCGTGAGCGGCTACATGCAGGTCCGCCCCATCATCGATTAGCTGCTCAGGGCCGGCATTGAGTACCTCTCTAATGGCCCAATCGTATTCTTTGGAAGTCTGTCCCCTCCATGCCCATACGTCAGTTCTCGTCGAGAGATATGCGGCGATGTCGTCCTGAGTTGACAGAGGGTTGGCTCCAGCGAGCTTGACATCGGCACCAGCCTTCAACAATGCGTCTATCAAGACAGACGTCTCCTTCGTGACGTGAAGGCAAACTCCAAGCCTTACTCCCTCGAGTGGGCGCGTTCTCGAGTACTTTTCAGCCAGCGTCGTGAGCGCGCCCATGTGCGCCTTCGCCCAAAGAAAGTTACGTTCCCCTAAGCTGCTCAGCCCCGAGTCCGCTATCTTGGTCATTTCTGGATTCAGCCCCCCATTCGACGCGTTTTATTGTTGCCGCCGTCGTTTCCTTCGTCTAGGCTCAAACGCCACCGAGTGTTCAAGGCCCGTTGGAGACAAAGCCCATTTCCCGTGCCGGGATACACTTCTTTGTCGCGTTGAAGAAGAAGATTCTACTCGGAGTCATACTTCGCCAGGGACTGGATCTCGTACCCGGCTAATTTCTCCCTGCCTTTCAGGTAACTGAGCTCCGCGACGAAGGCGAAACCCACCACCGCCCCCCCGAGCTTCTCGACCAGCTTACCAGCTGCCCTCGCAGTGCCACCTGTCGCGAGGAGGTCGTCGACGATCAGGACTTTGTCTCCTTTCGAGATCGCATCTGAGTGAATCTCGAGACCCTGTTTTCCGTACTCGAGCTCATAGTTCACGCTCGTCTTCTCTCCTGGAAGCTTACCAGCCTTCCTCGCAGGCACAAACCCGATTCCAAGCCTGTCGGCAATCGGTGCGCCAACGATGAATCCCCTGGCTTCGATACTCACTATCAGGTCGACCCTCCTGTCCTTCCACTCCGATGTCAATGCGCTCGTCACCTTCTTGGCGAGCGGCCCGTTTTTCCAGAGCGTAGTCAGGTCCTTGAATGTGACCCCCTTTCGCGGGTATTCCTTGATCGTCCTAATGTTCCGCTTTATCTCCTGTTCGAGGTTGGTCATCATGCGCTCAATCTCGCGTTCGCCAGCGCAGAACCGCAGTCGCAGGTGCGCTCACTTGGAAGTCGTCCTACGATTCCAACTATCAAACTCCTGACCCTCTCCATGTTCATTTCGAAAACTCTCACAACTTCTTTGTGGGAGACAGGCTTGATCTTCGGGTCCCCTTCCAGCCCCGCGTCGTAGTCAGTAACGACAGAGATGTTCAGGTAGCACACTCCCTGTTCTCTCGCGAGGACGACCTCGGGGTACTGCGTCATGTTGATGACATCCCATCCCTGCTTTCTGAAGAACCTGCTCTCAGCCTTCGTTGAGAACCTGGGGCCCTGAATCACAACCACGGTACCGCTGCTGTGGTACTTTATCCCCAGCTTCTTAGCCACCTCCACGGCGACCTTCCTCATCTGGGGGCAATAGGGTTCGGCCGTGCTCACATGCGTCGTCTCGGGACCGTCGTAGAATGTGTCATCTCGCCCAGTTGTGAAGTTCACAAACTGGTCGCAGAAGACGAGTCCTCCTGGTTCGACTTCGGCCTTGAGGCTTCCTACTGCGTTGGGCGCTATGATTCTCGACACCCCGAGCTGCTTGAAAGCGTGGATGTTGGCCCTGTAAGGGACAGCGTGTGGGGGATACTCATGGTGAACTCCATGTCTCGGCAGAAATGCCAGCCGCTTCCCGCCGATGGCAGAGAGAGTCACCTTCGCGCTGGGGGACCCGTACGGTGTACGCACTAGGATAGTACTGCCTGACGCCCCAAAGAAACTGTAGAACCCCGAGCCACCGAAGACACCAATGTCAGCCCGAGGCTTCACGACGCGGCTCCCCTGCTTTGTGATTTAATCTTTGAAGTTCGTGGCTAGGGTCCGGTGCCCCCAATCAACCAGTATTCGTTTCCGTCGGGGTCAGCAAACATCCCGTTCACGCCCCAATCGGATTTCTTCACCTCGCGCGTAAACTTCACACCCTTTGCTTTCATCTCCTTCGCTATCTTGATTGGGTTCTTTGCGTAGAACGCGATACCCGTGTTCCCGGGTTCTGGCTTGCCTTCGCAGAGATGAATCTTGGCCAAGGCTCCTCTCGGCCAGACGAGCACCCAATGGCCTTCGCTAGAAGCGCTGAATCCGGCTTTCTCCTGAAACCACTTTGCTGATTTCTTCGCATCGGCGACTACGACTGCAACAGAGAACTCTTTCGAAACCATATCGCAGTCCGAATCGCGCGTGCATTTACGCATTTTCCACAGGGTTGAAATACCTAGGATAGGCGAATTCGCTGGATGCCCCATTCATACGAGGAGTTGCTCGCAAGGGCCAGATCTGGTGCTGACAAGGAAGCCAAGAAGTCGGGGGCCCTCCGTCTCGAGCTCCCGGAGCCCGACGTCATCTGGGTCGGCAACAAGACAATATTCCGCAACTACGCCGAGTTCCCAAAGCTGATCAGGCGGGACTCCGCAAGGGTCCTCATGTACTTGGCGAAGGAGCTCGCGACAGCAGCCTCCATTGACGGAGATAGGGCGATATTTATCGGGCGCAAGGACCGCGATTCGTTCTCACAGTTGCTGCAGCGCTATGTCAAGGACGGCGTCCTGTGCCCAGTTTGCGGCAGTCCTGACACACACCTTGAGAAGGACAAGAGGATGTGGTTCATGGTCTGCGAGGCGTGCGGCGCAAGATCTGTCGCCAAGGTGGCGTAGGGTGAAATTCAAAGGGTTCGCCGTCAAGACGACGGAGTATAGGGGCAGCGTCCTCGTCAACGTCTGCGATGAAGAGCTCGTGGGAAGGACTGTAGCCGAGGGGAAGCTTAAGGTGCATCTTTCGAATGATTTCTATTCAGGCGAGGTTGTCGGCAAGGGAGAGGCGCTCAGGCTCATCAGGACTTGCTCGATCGTCAATCTCGCAGGCGAGAGATCGGTTTCATTAGCTGTCGACAACCAGTTAGGCGCCAGGGAGGCCATCCGCGAGATAGAAGAAGTGCCGTTTCTGATGATTTACAAGTTCTCAGGCTAGCCAGCTTCGCGGAACCGTTTCAGGAGCTCCTTCTGGGTGTTGCTCAGATTCTTCGGGACCTCTATGCCAACTTTCACATATTCATCCCCCTTGCCCCAGCTTCCGTACTTGGGGAGGCCCTTCCCCTTCACTCTGAACACGGTGCCTGCCTGTGTTCCGTGGGGAACGCTAAGCTTCACCTCGCCGTAGAGAGTCGGCACCGTCAGTTCGGTCCCCAACATCGCGTCAACTACGCCGACCTTTGTCTCGAGGTAGATGTCGCTCTCGCGACGGGCGAAGAATCTATGTTGCGCCACATTCAGCGCGATGTACAGGTCGCCTGGTGGGGCGCCATTTTCGCCCGCGTTCCCCTCGCCTCTTAGTCTCAGAGTGAGTCCGTCCTCGGCTCCAGCGGGAACTACGATTCTGATCTTGCGCGTCCTTTCAACTGAGCCTTTCCCACGGCAGTTTGTGCACGGGGATTCGATGATGGACCCCCTGCCTCCGCACCTGCTGCATGCCATGACCCTCACGAGTCTTGTGAACCCCGCGGACTGAACCCTCTGAACCTGGCCGGTCCCGCTGCAGGTCGCGCACCTCTGCGGAGAAGTCCCTGGCTGGGCACCGCTCCCATTGCACGTCGTGCAGACTTCGTCCCTGGGGACTTCAATCTCTCTGTTCGACTCCTGAACGAGATCCTCCAGGTTGACCTGAAGGTGATACGTTAGATCCTCTCCTCTTTCTCTCTGACCGGACTCTCCCCCGAAGAACTGGGAGAAGACGTCATTGAAACCGCCGAACCCCATCCCACGGAAGAATTCACCAAAGTCGACTCCCCTGAAGATGTCCTCTTGGCTGTATCTCTGATAGACTCCCTCTCTCCCGAACGAGTCGTACTGGCGTCTCTTCTCGTCGTCCGAGAGGACGGCGTAGGCCTCGGAAACCTCTTTGAATCTTCCTTCTGCTTCAGGCGACTTGTTCCTGTCCGGGTGAAATTCCAGTGCGAGCTTCCTGTAAGCGCTCTTGATCTGCTCCTTTGTGGCCCCCTTCTGGACGCCAAGCACCTCGTAATAGTCCCTTCCCACCATTCCGTTCGGCCCCTATTTCCCTTCATCTACGACCTTGTAGTCTGCGTCGCTGACCTTGGAGCTATCGCTGGGCCCACCAGGAGCGGCGCTCTGACGTTGCGCCTGCTGGTAGACCGTCGCCCCAACCTCTTGAAGCACACGCTTGAGAGCCTCGTTCTTCTCCCTGATCTGGGCAGCGTCCTTTCCTTCGAGAGCTGCCCTTAGGTCCTTGGCTACGACGTCGATCCGATCGAGGTTGCTCTTGTCAACCTTCCCTTCCAGGTCGCGTTTGGTCCTCTCGGTGGTGTACAGAATCGAGTCCGCTTCGTTCCTGAGCTCGGCCTCTTCCTTCTTTCTTTTGTCCTGCTCGGCGAAGGACTCAGCATCCTTGACTAGTCTCTCCTTCTCTTCCTTCGAAAGTTTCGTCGACGCCGTTATCGTAATCTTCGCTTCTTTGCCTGTTCCCATGTCCTTGGCAAAGACTGTCAGAAGACCGTTCGCGTCGATGTCGAAGGTCACCTCGATCTGGGGAACTCCTCTGGGTGACGGCGGCAATCCCGCCAGATTGAACATCCCCAGGGAGACGTTGTCGAGGGCCATGGACCTCTCTCCTTGCACCACATGTATCGTCACAGCGGTCTGGAAGTCGGCCGCCGTAGTGAATACCTTGCTCCTTTTTGTGGGGATGGTGGCGTTCTTCTCAATGAGGTGCTCCGTTATTCCTCCAAGGGTCTCGACCCCCAGAGAGAGCGGGGTAACGTCTAGGAGCAGTATGTCCTTGATTTCCCCGGCTAACACGGCTCCCTGAATCGCCGCGCCGATTGCGACGGCCTCCATAGGGTCGACTCCTCTCTCCGCGGGCTTTCCGGCCACATCTTCTACAAACTTCCTTACGAGGGGCATCCTTGTCATCCCGCCAATGAGGATAACCTTGTCTATCTGCGTAGGGGAGAGTTTCGCATCGCTCATTACCCTTCTCATCGTGTCCTCCGTCCGGATTACGATCGGCCTAGCGACCTCCTCGAGCTTCGTCCGGGTCAGCGTGAAGTGCAGGTTCTTTGGACCATTCGAGTCGCTGGCGAGGAACGGCAGGTCGATGTCGGTCGAGGTGAGGTTCGACAGCTCGATTTTCGCCTTCTCGGCTGCCTCTTTGAGCCTTGCCATCGCTGTCCTGTCGCTGCGCAAGTCTATCCCCGTCTTCGAACGGAAGTCCTGGAGCAGGACCTCGATTACAGAGTTGTCCACGTCGGCACCTCCCGTTTGGGTGTCACCAGACGTAGCAAGGACCTGGAAGACCCCCTGCCCAAACTCCATAATGGTTGCGTCGTGCGTGCCTCCCCCGAAGCTGAAGACAAGGATCTTCATTTCCTTCTCTGACTTGTCAAGCCCATATGCCAGGGATGCTGCCGTAGGCTCATTGATGATCCTGACGACCTCCAACCCGGCGATTTCACCGGCGTCCTTAGTCGACTGGCGCTGGTTATCGTTAAAGTGAGCGGGGACTGTGATGACCACCTTCTTGACCGGGTACCCGAGGAATGCCTCGGCGTCATGCTTGATCTTCTGGAGGATGTACGAACTGACCTGTTCGGGCGAATACTGCTTCCCGAAGGCGTTGACCTTGTGGTCAGTCCCCATCTTCCGCTTGATCTCGAAGATCGTGCCTTCTGGGTTGGTGACTACCTGCCTCCTCGCAGGGTCGCCAACTAGGAGCTGCCCGTCCTGAGTGAACGCGACGACAGACGGGAACATCTTCCCGGAGGGCGTGGCTCCCTCCGCGCTAGGTATTACGACCGGCCTGCCTCCCTCAATGACTGCGGCCGCGGAATTCGTCGTCCCCAGGTCGATGCCTAGTATCTTCTCTCTTGCGCTACTCATCTCGATCCCCTGCCTCCACCGGTTCCTTCTTCGCCAATTGAACCTTTACCATGCTCGGCCTGATTACCCGTCCTCTAAACGCGTAACCCGTCCGCACCTCTTCTATTACGATGTCTGAGCCGACTGACTTCCCCTGGACTTTCTCGACAGCCTCATGCCGGGTCGGATCGAACGGCTGCCCCAGTGCGTCGATTCTCTGCAGCCCAGTCGCTTCCAACGCCGAAAGGAGGTTCTTCTGCACCATCTCGATCCCTTCCTGCATCTCCTCCTTTCCGGGCTCCTCCTTCGAATGTTTCACGGCGAGGTCGAGTTCGTCCAATACGCTGAGCAGCTTACACACGAGGCTCCTTGACGAACTCTCTTCCATCTCTTTCATCTCCTTCTCTGTCCTCTTTCGGTAATTCTCGAAGTCGGCCTGCATGTACTTCAGGCGCTTGAGAAGATCTGCTTCAGGTGCCTTCCCTCCAGAAGGCTGCGTCTTCAGGCTGTTCTCTTCATCCTCGGAGCTCTGAATTCCAGTGACATCCTCATCTCCTTTCAACAAGACTGCAACCCCTCCCAGATTCCCGCGTTTCCTTGAGTGCTGGCGTATCCCACGCTATAAATTTTCCACCGATACTCGTGACCCCAGCCGGCAGAGGCATGTGAATTATAGCGTAACCGAGCACGCATGAAGGGTTCCAGAACCAGACTCGAATTGGCCTTATAGCCCGGAGGGCCACCTTGTGTGGCCATGAGGTTGGAGATTCTGGAGGAATGCCCGCGTAGTGGCCAACCGATGTGAGATGTCCAAATGAGTCAGCCACAGGAGGACGGAATAGAGGAAGATGAGAAGAACATGGTCCAGGACGACGAACCCAGAAAGACAACGGAGGGGCTCCAGAGACTCGAGCGCGAGGGCAGACACGTAAGGAAGGACGCTGACCAGCGCAAGGTGATGGAGGAGGTCTTCGACCGCGTGACCCTCTTGGCAGTGGAGGAGCTGATCTCGAGGAGGGACCTGGGCGACCTCAGAGGGGTTGTCAATTCGGGGAAGGAAGCGAGGGTGTACTACGGGGTGGGGGTCGACGCTCGTCCAGTCGCCGTGAAAATCTATCTGACAGCGACCTCTGAATTTAGAAAACGCCTTGGCTACATCGCGGGGGACAGAAGGTTCGCACACGTTCCCTCGAATTCCAGGGGGATCATCTACCTCTGGACTCGCAAGGAGTTCAAGAACCTCCAGTTGGCCGAGACGGCTGGAATAAGAGTGCCCAAGCCCTTAGCCTTCTACCGAAACATCATAGTGATGGAATACATCGGCGACCCACCGGGACGCGCGCCCACGTTCGCTGAATCAGATGTCGATGAACAGGACTACGAATGGACCTTCGAAACGATCGCTCGCTTGCGCCGGGGAGCTAAACTCATCCACGCAGATCTGTCCGAGTACAACATCTTCAAGTCAGGGTCCGAGAGGGTCCTCTTCGACATGGGGTCTGCAGTCCTTCTGTCTCATCCTCAGGCCGATGAGTTTCTGAGGCGGGACGTCTCGAATATGGTGAGGTTCTTTAGGAAGCGAGGTATCTTCAAGAGAGACGCGGATTCGTGGATGGAGGACCTTAGATGAGCTTCGAACAGGTGGTCAGGGTGCCCTTGGAGAGGATTGGCGCCGTAATCGGCAGGGAAGGGGCGACGAAGCGGTCGCTTGAGGAGGATCTCTGCATCAAGCTCGAGGTGGACAGCAGAGAAGGGCTCGTCACGATCAAGTCTGACTCAGTCGATCAGGGAGACCCGTTCATGGCAGTGAGGGTCATCGAAGCCATCGGGCGTGGCTTCTCACCCCAGCGCGCCAAACGCCTGCTTGAGGAGGGTGTCGCATTCGAGGTGATAGACCTGAGGGATTTCGCCGGCCGGAGTGCAAATTCTCTCGACAGGATCAGAGGTCGCGTCATTGGGTTGAAGGGAAAGTCTAGGCGGGTGATCGAGGAGCTGACTCAGTGTCACCTCTCGGTATATGGGAGAACGGTTGCGATTATTGGCGAAGCCTCGGAGGTCCAGCTTGCGTCGGAGGCTGTCAGGAAGCTGGCGTCGGGGAGCCAGCACAAGACCGTCTACAATGAGTTGCAGAAGGCGAGGACGAAGCGCAAGATGGAGAGGATGATTCTCTGGGAGGGCTCCTCTCCGGAGGCGATCGCCGAGAAGCTACGAAAGATGGAGGACTAGCATATATCCAATTCCCGTGATACCCGTGGCGCGGGAACTTCTGCTCGAAGATTGATTGATTGTCATTGTGGTCGGTAACCCAAAGGGATATTGGAGAAGTGGAGGTGCGACACGTTGATGTCGATGGGCTCGATGAAGTTTGAGTAGCAAGGCTTCGTTCGCCGAAATCTCGCCCTCGGAGTTCTTCTACCGCAACCGAGATCTGGCTGGTTTCACCAACCCCGCGCGCGCCCTCTACATGGCCGTCAGAGAGCTGGTGGAGAACTCAATGGACGCGGCTGAAATGGCGGGAACGCCTCCGGATGTCTACGTGAGGATCATCCCCGAAAGTGCCAACCCGGAACTCCCGGACCCTAAGCCTTACAGGCTGACCGTGATTGACAACGGCCCGGGCGTGGCTCCCCAACACGTCCCCAGTGCCTTCGGGAAAGTCTTCTACGGCTCCAAGTACGTCCTGCGCCAGTCACGGGGCATGTTCGGCCTAGGGGGAACCATGGCCATCCTCTACGGCCAGATCACCACCAACAGGCCCGTGATGGTAACCACTTCTCCTGACGGTCGCCGGAAGTATGCGTTCCAAATGATGATCGACATCGGAGAAAACAGGCCGGTAGTCCTCAAGCGATTCGCGAGCGACGCGGACGGGACAACCGGTACCAGAGTCGACTTGACTCTTGAAGGAGATTATCTGCGTGCGTCCCAGAAGATTACTGACTATTTCAAACAGACCGCGCTCGTAGCCAGCTATGCCAACCTCACTTTCGTGGATCCTACAGGCCAGGTCACTTTCTACGAACGCGCGACTACTTCTATGCCCCCGGCCCCGAAGGAGACTCTCCCTCATCCATACGGCATTGACGTCGAGGCCTTCAAACGCATCGTGAAGGCGTCTGAAGAGCACGACATGAAGTCCTTCATGGTCACACACTTCCACAGGGTTGGTGAGAAGATTGCGACGAAATTCTTGGAGTTCGCCGGGGTCAACGCACGGCTTCCTCCGAAACGCCTTAACAACAACCAGATAGTCTCGATTGTCGATGCACTTCAACGGTTTCCAGACTTCCTCCAGCCTGACGCGACGGTCCTCTCCCCCGTCGGTGAGGAAATTCTACTCGCCGGGGTCAACAAAGAGCTCCAGCCCGAGTTCTCTACCGTCGTCTCAAGGCCTCCCTCGTCATATTCAGGCTTCCCGTTTCTCGTTGAAGTCGCTGTCGCCTATGGCGGCAAGGTTCTCCAGCCGGGCATGAGACTCTTCAGATTCGCAAACCGCATCCCGCTGCTCTATGACGAGAGCAGCGACGTGAGCTTCGAGGTCCTGAACGAGCAGGTGGACTGGAGGAGGTACCACGTCCCACAGGACGCGCCGGTCGGGGTGATTACACACATATGCAGCACCCGCATCCCCTACAAGACGGTTGGCAAAGAGTACATCGCGGACAGGCCAGAAATTGAAAGGGAAATCAAGAACGCTGCGAGGGAAGCGTTGCGCAGGCTCGGCATCTTCCTATCAAGGAAGGGCAGCATGGAGGCGGTCCAAAGGAAAATTAACATCTACGGCAAGTACCTTCCCCTGATCGCGAAGTTCTCGACAGAACTCGCAGGAGAGAAGAGGCTGCCAAGCTATCGCAAGCTCATCGGCGAAGGTGACGGCAATTCGTCTGAGCACGACCAGGAGGGTCAGCCTAGCGAGGTGAGCGGTGTCCCTCAGGAACAGGCGGAGGTGGGGGTCCCAAACATGACGGAGATTGAGATTGAGCAAAAGAAAATCGACGAGTACGGCGGAAGCTAGGAAGAAGAGCGCCCAGGCACTGCTGAAGGACCTAGGTGGCAGCGTTTACTCCGACTTGGACGAAGGGAAGTTCCCCAGCCTCACATTTGCGAGCAGGTCGGTCCGCAACATCGTCTATGACAAGAAACTGCAGCAGTTCGTGCTGGGACCTGCGACCGTGAAGAGGTCCTCGGGCAACATCAAGCACATTCGGCCGTTCACGCAGCTGCTCTGGCTAGCCTATTTCGCAAAGAAGCTGGTCGACGAGAAGCGTACGTCCACCCTCAGGGACGTCTACTATTCGGCGCAGGCGTTCGGCGTGGAGTTCGTAGATCAGGCCGAGTCCGACGAGCTGATCACTGACTTGGAAGTGGTGATGCAGATGGCAAGGGAGGGGATGAACATCTACCCAGAAGAGAGGAGTGCAATCTTCGGAAATCTCACGATAGAATACACGGTCCCGGGTTATGAGGGGAAGAAGGCAGATCTGTCGGCCAATCCAGACGGAGTCATGATCGGTCCAGCGCTGACCACCGCCGAGTTTGCGGACACGGACGCCGAGATGGTCCTTGCAATCGAGAAGGGCGGCCTCTTTACTAGGTTTGTCGAAGAGAGAGTTCACAAGAAGTACAAGGCGCTCCTGATCAACACCGCGGGCCAGCCGCCCCGTTCGACGCGCTTTCTTTTGAGGCGGCTCAACCAGGAACTGGGGCTGCCGGTCGGCATACTCTGCGACGCAGATCCCTGGGGCGCTCACATCGCCATGGTGTGCAAGAGCGGTTCAGCAAATGCGGCCCATCTCAGAGAGTTGACGACCCCCGACGCAGTCTGGCTGGGCGTCTGGGCGTCGGACATCGTGAAGTACAAGCTCCCGTCTGACAAGCTCACCGAGATAGATGTCAAGAGACTCTACGAGTTGAAGGCTGACCCACGTTACACTGACAAGATGTGGCACACGGAGTTGGACACCTTTCTTAGAATCAAGAAGAAGAGCGAGCAGGAGGCTTTCGCGAGGTACGGGTTGAGCTACATAGTTGACACCTACCTTCCAGACAAGATAGAGCTGATGAAGAGTAGCTAGCTTGTTGTTCATAGAACGGCTTTCATGAACCTTCTGATGATGGGCCTGGCCATGCGTGAGATGCTCGTGGCGCCTCGCCAGCCAAGGTGCCCTCCCATTCCGTATTCGATCCTTGCAGGGACGGGAATTAGCGCGCGCGCACCCAGCCCGGCGGTGCTTTCGAGGGCCCTGCCGAAGCTCAGAAACCGAGAACTTCTAAATACCCATCTGAGTCTGCCCAGAACAGACGACATTGACTTTCACCGCTCAACAGTCGAGAGTCGACGCCCTCATCAGGCTCGTGGGGATGGTTGTCGTAATCTTCGGAGCAGTGTGGCTTTACCTCACCTACACTGACACGTCGGGCGTCGCATCTGAAATAGTGACGATAAACTATGGTCTGGGCCTGCTGCTCCTTGTGGTCGGGCTCTTCGCAGCTTTCGCGAAGTTCAAGTGACCGGCATGGCCGCGAAGATAGCCGTAGCCGGCGTAGGGAATTGCGCTGCCGTCTTTCTACAGGGCCTTGCCTTCTATTCAGACAGTTCGAAGGGGCTGTGGCATCCGATGGTCGCAGGCCTGAAGCCCAGGGATGTATCGGTCGTTGCCGCCTTCGATATTGATGCGCGGAAGGTAGGCCTGACTCTCTCGAAGGCCGCCTTTGCTCCTCCCAACGTCGCAAGAAGATACCGAGACCCGCAGCGGACCTCAGTAAAGGTCAGCCCCGGCATTAGTAAGGGCGAACTGCCTCCACACCTAAGAGGGATGAAGATCGAGAAGTCTAACGCAGACCAGATAGCGAAAACGCTCGAGGACTCAGGCGCTGATGTGTTCGTCAACTTGATTTCGTCGGGTTCCGACGCTTCCTCGGAAGAGTATGCGAGCGCTGCCCTCAGGGCGGGCTGCGCCTTCGTAAACTGCACGCCGACCTTGGTCACCAAGAGCAACAAGCTGGCCGCCGGATTCCAGAGGGCCAAGCTTCCACTGATCGGGGATGATCTGATGAGCCAGTTCGGGGGTACGGTTTTCCACAGGGGGCTGCTGGGTCTGATGGTAAGGCGTGGAATCAAGATCTCGAAGAGCTACCAGCTAGACGTCGGAGGAGGGTCGGAGACACTCAACACGGTAGATGAAACAATCAAGATGGCGAAGCGCAATCTGAAGACCTCGTCGGTCGCCAGCGAGGTTCCGTACTCTTTCGAGTCGGTCGCCGGCACGACCGACTTCGTGGACTACATGGGAAATGACCGGACCAGCTACTTCTGGTTCGAAGGCAGCGGATTCATGAACTCTGGTCTTACGGTGGATGTGTACCTGCGATCCTCGGACGGCACTAATGCTGGGAATGTCCTCCTCGACGTTCTTAGGGCAACATATCGGGCGATGAAGAGCGGGAAGTTGGGCACAGTGAACGAGATTTGCGCCTACGGCTTCAAGGCTCCTCCCAAATCGATGCACTTCGACGAGGCGGTAGCGAAGTTCTCTGCCCTCTATATCAGGTGAGGGTCCCAGACCGCTGGGACTGGCTCGTGTCCCACGCCAGTTAGTACAGTCCCTTCCCCAGGTATGCTGTAGGTGTTCGCAAAGAAGGATGCTCATCACAAGGAGATCTCTTGCAGCCTCGTCTTGCTACTCGATGCTTAGATAGAGGAACACAGAGTACGCGATTATCGTGAGGAGATCCGTGTATGGGAAAAAGACCGAGCCGAAGAGAATGGGTTCAACGTTGTTGAATGCATAGTTCATCACAAGCGGGTTCGAAAGGAATGAGTGGACCAACAGGGCGCTGAGTACGATCACTAGCCCCAGGGAGAAGTTTGCTCTCGTATCCGCGTAAACCTTGACGTAGACTGCGACGAGCGAGACGAGCAGCACGATTTCGATGGTCGACAGTATCACGTGTAACATGAGCGCCCTCTGGATGGATAGCCAGTAGAGGTAGACGGGGTAGGGGTAGCACTGATTGAGCGGGGGAGCACACACCGGAGGCGATGGAATGGTCTCAGCAAGGAGCAGTCCTAACAGAACAGCAACGACCAGAATGACCGGCACCCAAATCTTGCTAACACGCGTCCCCTTCTCCGAGGGCGGTGAGGCTGCTTGACTTTGTTCAGCCACTGGTCCGCTCAACGGTCGATTCTCCTCTTCGAGAGGCGAGTCTTCTGCAGGATGTCCTCCAGATTTGCCCAATGCGATTCCATGGTCTCAGTGACAAAGTAAACCTTCCCGTATCTATCCCCCTCGGTGATCAGCATCCGGTTCTTCTCCAGCACTGAAAGGTGGTGCCTAACTGTGGTGTAGTCCAGCTTGAGCTGTTCGGCTAGTTGCTGGGCGTTCAATGGACGCTCCTTCAGGGCGAAGAGTATGAGAGTTCTGGACTGAGCCCCGACACTCCCTGCAAAGAGCCACCAGAGGAGGCGGTCGAACGCGTCCATGCTCGGGGGTCTCTCTACTCCCTCCAATAATTGTATTGAACGCGACAGACTGACTCTTTTCGCATTGGGACGGCCTACCAGGCCTCCGTGCCTCATCGAGTCACGCCAGCTGGCCCGACCTCAGGGTTGGGGCCTTGCCCCGAGCGTCACGGTCACATTCATGATGACACCACCTCTTACAATTCCAAGGACCACGACCTGTCCAGCAGTCGTGTTCTCCTCCAAATAGCTTGATAGCGCATCCGAATTGATTATTCTCGTCCCGTTTGCAGAAATGATGATGTCCCCCCCGACCACATACTGTTCGTCGTTGACACTGACCTGGGTGTTGCCGGCCTTTATGCCAGCCTGAGCAGCCGGCCCTCCGTTAGTAACCTGTTCGACAAGAACTCCGTAAGTGATGTTTGTTTTGGATGCCAGCGCCAGCTGGTAGTTCATATCTGCGCCAGCGATTCCCAGGTATGAATGATCGGTATACCCACCTGTGCTTATGAGGGAAGGCAATTCCCGCAGTATCGTCTGTGACGGAATTGCGAAACCCAGGCCCTGCGAACCGCTTATGGTCGCCGTTGTGATGCCGACGACATCGCCGTTCGAGTCGAGAAGTGGCCCTCCGGAGTTACCAGGATTGATAGGAGCTGTGAATTGGACTATGCCAGAGATGGAATAGTTGCCAGCCGTCGCTTCCGCAATTGTCCTTCCGAGCTGACTGATCACCCCCGATGTGAAGGTGCCAGAAAGTCCGAATGGCGCCCCTATGGCGTAGACCGACTGGCCCACGGTCAGGCCCGATGAGTCTACGATTGTCAGGGGGACGAACTCAGAGCCGGGCGCGTTGACTGAAACGACGGCTAAGTCAGCATAGACGTCGCTGCCTACGACCTTCCCAGGATACGCATCTCCGTTGGAGAAGGTGACCGTCATGTTTGAGGTGCCGTCGACGACATGGAAGTTGGTGATAATGTAGGGCGTGTTCTGGTAGTCGGTGACAAAGCCGGACCCCTCGACCACCGAATAGGATGTGAAAGGTCCGATTAATGTGTCGACCGTCGTCACGACGTCCCCTTCTATCGTGACGACACTCTTCGAGGCGTTGCCGTAGATGGCCAATGCAGTGGCGTCATTTGAAGTCGAGTTGGTCGAGTGACCGCTGCTTTGCAAACTGGATTCAAGGGAGTAGAGGCTCGATTGGAGCTCCGAGACTTGGTACTGGAGCTTCGAGTTCGCGGAGTTCGAATCTGCAATTTGCTGGTTGAGAACTGAGTTATAGTAGACCACCGTCGAGCCAAGAACAAGGCACACTACAGCGAGGAATACGATAACTGCGACAGTCCTGCTAACACGCGATTGTCCTTGAGTCTCCATTCTTGCCGGTACTGTCTCGCCAGGAGTATTTACTTTATTTCCCAGAACCTTCCCAAATCGATAGTAAATCGATGCGGAATCATCCTTACGCCAGTTGCGTCCTCGGGTGCCTGGCCTCTGGCGATGGCCCGACCCATCTCTTTTAACGCCAGTGTTCCAGGGGCAGTTCATGGCATCGATCAGGGTAAAGGATGACGGTTCCACACCTATCGTAGAGAAGGGTCGTGAGTCTCCTTTCAAGCAGGGCGAGTTCTACGTGTTCGAGGTGGCTGACGATGTGGCAAGGTACTGGAACAAGATGGCACCAGGAAGAAGGGAAGAACTCTGGAAGCAATCGAGGAAGGAAGGTAAAGACGTCAGGCAGCTGGTGGAATCGTTCGTCCACAAGCCCGCCCGAACCAAATGATCCTAGGTGGCTGTTGCAATCTGTGAGCCTGGGTCTTCTACTGCAAAGAGGGCTCTAATCAGCAATTTCTAGCGGCGCGCGCTAGGATCGGAATACTGCCTAGGGCTTCTGTTGGGATTGCCCGCTCTCCGAGTAGCCGATAATCTTGCCCGTCACAGCATCTACCTGCATTTGAAGGACATGATTCGATGTCGAGAAGGTGCCGCTTCTAAGAACCACTTCCGCCTTTACATTCCAGATGTTCTCAGCCAGGTGAATCTCTCTAACTCTTGTATCTCTGAGCTTGTCTGAGAACTTTCTATTGAGCCACTGTTTTATGACTTCCTCCGCCTCTTCTGCGCTAGTCACCAACGACACAAAATGTCACCTATGATGCTCCTTTGCCTCGAACACGTGAACTTACGCTTATAAGCAATACTCGGTCCTTGGTAACAGTGGGCTAGTCAGAAAAGGCCCAGGCAAGGGTCACCGAGGAAGAGAAGTTTGTTGAGAATGTTGCACACATAATTCCTAGCGCCCGCTTCGAGTCCCATCGATAATCAAGGTAATGCAGGTTCTTTACACGCGCTAGTTCACGAAATATGTGTTTCGTAGTTCTTCTTTCGAGTAACAAGTGGAATCTTGGAGTTTCGTGAAGGACTGCATGGGTCCAGATTCACCCGAAACGCTCGTCAGCCACGCGCGCATAAAGTGCGGCTCGGCCATCGATGGAGGGGCAGTCTTCTGCGGGGTATACGGCTCTCCTGCTCCTGCCTGAGTCCATGGCATGTCAGACTTCTTGCGAGGTTCCACGGGGCTATCGGTGTTGGAATCAAGAGGCAGAGTGAAGGCGTGAATCGCTTACGGCGTGCGCTCTTCATTAGAGACTAGTACGAGCGGCGACAGATTACTTTCCTAGAGTGAACGCAGATG